>OCHE01000007.1_pt1 | contig 393691 bp, 346 predicted proteins | sample 1538681 | NCBI WGS metagenome assembly OCHE01 (sample SAMN04571717, study PRJEB22368) | human gut metagenome | biome: human gut; material: stool | host: Homo sapiens | place: Luxembourg | collected 2012-08-17
TGCGGAAATAGCTCAGTTGGTAGAGCATAACCTTGCCAAGGTTAGGGTCGCGAGTTCGAGTCTCGTTTTCCGCTCCATTGAGAATAAAAAAGTCCCGTAAACATTATGTTTACGGGACTTTTTTATTGATATTCCGTTCTATTCTTTCTTCTCAAGTGAGAAGCCTAGCATCATGCCGTCGTAGCTGTTTGCTAGTGAACTGATTGTTTTCAGTGTGGCATTGCTGCTCTTGCTGGAAAGGAAAGTGATTAGCTTCAGTAGTTTGTCCGACTCAAACAGTAAATCCATGCTGCCGGATGTACAGTTAACTTTGGCATTCATGTTTATCAGTCTGACGAACTTCATGGTTACATGCTTTTCGGTAGCGTTATACATATAAGTCCCGTTCAGAGTTTTGGTTCCCAGTTTAGCATTGAAAGTGCTGTCGGCATTGAAGGTAAAACTCATTTGTCCGGGTTTGATACCCACTTTGCTCAGTTGCTCATTGAGTTTGGCTTCGGCAGTGGTAGCAGCAACGGCTCCGCCGGCTTTCATCAACAGGTTGTCTGATTCGAATTCGATAGCGGCACCGGTGTACGACCATGTACCTGTCATATCAACAGTATTCTTGCCGGTAACGGCGCTGACTACTTTTTCTACATTTTCTTTGTTGAATAAATCTTTTAGCGATTGTGCCTGGCTATTGGCCGACACAAGAAGTAAGGTGGCAATAAATGCCAGTGAAAATACACTCTTTTTCATATTTACTATTACTTTATTTGGTATTTAATTCTTTATTAATACTCTCTATATAATCTAATAACTCTTTTTTGCCCATTCTGTTCTCAGAAGAGGTCACAAAATAAGGGGGAAGTTCTTCCCATTGCTCTTTTAGTTTTTTCAGATACTGCTGGATATTGGTGTTCAGCCTGCCGCCTTTCAGCTTATCCCCTTTGGTAAAGACAATGGAGAAAGGTATTCCGTGCTCGCCCAGCCATCCCATGAATTCGATATCGATGACTTGTGGTTCAAGCCGTGAGTCAATAAGCAAGAAGAGATTGGTCATCTGTTCACGTTCCAGAATATAATCTTCGATGATACGCTGTATTTGTGATTTTCCTTTTTGTCCGCGTCTGGCATAACCATAGCCAGGTAGATCGACGATGTACCAGCTTTTATTAATAAGGAAATGATTGATGAGCATAGTCTTTCCCGGAGTGGCGGAAGTCATGGCAAGTCCTTTACGCCCTGTTAGCATATTGATGAGGCTGGATTTTCCAACGTTGGAACGTCCGATAAAGGCATATTCAGGAAATATTCCGGGGGGACATTTTTTCACATCTGTGTTACTAATGACGAATTCAGCGCTTGTAATCTCCATTTTTATGTCAAATTTAGAAAGTTTCTTACTCTTTTTCTTTTTTTCTGCGTATGCAAAGGTAGTACTTATTTCAAAAATCTATGTTCGGAATGCGGAAATCTAATTATCTTTTAAGAAGATAAGCTGCATTTTGGCATAACTTTTTCATGCTTGCATGAAAGTTCTGCACTCAATTTGCATTATCTTTGCCGCCAATAGTTGATTTCTTAGTATGAACGGACAATTTTCCTCGATATTATTGGAGAAGGCGGTGAGCGAGTTTGCCAAACTGCCAGGAGTGGGGCGGAAGACTGCTATGCGCCTGGTACTACACCTTCTGAGACAAGATACGGCAGTGGTAGAAGCCTTTGGTAACGCTATTGTTACACTGAAGCATGAAGTGAAATATTGCAGGGTTTGCCACAATATTTCAGATACGGAAACTTGCCGTATTTGTGCCAATCCGCAGCGGGATGCATCTACAGTTTGTGTTGTAGAGAATATCCGCGATGTCATGGCGGTGGAAGCGACGCAGCAATTCCGTGGACTATATCACGTCTTGGGTGGTGTTATTTCACCAATGGACGGGGTAGGGCCGGGTGACTTGCAGATAGAAAGTCTTGTACGGCGTGTGGCTGCCGGTGGAATCAAGGAGGTGATCCTGGCACTCAGCACTACGATGGAAGGTGATACAACAAACTTCTATATTTATCGTAAGCTTGAAAAGATGGGGGTGAAGCTAAGTGTGATTGCCCGTGGCATTTCAGTGGGCGATGAGTTGGAATATGCGGACGAAGTCACTCTGGGACGTAGTATTGTAAACCGGACGCTTTTTACGGGAACGAATTAAATTATTGTTATTAAATCTATTGTTTATAAGAGAATGGAAGAACAGATAAAACACGTTGCGAGTCGTTTAAAAGTAATATTTATCAGTTTCTGGTTGCTGCCGGTGATATGGATCATAGTAGGTGAAACCGGTGGAGATTGGGTAGGTATATATGCCGCTGATGTCCGTACGACTTATTTTGCAGAAACTTTGTCTATTTTGCTGGTTGCTGCTTGCGTGCCGGTTTCTTTGAAGCTTTTCGCCTGGGTGCTGACGCGGAAAATTGATAAAGTTAGTTTGCCTGAAGCTTTACGTTTATATTCTTTCTGGAGTAAAGTTCGGGTAGCTATGCTTTCGCTGCCGGTATGGGTAGGTCTTGCAGTTTATTATCTGACATTGAGTAACAAAGGTTTGCTTTGTGCTTTTATTGCTCTTACGGCTTCGCTGTTCTGCTTGCCCGGCGAAGGCCGTTTACGTAAAGAATTGCATATCAATAAAGAGGAGGAAGCATGAAATTCTCTGTTGTCATAGTCAATTACAATGTAAAGTATTATCTGGAACAGTGTCTTTGTTCCTTATACAGGGCTATTGACAATATTTCAGCCGAAATTTTTGTAGTAGATAATGCGTCCGTCGATGATTCGGAGGCATACCTTACCGAACGTTTCCCGCGTATTACCTATATATATAATAAGGAGAATGTTGGTTTTGCCCGTGCTAATAACCAGGCCATTCGTCAAGCGAAGGGAGAATACGTGCTGTTGCTGAATCCTGATACGGTATTGCCGGAGCAGACTTTGGAAGAAGCGCTTCTGTTTATGGACACGCATCCTTGCGTCGGAGCTGCTGGTGTGAAAATGCTGACGGATGACGGACGTTTTCTGCGGGAATCAAAGCGTGGATATCCTACTTTGGCAGCCACTTTTGGTAAACTGTCCGGCTTGGGAAAACTTTTCCCCCGTTCTAAAGGTTTAGGTGGGTATTATTGTAATGCCTTGGATGCGGATGCCATTCACCGGGTGGAAGTATTGGCAGGTGCATTCATGTTGCTGCGCCGTTCTGCATTGGAAAAATCCGGATTACTGGATGAAGACTTCTTTATGTATGGTGAAGATATAGATTTGTCCTGCCGGATTGAGGAGGCGGGATATGAAAATTACTACTTGCCTTATCCTATATTGCATTATAAGGGAGAAAGTACATCGAAAGATACCTATCACCATGTGCGCGTATTTTGTGGAGCAATGGATATTTTCTTTCGCAAGCATGGTGAACGTTATGGGCTCTTGGGGCGTTGGCTTGTTCGGATCGGTATCCATTTACAGATGTATATTCGTTTGCTGATGCTTTCCTTGAGACGTATATTCAGTATTCCGGGAAAAAAAGTGAAAGTTCCCTTTCTTAAAGGACAAGCTTTCCCTCGTTTTCTTGTTTTCGGTGAAGAAGCCACTATTCATAGTTTGCGTGGACTTTTCAAACGTAACGGGCTGATCGGAAAGCATCATTTCGTTGTGGCAAACGAAGCATCTGCCGCCGACGGACATGCCGGTCCATTCATCTCGCTGAAAGGTTTCACGCATGTGGTGTATGATTGCCGTGCCTTTTCTTTTTCTACAATTATCCGCTTGCTGTCCCGCCATCGGAAAATGGGATTGCGTCTGGGAATTTATAACCCGGAAAGTCGCGTACTGGTGACTTCCGAAAAATGTTATCTCTGATCATGAAACATATTTATTTTGTAAACGAACGTATTCGCCTTCGTGCTATGGAACCGGAGGATCTGGAGCTGATTTGTGAAATGGAAAACGATCCGCAACAGTGGGATATCAGTAACTTCACCGTACCCTATTCACGCTATGTGATGAAGCAATATATGGAGAATTCACAATGTGATATGTTTTCCGATAAGCAACTGCGTATGATGGTGGTGCGCCTTGAAGATCATGCTACGATAGGAACGATTGATATTACAGACTTTTCTCCGATGCATGCACGCGGAGAAGTGGGTATCGTTATCCGGAAAGAGTTTCGTGGCGCAGGCTATGCAAAAGATGCATTGACACTACTTTGTGACTATGCTTTCGACTTTCTGCGTATGAAACAGTTGGTTGTTCATATCGCCACCGATAATGAGGCAAGCATGCGTTTGTTCACCTCTTGCGGCTTTGTTCAGTGTGGGTTGTTAAAAGATTGGTTGTGTGTAGAAGGTTATTTCAAAGATGTTGCATTACTGCAGTGCATCCGGGTTGATTAATTCAATGTGGGTATCTGCGGGAAGCGTGACCATGTTTGATATTTGCCTCCCAGTTCTCCCAAAACATTTTTCCAAAGTTCTGCGCTTCCCTTTTCATCCATAAGGGAAGCGATGTTTGTCGATCCTATCAGCCAGGTGTTTTCTTCAATTTCCTGGCATAGCTGGTCATGTTCCCAGCCTGAATATCCCAAGAAGAAGCGTATTTTTCCGGTGATGTCATTGCCTTCCAAAATATAGCGGCGGATGGCATCAAAATCTCCGTTCAGATAGAATCCTTTTCCTATTTGCAGAGAATCTTTTACACCTTTTAGTGTATGAAGGTAAAACAGCGTATCGGTACATAACGGACCGCCTTTATAAATAGGTATATTTTCCACATCTTTGAAGTCTTTCAATACGTCATTAAGATATAGCGGGAGAGATTTGTTCAATACCAACCCCATTGTACCATCCAGCGTATGGTCTACCAGCAGGATAATAGAACGTCCGAACATCTCGTCATAGAGGAAAGGCTCGGATATCAGTACTTTTCCACGTGAAGGTAATACGTGGTTCGTTTCAATTTTGAATATGTCTGTGTTAATATCCATGCCACTAATATACAGACAAATCCTTGAAAAACAAATATTATTTCTCTTTTTTCACTGATAGAATTTTCATATATGTTATATAACAGGTTTTTATTAGGAAGAAATTGGTTACTTTTGCAAATTGTTATCTCTTTATTGTAAATCATGAAATTGACTATCTATAATTATATCTGTTTTTTTGTTTTTGGTTATTTTTTTTCGTATAGTAGTTCTTGTTGTGCTTTTGTTGCAGACGATGTGAACCATCGGCTTGAAGTACTTATCGCTCGGAAAAGTATAATGGGGCGTGTTGTAGATGGAGACGGTGTGCCTTTACCGGGAGCTACAGTGTTGGAAAAAGGTACTTCGAATGGTGCAGTGACGGATTTGGAAGGCAAATTTGCACTGACGGTTGCTGATGATGCGGTGCTGAGATTCTCTTTTATGGGATATAAGACGCAGGAGGTAAGCGTAAAAGGACATACATTTCTGGATATTGTATTAGAAGAAGATGCGGTGGAACTGGATAAAGTAGTTGTGACTGCATTGGGTATCGAAAAGAAGGAGCACTCTCTTTCCTATGCAATGAGTCAGGTGAAAAGTGAAGAATTGACACGGGTTAAAATGCCTAATCTGATAACTTCATTGACCGGTAAGACTGCCGGTGTGCAGGTTAATCAGGTATCATCGGGACTGGGTGCTTCCGCTAAAGTAAACATTCGCGGAATCCGTTCGGTAGCCGGGGAGAATCAACCTCTTTATGTAATTGATGGTGTTCCTATGTTAAATTCAACTTCGGAACAGGCTTTCAGTGCCATTGGCGGAACTGCTAATGCAGGTAACCGCGATGGCGGTGATGGTATTTCAAACTTAAACTCGGAAGATATAGAAAGCATAAGTATTCTGAAAGGGGCTCCTGCAGCGGCACTTTATGGTAGCCAGGCAGGTAACGGTGTGATATTGATTACGACCAAGAAAGGTAAATCACAAGGACAACGGAGCATATCATTTTCTACCAGTCTGATGTTCGATAAAGCATCTTCTTTACCCGAAATGCAAAATCGTTATGGAGTAAGCGATGGGGTGGATAGTTGGGGAGAACGAAAAGACTTGCCGAAATACGATAATCTGAATGATTTCTTCTCTACCGGAGTGACTTCCATTACTTCCGTATCCGTAAGCCATGGCAATGAGAAATTGCAGAATTATTTTTCATATGCCAATACTACCGGTAAAGGGATTATTGATAAAAATCGCTTATCCAAGCATAATATTACATTTAGGGAAACTTCTGTGATATTCAATAATCGTTTGAAACTGGATGGTAATGTGAATTTGATGCGACAAGTCTCTAAAAACAAACCGACAGTAGGCGGATTTTATATGAACCCGTTGGTGGGGCTTTATCGGTTTCCCCGTGGAGAGGACTTGTCGTATTATAGGAATAATTTCGAAGTGTACGATGAAAGTAGAAACCTGAATATACAGAACTGGCATACTGCTTATGAAGATTTTGAGCAGAATCCGTATTGGATAACGAACCGCATACAAACTAAAGAAGTGCGTATGCATGCCATTGTCTCCTTATCGGCAAACTTGCAAGTAAATGACTGGTTGACGGTACAGGCTCGTGGCAATGTGGATTGCATTGACGATAAAGTCCGTCAGAAATTTTATGCTTCTACAGCTCCGGCGTTAGCCGGTGCTAACGGACGTTACCTGGAAATGGATTATCAGGATCTCCAGTTTTATGGTGACCTAATGCTTATGATGAAGAAGAAATGGGGCGATTTCTCAGTAAATGGTGCATTTGGGGGAAGTATTACTGATAAGACTACTAATTCTACCCGTTATGATTCCAAAACAGCTTCTTTGTACTATGCCAATGTATTTACTCTGGCAAATATTATAATGAACGGTTCAGCAGCTCTTGATCAGAAAATTGATTCACACCGTCAGCTGCAATCGCTGTTTGCTACGGCGCAGGTGGGTTATAAAGAGAGTGCCTATATAGATTTGACGGCCCGCAATGACTGGTCTTCCACTTTATCACATACCAAGCACGAAGGCAGAGGATATTTTTATCCTTCAGTTGGCACTTCGTTGATCCTAAGCCGTCTGCTGACTTTACCTGAATGGGTGTCGTATGCAAAGGTGCGTGCTGCTTATAGTATGGTGGGGAATGATATTCCTTTGTATATTACGAATTCCGCTTCCCATATCACTGCCGGTGGTGAATATCTGGCGAATGATGCGGCACCTTTCAAGGAAATGGAACCGGAGATGAATTATTCGTGGGAAATTGGTGCAGAAGGACGTTTTCTGAACAGCCGTATCGGGTTTAATATCACTTTCTATAGAACAAATACTCATAACCAGTTTTTTAAATTGCCTACGCTGGCGGGTGACAAATATGCTTACCGCTATGTGAATGCCGGTAACATTCAGAATCAGGGATGGGAAATCGCATTGGACGCTACTCCTGTGATGGCAAAAGATTTTATGTGGAGCACTACTCTTAATTTTGCTTCTAACAGGAACAAAATAGTTGCTTTGCATGAAGATTTGAAAGAATTTGTTTATGGCCCTACCAGTTTCTCTTCCAGTTATGCCATGAAATTGATAAAAGGTGGATCGATTGGCGATATTTATGGAAAAGCTTTTGTTAGAGATGCTTCCGGTAATATTGTTTATGAGACGGAAGGGAATAATGCAGGATTGCCAAAAGTAGAAGGTGACGGGAATACGGTAAAGGTTGGAAACTCCAATCCGAAGTTCCAGCTGGGATGGAATCATACGCTTTCTTATAAAGACTTGTCTCTCTATTTCCTGATAGATTGTCGTTACGGCGGTAAGGTGCTTTCGCAAACTCAGGCAGATATGGACTTGTACGGTGTATCGGAAATTACCGGAAAGGCCCGTGATAATGGTTATGTTATGCTGGAGGGGCAGCGGATAGAGAACGTGAAGGGATTCTATAAGATTGTAGGCGGACGCGCAGGGACAACGGAATATTATATGTATGATGCGACCAATATCCGATTGAGAGAACTTTCATTGTCTTATCAGTTACCTGCTTCCTGGATGGAAAAATCTAAAGTTCTGAAGAAAGCGCAGGTTTCTTTTATAGCCCGCAATTTGTTCTTCTTTTATAAGAAGGCGCCTTTTGATCCGGATCTGGTGTTATCTACCGGTAATGATAATCAAGGCATTGATGTGTATGGGATGCCAACAACGCGCAGTTGGGGCTTTTCATTGAAGTGTGAATTTTAATGGGAGAGGGGAGGATTGATATGAAAAGATATAGTTGGATATTCGGTGCTCTGTTAGTTTTAACTTCTTGCACGGGTGACTTTAAGGATATCAATACGGATTTATCCGGAATTACGGATGAAGATTTGCAGATTGATTATAATGAACATGGTATTCGTCTGGGAGTGATTCAGCAGGGCATTTACTTCAATTATGATTATGGAAAGGGTAAGAACTGGCCCTTCCAGTTGACGCAGAACCTAAATGCAGATATGTTCAGTGGATATATGCATGATGGAAAACCATTGAATGGAGGTAGCCATAATTCGGACTATAATTTGCAAGATGGTTGGAACAGTGCAATGTGGGGACATACCTATTCGTATATTTTTCCACAGATATACCAGTCGGAGAACGCAACGCGTGAGAAACATCCGGGTTTCTTCGGAGTCACCAAGATTCTGAAAGTGGAAGTGATGCATCGCGTTACGGATTACTATGGTCCTATCATTTATTCACGGTTTGCTGATCCTAACGCAGAATATATGCCTGATACACAAGAAGCGGTTTATAAAGAGTTCTTTTGTGAATTAGATACGGCTGTGAGTACCCTTACCGGTTATGTCGAGTCAAATCCGGAAGCTGCTGAGTTTTCTCGTTTTGATATACTGATGGATGGCGAATACATTTCGTGGATAAGGTTTGCCAATTCATTGAGAATGCGGCTTGCAATGCGAATAGCCGCAGTGGATGAAGAGAAAGCCCGTTCAGAGTTCCTGAAAGCTTTTAATAATGAATATGGAATATTGGAAGCGGAAAATGAACCGGTGGCGGTATCTACAAAGAAAGGGTATGCCAATCCGTTGGGAGAACTCAATCTGGTGTGGAACGAAACTTATATGAGTGCTCCAATGGAGTCTATCATGAACGGTTATGAAGATCCTCGGCGTACTGTCTTTTTTGCCACATGCCAGGATGAGTCGTTTAAAGGACAGTATCGTGGAATCCGGCAGGGAACTTGCTTCTCTCATAGCAATTATATGGGTTTGTCGAAACTGAAGACTACTCAGTCAACGGATGCGGTTCTTATGACTGCTGCCGAGGTCTGGTTTCTGCGTGCGGAAGCCGCTTTGAGGAACTGGACAGATGAAGATGCCGGTATATGCTATGAAAAAGGAATTACTTCCTCTCTACATCAGTATGGTATCATGCAGACTGATTCATATTTGAATAGTGATAAATTGCCAATTGATTTTGTGGATACATTTGATGCTGAAAATAATATAAAAGCCTATTGTAAAGTCTCACCGAAGTGGATTGAAACAGCAGACCGTGATACGAAGTTGGAGAAGATCATTACGCAGAAATGGCTGGCAATGTTTCCTGAAGGATGTGAAGCCTGGGCGGAGCAGCGCAGAACCGGATATCCACGCCTTTTTCCTGTTCGTTTCAATCATAGTAAGGATGGCTGCGTTGATACGGAAATCATGATTCGCCGTTTAAACTTTCCCGGAGGATTACAAACGGAAAATCCGGAGCAATACCGTGCATTGGTGAAAGTTTTGGGAGGAGATGATAATGCCGGCACCCGTTTGTGGTGGGATACCGGCACTAATTGGTAAGTTTATTCTATTATATCGGATGGTTTTCTGCAAAGATTGCCATCCGTTCTTCTAATTGTGCATATTGATGATCCTGGATGAATGAAGTACAGGCACGCAAACCTTCCTGATGGCTACCGGTAGTAATCAGAGATATGGCGCTGACACCATAGTACATCAATTCCTTAGCCAATTCGCCGCTGGTCATCCCCGGATAACCGATAGTAAAGTAGAAGCCATCGGCTACGGGATCACCAAGGTCATTGTCATATACCAGATGAAAACCGTGGCGCAGAAAAATCTCTTTTAGCCTGTGAGCGCGTTCACCATATATTTTCACTTCGTCAAGGAAGTTGTACTGCCCTTCATTAGCAGCCTTCAGCATGGCGGCAAGCGCGTATTGTGCCGAATGACTCGTACCGGAGGAGAGGGCATAGAGTACACGGTGAATGAATACTGTACCGAATGTGCCGCCACCATAGCGTTTTGTCAATCCGGGATAAGAGCGGTGATAGAGCTTGTTTGAAATGCAGCTGACACCGATACGCTGTCCGGCATAGCTGAATGCTTTAGAGCCGGAAATGAGCAATACATAGTTGTCTGTATAATGTGCCACTGATGGTTGATAAGGTGCTTGGAATGGTTTGCTCAAATCTTGCCGGAAGTCCATAGCGAAGTAAGCCAGGTCTTCCAGAACAATAACATCATATTGCGTAGCAAGTTCTCCGATGATACGTAGCTCTTCTTCTTTCAGGCAAATCCAGCTGGGATTGTTCGGGTTGGAATAGACGATAGCAGAGATATTCCCTTTCTTGAGGTAACTTTCCAGTTTCTCTTTCAATTTGTCGCCACGGAAATCATATACATCGAAAGTCTCGAACTTTTGTCCCATAACGACTAGCTGTTGCTTCTGTACAGGAAATCCCGGGTCAATAAACAATATCGTATCTTTCTTTTCATCACACTGACTGCAAGTGAGGAACGAAGCAAAGGTGCCTTGCATGGAACCGGTAACAGGTACACAACCTTCTGGTTGCAAATCTACATTAATAAATGCTTTTATAAAACGCGAAGCTTCTTCTTTCAGTGCAGGCAATCCGTTGATGTCAGGATAAAGACTGGCAATTCCTTTTTGCAGAGCTTCTATTTCAGCTTTTACACCTACTGCCGAAGGGGGAAGTCCCGGCACACCCATTTCCATTTTTATAAATTCTATACCAGATTCAGCTTCTGCCTTGGCGGCAATCGCCTTTACTTCGCGGATGGTTGCTTTTCCAAAGTCTGCAATCTGAAATGCTTCGATGGTTTCGTCAATCAGTTTACGTTCAATAGGAGTATTTCTCATGGTTTTTCTCGCTTTTAATTGATTTTGATTTGTCATTCGATTTTTTTTTTGCCACACAAAGGTAATATAAATATCTTATAATCAAGCCTACTTTAAAAAAGATGAAAAATATTTCTTTCAAGCTATTGCAGGTTTCAAAAAAACACCTACCTTTGCAACCGCAATCGAGAGAGAAAGCGATAAAAGAAATGAAATTATGGTGCGTTAGTTCAGTTGGTTAGAATACATGCCTGTCACGCATGGGGTCACGGGTTCGAGTCCCGTACGCACCGCTCAGTTCTCAATAAAAGGTCCTAATTCTTAATAGAATTAGGACCTTTTTTGTTATAAAAAATATGATAACCATTCTTATTGCGTGATAAATTATCCCTCTAATAAGCACCAGGCTCTAAATGTGTCGGTTTTCTGCCAAAATATTATTCAATATATCAATGAATTAGTATTTATTAAATATTAAAGCTTATCAGATGTCACTAATACTTTTACCACTGATATAAATATCTTTTAGATTTCCCTCAATAGAGCCATTAGCTCCCAGTTTCACATTATATCCTTGTCCATCAAGGACAATATTGTCAGGAAGAGTCAGTGTTTCTGTTAAACTGCTCCAGTCGATATTTATAAAAAGGCGAATTACTTTCTTTCCATCCTCCATTTTATAAAAAGCTTCAGGGATTGGGATTTTATTGGGTGTTTTTGATTGCAATGCCTCAAGCAACTTCTCAGCTTCTTCTTTTGTATAAATACCGGGAATAGGGTGATGGGGAACATCAGCCTCTCCCGCAGTACTCCATTCTGTAATAATCGATCCGTCACCACCGCCCGTTGCCGGACCATCTTTCAATGTAACATTCAATCTAATAGACTCACCGGCAAATAGCTGTATTCTATTGTTGTTATTGTTGATATTTCCAGTATAAGTTTTGATGCCATTGGCTGACTTACGTTTTATGACAAAAAAGCCAGATTGATTTTCAGGCCTGTTATTTTCTGTATTATCCCAAAAAATAAATGGAGGTACATAAATAGCTTGTAATATATCTTCTGCAATCTGAATTGACCCTGTTTTCTTATACCAATTTTTTACGACAATGCCTTTCTGAGAATCTTCGTAATTTAGCGTAATCCAGTCATGGTTATCTTTCAATACGCCATCATATTCCTTCTGTTGTTCACGAAAATGCCCCATATCGAATGTGGCGTTAGCTGGCAGGTTAGGAAATATGATGTCGCAAGAATCTTTTATGTATTCTTCTTTCTTCCCATTGATATCTATATGATGTATCCCCCCAAATATCACTTTCGCCACTTGTCTCTGCAGGGTTATAACTACTTTCGGACCATGGGGAGACAATTGTTGCGGCCCGACGGTGGCACCTACGAAATATTCCAATCCAGTTTTATATCCTCCGAATGTCACTTTACCATTTCCAATTTCGTTATTAGGATCTTTATGGGTGAATTCCACTCCTGTAGGGTCTCCATTCGCATTGATAGGTACGGATAAAGCTTGAAAAAAATAACTAGTCTGACTACTATTCCATTTTAATGGTTCTATATCTCCTGTGGTCTCCAATTGATCTCCAGTGCCTGATGCCACTTTATAATGGCCCCAAGATATTGTCCCTTCGGTGACTTTTCCGTTTGTGTCAATTTGTTTAGCTTCTATTTGCCGTATATAGATAGTACCATATAGAGGACCATTCCCATCTTGCCCTATGGGATAATAAGAACGTGTTTGTGCAAAAACATTTTCATTTCCTGCAAAGGTTATTTCAACTGGATGCTCTGGTATACCCTCCATCTTTTCGTTGTCGCATCTGGCAAAAAGGAATGTAGACAAACACATATATATTATTACTCTAACTAGATTTTTCATAAATGATTCTTTTTATTTAGTTTTTGTTTTCTGTACCGACAAATGCACCTGTACCTTCGGCTGTATTTTCTTTCTTCAAATCTGTTGTTGTTCCGCCGCCGCCACAAAATGTACCGGCATGATAGTGATAGGCCTTATAGAAGTCGGCATTGAATTTGTCCCATCCTTCATTGTTGCTAATATGCACAGCATTCTTCATAGAACCTATTACGCCACCTATGGTGTAGTAAGTATAGTCTGAAACATTATAGTTCGTGGCAATGGATACTTTGCTAAAAGTAACTCCTCCTGTTACTGAAGCTGCTTGCACATGCCCCACAATGCCTCCGGTAGACGAATGGGAAGTTATAGTTTTGCCCTCTTCATTGCGTTCATATTGGGGGATTCTTCCTCCTATCACACTTCCTACAACGGATATATTCATAATAGAAGGCGTATTATCTATAGTTGTATTCTTCTCGGATAATGTTGTCCTTGCTACTCCTGCTATTCCCCCAACATAATTCCATGTTCCAATGGATTTACTGGCATCAACCATTACATTCACTTCGCAATCTTGTATAATTCCATTAAGATGCCCGATTACTCCGCCCGTATATCGTGTAGAATGTCCCTGGCTGCTATTCGTCACATGTATTACTGATCCTCCCGTGAGGTTACTCATTTTCATTAACGTACCATTGAACTGACCAATTACTCCACCTACGGACAAGATATAATAACTATTCTCATCTTGAGAATCTACTGTAACAGATATGTTATCAACCAATTGAATGTTGGATATATTTCCAGATTTTACCCAACCTATCAGTGCACCGATATTATATGCTGGATCATTTGTAGTTTGTGGAATAGTAACCTTCAATTCAGAATTTATCAAATTGACATTGCTAATTATTCCTCCATCGCATTCACGAGCTAATATTCCCCATTCAGTTTTGATACCACTATCTTTACTATCTATTTTTGCATTTTCTATATCAAGTTCTTTTACCGTTCCATACAGGGTGCTGAACAATGGGTGTGCCACACCTAAAATGCTTTTGCCTCCACCATCAAAAGTCACTGTATTGGGCAATTCTACTGATTGGAAAGTCCCATATTCGAAATCTACATCAGTCATGAGGTGCATTTCTTTCCGATACTCGTCTTTCTTTAAGACTGTTATTGGATCGCCTTTTTTCGTATTGCAGATATAGTCTTGCTCGCATTGTTGAAGGGCATTTAGAAAATCCTGAATCTTGAAATCTTTATAATCAGGAATTTCCGGATCTCGATCATTCCACCACTCGTCATCCGAATCGTCTGGATGGATATTTCCTGTCAGATTTTCCAATGAGATGACATATTCCTTATTTGCCTCTAATTTATTTAATTTATCTACTTGAGAGATGGTAATGTAGGGATAGTCGTTACGCCGTCTCAACATAAACGTACTGTAATTGTCCGGAGCCAGATGAAAAGTGGCCGTTCTTTTTCCGTTCTCTTCATTTGTAAATACTTGAGCGGAAACTTTATCGCTCTCCTCATGTACGAATTCAAATTTTAATGTATTATCTTGGAGAGTCAATTGGCAGGCATTCAGTAAGACTTGGGAATTCTCTTCCCCAAGAAATGTTTTATACTTCAGCCAATATTCTTCTTCATCGCCAATATCCTCTATAGTGAGCCGGGTGCAAAGGTGGCGAAACTTCAAATGTACAGCATGTCCGTTTTTTACATCTGCGACTTCGGCTTTCAGAGGGTCAGGATTGTTCTCTTCTGTTGTCTGGTATACGAAGCGATCTAATACTACCGGTTTCAAGGGAGTGCTGTCTGTAATAGGTCCATTCCATTTTTCCAGATAATAAGCAGTAAATGTCGCATTTACGGCATTCCATGGCCAGTTCATTGGAAAATCCGTTTCATTCACCCAACCTTCTTCTGTCAGCGTAAGAGTGGCGTATTGCTTTTCACTTTCACCCTCTTTATCAAGTTTGAATACTGCTGATACATGTATTACGTCTCCTGTTTTAAATTCTCTCTTGTCAGTAATGGATCGAGTTGTCTGCATGTCATATTGCGGACACTCAACTGTGAACTGTACCGGTACTCCTTCTCGTATATCTCTGCCGGATAAGGGTGTTAGTTCATTGTGGCAACTGCACAACACCAATAATAGCATACTATATATTATTCCTATCTTTTTATTCATACTGTTTCTTTTTTATTGAAACTTTACTCTGCCTCTATAAAAATCACATGATTGGTTAAATTGTTATCAATAATCGTACCAGCATCTATTTTACCCACAATACCTTTATATTCCTCTTTCGGTAGCGGATAAAAAGGAGCTTGTACCATACCATGAAATTTGCAGTTATCTACTGAGCCATTTGTCATTTCTCCTGCCAAGATTCCCGAAGTACTTTTACAAATCATGATTGCTTGCCTCACCGTGCAATTAGTTATCTGTCCGCCACTGATCCTGGCAGCGATGCAACCGGAAGGTTTATCACTACTTTTACTTCTTACTGTTACAAATTCCATACGCAGGTTTTGCAAATATCCGCCATCAGTAATTTCACCAATTAGTCCCATTCCTTGCTCAGGTTCACTGTCTTTTAAGTCTAGCATAAGATTTTTCAGAATGTGATTACCACCATCCAATGTTACTCCTTCTACCAGCCTTTTGATAAGCGTACCGCTCGTACTCTCTATTTTGGAGCAGTCTATACTATCCCTAAGGTAGAATATCCATTTCTTTTGTTCTGTATAATCTCCATACTTTTCTAATGAATCTTGTTTTTCCTCGGGGATATCCTTCTTATCAGCAATATATGTGTTATACAGAGCAAGCCATTTCTCAAAATCATCGGGAGTGTAAATTCCCGGCAATTTGTCTACTTCTATTTTTGTCGGTTCACCCCATGGCTCTATTTCATGGGGGTACACTGTGGGTACGATACCATCCATCCGGATGGTCATTGGATACTTCCATCCGGGTTTCAATTCAGGCAGTGTTTCTTTTACTGATCTAATTTTTTGTATATTGCCGTTTACATCAGTAGCCTCAATATAATCTATTTCCATCCCAGAAGGCAGGATTACCGGATATACAGTTCTACTTTCCTTTTCGGTTTCAGACAACTTATAATTTTCTATTTTGCGGGTTTTGAAGGCAGAAAGTCCAGTCGTTTCATTATCTGTTGGTACTTTATCTACTGTGAATGTAAACTGTTCGGCGTTTCCGTTCCACTTCCGGGTGATATGTGCACCGATAACTTTTTCAGTGAGATGTACGGTCAATGCTTTATTTTTTTCTGGAGTGAACCCTTTTCCTAAGAATATCAGTACCATCGAAAATTGATGGCCAAATGTATAATTCACATCTGAATATTGTCGCTTGGTAGCGGTGAGTATATCTTCTATTTGATAACCTCCATTTTTTTCATAATCTTCATTGAATATATGGATATAGTGGGTATGATCATCAGCTGGCAGGTAATTATCTGCTGGTTTTGCATCAGAATAGGGGTAGTAGGCGAATGTTAAACCTAATGTGTTCATTATTACATTTTGTACATTTTCCGATATGAATACAAATTTGCTTGTTCCAGAAGATATGGAATAAGATAAAGGTTCATTTTTCAGATATTCTTTATCACATGTTTCGCTGTCCGGATGACTACTTTGTGTGCCTCCTGCACATTTGTTTTTATGAAACGAATAGAAACCTATCTGATCACCTTCCGTAAAACGGATGTTTGTTCCAAGGTCGTCACCTGTTACTTTGGTTACCACATCAGTCCCCGCAATCTCTCCTTCTATTTGTAGGTACTTATTTGTGCCCACAATATTTTCCCATCCGCTTTCTTCGCTGCAAGCGGTGAGAAGAATGAGGAGTAAAACTCCTGTTATGGAAATGTACTTGATATCTGTTCTCATCTTTTACTTAATTTTTAGAGCACAAGAATATTTTATAATTTTCAGCATTTACTTCTGTATTTTGTATAACAATTATGTGTTCTCCAAAATCAATTTCAAATTTGTCGGATTCAAATAGTGGCATTGGCACATTTGTCGGTATTTCTATATCTTTCCATAATTTGAATTTCCACTGATTTTTATCCCAATTTCCATATCTCATCAATCTGTAGTTTGTCTCTGAGGAATTTTCATTGAATTCCTCCACCAGTGCCACAAGGTCACTCCAATCATTTATTCCACTTTCGTTTATCGTAGGATTGTCGGTCATTACTCTGCTCCATGGCCATACTTGAATATCCCCGAAAAGTAATTCAGGATTACCAAAATCTTTAACCAGCTTTACATCGATTATGAGGTGATACCCTGACATGAATTCCAGGGAGATGTTATCAAAAACGTTATCTTTTGTATAATACTTCATTCTTGCAGGCAGGAAGCCTGCGTATTGAGTCTTTTGATTCTCATCTTCATCTTGTATTTCGATTATCACTTTAGGCCAATAAGTGCTACCAAAAGGATAAGCACCGAAACTATGTGGTGGGAAAATCCACATAGGAGTAGAGTAATACGTTGTTGTTTGGGTATCCTCATTATTTGATTTCGTCAGTGGTTTGTTTTCAACAAGGCATGCATTATCAAAATTATATCCACCAGTTCTACCAATCACTCCATTATTTCTTCTGAAGATAGTGGAAGATGGGGTAACTGGATTATTTAGCGGTACTTTCACACTATTCAACCAGACATTAACTTCCTTCTTGAAAGCTTGCTGAATAGATTCATCGTCACTGTAAAATCGAAATGTCACTGCACTCATCTTGTGCACTAGCTCAAATCGGAGCGGTTGACCTATTTCCGGATTGAGGATCATTCCCCAGATTATATCCACTTCTTTAGCCTCCTCACTATTCGCGGGCGCTATCATAGCTTTATATCCACTATTCGTACTCATATTCGGATCCTCCGGACCAAAATAGAAATATGTAAAGTTATCAATCCATACTTCTATCTCATTATTTTTTTTATGAATGGTTGTCAGTGTAGGGTCTTGTACAGGATAATTCACAAGATTATCCAAATAGATAGTATCTTTTCCCGTAATATTTATATCTTTCCATCTCAACTTCTCCGTTTTGCTGTTATTGGTATATACATATCCGTATCCTTTTTCATCGAACTCACATATTGCACTTTGTATCTTTCCGGCAGATAACGACGGATAAGTGAAAAGCATAGTTCGGCTCTTTATCTTTTCATTCTCACCAGCCCGGGTGGCGATACTTGTTCCATCTACCGTAGCATAAATCATAATCGGGTCATCGGGATTAAATACCGGAATAGTATTTTCTGTTTCCTCTCTTGTACATGCTCCTGTCAGCAGAAGCACTGCAATGAGTAAAAATCCCGATAAAATAGAATATAATTTTCTTTGTGTATTCATATGTATATCTATCAGTTTGTGGGTGTAACAGGTCCTATTTCCATATCATCAACCGTAGCTGTATTCCAGGGTTTAACTTCTGCTGTCAGAACGATTATTTCTAAAGTATTGCTGTCAATAGACAGTATCAAATTAAGTATGTGCGATGATTTCAATGTCAAAGTTTCTGTTTTAAACTTATATAGTACCTCTTCAGCATCATGTCTCTTTACTTGGAAATAGAGAAAATCATTACCTTCATTTAAAAAATTCTGTTCTGGTACAATTCCCTGAAAAATATATTCTTGATAAATAACTTCCTTACCTGTATTATCAGTTTCCGGTGTGGGGGCTGTCCTTGATGAGCAATACATTTGGATATTCTTTCTTTTCGGGTTATTGACGGGAAGTGCTTCATCATTTTTTGGGACTCGTACCGTACGGAGTGCGTCATTATCTATCACTCCTGAATAATCCACTTCATAATTCCTCAGCATTGCACGCATATAAACACCCTTTAAAGCATTTTCTGGAAACATTCCTTGATCGGGAAATTCGCTGACCGGGAGTTTTACCTTTACCTGTACCATGGCAAATGCGTGGTGAAATTTTAATTTTACGGTTTTGTCTTGTTCACTGATGAGTTGGCGGTGATGGGTAAGCAGTAAATCGGCATTTTTGAAGTTTTCCTTTGTACTTTGATCAAACGGTACTTCATTGAAATACTTATTGCCGGGGAAGTATGCTGCTTCAAACATATAATAAATAGATGTAGGATTCAAATTCTTCCATTTGAAACCCTTATTGTTAAAGGGAATAAACTTGTACGGATATTCTTCATCTAATGCAGTCCTTGCAGAGTCGCATTCGTAGATGTATGCTTTTTGGGAGTCATCTGTAAAGTCCGGAGTCGAATAACTCACCGGATTGTATAATCGGATTTGATCCCCTTTTTTGAAATAGGGAACCACATTCACTTCATCACTATTGTCTCCATTCATGGCAACACTGAATGTCATAGTTTCCGTGTCCTGCTGTGGAATGGTCACCGGAACTTCTTCTGATGAACAGGCACCAAGCACCGAGCACAGTGCTATTAATATGTATTGAATCTTATTATTCATCATTCTTTTAAGTTTGTTAGGGTATTTCAGTAGTGGAATTTACTTCTTCCCAGTCTCCTTTTATCTCTGGCTCTGAAATCCAGTCTACCACTTGTGCTTCTAGTTCCACTTCCCCTTCCGCTCCGGGTGATACGTCTGAAATTTTAGCATGAACCTTGACATGTGTGCCACGTACCAGTGATTCTAAGTTTGGGAATTGCTTGGGTGTTAGTTCATATTCTTGGCCATTTGATTCTACGGTTAACGAAAGCATATAGATTTGCTTGCTAAAGTCCGAAATCCAGTTCTTGGTTTCAGGCAAATAATAAGCGGTTGGATCTATCCATTTATTTTCTTGAAGCTTTAAGTTAATCTCTTGGGAAGATTCATATGGTGATAATGCTGTTCCTTCCGGCATTTTGTAATCTGTAACCCAAATTGTATTATCATCATCTTTAGGATCCACTTGTCCTTGAATTTTTATTAGAGTTTCCCAGGCATTATCGGTTATATTCGGAATCAGATAAGATTGCTTTGCTATATCTCTGATAGTCCATTTTTTTATCGTAATATTATTATTCATCTCAAAAGTAAAATCAAATTTCACAGCTGCGTAAGCCATATATATAGTTTCTTTTACAGTATATATGGATGATTCTCCTTCTTCCGGTTTCCAGCCTTCTGGTTGTGTAAGATCTACTTCGTATTTCTTGGAAGTAATGGGAAGGTATCCGTCGCTATTTGACTGATATGACTCCTTGATTTCTGAGTCAAGTACTAGCAGGCTCAGATTGTCTATAATCATTGTTTCATTTTCCCAATTCATCTTGTCTTTCAATATGTTTTCCACATTAGCCAGTGCATAGATACACTTCACACTTTGTGTAGTCTTCAGTCGCGTCCGATATTCAAAATTGTCTGTTGTAGTTTTATAATCCAATAACCTGTTTAACTCCACTTTCTTACTGTCTTTATCTATTACAATAAGACGCAATGTCTTTACCCGTTCACACTCGGGCTTATTGGAGTCGTCTTGAGGGGCAGCCAGCATCACATTAAGGTCCAACAACACAGGTTTGGGCTGTTGGATGAACTGTTCTATGTCCTCATTGCTTTGACAGCTGCAAAGACTGGAAAGTAGTAGGGTGAACAGAAGGATAATATGTGCTGTTTTGGTTATCATGGGTTGTTTTTACATTTCTATATTGTTTATACGTACGGTCCAGCCGTTAATGGTGATTCTTACATTAATCATGTTGCCGTTGGAGCTTTGCGTGAAGAAAAAGACGATAACGTATTCGTCCTCACGGTCCAGGTATTCTTGTTGGGGATGTTCACGGTCAAGCATTTTGTCCAGCGAACCTTCGGTAGGCATTAGCATGATATACTCTATGAGGTCTACATTGAGCCATACCTTGCCGGTGGTCTTGTGTCGGATGGTAAGCCGTGGATGCGTACCATAAATCAGTCGATTGGTATTAAGTTCAGCACAAGTAGTGGTTAGTACTACGTTGCCTTCGGGGTCGTGGATATCGCCATCACCCAAGTAATAAGGGGAATAGGTGAGGGGTAATTCTTCGGTAACCGCTGTGTTGTTATAGGCTAATAGGGCGTTGTTGTCCGTAATGCTGAATTCAAACTCATCGGAGGGGACGCTGGAGGATGTATTGTTGGCGTCAGCCTGTATGATAAGACGGAAGGTATTGGTATCTTTCATTAGTGGAAAGCGGATGTCTGATGTTGCAGCATCGGGTATGGTTACGGTTTGCATACCGTAGAATAGGGGCACGAGATCACGGTCTACGTTTTGTGCTTCGGCATTCATCCGAACGCTGTAGTCCTTGATGCGTGAATTTGTTCTGTCGGCAGGAGCCAGGCAGAGGTAATCGTCGCTGTTCAGTCCGGTCCATGCCAATATCTGGTAAGTTCCTGGTTGTAGATCCAGCAGAATATTGTTTCTTCGGGCTTCTTCAGCGGAGATATTCATCTCCTTCAGATAGTTTCCTTCCTCGTCAAAGATAAATAGAGAGACTTGATCCGCTTCGTGTTGCCAGGCGTCGGCAAATTTCATGTTGTAGTCATAAACAAAATGCAGATAGTGCTCGCAGGGAGGAAGAACCTCGTGCACAAAACTGCACGCCGCCAACAGCAGGGAAAATGCCAGACCCATGACGGCTGAAACGGAATGTATATAAGCAGAACGTCTCATAATGAACTGTTTTTTCAAGTAAAGGTTAGGAAAAAACAGCCGGAAGGCGAATGCATGAATGCCTTCCGGCAGAGTCTTCCTTATTAGTATGCTAAAGGATTAAAATTCAATATCGTTTACACGAACGGTCCAGTCTAAAATTTGAACATCGACTTCCATATAGGCTTTGTTCTGTTCGTCCGGTTTAGGAGGATTAACAGGATCTGGATCCGGTTCTTGAGGATCGGTCGGATTAGTCGGGTCATTAGGATGTCCGAGTTCTGAGATTTTAGAAACTGACAGCTTATATATATTGTTACGCACTACGGCAAATTCCATAATTCCCATATTAGTATTCTGTTCATTATCATTGTGGCGGTTCCAATAGATGTAATAAACATTGCCATATTTGTCCTCATCCACTTCCTGAATTGGGATTCTTTTGGCTTTACCGTTTAATGTCTCCCTGAGAGTCTTCAATTCTTCGCCTGTGGTGGGTTCGTTAACAGCTGTTAATGGAGTATTTCCCGAAATATTCCATGCTTCTTTGAATGAATCCCAATGGTTATAGAAACTTCCATTATATTCATAAAGAGCTGCAGTGCTTGCCTCATTGATAAAATCACCGCTAACTTTAGCCTTGAATACTACAGCTGTAGACAGTCCGTTTTGTTGAGAAGCTACGCTAGGAACAGTGTTTTCGGTACAGTAGCCCATGATATAATACGCAGGATCTGCTGTATTCTCTGGTTCTTTAAAATCTAAAGGTAAGTATGGCTCGTTATTTTCTTCTTTATCAATCTCGCTGTTGGCCAGTGGAGTGAAAAATAGCCCTTTTCTTATAGCCAAAGCTTCTGATGACTCTTTTCCGCCTTCTGTGATTTTTGATAACCAGGTCTTTTTACCGTTGGTACTATTCCAGTCACAGTCCACAACATAATTATTTACCGTTTCTGCACCACCATAAGTTATTTTAGTCTCATCCGGATCAGTACTGTCTCCTTCTTTCTTCGCTGCAACTCGTTTCAGGTGATAGAATGATTTGGAGACATTCATTAATTTATATCCTTCTAGTGTAACAGTCAGTTGAGTGGCATCTGTATTTCTATCTTTGATTTCATATTCATTTTCATCATTCGCGGCTTTGTAGTCGAAACGTGCTACAGCTCTTTCTACTTTGGCTGTGGCTGCCAGTTTATAATTTCCCTCTTCAGTTACAAAATGTACAGCCTGCTTTCTGTCGGGGCCACTATAATTTCCAGTTCCTACGTTGGTATCGGTCATAAAGAAACGTCCTTTGTCTTTATCTGCATACTTTGTTATAAACTCAGTTACAGTTTCTGTAGTAGCCATTTCTGATTGGTCTTTCCATCCTGTCTGTGTGAGCTTTCCGTTATAATAGTTGTATATCTCGGGGGTCGGATTAACAAACGCATAAACAGCATAGTATTTATCTGAATTTGTGTCTAATGTCACATTGTTTATACGGGCGGTATAAGATTTATCGTTTCCGTGTACACCCTCCGTTGTTTTATCTGGACTTTGTGCTATACCCACTGATTTCACAAAGCAGATTTCTCCTTCCTCTTTCACATAATATATCTCTCCTTCTTGCTCCTTCTCTTTCACATTTACTACAACAACCAGTACTTCTTTCACAGAGTTTTCGTAATCTTGTCCATCTTCTGTTTCAGTCGAAGGACTGGCAGTTCTCGTAGTTATCGGCATCTTAATACTAACCTCCATATAATTCTGTGACGCAGTAGATGGAGGAGTATTCTCACCACCTTGCAATTTGTCATCACTGCACGACCATGCCAATACAGGCACCAATCCTGCTAATAGTAAATTCCTGATTTTCATAATTGTTGCTTTTTTATTTATACGTTAATTAAATATATGATCGTAACTCTTTTTTATTTATTGTTTATCAACTTACTTTCTCTCTTTCAGCTGTTTTTCCAGTTCTTTCAGCGTCTCTTTTGCCAGCTCTTTCTGCGGGCCTTCCATTGCTTTTTGCAGGTAGCGATGTGCAGCCTCTGCATCACGACGCATTAACGCTGCATTTGCAGCATTCAGGTTAGATACCGGATCGTCGGGATACATGCGTACGGCAATCTCAAACACTTCGTTGAACTCGGGTGTACCCGGTTCATAGCTTTGTGCCACCCGGTACATCTCTTCCAGACTTAATTGGCGAGGGTCAGTATATATCAATTCTTTGGCCTCCTCTACGGTGAAATTACGAATGGTATATTTCACCAGGTAATCCGAATGGCGTAGAGCAGGGAACCACTCACGCAGCATGAATCGGTAGATATCCCCACCACTTATCTCCATCAACTTCCGTTCTCTGCCGTCGAAGATATCCGTTCCATCTATGATGGCGAGTATTTGTTCTTTTTCCGGAAGGTCCGAAGTTTCTGTCATGCGGCGTAATCCTTCCCAATCTTCGGGTTCGGATGATACGGAGAATTCGGCGTTGCCAAAATCATACAGCCCACGCACATAATTGCGCAGGGCTGTGGCACGTCCCTGCGCAAGCCGTGCATTGTTGCTATAGCTACCCTCAGGCGATGCATATCCTTTGATGTCGACGGCTGTGATGGTGGCGAAACGGTTGTTGCGTACCGAGTCGATAGTGGCCTGTATCTTTGCCAACTCGCGCGGGTTGTTGCGATATTGGGGATGAATCTCTGTCCGGTTGACGGGAAAATCGAGGAAGGCACTTCCTGCCAGTTGGCGTGTCTTCACTGCTTCATGCTTCGGAGCGATGTATTCCACCAGTAGTTGAGGTTCTTCCGGTTCGCGGAAGTCCATCTGTGCTACCGGTTCGGTACTTTGTTGCAATACTTTCCAACCGCAGCCACAAAGATCAGTAATGAGCTTTAGTTCAGACTGTTCCATCCAAGGGAGGTAGGGAATGCGTACGTTGTATTCCATTGTCTGAGCGGTCTGTCCCTTACGTTGTACAACGTAACAGGCATTGCGTTTTTTGGCCGGAAGCCGTTGGTAAAGCAGATGCCGGGTGCGTCCATTAATCAGCATTGCGGGCAGTGTATCCTGATGTCCGCCACCCGAAAGTAGGGGAGTGAGCTCTACTGAACGGGAAGATTTTACAATGAGAGGAGTGAGGTCCAATGTCAGGTCTATCATCAGGAAAGAATCCACGCGTTGTACAGACTGTTGCCGTACAATCACTTTTCCTGAATTTTCTCCTTCGTCATGGGTAGTAGTCTGTGTTTGTGCCACAGATGTGTTAGTGGCAAATAGACAGGCTAGTATATAAATTGTAGGTTTCATTGATTTTGTAAGTATGTTGTTTGCTATTAGGAGATCAGAATATATAAACAAGGCTTACTGCCGCTTTCGTGGGACCCACATAATTCTTGTGTCCTTTATCGAGGCGTGTTCCACAGCTTGCACACGGATATTTGTCATACTTCACATAAAGGTAGCCAACGCCCACTGAGGCTTCCAGATTCCAGTTCCTGTTCAGCAGCCATTGATATCCGAAACTGATACCGCCTCCTGCCATCCATCCTTGAAACCGATAATCGGCCAGCTCCGGAAAAATATCGAATGGCAATTCTATTCTGGCAGCATTAAACTCACCACCCAGCGTGTGTACACCTATAAAACCTTTATAAAACGGTTCGCAGAACCAATAACGGTATTCAGGTTGTAATAACCAGTGTTTCCATTGTTTGTGATTGCCAAATTCGAAAGGATTGATGCTTCCAAACAGAGAAATGGTACTTTTGGCAGATACTTTTGTCTCTATGCCACCATTAATGGAAGCAGTTCCCCATCCCAGTAGATTCGTCTTGACCGTAACTTGAGCACATAAAGTGCCGAATTGGAACCACAAAAAGAAAAATAAAATGAATTTTCTCATCATCATTATATCTGTCAGTTTTGTTGTACTAATTTTAATAATACAATCCATTCAGAACTTTCTTCCCGAATGTCTGTGTTTAGTCTCCATCTGTCGCAGGAGGCCTGATAACTATTAATTAATTAAATAATGTTCTTTCAAGCAGGTTCTTTTGCTTACAATATTTGTTTTGCAAAAATCGCATATAATATAAATTTATAAATTATTTTTTGTATTGGTGTTATTAAAAAAAGTCCTTTAATATATTAAGAAAAGTAGTATATGCTTGTATATCAATAGTATGTAAATGTTTCAATTATGTAATAATTATCCAGGATATATTCTTCTTGCAACTTCTGTGTGAATAATATAGGTGATGATATTAATCATATATAATAAAATATCTCCCATATTATCATTACAATAATATGGGAGATATATAAAAATCCTATTGATAAAGTCTGTTGTATGATGTTTTATATATTCTTTTTCCAATGAAGAAATGAATTCTTGTCGACTTTATCTTTTCCTATTAATTGCAGGTTGTAGGAGTTTAAGCCCGCATAGCGGTATTCGCCATAATTGATGCCACCCAGCAAATCTATGTTCAGAAATGCGCGGACAAGCTTCAAGCCGCATTTCTCTATTTTTTCGACTATACATTTTCCTCCTAAAAGGTTCATTAGTAGATAAGCTGAAACTTCGTAAGCACACCAACCGCATTCTTCTAGATACAGATGGATGCAGCTTTCATTAGATTGTTCTTTTTCAAATACTTCAGAAACTTCTTTTTTCATGATAATCTATTTATTTATTTAGGTCTATATTATATGGTACGATCAATCGGAACTTATTTTCCCTATATTTAAAACAAAGTTCCCGCTCTACTGTTTTTTCAAGAGTTGAAACTATTCAGATTATTAACAGTATAAAAGAGAACATAACAAAATGCTATGTGTCTCAATACTAACGCATGAACAAGGACTTCAGGCCATCAAACATACCTGGAAGGGCTATTGTACCATGCACTTCGTCCGGGAACTTTTTGTATATAGCACGCAGATGTTGGCTCTTCATCTCTGGAATGATTCTTTCTCCTAAACTGTCAGCCAATGCGAACTGGTCCAACTTCACATTAGGACGTTGGCGGGTAGCAAAGGCAACATAGAGTTGTTTTCCCGAAAAGTCCTTCTGACCAACTTCTTTCTCGGCTTGCTTCAGGAAAACTCCCCGGTCCCACCATAAGCTGGGATCTATTGCCATGAAGGTATCAAACGACTCAGGATAGTCGAGTAGAACCTGTAGGGTAAATAAACCTGCGTATGAATGTCCTACTAAGAAATTACGGCCGTTGGCAGAAACTTTTTTTTCTATTTCCGGGCGCAGCTCTTCAGTTAAGAAACGATAGAAAGCCTTCATCCCTCCACCTTTTGGAGTATCTCCAGGCTGAATACTGCCATCCCGTTGTGCAGCCGAACTGGTAGGGGTTAAATCTCTGGTACGGTCTGTATTCAAAACAGCGACTACAACACAAGGGGGTAATGAAGAAACCCTTGAAGAAGCAAAGAAACGGGTAAAACCTACTACGGAATGGAAAAATACATCTCCATCCAATAAGTAGAGAACCGGGTAGTCTTTTTCTTCTTCACCCGGTTGTTTTTCCGGTTTATAAATCCAGTACATCCTTTCTTCATTCAGTATGTTGGAGAATAAAGAATGGCGGGTTCCTATATTAATAGAGTCCTGCCCTTGTACCGGTAGAGAAGACGTCCAAGTTATCGTAATAAGCAATAGTATATAAAAACTTTTCATTTTATCTGATTCTTGTTACAAAGTTGGAAGAAAATATTGGTTTTATCAATCCCTACTTGTGGGTATTTTGGGTAGGATTATTCGCCAAAGTTGGTCATAAATCTCTATCTCTTTCTTCTTTTGTTACAAGCTTCTGCCATTACCCCAATTCAGGCTTTTTCTTTTTGACGAATAAGTCGTTTGTAATCGGTTCTATTTCAATCGTATAATAAGGCTACACCCTTTGCTCGGAATGGCTACACCCTTTTGTGCTTAGGGCTACACCATCCTGACCAAAGGGTGTAGCTATCCTGATGTTTGGCTAATGAGACAAAGTCATAGCCTCTCTTTGAAGTAAACAGTGTGTGATTTACTTTTACATCGTAATTGAATGAGGTACATAAAAATAGAAAATCCCCGGAACTGATTAAAATTTCGGGGATTATCTATTCTATTCTCTCTGTTACTTCTTTATCACTTTTTCTATTTCTTCCAAATTATACCGGGCTGCTTCGTTACCATTCCGGACAGCTTTGGTAAATTCAACAATAGCTTGATCCTTATTGCCACTCAGCAGGTAGTAGATGCCGTTATTATTTGCATATTCGGCTGTCTGTTTATTGGATTTATCCAGATACTTCCGGGCATCGGGCAAATCTTTTTTAGACAAGGCTACAGCGGCAGCATTCAAGTTGGCTACTTCGTCATCAGGATACATACGTACAGCGATGTCGAAAACCTTGATAAAGTCGTCGCCACCTTTGGGATAGCTGTTGGCCACCAGATACATCTCGTTCAAACTGAGATATTGGGGCTGTGTCTTGATGATCTCTTTTCCTTCGTCTACTTTGAAATTGGCAATCGTATAGTCTATGCGGCAATTCACTTTACGGAGTGCAGGGTATAATTCCTTTAGCATTGTACGATAGGGAGCGCCACCACCTACACGTTTTATTTCCTCTTTCCGGTGGGCTATATCGCTGGTGTTTCGGATGATATTGAGGAATTCGGTTTTCTCTTTTATGTTAGAGGCTTCCAGAGCTTTTACCAGTCCTTCCCAATTTTCACCGCCAAAGGAGACATTGTAGAGATTGGCAGGAATCTGTTCGTGTACGGACAGGTATTTCTTCAACGCTTCGGCACGGCTCTTAGAGAGTTGTTCATTGAGTTTAAGCGGTCCTTCGGGGGAAGCAAATCCTTCAATGTAAACACCGGTAATGGTCAACTTCTTGTCATTCTGTACCTTATTGAACATCTCCCGGATATTCCGCAATTCCGTCTGATTGTTCATGAAGTCCGGTAGAATAACGGACTTGCCTACGGGGAAATCGAGATGAGCTTCATATTGTTCGCTACGTGCTTTTACTACTTCTGCTTTCGGCTGAATGTAAGAAGGGACAGGTTGCAGGGCAGCCAGACGTTTGGTCTCCGTAGAAACTCCGTTCATAATCATTTCCTGTGTCAGTACCTCCTGGTGTCCTCCGCATCCGCATAAATCTTCTTCCAGATTCAGATAAGCATTTTCCATCCATGGTTCGTAAGGGATGACTTGTGTGTAGTTCAGAACTTCCTGAGTATTGTAAGGTATCTCCATATTAGTTGCTTTATCCAAAGCCATGGCGCGGAGATAGGCCTTTTGCCTTCTGCGTCCGTTGATAACGATTTCTGGCAATACGACATTATTGTCCGGACCTGTCAGTACGGGAGTTAGCGTCAGGGTGCGGTCATTGCTGACTTTCAGGTTCCGCATATCCATCTGCATATTTATGTAGAGCGACTCTCCCTGTTGCCATAGGGAGGCATTGGTGATGTTGATGGCATCTTTATAGAATTTTTGCGCGCTGACCGGAAGTGCGGCTATGAGGCACAAAACAGAGTATATCAGTATTTTCTTCATGACTATATTATTTTATGACGTATATGATGTTTAATGCTACCTTGGTAGGACCAATGTAGTTTTTGTGTCCGCTGTCGAGTTTGCTGCCGCACTTGCCGCAGTTGTACTTATCGTAGTCTATGCGGGCATAGCCTACACCGATTTCCGCTTCCATGCTCCAGTGCTTGTTTAGTATCCATTGATATCCATAAGAAATGCCGGCTCCATAGATATTGCCCTGATAGCGTTCGTGTCCCAAACCTAATATATTCAGGTTGCTTACATTCGCTTCTGCATAATGGGCGTGCAGACCGAAGAAATGTCCGTAGAAGCGCTCGCACAGCCAGTAACGAAGTTCAGGCTGTACCAGCCAGTGCTTGATTTGTTTGTGATCCGAGAATTTCCAGGGATTGTAGTTACCGGATACATCGAGGGTCAGCTTCTTGGAGAGTCCGACCTCAAATCCAAGGTTAGCTGTAGTGGTAGCCCAATACAATGCATTGGTCTTTATTGCAAATTTAGGCATGTAGTGGCTTTTGTCCTGTCCGTACGTACTGATGGTGTATGTGAGCATCAGGGCTGCCAATAAAAGGAATTTAATCGTTTTCATATTTTCATTACATTATATTATCGTAAAACAATAGCCGGATTTTGCAGTAACTCTTCCACTTTATATGTGGCGGAATAGTTATAATTCCTCAGAGTGAAAGTAACCACATCATTCAATTTGGCTCCGGCGTATATGGTCGTTGAATAAGTGCTGGTGCGGCTGGTGGTAAAACTAGATGCAATGCCGGTATTCGATGAGGTTACCGTATAGCGGGGGATATTGAGCAAGCCGTTATTCTGATAAACCTTTATCGTATTACCCACCGTTACTGACTGTGCCAGAATATTCTCGAAGCCAATGGTCGTAGGACTGAATCCGGGAGCGGATATTATCAGCTTTTCACTGCTTAAAGCTTTCTTAGAGGTAAACGTGACGGTTTGTCCTCCTGAAGGCTGCGAAGCGTAAGTCCGTTGATAACCACCTGTAACTGCTGTCCAACCGCTTTGGGTGGTTTGCAGATTTTGGGTTGCAATAAACACCGTTAACGGGTATGTGGGCGGATAATCCGGGTATGATGGAATGGTAAACATAAAGCTGGCTGTATTGTTCGCACCGTAATTTACCGTATTGTCTCCGTTGACGGAAACATTGGTAAAGTGGCGCGATTTTACTTCCACGCTCTTTGTCTGGAAGATTTCATTGGCTATCAGAACGGTTTCATCGCTGTTTTCAAGACTGGTACGGAAGTTCAATACTTTGGTTCCGGGACCGGTGGCCCAATAGACATACTGATACCCTCCGTTAGTGTACTCCAATTGCAGGTTTTTGTTAGGCTCTACCGGATAGAGGTTGCCTGTGGTAATGGTACACTTCAACGGATACAAATAGTAGGGTATTGCCGATGGAATAGTGAAGCTCAGTGCTATGTCCTGGTCACGGGCAGTGTATATTTCGGGTGATAAGCCGGCGGGATCGAACAGATATAACGCACTGGATATGACCGTAATGGTACGTGAAAGCACACCTGCCTTAACGGTAATTGTAGCCTCATATTGTCCCGTAATGATGCGGGATACATCGGCAGAAATATTCCCATTTCCGTCATAAGAGAGATTATGAAGTATGCTTCCCTGATCTTCGGCTATGGATACGCTGATTTTAGAGTTATCAGTCACGCCGTTGGCCGTGTATTGGGCTGATACCTTCAAGGTGCCTGCCTGGGTGAACAGGAAGTGCAGCCTGCTTACTGTCAGCACATTGTTGTTATTGTCGGAGATAGAAGGAGATTCCTTGAATATCTCGGCATAGATATTATTGGAAGGTTCTGAAGTTTTAGCATCGGCAAATTCAGTACTTCCGTTTGCACTCTCGCTGAAGGATTTTATCACAACCTTGTAGTGGTAATTTCTCATGACGGGGTAGGGCTTCTTGTCTGTATCAAGAAGCTGTATCTTGTAATAAAGCTCTTCGGTCTTTCCTGCCAGTTTTCCCTTAATGATGATATAGGTCTGATCGTTGGAATAGTTCTCATTCTCGAACATATATTTGGCGTCCATGTTACAGTCTGTTTCTGTCTGATCGATTTTGGAGATGGGACTGCGAGGCAAGGTTGGCGTGCCGTCTATCAAGGTGAACGGGGTAGCGGGGGCGTTCGGGTTGAATGGAGCCACCGTTCCGTTACTTGCATAGTTACAGAGCGCATATCCTGTTACTTCGAAGTTCGTAGCTTCGGTTTCTACAGTCACTTTGGCCAGGTTGCGGTAAAGTGTGACATTGGGAGTGTCATTGGCGGAAGAGATTGTTTGTCTTCCCCAGAATACTAAATTGGTGCTGTTCAATGAAGGTATAATCTCCCTTTCATCTTTCTGCATAACGGCACGTTCGTCAAAACTATCCCATTGGGAATAGTTGGCAATGAGGTGGATGATTCTTGCGTCATCGGGTATATTTGCCTGGAATGTCCCGGTACCATTACTGTTACTGCTCAGGAGCGAGGCATGAGCTCGCCCTATGAATAGTCCGTTGGCATCGAAGGTCATCAACCACAGGTCGTTAACAGCATTCTCATCCATGGCGGCACGGGTGAGTGCCGGTATATATTCAGGCATGTTTACCGAGAACTGAAAGGCGGTCTTATCGTCATTTCCAGTCGAGGGAGTGCCGAGAGTATCTTCATCTGTACACGAAGCCAGAAGAAGACCGAGGAGTGTTATAAGGTAGGTTAATCGTTTCATACTTTTCTAATTTTAATCCATCAATACTGTTTACCGAATGTCGCGGACGCATCGGACGGATGCATTCAGCGGACTGAATTTACCACCTTCTCCAACGCGAGGGTCCATGAAGTTAACAGCACCGGAAGCATTTGAACTCCAATAATAATTTCCTTCAAGGATGCCTTTTACTTCACATATCCGTATGTTCTGTAAGACATCTATCAGGTAGATTTCTGCTTGCGTGGGCATACGCCAGTCGGAATAGGTTTCTCCGGTAGTGGCATCCCGCTCTACATAATCCCGGCATTTGATTCTGGATGCGGTGTATGTGCTTGCCGTTGTCGTACCATGTTGTGAGGCAAGCATGAAGTGCGGAGAGATTCTCCGGTTGTTTTCTTCCGTATCTATGGCTGCGTGTTCGCTGTCTGTCAGCGGATAACCGAGTACGGCATTGTCACGTATGTACGAAGCGTAAGATGCGCCTAATGCGGGATTGGCTGCATAATGGGAATATCCGCTGCCGAAGTCTTCGTCAAACTCGTCCGGATTGGGAAGAGTAGAGAAGTCGGCGACGAAGGAATTCATTATATACATCTTCGTATTATTTTGCCCCTGGCTTCCTCCGGGGACATCGGCTGAAATGTCAGAACCGATGTAGAGGGCCGGATATTGGGAGACAGTGACAGGTTGTGTAAGTCCGGCACCATTGACTACCTGAAAGGTGATATCTTTGGCTAGGAAGTTTTCAGGAAGAGGACTCGTTATGGTTATGTTGCCGGACTTTACATTTGGGGTAGCGGTGATGGTTATCTCTTTTCCACCGTTGGAAACCGATACACCATTTACAGTAATCTTCTGTATTTCTACATCCGGTGTGGATGACTGGAAGGTAGTGGTGAACTGCGTACTGTTGGGCATCGAAATCTTGGTGTCTTTTACATAGATGAAGTTGATTCCTTCTACGGAAACAAGTACTTCGTGGGTGCTCCAATCCTGTATGGTATATCCGGCATTCAGCGGAAGTGCGGAATGCGGGTCGGTATCACCTTTCTTGTCTATGTTCACGCGGATATCATACAGGCGGTTACGTTCCAGTTTATAGAGATTTGCAGTCTGGCCCGTGCTTCCGTCCGATAGCCGGTAGTTTACCGGTATTTTGTAATAGTTCTGAGTAGTAGTGTTACCATCAGCGTCCTTTACAGGGACATTGATGAGTACATAACTTTCCCTGTTCGTATCTTTGGTCCAATCATTGGCATACGAATAGAGGATGAATTGATTGCTATTGCCTGCACCTGTATTTTGTTCCGTAAATGAGTTCATGCTTTGCAGAGTGGGAACATTTACACTACCGTCTGCAATGGATGAGCCACTAGCGGCATAGTTGACCATCTTTTTTGAAGGTATATTATTGTCTATGGGGGTGAAACCGTTTACATAATTCAGGCTTATTCTGATCTTGGCGGCCGCGCGTTTAAGAACAACGGGAATCTCTTTGTTGACGATGATTCCGTCATTCAGTACCATTGTATGCTTTCCGTCCATCAGGAAGGCATCTTGTTTTTTATCTGCATCCAGAGTAGGGGCGGTAAGCGCCTTCAGTTCCGGAAGGGATAATCCCGCAGCCGGAATGGTTGCCGTATGGTTGGCTACTACATAAATGGTATGGTTGATGTTCTGATCGAATTTCTCCTGTGCGGCATCCAGGGTAGCTGTATGTTCCCCGGTTCCGGTCAGTTCGGGAGAGAACGCAAAATGCTGGTAGAACAGACATTCGTCTGCTCCTTCACGGTAAACGAAAACATCTAATGATTTTATTGTATTTTCATTGAGTGCTTCTTCGCCCGGCTCTTCTACGGCACGCGAAGCCACGGAGCTGGGCATAGACAGTTTCAGGGTAATTCCGCTTACCGATCCTGTTCCTGCCGATTCGATGGAAGAATCATCCTCGCAAGAGGTGAGTCCCCAGAATAATGAGAGTATCAGCGGGAGGATATATAGTTTATTTCGTTTCATAATTCATCTTATTTATATTCGGTTTGGCGGATTAAAATATCCGTGTCGTTGTCGCCCGGAAACTGGCGGGTACCATTACTTAGCTTCGGATTGATCTTGAGTTTCACGCCTCCTGCGGTTATGTAGAAGTAAGTGCTCTTAGGATTCCCACTCCAGCGTTTGGTGGCTCCTACCTGTATCGTATATGCTTCATCACGGGCTATTCCTTTGGAAACGTTGAGACCGTCGTTCATACCGAACGTAAAGTCAAGTCCATTGGTCAGAGTAGCGGTCCAGATGGCACCGGCAGGGGCTGTCAGACTAAAACTGTAGTTGGCGTAGGAAGTCTCATTATGGGCTTCTCCGTTCGCTATGTAGGGAAATTGCACGATGCCTGTAGTGGCACCGGCGTCATCTCCATTGTACGGTTGAAGCTGATAGTCGTCCTCCGTGATCTCTTGTCCGATTTCAGACGAGGTAAGCTCCCATGGATAGGGAGTCGTTTTTATTATTAACTGGTTGTCCGGATGGTCGAGCATAGCCATGACGCGGTAAACTGTATTATGCAGCAGACTGTACTTATGGGTTGTCTGCCCCTGATCGGTAAGATATCCCCTGTACGTATAACTGATCCCGTTGAACAGTGCCTTTATGCGGATATAGGGAGTGTTAGCGTCCGGTGTAGCGTCAGGAACTATATTTCGATATGTATAGAATGAAGCATGTGCATTCTCCGGTACTATTTCAGATAAATCAGACGGCATAAGTTGCAGAGTTGTTCCTCCAAGAAATACCTCCGAAACATTCTTCTTGCTAATGGGCGTCGGCATTGATGTTACCTCCGGACTACTATTTGTATTAAGTATCTGATTGACAAATTCTATGGAGTTGACAACTACACTCGAACTCTCCAATCCCTGATTCTTGAACATATAGATGTCCAGCCGTGCTACCAGGCGTTCCATAGGAACTTCCGCTACTACATATTCACTATTGATTGCAACTTCCTTTTTTCCGACCATCAGGATATTGCTGTCAGTAAAAGCGTTGCCGGATACCGTCAGGCTTTCCAATTGCTGCAATGTAAGGTCGGGAGACACCGGAACAGAAAAGGTCTTATCGGGATCGTTATAATTAGCAATCGCATAAATTACTTTTGTCTGTGGCGACACATTGACAGAGCGTGAAAACTCTTCCAGTCTCTGCGGGGTGAATTCCGGAATCAGTTCCGAATATTCACAGTGCTGGTCTGCTTTATTGAAAATATAGAGTGCCAGACTGGAAAAGCTGCCATCGTCTCCATGAATCAAAGCTTTGTTTGTAGGAGCCGTTTTGATCAGAAAGTTTAGCCGGGCCTGATTATCGGTTGTATCGGATATCGGCGTCTCGTTTTCACTGCAAGAGTACAGTAGCAGTGCCATGGCAAACAACTGCAAACAGAACCGGTATTTTAATTTTAGCTTCATATACATTGGGGGTTATATCCCCGGTCTGATCACTTCCTCGTCCCAGGGTTTTACTGTGATGGCGGTTCCATTGAAATAGATGCGGATGCCTACCGCAGCTTCATTGATGCCATTTACAGTAATATTATTATCTTTCATGAAGTCCTTTAATTGCATGGTGTATAATTCTTCATTGCTCTGAAGGTCGCGCAATCGCAGATATACTTCATTATCATCATTAAATCGTAATACGTTGAATTTTGAACCAAACTTTTGTACGTTGGAGTCAAAAGTTACCAACGGGAAATAAGAGACGCGTTCGTTTGAAAACGTTTTGGTGAAGTCCACTGTTGAACTTAATTTCCCCATTTCTATACTGACGGGGGAAGTGGCTGCACGTGTACTGCCAACATCCAGTCCTTCCAGCTCTATTTGCATTTTTATATGCGCACTGCTGAAATAAACGGTGTCAACCTTATAGCTTTCATTGACAATTGTAATCTCTCTTTCTCCAAAATACAGACTGTCATTGGTCGATATCAACTCTTTCGTAAAATAATGCGGGGCTCCGACAAGGTTGTTTTGCAAGGATGAACCTTCGTTTATCCGTGTGTCGTTGAGGGAGTTTCCCCAGCATATAATGTGATATTGACCGCTTGGCAAATTCAAGGTAGTGCCGCGTTGGCGGTTGAGCTCTTTCCGGTTGAGAACTGTTTTCTGTACAAATACATTGTTCTGATTGTATATATACATATCTACCTTTTCTATTTTCTGAGGAAAGATTTCCTTTGTTCCATCACCCAGGTAGCTGAAGTACAAAGTTGTCTCACAATCATCAAGGTTTTCTTTTATACACCCTGTCACTGTTACCAGTAGCAGGATGTATAGAATTATTGCCTTTTTCATATTTCAGGGTTTGTTGAGTCTGAAACTTATTGTTCCAGATCAAATCCCGGAGTGATTGTCTCTTCATTCCACGGAGCGACTGTGACGTGTACCAGTACGTTGTATTGTACATTTCCTAAGTCATTGTCGAGCATCGGAACTAACTCTATCTCCATATTATAAAGGGTACCGGGTTTGAAGTCGGCTGCTGTCAGTTCAGTGTTTACTTCTTTATAATACTTCACCAGGTTGGCAAAGCGTGCGCCATTTGCTAAGTCCGGGTTAAATACTTCCGTATCGGATGACTTCAGGCCGGTAATGTTCAAATCAGAAAGATCTAAATGCAATTGCGGTATGGCTGTACCCGGGAAGAAATTGAAAGCATAACATTTGCCGGCTAAATCCAGTGGCAGGTTACCGTAGGTTCCGTCTTCATTATATATAATGTAGCTGGCAAACGGAGCTGCGTCTATTATCGGAGTCGTGTCAAAAGTCCACATACCATCATGGATATGTCCTTCGAAAGTTGAGTTCAGAAGCAGGTTGTCCATTGTTCCCGGATTTTTGTAAGTGTTATAGAAGTTATTCATATAGAAACCTTTTACATTTCCTGAGAATCCTGTCCAACTAACTGTTGCTTTCTTATCTGTTCCGTCAATGGTTCGCGTAAAATCGAAGTTACCTGAATTCTTGAATGAAATCTTGGTAATTTGCAGTCGGGCTACAATAGGGGCTATGGTCACTTGTGCCGTATAAGTCTTACCTGCTGTCGGAGTCGGATCTATCGGTTCATTAACGATAGGTTTCAGGTCATCGTCCATACCATAGTAAAGCACTTCGCTACCCTGTTGATTGGCTAACTTGGTATTAACTACATTGTTAGTTACGGCATTCCCGGGATTTCCATAAATATACACTTTAGAAACGGATTCGGGAATGTTTATGAACTTCAATCCTTTTGCTGGATCGGTCAATTTATTCCAGTCGGAGTTAAGCACTTCATCTTTGGTGACGGCTTTGGAAGTTATGATTTTTCCATTTACGTCAGTCAGATTGATTAATACACTGTTCACATTCTTAATATCCGATGTGATGATATCTGTTGGAGAAGAAGCTCTTGTCTTGATCCCGCCTAATGATACTGAAATGGATTTTATTTCGTCCTGTGAAACAGAAACATCGTCTTTGTCACTGCAAGAGAATAATGCTATACTTACGACTCCTGCTAATAATAACTGTTTAATTTTCATGTCTTATAAAAATAATTGTTTATAAAATTTCCCAATACTAATTTTGGTTGCGTACGTCCTGTTGGGATCATAACAACAACAGTTGCATAGGAAAGTTTTGAGTGTAGGTAGTATTTTCTACAGGAAATAATCAAAACAATGATATTTTTATGAATTTTATCCAAAATTGTATCGATTACAACTTTTATTAACCATGTTGGAGAGCGTGAGCTCCGTTATAGGATGTTGTATTGCGCAACTGGGCTGTTTGATAAATAGGCTCTAAAGTTGATTTCATGAGATAGAATATGAAGCAATGTTATGTCGCATATAAAGCAATGCTTTTGAATAGAACATTGCTTCTTTCAGGACAGAACATTGCTTCTTCTAATACTATTGATATAGTATTGGAAATATATTTACTAAATCAATCCTGATCGGCAAGGTTCTGGCGAGTGAATAGGTGTCATTTTTGGTGTCAGTGTCACCTATACACGTATTTTGGAGAGTGTGTGGCTTGAATTTATTGGCAACTTGTTGATTAATAGTGTATTATTTTTAATTTGTATTTTGTGTTTATACTTTTTTATGTCTTTTAGCATGTTCTTCAATTCTCTTTCTTCTGCACTGCAAGAGTAGATACTTAGATTGTGAAATATGTATACATGTACCGTCTGTGCGGAATTTTTTGCCGTAAATTGAGCTTGTTCTCTTTTTATCTTAAATATAAACATATCGATACTTCCTTTTTCTGTTTTTTGCTTCCAAATGCGTGTATAGGTGACACTGACACCAAAATGACACCAATATGATGTTTTTTCTCTTGCTTAATATCTTGAATATCAGTAAATAATGCTTTCCTTAATTCTTCCATTCAGGATTTGTCTATAAATGGTTTTATATCAAAAACAGAGCTGAATATTTCCATGCTAATGTTATGAAAATACATTACTTCTATTTACTCTTTTGGGTAATCGGTTGAAAATGAAATTTTCTATTTTCATATAATTGATACGGAGCGAAGCGGCACAGATGTGAACCGCGGTATCGCCGGGCAATGCGTTAGGTTGTGGCAACGATTTTACCGGCTAACTCAATAAGCAATTTTATAGAAATATACTGTAGTTTAAGATTCATATGTTTAATAAATATAATTTTATTAATTTTCTCCATTCTTTATTGTCTCTATTCTTTTTTTATTTAATTTTGTCTGCACTATTTTATGTGGGAATGTAAACTCAAACCATAATAAATAACAAATCGATAATGACACAAATAGTTGAATTAAAAGGCACGGAGAAACGGTTGTATCAACTGGTCGCTCCATTGGTTATGAATCCTGTAGTATTGAAACAGAACTATAATTATCCTTTTCGCACTTCAGAAAACTTTATATGGTTTGTTGCGGTGGAAGGAAAAGAAATAGTTGGCTTTATACCACTGGAACATAAGAAATCGGAAGCAATTATTAATAACTATTATATAAAGGAGAATAATGCAGAAGTATTAAAAGCTCTTTTGGAGAAAGTTATAGACAGCACGGATGAAGATAAGCAGTTGAGCTCGGTTACATTTATTGAGCATCAAAAAATATTCCAGGAATTAGGCTTTTCTGTGGAGAAAGAATGGAAACGCTATGTAAAAATGAATAAGGAGAAATAGAATGGGGGAGGTTCAGAAGAATGTATATGAATTAGCACAAGAACGGTTACACATTATATTTAAAGAATTTGATAATATCTGTGTATCCTTTTCGGGAGGGAAAGATAGTGGTGTGTTATTGAATTTATGCATTGATTACATCCGTCGCAATAATCTGAAGCGTAAACTTTCTGTTTACCACATGGATTATGAAATTCAGTATAGCATGACTATCGATTACGTGGACCGTATTCTGGAAGCTAATAAGGATATTCTGGAGGTATATCGCGTGTGCGTACCTTTTAAAGTAACCACCTGTACGTCTATGTATCAGAATTATTGGCGTCCTTGGGATCCGGAAATGCGTGATATATGGGTGCGGAACATACCGGAAGGCAGCATGACCGTAGAAGACTTCCCTTTTTATACGGATGCAATGTGGGATTATGAATTTCAGATGCATTTTGCCAAATGGTTGCATGCAAGGAAAGATGCGGTTCGGTCCTGCTTTCTCATAGGTATTCGTACGCAGGAAAGTTTCAATCGCTGGCGCAGTATTCACCTTGCCCGGAAATATCAGATGTATCATAATTACCGATGGACTTCTAAAATTGGAAATGATATATTCAATGCTTATCCTGTTTTCGACTGGAAAACGACAGATATCTGGGTAGCCAATGGAAGGTTTGGCTGGGACTATAATCATTTATATGATTTATATTATAAAGCAGGTGTAAACATTGAGCGCCAGCGCGTAGCAAGCCCCTTCCTTTGTGAAGCTCAGGAAAGTCTTCGCCTTTATAAAGTGATTGATCCAAGTACATGGGGCAAGATGGTAGGCCGTGTTAATGGGGTGAACTTTACCGGAATTTATGGCGGAACCCATGCTATGGGCTGGCAAACCGTCCGTTTACCGAAGGGATATACCTGGAAAGAATTCATGCAATTCCTGCTTTCTACTTTGCCCGAAACTACCCGACGCAATTATTTGAAGAAACTGACTGTCGGCATTGAATTCTGGCGTACGAAAGGTGGGTGTCTTGCTGAGGAGACCATTGAGAAACTAAGAAAAGCCGGTGTGTCATTGGAAGTGGTGAATACGACCAATTATAAAACGAATAAAAAGCCTGTTAAAATGGATTATCTGGATGACATAGACATTTCTGAGTTTCGTGAGATCCCCACGTATAAGAGAATGTGTGTATGTATTCTGAAGAATGATCATGCCTGCAAATATATGGGTTTTGCCTTAAATAAGGAGGAAGCATACAAACGAGATAAAATAATGGAACAATTCAAAAATATGATGTTATGAGTGTAGATCAAAGTCCGGTATATGCTGTAAAAGCTGTGCCGTTGGAGAAAATAGTGGCGAATGATTATAATCCCAACATAGTGGCACCACCTGAAATGAAATTACTGGAACTTTCTATTTGGGAGGATGGTTTTACGATGCCTTGCGTATGTTACTATGATAACGAAACCGACCGTTATATACTGGTAGACGGGTATCATCGTTATAGTGTATTGAGAAGCTCCAAGCGAATTTATCAGCGGGAAAACGGTTTGTTGCCTGTAGTGGTGATTGATAAAGAGTTATCCAATCGAATGGCATCTACCATCCGGCATAACCGTGCACGAGGTTCGCACAATATCGAACTGATGTGCCACATCGTGGCCGAACTGGATAAAGCGGGTATGTCCGACCAATGGATTATGAAAAATATAGGCATGGATCGTGATGAACTTCTTCGTTTGAAACAGATTTCCGGCTTGGCGGATTTGTTCTCGGACAAAAGTTTTAGTATTCCAAATCCGGTTGAAACGCCGGTTCCCGAAGAATAAAATGCCCGTTTGGGGCATTTTTGTTTCTATTATGTTCTTTTGTTATCATTAACAAGTGAAATATCTTGTTACAAACTTGCATAAGTTAACCAAATCTCCTACTTTTGCCATCATAAACAAACGAACAGGTTTCATAAGCCTTCGGACATTATAAAAAACTTACATGAAAAATATATTGGTTAGCGGTGGTGCTGGTTTTATAGGGTCGCACTTATGCACACGGTTGATAAATGAAGGACATCATGTGATATGTCTTGACAATCTATTTACCGGCGCGGAAGCAAATATCGAGTATCTGAAAAGCAATCCTCTTTTTGAGTTTGTGCATCACGATGTGGAATTTCCCTATCATACCGAAACTCTTGATGAAATATACAATTTAGCTTGTCCGGCATCACCAATACATTACCAATATGATGCGATCAAAACGATAAAGACTTCTGTATTGGGAGCCATTAATATGCTGGGATTGGCAAAGAAGACGAATGCCAAGATTCTACAAGCTTCTACCAGTGAAATATATGGTGATCCGGTAGTGCATCCTCAAGTAGAAAGTTATTGGGGAAACGTAAATCCAATAGGCATCCGTTCTTGTTATGATGAAGGGAAGCGTTGTTCTGAAACTTTGTTTATGGATTATCACCGGCAAAACAACATTCGTATTAAAATTATTCGTATCTTTAACACGTATGGCCCACGAATGCTGCCGAATGATGGAAGAGTGGTTTCCAATTTTGTGGTTCAGGCATTGCAGGATCATGATATAACTATCTATGGAACAGGAGATCAGACGCGAAGCTTTCAATATATCGATGACCTCATAGAGGGAATGGTGAGAATGATGAACACGGAGGATGAATTTATAGGTCCGGTGAACCTTGGAAATCCGAATGAATTTTCCATCCTCGAGTTAGCGGAAAAAGTGATTCAATTGACAGGATCGAAGTCGAAGTTGGTGTTCAAACCACTTCCGCATGATGATCCTAAACAACGTCAACCGGATATCACGCTGGCAAAAGAGAAGCTGAACTGGAAGCCTGCCATTGAACTGGAAGACGGTTTGAAGCGGATTGTGGAATATTTTAAGGAATATCGTAAATAGATTATATAGATAAACGGGAAAACAATATTGTATAAGATGAATATGGAAATTAATCCTTCTGAGTACAAAATTCTCATCGTCGACGATGTGATGTCCAACGTATTATTGTTGAAGGTACTCTTGACAAATGAAAAATTTGCAATCGCTACGGCAAGTAACGGTCGGCAAGCATTAGAGCAGGTAGATAAGGAAAACCCGGATTTGGTGTTGCTGGACGTGATGATGCCGGATATGAGTGGTTTTGAGGTGGCACAACATTTGAAAGCAAATCCCAAAACCGCAGATATTCCTATCATCTTCCTGACTGCACTGAACAGCACGACGGATATTGTAAAAGGTTTCCAGGTGGGAGCAAATGACTTTATCTCCAAACCTTTTAACAAGGAAGAGCTGATTATCCGTGTAACCCACCAGATTTCGTTGGTAGCTGCCAAACGTATTATTTTGAATAAGACCGAAGAACTGCAACGTACCATTGCCGGACGTGACAAACTTTATTCGGTGATTGCTCATGATTTACGTTCTCCTATGGGCTCTATCAAGATGGTGCTGAATATGTTGATATTGAATCTGCCGTCCGAGAAAATCGGTGATGAGATGTATGAACTGCTGACAATGGCAAACCAGACGACAGAAGATGTGTTCTCTTTGCTGGATAACTTGCTGAAGTGGACCAAGAGCCAGATTGGTAAGTTGAATGTAGTATATCAGGACATTGATGTAGTGGAGGTTGTAGATGGAGTGATTGACATTTTCAATATGGTAGCCGGTATGAAGAAGATTACAATCCGTGAAGAGAAACCGGAGAAGTTAGCTGTATCTGCCGACATCGATATGCTGAAGACCGTAGTACGCAATCTGATAAGCAATGCTATTAAGTTCAGTAACGAAAATTCTGAGGTGCTGGTGAAGCTGGAAGCGAAGGATGGCATGGCAGTAGTCAGCGTGCAAGACCACGGTTGCGGTATTGATGAAGAAGGACAAAAGAAATTGCTGCATACAGATACTCACTTCAGTACATTCGGTACTAACAACGAAGAAGGTTCCGGCTTGGGATTGTTGTTGTGCCAGGACTTTGTGGTGAAGAATGGTGGTAAGTTGTGGTTTACTTCGAAGAAGGGTGAAGGTTCTATATTCAGTTTTTCAGTTCCGTTGAAAAAATAAATGATACAATAAAGAAAAACAAAACAGACCGTCTGTTCCAGGTGAACGGACGGTCTGTTTTTTTATTAGCGCCTGCACAGGTCTCTGAAATCACAGAACTCACATTTCCTTTTATCTTCAGTTTGTGTGAAGGGTTCTTCCGGATTGTATATTTCTTGTAATAGGTTTTGCAGGCGTTCGCGAAACTCATCTTCATAAAAAGCGAAGTTGTTGACCGGTATTTTTGGTTGGCGGGCTTCCCCCATTTCAATTACAGGAGAATAAGTTTCTGATGCTGCACGGTGAATGTAGAGCAAGGAAGGGGCAACCTTCAACGATTGTTTGCGGCACATGATGGAAGCGTACAGGAAAGTCTGGAAAATATAATTCGGACGTCCGTCGGCAGGAGTGAACAGTTGCTCTATATTCTCGGGAGTTTTGGGGCTGCCACCGGTTTTATAGTCTACAATACGCAAGGTATCGCCCTTACTGTCCATACGGTCGATGGTACCACCGATATTCAGTGCCAGTTTTCCTTGCGGAGTTTCTATTTCCATGATCTCGTTTACAGGTTCTTCCATACCTTCCATGGTGAAAGGAGCATATTGCAGGTCGTTGCGCAACAATTGGCGGAGATAGGATGCAATCACTTTGGCATTGATAAGTTGCGTACCATTATATTCAGGCCTTTCTGTGGGGAGAACGTGGAAGAACTCTTCTTTGAAAGCTGTATCTACATAATTCTGTAGCTTCACGTCATTGCGTAACAGTTGCTCCAGGTCTTCTTTTCGTATTTCTTTTCCATTTGCAGTCAGATCCTTATATGCCAATTCGGCTGAACGGTGGAAGATAGTACCGAACAGTGCAGAGTCTATTTCAGCACTCACTTCATCGGGAGCTTTTAATCCGGCCACATAACGATAGTAGAATTTCAAACGGCAATCCAGATAAGCATTGAGTGCGGAAGGAGAGAACAGTGCTTTGGGATGGCGGACGAGATTGTATTTCTCATACATTCTCGCAATGATTTCCGGTGTTTTCTCTATACGGATTTCTCTGCCGCTTTGAGGAGATTGTCCGGCTTCCAGGTATTCGCGTGAAATATCGTGCGGCGATTCAACAAGAAATTGCAGCATGAAACGGGACATTTCTCCACGGTTCAGTCCATCAGAAGATGTATTATATAATAAGGTGATATTTTCAGCGCGTTGTATCAGTCGGTAAAAGTAGTATGCATAGACCGCATTCTTATGTTCGATGGTGGTCATGCCGAAAGCTTTCCGCAGATTGTAAGGGATGAAGGATGATTCTCCACCGGCTTTGGGCAACTGACCTTCGTTGAGGGAGAGCATGATGAGGTTTCGGAAATCGAGGTTACGTGTTTCCAGCACTCCCATTACTTGCATACCGATGGCTGGTTCACCGTGGAACGGAATATTTGAGGTTGCAAGCAAGCGGCAAAGAAGACGTTTCAAAGTGTCAGTTTGCAGATTAAGTTCACCACTGTCAATAAGACTGAGCAGACGGTTGATGAGGGTATAGCTCTTGAATAAGGACTCCCGGTAAAGCTGATTGAAAATATCATCTGTTTCCTGTTCTTGCCGGTAGAGGATGGAGACTTCGCGAAGTGTATCCGTCAGATATTGGCAGAGGGCTGAAATGCCGGTCTGCGGAGTGAATACCTGTTCCAGAAACTCATCTTGCTTTAATTCGGAAGGCAGAGGGTAGAAGCGATTGTCTTTCGTCAGCTGTTTCTCCAGTTTTTCTGCGGAGGGGGACAATTGGCGTGTATAGGGATGTTTTAGTACAGCCTGGACGGCTTCGTATGAATAACGTCCTGTATCTCTGCGATAGCCATTGGTTTGCAGTTCTATGAGTGCGCTGATGAAACTGTATACAGGGGTCTGTGCCAGCGGAAATCCCATCGTGATATTGACATTCTTTACTTCTGATGGTATGGAGTGGAGTACGGGTAATAAAAGAGATTCATTACAAAGTACCACAGCATTCTCTTTTTCCTGGGTTGGTGTACCTGATGGATCATTTTTCATTACGGAGTGTATCCATTCCGGCAAATAGCGTGCCTGTGCATTTTCGGTAGGGGCGGAGATGAAACGTACATTTTTAGGATGTCTTAATACATCGAATGCGGTTTCGGGTAGTTCGTTGGGGAAGATTTTCAGGTTGCGGAGAATGAATTCGCCGGCTTCATGCGTGTAAGGCGGAGTCTTTTCACGAGGCAGACGGGTGTAAAACAAGTCATAATCCCAATAGAACAATGCTCTGCCGGCATCACGCAGACGCTCAAAAAAACGGTTTTCCACTTTATTCAATACATTGAAACCAACGAAAACATACCGGTCATATTTCAGCTTTTCCGGTTGCAGTTCTTCCATGACGTAGCGATACATCATACCCTCATAAGCAATGCCGAGTTCTGCGAGATTGTCGCGGTAGCCGTGATAAATATCGCCTAATTTATCCCACAAGGAGATGAACTTCTCTTTCAGTTGCGTGCGTCGCTCGATGGAGAAGTTTTGAAAGAACTGACGGATGGCTTCTTCCTGTTCGGAGTCAAGGAAGTCGTAATCATCCATGATATTTTTCAGGTCTTGCAGATTAGAGAATAGACGGTCGGCATCAACAAGATTTTTATCGACATCATCGAAATCGCTGATAAGAAGTTCTCCCCAGAAATAGAAATCATCAAGTGTTTCTTTACTATGGGTTTCTTCACGAAATACTTTATAGAGCTCACAAACCAAGCGGATGGGGTCACCCAACTTCCATGGAGAAAGCTGTCGGAACAGTTCACTGATGCTGACGTAAGCGGGAGACCATAAAGGGCGGTCACTTTGTGCCGCCAAATGCTCGTTGAAGAAAAGGCTGGCACGTTTGTTCGGAAAAACAATGGCGACCCGTGAAAGATCGTTTCCTATTTTTTTGTATAAGTCTTGGGCAACTAATTGAAGAAAAGTTTGCATCTTAATCTTTTGTTTTTGATAACTATTCTGCACTGAATATTATGGGTACGGTTACTCTGTATCTAAAGCTTGTGTGCCTCTGGGAAATTCCGGTGGTGTTGTTTCTATTGTTTCGTAATCAACATCTCCTTCCAGTATCTCTCCGGATTCTATTGTTTCCGTCGGACATTCTCCCATTGTCATGTTACTTTCACGCAGTGCAACCTGAATGTAAGTTGCTCCCTTCTTATTTATTTCAATTTCCTGTGCTTCCATTCCAACGTATTGGATGATTAGCGGATATTTACCGGAAACTTTTAGTGTAAACTCACCATTCGCATCTGTTAGAGTACCGTTTGTAGTTTCTTTTTCAGAGACATTGGCCCCGACAATTGGTTTTTGAGTCAGACTGTCTGTAACTGTACCTTTGATTAAAAAGAGTGAGTCCTTATCCGTCGGCACGCTCTGACACTCAAGTTTGATCTCTGAGGTGTTCTTTGCTGACTGGCCTGGTGAGTTGGCGCAGGCATTCATTGCGATAATCCCTGCGGACAATCCTAATAGGGTGATCGCTTTTCCCGCCATGCGCCGTCGTTCCAGTTGATGTTCCAGATATCGTACTTCTGATTCACATTTGGGACATGTGCCTGTACAATCTCCTTTGTATTGACATTCGGAAGTGATATATTCGATATCATTTGCTTCGGCAATTTGCCGGCGAATGTCTTTTAATATCTTGCATGTTTGCTTTCCTCGTACCATGATTATTCTGATTTATAATTGCCTTATATCTACTGCAATCGAAACATGACCGGGACAGTATATTCCACACGTACAGGTTGTCCCGCTACCGTACCGGGTTTCCATTTAGGGAATTCTCTGACTACGCGCAGAGCCTCTTTATCTAAATACGGATCAACGCCTCTGAGGATTCTGGCATTTGTGATACTCCCATCCTTTTCGATGACAAATCTGACTGTGGTTCGTCCTTGGGTTCCGTTACCTTGATAAACGGGTAGTTTCAGATCTAATTTTTTGCTTATGAATTTCATCAGTTCGACCATGCCCCCGGGAAATTCGGGCATTGTATCCGGTGCATCGTACTGATTTGTGCCATATATGGTAGTATCTTGCGGAATAACCTCCTGTACGAGAGAGTCCGGCGGGAGGACTCTTATTACCGGTTTCTCCTGTATTTCCGGAGTTACTATATAGTAACCATGCGGAGCTTCGGAATGGATCGGCTCCGCACAGGCAGGTTGTGGCATCATTGTTGCCAATCCTGCGGATACTCCAAGTATGGTAATCGCTTTTCCTGCCATGTGTTTACGTGCCAGTTGTTGCTCCAGATACTGCACTTCTGCCTCGCATTTGGGACATGTACCCGTACAATCCCCTTTGTATTGACATTCGGAAGTGATATATTCGATATCATTTGCTTCGGCAATTTGCCGGCGAATGTCTTTTAAGATTTTGCAAGTTTGCTTTCCTCGTACCATGATTCTTTATACTTTTTCTATTAAATCTTCTTCTACGTACCACAGGTATCCTTTTATGTTCTCTTTCGGGTATCCCATGCGTGTGAGCAGTTGCATATATCCCTGCACTTGCTTATTATATTTTTTATTCTGTTTTCCGAATTTGAAGTCCACGACAACAATTTCGTTGTCGCGCATCATGACGCGGTCCGGTCGGCGGGTTCGGAGTTCCCCTTTTTCTTGCCAGATGATGTCGCACTCGTTGAACAATTGCCAGTCTCCCGAATACCAATCCTGCACTTGGGGGATGGAAAAGGCATGCCGGGTCAGTTCCCGGATTTCATCTTCTGTTTCCGGTTTGCCGATGATGCCTTCGAATATAAGTTGGTCGATGGCATTGTCGATGTCCTTTTCTGTTTCAATGGCTGAAAAAAGAGTATGCAGTAAGCGTCCCCGGTTTATGAAGCGATTGTCTGATTCATCTTCGTCAACTCCCTGAATGAAATCGGCTGAACGGTTTGATTGCCGGAATTCGATTTCATGCCTCATGCTCTCCATGTGTACCGGGAGCTTGTCAGGCTTTTGAGCAAGGCGGTTGACTGAGGTTTTGGCGGTCGTCGTCGGCTTGCTATCTTCCGATGGGCAGAGTATTCCGCTTTCGTAAGGTTCTTCCTCGTCCCAGTTTTCATTACCTTCCTGGGCGGCTACATGTGGCAGTGCATTGGCAAGCAGTTCGGACATTGTTCCTTTCTGGCCTTTTTTACTCCAAAGGATGAGATTCTTTCCGGCACGGGTAAATGCTACATAGAGCAGATTCAGGTTATCCACCCAAAGTTGCAGACGCTCGTTAAGATACTCTTGCCTGTATACTGATTCTGCCATGGTAGAGGAATAATTGACCGGAACAATGTCGAGCGCGCTGAAAGGTGATTCGGAAGGTGAACACCATATTAATTGATTATTGGTCTCATTCTCCAACTTCCAGTCGCAGAAGGGGATTAAGACGGTATGGAATTCCAATCCTTTTGACTTGTGAATGGAAAGGATACGAATACCATCCATTTCTCCGCTGGGGATTGTTTTGTTGCATAAGGTTTCGTCCCAATAGCGGATGAATACATCCAGATCCGATGAGTTGTTTTGCAGGTACTCCGTTACGGCATCGAAAAAAGAAAAGAGATACGCATCCTGTTCTTTGATCCGGTTCATCTCAAACAGACTGAAAAGTTCTTCCAGTAATTCGTATAGCGGCATTAGACGAAGAGGCTCTATGCGGTTGACAAATGCCTCGGGCAATACATCCTCCGGTCGGGAAGTTAGTATATCATCCCACTTCGTTTCAGGCGCATTTGCTCCTTCCTTCTCCATTCGCCCTTCTTTGTTTTCGTTTGTAATTTGTAATTTGTAATTTATAATTAATGAGGCTCTTGCTACTTTATCATCAGGATTGGAAAGGTAACGTAAAGCATCCATCAACATGCACAATGCTTGTGAAGCATTCAGTCGGAAAGCTTCGTCTGAAACAATAGGCAGATGCATTGTTTTGTCGAAATAATCGGCAATGGGAGGAATGTTTTTATTCTTGCGAACGAGGATGGTGATATCGTTTAGTTTTACACCGGCAGCCAGTAGTCTCTGTACTTCTTCGCCTAAAGAGATGATGGTCAGTTCCGTATAATCGTGTTCTTCGTCCGGTTCCAGGAAAGTAGCCTTGATGTATCCTTTGGCTTCGGTTCGTGGAGATTCCTGTTCCACGTCGGCATAAGCTTGCTGCAACGGGCGGCAATCTTCCTGTAATTCTTTCAGATGGAGCATATTCAGGTACTCCACTGCGGCCGTAAACAAACTGTTGTTAAAACGGATGATATTTGTTTCGCTTCGACGGTTTGTTTTTAAAGTTTCTACACGTACAGGGTAGGGAATAGGCGTTTCTTTGGTACCCAGCGCATTCAATATTCCCCAGTCTCCATTTCGCCAACGGTAAATGGATTGTTTCACGTCACCTACAATCAAGCTGTCGGCTCCTTGTGAAAGACCTTCAAGCAATAAGATTTTGAAGTTATCCCATTGCATACGGCTGGTGTCCTGGAATTCATCGATCATTACGTTCCGGATATTGGCACCGATTTTCTCGAATACGAATGAAGAGTCTCCATCTCGTACCAGGTTATGGAGCAAGGCATTGGTGTCTGACAACAGGAAACGGTTGTGTTCGCGGTTCAGCTCCCGTACTTCTTCGTCAATGTGGGCAAGCAATTGCAATTTGTTCAGGTGTTGCAGTGATAACCGGCAACTGTTTACGGTCTTGTTGTTGCGGGGTCTGAATGTTTCTGCATCCTGCAATAAAGGGAGCAGACTTGTTTCTGCCAGATGGATGATATCGTTCTTTCGGGGCGAAGTCTTGGTGGCCCAATTCTTTGCGTCATCCAAGCTATTCTTCAGAGTGGCGTTCAGCACATCTTTGTCTGATAGCCGTCCGTCACGCAATTTACGGAAATAACTGCCTATGCCTCGCGTTCCGCCTTTCAGGTCTTCGGCGGTGAGTGCATGTGATTCCAATTCTCCGATGAACTGGTCGTAGAAGCTTTTCATTTGTTCCAGAGCCTCGGTCTCCATTTCCCGCAACACATTACGGTACAGTTTGATTATATCCGGTTCTTTCAGTTGTTGCCGGAGTCCTTCACCGCGTTCTATGTAACCTTCGTCGAAGATGTTCCAGCCGAATCGCTTGATCTCATCGGATACATTCCAACGTTTGTCATCGGCAATGCGTTCGTTGATATAATCCAGTAACCAAGCCAGAACAGGGGAGGAAGGTGTCAGTTTTTCAATGAGGCTGTCCACGGCATCGCTCAATACGTCGGCATTGTTCAGTTCTATATTCAGGTTCGGACTCAGTTCCAGTTCCCGTGCCAGATTGCGCATTACGGACTGGAAGAAGGAGTCGATGGTTTCTACACGAAAACGGCTGTAATCATGCAGCATGTATTGCAATGCTGTTCCTGCTGCCCGACGGATGTCAGAGTCAGATAAGTTTTTCTGTCGTAAATCTTCCCGGATACGGTTCAGGTAGGGCTCTGATGCCGGATCACTTAACCAGATACCGTAAAGTTGTTGCAGAATACGTTCTTTCATTTCTGCCGTAGCTTTATTGGTAAAAGTTACGGCCAGTATTTGCCGATAGGCCCTTGGATTCAGTATCAGGTGCTTGATATACTCTACAGCAAGGGTGAATGTCTTTCCTGAGCCGGCTGAGGCTTTATATACTAATAATTCCATGTAGATTTGCTGGATTGAACTTTTGTACAAACATACGCAAAAATGTGAAATTATTGGGATTGGTGGGGGAATTAATTTGTTTCTATAAGGTTATGAGTTAAATAATAAATAATCTTTTAGACGCGGATGACACGGATGACGCGGATTTTAAATAAAATACTTCTATAGCGTAGCCTTTTAAATCCGCGTTATCTGTGTCATCCGCGTCTAAAAAATAATATACCGAATGGCACTATTCGCTAAACCCTAATCACTTTTTGCTATTTCACCTCTTCCAGCCAAAGCACCCTGCTTGAATAATCATTCTGCTTATGGTAATCTATCTTATGATTATAAGGTATCTCCAAACCATTCGCCATCAGATAAGCACCACTAAATGTCTTTCCCTCAAAACTCAGCGGATCATTATCTATCCGGTTCAGTTCATGCACTTTGTAAAGTTTATCGGGAGAGAGTCCTGCCATTTTCACTCGTGGCAGATGCTGGTTGACAAAGTGTTCTGTCTTCCACCAATAGAACACCGACTTATCCTTTTCGGGCGTTACATACATCATAGAAGCTACTCCCAATTTATCATACGGAGACATTAAACGATAGATATCACCCAGTTGCACTACCGGACGGATCGTTTTATATTCAGCGATGGCATTCTTGCAAAGTGTCTTCTCTTCTTCTGTCATATTCTTTGGTTGTATTTCCATACCCAGGCGACCACTCATCGCTACGTCAATGCGATATTTTAAAGGAATGGTGCGGAAAGTCTGGTGGTTGGGAGCGGCACTGATATGCGACGCCATGGCAATGGCAGGGAAGAAATATGAAGTTCCCCATTGCATATAGATACGTTGCAGAGCATCCGTATTATCACTTACCCAAAACTCATCGAAGTAGGGCAGGATGCCATAGTTGACACGACCGCCGCCGCTGGCGCAAGCCTGTATGGTAAGGTCCGGATATTTAGCGCGTATTTGCTGACATATTTTCTCAAAGCCACGGTGGAATTCAATATACATGTGGCTTTGATTGTCTTTCGTCAGATAATTGGAACCATGATTTAAGATGGACATATTGGCATCCCATTTGATGTAGTCGATTTCCGGGTAGTTACTCATAAGATCATCTACAATCTTGAAGATAAATTCCTGTACCTGCGGATTGGCAAGATCCAGTACTACTTGTGTACCACCACGTCCCTGCACCACGTCACGTTCGGGAGCCTTAATCACCCAGTCCGGATGTTTCTCATAAAATTCACTGGTTGTATTGGCCATTTCCGGCTCTATCCAGATGCCGAACTTGACACCGTTCTTTTGTGCATCTTTCAGCAGACCTTCAATGCCATTGGGTAACTTATTCTTATCCACTACCCAATCTCCAAGAGAAGAACTGTCATTTTTACGCGGATATTTGTCGCCAAACCAACCATCATCCATCACGAACAATTCACCACCCATGGAAGCGATATCACTCATCATCTGATCCATACCCGCCTGGTTAACGTCGAAGTAGACACCTTCCCAGCTATTCAGTAAAATCTTGCGGGGAACAGTGCCATGAGCAAGTTTGTGCAGGCGTGCCCAGCGATGGAAGTTCCGGCTACTTCCGCTTAATCCCTCATTACTGTAAGTTAAAGCAAGTTCGGGAGTACGGAAAATCTCATCTTTCTTTAATGAGTAAGCTGAATTTTCCTCATTGATTCCGGCAAAGAACCGGTGATATTCATCGTCGTGCGTATCAATGCGCAGTTTGTAGTTACCACTGTAACAGAGGGCGGCGCCAATGACACAACCCGCATTTTCCTGTGGCTTTCCATCCAGTGAGAACATGACTTCGGCATGTGAGGTGTGCGAGTTTCGTACCCCGTCCTTATTCTTTATTACTTTCATGCCGGGTTCCAATGCCTCTTGGCACAAACGTCCTTCGTTCGCCCATGATCCGTAAAGATGAGATAGCCAGACATTGCCCCGGCGAATAGGTAAGAAAGCAGAGGCAAACTGATTGAGTATAACCGGTTTCTTTTCCTGATGTCGGATTTCTGTCCATATCTCGATGACATCTGCATCTTGATAGGCTTTATAATACACGTTTACATAGAAAGGATATACCTTGTCTTTCAGTTCGATGGCAGTGATTTCTGCATTTTCTTCTTTGCTCGTTTTTACCTGTACGATTTCCATCTGCAAAGTCATGTTGCCGTCGGCATGTTTTACGGCTAAAGCGGATTCTCCGGGACAGTTAAGTCCATACACAGGATAAGCGGGCATGTCCGGAGTTCCTGTAAGATTTATATTCTGCAAATCTACCTCCGAGAGTTTATCTCCATAATATACATGTTTTAGCTCACCACCGACAGGTGCCGAGAGTACCAGGGAGGTTTCAGGGGTAGATACGCATACATTTTGTGAAAACAGACTGCCGGTCAGCAGTAACGTTCCAAACAACACATTCATTCGTTTTCTGATGCTCATGTTTTTCTTCTTTTTAGATTTCTGAATATTGATAAGTGCGGCAAAGATAGGCAATTCCGATAAGATGAATTGATAGTGTTTTATCATATACTGATAGTCTGCCTATAACAGCCTGATAATATCTTGCCAGCCCGATACTCTGTGATAGTTACGGTCCGGCACACACATATTATGTGGTTGTGCAAATAAATACCGTTCTCCATCGAATGTAGAAAGATTCTTGGGATGATCATCGATCATGATGTTTCCTCTGATGCTATCCTTACGGCCGCAAAATATCATTTGTTCCCACGTGATGAATGGAAAATGCTCGCTCAGCCATTCTTCCTTTTCATTCAGACTTTGTGGAAACTCGGTGGCCGAAGATACAATCAACACGTTGTATTTCTCATTCAGATATTTCAATCCCTCTATGCTTCCGGGAATAAGAGGAGCTGTTCTGAAGAAGCCTTTACTTCTCACATGTTTCTCGAAAGAAGGAAAAGCTTCCAGTTCGGTTTTTCCATACATGTTTTCAATATTCAGTTTGATCCCTGAATCCCTGTATTCGAAAATGATCAACTGGGCATATACATCTGCCAATACTCCATCCATGTCTACCAAGATCTGTTGTCTCATACTTTTAAGTTTTATTAATAATTAAGCATTCGTTTTTCTTATAAAAAGCGAGCTATTACTTATTTTACTACTATGCGGGGTTTTCTTGTACTTGCGGTTTTTATATATTATCTATTTTATAAATTGCAAAACTCCGCATAATTTCAAATAATCGCTCAGTATTTATTGTTTTCATGCTTAAATATAAGTATATTTGCGGTAATATGCAATGTTTAAACACATGGAGATATGCTTAAAGAAGAAAGACATCAGTACATTTTAAACCGTATTAATCAGAATTATCGGATTTACATTACCGCATTAAGTTCAGAACTGGGAGTGTCAGATGATACTTTACGGCGAGATTTGGCAGAATTGGATGAGCTTGGTTTATTGACTAAAGTACATGGAGGTGCCATTGCCCGGTCAGGTATTCCGGTAGAATTTACCGATAGGCTGAATACGGGGATAGCAGGAAAGCAGCAGATGGCAACCAAGGTGATTCCATTGTTCAGTCCCGGAGATATTGTGTTGATGGATGGTGGTACATCCAATCTGGAAGTAGCCCGACAGATTCCTGTAGATGCAGAATTAAGCATTTATACCAATAGTTTTCCTATTGTAAATGTCTTGATGCATCATCCTAATCTGGAATTGATTTTCCTTGGCGGAAAAGTATTTCCTTCTTCTCAAGTGACAGTCGGAGTTTCTGTTTTCCAAGCATTACAGACTATACGGCCGGATTGGTTGGTGCTGGGTATCAGTAATGTACATCCCCATCAAGGACTTACCGGACCGGATAGGGAAGAGGCTATGATGAAACGCCTCATGATGGAACGTGCGCAAAAAAGGATTATACTGGCAGACAGCCATAAGTTGAATACGGCTGAAGCTTATAGCGTTGCTTCTTTAGGAGACATTGATTATCTGGTGACGGAAGATAGTAAAGTTGATTACATTAGGCAGAACTGGCCGAAATCTTCCTATCAGGTACTTTGAGTATCTGATCTTATCCAACGAAACCTTATTCTATTTCCATTCCCTCAAACCGGCAATCTTTTATTCTAAAATATAATTCTTTACTTTGCCGTGTGCTCCATGGGAAAAGTCGGATATGGAGGCGTTCATGAGGCTTTAACGTTACATTGACAGGGAATATCTGTTTACCGGGAACTTTTGGGGCATGTGGCTGTTCTGCCAGATCGGTACGTGGATAAAAGTCTTTTCCGTGTGCATAGGCGAGGTGATAAGAAATTTCCCCTTCCAGAGTGAAAGAAATCCGGCGGATTATAAGTGACTTTTCATTGCTTTGTATGATGACTTCTGCATAACGTTTGCCGTCCTCATCAATATCGGCAGGCCATTTACCGGTTTCTATCGTGATACCTTTTTCTGTTTGTATCAGGCTCTTTACCGCAATGTCGGGACATTCCCGGATTACAGGACTTTGGTGACTGATCTTTTTGCTGATAGCCGTCACTGGAAGAAACCGCTTATTACTTCCATATGTAATAGGTATAACAGTAGAAACTTTTTCCGTATGTTTAGGAGAGAAGTGAAGATAAAAACATTGATTCCATAATCTGCCATTTGAATAGGGTAGTTCGATAACCGTTTTAGGTGAAGATTGGGGAGCATCGGAAAGTGTCATGCCTTGTGGAGCTTCCAAACGTAAAATACCACTGGAGGGAGTTAGTTTTAACCCGGTGAGATCAAAACACAAAGTTGCTTTATCTCCTATATAGATAGTTTGAAAATCAAGTGAGGTGGGATTTAGAATAAGTGGTGCATCTTCCTGGATATAATCGGAAAGTATGCCTTGTTGTTTCAATTCCTGAGCGACGAGTGCGGCATAACATGCAGCACCTGTAGCCTGTGTATGCGTGCCGTCTGTTGGTACGTATATGCATTTTATGGTAGTTTCTTCTCCCAGTTCCTCTGTAAAATTCTTGGTCAGTGTGGTCATGTCTACCAAGGGGACTTGTTTCTCACGCGCCACGTGTTTCATAACTCGTACATAGTTTAAGGTTGAGTCATCAGGGGCAATGCCAATGTCATGACAGCCTTTAGGACTGATCGTTCCCGCTTTGGTGAAATAACGTCTCACGATTGGAGTGATGAAAACCGGATTAGCACCCAGTGCTTCAGTTTCGTCTACATACTGTTCAAGAAAAGTCTTGTAAGTAGTCCATGGAGCCGTCCCCCGTCCGTCTGCTCCGTCTTTTCCCTGTTCTTTTTCGTCATTATGTGCAAACTGGATGAATACGTAATCTCCTGGATTCAGATTACTTTTTACTTTATCCCACAGTCCTTCTTCTGTGAATGAACGTGAGCTTCTTCCTCCACGGGCATAATTGATGATCCGTACATCCGAAGTAAAGAATTCCTGCAGCATTTCTCCCCATCCGCGTGTACGGGTGGTATTTTCTACATAGTCGGCCATTGTGGAATCTCCGATGGTATGTACTGTTAGTTTCTGGGCATGGATGTGTGCTGTACTGATAAGAGTTGTAGCAAGTAGTAGTAGTATCTTTTTCATGGCATTTTTAGAGTTTCATATGAATGCCTGCAAAAATAAATGTATGTTTTGTTGGGAGCAACAGGGGAAACAAATAATGCACTAAATGTGGCAAATACTCCACTAATTTAATGCCGTTTTCTCTTCTTTTACTGATGTATAGGCATAAAAAAAGGAGTACCGCTGTACTCCAACCTTTGTTAACTTTAAATCTAATACTATGAAAAACACAGTGCAAAGATACGTACTTTCAGGATAACTGCAAATTATCCAAGAAAAAAAGTATGTTTAATAACACTTATTAGTGAAAATCCCCGCTTTCTCTATTTATTTTAAGAAAAGGCGGGGACTATTTTAAGAAAAGTGGTATTAGACTTTTTCTTTCAGCATATCTTCCATTTTCAGTAATTCGTCACGATATTGTGCCGCTTCAATGAAGTCAAGTTTCTTGGCAGCTTCCTGCATAAGCTTTCTGGTACGTTCGATGCTCTTTTCCAATTGCGGGCGAGACATGTATTGTACAATCGGATCGGCGGCAATATGAGCAGAGCTTTCTTGTTCGATGTAGGGGCGGGGAGTGATCGTCGCTCCTTTTTCGATATAACTGTCTTCTGTTGGAGCATTTGATGCAAACACATTCAGATTCTTCCCTTTCTTGATTTGTTGAGGCGTAATGCCATGTTCTTCATTATATTTCAGCTGCTTTTCGCGGCGACGGTTCGTTTCATCAATTGTCAGTCGCATACTATCGGTGATACGGTCGGCATACATGATGACCATTCCGTTTACATTTCGGGCGGCACGTCCGGCAGTCTGAGTCAGCGAGCGGTGAGAACGTAGGAAACCTTCCTTATCTGCATCAAGAATGGCTACAAGTGACACTTCCGGTAAATCCAGCCCTTCACGCAGCAGGTTGACACCAATAAGGACATCATAGATGCCTTCACGCAAATCACTCATAATCTTTACGCGCTCCAAGGTATCTACATCGCTGTGGATGTAGTTACACTTCACATCGTTATTCAGTAAGAATTCTGTTAACTCTTCCGCCATTCTCTTAGTAAGCGTTGTTACCAGCGTGCGTTCGTTCTTCTCGATCCGTATCTGGATTTCCTCCATGAGATCATCTATCTGGTTATGGCTGGGACGTACTTCGATTATAGGATCTAACAATCCGGTAGGACGAATCACTTGTTCCACAACTATACCTTCCGACTGGATAAGTTCATAGTCGGCAGGTGTTGCACTCACATAAATCACTTGTTTTGCCATTTCCGCAAATTCTTCAAACTTCAACGGACGATTGTCCATGGCAGCCGGAAGACGGAAACCATATTCCACAAGGTTTATTTTACGTGCGCGGTCACCCCCATACATGGCTCGAATCTGCGGTACACTTACATGGCTTTCATCAATGACAATCAGAAAGTCTTCCGGGAAGAAATCCAATAAACAGTAAGGACGACTGCCAGCTTTACGCCCATCGAAATAGCGCGAATAGTTTTCTATGCCTGAACAGTGCCCTAATTCGCGTATCATTTCCATATCATAGGTAACCCGCTCCTGAAGACGTTTCGCTTCAAAGGGACGTCCCTCATTTTCAAACCATTGCACTTGCTTGTGCAAGTCGTCTTCAATCTCGTGAATGGCTCGCAGAGTGGCTTCCTTAGTGGTCATGAACAGATTAGCGGGATATATCTTATATGCATCAAAGCGGGCGATGGTAACACCGCTTATCGGATCGACTTCTTCGATGCTGTCTACGTCATCTCCCCAGAAAATGATACGCAGCAGATTATCGGCATACGCCAGATAAATGTCTACCGTATCTCCTTTCACACGGAAGTTACCACGATTCAGGTCAATGTCATTGCGTACATAAAGACTGTCCACCAAACGACGTAGAAAAACGTTCCGGCTGAATGCTTTTCCTTGCTGTACTTCTATCACATTGTTATAGAAGTCGGACGGATTTCCCATACCATAGATGCAGGATACAGAAGACACGACCACTACGTCTTTCCGGCCCGAGAGTAGGGAAGAAGTAGCAGCAAGGCGCAGTTTGTCTATTTCATCATTGATGGCAAGGTCCTTTTCTATATATGTATCAGAAGACGGAAGATAAGCTTCCGGCTGATAATAATCATAATAAGAAACGTAGTATTCTACGGCATTATTGGGGAAGAAAGACTTAAACTCACTGTAAAGTTGTGCGGCCAACGTTTTATTATGGCTTAATATTAACGTTGGTTTATTGATGTTAGCAATAACATTAGCTATGGTGAACGTCTTTCCCGAACCGGTGACACCAAGTAACGTTTGTGCCGGAACTCCCTGAAGTACGCCCTCAGTGAGCTCTGCAATAGCTTCCGGCTGATCACCGGTGGGCTTATAGGCGGATGTTAATTCAAATTTATTCATTTTCTCTCCTTATGGTCGGCAATATTCGGGAAAATACTTGAGATAAACAAAATTTTTTTATTCCTTTGCAGGAAATAAGAATTAATAATAACCATCAATGTAATACAACAAAGACATGATTTGGAATGAAAGCATCGAATGTATGGATCGTGAAAGCCTCCGTAAAATCCAAAGCATTCGCCTCAAAAAGATCGTGGAGCATGTTTATCATAACACTCCTTTCTACCGTAAGAAAATGCAGGAACTGGGGATCACTCCGGACGATATTAATAGTATAGATGATATCGTAAAACTTCCTTTTACTACCAAATATGACTTGCGCGATAATTATCCTTTCGGACTTTGTGCCGTGCCTATGAGCCAGATCGTACGTATTCATGCCTCGTCCGGTACTACAGGTAAGCCCACCGTAGTAGGATACACCCGCAAGGACCTTTCGTCTTGGGCAGAATGTCTTTCGCGTGCTTTTACAGCTTATGGTGCGGATAGTTCCGACTTTTTTCATGTAGCCTACGGGTATGGCTTGTTTACAGGCGGGCTGGGTGCTCATGCAGGCGCTGAAAATATAGGTGCTTCCGTAATTCCGATGTCAAGCGGAAACACGGAAAAGCAAATTACTTTAATGCATGATTTTGGTTCTACGGTACTTTGTTGTACGCCTTCTTATGCTCTCTATCTGGCTGATGCCATTAAAGATTCCGGTTTGCCCCGCGAAGAATTCAAACTGAAAATAGGGGCTTTCGGTGCAGAACCCTGGACAGAGAATATGCGTAATGAGATTGAAGAAAAACTGGGCATTAAAGCCTATGACATCTATGGATTGAGTGAGATTGCTGGTCCCGGTGTAGGTTATGAGTGTGAATGTCAGCATGGTACTCACCTTAACGAAGACCATTACTTCCCTGAAATTATCAATCCGAATACCTTGGAACCGGCTGCTCCCGGTGAGACAGGCGAACTTGTATTCACCCATCTGACCAAAGAAGGTATGCCTCTGTTGCGTTACCGTACCAAGGATCTTACTGCCTTGCATTATGACAAATGTACTTGTGGACGTACGCTGGTTCGTATGGATCGTATTCTTGGCCGTAGTGACGATATGCTCATTATCCGTGGTGTCAATGTATTCCCGACTCAGATAGAGTCTGTCATCCTTGAAATGGAGGAATTTGAACCGCATTATCTTTTGATCGTGGATCGTAAGAATAATACCGATACCATGGAATTACAGGTTGAAGTGCGTCCGGAATACTACTCTGATGAAATCAATAAAATGCTGGCATTAAAGAAAAAATTGGCCGGTCGTCTTCAAAGTGTCCTGGGACTGGGTGTGGATGTTCGTTTGGTAGAACCTCGCAGCATCGAACGTAGTGTGGGTAAAGCTAAACGTGTGATTGATAATCGGAAACTTTAATAATTACGAATTACCGATTACTAATTACAGCGATTTTGTAATTCATAATTGGTAATTCGCGATTTGTAATTCATAATTAGTAATTTGTAATTCATTTATTATGGTAGCAAAACAACTTTCTATTTTCCTTGAGAATAAGTCCGGTCGTCTGACAGAAGTGACTGAAGTGCTTGCGAAAGAAGGTGTCAATCTTTCCGCTCTCTGTATTGCCGAGAATGCTGATTTTGGTATTCTTCGTGGCATTGTGTCTGAACCGGATAAGGCATATAAAGCTTTAAAAGATAATCATTTTGCTGTGAATGTGACGGATGTGGTGGGCATTAATTGTCCTAATATTCCGGGCTCTCTCTCAAAAGTCCTGCGTTTCTTGTCTGATGAGGGTGTTTTCATTGAATATATGTATTCATTTGCCAATGGTGAAACGGCGAATGTCATTATTCGTCCCAACGATATGGAAAACTGTATTCGTGTACTGACTGAAAAGAAAGTAGATTTGCTTGCGGCGAGCGATTTGTATAAATTATAATGACTGTTTTTTTCAGACTGTTCATTATCCCGGTTCGTCGTGAATTGATTGGCGTTTGTCGGTCATTTCCTGGTTTTTGAAAAATTAAGGTTCGTATCATTGGTTTATTCGGTGCGAACCTTTATCTTTGCACATTATTTGAAAAGCTAAGAATGAAGAAGAATATCTTAATAACTTTGCTTGCGGCAGTGTTGCTCTCCTCGTGTGGAGAATACAATAAGCTGTTAAAGAGCACCGACTATGAGTATAAGTATGAGGCGGCAAAGAACTACTTCGCAAAAGGACAGTATAATCGTGCTGCAACATTGCTTAATGAGTTAATTGCTATCCTTAAGGGTACGGACAAGGCAGAGGAATCCCTCTATATGCTGGGTATGAGCTATTATAATCAGAAAGACTATCAGACAGCCGCCCAAACATTCGTTCAATATTTTAATGTATATCCTCGTGGTACGTTTACCGAACTGGCACGTTTCCATGCAGGAAAAGCATTGTATCTGGATACCCCTGAACCCCGTCTTGACCAGTCTGGTACTTATGCCGCTATTCAGCAATTACAAATGTTTATGGAGTACTTCCCGCAAAGTTCAAAGAAGGAAGAAGCTCAGGATATGATATTTAAGTTACAGGATAAATTGGTGATGAAAGAATATCTTTCAGCCAAATTGTACTATAATTTGGGTAATTACCTAGGAAACAATTATCAGTCTTGTGTAATTACTGCGCAAAACGCTTTGAAGGACTATCCTTATACAAACCTTCGCGAAGACCTGTCTATTCTTATTTTGCGTGCCAAATATGAAATGGCCATATATAGTGTGGAAGATAAGAGGGCAGAGCGTTATCGTGAAACGGTGGATGAATATTACGCTTTCAAGAACGAGTTTCCTGAAAGTAAATATATGAAGGAAGCCGATAGAATCTTTAAAGATTCAGAGAAGATATTGAATGAAGATAAACAGAGTTAGGATAATATTAATTTAGATATTTATGGATTACAAGAAAACTAATGCTCCCAGCAGCACGGTTACCCGTGACATGATGGAGTTGTGTGCAGATACCGGTAACGTGTACGAAACCGTATCTATTATAGGTAAGCGTGCAAATCAGATCAGTGTGGAAATCAAAAGTGATCTTTCCAAGAAGCTGTCAGAATTTGCTTCCTATAATGACAACCTGGAAGAGGTATTCGAAAATCGGGAGCAGATTGAAATTTCACGCTATTATGAGAAATTGCCGAAGCCGACATTGATCGCAACGCAAGAGTACCTTGAAGGTAAGATCTACTATCGTAACCCGGCTAAAGAAAAAGAAAAATTACAGTAAATGAAATTACTGCAAAGGTGTGCCCGAGTAAAGTTTGCTTGGGCACACCTTTGTTGCTTTAACAAAGAAAAAGAACTATGATACAACGAATTCAATCTGTCTATTTATTAATTGTGACAGGCTTGCTGATAGCAGCTATGTGTTTGCCGGTAGGGCAATTTATAGCTTCGGATGGAGTTACTGCATTTGTTTTTAAACCATTGGGTGTGACGCTGGCAAGTGATGCCTTTCAATCTACATGGGGATTATTTGGAATTTTGTTTTTGAGTACTGTTGTGGCATTCTGTACTATTTTCCTGTTTCGTAACCGGATGTTGCAAGTTCGTATGACGGTATTCAACAGTATTTTATTGATTGGATATTATGCGGCATTTTTCGTATTTATGTTTATGTTGAAAGATGATTTGGAGGCAATGTCTTTTCAATTAGGTTGGGCACTGTGTCTCCCCGCAATTTCTATTGTTTTGAATTATTTGTCTTTCCGTGCTATTTATCGTGATGAAGTAATGGTGAAAGCAGCGGATAGTTTCAGATTGAGAAAATAAGAGAAAGCAGATAAAAGAGAAACGTCCCGGGATTTCGTACAGAAGTCTCGGGACGCTTTTTTTTATCTTGTATTAGGGAATTTATTTTTTGAGATCAAACAGATAGGTTATTTTTGCTACTATAGTGCCGTGTGCTGAACGGGAGAAATAGTCTTTCTTGGTGCTTTTGTAAAAATCGGACAGGGCATAGTAGTACCTGCCCTCTACTAGGAAATTACCGGCTTTGGTACGTAGTTCCAATCCGGCACCACCGGTAATACCATAATCGAATTTGTTTTCTACATTCTTATCGTGTTGCTCAGGAGTAGAGGTATAGTTGTTCCATGCGTCATTCTTCTTCCTGGTATCACTGATAAAAAAGCCTATTTGCGGACCTGCATGAACGAAAAACTGCACTCCACGGTCTCTGCCGAATGCCAGATGTGCCAGAAGCGGTATTTCTACATAATTCATCTTGCGTATATATTCCAGTTCGGGGTGATCTTCATCAAATTCACTCCAACCATGTTGAGAAAAGTTTAGTTCGACTTGTGCACCACAAATCATGCTGAAGTATTTCTCGGAGATATAACGTGCTGTTAAGCCTCCGTTGATACCCATCAGGTTTTTTTGCCGGACCGTAGGAGAGAAGCTGACGCTATTGATATTGATACCGCCGTTGAAGCCTACTGCAAAGTTCTGGCGTTGTTCGCCAATCTGTGCATGACTGGGCAAAGCCCATGCGGCAAGCAACAAGGCAGCCCCTATACTATTTTTTATCTTCATTGTCTTTGGATTTAAAACTTCTGTTATCAATCATAATCCAGTTTTACCAACTCATAATTCTTGGTGAAATGTACAAAGAATACTTTCTTGTTGATGAATCCACCCCAATTGTTTACACGTTGGAATTTGAATCCGGTCTGGATAGGTACCAGATCCATGCGTTGCATGTTCTTTTCTAATTCAGAACCATAACGCGACAGACCTTTCAGGAAGAAATAGCCGGTATCGAAGCCCAACATTCCGAATTTGGGATAGCGTTCGTCCATTTCCTTACCGTACCATCTGCGATAACTCTTCGTGAAATTGATGGCGGCAGGTAACAGGTTGTTGGTATAGAATGATGAATAGAAGTAAGTATCCAGTTCGAAGAATGCTTCCAAGTGATCTTTTGTATAAGTTTGCCATTCCGGATAACCGAACAAATGAATATTGCTTTCCGGATTATCGCGAACCAACAAAGTCAATTGGGGAAGTATCTTTATCAAAGTCATGTTGTTTCCCGAAGTGGGAATGAATATATTTTCCCGGTCGGTACGTAATACAGTTTTCAGAGATTCTACCGTTGCATCCTCTTTCAATGATTTCATAGGAATGGAACGGTTTTTCAGTTCGTCTTTCAGACCTTTGATAAATTCTACTTTATCTTTTGTGCCCGTGCTGGCTTCTATAAAGATTACGTTAGCATTTGGGAACTGACGTACAAAGTGATCGTACACTTCAGAATAAAGGTATGATTGAGGAGTATTAATCTGATAAATGGATGGATTGCGGAATACGTTATTGTCTTTGGAGGTAAACGGTACTACCAGGCGGATATCATTCTTCTGTGCAAAATCTGCCAAAGGTTTGACTTGCTGCTGGTGTAACGGACCAAAGATAATATCCATATCTTTCATTTCTTTTTTGGAAAGAATGGGGTTCAGAGACGCATTCTCCGGGCCTGAGTTGTAAGTGTATAGATCAATGGAAACTCCACTGCGTTTCAAACTGTCTACGGCCATGAGGAATCCTTCGTAGTACTCTACCATGCGTGCCGCTTCACTTTTGGAAACATCCAGGAAAGGAAGGATAAGAGCGGCTTTGATAGTGCTGAAGCGTTCTGTTTCTTTTTTATTTTCGCTGAATAATTCACTGTTGCTGGGTGCTACCTGTGGTTGCGCGGGTTTCTCTACTTGTGCGGTAGGATAAGGAATACATAAGAAAGTACCTTTTTTAATCTTATCTTCACCTTGCAATTCAGGGTTGGCAGCTATTAATTCTGCCTCTGAGATGCCATATTCACGACTGATGCTGTATACGGTTTCTTTCCGTTTTACCTTGTGCATATCCCGACAACGTGATTGTACGGGGCCTTGGATAGTGGGGATGGCAACTTCTGTAACATTTTCAGTGGTGACTACATCGGCTTCGCTGGCAGAAGGTATGCGTATTACCTGTCCGATGCGGAAGTTTTCCGCACTCAGTCCGGGATTGGCATCACAAATGGCTTTGGCAGACACACCGTACTTGACGGTTAGACGATAGAGCGTTTCACCTTGTGCTATGGTGTGAAAGGTCTCTGTCTGCGTATTGGCAGCCGTACGTGGAATGCGTAAAGTGCGTCCTACGAATATTTTTTCATCACTTCCTGGATTCAACTTTACGATGTCCGACTGTGTGACACCATACATACTGGATATGGAATAAAGGCTTTGCCCTTTTTCAATGGTATGCAGAAAATATGACTGGTTCTCTTGCGCAATTGCACCGAGACTGCATGCGCTGGCAAGCAGCAAGGAGCAGAAAATCCGGTTAATCGTTCTCATTCGATATCGTTGGTTTACGTTTACAATTTCCCAAAGTAGCTGCAAAGGTAAGAATTTTGCCTAAAATTAACGAAAGGAATGCGTTAAGAAATAATATTGTGCATTTTAAAACTGAAAAATCCCATGTATCCGCTGATATTCGCTTGGAAACCGTTATTTTTGCAGGTATTATGCGATGCGGATTGTTTTCATATATCGGTTGTGCAGCAATGTTGCTGCTTGGATATTTACCGGTGTGGGCTGACGGGGGAAAGACAGAACTGTTGGATATGTCTCCCGTGGCAATCTTGCTTTCTGAAAACGGAGCAATTCCTGAAGAGAAAGTTACCATTTCGCCAGATGATACATATACCGGTGCTGCTCCTCTTGAATTCCGATTCGTGTGGAGAGACGAAGATTCCGGAGGAGAATCGGACGAAACGGTAAATCTGCGTTATGAGTGGAATTTTTCTCGCGACGCTGCTTTCAACGATATCTTTCTGACACGTTTTGATGCTGAAACTATTTATAGTTTTCAGGAGTCAGGTATGTTTTATGTTCGTCTGATTATAACGGATATTGAGACGGAAGAAACGAATATTTCCGGTACTTTTATGATCCGCATTACTGAATCGGAACTTAAAGTGCCGAATGCTTTTTCGCCTAATGGCGACGGAGTGAATGATGTGTTTCGTGTAAAGCACAAGTCGCTGGTTCGCTTCAATGCGTATATTTTCAATCGTTGGGGACAAGAACTTTACCGCTGGGGATTACAGAATATTGATGCAGGATGGGACGGTACTGCGCATGGAAAGAATGTTCCTGAAGGTGTTTATTTTATAGTGGTAGAAGCGGAGGGAGCAGATGGAGTTAATTACAAGATTAAAAGTGATATTAATATATTAAGATAAATGACAGAAGAAACAGAATACATCAATGTATATGGTGCGCGCGTGCACAATCTAAAAAATATCGATGCGGAAATTCCCCGTAACAGTCTTACCGTTATTACGGGACTGAGCGGAAGCGGTAAGTCGTCCTTGGCATTCGACACGATTTTTGCCGAAGGACAACGTCGGTATATCGAAACCTTTTCTGCGTATGCCCGTAATTTCCTGGGAAATCTGGAGCGTCCCGACGTCGATAAGATTACGGGATTGAGTCCGGTAATTTCTATTGAACAAAAAACGACGAATAAGAATCCCCGTTCTACAGTCGGCACAACAACGGAAATTTATGATTATTTACGTTTGCTTTATGCACGTGCCGGTATCGCTTATTCTTATCTTTCGGGTGAAAGAATGGTAAAATACACTGAAGAGCAAATTCTTGATTTGATCCTGAATGATTATAAAGGCAAGAAAATTTATATTCTGGCTCCATTAGTCCGTACTCGTAAGGGACATTATAAAGAACTGTTCGAACAGGTGCGTAAGAAAGGGTATCTCTATGTTCGTGTAGACGGTGAAATCAGGGAGGCATTACCCGGCATGAAGTTGGACCGTTATAAGAACCATGATATCGAGGTAGTTATCGATAAACTGATTGTGACGGACAAAGATGATGTCCGTCTGAAAAATAGTGTGGCTACCGCGATGCAGCAAGGTGACGGCTTGTTGATGATACTTGATTTGCAATCCGAAAATGTTCGTCACTATAGTAAACGGTTAATGTGTCCTGTTACCGGGTTGTCTTACCGTGAGCCGGCACCCCACAATTTTTCATTCAACTCTCCGCAAGGTGCTTGCCCTAAATGTAAGGGATTGGGAGTTGTGAATCAGATTGATGTGGAAAAAGTGATTCCGGATCGGGAACTTTCTATATACGAAGGAGCTGTCATTCCATTAGGTAAGTACAAGAATAGCATGATTTTCTGGCAGATTGCCGCTTTATTGGAAAAATATGAAGCTACCTTGAAGACTCCTGTTAAGGAGTTGCCAGATGAAGCCATTGATGAAATTCTCTACGGTTCGGATGAGCGTATTAAGATTAAAAGCTCTCTTATCGGCACTTCCTCCGATTACTTTGTAACGTTTGAGGGAGTAGTGAAGTATATTCAGATGTTACAGGAAAAGGATGCTTCCGCTACTGCGCAAAAGTGGGCGGAACAGTTTGCTAAAACTACTGTATGCCCTGAATGTAAAGGAGCAAGATTGAATAAAGAAGCCCTTCATTTCCGTATCCATGATAAGAATATCTATGAACTGTCTTGTATGGATATCAATGAGCTTTACGACTGGCTGATGAATGTCGATCAGTATCTGGATAATAAACAGAAACAAATTGCTGTCGAAATATTGAAAGAAATCCGTACCCGTCTGAAATTTCTGTTGGATGTGGGACTGGATTACCTTGCTCTTGACCGTGGTTCTGTAACCCTTTCCGGCGGCGAGAGTCAGCGTATTCGTTTGGCTACTCAAATCGGTTCGCAATTGGTGAATGTACTTTATATTCTTGATGAGCCGAGTATTGGCTTGCATCAGCGGGATAATCAGCGGCTTATTCATTCTCTGAAGGAGCTGAGGGATATTGGTAACTCCGTCATTGTTGTGGAGCATGATAAGGATATGATGATGGCTGCCGATTATGTGATTGATATGGGTCCGAAAGCCGGACGCTTGGGTGGTGAGGTCGTTTTTGCAGGAACTCCAAAGGAAATGTTAGAGACGCATACGTTGACATCACAATATCTTAATGGTGAACGTGAGATAGAAATACCCCAAAAACGTCGTGAAGGTAATGGGCATAGCCTTTGGTTGCGTGGTGCACGGGGGAATAACCTGAAAGGGGTGGATGTGGAATTTCCTCTTGGTAAGTTGATCTGTGTCACCGGTGTATCCGGTAGCGGAAAATCTACGCTTATCAACGAAACATTGCAACCTATTCTTTCGCAGAAGTTCTATCGCTCGCTTCAGGATCCCCTGGAATACGATAGCATTGAGGGATTGGAAAACATCGATAAGGTGGTAAATGTGGATCAGTCTCCGTTGGGACGTACACCGCGTTCTAATCCGGCCACTTATACGGGAGTTTTTTCTGATATTCGTAATTTGTTTGTAGGCTTACCGGAAGCCAAAATACGCGGTTATAAACCGGGGCGCTTCTCCTTCAATGTGAGTGGCGGACGTTGTGAAGCGTGCCAGGGAAATGGTTACAAAACAATTGAAATGAACTTCCTGCCCGATGTATATGTACCCTGTGAAGTTTGTCATGGCAAACGCTATAATCGTGAGACATTGGAAGTGCGCTTCAAGGGAAAATCTATTGCTGATGTACTGGATATGACCATTAACCGTGCGGTGGAGTTCTTTGAAAATGTGCCGCAGATTCTGAATAAGATTAAGGTGATACAGGAAGTCGGTCTGGGATATATAAAGTTAGGGCAATCTTCCACCACACTTTCTGGTGGTGAAAGCCAACGTGTGAAATTGGCTACGGAACTTTCCAAGCGAGATACGGGAAAAACCCTTTATATCCTTGATGAGCCTACTACCGGACTTCACTTTGAGGACATTCGTGTACTGATGAATGTACTTAATAAACTGGTGGACAAAGGTAACACAGTGATTGTCATCGAGCACAATCTGGATGTTATCAAGATGGCTGATTATATCATCGATATGGGTCCTGACGGTGGTAAGGGTGGGGGGCAACTCCTCAGCTGCGGCACACCGGAAGAAGTGGCAAAAAGTAAGAAGGGATATACTCCTAAATTCCTGAAAGAAGAATTAAAAGGATAAATTATGAAGATCAATAAAACAAATGCGGCAAGGCTTTTGGACAAGGCCAAAATTGCATACGAACTGATTCCCTATGAAGTGGATGAAAATGATTTGAGTGCTATTCATGTGGCTGATAGCTTGGGGGAGAATATTGAGCAGGTTTTCAAAACCCTTGTACTGCATGGTGACAAGAATGGTCATTTTGTTTGTGTCATTCCTGGCGAACATGAAGTGGACCTGAAGCTGGCTGCTAAGGCTTCAGGTAATAAGAAGTGTGATCTTATTCCGATGAAAGAATTACTTCCTTTGACGGGATATATTCGTGGGGGATGTACTCCTATCGGCATGAAGAAACCTTTTCCTACATATATTCATGAATCTTGTCTCAATTATCCTTATATCTACATAAGTGCAGGTCAGCGTGGCCTGCAGCTTAAACTTGATCCAAATGATTTAATTAAGGAGGTTCATGCTGAAGTTTGCATCCTTTTTCATGACTAATTTCACTTTTTTACAGGTTATTTCAGCAAAATGTATATATTTGCATTTAATAAACGAAAATCAATCTAATTACTAATTTAAAAACTTATATCTATGTTCAACAAACATCCTAAAGGTCTGGTCGCCGCAGCACTCGCCAATATGGGCGAACGTTTCGGATTTTACATTATGATGGCAGTCCTTACTCTGTTTATCTCAGCGAAATTCGGTTTGTCCGAAACTGTGACCGGATATATTTATTCTGCTTTTTATGCATCAATTTATATATTGGCATTGGCAGGCGGTCTGATTGCGGATAAAACTAAAAACTTTAAAGGTACTATTTTGGCAGGCTTGGTCTTAATGGCTGTCGGTTATTTGATAATAGCCATACCCACTCCTACGCCTGTTCCCAGTATGGCACTTTATTTAACCTTAACCTGCTTCGGGCTTTTAGTTATTGCTTTCGGTAATGGTTTATTCAAAGGAAACCTTCAGGCATTGGTAGGACAGATGTACGATAATCCTGTATATTCTAATTTGCGTGATGCTGGTTTCCAGATTTTCTATATGTTCATTAATATCGGTGGCTTTTTTGCTCCTTTCATTGCTATTGGCGTAAGAAACTGGTGGTTGAAAGTGAATAACTTTGATTACGATGCAACGTTACCTGAACTTTGTCATCAATATATAAATCACATTGATTCAGGAGCTGAGATGCCGGCTCAGGCTATGGAAAATTTGACAACTCTTTCTAATAGTGTGATTCTGGATGGACAAGCTGTAACAGATCTTCATGCTTTTGCAAACAGTTACCTGGATGTTTTCAATCGTGGTTTCCAATATGCATTTATGGCTGCTATTGTTGCGATGTTGATTTCTTTGGTGATCTATATTATTAATAAGAATCGTTTCCCAGACCCAGCACAGAAAGCTGTAGCAGCTAAGGGTAATAATCAAACTGTTAGCAAAGAGGAAATAACAATGAGTGCAACTGAAATCAAACAGCGCATTTATGCTTTGTTTGCAGTGTTTGGAGTTGTAATCTTCTTCTGGCTGTCTTTCCATCAGAATGGTTATTCGCTGACTTATTTTGCAAGAGACTATGTTGATTTGAGTGTTATTAATATTGATTTGGGCTTTACACAAATAAAAGGTGCTGAGATATTCCAGAGTGTTAATCCGTTCTTTGTAGTCTTCCTGACGCCATTTATTATGTGGTTATTCGGCTCATTGAAGAAAAAAGGCAAAGAACCTTCTACTCCTATGAAGATTGCTATTGGTATGGGTATCGCTGCATTAGCTTATGTGTTCCTGACAGTATTTTCATTCACTTTGCCGACTAAAGAAGTATTAGGTACAATGTCTGCTGCTGAAGTAAGTGCCATTCGTGTCACTCCTTGGGTTATGGTAGGTTTGTATTTTATCTTGACGGTTGCCGAATTGTTTATTTCTCCACTGGGATTATCATTCGTGTCTAAGGTAGCTCCACCGCATTTGCAAGGCTTAATGCAGGGTTGTTGGTTGGCTGCAACAGCTGTCGGTAATTCATTGCTGTTTATTGGTGGTATTCTGTATACTACTGTTCCAATGTGGGCTTGCTGGCTGGTGTTCGTAGGTGCTACGGGTGCATCCATGATTGTTATGCTCTCTATGGTGAAATGGCTGGAACGTGTGGCAAAATAGTGATAGAATAATATAAAAAGTTAAAGGCTGCGCAAGGTTCTCTTTTGAACTGCGCAGCCTTTAATTTTTTATTTTCAATTTTTAATTGATCTCCAGCCCCATTATAAAGTCATTCATATAATATCCGTTTCCTATCGGAAAATCCCCTTCCCTCAATTTCTTCATTCCCATACGTTCATAGAAATTCAGCGCTTTATTGTTACGGTTCACATTCAACTCCATCAGGCATGGACTAGGATGCACTTCCTTGATATATTTGACGGCTTCATGGAATAAGAAGCTACCGCAATGTAATCCTTGAAAGGAGGGGAGTACATATATTTTCTGTAAGTGAAATAGATCTTCACCTTGTTGTTGCACAGATACATAACCACACACTTCTTTGTCCTTGTATCCAATGAAATAGACATGTCCTTCTTCTTCCATTTGCTTGCGGATGTTCTCTATGGAGTACATCCATTCCATCATGTAATCGTTTTGCTCCGGTGAAAGGATTTCCTTATAGGTTTCCGGAAATATCTGCCATGCAAGTTTATGAATCAGCTCACAATCGGCTGTAGTTGCTTTTCTGATAGTTAACATAGTTCGTTGTATTTACAGTTTGGTCGCAAAGATACATTTTTCTCTTATATGTTATTCTCTCCCTTGGTGCTTTATTAATAAGGTGTGAATAGATAATAGTGTTAATTAAATAAAACACAAGGTACTTTGTATTGCATAGTACTAAGATAATACATATATTTGTGTCATACAAAGAAAAGCTCTATTTCAATCAGTTGCTATCTTTGCTGTAAAATAGAAAATTGTCGAATCGTAAACCAATAAGAGATGGACGTAAATAATGTAAAGTCGCAAATGCGTAAGGGCATGTTAGAGTATTGCATCATGCTACTGCTTCACAAAGAACCGGCCTACGCTTCGGATATCATCCAGAAACTTAAAGAAGCCAAGCTGATCGTAGTGGAAGGAACGCTTTACCCGCTGCTCACTCGTCTGAAGAATGACGATCTATTAAGTTACGAATGGATAGAGTCCACACAAGGACCACCACGTAAATATTACAAGCTCACCCCAAAAGGGGAAGTTTTTCTTGGAGAGTTGGAGGTCTCCTGGCGTGAGTTGAATGAAACAGTGAATCATATATCCAACTATTAGATTCAGGATATTAAAAACCTCGTATCAGTATAAATTTTAAAAACGAATAGCAATGAAAAAGACATTAACAGTAAATTTGGGCGGAACTGTTTTCCACATTGATGAAGACGCCTATCGCCTTTTGGATAACTATCTATGCAATCTGAAACTGCACTTTAGAAGACAAGCTGGTGCTGACGAGATTGTAAATGACATCGAACTCCGCATCTCTGAACTTTTTTTAGAGAAGCTGACTGCTGGCTCTCAGGTGATCACTATAACTGATGTAGAAGAAGTAATCAATCGTATGGGGAAACCTGAAGAGATGGAAACAGGTACGGAAGAGAATACTGCCTCCGGTGCCGGAAATACGAAAGGTACCTCCGGTGAAGGTTATGGTTCCGGCTCTTGGAATAGTGATAATAATTCTTCTTACACTTCGAACCGTCGCCGTTTGTATCGCAATCCGGACGATAAAATGCTGGGTGGCGTGATAGGGGGACTTAGTGTTTATTTAGGCTGGGATTCTACCTGGTTCCGTTTAGTTCTTGTTTTTTGCGCAATTTTTGGTTTCAAGTTCTTGATCCCTATCTATATCATTTGCTGGATAGTGATTCCCGAAGCTCGTACGGCGGCTGAGAAGTTGAACATGCGTGGTGAAGCTGTTACGGTAGAGAACATTGGAAAGACTGTGACTGATGGTTTTGAGAGAGTTACAAATAATGTAAACGACTATATGAAGTCTGATAAACCTCGTACTTCTATGCAAAGGACCGGTGATACGTTGTTAATGATTGTCGGTTGGTTCCTGAAGATTTGTCTGATTATTGTGGCTATCATTTGCAGTCCGGTACTGTTTGTTTTCGGTATTGTATTTGTGGCTTTGCTCTTTGCCGCTATTGCAGTTGCTATTGGTGGTGGTGCAGCGTTGATGTCTTGGTTCCCGGCTATTGATTTTGTATTACCTACATCTCCTTTGTCAGCCATCGTACTATATATTGCAGGTATCCTCGTAGTGGGTATTCCTCTGGTTAGCCTTGTTTTCGCAATCTTCCGTCCGGTGTTCAATTGGCAACCTATGGTTTCCGGGTTGAAGTGGACATTGCTTATTCTGTGGATTGTTAGTGCTACTATCTTCTTTATCTGCTATACCATGCAAGGATTTACATTCCCGGAATTGCTGATGCGAGGGTAACAGATTGTTATTTTAGTTTTTCTGGGGGCTTGGAGATATTCTTTAAAATATCTCCAAGCTATTTTAATTAACCATAAATATAAATACTATGAATCGGACGCGTTTTTATTATCTTGACTTATTACGGGTTTTCCTTACTATGTTGGTGTTCTATCATCATTCTGCGGTTGCTTTCGGAGCTTCCGGTGGATGGTATTATATATCGAAGGAAACAACTACCGGCCTAACTCAAGGATTGCTCTCAGCATCTATGGGCATTGACCAATCCTATTTTATGAGTCTTTTCTTTTTTATCTCTGCCTATCTGATGCCCTTTTCTTTTGATCGTAAAGGAATGAAATCTTTTATATACGATCGTCTCAACCGTTTAGGGATTCCTCTTTTGATTTATAGTTTTCTAGTCAATCCTCTATTAATATATTGGATATATGGTGTATGGGGTAGACCGGGTTTTGGACCGATGTGGTTTGTATTTACACTGTTGATTTTTGAATTTAGTTATGCTGTTTATCGCCATTTCTGTACAAAGAGGTTGGCACTGAATTGGAAATATCCTGCAATAATGGGTATTCTTCTATTTATGCTAATGACGGGTGCCGCAGCATTCCTCATTCGGCTTTATGTTCCTGTAGGAAGTGAAGTTTTAGGATTACAGCTGGGGTTCTTTCCTTTATATATAGGTATGTATTTGTTGGGAATTGTGGCGCATCGTAATCATTGGTTGGATAAAATCTGTGTGAAGAATGCACTTCCCTGGTTTCTTATAGCAATTCTTTGTGGCATTCCTTCTTTATTGATTGTAATGAGTAGTTTTTCAGAACAGATGGATTTATTCTCGGGTGGATGGAATTTGCAGGCTTTATTTTATGCCCTTTGGGAACCAGTTATGTGTGTGGGTATTTGCTATTTTCTGTTAGCATACGGGAAGGCTCATTGGAACAAACCGATGCCTTTGGTCCAGAAATTGTCCACTGATAGTTACGCGGCTTATTTTATTCATCCTGTTGTTGTGGTAGGTTGCATATTTGTTATGGAACTTTTGCCGGTCTCTCCATTGATGCGATTGGCATTGGTTTGTGTGGTGGGCATTCCGTGTTGTTTTATTGCGGCAAGAGGAGTGAGGTTAGTGCTGGGAACGGTTGGCGTGAAGATGTAACAAAAAAAAGGGAGTTCGAAAAATTCGGAACTCCCTTTGTGTATAATCATCTCTGATTTATTTCTTCATCCTTAGTACTCTGATTCCTGTCCAGTTATCATTATTCTGTAGCATTTGTCCTAAAGCCACTTTGGAAACTACCACTTTCTTCTCTTTAGAAGAAGCATGCAGCAGACTCAGTTTGCCGTTTACATAGAAAGCAATACCCATATGAGCTACATCCAATCCCGGAGTATTCGTTGTAATAGCAATGATATCACCATTCTTTATCCAAGGCAGACCATTAAACGGTAGCTTATCTTTGGGAACATAATGGAATTCCTGACCATTCAATGACTTCTCGATCTCTTTCATTTTTGCTACATTCTCCGGAGATTTACTCAGCTGCTTGTACAGTTCCGGATGAGAAGACATGTAAGAAAGAGAAACTTTCTGCGTGTATGGGCTGTAAGCTGTTGTTACGTCTTCCAGGAAACCGTTACGGATACCATTGTTTACCCAGTCTGCAATGTAGTGCAGGCGTGAAGGATAACCGTTGATTTTTCCATCACGGTAGCGGATCTTTTGCAGATTGGTAGCAAAATCGCCTTCAGCTACCTGTCCGTCTTCGGTAGGAGAGAGGGCCATAGCAAGAGTATATTCTACAAAGGTGGTGCAATCTACTTCATCACAATTGATGATAAGTTCTTCTTCGCCATCAGTAACTTCCAACGTATGTGCTACGTAAGGAATATCCAGAAAATTTATTCCATTGTTCAGCATGGCATTGTCTTTTTCATCTGTCTGAGCACTGACAGTAGCTACACAAAGCGCACTGAACAGGAGGGTAATCATTGTTTTCATTGTTCTTTCGTTTATTAATATAAATAAAAAAGGATGTCGCAAAAGTACGACATCCTTTTCATAAATCCTTAATTTGGACAGATTAAATTTAATATTGATAGATTAAATTTTTGTAATCCGCCTTTTTGTCAAATGGTACGATGGAGAAGCCGTATTCAATGGCATTTTCTACACCGGGCCGAATCAGATACGGTTCGTGTGCTATAGCTCCCCAACTATTATCACCACCTACACCCATCATACGATAGTCGATAAACATATCTACCTGTTTTACAGGTTGTGGGTCGGTGAGGTGACGGTGATTCGTTTCGTTGGTACGTGGAGCACCATTGTCGATGGTTTCGCCGCTATCCAGACTTCCAAGCAGATAGTTGGAAGCATTCAGTTCAAACGTACGGTCGGCAATGAAGAGTAAACCGGCTTTTTGTTTAGTGGTGAGTGCACACCAGTAAATATCCGTACGATGCTCATTTTCTTGCGGACGGATGTACGGTTCGTACAAGTCCTTTATCGGAGTAGTATATTCTCCGATAAACTGGGAAGTGCGACGGTCACGATAGTTCTCTTCCGGACCACGGCCGTAGTAAGTAAGGTCGTTTAATATTTCCGATAATTGCATGCGCAAACCTACACGGGGTATCATCGGAGTTTCCGTACCTTCGGCTACAAAGCGATTATCCACTTTGATAATACCATTGGCAAATACCTTATAGGTAATTTCCCACTGCGCATCTACCTGCGGAAAACGATAGGTAACTTTTACAATGGACTTGTCACCATCTTTAGAAACATTGAACGATTCTGCCTTAGGTGTCTGGTAACTGGCCTCGCGCCATGCTTTCAGACGAGTGGGAAGTTTTGCTCCGTAATCATTATCGGTAGGTGCACGCCAGAAGAAAGGTTGCGGACCTTGACCGTTATGGATATACTCTTGTTTCTTATAGATATAAGAGGTCAGCAAGCCGCTTTGTTTATCAAATGTAGCCTTGAAATCATCACCGCTGAAAACAACCTGTGAAAAGACTTCATCTACTTTAGCGGGATCCATGCGTACCACTTCTTTCTTAAAGAACGGATGAACATAAGTTTGTTCACGTGCGATTACCGTACCAACCGGTAAGAAAGGTTCTGCATTACGTATGGTTGCATAGAACTCGATGCGTACATCTCCCGTAGTATTCTTTTCTTTAGGAATACCTTGCAGGAATGCACTGGTAGCCGTCTTACCCGGAGCAGCATTGATATTGTCCATCTGACCTTTATAAATCTCTTTTCCATGATCGCGAACGACATAGTGGAAATCATATTTATTTAGATCAGTAAATGAGAAGTCATTGCGTATCTGCACCGTGCAGGTTTGGGGATCGAACTTAATGAATTTAATGTTCTGATAAACCTTACCCATTTCAATCGTCTGGGGCTTTATACTGCGGTCGGGATAAACTACACCATTGATGCAGAAGTTGCCATCGGAAGGAGTTCCGGTATCGCCGTAGTCACCACCATAATTCCAGTATTTGCGTCCGTCGCTGGTTTTGGCGGCAAAGCCTTGATCTACCCAGTCCCAGATGCAACCACCCTGCAATATCGGATATTTCTCAATCACATCCCAATAATCCTGGAAGTTTCCAAGACTGTTACCCATAGCATGAGCATATTCACACAGGATAAGCGGACGAGTCATTTCCTTATTCTGGGCATACTTTTCAATAGATTGGGGAGAAGAGTACATCGGACAATAAATATCCGTATTCCATTCTAATCCGGCACGTTCGTACTGAATAGGACGGCTATCGAGCATCTTCAGAGTATTATAAGTAACGTAGAAGTTTAGTCCGTTTCCGGCTTCGTTACCCAGTGACCAGATGATTACAGACGGATGATTCTTATCGCGTTCGTACATGTTCATGGTACGGTCGAGGTGAGCATTCATGAATAACGGATTGTTACCCAAAGTACCACCTACATTGAGGTTATAACCCATACCGTGGCTTTCAATATTTGCTTCATCAATTACGTACATGCCATATTGGTCGCAAAGTTCGTAGAAGCGTTCCTGTTGCGGGTAGTGGCAAGTGCGTACGGTGTTCACATTATACTTTTTCCAGAGTTCGAAATCCTTAATCATAAGATCTTCCGGAACGTAATGGCCCGTGTATTCATTATGCTCGTGTACATTCACACCTTTTATAAGGATAGGCACGCCATTCACAAGCAGTTGCTTATCCTTAATCTCTATCGTACGAAAACCTACCTTGCAACTGGTAGCTTCTATTACTTCGCCATTGGTGCGCTTCAGGCTGATGACGAGTGTATAAAGATTAGGCGTTTCAGCTGTCCAATGCTTTACACCACGGAGGGTTTTCTTCGTGAATTCTACTTCATTCTGATCACCTTCCACACGGGTAGAGGATTGGGTCACTTGCTGATCCTGATCATCGAGTAAACGATAGGAAACTACATAAGGAGACTTTATATCACTTTCGTTCGTAAGCTTCACTTTCAGTTGCAGGATACCATCCTTGTAATAAGGATCCAGCGGAGTCTCTACCTTGAAGTCTGCAATATGGATTTTTGGCGTGGCATAGAGATAGATATCACGCTCTATACCGCTGATGCGCCAGAAGTCCTGACATTCCAGATAATTGGCATCCGAGAAACGGTGTACCTGAATGGCAATCATATTCTTGCCTTTTTTTACCATGGCGGTAACGTTGAAGCGGGCAGGAGTTTTGGCATCCTTGCTCATACCTACAAACTTGCCATTCATATAATAGAAAGCAGCACCGCGCACACCGTCTGCACTAAGGAAGATTTCTTTTCCATCCCAGTCATTACCTACAACGAAATCACGGCGATACGTACCTGTCGGATTCCAGTCCTTGGGTACATAAGGCGGATTAGGCTTGTCCCAATAAGGTTCGTAACCCTTAGAACAGAACTCGTAAGGCTGGTTGACGTAGATCGGAGTACCGAAGCCCTGCAATTCCCAGTTACCCGGCACATTGATGTCCGGCCAACGGTTCACTTCAGTACGCACGTTCATGAAGTCAGTGGGACGGTCGGCAAAGTTTTCCACATAGTTGAACTTCCATTTCCCGTTGAGGGATAGGCGGCTGGCTCCGTTCGTCCGGTCGTTGACGATAGCATCTTCTTCGGTGGCATAAGAAGTGAATGTACTCCGGGGAGCCTCCTTGTTGATACTGGTCAACTTCGGATTGGTCAACTGGTCGTAACGGTCTTCCTGTGCCTGAAGGGCGAGGGGGAGTAATACGAGACAGGTGATAAAAGTCAATTTTTTCATGAGTTGATATATTAATTATTTTTTCTCGAATTTCACTCCGTCACGCAACCACTTCTCCAGTTCTTCTGTCCACTGGCGTTTGTAAGTGAAGTTATCGCGGAAGCCCCAGCCATGTCCGCCAATGGGGTAGATGTGCATGGATACGGGAACTTTCTGTTGGTTGAGAGCAAGGAAGTAGCCGATACTATTCATGGGCGGCACAGCGCCATCATCAGCAGAAAGTACGATGAAAGCTTGTGGAGAGCGGGGAGATACACGACGTTCCAGAGAATACGCATCTTCCAGTTCCTTGGTCGGGTTATCACCAAGAAGGTTCTTGCGCGAACCTCCATGAGTAATACCCGGTACCATCGAGATTACCGGATAAAGTAATATCTGAAAGTCCGGACGCGTTTCATCACTGCTGTAAAGTGTAGAGAGAGAAGCAGCCAGGTGTCCGCCTGCCGATGCTCCCATAACGCCTACCTGATTCGGATTGATACCCCATTCTTTTGCATGCTGGCGAATCATGCGGATAGCCTGTTCTGCATCTGAGAGGGGCACTTCGCGATTCCCGTTCGGCATACGATATTTCAGGACGGCATACGTGATTCCTTGTGTGTTGAACCAGGCTGCCATGTCGTGGCCTTCGTGATTCATGGCCAGGCGGGCATATCCGCCGCCCGGACACATCAAGATAGTCATGCCGTTCGGCTTTGCCGGACGATAAACCGTGATGGTGGGATTAACGACATTGGCCACACGGCCGCCGTTCAAATCTTCCTGATCTCCTGTCAGGCCATTTGTATTAGGAGCACCGTTGGGCCACAAGGGTATCTCAACGGGCTTCTGAGCAGATAGCAGAGTTGACATAAACAGTGCTGTGATAAATAAAATTGTTCTCATTGTATTTCTATTATTTGGTTTTCATCGAAGCCTTGATAAAGTAAATTATCAGCAATGCATAAGCACCCAATGCCAGTACTTCGGACCACGTATTGTTTACCCAGGCATCATTCACCAGGTTGATACCTCCGAAACGCATTGCTGCACTGACTACGCCCATAAGCGCACCACCGGCAATGAAACCGGATGCCAGCAACGTACCCTTTTCGCCACGTTCTGCATTAAGAGCAGCATCTTTGCTACGGCTGGTTACGTACCAGTTCACAGCACCACCCACAACGAGAGGAATGTTCAGTTGTAACGGAATAAACATACCCAATGCAAATGCCAATGCGGGAATTTTGAATGCATTCAGTACGATAGCAAGTACTGCACCAATGCCGTAAAGCAACCAAGGAGCACCCACGCCATTCATTAGCGGTTCGATCACTGCCGCCATCGCATTAGCTTGCGGAGCAGCCAGTTGTCCGCTGGTAAATCCGTATGTCTTATTCAGGATAATCATTACACCACCTACGGTTGCAGCTGAAACAATCGTTCCGAGGAACTTCCAGGCTTCCTGTTTGGCGGGTGTACTACCCAACCAATAACCGATTTTCAAGTCAGTAATGAAACCACCTGCCATAGATAGTGCTGTGCACACAACGCCACCCATTACCAATGCAGCTACCATTCCTTCAGGACCTTTCAAACCAACGGATACCATCACTACCGATGCCAGAATCAATGTCATCAGCGTCATGCCGGAAACCGGGTTCGTTCCTACGATTGCAATGGCATTGGCAGCCACAGTCGTAAACAGAAAAGCGATACCTGCCACCAGCAGAATAGCTACCACAGTATGCAGCAAACTGCCTTGCATCACATCGAAGTAGAAGAATAAGAATACCAGTAACAGCGTTATAATAGAACCGATAGCAATAATCTTCATAGAAATATCGCGCTGAGTACGCTTCATGCTGGCTTCTACATTGGATTTTCCACCCATCTCCTTAGCTGCCAGTCCTACAGCACTCTTGATGATGCCCCATGACTTGATGATACCGATGATACCTGCCATAGCGATGCCGCCGATACCGATGCTCTTGGCATAATAATTGAAAATTTCTTCGGGAGCCATGCTGCCTACGGTAGCCACAATTGACGGATTCCACTGGTTCAGCACGCTGTCACCCCAGATCATGGACATTCCCGGAATGATAATCCACCATACAGCCAGTGAACCGGCACAGATGATGGAAGCATATTTCAGGCCTACAATATAGCCCAAACCGAGTACAGCCGCACCTGTATTCACTTTGAATACCAGTTTTGCTTTATCAGCCAACATCTCACCAAAGCCGCATACACGTGTGGTGAAATTTTCGTTCCACCAGCCAAATGTGGCAACGATGAAGTCATATAAACCTCCAATAATACCTGCCAGCAACAACGGTTTGGCCTGGCTTCCGCCTTTCTCGCCCGATACCAGTACCTGTGTGGTAGCTGTTGCTTCGGGGAAAGGATACTTGCCATGCATATCACTTACAAAATATTTACGGAACGGAATGAGGAAGAGAATACCCAACACACCTCCCAGCAGAGAGCTGATGAATACCTGGGTGAAAGTAACTGTGATTTCTTCCGGATAAGTTTCTTGTAGAATGTATAAGGCGGGCAGGGTAAAGATGGCACCTGCCACGATAACGCCGGAACTGGCGCCGATGGATTGGATAATGACATTTTCACCTAACGCATTCTTACGTTTGGCCGCGCCTGATACGCCCACGGCAATAATTGCAATAGGAATGGCTGCTTCGAACACTTGTCCTACTTTCAATCCCAGATAGGCTGCCGCAGCCGAAAAGAGGATAGCCATAGCGATACCCCATAATACAGACCAAAGGTTAACTTCCGGGTACTTCTTGTCAGGGCTCATCAACGGGTTGTAGACTTCGCCCGGTTTCAGTTCACGGAATGCATTTTCCGGTAGACCGGTCAATTTCTCTTCTTCTTGTTTCATAGTTTCTTAATTGCTTTTATGTTTTATAGTTATTATGTCGTCAATTAATTGTTTATTTTATCCAAATCAGCTTCAAAGAAAGCAAAAAAAAAGGAGAATTGAAAAATTCTCCTTTATTCTTATATATAAAGATGCTTATTTTGCATCTTTCGGTGTCATATCTCCTTCTACAAAGAGTCGCATCATTTCTGTTTTGGCATTCGTGCGCAAAGTGATGGACTTTTTGAAGTGTCCCGGATACTTGCCTGTTCCGTTGTAAGTAATCTTAACGGTTCCGGTTTTGCCCGGCAATACGGGTTCCTGGGTATATTCGGGAACTGTACATCCACAGGAAGCTACGGCTTGATGTATAACCAGCGGAGCATCGCCCACATTGGTGAATGTGAATACACAACTTACTACCGGATCATTTTCAGAAAATGTACCGAAGTTATGTGAGGTCTTATCAAACTTAATATCAGCTTTCCCCTGTGCCGAAACGTAACCAATGCTCAGTACGAGCATAAACATATACAATGTAAGTCTTTTCATGTCTATAAATCTTTTGTATTACACAGTGGGCAAAGGTAAGGCATTTTTGTGAAAATTAATCCAATGATGTGCGAAATAGTATTAAATGCGCCTCAGAAGGTGCTGTGGCGTATGATTAATAGTGAAAAATAAGGGAAAGAGAGTGCCGAAATCAGCTCTGTATCATGCAGGTATTTCTCTTTTTCCGTGCCTATATTCTCGAAATAATGATAGTTATATTCGGGATGGAGATGGATGCAACGGTGAATTTCTTCGGTACATTGAGAAAGTTTCATGATGACAATGGTAGTCTCTTCCTCCATATATTTCTCTATTTCTTCGGCGGTAATGATACCGGGAATAACGGTCAGGCGTTCCTCCTGGCTGGCAATGTGGAGTCCTGCACAGGCACCTGCTGCAATGAAGGCGGGGATACCGGCAATGTGTTGCACAGGAATATTGTCGGCTTGCAGTTTCTCAAAGATATAGTGTACGGAAGAATAGAAACCTGCATCTCCTTCGGCAACGATGCAGACTTTTTTATTTTCTTTATGAAGAAGGGAAGCTTCGCTATACACTTTATCGTAAGCTGCGAAAGCCTGTTCTCGGTTCTTACTCATAGGCAATGCAAAGCGGGAGAGGGTGGTATTTGGAATATTCAGTGCATGCAGTATGTCGGCAGCACGCGAGAGTATCCGTCCGCTTGTGGTGCGAGTTTCAGGACAAAAGATACAATCGGCATTTTGCAGGGCTTTCAAGCCTTTCAGGGTGATAAGGTCCGGTTCGCCGGGACCGAGGGATACGAATATGATGGGGTTGGACATTTTGTTAGTGATTAATGGTTAGTGTTTAGTGATAAGCACCCTCATAATAACTTTTATGGGGAGTGCAAAATTGGGGATTTTCTGAATATAAAACAAAATAAAACCCGATTTCTTGTTTATCTATCTTTTCTTGCTTACTAAAGTCAAACGCTCTGGTGCAACGGTACTTTTTAATGAACCGAATGCAATAATAGCTTGCTTGCCAACCTGATGCTATCAATATACTTGTCTGCCGTTCAATGAAGCAAAGGCCTGTACGAGAAAAGGTTAGCGTGTAAAGTCTGAAAACAGTTGGAAAAAACGGTTGAAAGACTTGATTTCTCCTTCCTGATGTAGTATATTTGTAGGGCTTTGAAGAGAACATAACTTTAATAGTAAACCTAAAAAACTTAGCAAATGACAAAATCTAATCTTTCTTTTCCGGACTTTGGCGGATATGTATTATTACTGCCGGTTTTCTTGTTTTTAGTAATATAATTTTATTGTTTGGAATTGGGATATCCGTTCTTGGAATAATTACATACGAAAAACGATAAAGGCGATACTTCCTCATAAGGATTATCGCCTTTTTTGTTTGTATTTATCGCTTTTTGCTTTTAAGTACCCCTTTTACGTTTTTAATAAACGTTGGGTACATTCTTTAAAAACGTTCCTGTTATTCTTTAAAAACGCTGTTTATCGTTATTAATAGGGTTGTTGGTTTTGTTGTGATTTATTCTTGATGATTACAATTTGTTCATCTCTTCTGTTTTCACGGGAATGGTAAATAAAAAACGACGAAAAAAAAGAGAATAATAAGCTGTTTTTGTATACAATTCCTATGATTTTACAATAGAGTGTTTTTAAATTAATGCGGATCAAAGGCAGTTGCGCGGTTTCCCTGTTTCCGTGAAATGCTGTACATGGAAAACCTTTGCCGATTTGTCGGGTTCAGCGCCGGGCAGACCGTCTTATTTCACTGAAAAACAATAAAAAGTGGGCTCATCATCTCCCATGAATGGCACTTTTTGTATATTTGCAAACTGTTACAAATGTATATGAATAAAAAACAAATACGAAGTTATAGATACGATATATATGCTGAATAATAAAAATCAAGATTTTCATAATGCACGTAAACTGGCACTGACAAAAGCATTTCCGGTAATGCTTGGTATAGCTTTTCTTGGTGTCGGATATGGGGTGTATATGCGTTCCTGCGGTTTTGACATGATATGGCCTATCTGCATGGCGGCTACTATATTTGCCGGTTCAATGGAGTTTGTTACCGTCAGCTTATTGCTTAGTACGTTCAATCCCGGTTATGCCTTGTTGCTGACGCTGATAGTGAACGGAAGACATCTGTTTTATGGAATATCCATGTTGGAAAAGTATAGGGGAATGGGAAGAAAGAAACTATGGGCTGTTTCCGGATTGATAGACGAAGCGTTTTCGTTAAACTATATGACAGATGTGCCTCCGGGAACAGACCGGAATTGGTTCATGTTATTTGTTTCGTTGTATCTTTATATATCATGGATAGGGGGTACTGTTGTTGGTGCAGTTTCTGCTTGTAAAGCTGTTGTGGACATCAAGGGAGTGGGTTTTGTAATGACAGCCTTGTTTATCGTGATATTTATTAGCCAGTGGCAAAAAGAACGCACACACGGCAGTTCCATATTAGGATTAGTGGTTGCGGGGGGATGTCTTCTACTTTTTGGTAAGACATATTTCATGCTTCCCACCATCTTGATTATCACTACTATTTTTACGGTGCGTTGGTTGACTACAAAGGATAAGGAGAAACTGGTATGACGGTCACAGAACAAATTGTTACTATATTCATCGTGGCGCTTGTCACACAGCTTACCCGTTGGATTCCTTTCTGGGTTTTCAGGTCTTCTGCGCACACTCCCCAATATGTAAACTATTTAGGTAGAGTACTACCTCCGGCCATATTCGGTATGTTGGTAGTCTATTGCTATAAAGATATAGATTTTCTATCACCTTCATACGGCACTCCGGAAATACTATCGGGTATCTGTGTAGTCGTTATTCAAATGCTTTTTAAGAATATGGCTTGCTCTATTTTATTAGGGACGGGATTGTATATTCTACTCATAAACTGAAATATAGTTATAACGAAATATGACCTTACATGGGGTAGGGCGTTACGAAAAGCGGAGATGATGAAATAGATTGCTTCTTTTTATTTGCATTAGCTTCCGGAATAGCGTATATTTGTACTTCGGCATACGACAAAGAACTCTAACTTTTTAACATCATGATAGATTATCAATTAAATACCCGCCTGAACGGGAACTTGGCAATGACCTTTTGTTTCCACGAAAATAAAGCACTGCAACAGGATACTACTTTATATAAGTTCATTTGGGTACGAAGTGGAAACTTGACTCTGGAGATAGACCATATTCCCATACAGTTGGAACAGGACGAAATCATAAGTCTTACTCCTTTGCAGCATATTGAAATTAAATCGGTGGAGGGAGAGTACCTCACTTTCCTGTTCAACAGCAATTTCTACTGTATATTCGGTCATGATGACGAAGTATCCTGTAACGGTTTCCTTTTTCATGGTTCTTCCCGGGTGATGAAACTGAAACTTTCGCCGGAACAATCCGCCAACCTGAATGACATTATTCGTATCTTCCGGCAGGAGTCCGCTGTTTGCGATAATCTGCAAGAGGAAATGTTACGTATCATTCTCAAACGTTTTATCATCACCTGTACCCGCATTGCCCGTGAAAAGTGTGGCGTCACGCCGGAACAGGAAAAAGCCTTTGATATCGTCCGCCGTTTTTATATTCTGGTTGACCAGCACTTCCGCGAAAAGAAGCAGGTGCAGGATTATGCCGACCTGTTATTCCGTTCCCCAAAGACACTCTCCAATTTGTTTGCCTCCTGCGGAGTGCCTTCTCCGTTGCGTATTATCCATGAACGGATAGAGGCGGAAGCCAAGAGATTACTGCTCTATACCCCTAAAAGTGCCAAGGAAATCAGCGAACTGCTGGGCTTTGAAGATTTGTCCACTTTCAGCCGTTTTTTCAAGAAAATGACCGGTGAAAGTGTATCGAATTTCCGTAAATTGAACACAACGGGAAATATTGCCAACTGATACGGTGGAATTGCCATTTCACACCCCGACATAAACCCCGATTTTTGCATCAGAAAAACAAAACAATTCATTAATGCAATAATCGTATGGAAACAAAATTAAAATCTATGTTCGTAGCAGCCCTGACACTGGCTGCATCTACTCAGAAATTAGGTATCAATCTTATCCGTGTGGCAATTCTTATTATTTTCGTTTGGATCGGTGGGTTGAAGTTCTGGAATTATGAAGCGGAAGGCATCGTACCTTTTGTGGCAAACAGCCCTTTTATGAGCTTCTTCTATACACACGATGCTCCCGACTATAAAGAGTATAAGCTGAAAGAAGGAGAATTTGATGCCGCGAAGCATGAGTGGCACAAGGAGAATAATACGTATGGTTTTTCTCACGGATTGGGTATCCTTATTATGAGTATCGGTATCCTTACATTCCTCGGCATATTTTGGCCGAAAGTAGGACTGGTAGGAGCTGGGCTTGCCATTATCATGACTCTCGGAACGCTTTCTTTCCTTGTCACCACACCCGAAGTATGGGTACCTAATCTGGGCAGTGGAGAGTTCGGTTTCCCTTTATTGACCGGTGCAGGAAGATTAGTTATAAAAGATACAGCCATTTTGGCCGGCGCAATTGTTATATTAGCAGACAGTGCGAAGAACGTACTGGAACAATTAAAAAAATAGAGATATGAAAAAGTATGATGCCATTATCATTGGTTTCGGCAAGGGTGGGAAGACCCTGGCTGCCGAATTTGCAAAACGTCAGAAGACGGTTGCCATAGTAGAACGTTCGGATCGTATGTATGGAGGCACGTGTATCAATATCGGCTGTATTCCTACAAAGACGTTGGTACATCTGGCTAAGGAAACTCCGGTAAAGGCTACGTGGGAAGAGAAGAAGGACTATTATCGTCAGGCCATTGGTCGTAAAGAAGAGGTGACTTCCTTCCTGCGGAATAAGAATTATCATAATCTGGCTGATAATCCTAATGTGACGGTGTATACAGGTGTCGGATCGTTTGCCGGTCCTGATGTGGTAGAAGTGCGGACGGAGACAGAAGTCATAGAATTGCAGTCGTCTCAGATCTTTATAAATACCGGTGCGGAAACCATCGTACCACCTATTGATGGAATAAAAGAGAATCCCCGCGTATACACCAGCACTTCCATCATGGAACTGGAAGAACTTCCCGAACGGCTGGTGATTGTGGGTGGAGGCTATATCGGCTTGGAATTTGCTTCCATGTATGCCTCTTTCGGTTCGAAGGTGACGGTACTCGAAGGGTATCCCGAACTGATTGGCCGCGAAGACAGGGATATTGCCGCCAGCGTACAGACCGTATTGGAAAAGAAAGGTATTATATTCCATCTCAACGCAAAGGTACAATCCGTGGACGGTGCAACAGTGATTTATGAGGATGCTGTAACTCATGAAATCCATCATCTGGAAGGAGATGCTATCTTATTGGCAACAGGGCGTCGTCCGAATACTTCGGGACTGAACCTGGAAGTTGCCGGCGTGAAAGTGAATGAACGGGGAGCCATTATTGTAGATGAGTGGCTGCGTACTACTAATCCGGCCATCCGTGCCATTGGTGATGTAAAAGGCGGATTACAATTCACCTATATTTCATTGGACGATTACCGCATTATCCGCGAGGATTTATTCGGTGCAGGAGAACGGCGTACAGACGACCGTGAGCCTGTGAGTTATTCGGTATTTATGGACCCTCCTTTGGCACGTGTGGGGCTGAGTGAGACGGAAGCCCGTAAGAAAGGACTGAACATAAAGGTGAATACACTTCCGGTAGCAGCCATTCCGCGGGCACGTACTTTAGGCGAGACTGACGGATTGTTTAAGGTAGTAGTGGATGCCGATACAAATAAGATTCTGGGCTGCTCCCTGTTCGGACCGGAAACAAGTGAGATCATTAATATCGTATCTATTGTAATGAAAACGGGACAAGAATATACTTTCTTGCGTGATTATATATTTACACATCCCAGCATGAGCGAAGCATTGAATGATCTGATGAATTTTTAGACATTCTTATATAAGAGGTGTTCGGGCACAAATTCGGTTAAATTATAGGACGGGTATTTGCGTATCTCCCCAAAAATGACGAATATTGTGCTCGAATTCTATACCTTTTTATTGTCATGAAACGAACTACTGCAATAACTGTCTCCCTTTTAAGTATTTTATGTGTGGCTTGTGGCCCGAAAAACAAACAAAACTCTACTGATTTACAGGCTACCACAGCCTCCGTATCAGCCACAGACTCTATTTATCCGGTTTATGCCCAAGGGTTTGAAGTGAAATATCTCCCCAATCATGTTCGCTTGGTGGACTTGCGCGATCCTCAAAATGAAAGTAGTAATACTTTCCATTATGCATTGGTGCCCCGGGGAACAAAACCCGAAGGGATTCCTTCTGATTATACCGTGATTGAAACACCGGTACGCAGTGCCATTTGCATGACTTCTTTACAATTATCCAATTTCATCAAACTGGAAGCCTGTGATAAAGTGGTGGGTATAACCAGTACACGCCATTTGTTCAACAAAGAAATGAATGAGCGCTTGAAATCGGGTAAAACAGCTAAAATAGGAATTGAAGGTAACTTTGATAATGAAGTGATCATGAGTGTGAATCCGGATGTCATCTTTATCTCCCCTTTCAAACGTGGCGGATATGATACGATGCGTGAAATCGGCATACCTTTGGTTCCGCACCTGGGATATAAGGAAATGACTCCGCTGGGACAGGCGGAATGGATTAAATTCATCGGCTTGTTTATTGGACAGGAAGAGGAGGCAAATGAAAAATTTGCTGCAATAGAAAAGCATTATAACGACCTGAAACAACTGGCTGCTGATGTGAAGAAGCGTCCGGTAGTCTTCAGCGGTGAGATACGTGGAGGAAACTGGTATGCAGTAGGCGGTAAGAGCTTCTTGGCGGAACTGTTCCGTGATGCGGGAGCCGATTACTTCTTGAAGGACGATCCCCGTTCCGGTGGCGTTACACTGGATTTTGAAACAGTATACAGCCAGGCGGAGAGTGCCGATTACTGGCGTATTGTGAATAGTTACGACGGTACATTCTCTTATGACGCTTTGAAATCCCTTGATCCCCGTTATGCCGACTTCCGTGCATTCCGTGACAAAGGCGTTATTTATTGCAATATGCGCGAGCAACCTTTCTACGAAAGTATGCCGATGGAACCGGAAGTAGTATTGGAAGATTTGATCCATGCGTTCCACCCCAATTTGTTACTTGATTACCAACCGAAATACTACGCACGTTTGCAATGAAAAGACCGACACTGCTCCTGATGCTGGTGATACTGGCATCCATATTCCTGTTTTTCTTGCTGAACCTGCTGTTAGGCTCTGTCCATATTCCTTTTCGTTCCGTCTGGAACATCTTATGGGGGAATACGGATGAGTCCATTATCTGGCAGAATATCATTTGGAAATCCCGTGTGCCGCAGGCATTGACGGCATTGGTGGCGGGAGCGGGGCTATCGGTGAGTGGTTTGCAGATGCAGACGGTTTTCCGGAATCCGCTGGCAGGACCGTCCGTATTGGGTATTAGTTCGGGTGCCAGTCTGGGAGTAGCCTGTGTGGTATTGCTATCGGGAGCGATGGGCGGTGTGGCGTTGAGCAAGCTCGGATATATGGGAGAAGTGGCGTTGTCCATTGCAGCTATTATCGGAGCACTGTCCGTGATGGCGCTTATCGTATACGTTTCACAGAAAGTAAAGGGAAATGTGACGCTGCTGATTATCGGTGTGATGATTGGTTATGTGGCAAGTGCCATTATCGGCGTATTGAAATATTTCAGTGTGGAGGAAGATATTCGTGCATACGTCATTTGGGGACTGGGTAGTTTTGCCCGTGTGTCGGGGGATCAGATGATACTGTTTGTCTGTATCATGGCGGTCTTGTTGCCACTCTCGTTTTTGCTGATAAAGACAATGAACCTGTTGCTGCTGGGCGATGGGTATGCACGGAATCTGGGGTTGAACATCAAGCGGGCACGCCTGTTGGTGATCTCCTGTTCAGGTGTACTGGTAGCAATTGTGACGGCATATTGCGGTCCGATTATGTTTATCGGTCTGGCTGTTCCCCATCTTTGCCGGGCTATATTCCATACATCTGACCATCGGATACTGATGCCTGCCACATTGCTGGTAGGGGCTTCGTTGGCGTTGGTGTGCAACCTCATAGCCCGCATGCCGGGATTTGAAGGAGCTTTGCCGGTGAACTCGGTGACTGCTTTGGTAGGTGCTCCGGTAGTGGCATCCGTGCTCTTCAGGAAGCGTAAAGGGGAACTGGAAGAATAATTGAGAATTGAAAATAAAGAGGTCTTGAAACAGGAAACTATACATATTGAGAAACTATCCATTGGCTATCCCGGTAAAGGAGATGTAAAAGTTGTGGCAAGCGATATTTGTGCCGGAATCAATAGCGGGGAGTTGACTTGTCTGCTGGGTGCCAATGGGGTGGGGAAGTCTACATTGTTGCGTACGCTTTCCGCATTTCAACCGAAGTTATCCGGTGAAATACGTATACAGGGAAAAGAGATTGGCTCTTATACGGACAAACAACTTTCAAAAGTGATCAGTGTAGTCCTGACTGAAAAGTGCGACATCCGCAATATGACTTCTGTGGAACTTATCGGTCTGGGACGCAGTCCATATACCGGTTTCTGGGGAACACTCTCCAAAGAAGATAAAGAGGTAGTGGATCATGCTATCAATCTGGTCGGAATATCTCACCTCGCACACCGCATGGTGCATACACTGAGTGATGGTGAGCGGCAGAAGGTGATGATTGCCAAGGCACTGTCACAGGAAACTCCGGTGATTTTCCTGGACGAACCTACTGCCTTCCTTGATTTCCCGAGTAAAGTGGAAATGATGCAATTGCTCCATCAGCTGAGCCGGCAGACGGATAAGACTATTTTCCTGTCTACACATGACCTGGAACTTGCCTTGCAGATTGCGGATAAAATCTGGTTGATGGATAAGGCGAACGGGGTGACTATCGGAACTCCCGAAGACCTTTCACTGGATGGAACCCTCAGTAGTTTCTTTGCCCGTAAAGGAATTGTGTTTGATCTGGAGACAGGATTATTCCGGGTGAACAATGAGTATACTTCCCAGATCCGTATTGTCGGACATGGACAAAAATACGCTATGGTGCGGAAAGCTTTGCAAAGAAATGGTATTCTGGCAAACCGAAACGTGGAGTCGGATGTTTATATTGAAACGGGAGATTTGAAAGGGGACGGTACTTTTGTACTGCACCCCGTAAACGGCGAAGCGGTGACTGTGCAAACCATTGATGAACTGCTTGCAGAGATTGTGAAAATTCTATGAGACATTCGACAAAAGATAATTATCTCTATCTGACTACCACCCCGGTGCCCCGTCTGATAGTATCATTGGCTGTACCTACGATTATCAGTATGTTGGTTACGTCATTCTATAATATGGCGGATACGTACTTTGTGGGAAAGATCAATACCCAGTCGACGGCGGCTGTAGGTATTGTGTTCTCGGTCATGTCCATTATTCAGGCGGTGGGCTTTTTCTTCGGGCATGGTTCGGGGAACTATATTTCGCGGAAACTTGGTGCGCAGGAGACTGGGAATGCAGAGAAGATGGCGGCTACCGGTTTCTTCTGGGCATTGTTTATGGGTATATTTCTGGCAGTGGTGGGACTTATCTTCCTTACCCCGTTGTCGCTTGCATTGGGTTCTACACCTACTATCCTGCCTTATACGGAAAAATATCTGGGCATCATATTGCTGGGTGCCCCTTTCATGACTGCTTCGTTGGTACTGAACAACCAGATTCGTTTCCAGGGAAATGCAGCGTATGCGATGGTAGGAATCGTATCGGGTGCGGTGATTAATGTGATACTGGACCCTATTCTGATTTTTGTCTTCGATATGGGTATATCGGGTGCTGCGTTGGCTACGGTCATCAGTCAGATATGTAGTTTCTCCCTGTTGTTGTATATGTGCAGAAAGGGGGGCAATATCCGTATCCGTTTCAGGAACTTCACGCCTTCACTGGCTTTCATAAAGGAAATTATTGGTGGTGGTACTCCTTCGCTTGCCCGTCAGGGGCTGGCGAGTGTAGCTACTATCTTGCTGAATGTGGCTGCCGGGGCTTATGGAGATGCAGCTATTGCGGGCATGTCTATTGTTACCCGTATCGCAATGTTCATTAATGCATTTTTGATAGGTTTTGGACAAGGTTTCCAGCCGGTATGCGGTTTCAATTACGGTGCAGGATTGTATGCGCGTGTCCGTCAAGGATTCTGGTTTTGTGTAAAGGTGGGATTCATCTTCTTGTTGGTGTGTGCGCTGGCAGGCATGGGATTTGCAGAAGAGATTGTTTCTTTGTTCCGCAAAGGAGACCCGGATGTAATTGCAGTAGGGGCTGCCGCTTTGCGTTGGCAGTTCATTACTTTTCCGTTGGGTTCATGGATTGTGATGAGCAATATGATGTTGCAGACGATTCGTAAACCGGTAAAGGCTACCATTATTTCTTCTGCCCGCCAAGGATTGTTCTTTATTCCGCTGATTTTTATTCTGCCTCACTATCTGGGTTTGCAGGGTGTGGAAATGTGTCAGGCTACTGCTGATCTTCTGACTTTCATTCTTGCCATACCGTTGACATGCAGTGTACTGAATGAAATGAAACGAAAGCAGGCGGAGCAGTTGTAAATCAGAACCGGTATCCTACGGTGAAGAACGAAGCGAGATTCTTGGGAGAGAATTTCTCAATGCCGGATGATTGCAATAGGTTATCCAGCTGGTCGTTTACCTTGATCATTCCTAATTGAAGCTCTGCTCCGAATATGAATTTGTGATATTCGATGTTGAGGCCGAACATAAGGCCGGCGTCAAAGCGTTTGTTTCCCATTTTGTCATCTATCCGGTTACCGAAAGTATCTATGCGGAATCTGTAGCTTCTATTAGGATTGTATTCACTGCTGTAATCATATTCCTCCATCTCACCGGATGTCTTTCCGCCTACGCCATAGGCAATATACGGACCGGCACTCAAGGAAGCACTGTAATTCTTTCCAAGGTTGAGGCGGGCGGCCATCATGATGGGGAGCTGGATATACAACTCGTTCATGTTCACTTTGCCTACATATTCCACTTCTTCACGGGCACCTATCGATACGAAGTTCAGTGATGGTTGAAACACCCATGTACGGTTGAACTCATAGTTCATGCCGACACCTACTTTGTAGGCGATGCGTGTGTCACTTTCTACATTTTCTCCATAGAAGTTGGAGGTACCGACTCCGGCTTTTACCTGAAAGGAGATAGGGGATTGGGCATTTGCTCCCAATGCTATGATTGCAAAGAAAATAGTGAGAATAGTCTGTTTCATTACTTGAACCTTGTAAAGGGTTGATGTTTATTTGCTCGCAAAGATATAAATTATATGATTACATACAATTCCTGTTGGGGGAATATTATAAGCTATGAGCTACAAGCTACGGGCTACGAGTGGCTGCGCTATATTTTGTGGGGCTCACGACGGGTATCCCATACATCTACGATATAAATTATGCCCGCAGTTTCATCTATGCGATATATTACCTTACAATATTTATGAATGACTAATCCTCGGTAAACATACTCCCGATTTGCTAATAAAGGCTCTATTGGAGCCATATAAGGATTGGAAGAAAGACGTTTTTTGTTTCTCTGATAGGTTTCAATCAATCTGTGTGCAATCTCAATGCCCCATTGCTGTTTACAAAAAGCAGCAATCTTGCGTAGCTCCTGAGTAGCTTCAGGATAAGTCTTTATTTTCATAGTGTGCGCATGAAGTCTGCTAATTCGGCGTCTTCTGTTTCAGAATCAATTACATTTCCTTCGATGATCGCTTTTTCTGCTTTATCAATTCGCTCATGTAATTCATTCATTGTATACGGAATCATGTCTTCATGTGCTACATCTTTTGTTGATGTAGAATTACGCAAACGACGTATATAACGACTTATACGGCGCATCGCCGCTTCATCATCCATCAATGCGTTGATATCTTGCAAAATACTACGTTTTAATTCAAAAGTTGTCATACATCCTCCTTTTTGAATGGGTATGCCACAAAGGTAGTGTTTTGGAAAGAACACACAAAATGTTATTCTATAAAGTTTTGCCCAAAGGGGATGGGTTACACAGCTAACTAATAGAATTTCCTGATCAGCCAATCTACCAGACTAAACGGCAGCATAGGCTTGATGCGTGCAAAGAATACTTGTTCCCATGGACCGACCTTTGTGCGGAAAGCAGGGCGGCGGTTATTTACCAGTTTGCAGATTGCTTTACCTAACTTTTCCGGTCGGCAACCATTGTTTTCAGATTGCTCTACGTTTCGCATGGCTTTTGCAAAACTCTCTTCGTATTGTGGATGGGAGAGAGTGGTCTGGCTCACTTGCCGTTGGGCTGTGAAACCAGTCTGGAAATCTCCCGGTTCGACTACGCAAACTTGTATACCCAGCGGTTTTACTTCCTGGTAAAGCGCTTCACTATACCCTTCAATCGCAAACTTGGATGCACTGTAGAAAGCCTGAAAGGGAACGGCAAGGACGCCTGCGATGGAACTGATATTTATGATTCGTCCGTGTCCGGCTTCGCGCATGAAAGGCAGTACTGCTGCACACATACGGACAGCGCCTGTGAAATTCGTATTCATTTGACGTTGTATCTCTTCTTCGGTAGTGAGTTCGATAGCTCCGCTGATACCCATCCCGGCATTGTTGACAAGTACATCAATGCTACCTTGCTCTTTCAGAATTGTCGATATGGCATTGGATACTGATGCAGGATCAGTAATATCCAATTGCAACATTTTGAAGCCGGGATTATCGGATACTGCTTTCCGACTGGAGCCATAAACGATATGTCCTTGTGCAGCCAACTGCGTAGCAATGACTCTTCCAAAACCGGAAGAAGCGCCGGTGACGAGGATTATTTGAGGGTGTTTCATATTTGAGGTTTTTAATTTAAGTTTCGCATATAGCCTGAAGGGCTTTCATTATATAGCGTAGGGCTTTCAGCCTGACAGGCTACATGTAAAACTTGTTTTTTTATTCTATGTAATTATTTTCCCTTCTTCGCTAATGAGCAGAATCGTTAGTTCTCCTTCCGGTAGTAACGGATCACAATATTGATGGCACAGTTCGAGCAAACGGGAGCAAAAGGCTTGCAAATCTTCGGCAGAGAGTAATGTCCATAACTCACGGGCTAAAGTTATCTTTTCGATAACTGCAAGTGTTTCCCCTCCGCATCCGGCAGAAAGGGCCACTTCACGTAGGAAATCCTTATTCATCGTCACCTGTTTGCTGTGCGTATCCAGATTGCCTTCTGCCAACTTCACGGCTTTTCCTATCATGATACCCAAAGTCACCGCTTTGATTTCCAAATCTGCGGTAATCTTTATCGTATCTCCAATGAAATTTCCGTAATGAATGAATGCCTGTGCAGGCAGTTCGGGATAGTACCCCCGGACATACTTTTCACTCTTTGCACCGGAATTAAGGACGATGCGCGGGCTTCCTGTTGCCCGACCTACTTCCATGGATTTGCGGATGGAATCTACAAATGCTTCGGAAGAGAAAGGTTTCACAATACCCGAAGTTCCGATGATAGAAATACCGCCTTCTATACCCAGACGGGGATTAAAAGTCCGCCGGGCTATCTCCTCGCCACCCGGCACGGAAATAGTGACGGCAAAAGGATTGGGCTGTTTGGAAATGCCAAGTCGTTGAAGGCATGCCTTTACATTGTTTTCAATCATTTTACGGGGAGTAACGTTGATGGCAGGTCCTCCCACTTCCAGTCCTAAACCCGATAGGGTAACAATGCCTACGCCTTCGCCTCCACAGACGATAACGGTATAATCATCAGCTCCAAGTTCTGCGGGTGTTGGATCGTCAAAGCGGAAAGGTACGGCAACATTGGCCTTGATCTGCATGCCATTGGTTACATCGGGGTCATCACCTGCATCTTTGATGACAGTGGCATCTGCTTCCAGCATCCAGTCATCGTTCACACAGCTGGGATGCGGGTAGAGTTCTTGCTCTTCGACGGGAACATAAATGGTTTCTCCGTTAGGGAGAATAACGGGGAATTCTGCGGGTCGGGGCTGGCGTTGAACGTTGAAAATATCCCAGGTTGCAGCTACAGCGGCTGCGGCTGCACAAGTACCCGTAGTCAGACCACTACGCAAAGGATAAAAATCTGGAAAATGTTTTTCAATCATCCGGCGCAAACCATGCTCACCGTTCACTATCATAAAACTTCCGGGCATTGGCGGACGACGGATTGCAAAAATGCGGATACCTTCCTGAAGGGCAGCTTCCACTTTCTCATTGAATCCTCCGGAAAGTCCGCTTTCCTTTATCAATATGGCTTCGGGGTGAAGTTGCTGTAACAGGATGCGTTCGTCTTCGCCTGCATGGTAGTAATGCAGATATTTTTCGGGAAAACCTTCACGTTCGGCCAAGCGGCGGGAGCTCTCACGGTTAAGGATACGGAAGTAGCAACAGGCACTTTCCTGCCAGAGAGGCTTTAGCTTGGCAATGCTTTGTACGCCTGTCAGTGCCAAGACAGTGAAGATATCTTCTTTCCTGATTTGCCGGATGGCATCTTCAAAATCATCGCACCAGATGATGTGTTCTTCATCGCGTGGCGGATAAATACGTTCGAATCGGATGACAAGCAGGTTCAGGGTATGGGCTACTTTCTCTACGGTCTGGTGCAGTTGTATGGCAAAGGGGTGGGCGGCGTCTACCAGTAATTGAATGTTATGTTCCCGGCAACAGTGTTCCAGGTCCAGTTCGTCCATGGCGCCTTGCAGGCGGATACCGTGGTGCATAGTTACTTCCTGCTCGTCTCCTTTAGTAGAGTAGTAGAATGGTTTTCCAGATTCTTCAAGGGTACGGGCAGCGATGCGTCCTTCGGTGGTTCCGCCTAATATTAATATCATTGTTTTTAGTTGTTAATTGAACAAAATGTGATATCACTCCCTTTTTATCTACGGAAGAGATGTTTGAACTCATGGGCGTAGAGCCGGGAAAGGCCTTCGCGATTGTCGATGGCTTCACCTACGACAATCATAGTGGTGAGCGTCAAGTTGTTCTCTTTCACAATCTTTGCAAGGTCCTTCAATTCTCCGCGATAGATGCGCTCGTCTTTCCAGGTGAGGTGGTAGCAAACGGCAACGGGAGTGGTTTCGGGATATTCCTGTAAGAGCTTTTCCTGCACCTGTTCGGCAATGCCGGCGCTGAGGAAGATACACATGGTGCTTTGCGAGCGTGCCAGCAGGTGGAGTTGTTCGCGTTCCGGCATGGGGGTGCGTCCTTCACCGCGGGTAAGGATGATGCTTTGCACTTTCTCAGGAATGGTAAACTGAGATTTTAATGCAGCGGCAGCAGCCTGGAAGGAAGAAATACCCGGAGTGATGTGATAACTCATGCGATGCTGGTCGAAATAGTTCATCTGTTCCTGGATGGCACCGTAGATGCAGGGATCTCCCGTATGCAGGCGGACGATGAATTTGCCTTCATCATAGAATTTCTTCATCAGTGCAAACTGTTCTTCCAAGTCCATGGAAGCCGAACTGCGTACCGTAGCACCCGGTTTGGCACAGAATGTCAGTTCGCGGGGGACGAGACTGCCGGCGTAGAGGATGAGATCTGCCTTCTCCAGCATTTGCCTTCCACGCACGGAGATGAGGTCGGGATCACCCGGACCTGCACCGACGATTTCGATATGTCCGTAGTAACGCAGCACTCCTTCTTCAATGGCTATGGCCATGGTGTAGTTTCCGCCTTTTTGCTTGTCCAACAGAAGTTTACCACCGTTCGCGGAAAGAAAGGCGGCGGCTTCGGAAACGCTGGGCGTACCCATATGCTTCTCTACTACCGGACTGGGGTTGGGGACGGAGATTTCTTTCAGTTCCTCCGCACTGTAATAGCGTATCTGATAGGCACGTTCCAGCTCCTTAATGACCGGTTCGTTGCGTTTCTCATTAATGGTGGCGATGTATTTTACGGCACGGGGCATGAAGGTACTGTTAATCATCGTACCAAGGATGTTTTCAACGATGTCATGCACGGGACCTGCCTGATGTGCCAGACCTACGCCGACATGCAATACCTTGGGCACATAAAAGAGTGCAGGGGTGTCATGCGTATTGTGCAGGAAAGGAGTGACGAGTATAACCAGCTGGTAACGGCTGAGGTCTACATCCCGGAATAAGCCGTAATGTATATCCACGTGTGGCGGGCAGGTCTTTTCCAGATATTCCGTTCCCTGATCGCGTACTTCGAGGAAGAGGGCGGTGGGAACTTTCTTCACAAAAAGGCTGATGATGTTATTCATCATACCAAATTCCGTCTCACCGGGGATGGCAGCCCAGTCAAATTTATTACCCAAGGTGTCCAGTGCCCAGAGGCCGGTGCGGTCGCTTTGGGTGGTGATAACAGGTTCGGCGCCGAGAATGTGGGCGATGTTTTCCGTCATTTCATTGGCCTTTCCGATGTGTCCCGAGAGGACGGAAACGGCATAGCGGCCAGTGCTGTCTACACAGATCACGGCGGGGTCTGTATGTTTATCTTTCACATGCGGGGCGATGGTGCGGACGCAGATGCCCATGGCACCTATGAAGATAAAGGCATCGTAGCGATGAAAAGACAGAGCCATAAATTCTTCGTAAAAAGAAACGTATGTGCAGTCGGGTGCAGGAGTCGTGGTGATTATTTCGGAATCGGGAAACTCGTTACTCAGCGTTCGCGCAATAGGCAGACTGCTTTCGGAAATCAGTATAATAGCTACCTTCATAGGGTGGCTCTCATTATTCTTATTCATAAGGTTACTTTCATTATTTCTATCGGGTTATAATCATTGAGTGCGATGTGCAGGGAGGGTTGCAGAGACATTCCTGCGTTTTCTGCCCCTTTGCGGAACAATTCCCTGCTATTGGGGGACACGGAGTTGAAGACGATGCAACCGCCGGGCTGCAATACTTCTTTCAGGCGTACCAGTATATCTTCTAATTTTCCACCGTGTCCGCCGATAAAGACAGCGTCGGGGCGGGGGAGAGGTTCCAGATCAGTTTGCAGGAAATCTCCGATTAAGGCTGTGATTCCCGGCGCACCGAAACGTCGGGAGTTGATGCGCATCAGTTCTTCTCCTTCGGGACGTATCTCGAACGAAACAACCGTAAGATGCGGGAATTGCAGGCGGGCTTCGATGGAGACAGAGCCTGTGCAGAAGCCTATGTCCCAAAAAACACGGCGACGATTCAGTTCCAATGCCTGCAAAGTAAGGAGGCGGATCGGAGCTTTGGTAATCATGCGGGCACGTCCGTCCAAGTGGGCAAATTGTTCGTCGGGAAGACCGAAGGGGCGGGGCTGTTCAGTTATAGAGGGCTGACTATCTATAGGGAGGAGAGCTTCCTTGCTATGGGTGTCGTAGCTGACCGTATACGGGTGCCGTAGCTGATCGTCTACGGGTGTCGTAGCTGACCGTCTACGGGTATCGTAGCAGAGCAGCAAGTTATTCGGATGCTCAAATGTCTCTTTTCTGGCTTCTTCAAGACTCATCCGGCGAATGCGCTCGCGTTCGGGATTGCCGAGGTGCTCGCCTACGTACATGGTGTAGGAGTTGTATCCGTATTCCAACATTCGCGCGGCGATAGTGGCAGGGGTATGCTCCCGATCAGTCAGTACACCTATTTTGTGGGCATGTTCTATGAGTGCTTTGTCCAGCTCCTGCCACGGGCGTCCTGTCAGAGAGACGGTACGCATATCGTCGTAGGGCATCACCAGTCTGTGCGCTAATGTTTGCAGGGAATTGAAAGCCGGGTAGAGGCGTATCTTTGCATCGGGCAGTTTTCGTTTTACCGTATTGGCGAAGCCGAAAAACAGAGGATCTCCGGATGCAAACACGACAATAGATGCATCGGAAGCCTTCTTCTCAAAGTCTGCAAAAATGTTTTCGTATTGGGCAAAGACGTTATCCAGTGGAACTGTTATGGAAATCCACTCCGCACCTTCCGGAAGTAACTTCTCTACAATCCCCCGATGCCGCAAGCCGCCGGAGAAAACTTTTCCTTCCCGGATATGCCGCAGCACTTCGGGCGGGAAGAAAGGTTCCCGATTGTCGTCCATGCCTATGATGATAAAGTTTCGTATCATAGCGTATCTATTTACACATCCCGTCCCGGCCTTAACTGTTCCGCATCATTGTAGCACAAGATTGCATTCACCAGCGTTGCAGCCAAATTACTTCCTCCTTTTCGTCCCTCCACTATCAGTTTGGGTATTTCCATGAACGGCTTCACCATGTGTTTGGATTCCTGTACATGTACAAAACCCACAGGCGCAGCAATAATACCGCTTGGTACAGCCTTTCCTTTACGTACCAGATCACAAAGTTCCATCAAAGCTGTCGGCGCATTACCGAATACAAACAAGGCATCCGGATGCTCCTCCACCGCCAGACGTATACCGGCTTGTGTACGGGTGATCCCTTTTTCCGCTGCCATTGCCGCTACCCGTTCATCGGAAAGATAACATTTCACTTCTACCCCCAGTCGTTGTAAAGCTCCTTTGCGGATACCACTGGCAGCCATCGTCACATCCGTAACAATCGTTTTCAATCGACCGTCCGCTATTTTCTGATAAAGCTTTTCCACAGCACCTTTGTCCGTATACAACAGCTTTTCCATTTCAAAATCAGCCGTGGTATGGATGGCGTGCAGCAAAGCCCATTTATGATCCAGAGGAATATTCTTATTCTTTAGTTCCGACTCAATGGTCCGGAAACTTTGTATCATGATGTCCTGACCTATCCCTTTAGTCGGTTGTTCATCCTTATCCGGACGGTTATAATATCCCCGGGGAGTAATGAACTTGCCGTTCCACGCATAAGACTGCGAGTTACCGATCAGGATGACCGTAAACATATCCACTTCTTCGGGATTGAAATCAGCGAGTGTCGTCAGATGCACTTCCTGTTCATCCCGTCCGGCCTGGCGTACATAACCTACCGGAGTCTCCGGAGCACGTCCTTCTGCGAGAAACAACTCTTTCAGTCGATAGAGTTGCCAATACCGCCCTTCGCTTTTCGGATTGTATACAGCCGTTACGAAATCGGCCATAGCTGCCGCACGGATACGACGCTCGATCCGTTCCCACGGTGTCATCAAGTCGGAGAGGGAAATCACACAGAAATCATGTCCCACAGGAGCACCCAGCAGTGAAGCCGCTTTCTGAAAAGCACTGATACCCGGCAAGGCAATCACTTCGACGTTGCTGTTCCGTTCCCGCTTCATCTCGTAAATCAGCGGAGTCATTCCATAAATCCCCGCGTCACCGGAACTGATGACACAAACCGTTTTTCCTTGTTCCGCCAATTCAAATGCCTGTTCCGCACGAGTGCGTTCCCGCTTCATACCCGTATCTATACATTCTGTTTCAGGGTGGAGATAAGGCTGGATAAAACGGAAATAATATTTATATCCCACTACTACATCCGCTTCGCGAACCGCCTCCAGAACCGCAGGCGTAATGTCTTGTTCGCTGCCCGGTCCGATGCCGGCAACTATTATCTTTGGCTGTTTCATATCGCTTATATTTCTATCATGCAAAGATACATTCTATTCTCTAAATTTCGGGTATAAAAGGGTGTAAAAAGGGCTACACCCTTTGCCTGGAATGGTGTAGCCATCCGGGGCAAAAGGTGTAGCCATAAGAGGGAAAGGGTGTAGCTATTTCAGCAACGCCTCAATGTGTTCCATATATAATTTCCGGATAGCGGGTTGTTCGCCCAGTCCCTGCATACAGACATTGGCCTGATAACCTGCTTTTTCCATTTCCGGTTTCCATACTCCGACGATGTCTTCTTTCGTATGATTACCGCATACCAGCAACAACGGTATCAGTGTCACTTGTTTCGGGCGTGTCTCCTTCAACTGTGCCAGTGTTGCGTCCAGTGTAGGATAACCTTCGATGGTGCTGACGTGGAAGTTTTTCAGCCCGTGGGCTTTCATCATATAGTCCAGCATGGCGTAAGTGGCGGTACTTGGCAATTGATTGCCGTGTCCCACATAGATGACGTCCTCTTTCTTTCCGGGCTGTTCCTGTGCCAAAATTTCGATTACCTTTTCGCAATCTTCCACTGTATAAAGCAATGGGTTACCCACCTTTATTTCTTTAAAGAAGGGTTTCACGCTCTCCGCATCGCGGCGGACGGAAGTCATTTCACTTCCTTCAATCAGTGTTGTACTCTGTATCAGTACATGCGAATATCCTTCGCTTCTGAGTTTCAGCAGTGCGTCTACCGGACTGTCTTTATGAACGCCTTGCTTCTCCAGCCTGCGCCGAACGATGGGAGAGATATACGCTTCGCGCACTTCAAACTGCGGAAAAGTTTCTTTTGCCTCACGGGTGATTACATCGAGCGTCAGTGCACGCGTATCAGGGTCCGAACTTCCGTAATGGGTAATGAGAAGGGCGGTCTTCTCCCCCTGTGCAGAGGAGAAGAGAGCCACACTCAGTAAACAAAGAGTGATGAAAAGATGTTTCATATCGATAATAAGTTGTTATGCATTAATTCTTTAGTTTTAAAGTCAGACTCACCACCAACATACGTCCCGGTGAGTACAGGGTGAAGTTCTTCGTCAGAGGTCTCATATCCCTCTTGTTGAAGATATTGTCGATACCGATACCGGGTTCCAGGAAGAAACTGCTGAAACAGTCGAAGGAGTGGCGGGTGTTCAGGTTCCAGATACCGTAACCCGGAGCATCTCCGTCGGCATCTCCCGGATAGTAGCATTTGCTTTGCAGACGGCCGTTCAGGTTGAGGTTCATGGTGTAGTCACCCCATGAATGTGCATAGTTTCCGCTGATGGTTGCCGTGTGGCGGATACTGCGTTGAATGTTTTGCCAGCCTTCTTCACCTTTACCACGGGCATAAGCGTAGGTATAGTTACCATTCAGCGTAAAGCCAGCGAACGGATTGCCTGACAAACTCACCTCAAAACCACGGACGGTAGCCTTTTCAAAGTTGATGTATTCTTTCAGGTTCACATTCTTGGTAGATGATAAGTCTGCCAGTTCAGGGAATTCTTCCTTCAGTTGCTGCTGGGCCTCAGCGGACAAATCATTGAATGCGGTTACTTTGGAAGACACCATATCTGTCAGATAATTCAGATATCCCGTAACAGAGGCACTGAAACGGTTGGTGCGGTATTCCATATTAACGGAGTAGTAGTTGCTGTGTTCAGGCTTCAGGTCAGCGTCACCGATGGAGATGGTGTATTTGCTACCCATTTTCTTGAACATGCTGTAATACAATTCGTCTACGCCGGGAGCACGGAAACCTGCTGCATACGTGGCACGTACGTTGAAGTTTCCAATATTGTACATGGCTGCCACTTTTGGGGTGAAACGTCCACCTGCCTGTTCATGATAGTCATAGCGTGCACCGACGATGCCCGTGAAGTGATCCCATAGTTTTACTTCATGCTGTCCGTAGCCCGACAAAGTATATACTCCCTTGTCTACATCGGCATCGGGACGAACAAGAATGTCCTTGCGGTAGTCCACTCCGAAGACAGTGGTACTGTTGGTGGTGAAACCGAAGATACCTTTCAGTTCGGCATCATGGAACTTCTGTCTTTTGGTGAATGCGTAGTCCCCCGGTTGGTAATCACCGGCCGCCAGCATGTATTTGTAGCGCGAAGTATAATTGTTGCCTACATAATCCAACTGGATGGAGGAACGTTTATTCAGTCTGTACTTGGCTCCTGTACCCCAGTTGTAGCCTTCGTAATGCGTATTATAATCATTTCCGCCTGTCATGCCGTCGCGTTTGGCAGGGCGGTCGGTCATACGCCAGTAATATCCGCCGTTGGCATAGAACGAGAGCTTTTCCGTAGCATCGTAGGTGAATTGCTGCGAAAAGTTATTCATGCTGTAGCCGATGGAAAGCTGATCGAGGGTTTCAACCAGGTCATCATTCTTGTCTACGGTCAGGCCACTGTTCTGCCAGCCATCCGAGTGATCGTATTTATAAGCAGTGTAAGAGGCGAGCTTTCCTTTGGCAATGTCCAGGTTGAGGCCTTGTGAAAACTGATTCTTTCTTGTGTAACGGCTGTTGGTGGTGAAGGAGATTTCATCTTTCGGTTGGTTGGTGATGATGTTGATAACACCGGCAATCGCATCCGAACCATAGAGCGAAGAAGCTGCGCCGTTTAAAACCTCGATACGCTTCACACGGCTCATGTCTATCTGGCTGATGTCGATATTACCGCTGATATCCCCCGTCACTTTACGTCCGTTAATCAGTATCAGTACATATTTATTGGAAAGTCCGTTCATCATCAGATACGAACCCATGGCATTCGGGGAGAAGGAAAGAGAAGGAACCATCATGGTCATGGCTTGTTGGAAATCCGTGATTCCGGCACGTTTTATTTCGTTGGCGGTGATGACGGATACCGGTGCCGGAGTATTTTTCAGTCGCTGGTGCGTACCCGTACCGGTTACTACTACAGGATTCAAATCCACAGTTTTATCTACGGAAGTTTCACCTTTATCTGCCTGTGCCCATGCACCGGCAGCGATACTTCCCATTAAGAGAGTCGTTAAGAATCTTTGCTTTATCATAAAATTATCGTTTGTTTGGAAATGCAAAGATATGGGGAAGATGAGGGCAAGAAAATACCCACTGATGGGTATTTCTATTGTTAAAAACCCTTGTTTATAGGTATGGACTCTTTAACTTTTATTCAAAGGGTGACGGATGTCTATCATTATTCCGGAACATAGATAATTTCTCCACTTTCCAGTTGGTAGGCTACACCAACTTTTTTCCCTCGCTTGCCGGAAGTTTCCTGTTCCTCGCTGGGAGTGTATCGCTTGATTTCCTGTCCTTCTTTCGTAATGATTTCCATATTCTCTTTTCCGGGATTCTTCACCATAGTGAAGTCTTCTTTGGAAAACATTTCCGTCATGTTGAAGCGGGTGACGAGGGCAACCATCAGTGCGACGGCAAAGACCATGGCTACATCAAAAAGGTTTGCTACCGTACCCATCGGGTCGGAGTCCGTTTGGTTGTGAAGCAGTCTGTTTCGTTTCATATTTTTTTATGGGGCTGAGAGTTATTCATTGGTTTTGTTTCGCAGAGTCTTGTCCAGATATTCCAGATCATTTATTTCACGGGCATACCAGCGTTGTTTCACTTGCAGAGTGATGACGCCGACTGCGGCAATCACCATACCGACCACGGTGGTGGCAAAGGCTACCTGCATATTGTAAGCCATTGAGGAAATATCTCCTGTAGCCAGTCCGACAAGGGCGGGACCCATCGGAATCAGTGTTCCCATCAATCCCAGCATTGGGCCGAGTTTGATGAAAGTGTGCGAGCGTCCCAGCTCTTTTTCGGCGTCTACTTCGAAGTTGGCAAGCAGGCGTTCGCAGTAGGCGGCGTTATCACGGTGCTCGGCAAGCTTTTTCAGGCAACGGAGCAAAGGTTGTTTCCCGGCTTGGGGCAAGCTCTGCAACTGTTCGTTAATGTTTTCAGGAGTGATGGTTTCCAACATCTCGGAGAGTTGTTTTTGCAGTTTCATCCGTTGGTAGAATTCTCCGAAGAAACCTCCGGCAAGGATAATGGCGCGGAGGAAGAACAGGAGTAATAATACGATGACCGGAACAAGTAGTCCGTTGGATATCCAGAAGAGTGAGTTTGAAATGGTTTCCATAATGATATTTATAATTTTAGTAGTTACTGTTTATTTAGTAGCCGGTAGCTATGATGCTCAGTACGACTATGAATAAGTTTACAATAAAAAGGATTTCGAGGCGCAAGGCTTTATCTCCCAAGAGGATTTGTAGCAATCGGGCACCGACACCGATAAGTAAGAATGTGGTGGTAGCTACTGTCCACGAGAGCATATTGAAATCAATGCCTGGAAAAGAGAATAATAATTCAGCCAGTATATAGCATAGTACGCCACCTATCAATAAACCGGGGTAAAGGTGGAGCAGAAAGGTGACGCTTCGTTTGAATGCAGTGTCTCTTGTACGCATTCCGGAGAAGCAGTCGAAGCAAAAGGTTATCAGGATGGCGGCTTCCAATGTGATGCAAACAGATACATCCAGCATTTTCTCCCGGGAAGCAAAAAAGGCTGCTATTGCTGTCTTAGATTGCTCGGTTACCCAAGGGGTAATGAGTAAAACAAATAGGGCACAACATAGCGCTGTCAGCCACGTTCCCCAACGGGGATAGAAGCCGACCTTCAGCAGGAAGCTGAGGGTGATGAAGATTGCTAATATGGGGATGACGTAATTCATAGTTATATTTTTGTTATGGGTACGCGGACGACGCGGATGAAGCGGACGAACGCGGATTTTAATTTATTAATATTACAGTGCAGTTTTTTTATTCCGCGTTCGTCCGTTTCATCCGCGTCGTCCGCGTACCCATCCTCCTAAATTATCTTTTTCTTCTTTTAATGAATGCAACCAGTCCAATGAACACCACCAGTACCACGCCTCCAATCACTAATCCGTTTGTAGTACGTTTCTGCGCTACCTGTTCCGGTGTCAGCTTCTTTTCTTTCAATACTACATCTTTTCCATTGGCCGAAGCGGCTTCATATATTGCTTTCATATCCTGATTGAATTTCTGATTCTCTTTCACATCCAGATTATCTGCAACGAACGACTGTAATTTGGCATTGTCGCATACAAACTCCGTGCAGGCGGCACCCTTCTCACGGGTTATCTGTGCATGTAGTGCAGCTGTTTCTTTCAACTGTTCAGGGCTTGCTTTCCAATAGCCTTTCCGTGCACTTTCCAGCATCACCGCAGTCATAGCCTGATAGGATGCCGGATTCACCCGGAGAAAATAATCCTGTATTCCGAGTTTATTTTCATCCTGAATATACATCCGGTACAGGTCATTAAAAATCTCCTTATCCATTGCCGACGGACGCATTACATGCCAGCCAAAGATATTGCGGAAAATCTCTCCGAACATTTGTGCCGAACCTGCACCGCCTTTCATCCGTTCCTGTATGAATGTCGGATTCAGTATCGTAGCCCGCGTCTCCACAGCAATCGCCTCTTTGGTCTCCTGCATACGGCGGTTGGTACGGTTACGGTAATCGGCCATATAAGCATCCGGTTCTTTACCCGTCAGCGTTTTTACAGTAAGAGATAATCCGCCGGTGAATTCATATACGTGGTCCAATGAAATAGGTCCCCATGTATTACTCTGCCGCGGCTGAATCACTACATCCGTTTCGGAGAGGGCGGAGGCAAATAAATTTTTCTGAACCTCTCCCCAGTTATCTTCATCACCATAAGCGGCACCCATATTATTGAGATATCCTTGGGCGATTTCCTTTTCATCCTCCCATGATCCGCTATGCTCGGTATATCCCATGATTCCTGTACTGTATCCACTGTTGACAGGACCGAATACACGCATCACAGACATTTCCCGTGCACGTTTTGGAGAAGTCCCTTTTTCCACCAGTAACTTTTCCTGTAGCACTGTTCCCGATGCCACATAGTTGGGATATGCTCCGTCCTTTGCTTCCGATGCCAGGCGAACCGCATCCGTCAGTAACTTCAGACGTGATCCGGCTATGTCGCGAAGCTGTCCTGAGACTTGTACCACTACATTAATACGTGGCCGCCCCAGTTCTTCGCTGGGCACAAGTCTCAAATCTACTACACGTCCTTGTCCATCGCGTACAGGCTCCACACCCAACATCCAGAAGACTTGTGCCAGCGTGGCTCCTTCGGTTGTGATAAATTCACCCGCCCAGAAAGTATAACTCACTTTCCGCGGATATTCCCCATGTTTGCCGGTGTATTGTTTCAGGGTTGCTTCCGCCAGTCGTTTTCCGTCTTCCCATGCACGTGGATTAGGGGTTGTTTCAGCATTTACGCTATACATATTCCTTCCTGTGGGCAATACATTGGGGTTCAATACCGGATCTCCACCCGGAGCAGGCAGAACTGTTCCTCCGTTCAGGCCGCGCACCATTGCGTTGAATTCATTGGCGGTAGAAGCTATTAGTTGTTCGCGATAGCGCAATGCGGGGCGAAGGTCCGGGGCAATGGCAACCGTATCACGAGGCGGATTCTGTAACATAGCCGTCAGTCGTTTCTTTGCCGTTGGCAGATAATGGTGGGCTATATATGTAAAGTCTTGCAATTGTTCCGTAGTAATCTTGCCTTTATCCCGGTCAGCTTTGGCCGTTTCGTAAGCCAGGGCATCTGCGCTGACGGCAAGGGTGGTTTGCAGTAAGTCACGTTCCGAATAAGGTTCACCCATCGTGTAGTATGCACCCAGCATCTTCTCATTAGCTATTTCTTCGGTAAAGGCATCCAGACGTTCCAGTTCTTCGGCAGTATAGGGGTTGTCCGGTACGGAATCCAGTTCCAGGTCCCGGTGAAGTCCCAGGCGAACAGTCTCTTTCTTGACGCGCATTCCCAGCATACGATGTCCTTCCGTTCCTTCATCCAGAAGTTTATGAATATCTTCCAGTAATTGGTTATATCGCTGTCTCATGCCACTTTCCGCATAAGGCGGAGTCAGATGAGTGACGAGTACAGCATGTGTACGCCGTTTGGCTATAATACCTTCTCCTACGTTTCCCGTAGTATAGAAATAGAAATGCGGCAGATTACCTACCAGTGCTTCCGACCAGTCTGCCTGTGATAAGCCCACATTCTTTCCCGGGGTATATTCCAGGTTTCCATGTGTGCCGAAGTGTATCAGTGCATCCGCTTTAAAACCTTTCTGCATATACAGATAAGGTGCCAGATAACTGTGAGGCGGTGCTACGGGCATGCCATGTACCAGCTTGAAATCATCGTCTCCCAATGCCGGACGGGGTTGTGGAAACAATAACACATTGCCGAATCGCAGGCAGGCAATGGCGATACTGTCTTTTGTGGCTAATAAATTGCCGGGAGCGTCTCCATAACGGTCAGTCACTTCCTTGTACTTTTCCGGCAGGATCACTTCTTTTGCCCAGGTTTCATATTGTCCGGTAGACAGCCATACAGGGTGTGCTGTTTTCAGGAATTGTTCCTGTGCCCCTTTGGCATACGAACCCATGACAGAGCCGTCACGATATATCCTGTTTCCGAATTCTTCTACGGTGGCAGGTAGGTTGCTTACGTCATATCCTTCATTGCGCAAGCGTTTCAGGAAGTTATAAAGAGAAGGAATCACCTCCATGCCGCTTGCCAGCAAGGCATCTTTGCCGGGTGTCTTGAAGTAGCAGATGGCGACGCGTTTGTCCTTGTTGGATTTATCGCGAAGAGACATATATTTGCTGATATGCTCAACTAAAGCATCCATCCGTTCCGGTTCCGGTGTGTGCAGAATATATCCTTCTTCATTCTCATTTTGTGTGGAAATACATAAGGGGGCCATGCCTCCGTCTATTTCGGGTACTACTACACGTGCCGTCAGTGTACCTCCACTTACAGGTACGTTGGGGTTCAGCCATTCTTCGCGCGGTTGTACCAGTGGGAAAGGCATGAAGAGGGGAATATTTTCCTGATGTAACCAGTTAATGAGCGAGTCATTTCCCAGACGTCCCATAGGCAGATAAATCAATCCGTCGGGATGAAGGGTACGTATCAGGTCTTCGCGTCCCTTACCGCTACCGGTGATGGGATAAATATTGAAACCTGCCTGTGTCAGACGGGAGATCAGGGTATCTACATGGGCGCGGGTACCTTCTACCGGAAAACTGATACCTGAGATAAAAGCAAGATTGCGCCCACCTTCGTGATAGAGTTGATTTTGTTTCAGATATTCAGTCAACTCTTGTGGAGTTTTGAAGTATTGGCCGTATTCCTGATGATAAAACAGGTTGTTGGGTAATTCTATGGGATTTTCAAAAGAACGATCACCCAGTCGATGGGGAGTGGAGATGTGTCGCAGATAGCGCAAAGCATTCCTGTAGTTCTGTCTGCAAGCATTTTGGAAATACATTTGCAGGGTTTCCTGTTGTTCAGGGGTGATATTGTGGTTGACGGTGAAGTTGAAATGTCTTAGCGCATTGGTAAAAACTGGAATACCTTTGGCAGCTACCCGTTCCAGTTCCGCTACTTGTGTTTCGTCCAGAAACAATCCGCGTCCGTACATCATGATGGCATCATAGCCGGAAAGGTCTTTCACTTCCTCCATCTTGATGCACTTCACGCGGATATGGCTGCAATCATTATTCAGTGCGATGTCTGCTGCTTGTGCGGGCAGGGGATTGATGATGAGGATGCGGGTAGGTGCCCACCAATAATTGTAGGCTGCAAAGCAAGCGATGACCACGGCGATTATGCAGCCAAGGATTATTCCTGTTCTTTTCTTGTTCATAGTAACTGACATTTTATTCCGGCTGATGAAACATTTTGTTTCCCGAGATGAAACGATTTGTTTCAAGGCATGAAACTCCTGGTTTCAAGTAATGAAACTGTTGGTTTCACACCGAGAAACTGTCAGTTTCATGCCTTGAAACAAATGAGATAATTATTACTCGTCTTTTCCGGCAGCGTATGCTGCCTTTTTATCCATAATATCCAGCATTCGGTGCTTCAGTGAGAAATGGATATGGTCAATGAATATTTCTTGTATTTCAGGTATTTGTCCCATACCCTCCATACGGACATTTACTGCGTATCCTTCTTTTTCGAGTGCTTCTTTCCATTCTCCGGCAATATCATTTTTAGCATGATCGCCGGCTACAAACATGAATGGAACCAGAGTTACTTGCTTCGTCTTTCCGGCTTTTAATTGTGCCAGCATCGTTTCAAATGAAGGATATCCTTCGATGGTGCCTACATGGAAATTTGCCAGTCCTTTGGCTTTCAGCATATAGTCCATCTGGCTGTAGATTGCTGTGCTGGGGGTATAAGTTCCGTGGCCTACAAGAACAAAATGTTCCGTACTCTTTTTATTGGAAGTTTTCTTTCCTTGTGCAGTTGCGTCAAGCCGATTTCCCAATATGTCTACCACCTTTTCGGCATCTTCTGTAGAGTAGAGCAGGGGAGTGCCTATACGAATTTCCTTGAAAAAGGGTTGTACGCTTACCATATCCCTGCGGAGTGATTCCATTTCCACACCGTCAATGATATTGGTGCTTTGTACGATGACATGTGTATAACCTTCGCTACGCAAACGAAGCATAGCATCCAGCGGAGTTAGTTTTTCGATGCCACGTGTTTTAAGACGACGGATAATGATACGGGAAGTAAAAGCTTCACGCATTTCCAGATCAGGGAATGCTTCACGGGCTTTTGTATTGATAGCGTCAATAGTCAGAGCACGGGTATCGTCGTGCGTAGTACCGAAATGTACCATCAGCAGGGCGGCTTTATCGCCGGGTTTCATACTTGCGAGCATATCGCTTGCTACGAAGTTTTCCCCCTCGTGCGCAGGGTAGAGGAGGGAAACTGTTAATAGTATAATGAGGGAAAGTAATCTCATAAATAGATATTGTGGAATTATTTTTTGAAACGTAATAAAAGGCTTACATAGAATGTGCGTCCCGGTGTGAGAGAGGCCAGGTGGGATGCATCCGGACGGCGGTCGCTATAATCGAAAATATTGCTGATTCCTACGCCCGGTTCTATGGTAAAGCATTTTAAGCCGTCGAAAGTATGTCTTGTGCTGATATTCCATAAACCAAATCCGGGAGCGGATTCGTCAATCCATTCATCACTTTTTAAAGTCTCATGGATGCGTTTGCTTTGTACACGACCATTCAGGTTGACATTCAGCCGATAGCTCTTCCAAGCATGCGCATAGTTTGCGTTTACATTACCCGAGTGGCGAACACTGCGCTCTATTTTGTGCCAGCCGGTTTCACTGTCTTTAGTTCTGGCGTTGGCAAAGGTATAGTTACCGCCTAAAGAGAAACCATAACCCAGATTTGCATTCAGATTCACTTCAAATCCTTTGATTAACGCTTTATCGTTGTTGACGTAGTTTTGGATATTACCCAGCTTGGCATTGCCACCATATAATTCGTTTGCGATTTCCTGGAAAGCTGCTTGTTCAGCCTCTGAAAATTCGGATAGTTTAACGGTACGCGCTACAATCATATCGCGTAATTCGTTGATATATCCGGTTACTCCCACTGTTAACCATTTCTTATTGAACTCTAAATTGATGGAGCCATAGTTGCTTTTCTCTGCATCCAGATTCTTGTTTCCGGCACTTAATGTTCCTGCTCTGGTTCCTCTTTGAGAATAAGAGTATTTGTATAGCTCATCAAGTCCTGGGGCACGGAATCCTGCCGAATATTGTCCGCGAATGGTAAAATCGCCCAAACGATACATTACGGCAAGTTTGGGTGTAACGTTACTCTTGGCTGTTTCGTGATATACATAGCGCAATCCTGCCTGTATCTGTAAGTTCTTAAACAAAGTGATTTCTTCTTGTGCATAGGCAGCCCAAGTGTATGCGCGTTCATCAACGTTGAATGAAGGTCGATCCAGAGTTTCCTGTATATATTCCACTCCGAATATGGTACGGGTATTTTCCGTAAAGCGGAATAATGACTTCAGGTTTCCGCTATAATAATGTTGCCGTTTCTGACGCACTTCGTCTCCAACCTTGTTATCTCCATCCTCATTGGTGTATAGATAATTGGTATCGTAATTATCATTCTTAATATCAAACTGGATATAAGAACGTTTGTTGAAGTTATATTTAGCTCCTGCTCCTAAACTGTATGCGTCGTATGTCAGATTGTATTTCAGGTATTCGGGTTGACGTTTAACTGTACGGTCATAATAACTACCTTCAACATACATTGACAGTTTGTCATTCGGTGTAAATTGAAACATCTGGGTATAATTGTCCGTATAGAAAGCGTTAGCATCATGTTGGTCTCTCGCTTCACCATCTGCATCTACACGTGTGAGAGTCCAACCGTCGGACTGACGGCGTTGATAAGAAGTATAAGAAGCAAACTTCTCTGTTTTGATGTCTACGTTGGCAGTCTGGGTGAACTGTCCACGCTCTTCTACCTTTGTATTGCTGGTAACTGTTATGTCATTTATCGGTTGGTTTGTAATGATATTGATTACACCACCAATAGCATCACTACCATAAAGAGCGGAACCGGCACCCTTCAGGACTTCAATACGTTTTACGTTACTCATGTCAATGCGGTTCAGGTCGATGTTGTTACTGCTGTCTCCTGTTAGCTTTTTACCATTAATAAGTATAAGCACATACTTGTTCGACAGTCCGTTTAGCATAAGGTAGTCTCCCATTGAATTGGTAGAGAAAGACAGCGACGGAACCAAAGCAGTCATCGCCTCACGGAAATCTGTAATTCCAGCCTTTTTAATCTCGTTCGCTGTTACTACTTCCACTGGTGTTGGGGTGTCTTTCAGTCTGTGATGCGTACCTGTACCTGTTACTACAACGGGATTAAGTTCTACACTCAGGTCTTGACTCTGTTTTGTCTCTTGTGCAGATGCACTCATTGCTACACATCCTCCCATGAGGATGAACAGCCAATTCTGTTTCTTCATTGATTGATAAATAAGAATTAATACTTGCCTTCTTGACCCCGAGACGGCGTTAATTATGTGATTACTCAGGCAGGTTTCCTGACTCAGCCTTTACGGAAAGTAACCTTCCCATCCTTGGTTTCCCATTTGTTGGACAGTGGTTTCTGGAAGTTCCTCAATGAATACTTCCCGTTTTTTGTTTCGCGTTATCTGAAACAAAATTAAGACTTTACAGTAGCGGGCACTGTTCCGGCTTCTCACCGGATTCCCTTTTATGTGGAGTGTTGAACACACTTCACATCACCTAAGCGGGTGCAAAGATAAACATATCTTTAGATAAGGAAAAGTATTTTAGACTTTTATGTTTAGGAAAGCAGAAGTGTATATGAAAAAGCATTAAGTAAATGAATCATAAATAAAAAACTCTATATTTGTAGTATGTAATGTAACTCTCATAAAAAAACACTTGCGGCTGCGAGAGCCTGCGCTTGTACAAGTGTGAACGTTCACTTGTACAAGCGCAGGCTCTCGCAGCCGCAAGTGTTCAATTACAATAATTAGAACGACCGTCCTTTAAATATATTCGACTCGGACAATGGAACGAGTTTACCGTCCAGTGTTAATCTATTCGAGTTGAAATTAGGATTTACTGTGGCAGATACATTGTTGCGGCCATGAGTGAGCCTGATGGAAACTTGTGCTGAGATTCCTACACCTGTCACACTAAAATTGCAAGTTACATTCCCTTTTTTGTCGGTGGTGGTTTTTACTTCACCTACAGTGCCATCCACTGTAACACCTCCAATTCCATTAGGACCAGCAAAGGCACCGTTGAAAGCAATCTGTACGGATGCCCGGTCACCATTTAAAAGGATAAAATTGGTATTGGATGTAACAAAAGCACTACGGCCTCTTTTGAATGTCACACGATCCGCTTCCAATACAAACTTTCTCTCCTTTATGGCTTGTACTGCATCAGTGTATGCTCGTTCTTCTTCTATTTTTTCCCGAGCTTTTTCTGCATCACGTTGTGCTTTACGTTCAGCACGACGACTTTCACTTTTACTTTCCTGTGCATAGATTGTTGTAGATGCACCTATGAAAACCAACATCAATAATACGATAATCTTTTTCATAATTTCTTCTTTCTTTTGTTAGAATAAACAATCAAAAAATGAAAAGGATGCATGTGACCTATATTAATATTATATGAATTAATATTTATTATAAGTAATACACTGTTATGTTATTTCTTTCCTGAATACATTTTATACTGAAAATGCCTTAAATAGCGATTTTTGGATGTAAAAATAGTGATTATTGTACATTCTGTAAGCAGATAGCCCTCTAATTTTGTCTCCATGAATTTATTGTTAGCCCTATTCTATATTAGTAGAACTATGAAGATACGTAATATGTGCGGATATATTTTTATTCTGTTATTGGTGTCCTGCCATCAAAAAGATGAAGGTATATATGATCCGGATCAATCCTATAAAGTCGTTGTAAATGGAATCATCGATTCACTTTTTGAGAATGATAATACCGATGTCCTTCCTCATTGCATTGTTTCTGTTATTCGAAATAATGTAGAAGTCCAACAGCACTCTTTTTTCATAGAAACAACAGCCGCCAGATCAATAAAAGACATGAAATATCCTTTACTTGAGCTGAATCTGCCCTCTGGAGAATACTATCTTCTGGCATGGATAGATTATCGGATAACAGAAGACTCTCCATACTATATTACAGAAAATTTAAGGTCTGTACGTATGAAAAGCGAAGTGGCTGGTATGGATAAGAAAGCCTATGCAGCCGTTCTACCTTTAACAATATTCCCGGATAGTCCGATAGGGCAAATTTGTAATCTGGATTTTTATTCTCCACTGTCTTCCTATACACTGACTACTGATCTGAAGGAGGAGAGTCTTGATGAGAGAATGACCGCTATATTGACTTATAAAGGTTACCTGCCTGTTGCTTATGATGTTCTGTCCGGGCGTTGCGTTGCTTCTCTGGCAAATCCCACCATGAGATATGACGGGATACAGAAAGAAAGGGATAAATATATTGTTGCATCGGATTGCCTGTTCATGAATAAAGGCAAGATCAGTTCCCTGGATATGGGAGTAATGATAGGTAATTCCAAAGGAGGAATTGTATATCATGCCCCCTCCATTTCATTTTCGTTGGAAGCTGCCCGGCACATCACTAAACATGTGGAAATGGCAGACTTGGGAGAGAGCAATATTATTGACGGAGAGATAACAGGAGAGATCAATATAATAATTAATTAATCTTTAAATTTAACAACATGAAAATCAAATTCTTATTGTGGTATGTATTCTTTTCTCTATGGTTAATGGGTTGTAGAGATGCAGAGAGTGCCATCGATTACAAACAAAATGTAAGTGTACGTTTATCAATGGATGCAGCCACTACGCGTGGAGTTTCTGCACTTCCGGCAGTCGACGGATATCATCTGCGTTATGTTTTGGGAATCTATAAACAGAACGAGGCGGATGGTGCATTGACCCTGATACAGCGTATTCCACAAACTACCCCCGACTTTAATTTAGATTTGGCTACTGATGAAACGTTTACTTTGGTTGCCTGGGCCGATTTCGTCAGTAGTGGGACAGACAACTCCACACTGACAAGCGTGGAAGATGAGTTCTATAACACACAATCTTTGCAGAATGTCAGTATCATGAAAGAGAAATGGATACTGAATACTCCGGCACGGGATGCTTTCTGTGCGAAGGCTGCTGATGTAACCTCCTCTGCTTTGCAAGTGACAATGACCTTGAAACGTCCGTTTGCTCTAATGAACGTAAAAGGCAGTTATGCAGGTGTACAAAGTGCCAAGGTTACGTATCCTTCGGTATATACTGCCTATGATGTCACTAAAGGCGATATAACAGGAACTGCTTCCGAACAGATTCTTTCGGCTAAAACCTTATCAGCGGATGCCAATCAAGTATTGATTTTCGATTATCTGTTTACGCATCCATTGGCTGACGGAGCCAGTTATCAGGAGGGAAGTATCCTGTATGATGTAAACCTGGATTTCTTCGCATCAGATAATGCTACGGGAGAAGCACTCAAAAGTTTTAAAGTAGACTATGTGCCTTTCACTGCCAATTATAAAACCAATCTGATTTGTCCTGTGGAAAACACTTCTTCAGTACAAGTGACTTGTTCTATTGATGCTGATTTTGAAACACCGGAAGTAGATGGAGACAAGCCTTTCATTGTAAGCTCGTATATCCGTGGAAACTTTTATCAGAAAGGAGACATTTCTACTGAAAGTATGTTAGCATGCAATGACCTGATATATATGGTAGTCCAACCCTATGGAGACGGAACATTGTACTTTGAGACTCCGGAGAATAATGCTACGTTTACGGGTGGAGTGACTCATCTGGAGTCTTTTGCTGGACGTAGCGGCGTGATTTCATTTGACGGAACAGGAGAAATGAATGCCGGGCCTCATTTGATGAACAATGCGACCGGAGCAATGGGAGCTTTCACCTTTGCTACCTGGATGTATATTGATGAGTGGACGCCGGATGCTGTGGTGTTCAGTAAAACGGTTGGAGAAAATACAATCTCATTGCAACTGGGGGATGCACCGGAGAAATTGAAATTTACCGTAGGGACAGTCGTTTCTGATTTAATTGCTACAGGATTAGAAATTGGAGCCTGGCATTATCTAGGTGTATCCTATGCTTCCAAAGCCATCACTCTATCTATTGATGCTACTAAAACAGCGGATGCTATATCCAATGCCGGAACTCTTCCATTCCGCGCTTCCACACTATTAGGTACTAATTTTAAAGGAAAACTGGATGAAACCTTTTTCTCAGGAATTGGTTTTGGTAATCCTGCCGCTTATAAAGACAAGGAACTAACTTTCAAAGGTGACTGGAATGCAACAAAAACATTAGCTTATTGGAAATATGACGACGCATCTGATAAAGGAAAAGATTCACAAACGTGGGTGGAAATAATGAAAGATATCCGTGCAAAACTGGGTGGTAAGAAAATTCTGTTCCGTTTGGGAGTAGCCGGAGGAAACTGGAAGAATATGTGTGCTAATTCAGCCTCTATTACTGATTTCGTACGGAATATGAAGAGTGTAATGGATAAATATGACATCGATGGTGCAGATATTGATTTTGAATGGCCTGCATCGGATACTGATTTCACAAATGTAAGCAATGCGCTTATTGCTTTGAAAGACGGAACAGGAAGCCGTATCATTTCTCCGACTTTACACCCGCTATATTATAAAATATCAGCAGAGGCAATATCCAAGATGGATTGGATTTCCATACAATGTTATGGTCCTTCTCCCGACCGCTATCCGGTGGAACAGTATAAGATTGATCTGCAGACTGTAATCAGCAACGGTGGTATTCCGAATGAGAAGATTGTTGCCGGACTTCCGTTTATTGGAGCCACTAGTGATAAGTCTGCTACACAGGCTTATAGTTCTTTTGTTAATGGTAATTTGATTACCAGCCCTGACCAGAATACTGTGACTTATAAAGGCAAGGAGTATCTGTTTGATGGGCAGACTAATATCAAGATAAAGACCCGCTATGCCCGCCAACAGAATATGCGTGGCGTCATGAGCTGGGATTTGGCTACGGATTACCTTTTACAAACTCGCTATCATTGCTGAAAGCTATGAAAGAAGCGGCAGCAGAATAATCTGTTGCATAGACCATCTGCCTATATGAAGCAGATGGTCTATCAACTTGTCTTTAGATTATAAGAAAAAGTGTTATTCTATTATTAAGTTTCGTCCTTTAGGGTACTTCACTTTATAGCGTAAAGCTAAATCACGTTGTTCGCCGGGCTGTAAGGTTATTTGCCAGGTGATGATACCTTTCGCTTCATCCAGATTGCCGCCGCTGATTTCTTCTGCTGTTACGGTAATGTTATTGTTGCGTGATACAGGCAGTTGGTCGTAAAGCGTAAGGGTGACAGGTTCGGGACGCGTATTGCGGACAGAAAGTTTCCATGCAATGGATTGCGTCTGATTGGAACCCATAAACTTGCGTGAGGTATATTCGTTCTCTTTCGTACGCTGTATCATGATACGTTTATCACGACCTAAAGAGAAGGATAGTGTGTCGTTCTGTTGGGTGACATTCATAATGGACTTGCCAATGAAAGTATTCTCAAAGTAAACATTTGCTTCGCCTTCAAGTAAGTTTAGCTTTTCCCAATCGGTTACCTGGGCAATCAAGAAAGCATCTTTATCTATCTTCGGAGTACTTTGGTAAGTATAGGAAGCGGGTAATTCGTAATGACCGATTTCAGCAACTACAGGCTTGTTATCAGAAGGAATGGTGTAGGGCACTTTTATTTCAAATTCGTAGCCCATCTGTCCCTGGCTTTGTTCAACGTCAAGGGCCATGCTGGCCTCTTCTTCGTATTGAATATCTTTTTTATGGTTTACCTTAAGCCCGGAGACAGCACCTGCCATAAGAGATTTTCTTTCAGCGCCGTAACCTACTACCACTACTTCATCCAATGCCTGTGTATCTTCCTGAAGGGTAACATTCATAATATTTCCTTGTATATCTCTGGTCTGAGTCTGATAGCCAATATATGAAAATTGAAGTTTGTTTTGCCCATTGGGAATAGTTATGGAATACTTACCGCTTATGTCGGTGATGGCTCCTATCGTAGTCCCCGGAATGGTAACGGTAGCACCTATTACGGGCGTACGTTCATTATCAAGAACGATTCCTGAAACAGTGTTTCCATTGAGATTCAAATTGTAGCGTGGTGCTGCAAGTCCGTAATCCAACCAGTAAGTAGACAGAGTGGGGGCTACGCTTCCGGTGGAAGGATTAGAGGAGGAAAGGGATAATTCTACGTTCTTCCACTCTTCCTTGGTATTCTGAAAGATACTGGCTTTGTAAACGATGGAGATAGGCTCGGCCAGGCTACCGGAACGAACATCATAAGAGGGGAACCAACCGGCATTTTTTACATAATAGTTCAGAGTGAATGTAGCTTTGCAAGCTGCTGGCGCATTTACATTGACCATAATTTCACTCATAGGGGTTAGAGATTTACCGCTTAGTTGTGCCAGTTCAGAGTTTAGTTGTCCCTGTTTGATGGCAAGTTCGGCTATCTGTTCATTGATGGCCAGTTCTTTTGTTTTCAGAGTTTTCAATTGTCCGGAGTAATATTGATTCACTTCTTTGATAGTGGCCAGAGAAGTAGCGGTATTCTTATTGTTGACGGAGCAATTTGTTTTCAGCATTTCATATTCGGCATTGATAAGTCCAAGCTCGGCATTCTGTTCTTTCTGCTGTTTCTCTATTTTTTTAAGTTCCTTTTGCAGGCTTTGTTGTTTTTCGCTGACGGCAAGGCTGTCTATATAGTTGTATTGCCGGTTGACTGCCGTAACGGTGAGTTTTCCCTTGGCACTGACCTGCATACTTTGTGCATCCATATAGGGGGATAATCCGGTAAAGATGAGTGTTGAATTTCCTGCCGGAATATCTACTTGTTTGGTACGCGTCACTTGGGCGCCGTCAATGAACAGCATTACTTTTTCGGCAGCTGTTTTCACCTTGTTTTGTCCCATAAGGGTGGTGGCTGCACAAAAGCAGAAACATGCCCATAGTCCTAATCTCAGTCGTTTCATAGTCAGTCTTTTTAATGTTATGTCACAAATATATGGATATTTCATTAACAAATGCTTTTATATATTGTCTTTTTTGCTTGTATCTTTACTAAAAAGATTGTTCTTTTGTACAATGTGTTTGTTTACTCAATCTATCTGGGCTTTATGAAAATCAATCAATGGATATTTTACTCTTTGTTTCTGGGACTCATCAGTTGTCAATCGCAAGAACAAACTTTTACCGTGCACTATACCGGACTGGGCGCTTACGAAGGAGATACGGTCTACCTGTGGCGATATGGCGCCGACCGTATGACGGGTGACCGTGATTATGGGAAAGCTCCCTTGGACTTCGCTATTATCAGAAACGGAGAAGTTTTATTTTCCGGAAAAGAAGATACGTTGCATATCTATGGAATGGAGCATCCCGGTAGCATGAATTTCTTTTATCCCGAAAGAGGAAAACTGACGTTGACAAATGTAGTTCCACCGACAATGCCTGTACTGGATAAAAGTACCAATCCCCATTCACAAAACGTACGTCTTTGGAAACTTTGGCATGAAGATGATTTTCCACTGGAAGCTACGCGGCAATTTGTATTCGACAATGCCCGGAACGTAATAGGGTGGATGGTGTTTGATCGTTGGGCAGCGATCTATCCGGATGAACTGGAGACATTGTACCAGAAAACACCTTCACAAATGCGCGACAGTACATCTGTATTGATAGGACTGAAACGGATGCTGGATGCTACCCGTAGCCTGAAGCCGGGAGATCATTTTATTGACTTCAAACAAGTGGAGTATGCAGAGAAAGACAGTTTGCTCTTTTCGGACATTGCAGGGCAGGGACATTCCGTGTGTTTACTCTTTTTTCTGAAGCCCAATGAAAAAGATGCTGTCCGTACAGAAATCAAAAATCTGCGAGAGCAATATCCCGATATACGTGTAATTGTCCCCACTTATAGATACCCGGACCCGGAATCTAAAGAGTTCATTCATGAACTGGAGACCGACTATCAGGCGACCATCCTGGATGACAGTCGCCGTTTTGAGAAAAGTGCCCGTTGGGAGTATCGTATTTACGGTTCTTTCAATTACGAATACTTATTTGATGCCCAGGGGCAGTTGGTGAAGATGAAACCTGTTTTATAAAGACGCATAATAGGCTTCTGCCTTTGCCAGTGTCTCTGGCTTGCCCACATCAAACCAGTTTTCGCTGTCTATAGGAAATCCTTGAATGCGTGCTTTCGGGCAGATATCCACATAAAACGGAATAATGGAAAATTTCCCTGTCCAGCGTTCATCTTCCATATAGCGGAAAATAGAGGGAGAAAGAACATGGACGCAACCAAAGGCTTGCAACTGATAATGATCGCTGGGATAATCAAGTTCTTTGGGGAGTACTTCGCCTGTAGAAATATTCGTCCAACCACAAAGGCGGTTATTTTGATCCATCAATAGATAACGGGATGTTTTCCGGTGATTCGTGAGCAGAGTGGCATCTGCATCACTTTCCAGATGGTGGTGGTAGAAAGCATTGAGATCTAGGTCTGTCAGGATATCGGCATTATGTATAAGAAAAGGCTCGTTGCTCTCCAGCAGAGGACGGGCTTTTTTGATGCCACCACCGGTATCCAGCAGTTCACCCCGTTCGTCACTGATATGAATATCCACGCCGAAGTTCTGGTTTGCACGGAGGAAGTCTATAATCTGACTTCCAAAATGGTGGATGTTTATGGTGATATCATGGAAGCCGGCATCTTTTAGTTTTAAGATGACACGCTCCAGCATCGTTTTGCCTGCTACGGAGACAAGTGCCTTGGGCATATTGTCTGTCAGTGGGCGCAGGCGGGTGCCGAGGCCTGCGGCAAATATCATTGCTTTCATTCTTTTTATTTCTTGAATTATCGGAAGTTTAGACCAATATTCTTATCCTCTACCTATCTGCTCCGTATCAAGTCCCTGTCTGGGCCGTACCAAGTCCGTCTGTATAGATACGGAGCAGGTACGGACTTGACAGGAAAAGGAACAGTAGGAATGAGGAAAAATAGACTACTATTCTTTAGTTTTTCGCTTTAAAAGTCTGTTCAATATTCTGTTCCCTGTGCATCAGATTTACCTGTACTCCGAATTTCTGGTTCAGATGTTCTGCCAGGTGTTGTGCTGAATAAACCGAGCGGTGTTGTCCGCCTGTGCATCCGAAACAAATGGAAAGGTTTGTAAATCCGCGTTCCATATATCGTTTCACGGAAGCATCTACCAGACCGTATACATGTTCGAGGAACGTGGTTATTTCTCCATCGTCTTCCAGAAAGCGGATAACAGGTTCATCCAGTCCGGTGAAGGGTTTATAACGGTCGTACTTACCGGGGTTGTTTACGGCACGGCAGTCGAATACAAAGCCACCACCGTTGCCACTGGAATCCTCAGGAATACCTTTTTTATATGCAAAACTGGTGACCTTTACTACAAGGCGGCGCTTCTGGAGATCGTCAGTAAATTGTTTCAGCTCAGTAAGCTCTTTCAGCACATGGCAGAGGTACGGATATTCGGGATAGGGTTCCTGCAATAGTTGTCGCAGGTTTTCAATAGCGAAGGGGACGCTTTGGATGAAATGGGGTTTCTTCTCGAAATAGCCACGGAAGCCATAAGCACCCAGCACTTGCATGGTACGGAACAATACGAAATGACGTAATTGAGCATAGAAATATTTCTCGTCCACAGGCTGGTATTTACACAGGGAGTCCAGATATTCCTTTAAAAGCTCTTTGCGAAGGCTCTCAGGATAATTGGCCTTGGCTTGCCACAGGAAGGAAGCCACATCATAATAAACGGGTCCCTTGCGTCCGCCTTGGAAGTCGATGAGCCATGGTTCACCTTCTTTAATCATAACGTTCCGGCTCTGGAAATCACGATACATGAATGTAGCCGAACTACTGCGCATCAATACATCCGCCATCTTCTGGAAATCATCTTCCAGGCGGTCTTCCTGAAATTCCATTCCGGTAGCTTTCAGAAAACAGTATTTGAAGTAATTCAAGTCCCATAAGATACTGCGGCTGTTGAATTCTGATTGTGGGTAGCAATATGAGAAGTCCATTCCGTCTGCACCGGAGAACTGTACGGCTGGCAACAGGCGCATTGTTTTGCGCAGAAGCTGCTTTTCTTCTTCATCAAAAACACTGGTCTTGCGTCCTTTTTCGATGGCATTGAATAGGAGAGTGTCTCCCAGGTCTTCTTGCAGATAAAATGCATCGTTATCACTCTTTGCTACGACTTGTGGCACGGGCAGTCCTTTCTTGCGGAAATGGTCTGCCATATAGAGGAAAGCCTGATTCTCTTCGAGGGAAGTCCCGCTGACACCGATAAGGGTAGGGGTGCCCGTAAGGCGGAAGTAACGACGGTTGGAGCCGGATGAAGGAAGTTCTTCAATAACTTCCGGTTCGTGTCCGGTATACGTACAATATAATTTCTTGAGTTCTTCAGTAATCATAGTAATTTACTTTTATTTGGGCAGCTAAGGTAAGAGTTTTGGGGAATATATACTACCTTTGCGGGAAAGAAATTTAGTTGACAAGGATTTCAGATACGAGTTGACAAGGCTTTTGCCCTTGTATCTTGTTACCTTGTTAACTCGTTAACTCAAGTATGCATGATAAGAAATATTCCCCAATTTCTGATAGCGGCGCCTACTTCGGGCACTGGAAAAACCACTGTCAGCCGATTGCTGATGACGTTATTGACGCAGAAAAAACTACGTGTACAGCCCTATAAGTGCGGGCCGGATTATATCGACACGAAGTATCATGAAAAAGCTTGCGGAATTCCGTCTTACAATCTGGACCTTTTTATGGCTTCCGAGCGTCATGTATGTAAGGTATATAATCATCATGCAGCAGATGCGGATGTTTGTATTGTAGAAGGCATGATGGGAATGTTTGACGGATATGACCGTAGTAAAGGCTCGTCGGCAGAGATAGCAAAGGTGCTTCGTCTGCCTGTGGTGCTGGTAGTAAGTGCCAAGGCGGCGGCTTACTCATTGGCGGCAATGATAAAAGGATATGTGGATTTTGATCCGCAAGTGGAGGTGGCAGGTGTCATTTTCAACCAAGTGGGCGGTGACCGGCATGAAGAGATGCTGCGTGAAATCTGCGAAGATCTGAATATTCTTTGTTGTGGGTGTTTGCGGAAGTATGATGTGCTGAAAGAAGAAAGTCGTCATTTGGGACTGGACTTTAGCCGGAAAGAGAAAGGAAGTATCACCCAAACAATGATGAAAGAACTGGAACGTCAACTGGATATTGAGTTATTGCTGGAGATGACAAGACGAAGTGTGGATGTTCCTGATAAACTGGAGAGAAGAAAGAGAGTGCTTACCAATATGAATATATGGATTGCCCGCAATAAGGAGAGTTTTTCATTTATTTATGCAGAGCATCTGGAGTGGTTGAATGGCTTGGGGAAAGTTACTTATTTTGATCCGGAGGATAATAGCGTTGTACTACCGGATGATGTGGATATACTCTACCTGCCCGGAGGTTATCCGGAGAACCGTGCCAGGCAACTGAGTGCGGCAACGAATGTGATGAACTCCATCAAAGACTATATAGAGCGAGGTGGATATACACTGGCAGAGTGTGGGGGGATGATGTATCTTACATCTGTTTTGATAACAGGTACTGATACCCGTATGGAGTACAATATGGTAGGTGTACTGCCCGTCAAGGTATCCGCATTTAAGGGTGATATGCGTTTGTCACTGGGGTATAGGAGCTTTGAATTTAGAGGAATGAAGATACGTGGGCATGAGTTCCATTACTCGCAGGTCATTGAATCGGATGAGGAACTAACCTCGGCAGCACAGGTATATAATGCCAAGGGACAGCCGGTGAACACACCGGTCTATCACTATAAGAATCTGATTGCAAGTTATACACATTTATATTGGGGAGAGACTGGATTCATGAGACTGTTTGAACCGCTCCCAGGAAATCCGTTTTTATTCTAAAATTTTAGTATCATGAGAAAGATTTACACCAGAACGGGAGATAAGGGAATGACAGGTATCCACGGTGGAGAACGTGTTCCGAAGGATGATATCCGTATAGAAGCTAACGGTTGTATTGATGAATTGAACACTGTAATAGGTATTGTCAGGTCGTTGCTGCCGATAGATGATGTTTGGCAGGGATTGTTGCATGATATACAACGTGAGTTAATGGTAGTGATGAGCCACGTTGCTACTCCTTCTGCATTGCGGGATGCAGATCCTGAACGTCCGGGGAGCGGTAATCCGAACCCACTGCATGCAGCGGAAATGACTGTGCAGTGCGAACAGGCTATGGACGCCATGATGCTTCAGTTGGAAGATAATGATTATTTCCTCTTGCCGGGGGGAACCCAGATTTCAGCGCAATTGCAATTTGCCCGTGCCGTGGCACGTCGTGCCGAGCGACGGCTCTGGACTTTGAATCGGGAAGACTCTGTACCGGAAGATATTTTGCGCTTTATCAATCGTCTTTCTGACCTTTTCTTTGTCATGGCACGCATGGAGATGCAGCGACAAGGATGGGACGAGGAACGATGGCAAGCGTTTGCTTATAAGAGAAAGAGAAAACAGCCTTAATGCCTAAAATAGAATACCTTCTTTTTGAAGACCCACAGACTCAACAGGAAATATACTATAACTTGTATCCACAGTGTTATCATTTCCGGACGAATATCCGCCAGGGTTCCTCCCATTGAATTCAATTTGACAAAGGCCAACACGGCAGGGGCTGCCGGAACTACATAGTGTGCTGCCTGCCAGTACCATGGCATCAGTTCAAGCGGGTAGGAAACTCCGGACAGGAAAATATATCCTACGGAGAAGAAGGCAATCATCAGCAGGGGAGCTTCTGAATCAGTGAAGTAGCGTGATGCCGTCAACCCAAAGAAACTTGTCCCTAACAGAAAAGGAATCATCATCGTAATAATATCCCTGCCATTTCCTATATTGGGAATGCTGAAAAAGTGAGGAAGCAAGCCTAACAGGAATAAGGCAAAGATGAAGTAAAGCATAACGTAAACGAAAGTTCTTCCGGAAATGTTATATAATGCTTGAAGCCAAGTAAGTTTTTTGTGCTTACCTACCATCTTCCCCTTCGGGTACTCCTCTCCCGTCACCATTCCTATCACCATCAGTAATGTCTGAAAAATAATGACAATCATGACAGCGGGGATGAGGTACGAACCGTATCCTTCGGTATAATTATATAAGGCTGTACCCGACACGTTTACAGGTGCCGATGAGGCTACTGCCAGCAGTCCCTGAGGAGGTAAGAATACAGCACCTTCTGCACGATGCGCATCGTTTACGGCAAGCATTACACGGGAAGAAGCTTCTTGTAGATTCTTAAAATTCAAGAAAGCATCCGTGGAGGCATAAACGGTAAAGACTGATTGTTCACCGCGGCCGACGCGGGTATCAAAGTCAGCGGGGAGGTAAAGAATACCATCTACTTTACTCTGTTTCAGCCATTCTTTTGCTTCAAGATAGTTCGGAGTAAGTGCATAGACTGATGCTTGTGGGGTGGCATTGAGCAGACGGATATATTCGCGGCTGAGGGCGGAATGGGAATTGTCGACGATGGCAACTGGTGTTTTCCGCACAAGGTTGGGAGCATACATCAAGTTATATAAAAGTCCGTAAGCGAAGATACCTCCCATTAGTACTAATAGTATAGCCGCATTGGTGCTGATGGAGCGCCATTCGCGGAAAATGACAGTTGCTATTGAGTAGTGAGGAGTGTTGTGTACGCGGGGAAGCGGTGTTTCATTCTCACAAATACTAAGTTCTTCCTTATCCTTCAGAATCCAATGTTTCAATCTAGGTAGTATCAGTAGCGCCACCAACGGAAAAAGCCAAAGTATGGCTGCCGATTGCCAGTAATACCCGAATCCCGAATCAAAATAGAGCATGGATTGTGCTATTTCCGTGAAATGACGGACAGGAAACAGGTAGGATGCGGCATGTACAGGAGGGTACATACTTGTCACTGGGAAAGTGACTCCGGAGAGTGTGGCACCGAGTGAACCGACCATGGATACAATGCTGATGATATAAGCTATCCGTGGAAAAATAGAGAAGATGAATACGGCAAGTGTCTGTGTGGCAATAATAAAGAGTATTGTCATAAGGTTCATCATCAGCAGACTTCCATGGAAGGGAATATGCAGTACACCGTATAGAATATAGTTAGCGAAAATACCGATTACGGAGAAGATGAAAGTATAAGGCAATAATTTCCCGACAACTGCTGTGAGGATATTTTCCCGCGCTGTTGTCAGCCATTCCTGTGCCGTATGGAACTTCAATTCACTACCTATGATATAAACCGTTATCAATAGAATAAGTATCTGGAACAAGACATAGAAGAAAGGCTGGCTCAGATAAATGGAGTAATCGAGGTCAGGGTTATAAAGAGGGTGCATACTGGATTGCACGGGTAGGAGAAATGTGGTGATTTGCTCCTGGCTGACTCCCAAAGAGACGGCTTCCATAGCAATGGGAGAGAGGGCGACAGGTGCCAGTGCCGTTTCAAAAGCTGCCATCAGTTCACTACCTACGGAAAGAAGGGCATAATGATAATAATAAGAGAGTGTGGCATTCATTCCTGTCGTAGCCCGTTGGGTAAAGCCCGTGGGGATGGACAAGTAACCATAGATTTCTTTCCGTTGCACGGCTTGTCGGGCGGCTGTTTCATCGGTGAAGTGCCGGGTTACTTTGAAGGTTGGTACAGCGGAAATGTTTCGCACTATTTGCCGGGATGTGGCGGTGTTATCCTGGTCGACAATGCCGATAGGGATATTCTCCATTTGTCCGCTGCCGAAAATGGTTGCCATGAAGAACAGGCAGAACAGGGGCAGCACGAGACATACCCCGAAATAAAGTCGGCGGGAAGTCATGCGGCGAAGTTCGCGACAGAGTACGTTATATAATGGATGTTTCATCATTTACAAAGTTATTTCAATGATTACATATATTAATCATCTATGGTCAATAGCACTGACATTCCTGGGCGCAATCCTTCTACTTTTTGGGTAGGACGGGCGTGTATCTCAAATGTCTGCATGTCATAGCTTCCTGTCTGTTTAGTTGATTTCCAGGTAGCAAAACTGCCCAACGGACTGATATAATAAATACGGAATTCCACATCTTTTTTGCCGATAGCCGGGACTTCCGCACGGAATGTACCGTCCATTTTGAATTGGGGCATCAGATCTTCGCGTATATTGAGTACAACATGTGCATCGTTCATAACGACAAGATTCATAATAGGGGTACCCGGAGCCACAAGCTCTCCGCGTTTAGGAAATATGGTTGCAATCTGTCCGTCTTCCGGTGCTGTCAGGCGTGAATCGACAAGGAGGGCGGAAACTTCGTCCACTGTGCTTCGTGCTGCATCTACCATGCTTCGTGCCGATGCACGGTCCTCACTTTGTGCACCGTCTACTGCCATCTGATACTGTTCGTAGGCGGCACGTTCGGCGGCTTGTGCGGCACGGTACATGGCTTCTACTTCGTCCTTTCGTTGCGAAGTGACAACACTGTCTTTGTACAGTGCCAGGATGCGTTGGTAGGTTGTTTGTGCCAAGGTCAAGTCACTCTTGGTTTTATTCCAGAGTTGCCCGGCAGTGGCAATGATTTGTCGGCGGGTACCGGCATCGATTTTCTTATTCTGTTCCTGGGCAACTTGTTCCAAGGCATTTACTTGCCGGTATTTGGCTTCTATCGTCGGACTATTGATGACGACGAGTGTATCACCTGCCTGCACCCAGTCGCCTTCGCGGACAAGGAATGAATCTACACGCCCGGGAAGTTTACCGCTGATACGGATTTCGGTTGTTTCTATCTGTCCTTGGAGCACAAGGGGCTGATGACTCATGAGCAACATTCCCAAGAGAGAGACTAATATAGTGATTGCCAATATGATGACAAATGCGATGCTGATGCTTTTTTTTGATAGTTCCATAATTGTTATATATTTGTTGTACAGTTAAATGATAATTTACCAGCGTAGCGCTGGAGCAAGGTTCTCCTTCGGCGTGCAAGTAATCTTTCAGACACGGATGACACGGATGACGCGGATTCTTTTTTCCTTCGGTGTGATATGCCGGTATGTATAGCGCAGCTTTAAAAATCCGCGTCATCCGTGTCATCCGCGTCTAAAAGATTAAAGTCCGCGTTCGTCCGCCTTATCCGCGTACCCATTCCCTCGCCGCTAAATTATCATTTAACAGCATAGTTTCTGAATTGTTCCGGTGTACCACAAAGTGCCAACAGGTTCATTAGTGTTACATCATATTCATAATAAGCCGCCAAGCGGGCTACTTTAACGGTGGCAAGCATGGTTTCAGCATCTATTACCTCGGTACTGGTTGCCATGCCTTCGGCAAAGGACTTCTTACGAATTCGTACAAGTTCTTCACTTAGGGCAATGGTTGAGTTGAGTGCCTGTACATTATCCTGTGCCTTTTGTAATCCTGTGTATAGTTTGTCTATGCCTACTGAAAGGTCATCTTGTGCCTTATCTTTTCCCAAAGCAAGAGTTTGCTCGGTAATTTTCGACTGGCGGATACGTTTCTCCCTTGCTAATCCGTCGAAAAGGTTCCAGGTGAAACCTACTCCGACAATCGTGCGTGGCACGAGGTTGCTTTGTATCCCGTGGGCGTAAAGCGTTTGTTTGCCGAACAGGGCAATGTCAGGCAGATAACCACTTTGGTCTATACGTAATTGTTGTTTAGCAATGCTCTGTTGTAGTGACAACTGGTTCAGGATATAGTTTCCCGAACGCATAGTCTGCTGAAACTCCTCTTTTGCCGGGAGTGTGGAATTGATAAAGAGAGGAGACGTAGGTTCAATTTTGCAGGTGTCCTCCAGATTGAGCAAGGTACGTAAAGCACTTTCCACGACTGTTACTTCTTTCTGTGCGGCTTCCAGTGCCCGCCAGGCTTCGTCCATATTCACTTGTGCAAAGAGGCGTCCGGCCTTGTCAATCATTCCGGCAGCTTCAAGTTTAAGGGCATTTTCATAATGCTGTTTCAAACCATTATAAGTGTCTTGGCGGACTGCTGCAACTTCTTTGGCGAGGCTGAGACCGTAATAGCTTTCTGCCAATAGGGTTCGTTGTGTGGCATCTGTCTGTGCACGGTTTTCCCGGGCAAGGTCAATCAACCGATTTCCGATTTTGCCTGCCCGTATACGCTTCCCACCGGAAAAGACCACCCATTCGGCAGTTAAGCCTACAGTGGTCAAATTACGGGGAGCAAGAGGAAAAGCCAGAGTGTAGCTACCTATCTGATCCAGTATTCCGCTAATGAATTTATCGTCCGGTATGATGTCGTGTACAAAATCCTTTGCCGGATCTGTGAATTGGGATAGGGGTTGTTTCACTTCTATCTTTTCGGACATGTGGACATACGTACCGGCTCCCTGTAGGCTCGGATACCACAAAGCATTCAGTTTATCCCGCTCTGTGCGGGCTGTTTCAATACCTTTGTCCGCAATCTTCAGGCTTTGATTGCCTTTTTGCAGCATTTGTAGGGCGTCGTCGTAGCTGAGGGAGAGTTTCGTTTGCGCCGTCACAGATAGGCTTGCTCCCAACAGAACGATCAATAAAATATGTTTCATACGTCAAGTTGTTGGTTTAGGTTCGTTTATCTCAAACACTCGTTCGTTTCTATTGTTCAATGGCGGCATGAAAATGAAAGCTTCTTTTTGTTCGGATAATTACCAAGACCGTTTAATATCTATTAAAGAGATCGTTTAATACCTATTACAAGGAGCGTTTAATACCTATTACCAATACCTCAGCATAACTTTTTCATGCAAGCATGAAAGTTCTGCACTCGATTTGCATTATCTTTGCCCTCTCTAAAAAACATTTTCTTATGGAGAAACTTCATCCTATTATGTTTGCCGGTACCGGTAGTGATGTAGGTAAAAGCATTATTGCCGCGGCTTTCTGCCGTATTTTCCGTCAGGATGGCTATCATCCGGCACCATTTAAGGCACAGAATATGGCACTTAATTCCTATGCTACACCTGAAGGGCTGGAAATAGGTCGTGCCCAGGCTGTTCAGGCCGAAGCGGCAGGAGTTCCCTGCCATACAGATATGAATCCGTTGTTGTTGAAGCCCTCTTCTGATCATACCTCGCAAGTGGTACTTAACGGACGTCCCATCGGTAACCGTAGTGCCTATGAGTATTTCCGTGTTGAAGGTCGTGAAGAGTTGCGTCACGAGGTCTGTTCAGCTTTCGACCGTCTTGCCACCCGTTATAACCCCATTGTGATGGAAGGTGCCGGAAGTATTTCCGAGATAAATCTTCGGGATACGGATCTGGTCAACCTCCCTATGGCCTTACATGCCGGAGCAGATGTGATCCTCGTAGGAGACATTGACCGAGGAGGGGTTTTTGCCAGTGTCTATGGTTCGTTAATGTTGCTGCGTCCTTACGAAAGGGAGCGGATCAAGGGCATACTAATCAATAAATTTCGTGGTGATATCCGTTTGTTCGAATCCGGAGTAAAGATGCTTGAAGAACTTTGTGGTATCCCTGTGGTAGGCGTTGTTCCTTATTATAAAGATATTTATATCGAGGAAGAAGATTCGCTGGCCCTTGCCACGAAATCCGTGCAGACAGAGCAGGGTAAAGTAAACATAGCGGTTGTATTGCTGCGCCATCTCAGTAACTTTACCGACTTTAATGTGTTGGAACGCGATCCCCGGGTACATCTTTTCTATACGAATAATGTAGATGAATTGGCGAAAGCCGATATCATCTTATTACCCGGCAGCAAGAGTACCCTTGCCGATTTGCACGAATTGCGTCGTAATGGTGTGGCACAAGCTGTGATACGTGCCCATCGTGAAGGCGCCACCGTTATGGGCATTTGTGGCGGCTATCAGATTATGGGACAGGAAGTGTGTGATCCTGACCATGTGGAAGGAGAAATAGAACGTTTACCCGGTTTAGGGCTTTTACCTGTCAGTACACATATGACGGGAGAGAAGATTACCCGGCAAATAAAATTCCGCCTTTCCGCTGTTGCAAGGGAAAACAGCCATTTGTCTACTGACGGAATGCAGGCAAATTTGGAAGGTTATGAAATCCACATGGGTACCACCGTTCCTGTTTATGATGCACCGGTTTCCCCTCTGAATCTTTTGGAAGATGGCGGTGCAGACGGTTATTTCCTGGATCGTACCTGTATAGGAACCTATATCCACGGTATTCTTGACAATCCCTCATTCATCGACTTCCTTCTGGAACCTTTTGCCGACAAGATTGCCGATGCGGGAAAATCTTTCGATTATCATCAATTCAAAGAAGAACAATACAATAAACTGGCCGACCATGTGCGTAGTCATGTTGATCTGCCACTTATTTATAAAATACTGACAACTCATGATTGAAGGACACGGAGATGATTCCTATAAATTCGAGCGGCCTATAACGGCCAATTTCAGTTCCAATGTGTATAATCGTGTAGATTTATCCGGACTTCAGGCTCATTTGTGTAGCTGTATCAGCGGTATTTCTTCTTATCCGGAACCGGAACCTTATACTCTGGAAGGTCGTCTGGCAGAGAAGTATCACCTTACTGCTGCCTCTGTTTGTGTGACGAATGGTGCTACAGAAGCTATTTATCTTATAGCACAAACTTTTCGTGGTACTAATACAGCCATTTTTCAACCTACATTCAGTGAGTATGCTGACGCTTGCCGCATGCATGGTCATCGGGTGACGTCACTCTATAAGCTTCCGACAGCAGAAGCCAATTATCTCTTACCGCCTGATATCCGTATGCTATGGCTTTGTAATCCTAACAATCCTACCGGTACGGTCATAGAGAAAGCTTATCTGAAAGAATTGATTACCCGTAATCCACAGGTTTGTTTTGTTATCGACCAGTCTTACGAGTTCTTTACTGTACAGCCTTTGTTTTCGCCGGATGAAGCAGTCAACTTTCCGAATGTCCTGCTGCTTCATTCCATGACGAAACGCTATGCTGTTCCGGGTTTACGACTGGGATATATAACTGCTGACGAAGGCTTGCTCAGTCGTTTGCGTACTCATCGTATGCCTTGGTCTGTCAATCAGTTAGCTATTGAGGCCGGGATCTATCTGCTGGCTTACGATGTGCCTAATCCCTTGAATATTTCTGTTTATTTGCAGGAGACGGCTCGTTTACGTCATGCTTTGGAGAGTTTGGGCGGTCTTGAGGTATGGGAGACGGAAACTCATTTTATGTTGGTTCGTCTTCGCATTGGCAAGGCTTCCGCTCTCAAGAATTACCTCGCCAATGAACATGGCATACTAATTCGCGATGCTTCCAATTTTGAAGGTCTGGATGAACATTTCTTTCGTATTGCTGCCCAGACAGTTGAGGAAAATGATCGGCTCGTACAGGCTATAGAACAATGGTTTGCGACTTATTGATAATACATATCGGTACAGAAAGGAAGGAAACCAGTTGACGAGTTGACAAGGGAACAAGGGGCTGCGCAATGCTCCTATGCCGCATGGAACCTTGTCCCCTTGTCAACTTGTTAACTCGTCAACTTTCCCTCAAAACCGTATAGAAAAGCCCCCAATTACATGTTATCACAATGGAAAATATTCTTCTTATCTTAAACACCGTATTTGTCCTCAGCCTGCCCTTGCTTGCTGCCTGGTTGCTTGATCGCTGGCTGGGAGATCCTGCTTGGTTGCCTCATCCTGTAGTTGCATTCGGAAAGATGATTTCATTCTGCGAACATCTGTTGAATAAAGGTTCAAGACGAGGACTAAAAGGTGCTTTTGTAGCTATTGTTCTTGTTCTTGCCGTTTATTTTGCGGCATACTATCTATTTCACTGGATAGCGTCATTTTCTCCGGGACTACTTCTGGCACTACAGATACTTACCATTTTTTTCTGTCTGGCGGGTACCACACTTATCCGTGAAGTTCGTATGGTATTCGAAGCTGTAGATCGTTCGTTGGAAGAAGGCAGGAAGCAGGTAGCTCGTATAGTCGGTCGTGATACTTCCGGACTTTCTGCACAGGAAGTACGTACGGCAGCACTTGAAACGCTTGCAGAGAATCTGAGTGATGGAGTAATTGCTCCCCTATTTTGGTATATGTTATTAGGTATTCCCGGTATGCTTGCCTATAAGATGGTGAATACTCTGGATTCCATGATTGGCTATCGTAACGAGCGTTACCGTGCTTTCGGTTGTTTTGCCGCTCGCCTGGATGATGTCTCCAATTATATTCCTGCCCGTTTGACAGTTTTTCTCATGATACTTGCTTTTCTTCCTCGAGGCCGGTTTGGGGCTCTGTTGAGATTCGTTGGAATATATGGCAGTCAACATGCCAGCCCGAATTCCGGTTATCCCGAGGCTGCTCTTGCCGGTATTCTGGATTGCCGTTTCGGAGGTCCGCACAATTATTTCGGTGAAGAAGTCTGGAAGCCTTACATCGGTAGTAATGATCGTCTTTTAACCACGGAAGACATGAAAGTAGCTGTTCGTATCAATCGCCGTGCCGAAGGAATAATGATAGTAATTCTGATAATAACTACTACTTTGATTTCTTTTTTCATTTAGTCATTCACAATTTTTGGCTTCTTGGGAAATATTGAATATATTTGCCAGCGTATGCGGTGAATGGCAACACAAACACCACACAGCACGAAACAAACAAACTTCATGAGAAACTTACTGAAATATCTCGTTCTCCATATAGTATGCTTTGGATGCGTTTTCCCATTATCAGCAGGGGAGGATAGCCTGGCAGAAGTTGAGCGTACTACCATTCAAGATGAAGTGATATCTGTTTTTCACAACAGTATGGGCTTTGATTATCTGACAAAGGAAGAAAGCTCGGCTATCAATCTGGATAGTATCCTCAATTATTTGGAATCTACCAAGCAATATAATACGTACTTTGAACTGGAACGTATACTTATAAAATCATATCTTTTTCGTGGAGAAATACGCCTGGCCATTGATTGGAGTGAGCAGATGTATTCAAAAGCAAGTGCACTCTCGCATGCTTTGGGAACAGCTCTTGCACTGAATGCCATTAGTGAGGTATATTCTTATACCGGACGAAACCAGGAAGCAGGAAGTGCTCATGTACAGGCATTAGAGATGTTCGATCAAATGTCCGGTGAGGGAATACATGTCCGGATGTTATTGTTGGAATTAGTAGAGCACAATCTTCGTATTCGTAATTTGACGGAGGCAGCATATTTCATGACCCGCCTGAATCATTTTCCCGCAGATAGTCTTTCCGAACAGGAGCAAGCTGTCCGACATATTTTCAATGCCTATTGTCAACTGTTTAAGGGTTCTGTGAAGACAGCTCGCCAACACTTGGATGAAGTGGAGCATTTGAGGGAAAAACTGATTCCGGGTATTATGCAACATTTCTTGATAGCCGAGGCTATGTATTGGGAACGTATCGGTGAATATGAGAAATCTCTGACAACTTATGATGCTTTTTTACATACGGACTATGCTGAAATCAACAGTAGCTTGTACAAGGAAGTCCTGCAAGACAAGGCTGACCTGCTTGTGAAAATGGGGCGTAAGGAAGAAGCATATAAGCAATACGGTTTGGTCTTTTCATACATTAAATCGTCTTTTGAGAAAAATTATCCTAAAGAGATAGATCAGTTGACCACCCGCTTCCAAGCCGACCGGCTGACTTATCAGAACGAGCGTGACCGCTTGTTTTCCTATCGTTTTTACTTGGGAGGTATTATTGTTTGCACGCTGGTCTTATTTCTTTTCCTGTATCTCAGTTGGAAGAAGATATTCCGTCTGCAAGAATCGAAGCATTCGCAGGAAGTAATGATACAGAAGGCGGAACGGGCTATCCAGAAGAAGAATATGTTCCTGTCTAATATGAGCCATGAAGTGCGTACCCCGCTTAATGCCATTGTCGGCTTCTCGGCTGTGTTGGCTTCAGATGATGACTCTTTTGACGAAGAGTCTCGTAAAGAGTTTTGTGAAATCATTAAAGTCAACTCTTTTCAGCTTTTGAAACTGATTAATGATATTCTTGATTTTTCTGATTTTGAGAATGATAATATAACGTTCAATATACGTCCTTATGATGCCGTGAAACTTTGTAGAGAGGCTTCGGAAACAGTGTCTGCTTCTCGTAAACTTGAAGTGGAACTACATTATGATACCGAGCTTTCTGAACTAATGATAGATACGGATGATGCCCGTCTTCGCCAGGTCTTGATTAATCTGTTGGTGAATGCCACTAAATTTACTAAAAAAGGTTCTATCGTATTGAAGTTGGAATTATCCGATCCTAATACGGCTTTCTTCTCTGTAACCGATACCGGTTGCGGTATCCCGCTTGAGAAACAGGGCTTGATTTTTGAGCGTTTTGAGAAACTGAATGACTTTGCACAGGGTAGTGGTTTGGGGCTCTCTATATGTCAACTGATTGTGACCTATATGAGGGGACGAATATGGGTGGACAACAACTATACGCAAGGTGCACGTTTCTGCTTTACACATCCGTTGAAGTATAAATCAAAAGGGGAGGATGCTGTATGATGAGATATATCGTAGTAATATGGTTTTGTTTGCTGAGTATGCTATATTCTTGTGTGCTGTATGCAGAAGATGCCAATGCACAGCAATATCAGGATAGTATTCTGAAAATAGCACATGCGATGCCGAATACACTTGTCAGACTTACTTATTTACGTGATATGGCTTACAGGCATCAATATCCCCCTTATAACAAAACTTTTTCTACCGCTTTGTACGAGGAAGCCCGTGCCCAGAAGAATGTGACGTATGAAAATCAGGGAGCGTATTATCTAGCTTCCTGCTATGATAAACTACATGATCCGGACAGCCTGACTTATTGGGTGAATGAACTGAAAAAGTATGCTCCGGAAGTAGGCACTTATGACTATTATCTGGAGCAGAAGGCCGCTATCAGTCGCGCATTGGCTTCCAAGAGACAGGTAGAGAAGGCTGTATATATAGCTAAGGAAGCATTAAAAGAATCTTTGGAACATCATTGTAATAATGGAGAAATTGCATCGTACAATAGTCTGGGGTGTGCTTATGGAATATCCAGTAGAGGAGATGAAGCCTTGAAGATCTTCCAGAAAGCTTGTCAGCGTTTGACCCCACAGACTAAGGCTGCTTTGCGTGTGGATATCCTTTCACGCATTATCCGAATGTATAGCAATGCCGGGCAGGATAGTCTGAAACATTTTTATCTCAAACAGATGGATGAGACTTTGCAGGAAATCATTTCCCGTGAACCCGAAGCCCGTAAGAATTGGACAAACTTTGAAATCGACTGCCAACTTAAATATGTGTTCCTCTTTATGGAACAGGGGAATTTTCCTGTGGCATTGGAACATATGGATAAGGCTAAAGCATTACTGGACAGTCATGTCGATATAGCGTTTTGGCTGAATGTTCAGTTAGTTCAGTTACAGTATTATACTCGTACGAAGGAATATGATAAGAGTATTGCGTTGATAGATGAGGTGACTTCCGTGGTGCTGAATCATGATGCTTCCATATTCGCTACTTTCATTAATTATAAAGCATCTACACAGATTGATAAGGGTGATATTGACGGAGCTATTGAAACCAGGCGTTACCTGATACGGACTCAGGATTCATTGGATAATGTTTTTTCAGCAAATCAGTTACGACAAATGAAGGAAATCTATCATATTGATGATCTTCTTCTGGAAAAACAGAAAATAAAGGATACCAATTATCAGCGTGGTTTCCTGTTTCTTATCACATTGTTAGTGTTAGTGCTTTTGTTCTATCTTTATACTCGTTATTTGTCCCGGAAGATTGCTGTGGCTGAAAAAGTAACGGCAAATGCGGCTATGCAGGCAGAAGCGGATAATGTTACTAAAGATCGCTTGCAATCTGAAATCAGCCATGACATACGTACTCCGCTGAATGTGGTGGTAGGGTTTGCCGAACTTTTGACGGAGTCGAAAGAACTCACTGCGGAAGCGAAGGTGGAATATGGTAAAATGATTCAGGAAAATGCGGAAAATCTGTTGGAGTATGTCAATAGTATCCTGGAACTTTCTCGTTTGGAATCTGGTAAGACACAGTATGTACAGGAGGAGTGTGAAGTGATGGCCTTGTGTCGGCAAGAAATAGCCATTGCAGAACATACCGATAATGGGCGAGTGAGTATTCGTTTGAAGACGGATATAGAAAGTATGGCGATAAGTATAGATAAAAACAGGTTTTCTTCCTTGTTGTCCAGTCTGTTGATACCATCGGAGAATGATGAGAATACATACAATATTACTATTCGGATCAGACACGATAAAGAAAAGAATATGTTGTTCTTTAAAGTGACAGGTACGCCTTTGGCCAAAGCACGCTTTGAAAACAAGACAGCATTGATCCGTCATGAAATCAATGCGCACTTCATTCATGCCTTTAATGGTACTTATAAGGTGCAGGAAGGGGCTTCAGAAGGACCATTGGTCTTGTTTAGTATTCGGATATCTAATCAAGTCTTAACTGAATGATTCCTCCATAGGGAGTCAAAGCACTGAATGCCTCTTCCTGTTTTATAGCTCCTGCATAAAGTTGGGCGCAAATCAATACGCCTCCATGTGCAAATATGGCTACTTTCTCATAATTCTTTTCTTTCAGTTCATCCAAAAAACTGGCGACACGTTGATACTGTATGGCGAATGATTCACCGTTTGTAGCAGGTACGTTTATGTAGTCGGCATACCATTCTTTCAGTCTTGGATCACTTATTTCATCAAAATTCTTCATTTCCCAATCCCCGAAGTTCATTTCCATAATTCGGTTGTCACGTTCGGCATCAGGATATCCACAGTAGGTAGCAAGACGTACACAACGGGATAGCGGACTAGTATATACATAATCGAAATCTCTCCCTTTCGGACGGTAAGATTTTAAATTTCCGGATGTGACGGCAGCTTCTTGTTCGAAACTGTTTCGCAAAGGAACATCTGTTTGTCCGTAGCACACTCCGGGAGGGACATCTACCGAGGTATGTCTGATAAAAATAACTTCCATATAATTATTATTTTAAATAAACATTAATAAAATTCGGGTTACCGTATTTGATGTGTGCATACAGCAAGATTAATGCACCCAAATAGAATGAAAGCTCACAAAGCAGGAATGTAGCTCCGCAGCAATCTCCTGTATAACCTTGAAGACGACGTTTCATCAACCGATACAATAGGGTGAATGTCAAAATGGGGCAGATCATAACCGGCCAGAAATCTATCGGTAAGAATAATATAATAGGTAAAAATCCACAGATGAATCCCGTCAGTAATTCTTGCCAGGTCATGCGGTCATATACATTTTTTGCCTTGCTTTCTTCTTCTTTCCGTGCATAAGGCAAATAATTGATGATCTGTGAAGCACAGAATTTAGACCAGCAGTCGCCACAAATTACGAGTACACAAATCAGTTTCAAAGGTAGATTTTCCAGAAGTAAGAATAATAGCAAGAAATAGACTATTAATCCTATGACACCATAACTTCCTATCTGGGAATCTTTCATAATGGCAAGTGTCCGTTCTTTGGTGGTGCCTCCACCAAAGCCATCAAAAAAATCAGCCAGTCCGTCTTCGTGCAGACAGCCTGTGATAAGCAATCGGGAGAGGATGGCAAGTACCCATGCGATGGAAATGGGAAGTATCTGAGCTGCTATCCACAGTACTCCAACCGTAATACCACCCGTCAGCCATCCGGCTAATGGCCAGTATGGAACAATACGTTTGAAGTATTTAGCCGGGACTTCTTTGATTCTCCAAAAAGGAAGCCGGGTGAAGAAGATGAATGCTGCTAGGACTTTCATACGTTTAGAAATACTTTGTTATAGAAGCATGCGCGAAGTTATCCATTTCATTAATCATACGTATGGCGGACTGCACAATGGGATATGCACAGATGGCACCTGTCCCTTCACCCAAACGCAGACCTAAATTTAAAAGCGGTCTGGCTTTCATGTGATCGAGTAGTAGTTTATGACCTGTTTCATCTCCACAATGTCCGAAAATAGCATAATGCAGTACTTCCGGATATAATTTGCTGGCAGCCAGAATACAGTTTGTCATAATGAATCCATCTACTATAATAACTATTCCAAGTTCGGCTGCTTGAAGCATAGCACCTATTACCATCACCATTTCCAGGCCTCCAAAATAGCGGATGATATCATGGGGAGAACGATCTCCTCTGTAGTTATCTAATGACTGTTTTAATACTTCATATTTATGACGGATACCAACATTATCCAGTCCGCTTCCCGCACCTACACATTGCTCCAGAGGAATATTTGTAAAGCAAGTCATCCACAGGGATGAGGAAGATGTATTTCCAATACCCATTTCCCCGAAACTGAGTATATTGCTACCTTCTTTATGGCAATTGCGTACCACTTCTGCACCGCGTTCCAGACATAGTTCCATTTCCTCTTCTGTCATTGCAGCTTCATGCAGATAATTTCGAGTACTTTTCCGTACTTTCATGTCGATGATACCTGTATCATAAGGTAAATTATAATCTACACCGGCATCTACTATTTTCAAGGTAAACCCATGCTGTCGGCAAAGGAAATTCACTCCGGCACCTCCATGTAAGAAATTACTAATCTGTTGCCAGGTAACTTCTTTGGGCGAAAGGCTGACACCTTCGTCTACAATGCCATGATCAGCGGCAAAGATTATATTCTGTGGATGTTGCAGGGTAGGAGACAGAGTTTGTTGTATCCAGCCTATTTGCAAGGCCAGCTCTTCAAGAGTACCTAATGAACCTTTGGGTTTAGTCAGATTATTAATTTTATCAATCAATGCTGGACGGATATTCTCGTCCGGACGTATTATCTTAAATGTTTTCATATGCAATATTTATAACTTTGAATCTTATCATCTTACCATTCTATCATCTTTCCCTCTCTCTATTTCACTTTTACCGGAATCCCCGATACCATCAACCATACTTCATCAGCGTGTTCGGCGATGTACTGGTTCATCCAGCCTTGCATGTCTGTGAACTTACGCTGAATTTCATTTTCTGAAGTAGCCCCCATACCTATTTCATTGGTAACAAAGATGAAGGTAGCATCTTGCGCTGTAAAACGGTCGAATTCTTCTTTGGCAGCTGTCAGGGCACTATCTGTATCTGCATTTACATCAAAGAAGAAGTTGGTACACCATAAAGTAACACAGTCTATTAGGACAGTCCTTCCGATTAATTGATGACGGCTTAGCTCTTTTTCTTCCTCTATATTTGTCCATTCCGGTCCGCGTCTTTGTTGATGGCGGATTACGCGTTGTCGGAATTCTTCATCCCAAATACGTGCGGTAGCAAGGTAAACAGGAGTAGGAGAGAGACTTAGCGCCAGTTTTTCCGCATGGCTGCTTTTACCGGAGCGGGCACCTCCGGTAATGAGTATGATCCGTTTCATATTTTTTTCACTTTAGTGGCTGTAAAAGTACATTTTTATTTTTGAATATAAAAAAACTTCTTTTACCTTTGCACCGTCTTTTTAAGAAAGCAATGCGGCAGTAGCTCAGTTGGTAGAGCATCAGCTTCCCAAGCTGAGGGTCGCGAGTTCGAGCCTCGTTTGCCGCTCTTGCCGAAAAATGGGGAAGTTACAGATTTGTGGCTTCCTCATTTTGTATAATCCGAAAAACTTTAAAAAACAAAATAAAATGGCAGTAGAATTAAAAGACCTGACCAAACGCAGCGAGAATTATTCGCAGTGGTATAATGAACTGGTGGTAAAGGCCGACCTGGCAGAACAGTCAGCTGTGCGTGGCTGTATGGTGATTAAACCTTACGGATACGCTATTTGGGAGAAAATACAGCGTCAACTCGACGATATGTTTAAGGAAACAGGGCATGTGAATGCTTATTTCCCATTGTTGATTCCGAAATCTTTCCTCAGCCGTGAGGCAGAACATGTGGAAGGTTTTGCAAAGGAATGTGCAGTCGTTACTCATCATCGCCTGAAAAATGCTCCTGACGGTAGCGGAGTTATTGTGGACCCGGAAGCTAAGTTGGAAGAAGAACTGATCATCCGTCCTACTTCAGAAACCATCATTTGGAATACTTATAAGAATTGGATTAATTCCTATCGTGACCTGCCTATCTTGTGTAACCAATGGGCCAACGTAATGCGTTGGGAAATGCGTACTCGTCTTTTCCTGCGTACTGCTGAATTTTTGTGGCAGGAAGGGCATACTGCACATGCTACCCGTGAGGAAGCTGAAGAAGAAGCTGTACGTATGCTGAATGTATATGCCGAATTTGCCGAAAAATACATGGCAGTTCCCGTAGTGAAAGGTGTAAAATCGGCTAATGAGCGTTTTGCCGGTGCACTGGATACTTATACCATTGAGGCTATGATGCAGGATGGGAAAGCCTTGCAAAGTGGCACGTCGCACTTCCTTGGACAGAATTTCGCCAAGGCATTTGACGTGCAATTCGTGAACAAGGAAAACAAAATGGAATATGTTTGGGCTACTTCATGGGGGGTATCTACTCGCCTGATGGGTGCACTGATCATGACTCATTCTGATGACAACGGACTTGTACTGCCTCCGCATCTGGCTCCAATACAGGTGGTTATCGTGCCTATCTATAAGAACGCAGAGATGCTGCAGAAGATTAACGAGAAAGTGGCAGGCATTGTTGCTAAACTGAAGTCTATGGGTATTTCTGTTAAGTATGACAATGCTGATAACAAACGTCCGGGTTTCAAATTTGCTGATTATGAACTGAAAGGTGTGCCGGTACGTCTTGTTATGGGTGGTCGTGATTTGGAGAACAATACAATGGAAGTTATGCGTCGCGATACATTGGAGAAAGAAACTCTTTCTTGCGACGGCATCGAAGAATATGTAAAGAACCTGTTAGAAGAAATCCAGACTAATGTCTATCAGAAAGCCCTTAACTACCGTAACTCTCATATCACGAAAGTGGATAGTTATGATGAATTCAAGGAGAAGATTGAAGAAGGTGGATTTATTCTTGCTCACTGGGATGGTACTGTTGAAACAGAGGAGAAGATTAAAGAAGAAACAAAAGCAACTATCCGTTGTATTCCTTTCGAAACGTTCTTGGATGATGACAAAGAACCGGGTACCTGTATGGTGACAGGCAAACCTTCTGCTTGTCGTGCTTTATTCGCTCGTTCTTATTAAATATAGGATATCTTAAGATCTAAAGTAAAGGGCTGCACTTCGCACAAAGAAGATGCAGCCCTTGCCATTTTTACATCATTGTCATATCCTATACATGTTTCCGTAACACTGAATCTCCATCTTTGCATCGTAATAAAAAAGAAAGGAAATTCTCTTGAGGTCATGTCCGCGTGAGCAGACATGACTTTGTGGTTATAGAGAAGGTTAAAAGAGTTGTGTCTTCAGTCCGAACGATAAGCTGAGATAATCTTTGGGCTTCAGATATTTGTTGGTGAATGCACTTACTACATACAGATCACAGGTACTTATTTCATAATAAAAAGTAACGGCTCTTGCTCCCAGACGCCAACGTGGGGGAATATTATAAGTCAGACGTTGTCCCAGGAATACATGAATGCGTACCTTGGATGAGAAGCCGTAATAACCTTTTGGATAACGTTCGGGTTCATGTGTCCAAAATTCATTGCCGAATACTGTATTGAAATACATGCCGCATGCAAGTGGTTCGACAGCAAATTCTTTTCCAAGAGCTATACTCCATGGCATATAGTTCTGTTTCAGAGTCATGGTGATTTTGGTACGTTTGGAGTCGTACTTAGGCAGAATACCGAAAAAGATATCCGTTTCCCACTGATTCCGTTTTCCATAATCCCATCCTGTACCCAGAGATAGCAATCCCATGTTACCGGCAAATTGCAGCTTTGTATGTGTTGGTATCAGGCTTTCCCAGTGTTTACGATAGCGATGGACACGCTTATCATAACGGCTGGAACGTTTATTACTGATATCGGCACTGTCTATTTTTACTTTTTCTTTCTCCAGCCACACGGTATCATGTTTTGTGATGATAACGGTATCTCTGAATACCCGGCGTGGCTCTATGGTTATTGTATTGGCTTCTTGCGCATAGCCGGTTGATGAGCATACAAGAAGGAAGCACGTCAGTGCTTTAATAATAGACCACTTCACGCTCATATCCATCAGGGGTTACAGTAAATATATAATAGTTGCGGTGTTTCATACAGTCGCTCATGTAATACATCACGCCATCTTCAAAAAAATCTTCTTCGAATACGCGATGTTCATGCGCAGCAGTACAGAATAGTAAGCCGGGAAATTGCTTAATGGTATATTGAAACACTTGAGCTACATTATTGTTAAACTCCATGCAAAACGGTCGTATATGCATGGAGAAGATAGTACGGTCGTACTCGTCGCGGCGATCATCTAACTGGGCATTAATGAATTCAAAGTCAGGGATGGGGCGGGAGTAGTCGAATTCGATAGCATTGGTGTTCAGACAAATGAATTTGATGCGACCGGCTATGAAAGAAAAATTGGGGTCACCGAATACAATACGAAAAGTTTCTTCGCCTGTACCGAGGCAGTCATGATTACCGATCAGACCGACATAGGGAACTTTCAGCTTATTCATGATATCACGTTGCCACAGGAACTCGTCTGTAACACCGAAGTCGCTGTAATCTCCGCCATGAATGACAAAATCTATATCATCCCGTTTATTAAGGTGATTGACAAAGTCCAGGGTCTCATCATACCAACGCTGGGAGTCACCCATAGTGACAAAACGAATAGTTGCCTTATCCTTGCAATTGGCCTCTATCTTTTCTATATTACGATTATTTATATCTGTCTGACCACTGATGCGGACATCATAAGGATGGTAATCTATCATATCGCAACCGCCCATAAACAGGCCGGTAAGCGGAATGAACAGGAGTTTAGATAGTTTCATGTGTATGATATTAATATTATATAATCTCTTTGATTGAAAACTGATTGCAAAGATAGAGTTTTCTTTTAGATAAATGATTGTCTTATTTTCCTTTTTTCTGTTCCTTCGTGCTGTACTAATTTCCATAATTGTCCATTTTTTAGACGGAGGTGTCTAATTATTAGACACTATTTGTATACGTTTAAAAAGATAAATTGTTGATAATGAATGAATATTAAGTTTTGGCATACTTTCTGCATTTATATAAACAGAATATTATATAAGACTTTAATAATAAACATCATGATTGAAATTAATGACATCAGCAAAGTATTCCGTACAATGGAAGTAGAAACAGTAGCATTGAACCATGTGAATCTTGAGGTGAAAGAGGGAGAATTTGTAGCCATCATGGGACCGTCAGGTTGTGGTAAATCAACCCTGTTGAATATCTTGGGATTGCTGGATAATCCGACGGAAGGTTCATATAAACTTCTGGGACAGGAAGTCGGAGACCTAAAAGAAAAAGAACGTACCCGTGTGCGGAAAGGTAAACTAGGTTTCGTATTCCAAAGCTTTAACTTGATAGACGAACTGAATGTTTATGAAAATGTGGAATTGCCTTTGACGTATCTCGGCATTAAGGCTTCCGAACGTCGCCGGATGGTGGAGGATATATTGAAACGAATGAATATCAGCCATCGTGCCAAGCATTTCCCGCAACAATTGTCCGGTGGTCAGCAGCAACGTGTAGCTATTGCCCGTGCTGTGGTAATTAATCCTAAATTAATACTTGCCGATGAACCGACCGGTAATCTGGATTCTAAGAATGGTGCAGAAGTCATGAATCTGTTGACGGAATTGAATCGGGAGGGAACGACGATTATTATGGTAACACACTCTCAGCATGACGCTTCGTTTGCACATCGTACGATACATTTGTTTGATGGTAGCGTGGTGGCCAGTATTGCGGCACAAGGAGTATAAGTTTATAAAGAGATTGAACTATGAAACAACTATATTATGTCATACGTACCCTGTTGCGTGGGCGCGGTTCGAATATAATCAAAGTCATTTCCCTTGGATTGGGATTGACGATGAGTATTCTGCTGTTTTCACGTGTGGCTTTTGAACAAAGCTATGATACTTGCTACAAGGACTATGATGATCTTTATCAGATATACTCCATATTTTCGGCTGAGGGTGAACAATTTGAACCGCAAAAACAAAACTGTGGTCCTGTGGCAGGTGCCATTTTGGAGAATTTTCCCAAAGAGGTAGAGGCGGCTGCCAGCATTGCGTATTTTGTTTCTTCACCACTTTACAATGGCAGTGTACGCATCGATGCCCGGAAAATATTAGCCGATTCACTTTTTTTCAAGACTATGGGTATTGAGGTACTGAGTGGCAATCCGGAAAAAGATCTGATGCAGAACGATGTCATATTTTTGAGTGACGATTTGGCTCAGAAAATATATGGTGGTGAGAATCCTATTGGAAAAGTCATTAGTTATAATAAGGAGTTGCAACTGACGGTAAAGGGCACTTATGTCGATTTGCCCGAGAACGCTACTATGCGTCCGGAAGCTGTTATTTCCATGCCTACAGCTTGGAGCCGTGACTGGGGTAACTATTCCTGGCGCGGAGGCGACAGCTATTACGAATATATCCGTTTCCGTCCGGGAGCTGACAAGGAAGTGGTGAATGCCCGTCTGGATGCCATGATACAGAAGTATCGGCCGGAAGAAGATAAGAAAGCATACGGTTACACTGCTTTTGTGAAACCTATCCGTGATGTGTATCGTGACGAAGATCAGGTGAAACGCATGGACAGCATTATGAGTATCTTAGCTCTGGCTATTCTTTTTATCGCGTCACTGAACTACGTGCTCATTTCTATTTCTTCGCTTACGTATCGTGCCAAAGCGGTGGGTGTGCATAAGTGCAGCGGTGCAAGTGGAGGTACGGTGTTCTCAATGTTTCTTTTGGAAACGGGAATTATTATTGCGCTGGCCTTGGTGTTGATGGGGTTGATATTACTCAATTTTCAGGAGTTCATAGAAGATACTACCGCAGCCAAGTTGAGTGTACTTTTTGCACCGGACCGTATCTGGGTGCCGCTTGTTGTGGTACTGGTTCTGTTCATTGTAGGTGGAATTCTGCCAGGCAGGTTGTTTGCCCGCATACCTGTGTCTCAGGTGTTCCGCCGCTATACGGAAGGTAAAAAGGGGTGGAAGCGTCCGTTGCTATTCGTTCAGTTTGCGGGTGTGGCTTTCATTTGCGGATTGATGTATGTGGTGATGGCGCAGTACAATTATGTGAAAGATAAAGATATGGGCTACAATCCACAGCGTGTAGCCATCGGAAATGTTTATTTCGGTGGTGAAGAAGCGAGTGGTCCTGCCTTGCAATTCTTCCGCGGGCTGCCTTATGTGGAGGAGGTATCTTCTGCTGTCAGTACCCCTGTATGGAGCTATAGCGGTTCAATGATTGAAGGTGAGGGTGGACAATCGCTCTTCTCAACCCGATTCAGTTATGCACTTGAGGACTATTTTAAGATGATGGGGATGACGATGAAGGAAGGGCGTCCGGCGCGTGCATCGGACGAAATAGTCGTGAATGAGGCTTTTGCGGAACGGATGCGTTGGGGAGACAAAGCGCTGAATCATCCGTTGCGTGCCGAAGGTCGAAATTTGAAAGTAGTAGGTGTGCTGAAGAATTTCCATATAGGCTCTTTCTATCAGCCACAGGATGTCATTATGTTTGGCTATACCCGTACCTTTGGTAATACTGTTCATGTACGTCTCAAGGAACCCTTTGCCGAGAATTTGCGTCGTCTGAACAAGGACGTCTCTGAGGCTTATCCTGACAAGACGGTTGACTTCTATAGTATGGAAGATCAGATTTTGAACAAGTATAATCCGGTTCGTGTCTTCAGTAACGCCACGATATTGGCGGCATTGACTATGTTCTTTGTCATGCTGATGGGCCTGATTGGTTATACTACAGACGAAGTGCGTCGTCGTTCCAAGGAAATCGCTATTCGTAAGGTGAATGGGGCGGAATCTTTGGGAATATTGGAGTTGCTTTCGATAGATGTCCTTTATGTAGCGGCTCCGGCTGTTATTATCGGCATTATATCTGCAGCATATATCAATGGAATGTGGATGGATCAGTTTGCCGAACAAGTGCCGCTTTCCTGGCCGGTATATATATTGATAGCATTAGTTATCCTGTTACTTATCCTCGCTTGCGTCATCTGGAAGTCATGGCGGATAGCGAACGAAAATCCGGTAAACAGTATTAAAAGCGAGTAAAAAAAGAAAGATATGAGACAACTTTATTATACGGTTCAGATTTTGCTTCGTGGGCGGGGCAGTAATTTCATTAAACTGGTGTCCCTGACACTAGGGCTGCTGATAGGCATCTTGCTTTTCTCGCAAATAGCTTATGAATTGAGTTATGAGAATTTTTATAAAGATCCGGAAAATGTAGCTTTAATGCGTTGCCGTAGGGTGAAGGAGGGAATTCCTGATAAAGACTATGACGACAGCACTTTTCGCCCTGCCGCCGCTGATCTTTGGGAGGCATTGCCGGATTTGATAGAATCTGCCAGTCTTTCCGTTAATTTCTATCAGCCCGACTGCTATATTGACGATAAGAAACTGGAAGATATGCAGGTCATGTTTGCAGATACGCTTTTTTTCCAGACCATCGGCTTGGAAATATTACGTGGCGACCCACACGAATTGGCTACACCTTTGTCTGTCTTTCTCTCACAGAGTAAAGCACGCGAACTTTTTGGTGACGAGGAGCCGGTTGGAAAGACTTTCTCCATGAGTAAAATGCTGGATGTCACTGTACGTGGTATTTATCAGGATGTTCCCGGCAATACGGTATATCCGCATAACACAGTCATTTCACTGCCTACTCTTGAAGAATATATTTATGGACGTGGCACATGGAAGTCGAATGATATTTATAACGTTCTTTTCCGCCTGAAAAGTCCTGAAAGCGTAGAGGCGATGAATAATCGCATACAGAAAGCCGTAGAGCGTTATACCGAGACTAAAGAAGGAACGGATGTAATGGAATTCAGCATCTTGCCATTGTCGGATATCTATCTCAGTTCTTCTGACAATGTACGACGTCTGGTAATACTGGGTGTACTGGGCTTTTCTATCTTCTTTGTTTCTATCATGAATTATGTGCTGGCTGCAGTGGCTTCGTTCAGCCGTCGTGCCAAAGCAGTGGGAGTACATAAGTGTTGTGGTGCTGACGGAACGCATGTGTTGGGTATGTTCATGTGGGAAACAGGAATACTAGTTGCTACTTCTATTATAGCCTGTCTGGTGTTGATGTATATTTTCCGTGAAGGGATAGAGGATATGTTGCATGTCCGCCTTGCAGAACTCTTTACCTGGCAAAATCTGTGGGTTCCCGGTCTGACTGTACTTCTGTTGTTCTTAGTCGCAGGTGTTCTACCGGGTAGAATGTTTGCTAATATTCCTGTAACACAGATTTTCCGTAGATATACTGACAGTAAGCGTTCATGGAAACGGGGGTTGTTGTTCGTACAGTTTATTGGCGTATCTTTTATCCTGGGAGTGTTGATTACTACAATTTGGCAGTATCATGATTTGATGACACGAAGTGTTGGTTTTCGCACAGAGCGATTAGCGGTGGGGCAGTTGCGCACCACGGAAAATCTGAGCGGACAAGGAGTGGAAGATGACATTCGCAGGCAACCTTATGTGGAGTCTGTAGCACGTAATAGTAATTCGCTGCTTTCACATTACAGCACTACAGGGCTGACAGATATTCAAGGTAATTTCCTTTGTCCGCTACACTTTCAGAACGTTGCGAAAGACTTTCCGCAAACAGTAGGTATGCAGTTGGTGGAAGGTGCCTGGCCTGAACATATCGGCGAAGCATTAATAGGTCGTAAAGTGGTGGAAACGATGAAGTGGGGAGATAAAGCCTTGGGACAACGCTTACCAGTCAATGCACAATGGGTGGGTCTTGATAGCCAACCTACGGTGGTGGGTATTGTAGAAGATGTGCGTAATATGGGCTTTTTTATGGAACAGACTTGTACGGCTTTCATCCTTTCGGATAAACGTAACGGTTCTTACAACGTCCGCTTAAAAGAACCTGTAGATGAAAATCTTGCGCGACTGAATGAGTTTGTCAAAGAAGCATATCCGAAAGCTGCATTGGAGTTTATAACCTATATGGATATCCAACGGGAAAATTACAGCAATGTGTATCGTTTCCGTAATACTGTATGGATCACTTCTCTTTGCATTTTCTTTATTGTACTCATGGGACTTATTGGCTATGTGAACGATGAGACTCAACGTCGTTCCAAAGAAATTGCAATTCGTAAGGTGAATGGTGCCGAAGCTCCTTCTATTCTTAGCTTACTGGCAATGGACATACTAAAAGTGGCTATTGGTGCGGTGATCCTCGGCACCGGCTTTGCCTGGTATGTTTCCGGTGTCTGGCTGGAACAGTTTGCCGATAGTACACTGCCTTCACCGGTGTGGTTTGTTCTGCTGGCAGTGGGCTTATTGGTGCTTATTGTACTTCTGGTGATTCTTAAAGCCTGGCGCATTGCCAATGAAAATCCAGTACAGAGCATCAAGAGCGAATAGAGGTAATTTAATGCTTTAACCTTGCCTACAGCTATCTGTAAAGCTGAATAAAAAGGGTGTAGCCTTTCAGATCGGATGGCTACACCCTTTGATAAGGATGGTGTAGTCCTTTGGTGCTTAGGGCTACACCCTTTTTAGTTGAAGGTTATACCTTCTGTTTGAGTGGTACAAATTACTTACGCGATACTCTCTTTGTTTTTCTTCCGAATATACGTCCATAACACTACAAGTGCTGTTAGGAAAGCGAAAAAGTCAGCCACCGGCATACTGGTCCAGATACCATCCAATCCTATAAAGCGGGGGAAGAAGATCAGACCGGGAAGTAAATATAAGAGTTGCCGGGTAAGTGAAAGGAAAATACTGATTTTAGCCTTTCCGATACTTTGGAAGAAGTTACCGATAACAATCTGCGCACCCACCAACGGGAACATCAACACGCAAATGCGAACACCGCGTGAAGCAATGTCAATCAGTTCCTGATCGTTTGTGAAGATAGCGGACACAGCATGCGGGAAAAGCTCGCAAATGAGGAAACCACTGCTCGTGATGCACACACCGGTCAGAATACTCAGTTTTAAGGTTTGCTTCACACGGTCATGCTTCTGTGCCCCGAAATTATATCCCACAATGGGCTGCATACCCATGGTTAATCCTAATACAATCATTATATAGAGAGTGAGCAGGCGATTGATGATGCCGTAAGCTCCGATGGCCATATCACCTCCGTGGCGTTGCAGAGAGTTGTTGATGATAATCACAATGACACAGGCGCACACATTCATCAAGAAAGGTGACATTCCGATCGAAAAAATACTGCTGATGATGCGCTTCTTTAGTTTCCAGAAATCCGGGCGGAAGCGCACAAAGCTGTCTTTATCAAGGAAATGTTTCACTACCCACACCATACCGATAAACTGCGAAATAACGGTTGCCGTGGCAGCTCCGCGAATACCCCAGTCAAAATGGAAGATAAAGATAGGAGCAAGGATGATGTTACAAACCACGGTTACCATGGAAGTCAACATTGCCTTTTTAGGATATCCCGTGGCACGCATGATATTGTTCAATCCGATCATCGTGTAAGTAATAGGTGTTCCTGCAAGAATAATTTGCATGAAATCCCGAGCATAGGGCAGTGTATCCTGGCTGGCACCGAAGAACCTTAATATTTCATCCAAAAACAAAAAGGCGAGTCCGCCGAAAACAACAGCATTGATCAGACAAAACATCAGCGTATTTCCCAATACCTCGGTAGCTCCATCCAAATCTTTCTGCCCCAAACGGATGGATGAGATTGTAGATCCACCTGCCGACACCAATGTACAGAATGCTACCACAAGATTCATCAGCGGAAAAGTAATGGCCAATCCGGCAATACCCATTGCACCCACACCGTGACCGATGAAAATGCTGTCGATGATGTTGTACAGTGAAGTAATCGTCATACCGATGATGGCGGGTATAGAATATTGTAGCAGCAGTTTACCTATACGTTCGGTACCTAATATGTGAGGGTTATTATCCATAACTATTAATCTAAAGAAAGTAATGAATCCGCGTTCGTCCGCTCTGGTCCGTGCCGTCCGCGTATCTGTATTTGCAGCAAAGTTACTCATTTATTTGCTCTGTTCAAGGATTATTCAGACCTTTGTATCGTAATTGATAAGGTATTAACATTATAAGGTAAAAGGAAGTTTATATGACTGAAACAAAAAACATCGCCGTTCTTTTCGACTTCGACGGTGTCGTTGTCGACACAGAGACGCAGTATAGCATCTTCTGGCACAAAATGGGAGTAGATTACTTGGGTATGGAAGACCTTGAAAGCCGCGTAAAGGGACAAACTTTGGTGTATATCTATAACACCTTCTTTCCCGGTATGATTAAAGAACAGGAAGAAATTACCGCCGGCCTCGACCGCTTTGAGCAGGAAATGACATTCGAATTTATTCCCGGTGTAGAATCTTTTATTGCCGATCTCCGTCGCAATGGTGTAAAGATGGCTGTGGTCACCAGTTCCAATGATAAAAAGATGGAAGCTGTATATCGTGCCAAACCCGAAATCAAAACTATGTTCGACCGTATTCTTACGGCTGAAATGTTCACAGCTTCCAAACCTGCACCGGATTGCTTCTTGCTTGGCATGAAAGTATTTGGCACCACACCGGAAACAACTTACGTTTTCGAAGACTCTTTCAACGGACTGAAAGCGGGTATGGCTTCCGGAGCTACAGTAATAGGTTTGGCCACTACCAATTCACGCGAAGAAATAGTTCCGTTGTGTCATTATGTTTTGGATGATTTCCAAGGGTTCACTTACGATAAATTAACAGAATTGCATAAGTAAAGGGAAAAAGCATTACCTTTGCGGCGATTTCACCACAGATTACACTGATTTACACAGATAATATGCTGAGGATGATATTGCTCTGTGCCAATCTGTGTAATCTGTGGTGAAAAAGCAATCAATAACTAAATAATTAAAATTATGGCTGGTTATATTTCAGATGACACTCGAAAAGTGACTACTCATCGCCTTGTAGAGATGAAGCAGAGAGGCGAAAAGATATCTATGTTGACGTCTTATGACTATACTATGGCACAGATTGTAGACGGTGCAGGCATGGATGTAATCCTGGTAGGCGATTCTGCCAGTAATGTGATGGCAGGTAATGTGACTACGCTTCCGATTACCCTCGACCAGATGATATATCATGCAAAATCCGTAGTTCGTGGTGTGAAACGTGCTATGGTGGTAGTAGATATGCCTTTTGGATCTTACCAAGGTAATGAGATGGAAGGTCTTGCTTCGGCTATCCGTATCATGAAAGAGAGTCATGCAGACGCTCTGAAACTGGAGGGTGGTGAAGAAATTATAGGTACGGTGAAACGTATCCTCAGTGCCGGTATTCCTATTATGGGACATCTCGGACTGATGCCGCAATCTATCAATAAATACGGTACTTATACGGTTCGTGCGAAAGATGATACGGAAGCTGAAAAACTGATCAGTGACGCTCACATGCTGGAAGAAGCCGGTTGTTTTGCTATCGTACTGGAGAAAATCCCTGCCGCTTTAGCCGAACGTGTGGCAAGTGAACTGACCATTCCTATTATCGGTATCGGTGCCGGTGGTGGAGTAGATGGCCAGGTGTTGGTGATTCAGGATATGCTGGGAATGAACAATGGTTTCCGTCCTCGTTTCCTGCGTCGTTATGCCGATCTGCATACTGTGATGACTGATGCTATCAGCCGTTATGTATCTGATGTCAAGAACTTAGATTTCCCGAATGAGAAAGAGCAATACTGATAATCTTTGGTCACTGGGCTTTATGAGGATATGCTTTGCCAATTTCCTGCTTTTTGCATCCATCTACATGCTTTTCCCGGTGCTTCCCTCGGTGATGATGTCCCGATTGGGCATTTCCACAGGGCAGGCTGGCAGCATGTTTCTGGTATTTGCAGCGGCGATGTTCCTGGTGGGGCCGTTCCATGCATATCTGGGAGATGAGTATAAGCGGAAACGTGTACTTGTCTATTCCATATTTGTGATTTTGGGAACGACTTTAGGCTATATCTTTGTCGATACTTTTCCGAGGTTGCTGATGCTTGCTGCTGTGCAGGGTGGAGCATTCGGATTGGCTGCGACGGCAGGCATTACGGTGGCCATCGATATCACTACTGCTTCGCGCCGTAGTGCCGGAAATCTGGGCTTTGCACTGGCAGCCCGCTTGGGTATGCTGGTAGGAGTAGCAGCGGGAATATGGATGTTCCAGTTCAAAGGTTTTAGTATGACGGCATATTTTTCTATATTATGCAGTATATTCAGTATTCTATTTGCATTGCGGGTATATGTAGCTTTTCGTGCACCGATAGGAGTGGGGTATTGCAATCTTGACCGTTTCTTGTTGTTGCGGGGTTGGCTTCCCGCCCTCAATTTGGTACTGATTGCTTTTATTCCCGGGATTGCATTATTGTTAATCAAACAAGGGGATTATGCTGCACTGTTTTTTCTCGTTGTTCTGGTAGTGCTTACGATACCTTTTACGAAGATATTTGTTAAGCTCTCGCAACATTGTCAACGGGGAACAGCGAATACAACTTGCCATTTGGCCACGGAAGCTGGTATTCTGATTGGTCTTGCAGTTTGTTGTTTCCTATCGGATCATGGAGAAATGTATTCTGAATTTGCAGATGGGACCGGTATTGCAGATATTTATCTATATACTGATTTTCAGTTGATTTATAAGGTAATCGGTATTGGAATTCTGGTAGCTTTGGCTTTTTTCTTTTTGCTGACGTATCCTTATTATAAGAGGAAAAAAGTAAGATGAAACTTGTAAATCCGCCAATCTATCGGATTCATATTAACTCCTTTCCCCTCTCTCTTAACTTAAATACGGGAGAAAAATAATAATTCCGATAATTGCCGCCGCAACAGCGCACACCAGCACTGCTCCGGCGGCAATGTCTTTTACCTGCCCTGCAATGGGGTGACGCTCGGGAGAAACCAGATCCACCAATTTCTCAATGGCTGTATTAAACAATTCTGCGGCTATTACCACGCCAATACATAAGATAATGACTATCCATTCCGTACGTGTTATGCCAAAGAAAAAACCGGCAGCTATCACCACTGCTGTAGTAATGAGATGAAAACTTAAGTTCTGTTCTTTCCCTACACATTGCCGGATACCTTTCCAGGCATATCCGAAACTGCGGATCTGTTTTTTAAAACTATATTTCACTTTACCTCTTTTTTGTTAGTATCTGTTAACTATTAGACTAACGTCTAGTCTAGGGTAAACTAAACGTTAGTCTGCGGGTAGATGGGTCTTCAGTCCGGGGTAAACTCTTGTCACTCGTAGCTAACTCAGCTTCTTGAAACTTGTTTCACTCCCTTCACCGTCCTCAGCTTTTTGAGCAGTGTCTCCAGTCGTCCTGTATCACCTACCATAATCGTCATCGTTCCGGAGAATAAACCATCATGGGAGTCAATACCGATAGAGCGCAATGAGATATCATTTTCTTTGGATATGATCGAAGTTATATTTGTAACAATGCCTATATCATCATGTCCCACAACGCGCAGCGTAATCGGATACTGCGTACCTTGCGATTTACCGGCCCAGCGTGCTTTTACAATCCGGTATCCGAATCGTTCACGTAACTGTGTGGCGTTAGGGCAGTCACTACGATGTATCTTGATGCCGCCGGTCACACTAACAAAACCGAAAACATCATCTCCATAAATCGGACTACAGCAGCGTGCCAGCTTGAAGTCCAGTCCTTTCAGATCCTGATCAATTACCAGTACATCTTCTTTCGAACGGGTGATTTCGTCGTTCTGTGTCTGTTGCAGATTATATCCATCGGCACTGCGGTATGTGATGTCGTCATGCGTATCACTTTCCCTCCTCTGCTGTTCCAGATATTTATCGATGATTTCATTTACATCCAGTGTTTCATCTGCGATGCTTTGATAAAAGTCTGTCACTGTCTTGAAGCCGAGACGTTTGATCAGGCGCATCATTACGGCTTCATCATATTCTATTTTCCGGTTCTTGAATTTACGCTCTATCGTTTCTTTGGCAAAGGCATGCTGACGGGCAACCATCTCCTTCAATGCCTGGCGTATCTTGGTACGTGCCTTGGAGCTGGTTACAATATTCAACCAATCCTGTTTGGGTGTCTGTGTATTCGAGGTCATAATTTCCACTTGATCACCACTATTCAGCACTTGCCGCAATTGGGCATTCTTGCCGTTTACTTTCGCACCGATACACTTACACCCTAATTTGCTATGGATGTGGAAAGCAAAATCCAGTACCGTGGCTCCCTTACCTAACTTAAATAGATCGCCTTTCGGAGTGAATACGAAGACCTCATCCTCGTATAAATCCAGTTTGAACTGGTCCATAGCTTCCAACCCGTTACTATCCGAGTTTTCTAATGCTTCACGGACAGTAGTCAGCCATTCATCCAATCCCGTTTCTCCCTTTACACCTTTGTAACGCCAGTGAGCAGCGAGCCCCCGTTCGGCGATATCGTCCATGCGTTCGGTACGTATCTGTACTTCCACCCATTTGCTTTCGGGACCCATTACAGTAATGTGTAATGACTCGTAACCGTTACTTTTTGGTACAGATAGCCAGTCACGCAAGCGCTTCGGGTTAGGTTGGTACATATCTGTTACAATGGAATATGCTTGCCAGCACTCCTGCTTTTCTTTATCTACAGGCGAATCCAGGATAATGCGGATGGCAAACAAGTCATATACCCCTTCGAACGGACATTTCTGCTTCTTCATCTTCTGATAGATGGAGTGAATGGATTTTGTACGCCCTTTGATGTGGAAATGCAATCCGGCTTCTTCCAGTTTCTTCTGCATCGGAGCGATGAAGGCGGCAATATACTTGTCACGGGACGCTTTTGTCTCGTTCAGCTTATCCTTGATATGATAGTAAACCTCTTTCTCCGTATATTTCAGCGAAAGGTCTTCCAGTTCCGATTTCAGCTTATATAAACCCAGTTTGTGGGCGAGGGGAGCGTACAGGTAGGCCGCTTCATTTGCCACTTGCCGACGGGCTTCGTCATTTTTACTGTCTTTGATTTGCCGCATGATGTTCACACGGTCGGCAATCATTATCAGGATCACACGCATATCTTCCGCAAAAGAAAGCAACAGGTTGCGGAAGTTTTCCGATTCGATAGTCGGGCTTTTGGAGTAAAGCTCATTTACACGGATGAGCCCGCGGATGATGCCTGCCACGTCTTCACCGAAAGCGGCTTGCACTTCTTCGGGGGTACAAGCTCCGTTTCTCACGCTTTCGTGCAGCATGATGCCCAGAATAGACGCCCGTTTCATTCCGATTTCTTCGGCCACGATAACGGCAGTCTGCATATCTTTAATCAGTGGATTCAGTCCGAAGGTGTCACGCTGAACGCGGTTATCCTTTATAGAGTTGATAAGATGTGTTTTCAGTTTTCTACAGTCACCTTTCTGTAATGTCTCACCGGTCAACTGCAATAATTTTCTGTAGAGAGAGAAGAGCAATTCCTTCTCTTCAGTAGTGAAAAATTCATCTCTTTCCATAATTGTCCATTTTTGTTGCCCAAAGGTAGTTTTTTTCTTCCTTTCTATTATAAGGCTTGTGCTTTTTTTGTATTTTTGGCAATCAATTAATAAAAAATAGATAGTATGATAACACCGCAAGACAAAGAGTTGCTTAGGCAAAAAGGTATTTCAGAAGAGCAGATAGCTGAACAGCTGACCTGTTTTGAGAAAGGTTTCCCGTACTTAAAGCTGGCTGCTGCCGCTTCATTGGAAAAAGGTATTTTGGCACCTGCAGCAGAAGAGCAGAAGCTCTATCTCGATGCATGGGATGCATATACGCGGACAGATAAAGTAGTAGTGAAGTTTGTTCCTGCTTCAGGTGCGGCAAGCCGTATGTTCAAGAATTTATTCGAATTTCTTGGGGCTGATTATGATGTGCCCGAAACTAAATTCGAAAAAACATTCTTTGAGCAGATTGAAAAGTTTGCTTTCTATAATGACTTGAATGCCGCCTGTGAGAAAGCATTCGAGAAGAACATTCCCGCATTGATGGCTGAGGGTGATTATAAAGCTGTAGTGGCTGCATTGCTTGAGGCGGCAGGACTGAATTATGGTGCGCTTCCGAAAGGTTTGTTGAAATTCCACAGATATGAAGATGGAAGCCGTACTCCATTGGAAGAACATCTTGTGGAAGGTGCTCTCTATGCTGCTAACAAGAATGGAAAAGTCAATGTGCATTTTACCGTTTCTCCTGAACATCGCCGCTTGTTCGAAAACCTGGTGGCAGACAAAGCAGCTGTCTATGCCAAGAAATACGGTGTAGATTACAATGTAACTTTTTCTGAACAGAAACCCTGTACGGACACTATTGCTGCCGATATGAACAATCAGCCTTTCCGTGATAACGGCAAGTTGTTGTTCCGTCCGGGTGGTCATGGTGCGCTGATCGAGAATCTGAATGATCTTGATGCAGATATTATCTTTATCAAGAATATCGACAATGTAGTGCCTGATAAACTAAAAGGTGACACCGTGTTGTATAAGAAGTTGATTGCCGGAGTATTAGTGGTGCTGCAACAAAAAGCATTTGCTTATTTGGAACTTTTGGATAGCGGCAGATATACTCACGAACAAGTGCTTGAAATTCTGCAATTCCTGCAAAAGAAATTGTTCTGTAAAAATCCTGAGACCAAGAATCTGGAAGATGCTGAACTCGTACTTTATCTGAAAGAGAAACTGAATCGTCCGATGCGTGTATGCGGTATGGTGAAAAATGTAGGCGAGCCGGGTGGCGGTCCGTTCCTGGCATATAATAGTGACGGTACTATTTCTCTGCAAATTCTTGAAAGTTCTCAAATTGATATGGACGATCCGGAGAAAAAAGAGATGTTCGAAAAGGGTACGCACTTTAATCCTGTAGATTTGGTTTGTGCTGTGCGCGATTATAAGGGTCATAAGTTTGATCTTGTTAATTTCGTAGATAAGGCTACCGGTTTCATCTCTTATAAATCAAAGAATGGCAAAGATCTCAAAGCACTTGAACTTCCCGGTCTGTGGAACGGTGCCATGAGTGACTGGAATACGGTGTTTGTAGAAGTTTCTCTGAGTACGTTCAATCCGGTAAAGACGGTGAATGATTTGCTGAGAGAACAACATCAATAAATGATATTTCAATAAAAAAGAAAAGTGCCATAGTTTTATTATAATAGCCGGAATGATTTATTTGAGGTCATTCCGGCTTTTTACTTTTTGTAGGTCAATAACAAAGGCCTGACATTAGAATTCTACGGTAACTCCAATCGACGGTAATATCGTTCCACTTTCCTGTTTCAGATATTTCATCTTATATCTTTGTTCTCCTACAGGTGCAGACGGGTTTTCAATAACTCCTGTACTCATAATCACATCCTGCTGCTTCAACTTACTTCCTGTGATATTCTGCAAATCGAGATAAAAACCTACCATGCAGCGATGAAAATAGAAAGATTTATCTACACGAATATCAAGTTGGGCGAAATTGGGTAGACGCTCCGTATTGTACTTTGAGTAATCATAATACGGACGCCCCTGTGCATTCCAAGCTTCAACCAATGATGATTTCTCTTTATCGTATGGAGTGTAAGGAGCACCACCTATATAACTTAATTTTCCTCCGATACTCCAACGACGCGGCAGGTTGTACGTACCACTCACATTCAGAATGAAACGATTGTCCCAAGCAGAAGCTATGTCGTTATATTCACTGCGGAAGACAGTAAGGGAAGATACAAAGTTGAAGCGCTCCGGTATCTGCCAACGCAACATGGTTTCTACACCATAAGCACGCCCTCGTGCAGTCGGAATCAATGCCTCATTACCTACTGTGCCATAATCGTCTCCCTTACATGCCAGAGGGATGTCGTCACGGAGAGAAAGAGGCATACGGCTGTAACGCTTAAAGAAACCTTCTGCCGAAATCATCAACCTATCCTGTAAATGCCAATCAAGTCCGAGGCTGGTCTCCATCACTTGCATATACTTTAAATTCTTATTTGCATAAAGACCGTCGTTGTTCTTGAAACCTAATGCTGTATAAGGTGGTAGCTGGTAATATAGACCTGCATTTCCGCTTATTGTCCATTGCTGGGTTAGTTCGTAAGATAAGGAGAGGCGGGGAGAGAGCTGTTTCCATAATTCTTTCATCTCCTTATTGTAGTTGTTACCATCTGTACGGATGCCTGCGGATGCGGAAAAACGTTTATTGGCGGTGGTATAATCTGTTGAGAAGAAACCGCCCCAACTGAATATGTTCAAATCCGTCCGGTAATCAGAGAGTGTAGAGGTTATACCGAATATTCGCTGATTCGTTTGATTCGTATAGTTGGAATAATTCATTTCTGCACCTTCCTTCAATGTCCATTGCCCTAATCTCGTTTGGTTTTCAAAGCGCAGGGTGATCTTTTGCTCTACTGAACGAAGCCGGAGTGTCAGATTGTCTTCGGAAGATTCATCATTATTCAGATATTTTATATTACGATTGTTCAGGTAGTTATGGCTTAAGGTGACCGATTGTACATGTTTCCCTGCATAATGGCGGTATGAAGCTCCCACTGTGAATGTCTCCTGGTGAATGGTAGGCAGATAACTTAATATGTATTCCGCGTCTTCTCCTTTCTCGTCTGTATTCAGTTTCATCTTATCAATGCCGACTAAGCCAAGTAGGATCAGTTCATCATGTACTGATAGTTTGGTCTTCAATTTGAATTGACCGTCAATGAAGTTTGGCAGAAAAGGAAGTCCTAAAGCCTTGAACAGTAGTTGCAGATAAGATTGCCGTATAGAAAACAGATAGGTTGTCTTATCGCTCAAATGTCCGTTACCACTGAAAGAAACTTCGGATGCTCCCAAGGTTGCCTTAAATGTCTGTTTGTCCGGGTTGCCATCGCGCAGACGAAAATCTAATACTGAACTCATGGCTCCGGAACGATTGGCCGGAAATGCTCCGGTGTAGAAACTGATTTCCCGTATCAAATCTGCATTGACTATACTGACCGGGCCACCCGATGCACCCTGTGTGGCAAAGTGGTTGATATTAGGTATTTCTATTCCATCCATATAGAAGCGATTCTCGGAAGGTGACCCGCCTCGTACTATCAAGTCGTTTCTATAACCGATGGGAGAGAAAGAGACACCGGGATAGGCTCGCACGATGCGTGAGATATCGCGGTTTCCTCCCGGACTTTTTTCTATCTCCTGCAAGCCTATGATACGCATACTTACCGGACTTTCCACCGTTTTCCGGAAAGGAGAGGGGGTGACCACTATTGCTGATAGCATATTTTCATCTTCCTCTATCTCTATCTCGATGAAAGGCGTAGAGGCGGAAACCAAATACTCGGAGGTCACTGCGCTTTTATAACCTATCAGTGTTGTTTCGAAGCGATAAATGCCAGGGGGGATCTGTTCTATACGAAATATGCCTAGAGAATCTGTCGATGCTCCTTTACCGGGAATACCTGCAACCACAACGTTGGCATAAGCCACCGGTTGGCGTGATTGTTTATCAATAACTTTTCCGCGTACGGAGTAGTTGACCGCAGCAGCGTAGATACAAACATTGCACAGTAGCAGTGAAAGTGTCAGTAGAATATGTTTGCTCGTTATCATATATGCAAATATAGATATTATTGATATATAATAAGTGAAACAGGGACATAAAAAAACTGTTCGGAAATCATCCCGAACAGTTTTCATTTCTTTGTTAAGTTGTAAGATTAATATCTTCCACCGCGATCTCCGCCGCCATAGCCACCGCCACGATTGCCGCCGCCGTAGCCACCGCCACGATTGCCGCCGCCATAGCCACCACCACGGTTGCCACCGCCATAGCCACCACCACGGTTGCCACCTGCAGGTCTTTCTGTTCTGGGGCGAGCTACGCTAATAGCGATGTTCTTGCCTTCGAATTCTGTTTCGTTAAGAGCGTCAATAGCCTTCTGACCTTCTTCATCATTCGGCATTTCTACGAAGCCGAAACCGCGTGAACGTCCCGTCTCTCTGTCGTTAATAATGTAGGCTGAAGTTACTTCGCCATACTGTGAAAATAATTCCTGTAAGCTGTCACTGTTTGTGTTCCAGCTTAGGTTTGCAACATAAATGTTCATTTCTTTTTGTAAGTTAAAATTGTTATTTATTAATGATTGAGATCCGCACGGCGTTCATACCTCGCGTACCACGTTCAATTTCAAATGTTACGTTATCCCCTTCGGTTATCCCTTCGGGAGCGGAAGTAACGTGGAAAAAATATTTCTCACCACTTCCTAAATCTTTAATAAAACCATAACCTCTGGACACATTAAAATGTTCAATACGTCCGTTTAATGGCAGAACTTCTTCTGCTTCGCCTTTTTTCGGAATTGATATTTCTATTTCAGAAGCATCAATTTCTTCTTTAGGCTTTACACCTTCTGGTGTGGAGTGAAGAATACCGTTTTCGTCCACATAAGCCAGCATCTCTTCGAAGCTACGGCTACCGCTGCTCAATCGTTCTTCTTTTCTCTTTTGTTTTTCTTCTCGCTTACTCTGTTTCGCTTTTTCTCTGTCTCTTTTACTTGATGTTACTCTTTTTACTGCCATTCTTTAATTATTATATATTATGCAGTTTATATACTGCACTTAGTTTTTCTGACTAATGGCTGCACCTAATCCGTTCAGGATCCATACAACAATATAATCTTGTGATGAACAAAGGAGCTGATTATGAGGTCATTTTGGGATGGAATAATTTGCGGAATACCGCAAAAGCAAACATGCACAAAGAAGATTTCAGAATAAACCCTATTGTTTATGCTACAAAGATACAGATAAAAATGAGCTATCCATTCGTTTTTTAAATTATTTAAAGCGGTAGCTACTTATTTTTTTATGTACATTTGTGCTTCTTAATATAAACACATAGCAAAAATGAAGAAGATTTTATTGTTAGGTTCCGGTGAACTGGGCAAAGAGTTTGTGATTTCTGCCCAACGAAAAGGTCAATATATTATTGCCTGTGATTCATATGCCGGAGCACCTGCGATGCAGGTGGCTGATGAATATGAGGTATTTAGCATGCTTGACGGCGATGCATTGGAACGTGTGGTACGCAAACACCAACCGGATATCATTGTTCCGGAAATCGAGGCCATCCGTACAGAACGCCTTTACGATTTTGAGAAGGAAGGTATTCAGGTGGTACCTAGTGCCCGTGCTGTAAACTTTACTATGAACCGCAAGGCTATCCGTGATCTGGCCGCACAGGAGTTGGGACTGAAAACTGCTAAATATTTTTATGCAAAAACTCTGGATGAGTTGAAAGCTGCTTCTGAAAAGATCGGTTTTCCTTGCGTAGTGAAGCCGCTGATGTCTTCTTCGGGCAAGGGGCAGTCTCTTGTGAAGAGTGCGGATGAATTGGAACATGCCTGGGAATATGGCTGCAATGGTAGCCGTGGTGATATAAAAGAATTGATTATTGAAGAATTTATCAAGTTTGATAGTGAGATAACATTACTTACGGTGACGCAAAAGAATGGGCCTACCTTGTTTTGTCCGCCCATCGGACATGTGCAGAAAGGGGGAGATTATCGTGAAAGTTTTCAGCCGGCGCACATTGATCCGGCTCATTTGAAGGAAGCGCAGGAAATGGCTGAGAAGGTGACTCGGGCTCTGACCGGTGCCGGCCTGTGGGGAGTTGAATTTTTCTTGAGTCATGAAAATGGAGTTTATTTCTCGGAACTTTCTCCGCGTCCGCATGATACGGGTATGGTGACATTGGCAGGAACACAAAATTTGAATGAATTTGAACTTCATTTACGTGCTGTACTAGGTTTGCCTATTCCAAACATTAAGCAAGAGCGTATTGGTGCCAGTGCTGTGATTCTTTCAACTATTGCCAGCCAGGAGCGTCCTGATTATCGCGGTATTGAAGAGGTGACGAAAGAAGAAGACACTTATCTCCGCATTTTCGGTAAGCCGACGACGCGCGTCAATCGGCGTATGGGCGTGGTGTTATGCTATGCACCGTTAAAGTCAGATCTGGATGCATTGAGAGATAAGGCTAAGCGAATTGCAGAAAAGGTTGAAGTGTATTAAGGCTTACTTATTAGATAAAAGAAAAGCAGTTGTCACAGATTGAGTGACAGCTGCTTTTTTATTTCGCAACTACTATTTCAACATTATATCCGATAAAAAGCCCGCTTTCAATTACTCCGGTAATTGCTTTCAGGTTTTGTTCCAAAGAAGGATCAACATAGCTGAAGCGGGTATCAAAAATAAAGTTGCCGTTTTCGGTGAGAACAGGTCCGTCTTTTCCACCGGCAAGACGCAATTTCACGTCAGAAGCTCCTAACCGTTGCATTTCGCTTTCTACAAAAGTTAATGCACCTGGAAACACTTCTACAGGTATTGGAAAATGACTTCCCAAATGATCTACCAGTTTTGTATCATCAATGATAATGAAGCTCTTACTACTGCTTTTTATCAGAAGTTTTTCTTTGAACATGGCTCCACCACGTCCCTTAATCAGACTTTTCTCCGGATCTACTTCATCAGCACCATCAAAAACCCAGTCTGGACGCTTATTCCAAAGGGGCGTTTGTGGTATACCCAATTGTATGCAGGTCATGGAAATTTCTGCAGAGGCAGGGATAACTTCTATGTGTAGAGATTCTTTGCGAATACGTTCCGCTAATGCGAATAGCGTCAGATAAACGGTAGAACCGGAGCCGGCTCCGATCACATCACCATCCTTCGCCATTGCGGCAATTTCCTGTGCTACGATTTCTTTGCCCTCACGATTAATGATCGCATTCGACCATTGCAAATGATTTATCAGTTGATTATCCCATTTCATTGTCAGAGGTTGCTAATCGTTATTATCTTCTTCGTCGTCAGTCAGGTTGTTCAGTTCTACTTCAAGTTCAACCAACTCTTGTTCCCAAATTTTTCTGATGTTTGCCGGCGTATTTTTGGGAGCTTCCTTAATACGTTTTTGAGCTAATGATACTTCATGCTCCAGCTGTGAACGTCTACTCATAAGTCTTGCTATTTATAGTTGTTTTTATAGATAACATTCTGTTTTGCTCAATTGTTCTTATATTTGGTAAGAATTTTGTATTACCCGAATAACTCGGGATAGATTTCTCCATCACCATCGGCTACATCGAGGCTCTGTAGTAGTTTACCGTCAGGAGCATAGAAAAGTTGAATTTCTCTGTCAGAGTTATACTCTTCTATATCGATGATTACTACAGTAGACATTTTGGGGAAAGTAATTATCTTTATATATCTGATTTGTATAGGAGGGGTCTCTGTCTGCATAAATGCTTTAGCTACGGGAGCAGGGACATCTTCCAGGCTTTCGACGTTTGTCTCCGTCATTATCCATTGGGCATTGTTTCCGAACCAGACGTTCATTTCGTGGCTATCTGAAACGAATCCGGCAATGTGGTAATCACTTTTATGCGTCCATTCCACGGTCGTCACTTTAGGATACATCTTTTTGAAAGTTTCCTGTACTTTTTCCGGAGTATTTTCTGCGCATACGGAAGCAGGTATCAGCAACAACAAGCCTGCCAATAAACTGAAATTAAACTTTTTCATAATCAAGGTCTGTTTTTAGTTGCTATTAGAAACAACCCTGAGAGACTTTTGTTTATTGCATTTTTGAGCAAAAACAGAGTTGTTTTCATCTCTTGAAAATAATTATTGAGTCTGCGATATTTTGTATTATTTAATTCACTACTTTCGGGCACTTTTTTAAAAAGACGAAATGAACAATGTATTGATCCTTGTAGACAGCTTGGATGATTGGAAACCATATTCCAAAACAAACAGCATTTTAACAGTATCTGACTACCTGAAGTATAAATCACCGGGAAAGGATCGTAAATTAGTAATCAACCTGAGTAATGATTATAGCTATAACTCCGAAGGCTATTATTGCTCGTTATTAGCCCAGACGAGGGGGCATAAAGTTATTCCCGGAGTAGATATAATTAATAAGGTGGAAGCAGGTGCAGGTATCCGTATGGATAGCAGTCTTCAAAAGCTTTGTTATCAATGGATTCAGAAAAATGAAATAACCGATGATCTTTGGTCTCTGAATGTATACTTTGGCACTTGCAAAGAGAAAGGATTGGAGCGTATAGCTCGTTTTATCTTTGAGAATTATCCGGCTCCTTTATTGCGGGTTACATTAAATACGCGACATAAGAATCAGATAGAAAATATTCAGTTTTTACCTTTGAGCTCATTGAATAATGAGGAAGAGGATTATTTCGCTAATGCTCTGGATTTGTTTAACAGAAAAGTGTGGCGCAATCCTCAGGCCTCGAAATCGGCAAGATACAACCTGGCTATACTGTATGATCCGGATGAGAAATTTCCGCCAAGCGATAAAAAGGCACTTCACAAGCTACTGGAACTGGCTAAGAAGATGGATATTCATGCCGAATTGCTAACTGAAGAAGATGCCACACGACTAATGGAGTTTGATGCCTTATTTATTCGTACCACTACTTCGTTAAACCATTACACGTTCCGGCTTTCACAATTGGCCACACAAAATGGGTTGGCTGTTATAGATGATCCTCAATCTATTATCCGCTGTACCAATAAGGTTTATCTGAAAGAATTGTTTGAGAAGGAAAAGATTCCGGCACCGCTTTCCATGTTACTATTCAAATCGAATATCAACTCTTATGAGGAAATTACGGAACAACTTGGTAGTCCTTTTATCCTGAAAATCCCAGATGGTTCTTTCTCTATCGGTATGAAGAAAGTCAATAATGAGATCGAGTTGGATGAAGCGTTGAAAGTATTGTTTGATAAGTCGTCTATACTGCTGGCTCAGGAATTCACTCCAACAGATTTTGACTGGCGTATCGGCATTCTGAATGGAGAGCCTCTCTATGCGTGTAAGTATTATATGGCTAAGGGACATTGGCAAATCTATTGCCATTATGCTTCCGGACGGAGCCGCTGCGGGCTGGTGGAGACTATTCCTATTTATCAAGTGCCACGTAAGGTATTGGATACAGCGCTGCGTGCGGCTTCTTTTATTGGGAAAGGCCTGTATGGAGTAGATTTGAAAATGGTAAATGACCGTGCTGTTGTTATTGAGATAAATGATAATCCCAGCATTGACCATGGGTTAGAAGATGCCATTCTGGGAGACGAACTCTACTATCGGTTGCTGAATAACTTTTGGCGTATGTTGGATGTAAAACGTTTCTAATTCGTATGGAACAGCGATTTATACTTCGTTTGGCTGAAATTGATGATATTCCGTCAATTATGGAGATAGAACAAATTTGTTTTGATAAAGATAGTTTTTCAAAACGTCAGTTTGTTTATCTTATTTCTCAAGCAAAAGGATACTTTTGTGTAGCAGAATATCAGCAAAGGGTGGGGGGCTATTTTAGTGTGTTGATAAATCAACGTGCTTGTAGTCTACGTATCTATTCGATAGCTGTTCATCCTGATTTTCGTGGCAAAAAAGTGGGGCAATTACTAATAGATCAGATAGCTGTTATTGCCCAAAAACAAGGCTTAAAGAGAATTACTTTGGAGGTGAATGTTTCTAATTCCCCGGCTATTCATTTATATGAAAAAAATGGTTTTAAATGTACTTCCATAAAAGAGAACTATTATCATAACGGGACTTCTGCATATTATATGCAGAGGCCCACTATAGTTGAATAGATATTCTTCTCTGGAAATCCGGTATCTTCTTAATTCCTGTTTAAAAATATAGTGTAATACTCTCTTTTCTTTGTCAAATTGTTAACAAGGTCGATAGAATTATTAAACCTTGTTGTAAAATGCCCTGTAAAGGCTCTGAAATTTGGAGAAATCAAGAAAAGCCGTACCTTTGCAATGTGTTTTTCATAGTATTAGATTTAAGGTTAACAAAAGATTGGCTGTCTGGGATAGATAGCCTTTTTTTATGTTTGCCCCGCATGGGGCGAACTGCTAATCTTCTCCAAGTAGATCGTAAGACGGTGCAAAGAACAGGGTCCCGGTAACCGCAGTACTAAAATCAAGCAAGCGGTCGGTGTTGCCTACAGGATTCCCGATAAACATACTTTCCAACATCTGGCGCGTAGTACTGAATGTACTTGCATATCCAATGAAATAAGTACCGTATTCTCCTTTTGAAGTATTGGCAAATGGCATATTGGCACGTACTATTTTTAAATCATCTCCAATATTTGTTACAGCATTATGTGCATTTGCAGGCTTTTCTTCATCCGACAATTCCACATCATTGAACTTTCTTCGTCCTATCACCTTTTCCTGCTCTTCTACCGGAAGCGCATTCCAAGCATTCATATCGTGAATATACTTCTGTACAAATACATAACTTCCACCCGCAAAATCCGGATCTTCTTCACCAACTACGGCAAAGTGATAAGGATTCTCGTCCACAGCTGGAGATTCTGTTCCATCTACGAAGCCAATGATTGCTTTACCATCCATATATCTGAAACCGTGAGTTTCATCAATAGCTTCGACAGCCCCCTTTAGTTTTTCATCGATGATAGAAGCAAATTCGTAACATAGCCCCATTTGCCGTGCCCGGATATGAAACAGTATATCACCGGGAGTGGATACAGCTGTATATTTACTTCCCCTTATTTCTTTGAAAGTTTCCAATTCTTTGGGTTTCCCCTTGCCAGGGAAAATACGATCCCATACATTAGCACTGAAACTTATCGTGCTACTGAACTGTGCATCGGGAAAGCGATTACGCATACTACGTATCAACGCTGAGAAATTGGCACATACATCTTTTACTTTGTCGACGGCATCAGGAGATTGATTTAATCCGTAAACGATGAAAATGGCATTTTCACCTTGTCTTTCGGTTACATCCTGTGGGGTGTTTCCTGCGAATGGATTTTGATGTGGATTCATACTTTTTCCTTTCATTAAATTTATACTTCAAAATATAACTTACCAAATGACGTTTTGTTCACACAAAAATAGTGGAATCCCTTCTTAGTATCTGTTGATGAATGTTTAAGCAACGTTAAATGGATGTCGCTTTTTTGTTCTTATTGTAGTAATAATAGTTCAAAAGGGTATAATTTATAGAAAAAACGTTTTCATAGAGTACAACTTGAAAGTTTTTGTGTTTACATTTGCAAGGTTGCTTATGTAACTATTCCGTAAAAATTAAGATTTGAAGCTTTGAACAAAAACTATTCAATAGGTGTTAAGCTCATAGCAGCGGAATGACAAGAACGCGACTTGTAGAGTTTAGAAAAAGAGAAATTATATAAAAAGATTGCTTATGTCACAAATTATCGGACATATCTCTCAGGTCATCGGACCGGTAGTAGACGTCTATTTTGAAGGTACGGATGCCGAACTGATGCTTCCAAGTATCCACGACGCACTGGAGATAAAAAGATCAAACGGAAAAACATTAATCGTAGAAGTGCAGCAACACATTGGCGAAAATACAGTGAGAACTGTAGCAATGGATAGTACGGACGGTTTACAAAGAGGTATGAAAGTGTATCCCACAGGCGGTCCTATTACCATGCCGGTGGGCGACCAGATTAAAGGTCGGTTGATGAATGTAGTGGGTGATTCCATCGATGGTATGAAAGAGTTAGACCGTGCCGGTGCTTATCCCATCCACCGTGATCCTCCTAAGTTTGAAGATTTGACTACCGTACAAGAGGTGCTCTATACAGGTATCAAGGTTATCGACTTGCTGGAACCTTACAGTAAGGGTGGTAAGATCGGTTTGTTCGGTGGTGCTGGTGTAGGTAAAACAGTGCTTATCCAGGAACTCATTAATAACATTGCTAAGAAACAACATGGTTTTTCTGTGTTTGCAGGAGTAGGAGAGCGTACCCGTGAAGGTAACGACTTGCTGCGTGAAATGATTGAATCCGGTGTTATTCGTTATGGTGAAGAGTTCAAGAAAAGTATGGAAGAAGGAAACTGGGATTTATCTAAGGTAGATTACAGTGAAGTGGAGAAATCACAGGTATCCTTGATATTCGGCCAGATGAACGAACCTCCCGGTGCGCGTCAATCAGTAGCATTGTCCGGGCTGACGGTGGCGGAAGCTTTCCGTGACCAAGGTGCTGAAACTGGTGGTTCACGTGATATCCTGTTCTTTATCGATAATATTTTCCGTTTCACACAAGCAGGTTCCGAAGTGTCCGCTTTGTTGGGACGTATGCCTTCGGCTGTAGGTTACCAACCGACGCTGGCTACTGAAATGGGTGCTATGCAGGAGCGTATTACTTCTACCCGAAATGGATCTATAACCTCTGTACAGGCTGTATATGTGCCTGCCGATGACTTGACTGACCCGGCACCTGCTACTACATTTACGCACCTGGATGCCACGACGGTATTGAGCCGTAAAATTACTGAGTTAGGTATTTATCCTGCCGTTGATCCGCTGGAATCTACTTCACGTATCCTCGACCCGCATGTTGTGGGAGAAGAGCATTATGAAGTGGCGCAACGGGTGAAACAAATTCTGCAACGTAACAAGGAATTACAGGATATTATTTCTATCCTTGGTATGGAAGAACTTTCGGATGCCGACCGTACATTGGTGAATCGTGCACGTCGCGTGCAACGTTTCTTATCTCAGCCTTTTGCCGTTGCTGAACAATTTACAGGTGTACCGGGAACGATGGTGCCCATAGAAGACACTATCAAAGGCTTTAAGATGATTCTGGATGGTGAGGTGGACTATCTACCCGAACCTGCTTTCTTGAATGTCGGTACGATTGAAGAAGCGATAGAGAAAGGAAAGAAATTGCTGGATCAGGTAAATAATTAAAAAATAAAAGAAGGAAAGAGGCTATGAAGAAGTTGTATTTGAACATAGTGTCTCCTGAAAAGGAAATTTATAATGGAGAAGTGGAAAGTGTAACGCTACCTGGCACGATAGGAACGTTTACCATCCTTCCGCAACATGCACCCATTGTGTCTTCGCTTCGTGAAGGTAAGGTGATGTATGTACCGACAGAAGGAGAAGAACAGACTCTTGACATAGAGGGTGGTTTCATTGAGTTAAGTGGTGGAGTGGTTTCTGCCTGCGTAGACTGACAATAGTCTTTTCATCCTTAATTCTTTCATTTTTAATTTTAAATAATACTATGAGTATCAGCTTGACAAAGCGCAATTTTTTATATCAGATCACCCTGTTGACATTAATAGCAGGATGGGTAGGCGCAGGGATTTTACATTATTTATTGCCTGGACATTATTTTGGAGGATATCCTTTCATTCCGGTATATTTCTTCTTGTTCGGGCTTTTTGAAATATCTATGTTTGATGCTTGCCGTAAGCATGCCCCGCAAAAGATGTTGCTGCTTTACATGGCGATGAAGGTGATGAAGATGTTGCTCTCTGTGATACTCTTGGTGGTGTACTGCTTTGCAGTGCGGGAAGAAGCTAAGTTATTCCTGCTGACATTCATCCTTTACTATATAGTCTATCTGATATATGAGACTTGGTTCTTTTTTACTTATGAAGTAGGAAAGAAACAGAAAAAAGAAAAGAAAAATGAAACAAATGCGTAATCTATTGACCGGAATATTCCTGATGCTGGGAATGCTGCTTACTACCTTGCCTGTTGTGGCACAGGGGATTGAAGCGGAACTTGACAGCGTAGCCAAACGGGATGATGTCACCTCTACCGAACAGAAAGAAAACACGGTGGATGTGAAAGAGATCGTCTTCGGGCACATTGGCGATGCTTACGAGTGGCATATTACCACATGGGGAAAAACGCACGTCACTATCCCATTACCTATTATTGTATATAGTTCGCAGACTGGTTGGCACGCTTTCCTCTCTTCACGATTGGAAGAAAATGGAGGATCTTATGAAGGATTCTTCATAGCTCCGGCAGGTAGCAGGTACGAAGGTAAGTTGGTTGAGCATGATGCAGCCGGAAACGAAATACGTCCCTGGGATATTTCTATCACAAAAGTGACACTGTCACTGTTGATTAACAGTGTATTGCTACTTGTCATTATTCTGGCCGTTGCCCAGTGGTATCGTAAACATCCGCAAGGTAGTGCGGCTCCGGGCGGCTTCATCGGATTTATGGAGATGTTTATCATGATGGTGAACGACGATATCATTAAGAGTTGTGTAGGGCCGAAGTATCGGAAGTTTGCTCCTTACCTGCTGACAGCGTTCTTCTTCATCTTTATAAATAATATCATGGGGTTGATTCCCATTTTCCCGGGTGGAGCTAATGTGACGGGTAATATTGCTATTACGATGGTTCTGGCACTTTTTACATTTGTTGCCGTCAACCTGTTCGGAACGAAAACCTATTGGAAAGATATTTTTTGGCCGGATGTGCCTTGGTGGTTGAAGGTTCCTGTACCGATGATGCCTTTTATTGAATTCTTCGGTATCTTCACCAAACCATTTGCCTTAATGATTCGTCTTTTTGCCAATATGCTGGCCGGACACATGGCAATGTTGGTGTTAACATGTCTGATCTTTATTTCCGCCAGTATGGGACCTGCGCTTAACGGTACGCTTACCGTGGCATCTGTGCTGTTCAATATCTTTATGAATGCATTGGAACTATTGGTGGCATTTATCCAGGCGTACGTATTCACTATGTTGTCTGCCGTATTCATCGGACTGGCTCAGGAGGAGCATAAAGAAGTAAAAGTGAAAGAAAACAACAATTAATAATAAACCATTTAAAAACAAAAGATTATGTTACTATCTGTATTATTGCAAGCTACTGCGGCTGCAGCCGGAATTAGTAAATTAGGTGCAGCAATCGGCGCCGGACTTGCCGTTATTGGCGCAGGTTTGGGTATTGGTAAAATTGGTGGTTCAGCTATGGAGGCTATTGCCCGTCAGCCGGAAGCATCGGGAGACATTCGTATGAACATGATTATCGCTGCTGCATTGATTGAAGGTGTTGCTTTGTTGGCAGTAGTTGTGTGTCTGTTAGTGTTCTTCTTATAATAGGCCTATACTTGCTTTTAATTTATAATTATTAATTTATAATTAAGATTATGTCATTGTTATTACCCGATAGTGGTCTGCTGTTCTGGATGCTTTTGTCGTTCGGTGTGGTGTTTGTGGTGTTGGCGAAGTATGGCTTTCCTGTCATTACTAAGATGGTAGAAGGCCGTAGAACCTACATAGACCAATCGCTGGAAGTGGCAAAAGAAGCTAATGCGCAACTTCAAAGACTAAAAGCTGAGAGCGAAGCATTGGTTGCTGCTGCCAACAAGGAGCAAGGACGCATCCTGCGGGAGGCGATGCACGAGCGTGACAAGATTATCGTCGAAGCACGCAAGCAGGCGGAAGTCGCCGCGCAGAAAGAGCTGGACGATGTGAAGAAGCAGATACAGCAAGAAAAGGAAGAGGCGATACGCGATATCCGTCGCCAGGTTGCCGTGCTTTCTGTGGATATTGCGGAGAAAGTAATCCGTAAGAATCTGGATGAAGAGCACGAACAAATGGAGATGATAGACCGGATGCTGGACGAAGTGCTGGCAGCCTCAAGAAGCAATTAAGTAGCGATAAGCGATTAGTGATGAATGATTAGCGAAATGTTGGTCATGAGTCGCTAATCACTAATAATTAAAGGAAATGGATATAGGAATTGTTTCGATGCGATATGCCAAAGCGTTGATAGAATACGCAAAAGGTACGGGGGCTGAAGACCGCGTATACCATGAATTGCGTATGCTGGAACGAAGCTTCCGTAAGCATCCTGATTTACGGGAGGCGTTGGATAACCCTATTTTGAAGATCAAGGAGAAAATTGCTCTGATTTGTACTGCTGCCGCAGGCAATGGAGAGGTGAGCCGGGAATTTTCCCGCTTCATAACACTTGTGTTGAGAAACCGCCGGGAGTATTATTTGCAGTACATCTGCCTGACTTATCTTGATCTATACAGGAAATTGAAGCATATCGGCGTAGGAAAGCTGATTACGTCTGTACCTGTGAGCCGGGAAGTTTGGGAGCGCATTCGAAATAGTGCTTCTACTTTGCTACATGCACAGATGGAGTTACAAACTGAAGTTGATCCTTCGATTGAAGGGGGATTTATATTTGATATCAACGATTTCCGGCTGGATGCCAGCATCGCCACGCAACTAAAGAGAGTGAAACAACAGTTCATTGATAAGAACAGAAGAATAGTGTGATTTACGATTGGACGATTTACGATTTACGATTAGAGTTACTCTACATTGTAAGTAGTGAATCGGACTTAATGATGGTAATCTCAATCGTAAATTGTAAATAACTAAATCGTAAATAGAAACATGTCTGAAAATATAAAAGTAAGCGAAGTCTCCGATATTCTCCGTCACCAGTTAGAGGGAATTGATACCCGCGTGCAGTTGGATGAGATCGGTACGGTGCTGCAAGTCAGTGACGGTGTGGCACGTATCTACGGACTGCGTAATGCTGAAGCAAACGAACTGTTGGAGTTTGACAACGGTATCAAGGCGATTGTGATGAATCTGGAAGAGGACAACGTAGGAGCTGTTTTGCTGGGTCCTACAGATAAAATCAAAGAAGGCTACGTCGTAAAGCGTACCAAGCGAATTGCTTCCATTATGGTGGGAGAGGGTATGCTGGGACGTGTTATCGATCCCTTGGGATCACCACTGGATGGTAAGGGACTCATTGGTGGAGAGCTGTGCGAAATGCCTTTGGAACGTAAAGCGCCGGGCGTTATCTTTCGTCAGCCTGTGAACCAGCCGTTACAGACTGGACTAAAAGCTGTGGATGCCATGATACCTATCGGTCGTGGACAGCGTGAGTTAATTATCGGTGACCGTCAGACGGGAAAGACAGCTATTGCCGTCGATACGATCATCAACCAGCGTGCCAATTATGAGGCAGGTGATCCTGTATATTGTATTTATGTGGCCATTGGGCAGAAAGGTTCTACTGTAGCTACTATTGTGAATACCTTGCGTGAGAATGGTGCGATGGATTATACAATTGTGGTTGCCGCTACGGCAGGTGATCCTGCGGCATTGCAGTATTATGCTCCGTTTGCAGGTGCTGCCATTGGTGAATATTTCCGTGATACCGGTCGTCATGCACTGGTGGTTTATGATGACCTTTCCAAGCAGGCGGTAGCTTATCGTGAGGTATCACTGATTTTGCGTCGTCCTTCAGGGCGTGAAGCCTATCCGGGTGATATCTTCTATCTGCATTCCCGTTTGCTGGAACGTGCAGCACGTATTATCAATCAGGAAGAAGTAGCACGTGAAATGAATGATTTGCCGGAAAGTCTGAAAGGCAGAGTAAAAGGTGGCGGTTCGCTGACTGCACTACCTATTATAGAGACACAGGCAGGAGACGTATCTGCATACATCCCAACGAATGTGATTTCTATTACTGACGGACAGATATTCCTTGATACGGACTTGTTTAACCAAGGTAACCGCCCGGCCATTAATGTAGGTATCTCTGTGAGTCGTGTAGGTGGTAATGCTCAGATTAAGGCGATGAAGAAAGTGGCCGGTACATTGAAGATAGACCAGGCACAGTATCGTGAGCTGGAAGCATTTACGAAGTTCAGCGGTGATATGGACCCCGTTACTGCACTGACCATTGATAAGGGACAAAAGAATACCCGTTTATTGGTTCAGCCGCAATACAGTCCGATGCCGGTAGAAAAGCAGATTGCCATTCTGTATTGTGGTACACATGGCTTACTGCGTAATGTTCCGTTGGATAAAGTAACAGATTTCGAAAGGAGTTTCCTTGAAGCGCTTGAAATGAATCACCGCACTGATGTGCTCGATGTACTGAAGAGTGGCGTCATTGACGATGATGTCTGCAAGAAGATAGAGGAAACGGCAGATCTGATGTCGAAACAATACTTGGAGTAGTGATTAACGTTGAGTGACAAGTGATTAGTGGCATGTGCTCATTTGCCGCTTATCACTAATCATTAATCACTTACCACTAAAAAAAATGCTATGGGTTCTTTAAAAGAAGTAAAAAACAGAATAAACTCCGTCAAGAGTACGCGTCAGATAACATCGGCGATGAAGATGGTGGCATCCGCTAAATTGCACAAGGCACAGACACGGATTGAGAATATGCTGCCTTATCAACAGAAGCTGAATGAAATTCTGACTAACTTCTTGTCTACAGATGCTACATTTGAGTCGCCTTATACCGAAGTGCGTCCCGTAACGCGGGTAGCGGTCGTAGTTTTCTCATCCAATAGTTCACTGTGCGGAGCTTTCAATGCGAATGTGGTAAAAAAGCTCGGAGAAACGCTGGAAGAATATAAATCACTTGGTAAAGAGAACGTCCTGATATACCCTGTAGGAAAGAAAGTGGAGCAGGCTGTGAAAAAGCTAGGCTATACGTCGCAGGGAAGCTATCAAGAGATGGCGGATAAACCCTCATACGTACAAGCGTATGAGCTTGCTGCATTGTTGATGCAAGAGTTTATGGAAAAACAAATCGACCGGGTGGAGCTGATTTATCATCATTTCAAATCAATGGGTTCGCAGATATTGATGCGTGAAGAATATCTTCCTATTGATTTGAGTAAGGTGGCGGCAACAGCTGCAACAGAAGGATCGGGAAAACGTGGTTTCCAGAATGATTATATTGTAGAACCATCTGTCGGACAGCTGATTGCTGATTTATTGCCGAAGGTGTTGAGTCAGAAATTATTTACTGTACTTCAGGATTCTAATGCTTCTGAACATGCTGCGCGTACACTTGCCATGCAGACTGCAACAGATAATGCGAATGAACTGATACAGGATTTGACGAAGCAATATAACAAGAGCAGACAACAGGCAATTACAAATGAATTGCTGGATATTATAGCAGGAAGTCTGAAGTGATAAAGCTAAAAGCTACGAGCTACAAGTTACGAGCGGCTGCGCTATGTTCCGAAAGCCGCTCGTAACTTGTAGCTCGTAGCTTGTCATTCTTATAGTTTTTCCTTTTTTTGCAAAAAGATGTGCCAATGGAGGCTCTAGCTCTTTTATTTGTGCTACCTTTACACCTCCAACCAACATTGATGAAATAATGGAACAGAATCCTGAATTGGCATTAGCGTGGCAATTTATAGAAAATACAGGCACACATCTCTTTCTGACCGGTAAGGCAGGGACCGGAAAAACTACATTCCTGCGGCGGCTGAAGTCCGAAAGTCCAAAGCGTATGGTTGTTCTTGCCCCAACAGGTATTGCAGCTATCAATGCAGGCGGCGTAACCATTCACTCTTTCTTTCAGTTACCTTTTGCCCCTTACGTACCTGATACCTCATTCAGTGCGGATGGCAAAGCACAATATCGTTTCCGTTTCGGAAAAGATAAACTCAACATTATGCGTAGTATAGACCTGCTGGTGATTGATGAAATCAGTATGGTGCGTGCTGATCTTCTGGATGCGATAGACGATGTGCTGAGACGTTTTCGTGATCGCAGTAAACCTTTCGGTGGTGTGCAATTGCTGATGATTGGCGATTTGCAGCAGCTTGCCCCAGTGATAAAAGATGAAGAGTGGCAGATGCTGAACAGCTACTATGATACTCCTTATTTCTTTTCCAGTCGTGCACTGAGACAGTCTGAATATTGTACGCTTGAATTGAAAACGGTGTATCGTCAGAGTGATACTCACTTTCTGGATATGCTGAACCGTATTCGGGAGAACCGTTGTGATAAAACTTTGCTGGATGAATTGAACCGTAGGTATATTCCGAATTTCAACCCTTCGAAAGAGGAAGGATATATCCAGTTGACTACCCATAACTATCAGGCGCAACGCATCAATGAACATGAACTGGCACAATTACCCGGTCGTTCCTTCACCTTTCGTGCCCAGATAGATGGAAAGTTTCCTGAATATTCTTATCCCACAGATGAAGTGCTTGAACTGAAACGTGGTGCCCAAGTCATGTTTGTGAAGAATGATTCATCCGGTGAGCACCGTTATTATAATGGTATGATCGGTGAAGTGGTCAATGTCTCAGCTTTGGGTATAGAAGTACGCAGTAAAGGAAGTGAGGATGCTTTTATGCTGCAAGAGGAAGAATGGACGAATGCAAAATACGTGTTGGATGAAGAGACTAAGGAAATCACCGAAGATATAGAAGGAGTCTTCAAACAATTCCCTCTGAAGCTGGCATGGGCTATTACTATCCATAAAAGTCAGGGACTGACATTTGAACGTGCAATAATCGATGCCAGTGCTTCTTTTGCACACGGACAGACTTATGTAGCATTAAGTCGTTGTAAAACATTGGAAGGGTTGGTATTGAGCGCTCCACTGTCGGCAAGAGCGGTCATCAGTGACAGTGCTGTAGATACTTTTACGGAAGATGCGCGTAGAAACGAACCTGATGAAACGCGTTATAGGAGATTGCAACAAGCATACTTTCTGGAATTGCTATCGGGATTGTTTGATTTCTTACCGTTAGAGTTGGCATTGAAGCGTTTTGTGAGATTGGTGGATGAACACTTGTATAAGCTCTACCCCAAACTATTGACTGAATATAAATCAGAAACGGAACGTTTTCATGAGAAGGTAACGAAAGTTGCCCAGAAGTTCAGCCTTCAATACACACGCCTGGTTGATGGTGCTGAAGATTATGCAACGGATAAAAGCTTGCAGGAACGTATTCATTTGGGGGCGGAATATTTTAAAGAACAGTTAGAACCTTTGGATGCTATCAGGAGTAGTACCATTGTGGAAACAGATAATAAAGAACTAAAGAAACAGTTGAAGACTGCCAGTGAGGAATTGGATGATCTACTTCTGTTAAAAGTTGACTTGTTGGAATTTGTTATCAGCAAGGGCTTTCATGTAGGAGAGTACCTGAAACAAAAGGCGGTACTTTCCATTGACGATACGGCATCGACTAAAGGCAAGGGGGAAAAGCGTTCCGGTAATTCTACCGAAAGAAGAAAACGGAAAGGCGGAACCGAAGAAAGTGGAAATACCCCTGCACGGAAAAAAACGGCAGCAGTGGAAGTTCCTTCGGATATTCTGCATCCCGAATTATACAGACGTCTGGTAGCATGGCGTAATGCGGAAGCGTCTCAATTAGGATTACCGGTATATACCGTAATCCAACAGAAAGCTATTTTAGGTATCACCAATTTATTACCGGAAGATAAATCCGCTCTTCTCCGAATCCCTTATTTTGGTAAAAAAGGAGTGGAAAAGTATGGGGATGAGTTGTTGGAGATGGTGCGGGTGTATAAGAAGGAGAGTGGGATTGCAGAAACGTTGTTTAGTGATTAGTGGCACTCACCACTAATCACTTATTTAAAGATTGAACATTAGTTTTATTCCTTCTTCCAGAGTATGTGGTTGGTATCCCAGTTCTCTGCGTGCTTTTTCAATGCTTAATCCGCTGAAACGGGGACGGGGAGTTGTTTCTCCCATTTGCTTGGTAGTGACTGGCAGAATTAATGAATAATCCAGATTCAAAGTATCTGCTACGCGATAAGCAATATCGGCTATAGTCAGACATTCCGAGCCACAGATGTGATAAATACCATTATTGGGATGATTTATCAGTTTCTCTATTCCTTGAGAAACATCGCCTACATAGGTTGGCGTGCGCCACTGGTCGGAAACCACCCGTATTTCTTCATTATTTCTTAAACGATTGGCTACCAATTGCAGAATATTCCCGTGTTGCCCCGGCAAGGCGGCACCATAGACCACTACCACACGTGCGATGGCATAATTGCTACAGAGCTCAGTTACCCGTTTTTCACCTTTCAGTTTGGTTGCCCCATAATAGTTGACGGGGTCAGGAGTATCTTCTTCTGTATAAAGCTGCCCTGTATCTCCATTAAATACAAAGTCAGTAGATAGATGTATAAAGCGCGCAGCGGATGCTTCGCATCGGAATGCCAATTGTCCCACAGCATTGACATTGATACTGTCTGCCTCCTCACGGTGTGCTTCGCAATAATCAGGAACGGATAATGCGGACGTGTTGATCACTATATTCGGGCGTACTTCCCGGAACAATGCGCTTTGTTCCCCCATCTGGCAGATGTCTGCACTGATGAAACGATAATTCCCGGAATCGGGAGCAATGTCGTCATGCAGAGAACAACCTGTTACTATGTACTCGTCATTGCGTGACAAATCATTTAAGATCCGGCGTCCTGTGAAGCCATTGGCACCTATTACCAATACTTTTTTCTTCATATTCATATTATTTCAGTATATAATCCCTTGACTGTAGTCTTTTTTAGTAAGGTCCATTCCTTCCTTGTTGTACTTCGATTCTAATTCCGAATGATCCGTTTGCCGACTTCAGTTCGAAAGCGCCTTTGAAGTTATTCCGTTCCCACGGCAGGGCAGAAGGATTAGGGACTTTTCGTCCGTCCTTGTCATACTCTCCATAAGTATTGATGCGCATTCCATTCTTCAGCCGGAAACTTCCCATTTGCAGGTTTTGGGGAGATGATCCGAAACCTGTCAGTCCGAAAGGGTTCATACTGTATATGGTGGAGCTACCTAAACTGAATAAGTGTGAGTAGCCTTGTGAGTAGGTCACATTCGGGTCCAAGCGAAACAGAAAACTATAATCTTTGCTGGCATCGGGAATGTCTAAAGTCATTTTGGGCATTTGAGGAGCTGCCATTTTCATCAGGTTCATATCCAAAAGGAATCCATCAAAATTCTTTGTTGCCGGCATATTCATACTGCGAACACTGTCAGCGGGTACTTCATTCTGGGCATTTACCCTGAAAGAAAGGAGACAGAAAAGTATGATTAGTCCTATATATTTCATCACTTAATGGTCTTTATTTAATGGCGAATATAAGAAATAAGTATGAATTATGGAAATATATAGCATTTATTAAAATAAAACTTGTATATTATATGCTGATATTTGAGTATTGTTGCTATCTTTGGAGCGTAAATAATTGAATTGGTTTTATAAGCAATCTATTTGTTCCTCTCTAACCGGTAAATGAACGGGCTGTATCTCGTGTGGAAATGCAGCCCGTTTTCTATTTCTTTTTTCTATTGAGATGAATCACCGGAGCAAGTATCGGTACTGTTTCCCACTTCATTTTCGAAGCATTGTACGCTCGTTCCACGCCTCCCTGTATTTCCAGATAATCGTTGATTTTCACTTCCATGACTACACCGTAGTGGCTTTGTGGATACATCGGATTCATATATCCGTTCAGAGAGTTTTGTTTGCCAAAGCCTGAATATTGCCCGAAAAAGCGGATACGAAGGAAATTGTTGATGCGATAGGCGGCAGAAGCATCCAAGCCAATGTCGAATTGAGAACCATGCATGCGCGAAGGGATGGTGTACTTGGCGGTATACATGCCCCCTGTCAATTCCCAGCGTTCATTAGGGCGATATATAAAATCGGCGCCTGACTGGATAATTGTTCCCATAGTAGGGTAGGTATTGTAGGTGCTGAATGTGCTCAATATACTATTGGGGGAAAGCTGAAAAGCACCGTAATGCTCGTAATCCATCACGAAAGGATCGTAACTGCTGACCATCTTTCCCATTCTGATATCCATCCACGGAAAGTTGGGATAATAAGTCGGAAGAGTGATGTGTAAGTCCGTACTATCCGTGCTGAGAGAAGTCTTTACCGACATATCCCGATTAGGAGCAGCAGCTGTTCCGGGTGGAGGAGACAACGGCTCTTTTCCCATTTCCGTGGGAAAACGATTCAATAATGTGCTGTCCTTTGTTTGCTCGTTTTGTGCAGCAACGCGAAAGGAAACAGTGAGAAGGAACAGAATGATGAATAGTTTTTTCATAAGTCGTTATGTGTTAACGGAAGTTTCAGTTGATGATAAGTTTGTATCCGATACCTCGGACATTGACAATGCGGATACGTTCGTCCTTGGAAAGTTTATGTCGTAATTTAGTGATGAACACGTGCAGGCTGCGCGAATTGAAGAAGCTGTCGTCCCCCCAAAGATCGAGCAGGATATTCTGGGTATTCACTACCTGATTACGGTTTTCGCACAGGCGTTTCAGAATTTCGGCCTCGCGGTGGGAGAGTTCCTGCTCTATTCCGGTATGGGACAATATCTGTGTGACAGAGTTGAAATGGTAATCGCCTATTTCGAAACAGGTCTCTTCCTTCTTTGGTTCCTCTCTGAATGTAAACGCTTTGCCCACCAGCGCTTTAATGCGTACGATAAGTTCCTGCATACCGAAAGGCTTTTTCAGATAGTCGTTGGCCCCGAGTTCAAAGCCTTCTACCACATCATTGATGGAAGAACGAGCAGTGAGAAAAAGTACCGGAGTTCGTTTGTCGGTTTGACGGATGTGGCGTACCATTTCAAAACCATCCATACGAGGCATCATAACATCGGCTACCAGTACATCAGGGCGTAAGTCGAAGAACATACGCAGACCTTCCTCGCCATCGGCAGCAGTATGGATGATGAAGTTCTGGCCTTCCAGCGTATCTTTGATAATCATGGCGAGGGTTTGTTCATCCTCAACCAGCAGTACCTTGATTTTGTCCATATCTTGATTCATTTTCATAATAAGCAATGTTATTCAGATTCTTATTGTAAAAGTACTTCCTTTTCCCGCTTCACTTCGTACGGTTACCATGCCACCGTGTTTTTCTACCATTGTCTTTACATAGAAAAGCCCCAGTCCGTAGCCTTTGGTATTGTGGATATTTCCTGTCGGAACCCGGTAGAATTTATCGAAAATGTGAGGCTGTTTATCCGTAGGGATACCAATACCGTGGTCTGTGACCGAGATTTCCACTTGTTCCGTTTCCTTTTTCCGGCAACAGATCATTATATCGGCTTTATCCGGAGAGTATTTGATGGCATTATCTATCAGGTTACTCAGAATATTACTAAAGTGTGTACGGTCGGCAATGATTGTCAGATCTTCCGGTGCAATGTCGAGATTGATTTCTACAGGCTTGCCCGCTTTCAGTTTATGCTGTTCGATGAGTGTCGGGAACAAATCGTGCAAGCTAAGGGTCTCCGGATGCAGACGGAAGGTTTTACGGCGTTCCATACTCATAGAGAGAATTTGTTCCACCAGTCCGCTTAATCGCTGTAACTGTTCCTGGCAGATACCCAGATACTTATCCCGTTGTTGCTTGTCTTCTGCCAGATTAAAATTAAGCAAAGCATCGTTGGCGGCATACGCCACGGCAATAGGTGTTTTCAACTCGTGGGTGATATTGTTGGTAAAGTCGCTCTTCATCTCTTCCAGTGTTTTCTGCCGCAAAATGGTGCGGATAAGAAACCAGAAGGAGAAACCTAATATAATAAGAATAACGAATGATGTGGTAAGAATACCGCTCATCTGTCGCAATACAATCTTATAAATAGGTTCTATTGTGAGGCGGTAACTTTGATTGGAGTGAATGTCGAAAGCATAATTATATTGTTTTGCTTTTTCACTGGGTATGTATCCGGGAGTCCCGACAATGGCAAGCGTATCAGTGTAAACCAGCGTTGAGTCCGGATCGGCACCGGAATGAAGACGCTCCAATCGGTAGGGAAGTTTAAGCCCCCGTTCTTGCAGATAGGTATTCAGCAGACTGTCATAAACGGCTATATCAGGTTCTATAAAAATATCCAGTCCCGAGTGCATTCCACGCTGGATGAAAGTGGCAAGTTCCACCATACTGCTTTGATCGCGCAGCATCATGTCTATTCCACCTTCGGCTCTTAAAGAAGCCTGAGGTTCATCCTCATTAATCACTGTATTTTCCAGGACCTCTTTTACTGAATCTCTTTCTGCCCAGACTGAAATATTTGTGCCTTCCTGTCCTCGTGTGAAAAGGATATCTCTTGTCGAGTCATTCGGGTAACTTACTGATACACTGTCATACTTCATGGGGATACCTTCTTTTAAAAGTGAACGACTTCCGGCACTGTCTGTTTGGTTAACAGTTGTACTGCTGCGGACAAATGATTTTCCGGAATCGGAATTGTACCCTGCTGAAACCTCTACGGAACCGTGGGCTTTATTTTCTTTTTGCATTGCCTTTACACGAAGCATCATCTCATTATAATCGCTCATGCGCATGGCTTCTACGATGCTTTGTTCCAGCTCGTGCTTCATCGTTTTGTATAGCCCCGTGATCCAATATGCCTGGTAAATAAAGATACCCAGCAGAGAGATTATGACTAATATGGCAATAGGTTTGAATGGCAGTTTCATGTAGCTCTTGTATTTATATGGACAAAGATAGGAAAGATAACCGGTACATGTATGGACGGTAAGACTAAATAACACTTCAGATAACACTAGATAAGACTACGTAAGTTCCGGATAACACAAAGTCCGGAAGATTTCACCGTACTTTGCAGTGCAAGAGCTTAAGGGATGATTCGGTTTTGCACAAGGCATCTTTTGCAAAAGGTATAGAGAGAATCTTGTGCAGTCCCTTGCATAATTGGGTGTCAACCTTGGTCAACTGGCCTGTCAACTAAGGTTAACGGATCTGTCAACCAAGCTTAATCGACCTGTCAACCAAGGTTGACACCCAATCATCTCTAAGTCTGAACACATTTATGTCGTATCTAAAACAAATGAACATGAAGTCTTATTACTATCTTTCCCTGATGCTATGTGCATTGAGTGCAGGAGTTTCCGCTCAGGAAATAACAAAGAGTACGGATGTAGAGAGCGAACGGACGCTCAGTGCGGACAGTATTATAACACAAGACAAGCAGCTGGACAGTCTTTACCAATCTCTTCCTGAAGTAATGATTACCGGACAACGTCCCATCGTGAAAGCGGAGCAAGGTAAACTGGTGTACGATCTTCCGCGTCTTATCGGTAATCTACCCGTAGATAATGCTTATGACGCTGTGAAGGAATTGCCGGGCGTAACCGAGATGAATGGCGGGTTGATGTTGGCAGGGCAGGGGGTAACTGTAATATTGGATGGCAAAGTTACCACCATGAGTGCCGAACAGCTTTATTCTTTATTGAAAAGCATCCCGTCCAGTCGCATTGAGAAGGCGGAAGTGATGTACAATGCTCCGGCACGCTATCAGGTGCGGGGTGCACTCATCAATATCACACTGAAACAAAGCACCGGAGGCCCGTCTTCCTGGCAGGGAGAGCTTTATGGCAAATATAATCAGAAACATTACGAGGGCTTCAACGAACGTGCCAGCCTGATCTATAACGGAAATAAATTCTCAGCAGATTTTCTTTACTCACACAACCACGGACGGGGATATTCTTTAACCGATAAAGAAGCTATGCACTCTTTGGCGGACGGTTCGGTTCATCACATCACAACCGATGAGATGGGCCGAAGCCGTTCACATACTCATAGTTTCCGGGTAGGAACGGATTATAATATTGCCAAGGACCATCAGCTGAGCTTTGTTTATAATGGAAGTTATTCGACTCATCATAGTCTGATGGATATTTACGGTACTCAGCAGTCCAATACCCGTAGCAACAGTACCGATTGGCTGCACAACGGGCGTCTGGATTACCGTACACCTTTCGGATTGAAAGCCGGTGCTGAACTGACTTATTACCGTTCTCCGTCCGATCAGTTATTGCATAGCAGCATGCAAGATGAAGAGCTTGCCTTTTATACCGAAGACTGTCAGCGCATCAATCGCTGGAAATTTTTCCTTGCCCAAGAGCATAATCTGGGTCGTGGATGGGGATTGAATTATGGTGCCGTTTATACGACCAGTATCGACCACAGTTATCAATATTATTATGATACGGAGAAGGATGCGGGAACAAAGACAGGTGTGAGCACAGGTATTCCCGATAATATGCAATCCCGCCGTCGCGAACAAACTTTGAACTTCTATGCGGGTTTCAATAAAAGTTTCGGTGATAAACTTTCCCTGGACGCTTCGCTTGCTGTGGAACATTACAAGACGCCAGTATGGAATCAGTGGGATTGGTATCCTACCATTAACCTGAGTTATATGCCTGCCCCCGGCTATGTTTGGCAATTGGCTTTGAGCAGTGATAAGGACTATCCTGATTATTGGGCGGTGCAGGACGCTATCTCTTATCTGGGCGGTGGATATTCTGAAATACATGGGAACCCGTTCCTGAAACCGGCTCAGGAATATCAACTTCAGTTGACACATATTTTGAAGAGTAAATACATCTTTAGCGCATGGTTTGCCCATACGAAAGATTATTCTACCCAGACTCTTTATCAATCTTCCGAACGTCTGGTGGAAATCTATAAGCATTTGAATTTTAATTACCAGCAACAAGCAGGAGTACAAGCTTCTATACCATTTGATATAAAGCAATGGTTAAACTCTCGTTTAACTTTGATTGGTGTGTGGCATCATGAGAAGGATGATGATTTCTGGGATATTCCTTTTAACCGGAATATTTGTTATGGTATTGCCGTACTGACAAATACTTTCACTCTCTCTAAAAAGCCTGATCTGAAGCTGACATTGACAGGAATGGCTCGTAGTAAAGCGACTCAGGGAATTTATGATTTGCCGTCTTCAGGGTATGTAAATGCTGCTTTGCGGTATGGCTTTGCCAAAGGAAAGGCTATTCTGAATCTTTATTGCAATGACATCTTTGAGACGGGACAGATAAAACCACGTATCCGCTTTGGTACGCAGAACGTGACGAATGATTATGCTTGTTTCAGGGAAATCGGGGTGTCGTTTACGTATAAGTTCGGAGGATACAGGGAGAAGAAGAGGGAGGAGGTGGATACGTCGAGGTTTAAGTAACGCGTGTGTACTTTTTCTTTCGGCTTGTCCCGAAAGAAAAAGATACCAAAAAGAAAGGGACCCCGGCTACGTCTCCGGTGCTACTCCGGTACTGCCATTCGCAGACGGGGCTCGAACTCGCTTCGCTCAGACAGATCGCCCCTTACCTGCGCCTGACAGTGCCTACGCTTACGCACCTACACCTATGCCGGAGAGCTGCGCGGTAGGGGCGCTGCGCTAAAATTTTTTATCTTCTTCGAGGAGTTCTTGGCTAAATTGTTCTACAGCAAGAGGGGTAAAGAGTTCTATAAGATTTTCTTCGGGATCACGCAGGTACAGGGTACGCATTCCCCAATCGGGCATATCTGTAGGTTCGCTGATAAACGTTACGCCTTTTGCTTTTAGGGCGGTAAAGGTTTCGTCTACATTATCTACACTGAATGAAACCATTAATTTTTCACGCATTGCAACGGGCTGCTGCTTATCTGCATTGCCTACTGAAGGTGCCATCCAGTCGGATACAAAGAGGGCGAAGCCTTCTATTCCGTCGGCTACTTTAAAACTGGCGTATCCGCTATTTTCATCTCCCCAAGCTGGTTCTAAACCGAGTTGTTCGGTGTAGAACTTGAAGCATTTGGCGAAGTCTTTTACTAATAATCTTACGTTGCTGAATCTCATTGTTTACTGATTAATGGTTTGTAATCTGTTTCTTATAATCAAGATGCAAATATAACCATTCTATTATCATTTTATTGGATAGCGTTTCAAAAATCCGTATTTACCTCAACCCCATCAGAAAAAACAATCAATTCTCTCTCGCCATATGCCGCATGGTCCCCCGGCCTCACTGTAGGGGCGTCAAGCGTAGGTAGTATTTTCAGCGTAAAGAAGGGCAGGCTGTTTGAGCGAAGCGAGTTCCTGCCCTTTAGCTGGAAATGCTACCGGAGTAGCCCCGGAAGTGCAGCCTTGAGTTTTTCTTTTGGTATCTTTTCTTTTGTCTCAAGACAAAAGAAAAGTACCCCCACCAGCATAATACACATTAAAAAAATCAGAATCTTTTGTCCCTTCCTCCTCTATATTTCTTAATTTTGTCGGAAACAAAATGAAGTATCAACCTTCCGCACACTCAATCTCAAAATGACACTGCGGAACCTAAATTATCGTATTATGATTAACAGATTCGTCTTGAACGAAGTATCCTACTTCGGACCGGGTGCCCGCGAAGTGCTCCCACAGGAAATTAAACGTCTCGGCTTGAAAAAAGCCTTTGTATCTACCGACAAAGATCTGATTAAATTTGGTGTAGCCGACAAGGTGCTTTCCGTACTGGATAAGGTGGGCATACCCTATGTTGTATTCAGCGATATTAAACCAAATCCTACCGTTAGTAATGTAAATGCAGGTGTGAAAGCGTTTGCAGAATCCGGTGCCGATTTTATTCTGGCTATTGGTGGTGGTTCTTCCATCGATACATCAAAAGCTATCGGCATTATCACTAATAACCCGGAATTCAGTGATGTGGTTTCTCTGGAAGGAGTGGCGCCGACTCAGAAGAAATCCGTGCCTATCATTGCTCTGCCTACTACAGCGGGAACGGCTGCCGAAGTGACTATCAACTACGTGATTACCGACGAAGTGAATGAAAAGAAGATGGTATGTGTAGATCCGAATGATATTCCTGCCATCGCCATTGTAGATGCCGAACTGATGTACACTTTGCCTAAAGGGCTGACTGCTTCTACGGGACTGGATGCATTGACACATGCTATTGAAGGCCTGATTACTAAGGGAGCTTGGGAAATGAGCGATATGTTTGAAATTAAAGCTATCGAGATGATTACCCGTTATCTGGAAACGGCTGTGTTTGAGCCGACAAATGCAGAAGCGCGTAATGGTATGGCGGTAGCACAATATATTGCAGGTATGGCTTTCTCTAATGTAGGTTTGGGCGTTGTTCATGGCATGGCACATCCGTTGGGTGCTATTTTCGATATACCTCATGGTGTGGCTAATGCGTTGTTGCTGCCTATCATTATGGAATTCAATGCTCCTGCTGCGCTTGATAAGTATGTGGAAATTGCTAAGGCGATGACAGTATATAAAGAAGGAATGAGCCAGGAAGAGGCTGCACGTGCTGCCGTGGATGCGGTGAGAGCACTGTCAGTAAGAGTAGGTATTCCGCAACACCTTTCTGAATTGGGTATCAAGGAAAGCGATCTCGATAAGCTGGCTACGGCTGCTATTGCCGATGTTTGTACACCGGGTAATCCTCGCGAGGTGACGAAGGAGATTATTCTGGATTTATACAAAAAAGCGTTGTAATAAGTGATTAGGGGTTAGTGATAAGTCTCCTTGCTGCATTATAGCGCAGCATTAATCACTTATCACTAACCCCTAATCACTTATTAAACTATCGGGAACAGAAGTATATACGTGCTTCCTTCTCCCACTTTTGATTGTACTGTAATGTTGCCATGATGCTGGTGCATGATTTCGCGGGCATTCCGTATCAGGTTGATAAGTACTTGTTCTACTTGCTCTTTATCTGCAATCAAGCGCAACGGAATGTTGGGAAGAGAGAGGTGTATATCTGTCAGCGAAATAGTGGGAGTGATGGACGGATAAAGTAAAAATATCCGGTAAGAGATGCTTAATATTAAAGAAAACAGGTTATTACGAAATAATCGTAATTTTATTTGCTGATCTCGGAGAAATCATATAGTTTTGTGCGTAGATATATAATTTTATAACCAAACAGCACGTATATGAAAAAAGAGATTGCAACGCTGTTCTTAATGACAAGTGTTTGGGCGGCACAAGCTCAAGGGACTTTTACAATAGAAGGGCAAGTAAAGAATGTAGAAGACGGAGCTTTAATCACTTTGTTTCGTTTAGATGGAAATGTGGGTAGCAGTATCGGTGTTGATACGATTCGTAACGGACATTTTCGTTTTCAGGCAGAAACATTGGGGAACGAAACAGAAATAGTGGATATGATGGGAAGAAGTGACAAGTTTCCTTCCATGAGTTTAAGGCTTTGGGTGCGTCCGGGAGATAATATACGGATAAGCGGTGAAAATACATTGATACGAACTTGGGATGTGAAAAGCACTGTTCCGGAACAAGTGGCTAATCAGGCTTTTATAAACGACTCACGCGAATTGTGGAATGAATATCAGCGCAATTCTTTGTTGCAGCGTGCATATCGCCGGAAGTATGCGGGGAGTGCGGTGGACGAAGAAAGACAGATGATACGTGCACAAGTTGACAGTTTGCGGAAGGTAGAGGATGAAATTAGTATCCGTATTGATGCCAACACTATAAAACGTATGAAGCAGATTCCTGTTGACGATATTTGGCTGGAGCAGTTGGAGAAGTTGGCAATGTCAGCAAAGTATACTGAAAATTATCCTTATAAAGAAGAAGTGATTGCTCTTTATGAAGGACTGACTGATGGAGAAAAACAGACCAATTGGGCAATGAACACATATACATATCTATTTCCTCCCCAAGTAGTAGAAGTGGGTGATGAAATGGCAGATGCTGATTTGTACGACCTGGAAGGAAATGTACACCGCCTGGCTGATTTTAAAGGTAAATATATCATGTTGGATTTCTGGAGTCGTGGTTGCGGTCCGTGCCTTATGGCTCTACCCGAAATGAAGGAAGTGGCTGAGATGTACAAAGATCGCTTGACGATAGTAAGTCTGAGCATCGATACCAAGAAAGGTTGGGAAACTGCCTCTAAAACGCATGAAATGACTTGGCAGAATCTAAGTGACTTGAAAGGAAGCAATGGATTATATGCCAAATACGGAGTACGTGGAATTCCAAATTATGTCCTTATTTCACCTGAAGGGCGCATTGTGGAAAAATGGTTCGGATACGGGAAACAGAGCCTGAAACGAAAACTCCGCCGCCTGCTGAATGCAGACGAATATGTGATGAGCTTAGGGGAAGAGAATGGACATAAAGTGGTGAATTTCCCGACGGTGAAGAAAAGCAATAACGATATTCCTGAAATCCGCCAGGTAGTATTGACGGATACTGCTACGGTCTTGCGGATTCGTGCCTATTATATACCCAAATATTGGATACAAATTATGAAGAATATCCAGTTAGTAGCGGACAATGGAACTGTATGTCCGGTTCTTCGTTCGGAAGGTATTCCTTTAGGGGAGAAATTCTATATGCCGGAAAGTGGAGAGGCCGATTATACTCTTTATTTCGCTCCACTGCCTGCCGGAACACGTTCTTTCGATATGGTTGAGCCGGAAGGTTCAAACCCGGATCGTGTAGAAGGTATCGCTTTGACACTTGAATAAGATAACAGAGGCTTTCTTTCCCTAAAATCTTGCTATCTGCACTCTTTTTCGTACTTTTGTAGCTTTCAAAAAGAAAGTTTTATTTAAAGAAGTTCTCTGTATGAAATCAGACATTGAAATAGCCCGCAGCATAGAGCTGAAGAAGATTAAGCAGGTAGCCGAGAATGTAGGTATTCCACGTGAAGAAGTAGAAAACTACGGACGGTATATTGCTAAGATCCCTACACATCTGATTGATGAAGAAAAAGTGAAGAAAAGTAACCTGATTTTGGTAACTGCCATTACTGCTACCAAAGCAGGTATTGGTAAGACTACGGTTTCCATCGGTCTGGCATTGGGGTTGAATAAGATCGGCAAGAAAGCCATCGTTGCTTTGCGTGAACCTTCGTTAGGACCTTGTTTCGGCATGAAGGGTGGAGCGGCAGGTGGCGGTTATGCCCAAGTGCTTCCTATGGAAAAGATAAATCTGCACTTTACAGGAGATTTTCATGCCATCACTTCGGCGCACAATATGATATCCGCATTGCTCGACAATTATCTTTATCAGCATCAGGCGGACGGATTCGGGCTGAAAGAAATCATCTGGCAGCGCGTGCTCGATGTGAACGACCGCTCTTTGCGTAGCATTGTCACCGGTTTAGGCCCCAGTACGAACGGTATTACCGAAGAATCCGGCTTCGATATTACCCCTGCATCCGAAATTATGGCTATTCTCTGTCTGGCAAAGGACATAGACGACCTGAAACGACGGATCGAGAATATCATCCTTGGTTTCCGTTTTGATGGTTGCCCGTTCACAGTGAAGGAGTTAGGAGTAGCAGGAGCCATCACTGTCTTGCTGAAAGATGCTATCAATCCGAACTTGGTTCAGACAACCGAAGGATCGGCAGCTTTTGTTCATGGCGGTCCCTTCGCAAATATTGCGCATGGTTGTAACTCTATTCTTGCAACGAAAATGGCAATGACTTTTGGAGATTATGTTGTAACGGAAGCTGGTTTCGGTGCCGATCTTGGTGCGGAGAAATTTTATAATATCAAATGTCGCAAAAGTGGATTGCAACCTAAACTGACAGTGATTGTGGCTACTGCACAAGGCTTGAAGATGCATGGAGGTGTCAGTCTGGATCGTATTAAAGAACCCAATATGGAAGGATTGCAACAAGGCTTCGGTAATCTCGATAAACATATACGCAATCTACGTTCATTCGGTCAGACGGTACTGGTTGCCTTCAATCGTTTTGCCAGTGATACGGACGAGGAGGTAGAAGCAATCCGCCGGCATTGCGAAGAGAAGTTAGGTGTAGGGTTCGCTGTCAATAATGCCTTTGCAGAAGGAGGAGAGGGGGCTGTGGAGCTCGCTAATCTGGTAGTGGATACTATTGAGAAGAAACCTTCTGAACCCTTGAACTTCAGTTATAGTGAAAATGACAGTGTAGAACAAAAGATAGAGAAGATAGCTTGCAATCTTTACGGTGCCAGTGTGGTGACTTACAGTATCCATTCACGTAAAATCATCAAATTGATAGAGAAGATGGGCATTGGTCATTATCCCGTTTGCATTGCCAAAACACAATATTCTTTCTCTGCCGATCCGAAAATATACGGTGCGGTGAACAACTTTGAATTTCATATCAAGGATATTGTAATCAATAACGGTGCGGAAATGATTGTTGCCATCGCCGGAGAAATTCTGCGCATGCCGGGGCTTCCCAAAGAGCCACAAGCTATGCACATCGACATTGTAGATGGAAATATAGAAGGATTGAGCTAACCATCGGAAATAAATATAGAAATAGGGGATGCCGGTATATACTTGCATCCCCTTTCCATTTATTTCAAATCATTCAACATGGCTTTCGGGTCTTTGGCCAACTGTTTCCAGTCGTAGTTTCTCAATAGTCCCAGAAGTGTAGCAATAACGATAACAATACGTGCTGCCCAAAGAACGATGATAACAGCCAGTGCAATAAGACCGAACTTCATGGCATAGATAATCATGCTATCATCATCACGGGTTTTACTTCCATCGCTCCATTTAGTTATGGTGGTGGTCACATATAAAGCGCCGGCAGCACCCACTAAAGCTCCTGCAATGCCGAATAATATCTTTTTGAGACCGGTAGCCATTTTGTCTTCACGGCGACGTTTAGTAATCATATATCCACGTGGACGGCAGGCGAAAATATAAAGCACGATCCAGATAAAACACCAGATCGCTTCCCATCTTTCACGCCATACTCCGGCATCGGCACGATCTACCAGGTGCTTTTTATAAGTTTCCACATTATATGCTTTCAGTTCTTTTATTTCTTCAGTGGCATTTTCCATATATTTTTCATAAAGGCTACGTGTTTCTTCAGAAATGGTATCTACTGCCAACTTTTGGCTATAAGTATCAATGTAACTTTGTTGCCGGGTGATGGCTTCGCTAAGTTCAGTCTGCACTTGCTCATCAGTCAGCGCCTGTCTCTTTGCTACATAATCCTGTTCGCTTCCGGCCTGATAGAAATAATAACATCCCATAATGGCTACACAGATGATGATCCACCATGCGAATGTCCAATGCCGCTGTTTGGACCATTCCAGCACTTCGCGTGTGTCAGCCATTACCTCCATTAGTTCGGTATCCGACGGGTCATCAATGGCTGCTTCCGCTTGTGTCAGCAGATCTTCCATATCCCTTGTTTCCTGGGCTGTTCGAGGATAATAATCTTCATCCGGCTGTCCATGATATCCGGCTGTTTCCCATGCCTGGAACAATAGTTCTTCCGCTTTTTTGTTTCTTTCGTCTTCAGTATTTACATTGCTGTATGTGGTGTTCATACCACCCTGCATGTGTTTCTTGTTTGCTGAGCTCATAGTATTGCAGAATTAAATAGTTTGGGAATTGTTGTTTGCTTGTACCTGTCTTAACTGTTCACGCATTTCGGCGTCTTTTTTGTCCCGGTGACCTTTGTAAGCTTTAAACCCGAAGGTCAGTACATTCCATACACCTTTAAAAAGAGCGATAACAATTTTCAGCATAATCTTACCTGTAGCTACTCCAATGTTTTCTGACATAGTAATTAAAGTTTTAAAGTGAATAATAAATGTAGTTTCCAAAAATAGGGAAATGCAAGCAGGAGTATCCTTTCAATACAACAAAAATAGTGTCAATGCGTAAAAAAAAGAGGTCCGTAGCCTTTATCACAAAGGCTACGGACCATTTTACAATTTAACTATATATTTAATCATTTATATACATACATTTTTTCTCAAAAATGTATATACCTGTCGGCCGGAAAAAACAAAACCGGCTGACTCGTAAAAACAAATTTCTTAATATGCGAACAGCGGATATTTTTCCATTGTCTTATTTACGCGTGCGCGAACTTCGGCAATAACCGCTTCGTTTTCTACATTGGACAGAACCGTTTCAATCATTTCTGCAATTTCCAGCATCAGATCTTCTTTGGCGCCACGAGTAGTGATGGCAGGAGTACCCAAACGGATACCGGAAGTCTGGAATGCAGAACGGCTATCGAACGGAACCATATTCTTGTTTACAGTGATATCGGCAGATACCAATGCCTTTTCAGCCACTTTACCTGTGAGATCAGGATATTTGCTACGCAGGTCGACCAGCATAGAGTGATTATCCGTACCACCGGAAACGATTGTAAAGCCACGGTCGATTAATGCTTGTGCCAGTACGGCCGCATTTTTCTTCACTTGGGCAGCATATTCTTTGAATTCGGGTTGCAGGATTTCACCGAATGCAACAGCTTTTGATGCAATGACGTGTTCCAACGGACCACCTTGGATACCCGGGAATACAGCTGAGTCGATCAACTGAGACATCATCTTGATTTCACCCTTCGGTGTCGTTTTGCCCCAAGGATTAGGGAAATCTTTGCCAATCAGGATGATACCTCCGCGAGGACCACGCAAAGTCTTATGTGTGGTAGAAGTAACGATATGAGCATACTTCACAGGGTTTTCCAGCAATCCGGCTGCAATCAGTCCGGCAGGGTGAGCCATATCGATCATCAGGATAGCACCTACTTTGTCTGCGATTTCGCGCATACGCTTGTAGTCCCATTCGCGGGAATATGCTGAACCACCACCGATAATCATCTTTGGTTTTTCGCGCAAAGCAACTTCTTCCATCTGGTCATAGTCTACGCGACCGGTTTCTTTATTCAGATTATATTCACAAGGAGTATAGATGATACCGGAAGTATTTACTAAAGAACCGTGTGAGAGGTGACCGCCGTGAGCCAGATTCAATCCCATGAATTTGTCACCCGGATTCAATACAGCGAGGAATACAGCTGCATTAGCTTGTGCGCCTGAGTGGGGTTGCACGTTAGCCCATTCTGCACCAAAGATTTCCTTTATGCGGTCGATAGCAATTTGTTCGCTCTGGTCTACTACTTCGCAACCTCCGTAGTAACGTTTACCGGGATAACCTTCTGCATACTTGTTAGTGAGACAGGAGCCCATTGCCTCCATTACTTGGTCACTTACAAAATTCTCTGATGCAATCAGTTCAATACCTTTGAGCTGACGTTGATGTTCTTTTTCGATGATATCGAAAATTAAATCGTCTCTTTTCATTTTGCTTACTTAGATAAGTTTGATAAATCTGTGTTCTCTTATTAAGCGCACAAATTTACGGTAAAAAAATGAATAAACTGTCAGAAAAGACAGAAATTTACTTTCTAAAAGAATACTCCAAAGGAAAAGCTGAGAACATTGTCTCGTCGGTGGAAACGTATTTCGTCAGCGGGTGGATCACCTTCGACGACGCCGTCATCATAAGTCACTTTGCGGGATATATTATGTACTCCTATGTCATAGCGGAAATCGAAGAAAATGCGGGAGATAGTGACGGCTACTCCAAGGGTGAAGCTGAGGTTCAGCGGACGCAGCCTTTCTTTGATTCCCTGCTGGTCGAAATTCTCAAAAGTAACTTCGCTCTTTTTATTCCAGATATAACGAAATTTAGGACCGCCGAATACAGCCAGACTATAAGGCCCCTCCTTAATAACATTATATCCGTAGATCACAGGAATGTCTACACTGTGGATTTCAGAAGTTATAGATGCCATTTCCAAAGGAGCATCCTCTGCGGCAGGTTTTTCGAAAGTAATATTGCAGCGGTTGATATTGTAGGATATTTCCGGTTGCAGGAAATGACGTTCAAAGTTGATACGCATAAAGACAGAGCCGAAATAGCCTATCTTGTAGTTATTCTGCACCTCGTCTATGGTGATTCCGTTTAATGTAAGATTAGATACAAGGAAGAGGGAAGAGGTGAAACCACCTTTAATACCGAAGTTCACCGGACGATCATGGTGATGTTTCTTCAGTGGTTCCTCAACCGCTGTACCGGGCACAAGATGAGATTGCCCCCACGTTGTAGCGGGGAAAAACAAAAGGCACAGGATAAATATTTTCAAAACTTTGTTCATCACTTACCACTAACCGTTAATCACTATCTTTTCTTCTCAACAGACCAGCCAAATTTACCGATCTTTTCACCCAATTCATAGTACCCTCCATGTACATAAACCAGTGGATTAGCTTCCGCTAGCTCCAGTTTCCCGGTTTCCGGGTTTAGGTTCCGGTCGTCGGCACGCACGTTTACCACATCGGCAATAAACATATCATGCGAGCCGAGTGACATGATTTCCTTTACACGACATTCTATACACAAAGGGGATTCTTCAATAAGAGGGGCATTGACCACAGTACTTTTTCCCGGTGTCAGATGCATTTCTTCAAACTTATTGTAGTCTTTCCCGGAACGTACGCCACACCAATCCGTTGCACGCGCCATATCTTTGGTAGTAAGATTGATGACAAACTCCATATTCCGTTTCAGGATTTCGTAGGAGTGGCGTTCGGGACGTACTGAAATATAGCACATGGGCGGGTTCGTACAAATCGTTCCCGTCCATGCAATTGTTAATATGTTATATTCTTCCGGAATGCTTCCGCAGCTTACCAATACGGCAGGAAGCGGGTAAATCATTGTTCCGGGCTTCCAGTCTTGTTTCATGACTAAAGAGTTACGAGCTCTTATATTATTTCAATTTCGTTCCTGTTTTGTTCTTTCTCGCAATAATGGCATCGGATCACACAATTCTCCTTATCCACTACATGGAATAACGTCGCCATGGGCTCGTTGTTCGTAATACATTTGGGATTAGCACACTTTACAATGCCGCGAAGTTCTTCAGGAAGGCTAACTTCACGTTTTTCCACCACTTCATAATCCCGAATAATATTCAGCTTCACATTAGGTGCTACCACGGCGATACGATTAATTTCGTCATCGCAGAAAAATTTATCCGCAATTTTAATAATGCCTTTAGTACCCAGCTTTCCGCTTTTGAGATTAAAGCCAATGGTGATATTGTTATTCATGTGTTCCAGTCCCAGTAAAGAGACTACAGTGAACAGATTTTCAGAGGGGATATGGTCGATAACGGTACCGTTTTCTAATGCGGCAACCTGTAATTCTTGTTTTTTTTCGCTCATCTTTCAATTTACAATTTAGCAATTTACAAAGTACAATTTAGGCTTTCACCTCATCCAGTGTAATGCCTAATACATCGCAGAGGATAGCCTCACGAGCATACAGACCGTTTTGAGCTTGCTGGAAGTAGTAAGCTTTCGGATTATCGTCTACGTCATAAGCGATTTCATTGACGCGGGGCAGGGGATGCAGAATACACAGATTAGGACGGGTATGTTCCAGCATCTTGTTGCGCAGGATGTAAACGTTCTTCACCCGTTCGTACTCCATGAGGTCAGTGAAGCGTTCACGCTGCACACGAGTCATGTAGAGGATGTCGGCATCTGCTATGGTTTCTTCCGTAAAGTCCGTATGTTCCACGTACTTGATGCCATGATCACGGCAGTAAATTTTGTATTCTTCGGGCATTCTCAATTCATCAGGAGCTATGAAGTGGAAAGTCGGGTTGAAGTGGCGCATTGCCATCAGCAGTGAGTGTACGGTGCGGCCATATTTGAGGTCGCCAACGAGGAAAATATTCAGGTTCTCCAGTGTACCCTGGGTTTTGTAGATGGAGTAGAGGTCGAGCATCGTTTGTGAAGGATGCTGGTTGGCTCCGTCTCCGGCATTGACGATAGGCACTGTGGTTACTTCGCTGGCATAGCGGGCGGCTCCTTCCAGATGATGCCGCATCACGATGATATCAGCGTAGTTACTCACCATTTTGATGGTATCTTTCAGGGTTTCGCCTTTCGAAGAACTCGTTGCTTTGGGGTCACTAAACCCGATTACACGGGCTCCCAAGCGGTTGGCTGCTGTTTCAAAACTGAGTCTTGTGCGGGTAGACGGCTCGAAAAAGAGGGTGGCAACCACTTTCCCTTCCAGCAGCCTACGGTTGGGACGGGCTTCAAACTGCTTCGCCATCTCGATCATGTAGAGGATTTTTTCCTTGCTATGCTCGGCAATGGTGACTAAACTTCTGTTTTCCATATCGTTCGTTATTTTATTTCTTTTCGAGAGTTCAAAGGTACGGAAAAGATGCGGAGTACGGAAGAAAGACGGGAGAAAATTTAGAAGTTTTTTTCGTCTCCATAGACGGTGATCTTCAGTTTATGGGACAAAGAGTTTTGCCCTATGAGCTGAAAAAAATATCTCGTGGGGCGAAAAAACAATCTTACGGGATGAAGTTTCTTATGCGGTGAGATGAATGCCGGAATTTGTTTGGATCATTACCAGCATCAGCAGTAGCTTTTCTTTTTCTTTTCTGCTGTTGTTGTTATATAAAGAATATATAAGAAAGAAAAATGCATTGTCTGTTTTAGTGAAAGTGTTGAATAATAGCATTTTGCCCTTCTTGACTACACTTTGTTCCTAAGCAAAAAAATGCGTTTTTTTGCAAAAAACAGCTTGGAATCGGCCGTTTCCTAAACAAAAAACGCCTCCAAAATGCCAGGTTTCATCACCCCAAACGCCACACTTTATCATCGGAAATGCCACATCTTAATGGGTAAAATGCCACACTTCAGCAAGCACAAAGTGTGGCATTTCGGAGAATGAAATGTGGCATTTCCGATGATAAAGTGTGGCGTTTTAAGAGTTTTCTATAGAATTTATAAGGGTGTTCCAATATAATTCCGTACCTTTGCCTTGTTATTTTTACAGGTAATCTATTTTATTGATTTAGTGAATTTACAGTAATAAACATGATAAAGAACATCATAAAAATCCTTTGGATATTCTTAGCCGTCATAGTATTGGCTTGCGTCACTGTTTTCTTCTCCATTGCAAAAGGTTGGATAGGCTATATGCCTCCTGTCGAAGATCTGGAAAACCCCAATTATAAGTTTGCTACACAAATTTTCTCAGAAGACGGGAAGGTGCTCGGAACTTATTCTTTTAGTAAAGAGAATCGTGTGTATGTAGGCTATAATGATCTGTCTCCTAATATTATCAATGCTTTGATTGCAACGGAAGATGTGCGTTTTGCCAAACACTCCGGAATTGATGCCATCGCATTGTTCCGCGCTATCGTGAAGCGTGGTTTGTTATTTCAGACGAATGCAGGTGGAGGTAGTACGATAACACAACAATTATCCAAGCAGCTTTATTCGCCCAGTGCGGATAATGTAATGGAACGTTTGTTTCAGAAACCCATCGAGTGGGTGATTGCCGTGAAATTGGAACGTTATTACACTAAAGAAGAGATACTTACCATGTATCTTAATAAATTTGATTTCTTGAACAATGCAGTAGGTATTAAAACTGCTGCCAATACTTATTTCGGTTGCGATCCAAATGATTTAAAGATAGAAGAAGCCGCTATGCTTGTAGGAATGTGCAAGAATCCATCTTATTTTAATCCTGTACGATATAATGAACGTTCACGCGGGCGTCGTAACGTGGTGCTTGATCAGATGCGTAAAGCCGGATATATCACAGCGGAAGAATGTGATTCTTTGCAGGCCCTTCCGCTTGTTCTGAAATATACTCGCGTTGATCATAATGAAGGAATGGCAACTTACTTCCGCGAATATCTGCGTGGTGTATTGAATGCAAAGAAACCTGTAAAGGGAGATTATCGTGGTTGGCAGATGCAAAAATTCTATGAAGATTCTCTTGACTGGGAAAATAATCCTTTATTTGGTTGGTGTGAAAAGAATACTAAGAAAGATGGCTCTAAATATAATCTTTATACAGACGGTCTGAAAATTTATACCACTATTGACTCTCGTATGCAGCAATATGCAGAAGAGGCGGTAGAAGAGCACCTGAAAGAATTGCAAGGCTATTTCTTCAAAGAAAAGAAAGGACGTAAAAAAGCGCCTTACAGTAACAGAATTACGCAGGAGCAGGTAGATGAAATTCTTACCCGCACTATGAAACAGTCCGACCGTTATCGTATCATGAAGAAAGCCGGGGCATCGGATGCCCAAATTGAAAAAGCTTTCAATACACCTGAAGAAATGTCGGTATTTACCTGGAATGGTGAAAAGGATACAATCATGACACCTATGGATTCTATCCGCTATTACAAACACTTCCTCCGTGCAGGTTTTATGTCTATGAATCCGCATAATGGGCATGTGAAAGCATATGTCGGAGGGCCTAATCATCATTATTTTAAATATGATATGGCAATGGTAGGTCGCCGTCAGGTGGGGTCCACCATTAAGCCTTATGTCTACACATTAGCTATGGAGAATGGCTATTCTCCTTGTGATGAAGCGCGTCATGTGGAATATACTTTAATTGATGAAAACGGCAAACCGTGGACGCCCCGTAATGCCAATACTAAACGTTATGGAGAAATGGTAACTGTGAAGTGGGGATTGGCTAACTCTGACAACTGGATCACAGCGTATCTGATGAGTAAGCTCAACCCATATTCTCTGAAACGCTTGATTGAAAGTTTTGGTGTACGTAATCGTGAAATTGTGCCGTCAGTTTCTTTATGTCTTGGTCCTTGCGAAATTTCGGTAGGAGAAATGGTCAGTGCTTATACTGCATTCCCCAATAAAGGTATCCGTGTAGCTCCACTGTTTGTAACTCGCATTGAAGATAATGACGGAAATGTATTAGCTACGTTCTCTCCGGAAATGGAAGAGGTTATCAGTGTTTCCAGCGCTTATAAGATGTTGGTTATGCTTCGTGCCGTTATTAACGAGGGAACAGGTGGACGTGTTCGTCGCTTAGGTGTGAAAGCTGATATGGGTGGTAAGACCGGAACAACTAACTATAATGCAGATGGTTGGTTTATGGGCTTTACTCCTTCACTGGTATCCGGATGCTGGGTTGGTGGAGAAGAACGCGATATTCATTTCGATACTATGCTGCATGGGCAAGGTGCTTCTATGGCATTGCCTATCTGGTCTAAATATATGGTAAAAGTGCTTGGAGACAAGACACTGGGATATGATGAAAATGAGACATTCCAACTTCCGGAAGGTTTCGATCCTTGTAAGAATAATGGGGACGTTAATTTTGAATCGGCATCAGAAACTGGTTTGGATGACTTCTTTGATTAAAGTTCAAGTGTCGGTCTAAATTCTTGATTTCGAAAGTGGTTTATACAATCAGCATCGGTAGTAACGAGCAACAGAAAGAGAATCTTTCGTTGGCGCGGAAGCGGTTGAAAGAACTGTTTCCTGGCATTCGTTTTTCTACGGAAGAAGAGACTAAACCGCTTTATTTCCGGCGTTCATCTTTATTTTCCAATCAGGTGGCACGTTTTATTTCCAGTAGCGATGCGACGGAAATAACTTCTTGTTTGAAAGCTATTGAACGGGAAGCGGGGCGGATGCCTGAAGAGAAAAAGCAAGAAATAGTCCGGTTGGATCTGGACTTATTATCATGTGATGACACAGTCTATAAACCCGATGATTTAAAAAGGGACTATATTTGCCGGGGATTGAAAGAGATAGAGTAATTTTAAATGGGTACGCGGACGACGCGGATAAAGCGGACGAACGCGGATCTATAAAATAGTAAATATAAATATGTTGAAGTTTTTAGGAATCATTCCCGCCCGTTACGCATCCACGCGTTTTCCTGCAAAACCGTTGGCCATGCTGGGAGGTAAAACTGTAATACAGCGAGTATATGAACAAGTGGCAGGTATTCTGGACGATGCTTATGTGGCCACAGATGACGAACGGATCGAAGAAGCTGTAAAAGCTTTCGGAGGTAAAGTAGTGATGACTTCCGTTAATCATAAAAGTGGTACGGATCGTTGCTATGAAGCATATACTAAAATAGGGGGAGACTTTGATGTCGTAGTCAACATTCAGGGTGACGAACCTTTTATTCAACCCTCCCAACTGGAAACTGTAAAAGCTTGCTTCGACGACATTACGACCCAGATTGCTACACTGGTGAAACCTTTTACTCCTGAGAATGGATTTGAAGCTTTGGAGAATATCAATTCTCCGAAAGTAGTGCTGAATAAGAATATGAATGCACTCTATTTCAGCCGCTCCATTATTCCTTATCAGCGAAATGCGGAAAAACAAGATTGGCTGAAAAATCACACTTATTATAAACATATAGGATTATACGCCTATCGTGCTGAAGTTTTAAAAGAGATTACTTCGTTGCCGCAATCTTCGCTGGAACTGGCAGAATCGCTGGAACAACTCCGTTGGCTGGAGAATGGTTATACCATTAAAGCCGGTATTACCGAAGTAGAGACTATTGGCATTGATACTCCCCAGGATTTGGAAAAGGCTGAAGAATTCTTGAAAATATGTTAGACAGAACTATCCAGCCCCGTATTTGTGAGCCGGAACAACTGGCAGTGCCATCTCCCGAATGTCGGGTGATGAAAAATGGCATACCTTTATATATACTCAATGCCGGGGATAATGAAGTAGTCCGAATTGACCTGTTGATAGAGGGTGGACGCTGGCAGCAGAACCAACGCTTGCAGGCTTTGTTTACCAACCGGATGCTGCGCGAAGGTACCCGGCGTTATTCAGCCGCGGCCATTGCCGAAAAATTGGATTACTATGGTGCTTGGTTGGAGCTTTCCAGCTCGTCCGAGTATGCTTATATCACCCTTTATTCTTTGAATAAATATCTGCCGGAAACTTTAGATATTTTTGAATCTATCGTAAAAGAACCTCTTTTCCCTGAAAAAGAGTTGGGAGTGATTATCGACAGCAATATCCAGCAATTTCTTGTGAACAGCTCCAAGGTGGACTTTCTGGCCCATCGCACTTTGATAAATGCCGTATATGGCGATACGCATCCGTGCGGGCAATTAGTGCAGAAGGAAGATTATCATTTGATTAACCCTTCTGTCTTGCAATCGTTTTACGACCGATATTATCATTCCGGAAATTGCAGTATCTATCTTGCTGGGAAGGTCAGCGAAGACGCTATCCGTCGTATTGAAACTCTTTTTGGAAGTGAACCTTTCGGTAAAGATTTCCGCAAACCGGAAAAACGGTCTTATGTTCCGGTAACTTCTTCTGAGAAACGTATTTTTACCGAGCGTGCCGATGCAATGCAAAGTGCTGTTCGCATGGGAATGCTTTCTTTGGATCGACGCCATCCTGACTATTTGAAAGTTCGCGTTCTGGTTACCTTGTTCGGAGGGTATTTCGGTAGCCGTCTGATGTCTAATATTCGTGAAGATAAAGGATATACGTATGGTATATCTGCCGGTATCATGCCTTATCCCGATAGTGGATTGTTGGTTGTCAATGCAGAGACTGCCAATGAATTTGTAGAGCCGCTTATCAAAGAAGTTTACCATGAAATAGATCGCCTGCAAAATGACCTCGTACCTGCCGAAGAACTTGCCATGGTGAGGAACTATATGTTGGGTGATATGTGTCGCAGCTATGAATCTGCTTTCTCACTGGCGGATGCCTGGATCTTTATTCATACTTCCGGCCTCCCGGACTCGTATGTGAGGGATGCCGTAGAAGCAGTGAAGACAATTACTCCTGCCGAGATACGCGAACTTGCCTCACGCTATTTGTGCAAAGAGACATTAAAAGAAATTGTATCCGGCAAAAAAATGTCATAAAAAAGGTGTGATACCCCTTCCTTTTAGCAGATTAATTGTATCTTTGTGCAAATACTATATGAGACGTGTAACAAGTTGCTGCGTTTACACGTCTTATTATTAAAATCGCTAATTTATAATTTTCAATGAAATATCTATATACTGCACTCATTCTGGTATTCATGTCCCAAGGCGGGGCGACGGCCCAGGAAAAGAAATCCGGTTTCTTCGACAAAGTAAAAACAACTTTCTCTTCTGAAATAAAGATAGGAACTCATACCTTCAAAGACGGCTCCGTATATACGGGTGAAATGAAAGGACGTAAACCCAACGGAAAGGGTAAGACGGTGTTCAAGAATGGCAATGTCTACGAGGGTGAATATGTGAAAGGAAAACGTGAAGGATATGGTACTTATACATTTCCTGACGGCGAAAAGTACGAAGGACAATGGTTTCAGGATCAGCAACACGGTAAGGGTATCTACTATTTCATGAACAACAACCGTTATGACGGCATGTGGTTTCAGGATTATCAGCAAGGCAAAGGTACAATGTACTACTATACCGGTGACATTTACGAAGGAGACTGGGTAAATGATAAACGTGAAGGTCAAGGTACATACACTTGGAAAAACGGTTCCAAATATGAAGGTTCCTGGAAGAATGATAAGAAAGAGGGTAAAGGTACTTTTGTCTGGAATGACGGCTGTAAATACGAAGGTGACTGGAAGAACGATGTGCGTGATGGAAAAGGAACTTTCGAATATGCCAACGGAGATAAATATGTAGGCGACTGGAAAGATGATATGCAACATGGCAAAGGTATTTACTTCTTCCACACCGGCGACCGTTATGAAGGTGCGTATGTGCAAGGTGAACGTACCGGAGCCGGTATCTATTATCACGCCAACGGCAATAAATATGTAGGAAACTTCAAAGACGGCATGCAACACGGAAAAGGTGTGTTTACTTGGGCAAGTGGTGCGGTCTATGACGGCGAATGGAAGGACAACCAGCGTGACGGCCGCGGAACCTATAAATGGAATGTAGGTGATTCCTACGAAGGCGAATGGAAAAACAACCAGTTCAATGGTCAGGGAACCCTGATTATGACAGACGGAACTAAATATAAAGGTGGTTTTGTGAATGGTATGGAAGAAGGTAACGGTATACAAGAGGATAAAAACGGTAATCGTTACGAAGGCTTCTTCAAGCAAGGCAAAAAACACGGTCCTTTTGTTGAAACGGATAAAAACGGAAAAGTAATAAAAAAGGGCACGTACAAAATGGGAAGACTGGAATTAAATTAAAAATTAATAATTAAAAATTAAAGGCTGCGCAGTTAATGTAACATCGCGCAGCCTTTAATTTTTAATTATTAATTTTTAATTTCTAAATTGCCTTTGGCAATTTAGATAATGTATTGTGAACTGATAGACTCATTATTCACCACTCTCTTGATGGTTTCTGCAAACATATCAGCAATACTGAGTTGTTTTACTTTCGCGCATTTCTTAGAGTAGGGGATACTATCGGTAAATACGATTTCAGTCAGACTGGATTCCTGTACACGGAAAGACGCCGGGTCGGACATTACACAGTGGCTTGCAATAGCGCGTACTGATTTAGCACCGGCATCCAACATAATGTTAGCTGCTTTGGTGATAGTACCGGCTGTATCTACGATGTCATCTACCAATACTACATTCTTATCGGTTACATCACCGATAATCTGCATGGATGCAACTTCGTTTGCTTTCTCACGTGATTTGTTGCACAATACCAGGGGAACTCCCAAATACTTTGAGAATGTGCTGGCACGTTTGGAACCACCCACATCCGGCGTAGCGATTACAAGATCTTTCAATTTCAAGGACTCAATATAGGGGAGGAACACTGCCGAAGCATACAAGTGATCTACCGGAATGTTGAAGAAACCTTGGATTTGATCAGCATGGAGATCCATCGTAATCAAACGATCGATACCTGCTACTGAAAGTAAATCGGCTACTAACTTTGCGCCGATAGAAACGCGAGGTTTGTCTTTTCTGTCCTGTCGTGCCCAACCGAAATATGGAATGACTGCAACAACGCTTTTAGCAGACGCTCTTTTAGCAGCGTCGATCATCAGCAGAAGTTCCATTAAATTGTCGGAATTAGGGAAGGTGGATTGAACCAGGAATACATGTGCGCCACGAATTGACTCTTCATAGGAAACAGCAAACTCACCATCAGCAAAGTGGGTGATGTTCATCTTTCCCAGAGGGCAATCAAGGCTTGCGCAGATTTTCTCTGCAAGGTATCTCGAGTTAGTTCCGGAGAATACCATTACGGGTGCTTTTTCGCTCATTTTGTAATAGATGTTACCTATTTGTTTAATACGGCTGCAAAGTTATGAATTTCCCGCTACATTCTACAAGACTTATTGTAGAAAAATCTTTTTTCTTTCCCGGATTTATTTGTAGCTTTGCTAAGTGAAACGGTTTCCTCATATACGATTGGTGGGCTTACTGTGTTTTTGCATAGTAATGATTTCTTGTGTGGGTACTGCTCCCACCAAGGAAGTACATCTTATCGATTCGCTCAACCAAGTGGCTTATTCTTATCGGTATAAAGACCTGGACTCTTCTTGTCATGCTGCCACGCAAGCTTATGGAAAAGTAAATCTGTATAGTCAGGGGAAAGCGGAAGCATCCAATAATCTGGGTTTTTGTGCTTTTATGCGCATGGATTTTGAGAAAGCGGAGAAGTTTCATAAAGATGTGTACAGTCTCACGAAAAATGAACTGGAACTGCTGGTTGCCGATATCGGATTGATGAAAATCTATCAGCGGACGGCCATGAACAAAGAATTTTATGACTATCGGAACAGTGCCCTCCGCCGCATGAAACGAATAGATGAAGATAACAAGCTTTTCGTAGATAAGCACGAACGGTTGAGACTGAACTATGCACGCTCCGAATTTTATATCGTTTCCGCAGTTTATTACTACTATCTGCAACAACGTCCGGAAGCGGTGGCTTCCATCAACGAAATATATCCGCAGGAAGAACTTGCAGCGGATACGAACCAGTTACTGTATTATCATTATATAAAAGGATCGGCAGCACTTTGTGATGGTGAAACGGCGGATGAGCGTCGTTTGCGTGAATTCGACGAGTTGTATACAACTTGGAAAATGGCATCCCGCGGAGGATACTTGTATTTTGAAGGTAATGGAGTGCAGGGGCTTGCTAATCTGATGGCATCTCCCGATAATTATGACTTTTTCCAGGTTAGGCGTTCTCATGCATTGAAACAGTTTGATGTTCCCGTGGATTCTTTGTTGCCCATGCGTTTAGGACAATTGGCTTTGAAGAAATTCAAGCAATATAATGATGTGTATCAGATTGCCGGTGCCTATGTTTCTATTGGTAAATATTTGAATGCGCATGATAACTACGCCGAAGCATTGGATACATTGACGCTTGCCTTGGAGTGCGTGAACAGTCATCATCGCCGTTTTTATGATTGCCACGATAGCCTGGATTGGTTGAAAACCTATGATATACGGGATACCATTTCTTCAGAAAAAGCATGGATAGAGCGTAAGTTAAGAACCGTTCCGGAATGGATTTCACGTATTCGCGAACAACTGAGTGTTACGTATGCCGGACTGGAAATGAAGCAACACTCCGATTATAATCGCAATATTTATCTGGATATTCTGGAAGATACCCGCCAGGATAAGGAGTTGGAAAGCCGTTATCAGGCTTTGGAAAGTGAAGCCCGACAGCTTAATATTTTACTCTTCTTCGTGATTGTCGGTTTTATACTGGTGGTTTTATTTTTTTGGATATTCAATAAACGGTCTAAAGAACGTAATCATGTCCATTTGCACCGTTTGAGGCAGATGTTGGACATTTGCCAGAAAATAACCGCTTCTATTCCCACGGACGCGCAGACGGAAGAAGAGATTGTAGATGCCATTCTTTCTGCTGTGCAGACAGATATAGAGGAACTTTTCAATGTAAAAGACATTCGGATAGAAGATGGGCAGTTGGTATTACCCAAACGTCTTACGAAGGATGAGAAGGCAATACTACATGTGATTGCTCCTTATATTACATGGGCGCTTGATAATGGCATGACTTCCATTTCGCTGGGTGACGAACGCCGCCGGTTGGAGAAAGAACGGTATGTGTACGAACAGCATATAGCCGGAAATAAACGTCAGAATCTTATAAAGAAAGCGTGTATGGCCATTGTGAACGGTATTCATCCGTACATAGACCGTATTATTAATGAAGTGCATAAACTAACGGAAAAGGGTTTTATCCATGACGAACACATCAAAGCCGAGAAGTATCAATATATGGACGAATTGGTGACAACCATCAATGAATACAATGATATCCTTGCTTTATGGATTAAAATGAAACAGGGTAGCCTGAGCTTGAATATAGAAACATTCGGGTTGAACGAGCTTTTCGATCTGATACGGAAAGGAAGCCGTGCTTTCGAAATGAAACAGCAACAACTGGAAGTGACACCAACGGATACCTATGTGAAAGCTGACAAGGCGTTGACGCTGTTTATGATAAACACGCTTGCAGAAAATGCCCGTAAATATACTCCAAAGGGAGGTAAGGTAAAGGTCTATGCAAATCCGACAGAAGAATATGTGGAAATCTCAGTAGAAGATACCGGTTATGGTCTTTCTGAAGAAGATGTGACGCGTATTGTCGGTGAGAAATTGTATAATTCGCAGGAAATAGGCATACTGGATGCTGCAGACCGGGAAGAACTGCTGAAAAATAAAGGGAGCGGCTTCGGTCTGATGAATTGTAAAGGTATCATTGAGAAATACCGGAAGACGAACGAAGTATTCAGAGTCTGTTTGTTCAATGTAGAAAGTACTTTAGGGAAGGGCAGCCGTTTTTATTTCCGTTTGCCTACAGGAGTGCGTAAAACTTTGATGGTATTTCTGTGCATATTCTTTTCTATAGGCATGAGTTCGTGCAATAAAGCAGTGGAGGAAGCGGTGATGCAACCGGATGAAATCTATGCGCAAACGGCTCAGGATTCTTTGTCATTAGCTGCGGAAAATGAGTTTGAAGCCCTGTTGAATGAGGCGTCAGACTATGCTAATGATGCCTATTATAGTAATGTGGAAGGAAATTTTGAACAGGCTTTGGAATATGTAGACTCTGCCATGTCTTGCCTGAATGCGCATTATAAAAGGTATGCCCAGGAGCCGCAGCGCTATATGTCATTGAGAGGAGAAGGGGAACCGGGGGAATTATCCTGGTGGAATGATCTTTTCAATTCGGACTTTCATGTCATTCTGGATATCCGGAATGAGGCGGCTGTCGCTTTTCTTGCGTTGAAACAATGGGATGCATACAGTTATAATAATGCCGCTTATACGACTTTGTACAAATTGCTGGGTGAAGATCAGTCTTTGGAGGAATATTGTCGTCAACTGGAACGTTCCACCAATAATAAGATGGTGGGGGTTATCCTGTTTATCGGACTTATAGCTATGTTGCTTTTGGGATATTACATTCTGTATATTCGCAAACGTCTTATAAACCGTTGGAATCTGGAACAGGTTTTGGAAATCAATAGACAGATATTTGCTGCCTCCCTGATACAAGTTCCCGAAACAGAAGAGGCATTGCAGCGGGAAGAAGATACCCTGAAAGCTATTCCTCAACGTATCGTTGACGAAGGCTTTGATGCCGTAAATGAGTTGCTAAGTATTGATCGGTTGGGAATCGCCGTTTATAATGAAACGACACATCAACTGGAATATGTGTCAAATTCTATAGAAAATGACTTACCCTCTACGGGAGATAATGGAACATCTACGGCAGAAGATGAACTTTGGAAGGAAGTAGTTCAACGCTGTTTTGAACAGCATACTCAACTGTCCGCACCGGGATTTGAAGCTTTGCCTTTGGTAGTGGATGCTGCGGGTGATTCGCGCTGTGTGGGTGTGTTATATCTTGAACGGCAGGAGAGCGTCGATCAGGAGACGGCTCATCTATTGCTGGAATTGATTGCGCGGTATATAGCGATTGTGGTCTTCAATGCAGTTGTGAAACTGGCAACAAAATACCGCGACATCGAAGCTGCGCATGAAGAAGCACACCGGGCGTCATGGGAGGACGGTATGTTGCATGTGCAGAATATGGTGCTTGATAATTGTCTTTCCACCATCAAGCACGAGACAATTTATTATCCGAATAAGATCAAGCAACTCATTGGTAAACTCCGTTCAGGTATTCTCTCAGAAACGGAAGAAAAAGAGACGGTTTCAGCTATCAGCGAATTGATAGAATATTATAAAGGTATATTTACCATCTTGAGTTCGTGCGCATCGCGACAGTTGGAAGAAGTTACGTTCCGTCGCGGGATAATTTCCGTACCGGAGTTGTTTGCTCTGGCAGAAAAGTATTTCCGTAAAGCAAATAAGGGAAAAGGGGTTGCTGTATCTTTCTCTACAAGAGCTATTGATGAAAGAGTGGTCGGAGATTTTATCCAACTTCGTTTCTTATTGGAGAATCTGATAGATGAAGCCTTGTCTGTTCCTCTGGGTGGAGAAATACATTTGGCAGCAACAGTAGACGGAGAATATATTCGTTTCCTTTTCACTGATATGCGAAGGACGAAAACCCGTGAGGAATTAAATCAACTTTTCTATCCAAACCTGGAACGTATGACGGCAACAGGAGAAAAAGGAGAGTTGCGAGGTACGGAGTATCTCGTCTGCAAGCAGATTATTCGCGACCATGACGAGTTTGCCGGAAAACGTGGCTGTCGCATCAATGCTGAACCGGCTGAGAATAGTGGATTTACAGTTTATTTCACGATACCGAGAAGAAAATAAAATTAAAGAATATGGAAGACAAGAAATTCAAAGTAATTATTGTAGAAGACGTCAAGCTTGAACTGAAAGGAACGGAAGAAATCTTCCGCCATGAAATACCCAACGCAGAAGTTATCGGTACGGCTATGACCGAAAGCGAATTCTGGACATTGATAGAAGCCGGAGTTCCTGACTTGGTATTGCTGGATTTAGGGCTGGGTGGTTCTACTACTATTGGTGTGGATATCTGCCGGAATATCTTTAAGCGTTATCCGGGAGTACACGTACTCATATTTACCGGAGAAATTCTGAATGAAAAGCTTTGGGTGGATGTTCTGAATGCGGGTGCTGACGGTATTATTTTGAAAACAGGTGAACTGCTTACGAAAACAGATGTACAGGCAGTAATGGATGGAAAGAAGCTGGTTTTTAATTATCCTATTCTGGAAAAAATTGTAGACCGTTTCAAGCAATCTGTTGCGAATGATGCCAAACGTCAGGAAGCGGTTATCAGTTATGATATTGATGAGTATGACGAACGTTTCCTACGCCATCTGGCATTGGGGTATACCAAAGATATGATTGCTAATCTGAAAGGTATGCCTTTTGGAGTTAAATCTCTGGAAAAGCGTCAGAATGATTTGGTAAACCGTCTGTTTCCACAAGGAGAGCGGGTAGGAGTGAATGCAACCCGTCTGGTTGTGCGTGCTTTGGAACTCCGTATTCTTGATATAGATAATCTGGAAGCAGATGATGAATAACAAATGGCGTTTACCGCATCCGGCAACAATGTTTCTCTTGTTGACGCTGGCTGTCATTGTCCTATCATGGATATTTGACATTTACGGCTTGAGCGTGTTTCAACCGCAAACAGGGGAGGAAATACGGGTACAAAGTTTGCTTAGTCCGGAAGGTGTTCGTTGGCTGTTGCGGCATGTGGTTACTAATTTCACGGGGTTTGCTCCGCTGGGCTTAGTAATTGTGGCTATGTTTGGTATCGGGGTAGCACAACATTCAGGTTTTATAGATGCTTGTATCCGCGGTGGGGCACGTCGTAAGCATAATCCATGGCGCATGGTGATACTGGTTATTTTCTTGGGATTGCTTTCCAATGTAGTAGGTGATGCCGGATACATAATTCTTTTACCGATTGCAGCAACTTTGTTCCATTCGGTCGGACTGCATCCGGTTGCAGGTATTATTACGGCATACGTTTCTGTTTCGTGTGGGTATAGCGCTAACTTGATGCTGAGTACTTTGGATCCTATGCTTGCTGCCACTACCCAAGAAGCTGCGGACATGGCAAATGTGTCACCTGGAAATACAGGGCCTTTATGCAATTACTATTTCTTGTTTGCATCTACTTTTTTGCTGGCTTTTATTATTTATCAGGTAACCCGTCGTAATCTTCTTCCGGCTTTGGGGGAATATGCCGGTCATATTCGTTTCAATGGTTATAAGCAATTATCCCGCAAAGAGCGTCGTGCTATGATAGGTGCAGTATCTATCGGGGTGATTTATACAACCGTGATTCTTTGGGCTACTTTCTCTTCATGGGGTATTTTGCGTAGTGTGAATGGTGGTCTGATCCGTTCTCCTTTTATAGAGGGCATTCTGTTTCTGCTGTCTTTTGGTATCGGGCTTATGGGGATGGTTTATGGCTTTGCTTCCGGCCGTTATCGTACAGATGGAGATGTGATTGAGGGGCTTACTCAACCTATGAAATTGTTGGGTGTTTACTTTGTTATCGCTTTCTTTGCTGCTCAGATGTTTGCGTGTTTCGAGTATTCTCATTTGGATAAATGTATAGCTATTATGGGAGCGGACATGCTTTCGTCCATTCATCTTGGGAGTTTATGGATACTCATTCTATTTATTCTCTTTACAGCACTTGTGAACCTTATTATGGTTTCTGCCACTGCCAAGTGGACTTTCATGTCCTTCATCTTTGTTCCGTTCTTTGCCAATATGGGGATTTCTCCGGATATGGTGCAATGCGCTTTTCGTATTGGCGACAGTGCCACCAATGCCATCACTCCTTTCATGTTCTACATGCCTCTTATCCTTACTTACATGCAGCAATATGATAAGCAAGCGACCTATGGTTCATTACTGAAATATACATGGAGATACTCTTTATATATATTATTAGCTTGGACTTTGTTATTTATTTTATGGTATGTAACTGGTTTACCATTAGGATTATAACATCTAATCGGATATAAAAGCATCTATTTACAAAATATTTTCTGCGTAAAATCTTTGCAAATTTCACAGAAAAGCGTACCTTTGCACCGCAATTAAGGATGGTTCCGTAGCTCAGCTGGATAGAGCAACGCCCTTCTAAGGCGTGGGTCTTGCGTTCGAATCGCAACGGAATCACAGAATAAAACCGCAAATAGTTTATAATAGGGCTTTTGCGGTTTTTTTGTTTTTGGTGTATGCAGTATGAAGAACTGCGTACACCATAACAATAAAGACCGGTGTATGAATACTAACGAAATAGATAAGTTGAGCCTCGTAAAAGCCCATGCCCTGTTTGATACTGGTGATATAAGTCGTATCGAAATAGGGACGGTAAAAGGATTATGCGATATACACTGCTATTTGTTTGACGGTTTGTATGAATTCGCCGGAAAGGTGCGTACTCTAAATATAGCAAAGGGAAACTTTCGTTTTGCCAACTGCATGTATCTTGATGTTATATTGCCTGTAATAGAAAAAATGCCCGAAACGACATTCGATGAAATAATCGCAAAATATGTTGAAATGAACATAGCCCATCCTTTTATGGAGGGAAATGGAAGGACTATGCGCATTTGGCTCGATATGATATTAAAAAAGAATCTTAAAAGAGTTGTTGATTGGCGGAATGTGGATAAGTATCTGTATTTGCAAGCGATGGAGCGAAGCCCGATTAATGACTTGGAACTGCGTACTTTACTGTATCAAGCACTCACCGATCAGGTAGATGACCGGGAAGTAATATTCAAAGGGATTACTCAATCTTATTATTATGAAGGCTATGAGCCATAGCCCAATCAAGGTAGATTGTTTGTACAACTGCCTTCTACCTTCACATAATACATCTGATTCCCTCTGCCCATCTTTCGTATCAATCCTTTTTCCACGAATATTTTCAAGTCCTCCGTTGCCTTCCACTTTAGGCGTCCGGTTAAATTTGTATAGATGGATCGTGTGATAAAACCATTTTGTTCCAGATGCATCATCATTCGCCTTTCCAGTTCTTCTATATTTAACTGGCTGGAAGTGCGAAAAGCACGTTCAGGTACACGTTCTAATTCGCCTGCCGACTTCATTTTGAATTGTTTTGAAGCTCTGAAGCTTACCCCATTGAAACGAATGGAAGCAGCACGGATATCTGTTTTCTTAGCTACCATGCGTGATGCCTTAATTTTTCCGGCAAAGTAACCGAATTCACCAAGTTCTACACGGTATCCTTCACCGATATAGCGTGCAGCTGTATCCATAATTATACTTAGTGCTCCCTCCAATTCACCTACAGTGTAGCCGGTTCCATACGAGGCCCTTTCCAGTAATTTGCGTGCAGAGAGTGTGCCGCTATATACTATGCTCGGGTAGAGTGTTTCCTTTTCACCCTCTTTTGTTGTGAGAGCGGGTTTCTTTTTCAGATCATAAAATGCCATGAGTTGCTTTATTTAGATATTCTTTTATACTGGTGAAATTAAATTAGGATGGTACATAAATTAACTTCATACAGCGCGATAACCAATTCCTTTTTATTCATAAATGTAGTCAGTTGATTATATCAGACTTATTGAATGCTTATAATCAGCCAATAAGTTGTTTGTTACCAACCTATCAGCTGTTTATAAACATCCTATTTCATTTATGCAGTAAAGGTATTTAGTTTATTGGATAAAAGCAATTAAATTGTAGATAGTTTCGAGTTAATTCTTTAAAAATATTTATCTGAAGAGTAACCGGTGGTGTATAGTACAGCCTGAAATGACAGTGTTTAACATTCAGTTCCCCTTGAAATTTACGTAAAATAACATTTGTTACAGCTGTCCTAAAAACTACAAAAAAGTTAAAATGGTTTTGCTTCTATAGCTATGAACACTAATTTTGGGATATCAACTTTTAAAATTTAAAGCACATGAAAAAATTTTTGTTATCCATTGCGCTGTGTTGTGCAGCAACTAACTTTTTTGCGCAAACTACAGAACCTGGAAATCTAATTAACGAAGGAAAGGCAGCACTCGAAGCCAAAAATTACCAGGAAGCATTTACAAAATTCAGTACCTACCTGACACAGACAAACAATCAGGACTCTGTTATCGCTTACAACTGCGGCGTTTGTGCCGATAAAATCAAAAAACCGGAAGAAGCTCTCAAGTATTTTGATATTGCTATTCAAAAGAAATATAATCTGGGAAATGCATATGTAGGTAAAGCTGGTGCATTGAAGGATTTGAAAAAAGACAGTGAGTATCTTGCCACTCTGAAAGAGGGTATAGAAGCAGCTCCGGAAAACAAGACATTGAAAAGACTTCATGCTAATTATTATCTGAACGCCGGTATTAAAGCACAAAAGGCTAATAAACTGGATGATGCTGAAGAAGCTTTCAAACAAGTACTTGCTGACGATGAAAAGAATACCAATGCATTGTACAGCTTGGGTACACTTTCTTATAATAAGGCAGCTTTAGTTCTGAAGAATGCAGCACCATTGGCTAATTCAGATAAAGCTAAGTATGATGCACAGAAAGAAATCGCTGACAAAAACTTCCAGAATGCTAAAACGTATCTGGAACGTGCGCTCCCCTTACTCTCGGCAGACAAACCTCGTGAAAAAAGTATGATAGATAATATTAAGAAACTATTACCGCAAATTGAAGCGCAATTGAAATAATCTATCGAAAAGAAGAATAAAAAAGCCGTGTTGGAATTTCCCGACACGGCTTTCTTATTTATAGTATGTTATTTATTTCGTTTTCTTCAATACTACTGCTGTACGGGCAGGAATATATAACTTCAACCATTCCTTCTTCTCTTTTTCATAAAGAGGATCAGCAATAGTGAAATGTTTTACAGTGTCATCAGTCAATCCGTTACCGCCATAAGCAGGATTATCCGTATTCAATACTACTTCATACGTACCCGGAGAAACCAGGAAGCCATAATCGGTAAATGACTGTTTGGGATTGAAATTGAACACAAAGACATAATCCTTACGCATATATGCCAATACCTGATCGCCGTCATTGTGCCAGATTTCCTGAACAGGTGTTGCCTGGAAAGCTTTCACGCTCTTAATGGTTTTGAGCATATCAGCATCAAAGTCGGCCATATAATGGTAAGTAAGATTCTTGTTATCTACCAAATCCCACTGACGGCGGGCATACTTGCATGACCATCCGTTACCTTCACGTGGAAAATCAATCCATTCGGGATGACCGAATTCGTTGCCCATGAAGTTAAGATAACCACCATTGATAGTACTTGAAGTCAGTAAACGTATCATCTTGTGAAGAGCAATACCACGATTTACTGTGTAGTTTTCATCACCTTTCTGCATATGCCAGTACATATCGGCATCTATCAGACGGAAGATAATTGTCTTATCGCCCACTAATGCCTGGTCGTGACTTTCTGCATAAGATATGGTCTTTTCATCTTTACGACGATTGGTTACTTCCCAGAACATGCTGGACGGTTTCCAGTCTTCGTCTATTTTTTCTTTGATGGTCTTGATCCAATAATCGGGGATATTCATCGCCATACGGTAGTCGAAACCATAGCCGCCGTCTTCAACTTTAGCAGCCAGGCCGGGCATTCCCGATACTTCTTCTGCGATCGTTATTGCTTTGGAATTTACTTCGTGGATAAGTTTGTTGGCAAGTGTCAGGTAGCAAATGGCATTGTCATCCTGATGGCCATTGAAATAGTCTCCATAATTACAGAAGGCTTCACCCAGTCCGTGACTATAATAGAGCATAGATGTTACACCATCGAACCGGAAGCCGTCGAATCCGTATTCCTCAAGCCAGTACTTACAATTAGAAAGAAGAAAATGGATAACTTCATTCTTTCCATAGTCGAAACAAAGTGAGTCCCAAGCCGGATGTTCACGTCGTGCGCCGGGGTAGAAGTATTGATTCGGATCACCGGCAAAATTGCCCAATCCTTCCACTTCATTCTTTACTGCATGAGAATGAACGATGTCCATAATCACTGCAATACCCAATCCGTGTGCGGTATCGATCAACTCCTTCAATTCTTCCGGAGTACCGAAACGGGAAGAAGCGGCAAAGAAACTGGATACATGGTAACCGAAACTACCGTAGTAGGGATGTTCCTGAATAGCCATGATTTGAATGCAATTGTATCCGGCTTTAGCTATGCGCGGAAGAGTTTTTTCACGGAACTCGTTGTAAGTTCCTACTTTATCTTCCTGTTGCGCCATACCGATATGGCATTCGTAGATAAGCAAAGGATCCGTATTAGGTTTAAATGTACGCTTCTTTACTTTATATGGCTTTTCCGGTGACCAGACCTGCGCACTGAAAATCTTGGTTTGCTCGTCTTGTACTACCCGTGTTGCCCAGGCAGGAATACGTTCTCCACAACCACCTTCCCAATGTACAATGAGTTTGTATAAGTCGCCGTGTCTCATGGCATCTGCCGGGAGTTTGATTTCCCAAACACCATAATCCTTACGTTTCAGACTGTACTTCTTCAGTTCTTTCCATTCATTGAATGTGCCCACAATAAATATTTCTGTGGCGTTGGGTGCCCATTCACGGAAAATCCAGCCGTCAGCAGTACGGTGAAGTCCGAAATATAAATATCCCGAGGCAAAATCAGACAAAGTCTGTTTCCCTTTGTTCGTCAGTTCAGCCTCTTTGTCTAATACATGCTGATGACGGCCTTTGATGGCATCTTCGAAAGGTTCCAGCCAGGGGTCGTTTTTGATCAAATTCAATGTTTCCATAAAGGATGAGTTTTTGATTGATTGGATTATTATGCTTTCACTTTCACAATGACTTTCTTCACACCGTCGGGAGAAATGCCGGGAGCATGTCCGTCTTGAGGGAAGAATATAGCAAACATTCCAGGTTTTACAGTGATATAAGTTTCAGCCAGTCCTTCGAAGAAAGTAATATCTTTCTCTGCATTGTAGGGAGCATCAGCGGGTACGCAATCTTTTCCTGCGGTATAGCCCATTACTTCCGCACCGGAGAGAGGAATCTGGATATCTATAAATTCATTGTGTGTTTCCAGTTTGGCTTGTTCTTTAGCTTTAGGGGTAGTTTGAGCTACGTTTACAACCAGGTCTTTACCTTTCAGTTCGGTTTTGCCAACTTCCATTGCGTTCAAATCATGTGATTGCAAGAATTCAATAGCTTGGGCGAACAAGGGGTTCAACGATGCATATTTTTCTAAATTTTCTAATCTATCTACTACCATAGCTTTAATGTTTTAAGTTAGTTATATTATTATCAAATTTTATTCAAAGTCGTCAATCGTGTAGTTCAGGAAATCAGCAAAAGGTTTCATTTGCTTGAAGATTTCCGCTGTACGATCCACACAATCGGGTGCCAGAAAGAAGCTGTCCGGTTGATTGCAGTAACAGGTATATTCCTTGCATTTCAGATATTGTACATATTCAAAATCCTTTGGAAACCCTTTGGGAGCTGTTTTCAGGAAGTCTTCGCCTATTACCGGAAAGTATTGCTTGAAATCCGGATTTTCAACTATACCGCGAAATTCGTCTATGTTATCATACACTGCCTGTCGCACGGCTTTCAGCGTCTTAGGAGGCAGGCAATAGCTACCACCTGCCAGCAGACAGTTGCCCGGTTCAATGTGAACGTAGTAACCGCAGTGGTCTGATTTCTTACCGCGGGCGTTGATGTATCCGCCCAAATGAGTTTTATACGGGGTCTTGTCCTGCGAAAAGCGCGTATCACGATAAATCCGGTAAGTACAGTCTTTGACTTGAACGCCACGAATACTTTCATCGAAAAGCGAGATACGGGTAATTATAGCCGATAACAGGTTCTCAAATTCCCCACGGGCTTCTTCATACAAGTCCTTGTGAGCATTGAACCATTCGCGGTTATTGTTAGCGGACACTTCTTTCAAGAATTGAAAAATAACAGGGATGTTCATATTGGTATTTTCCTTATTATCTGACAAAATTACGCATAATTTTCCTAACATGCTACAAACAGGGGCAAAAAAAGCATCGGCTCTGGTAAACCGATGCTCCTTACACATTTATCAATCAAACAGACGCTTCTGTTTTTGATGTACTTACTTATCACAAGCGGGTACAGTCTCCTTTAATTAATCTTATATCTAATACTATGAAAAACACAATAATATAACACGTCTCCACAGAAAAAGTTCGAAGGGGTATGTGTGTTTTTATCATTTGTTTATATCTTTGTAGAAAAATTATACGAACATATGGAATATAAGTATGATGAAGAAAGTGTGAATGCCTTGATGAAGTGGGCTGAGAACGCACAGTTACCCAAAGAGTTACAACTAAGTGAGGCCGAAAAAATTGTGAATCTTAGACAATACGTAGTGGCAAATATAAACGATATCAAAGCGCATTATCCGGATGAGTTTTACAATCCGGCCATTACGCGTCTGTACAGACTGAAGGAAAAACTGGAAGGAGAAAGCACCACGGAGTAACACAGAGTTCCACAGAGTAATCTTTATTCGAAAGAATCCTTATTACTCTGTGGAACTCTGTGTTACTCCGTGGTGAAAATCTTATTATAACTTGATTTTCAATATCTTTCCACTATATCCTTCTACTGAAATTTCCGTAGCCTTATAAGGCAGCAAACTAATACTTTCCGTCTTTCCGGTTAACAAGTCTACTGCCGGATAAACATCCATTTGCGGTATTTGCAGGAAATCAAAGGCATGAGAAGGCACATTGATAGCTACATCTACTGAAATGTGGTCAAAGTTCACGATAATGAACAATAACTCTTTTCCAGCTTTGCGCAAGAATGTGTATTGTTTATGCTCATTGAAGCGCCAGCCATTTGCGTTGGCATACATCAGATCGAAGAATTCTCCTTCAGTGATTGCTTTTTCTTTGTTGCAAAGCGTCAGGATGCGTTGGTAGATATTATAGATGTGTTTTTGGTCTTCCGTCAGCATCTTGCCATCGAACTTCCCACCATTCCGCCAGCGACGAATGGTGTCCACGCTCCAATAATCAAAAATAGTGGTACGCCCATCTCTGCCACTGAACCCTTCGCTATCCATGCCCAGTTCACCGAATTCCTGCCCGAAATAAATCATCATCGGATTGGTATTCATACAAGCTGAAACAATCAATCCCGGAATGGCTTTACGTGGATTGCCGGCAAAGAAATCAGAAGCAATGCGCTGTTCGTCATGGTTCTCCAGGAAATTCAGCATCCGCTTCTCGATGCCACCCAGACTTTGCCAGGAACGGGTAATGGCCGTAGCCGAATCATAGCCGCAAATCACATTGCGAAGCGTATCATAAAGTCCTACCTTGTCATATAGATAATCAAATTTTCCGCGGAATATGTAATTCTGATATTCTGCCGGATTATAAACCTCTGCAATGAATAACAAATCAGGATGCTTCTCTTTCACTTGCGGAATCACCCATTCCCAGAACTCAACCGGAACCATTTCCGCCATGTCACAACGAAAACCGTCGATATTCTTGTCTGCCCAGAAAAGAAGGATATCCAGCATCTTTGTCCAGGTGTCCGGAGTGGGATTGAAGTGACAGGTTCCACCATTCTGATAGTCCACTCCATAATTCAGTTTCACGGTTTCGTACCAGTCGGTGATATTGGGATAAGCATCAAAACGATTGTTCCCCGTAGCCTTGGCAGGACATTCTTTATAAGGTTCCGCCGCCGATCCTTTCATATCAAACTGACCGTGCAATTCGGATTGAGGGATATAGTAAAAATTATTATATGGGCTGAAAGCGTAATTAGGATCATCATTTGCACCCAACTGTGAAGTTCCGTCAGGTTGTGCATCCGAATGATATTGGCGGGCAACGTGATTCGGAACAAAATCGATAATGACTTTCAGACCGCTACGATGAGTACGTTGTACCAGATTTTCAAATTCCTTCATACGTTCCTGTACATCGTTTGCCAAGTCCGGGTCCACGTCATAATAATCCTTGATGGCATAAGGAGAGCCTGCTTTGCCCTTAACAATAGCCGGATGATCGGGACGTATGTTGTAACGGCGATAATCCGTTTGCGTGGCATGCTCTATGATGCCGGTATACCAAATATGGGTGGCTCCCAACTTCTTTATTTCATTGAGTGCCTTGGCTGTAAAGTCCGCCATTTTACCGCATCCGTTTTCCGTTATGTTTCCGTTATTGATGCAGTGATTATGATTGTTACCAAACAAGCGCGTAAACACTTGATAGATAATCATTTTTTCATCTTTCCCCATTCTATTTTTTATTTTATGATTTGATAATTACTTTCATCTTTCCAGATGGTTCCCTGATCCGCTTTCAACTGATCCAGAAGAGTGTTAGCGGCATTGTATCCCTGCATAAATATTTCTTCTGCTTTTTCCAGTTCGGTATTGCTGTATCCATCCAGGTTATACGGTTCTATTAATAAATCCGCTTTTTCCCGTTCGGGGAACGTATTGGCACGGAACATGAAGTGGTAGGAACGCATGGCAATACTTACAATATTCATCTTATATTTGTTCGCCAATAGCGGACTAACATTTACTGCCACCACTTTGCTACAAACACGCCGGATGGTAGATACAGGTAAGTTCATAAACACCCCACCATCTACATAATGCGTTCCTTCTATTTTTACAGGAGAGAAGAGAACGGGCATACAACAGGAAGCCGCCACACGTTCGGCAATATTCCCTTTGTGGAAATGCACCACACGTCCGTGATCGAGGTCGGTTGCAGTGATGATGAGAGGTATTTGCAATTCTTCCATCGTCTTTGCTTTCAGATTGGTTTTCAAGAAATCAATAAATTCTCCTAACTCGAACAATCCCACTTTCGGGATGACTAATTTGGTCAGGTCCTGGAACTTATGCCCGGAAAAGTAATCCAGCACTTTATGCGGTTCGTTGCCGTCTGCATAAAACACGCCTGCCAAAGCCCCTGCGCTTACTCCCGAAAGGATATTAGGTTTGATGTCATGTTCCAACAATGACTGCATCACGCCCAGATGCGCGAAACCCTTGATAAAACCACCGCTCAGAGCATATCCTATAGGATATTTGTTCGTAAACCAATTATTAGATGTTGCCTCCATGTAAAAAATCTACCATATATTTGTTCGCCACGAAATTAGTGATTTTATCGTAGGTTGAAAGTAAAAAGGGAGAAAAATGTGCTAAGTATAGAGAAAAAGCAACGCCTGCCCCCAATTTATACAATCGAAGACAGGCGTCAGTGGGAATCGGGAAAATATTTAATCAAAAGCCGAAATCATCTACCTGAATTTCTTCCTGATGATTATCGGTGAAGGGTTTAGCCTCTTGCTGTACGGCATTTCCTTCGATGTATACGGCGCGGAAGGGGCGGGCAGGGCAGACGTATTCACAACCGCCACAACCTACACAAATTTCCGTATCTATATGAGGAATTGTCAATCCGTCCTTGAAAGGAATCATCGACAGAGCTTGCGTAGGACAATGTTCTGAACAAGCCCCACAACTGGTTCCATCACGGTAGACGATGCAGTTCTCCTCGATGAAGACAACTTTACCCATCTGTGTCAGGTGTTTCTGCTCTTTCGTCAGTGGCAGGATAGCTCCATTCGGACAAACATCCCCGCATACGGTACAATCGAAATTACAGAAACCCTTTTCAAAGAAAACGGTCGGCTGCATCATTCCCCCTAAACCATACTCCATAAAAGCAGGTTTCAGTACATGCGAGGGGCATTTGCTGACACACAGGTGGCACGAGGTGCAATGTGCCTGAAAATGTTCCTGACTGATAGATCCCGGCGGTGTTATAGGCGTCTGACGTTTATCACTTTTCATTCCGGCTGCTGCAGCCGCTACATTCTGGGCTTGTGCCATTACTTTGGGAGTTGCGGCGGCAGTTGTCAGCCCGGCAAGTAAAAAACGGCGTTTGGAAGCGTCAGTCACCTGTTTCTCTGTTTTGAGGGGAGTGGTATAACTAAGTGCATTCTGGCGACATTCACCCAGACAATCGAAACAATCTACGCAACGACTGTAATCAATAGTCTGCTCCGGACTATTAATACATGAGGCTTTGCATTTAGTGGCACACAGTCCGCAATGATTGCATTTTTCTGTATCAATGCGTACTTTAAACAGTGAGAAGCGGCTTAGAAAACCAAGCAACGTACCTACCGGGCATATTGTGTTACACCAGGTACGTCCGTATTTCCATGCCAGAAAGCCAATCACTAAGAACGTCAACAGTCCGATAATAAAGGACGAGATACTCAGGAGAGAAGCGTCCACCTGATAGAAAGTATAGTTATTGAAACTTGAAAATATGCTTTCCAGCAAATTGTTCCCTAACATATACACAGGTTTAAACACATTGACCGTCATACGTCCAAAAGCGCTGTAAGGATCAAGCAGACCTAAAATGACCGTAAATCCGAAAAGAAAAGCTATCGCCGTTACACCCAATACTCCCCAGCGCAGTATATTCCTGGCAGGTGAGTAGCGGAAACGTTTCTTTTTCTTTGCCGTTTTTTTAGAAATCCAGGTCACTATATCCTGAAAGATACCCATCGGGCAAATTGTAGAGCAATAGATACGTCCCAATAACAAGGTAATCAGTATCAGCACTGCCAGGATGATAAAACTGAGTGACATCAATGCCGGCACAAACTGTATATGCGCCAGTCTGTGGAAACTATTTGGCAATATTTCCGCAAAATCCAGAAAATAAAAAGTTATCAGCCCGAAGATAACAACGGACAGTATAATACGTGCTTTTCTCAACATAAGTGTGTATACTTTAATATCGCTTGAATTAAAGCCTGATACGCTTCACATTCAGCTTATCCAAATCCATTGTTCCAATCTTTAATGCCTGCCCGTTAGCAAGGTGAGCTACGCTTTCAAGCGGCATTTCGCGAACCTGATTAAAGAATTTGGTGGCAGCCGTATCTACGGCCACGATATCCTGTGAAATAAATAATCCCTTGGTCAATACCACATCCGAAGCAGAACGTCCGCGCGGGCCGTTCGTTTTCAAAACGCGATAGGCATCCACTACATTCAGCACTGCTTTCTTATCCATTGTACAGATATCGGCAATACATTGCTGCAAGTCGTTGGAATGGAAGAAACCGCGATCCCAGACAATACCCATGTGGTTCTTCATGGAAATCGTCAGGTTGGCGCCGCCATGGTTTTTCAGGATGGGCACATTGATCCATACATCACTGTTCAAAATAGCCTCGTGCACTTTGGCACTTTTCATGCGTACGCCTTTGGGCAATGAGACTGGTTTGTAGTAGCTTTCCAGATGAGCCGGCATAACCTTGGCACCCGCAGCTTTGGCAGCTTCTTCAATGCCGCTATTCTTGTAGCACTTCTGCCAGTCATCGCAAGTATGATCAAAAACTGTAACCTCCTTGGCACCTGCGGCAAGACATTGCTTCACAATTTCCGCAACCAGCTTCGGATTCGTATTACCGGCCAGTTCGGGTACTTTATCCCAACCGATATTCGGTTTAACCACTACCTTTTGTCCCGGTTTTATAAACTGTTTCATGCCACCCATTTCTGTAATAGCACGCCTGAACATCGCTTCCGGCTCTCCACCCATCACAGCTACCAGATCCACCTTACCGCCGCCAGCATTTGTCAGCTTTTGCGCCAGTATGTCCATTGCTTCAGAACGTTGCACGGTCATCACCGCACCCGTTACCGCCAGAGTCTTTAAGAAATCCCTTCTATCCATAGGCCCTTCAGATTATTAATCTATTAATTATCAATTGTTCATAGTATCCACGGGAACTTAAAACATGTCTCGTCAAACAAGGCATAATCTGCCGTACCATTGACTGCGAATATTTTTATAAGACGTGCCTCTTTCAGTAATTCGCACGCCAGATGAATGGTAGAGCCTGTCTTAATACGGTCATCTACCAATAAGATGCTTTTATCTTTAAAATCAAAGTCAACCGGAGCGAGCAACTGGGGTGCATCGTACTTCGGATGTTGGTATTCATCCCGCAAATTGATACGTAGCAGATGCACTTCTTTTTGCAATCGCTGGTTGATGATACCTGCCGGAACGATACCGCCATTAGCAATAGCCACGATCATATCAAAATCATCGTGGAATTCAATTGTGCGGAAGCGCTCCAGCACTTCTTCCATTGTTTTTGCCATATTGTTATGGGAGATAGTCTATTATTAAAGTTTGGAAATAGCTTTCAGCAGAGCGTAACCACCGAACCATTGGATCAGCATACCCGGAATACCGATACGGAAATCTTGTACGGCTAGGAAGAAGTTACCACATATAGCCCATTCAAAAGCAGTGCCTATCACCTGGTAAGCAAGAATCACACCAAGCAATGCAACTAAGGATATCTTTTTTGTATATCGTGCAGCAAATGCAGCGGCTCCTGCAAGCAAACCGGATTTTATCAGCAACACAGGCAATGCAGCGGCAGCGGGCATACCAAACAGTAAATGATTAATCACCGGAGAAAGTAAAGCCGTAAGCAGTCCTACACGGAAGCCGAATTTATAGGCAGCAATCAGTGTAAAGAAATAGATAGGCAGCAAAGTCGGTCCGCCCATGGGAACCAGATGACAAAGCTGCGGCAGTGCTATATTTCCTGCAACAAATAAGAATGCAAACAAATAGGTCTTCACGTTACTGAACGACAAAGAGTAGAGTTTAGCAGATGTTTCCATTATTCAATGATTAGATTTTAATTTGTTATTATTATGTTTCTTCAAGATACAAAAGTAGGGGATGAGTGCTCATTTTGTTTGAAGATTTGTCTCAATCCTTACAGGTTTTGTATCGCTACATTTATATTAAGACTCTTTCGGACGGAAAAGGTTTAAATCTTCACCAATTCATATTGCATATTGCCCAATCCGATCTTTTCCGCATGGCGCAATCCAGCCAGCCAGTCCGTATCCGGGTGCATCATGTGGAACTTGTCATGGCCGCACAAATCATCGTGCTCATGTCCGGCAGAAAGGCGGTTACCCGTGTGCAGTATAGGAGCTTGGATGACCATATCCGCGCATGCTTTATCCAGAGCCACCGGGTCTGTAGAAGCCAGAATACCGAGGTCGGGGACAATGGCGGCATCATTATGATTCCAACAGTCACATTCCGGAGATACGTTCATTATAAAACTGATGTGGAAGTTGGGCTTATCTTTCACTACGGCCAGTGAATATTCGGCAATCTTATAGTTTAAGCGTTCGGACGTATCTTCATCGCCCATAATGGCGCCGTCATACTGGCACAAGGCGACACACTGTCCGCAACCTACGCATTTAGCGTAATCTATTTCTGCTTTGCGTCCTGCATTCAGATGTACGGCGTCGTGTGCACAGTGCTTCACGCAGATATTGCAGCCGATGCAACTTTCCGTATCTATTTTGGGTTGAGAGGCCGAATGTAGTTCCAGTTTTCCGGCTACGCTGGCACAGCCCATGCCCAAATTCTTTAAAGCTCCGCCAAAGCCGGCTTGTTCGTGTCCCTTAAAGTGATTCATGCTGATGATAATATCCGCATCGGCTATGGCAGTACCAATCTTAGGGGCGGCACAGTACTCACCGTTCAAGGGAATTTCCCGGCAATCCGTACCTTTCAATCCATCTCCGATGATGACCTGGCATTGGGCGGATATAGGATTATAACCGTTTTCCATTGCGCTTTGCAGGTGATCGACGGCATTGGCACGACGGCCTGAATATAGTGTGTTACAGTCCGTCAAGAAAGGTTTTGCACCATTGTTGCGCAATAGGTTTGCCATGCGAGCCGCATAGTTCGGACGAAGATAAGCAAGGTTTCCCGGCTCACCGAAGTGAATCTTGATAGCGACAAAACTGTCTTTTAAGGGTAGCTGTTCAATACCTGCCCGCTTTACCAGGCGCTCCATCTTATCCAGAAGATTGGAAGTAGGAGAGGTACGCAGGTCTGTGTAGTAGACTTTTGATGTTTTCATATTACCTATTTATAGTTATAATATGTGCAAAAATAAGAGATATTATCCATATAAATAGGTATGGGAACAAAAAAAGTAGCGAAGTTCTTTCGCTACTTTAATTTGGCATTATCCTAACGGATCATCCTCTATACCACCGTCACCTCCTTGGTTGCCGCCGCTACCGTTACCACCGGAACTGCTTCCATCCGTATAATCTGTATCGATGGGAATGGCGCGGGTTACGCTCATTTCTCCCAAAGTACGTTGGAAAATCTTCCCCGGAGTGAATACAATACGCTTACGTACTATATTACTTGCCGTAACGCCTTCTGCCGTATCCGCACTTTTGGCCTTAATGGTGGGGCGAAAGATGCCGAACTCTCCCAATTGAACACTTTTTCCGTCATCAATATCCTCCGCCATCATATCAACCAGACCGCTGACTACCAAGTCTACCACTTTTCGATGGACTCCGCAAAGTCGACTGACCTTTGCGCACGTTTTACTAAAACTCATTTGTCCCGAACGTACAGATTTTGCTACATACTTTTCAGTCTTTGTGTCGTCAAAGCCAAACACTCTCTTGGTCACTACATACTCTAAAGCCATAATAATTAAAGTTTAATAGGTTAAAAAAATAAGGTTTACTGTTGTCATTTGTTTCAGATGACTTTGCAAAGGTACTATACGGTACAAGGGAGATTGTCCCCTTTGAGTACCTTTAAACAGGTAATTCTGATAAAAATCTTAAGACATATTCCTATTTAATTAAAATTCAATGTTTTAGAAATGATGATTTTATTAATCTATACTGAATTTACCAGATGTTTTTGTGAATTCTCTCTTCTACCCGAATATCTTTCTGCTTGCATATATGTGCATTTTCAGCTGCATAACCGATAGCAAGGAAACAGGTGAATTCATATCCAACGGGAGCATTAACGAGATGTTTCACGTACTCCGGTTCATTGCCAATGGGAATACGGAAAGCACATGCCAGTCCTTCTGCAGTTGCGGCTAACAGAATGTTCTCTACAGCTGCCCAAGCCGAAGCGAAATAGTTCAAAGAACTTTGGTCTGCCGGCTTGCATAAAGGATAATCCTTCTGTTTGAAAAACGGCAGGATAAGACAATTGCTTTGGATTAGCATACGTTGTTGTTTGGGCAATGCATCGGTAAACATGGCATGTTCGTCCTTATCCATGATGCTTGCGGTGGCTTCAAGTCCAGTTTGTTGGATGTTTTTGGTATTTTCTGCCACAGGTGCTATCAATCGGGTGATGTTTTCCTGCCCTCTTACAACAATAAACTCAAACTGCCGCAAATGGTCGTTGGTCGGAGCTTTAAATGCAGCAGACAATACCTTTACCAACACTTCATCCGTTACTTCCTTATTGGAAAAGTCGCGGATGGTTCTTCTTTTCTCTAATACTTGATAGAAATCCATAACAATACATTTTAATAGTTATACTTGTTGTTTTCGGCAGCAAAGTTATGCCGCTTTCTTGTTGTATATTTGTGGTATTGTTTCGTATAATTGTCGTATATTTGCATTAAACCATTTTGCATACAATTATGGAAGATATGATTACTCCCTATGAGCTGCCCGAAGTAGAGAACCACTCATTCTTTTTTATAGACCAACGAATTGAGGCTCATATAGAAGCCAAACTGCATCAGCATGATGCATGGGAGCTATATTATGTGTTACATGGACATGGCTTCCGAATAGCAGGTGATACGTTACAACCTTTTTCGGCAGGTGATGTAGCATTGATACCACCATCTATGCATCATTACTGGGAATATACACCTTCATCGACAGACACTGACGGGTGTATTCATTACCTGATGGTTGCTTTCAGTCATACCTTTGTACTGAAATGCATAGAAGTGTTTCCCGAATTGAGAAACCGTTTGGCAGGTCTTACATTTCCTGTTAATGCATTAAAGTTTGGCTTGGAAAGTTCTCGAATCATTCGCAAAATATTATTGGAAATGAACGATATGGACGAATTGGAACGATTGTGCGAGATGTTTCGCTTGCTACCTGTCATATTCACTTCATCCGATCATACTTTTGCAGGTAAACCTATGAATATAGATCGGGATGTGAGACGCATGCAGCAAATTTGCACCTATGTGATGGCCCATTATGTCCATGCTATCTCTTTAGACGATATTGCCGCAGAAGTAGGCATGAACCGTTCTGCATTTTGCTCATACTTCAAACGATGCAAGGGAATGACATTTTCACAATTTGTGACCCAGTATCGCCTGAATACGGCTTGCGAGCTCCTAAAACACTCACAAAGACAAGTGTCGGAAATCTGTTTTGCAGTAGGATTTAATGATGTACCACATTTTAATCGGATTTTTAAAAAATTGAAAGGGGTAACACCACAAGAATATAGAAAAAAGTTTTGACTAACGGACATATTCAGACAAAGTAGAGTGAATTAGTTGAAATAGTGCTCGTTATGAAAGCAAATAGTACTACCTTTGTATGGTTAAGTAAATACTAGTACTCACCAGATATTGAAGAATCAGATGAATAGCAATTATAAAGTTGGGGATTTAATTTATGATGCGAATATTTATGATGGAATGAATACCCATATAGATGATTTGCTATTTTACAAGCGATGGCTGCCTAAAAACAAGTCTGCCTGTATACTTGAACTTTGTTGCGGTACAGGCAGACTTACTATTCCGATAGCACAGGAAGGATATGATATCAGCGGGGTAGACTACACTGCTTCTATGCTTGAACAAGCGAAAGTAAAAGCTGCTGGAGCAGGATTAGAAATAGAATTTATTGAGGCTGACATCAGAACTCTCGATTTACAGAAGAAATACGACCTTGTCTTTATTCCTTTCAATTCGATCCATCATTTATATCAAAATGAAGATTTGTTTAAAGCATTGCGTGCAGTTAAAAATCATCTCAAAGCAGGAGGCATATTTCTGTTAGATTGTTTTAATCCCAATATCCAATACATTGTAGAACATGAAAAAGAACCAATAGAAATTGCTGAATATACCACCAAAGATGGGAGAGAAGTATTGATAAAGCAGATCATGCGATACGAGAGCAAAACTCAGATAAATCGCATAGAATGGCACTATTTCATTAATGGTGAGTTTGATTCGGTTCAGAATTTGGATATGAGGCTATTCTTTCCTCAAGAGTTAGATTCATACCTGGAATGGAACGGTTTTGAAATTCTTCATAAGTTTGGCAGTTTTGAAGAAGAAGCATTTTGTGATCATTCGGAAAAACAGATATTTGTTTGCCAATGAGCTATTGCTGACTGATGGAGGTATTCTCATTTTTGATGTTTTCTCGGAAGGGATTATTGATGACAGACAGGAAAGCCGGGATTGGGATATGCCCCTTGCGGTGGGTTCTGGAATGAAAGTGAATATTTACTTCTACCATTATCCGGAGAACAAAGTTTTTGCATATCAATATAACCTGATACTTGAAGACACAGCCAAACATTTCATCATTTGGGAAAGGTATTATTCGGAGGAAGAAATAACAAGTATATTGAGAAAGGTAGGATTTCGTAAAATATCTATTTATAAAGAACTACTCGGCAAGAATGATTTTACATCGAGTAGTGAATTTTTTATAGTAGCAGAAAAGTGAGTAGCGAAAGAACTTCACTACTCACTTTTTCACTCTGACAAGGAGATTTATCCTAATGGATTTTCATCCAAACCGCCGTCACCACCTTGGTTGCCACCGCCCTGATTTCCGCCACTACCGTTACCACCGGAACTACTTCCGTCCGTATAATCCGTATCAACGGGAATAGAACGTGTCACGCTCATTTCTCCCAAAGTACGTTGGAAAATCTTTCCCGGAGTAAATACAATACGCTTGCGCACTATATTACTTGCCGTTACACCTTCCGCTGTATCCGCACTTTTAGCCTTAATGGTGGGGCGGAAAATGCCGAACTCTCCTAATTGAACACTCTTTCCGTCATCAATATCCTCCGCCATCATATCAACCAGACCGCTGACTACTAAATCTACTACCTTTCGGTGGATTCCGCAAAGTCGACTAACCTTTGCACAGGTTTTACTAAAACTCATCTGTCCCGAACGTACAGATTTCGCTACATACTTCTCTGTCTTTGTGTCGTCAAAGCCAAACACTCTTTTGGTCACTACATACTCTAAAGCCATAATAATTAAAGTTTAATTGGTTAAAAAAAATAGGGTTTACTTGCCATCATTTATTTCTGATGACATTGCAAAGATAGGATGTAGTGCGGGAAGTATTGTGCTCTTTTGATACCTTGGAGTGGGTTTTTCTGAGAAAAGTTGTAAATGGATGATTTAAAGCGCTTTGTGAAAATCGATAGAACTTGCTCTTTCTTATTATTTTTAAAGATAAGAGCAAGATTCTTTTCTTTGTTATCAATTGATTCCAAAACTATACTTAAATCATAAGCTTTTTCAGAAAGTAGAAATATTCTGCGGCTTTTGTCATGCCATTTTAAGAATTACACTTTCAATATATAATGGCTTATTCTCCCAAGCGGAAATCGCTAACATTATCGTGAGACAAAGAAATTTCTTCAAAACGACTTGTACAGCTGCCTTTTTGAGGACATTGGCTGCTGATGCCCAAATAGATGTTCTTTGGATAATAATTTTTGTATAGACGAACCATGTTCCATCTTTTCTTGTCGATGGAATAATAGCTGGCAATGGTTTTTGTATCAGATGAAATCTTCAGGTAAACAGATGAAACATCTAATTTATCATGATTATTATCATCGGATGTTCCTTGTGTTCTTACTGTAACAATACGGTGGTTACCGTATTCATCCTGTTCAAATGCCAGTTTCTGCCAAAGTGAATCACAAGAATATACAAAAAGGTCGGCTGCATTATACAATCCCTCTGCTGTAAACTCCGGAGTAACCTTGGCTATTAACGTAAAAGGTTTCGTGTTCTCAACGGGGACAAGCAGAATGGGAAGCGTTGTATTTGACAGTTTTCCATTCGGGTCACTGAAGAAATCCAGTCCTTCGGTACAATGGAATTCCAATGCGCCATCATCAAGCAGTTTCACGCAATTTTCAGCTCCATTGATGGCATTAGTGAAAGTGATGTTTCCCGCACTGATTTTGCAATCTGTAACTTTGTTCATAACTGTTTCGTTCATTGTTTGTTGAGACTCATCTTGCTTGGCAGAATTGTTAGATTGGCAAGAAGCCAATATGATGCTTCCTGCAAGAATTACTTGACAAATAGTATTACTTTTCATTGCTTAATAGATTATGAATGATTAGTTTTTTGCAAAAATAGTCTGTTTCGGCCATTCACACAATGGTGAAAAATAACCAAATTCATAACGGGACAATAAACAGGTTTGGGAAAGCATCACGAATTAGTGATATACAGCACATCGATCATTCTGATTACACGAAAAGTCCGGTTAGTTGAGGAACAATTAGCTTATGGGGATGTTTTTAATCTTATACTATAGAATTAATTCTATGAGTATCCTGAAGTTTTTTAGCTCTAAGGAAAAGTATAATAGTATTATAACATTTTACAGCATTATGAATTTAGACGAAGTCCTCCATTATCGTCGCTCTGTGCGAGCGTATGATAGAACAAAACTGATAGATCCGGAAAGAATAAAACATTGTCTGGAATTGGCAACATTAGCTCCCAACAGCTCGGATATGCAGTTGTGGGAGTTCTATCATATCACTCAGCCCGAATTGCTGACAAAGGTTTCAAGAGCCTGTCTCGATCAGAAAGCCACTTCTACAGCTTCACAAATAGTTGTTTTCGTGGTGCGGCGTGATTGGTACAGGAAACATGCGCGGTTTGTGCTTGATTTTGAACGGGAGAATATCCGGCGTTACAGTCCGAAAGAGCGTCAGACCAAACGCATCAAAGACCGGGAATTATACTATGGCAAATTGATGCCGTTTGTTTATGCCCGTTTCTTTGGAATCTTGGGATTATTCAGAAAACTGCTGGTTAACATCATTAGTATTTTTCGCCCGATGATGCTCGAAGTCTCTGAAAATGATATGCGTGTGACTGCCCATAAATCTTGTGCACTTGCTGCCCAAACGTTTATGATTGCTATGGCAAATGAAGGGTATGACACTTGTCCTCTGGAAGGTTTAGATAGCCGTCGGCTAAAAAGGATGCTGAAATTGCCTCATGGTGCTGAGATAAATATGGTTATTCCCTGTGGAATACGGGATGGTAATAAAGGAATCTGGGGAGAACGGTGCAGAGTACCATTTGATGAAGTTTATCGTAGAATTTAAAGTCGTTTTTTGATTATCAGTTCATGCTATATGTTAGGTATTGTGAAAATGTAAAGTTCGTTTGTACTAAGTGAAATAAAACATACTATAGTCTCAAATATAGACAAATTATAGGCGTTTTTCTGCCTTGTTCAGCTTCCTGTTATTCGTTTTTAAAGAATAACGGGAATGTTTTTTAAGAACGTGATCAACGTTTATTAAAAACGTAAAAAGCCTCTTTTAAGCCTGAAATCGATAAATATCAACAAAAAAGGCGGTGATTCTTATGAAGAATTACCGCCTTTCCTATTTATTGTCTATTATTATTCCGGGAATGGATCACCCAGATTCTCTATTATCAGCCCGTATTGCTTGGGAGAGAGCCAGCGATGATTATAAGGTTGATAGCCCGTTTCAACTAAAGCAGTCGCCAGATTTGTACACCTTTTAATGCTTCGTTGTAAAGATCTTACCGCATTTTTCGGAGTGGAACAACCGGGGAAATACATACCGGCCAATTCGGAGAAAGAATCAGTTTTGCCATTTACTAAGGTTTTAGGTTTAATATTAAAATTCAGTTTTTTAAAGCTCTACAAAGATACTACATCAGAAAGGCGAAGTCAAGTATTTGGGTTGGTTTTTCCGACTTTTATTTTTTCTTTTTTTATTCTTCTCATTTTTCTAAGATAACATCTTGTATATTCGTTTTTTTTATAAATTTGCCCAACTTACAACATAACAAAAAACAATATGCGACACTCTTGTATTTCCTTTCTCAGCATTTCTCTTTTTCTTCTCACGGCTTGTTCCGGAGAAAAAGGTTCACATGATCAGGTTTCTACAGTCAGTATTGATAAAGGCGTCGAACACTTTGATGCGGACTACACTTCGGCACAATATCAATCTCTTTTCAAGAATCCGAAAACGATCCGGCTGGAAACGAATGATAAATGCCTGTTGAGTGCTAATGCGTACCTGCTTAATGTGACTCCAAAGTACATAGTTATCGGAGATAAGACGAGTTTTTATTTCTTTAATGCCGAAAACGGTTCTTTTCTTTCTGTGATGGACAGGAAGGGAAATGGACCTGAAGAATATGCCGAAATCTTTTCCCGCTTTTTTGATGAAGAAAAAGAGTTGATTTATGTTGCTACTCCTAATAAGACTAAATTATATAAGCCGGACGGGACTTTCGTCAGCGAATACCCCAAAGATAGTATATCCAACTTTATAGGTGTATCCAACGGATATTGGGGAACCTACAAAAGAGAATATCAGAAATCGCACTTAGTAGCCTTCTTTGATAAGGACTGGAACATGAAACAATCTTTCTTTCCTTTCGATGCTGAATCGGTAACGGGCTTTTCAGGTGGCTACATCGTGCCCAGATTCAGAGCCGGAAACGATCAAGTGTGTATCGTGATTAATGATACGTTGTATGCCAGCAGAAAGGAAAAACTCATTCCCGCTGTAGCCATCAATCAGGGCAAACTAAAGATGCCGACAGATTTGAATGGTGATCTTGAACGTATGCTTACGGAAGGGAAATATTGTATTAAGGCGGAAAATGCTTTATTGGTGAATGACCTGTTGTTTTATGATTTCTTCTGGAATGAGAGCAGGCATTATATACTATGGGATACAAATAGCGGGGAATTGCTGACTCATTCGGAAAAAGGATACGCCATGCCTTATAATGAGAAAGCAATTGTAAATACTCCCGTTTCCCTTATCCGGAACAACAAGGCATATACATTGCTTTCTGCTGATAAGTTGGCTCAATATGGTTTAGCTAATGAGGAGGATGACTCAAATCCTACATTGCTCTGTGTAGATTTAGAAAACTGAAATATAGTGTCCTGCAAGCCCAACCAATGTTCCCAATAATATGGCATTGAATGTTATTATTGGCAAAGATTTCTTATCCGAATGTCCTACCTGAATAAGCATCGGGATAGTTAGTGCCAAGCCTACAACGCCTCCTTCCAGCCACCAGGGAATATGAGGTATGTCTACATTGAGAATAATGATTGAAACGAAAAAGTAATGGAAAAACGCCGAAACGATAGAGTAGCGGGGAAGTTTCTGCATAACCATAGGAATGATGTCTATGACTCCGGCAACCAATCCTATAATTGCCGAGAAAAGTAATTTGTCCATGTCAGATATTATTTAGTTAGTGATGAAAAATCATCTGTTTTAAGCAGATTGAAAAGATATTCTTTGGCTTGCTGTTTAGAAGAATGTCTGAGTAAGTTTGAATATAGGGCTGTCGCGGCATCAATGTTTTCCATGGCAGACTTCGATGTGGAGATTCTCTCCGGTATCAATGATGATGAGTAAGGCAGGGCAGGATCGATACGGTGTTGGCTGAGGGCATAATTTACCCGGTTCATACAGTTACATTTCTTGCCTCCTGCATGTTCGCAATATTCTGACAAGAAAGTACTCATTACTTTTCTGGAGCGTGACAGCCGTTGCCTGAAGTTGTCAGCCGACAATCCTGTAATCTCACTTCCCAGTCTGCTGTCTACATCAAACATGGTTCCCAAAATGAAGATTAACCGGTCGAATGGATTTAAGCATTGAAGCAAAACGTTGGTGCATGACAGTTTTAGCTCTTCCGAGAAAATCTTTTTCTCAGCCGGATTCGTTTGGTCAACTGAAGAGGCGACATATCTGTCTATATCACTCCCGAAGATTTCAAAAGACAAAGGATGATTTACGAAGTCTTTATTCTTCTCATTGATTAAATGGTTTACGGCTATTTTATACACCCATGTCGAAAATAAACTTTTTCCTTTATAAGAAGAAAGGCTTGTGATGACCTTTATCAGAATGTCTTGCTTTGCGTCTTCTGCATCTTCAATCCGCCCGAGCATGCGCAATGACAAATTAAACACCGGGCCTTCAATATTTTCAATGATTGCTTCTAATGCCTCTTTAGAGCCATTTATCGCTTGGTCCACATGATAGATTTCTATTTCCATGATTTCTGTTTTATATATTTAGACATGGGCCGAAGAGGATTGTGACAGTCATTTGTGCTTTTAACATAAAAAAAATGCAGAGACTATTCTTTTTATCGGATAATCTCTGCAATACCAGATATATGCTTTACACTCTGTAGATTTTTATAGTATGATTATAACAGAGTGAATTTCTATTCTATAACATAGCTGTAATTTGCTTCTCCAGTGCTTGTTTGATGAAAGCATTGATAGAGATACCTGCACGCTGTGCCAGCATTGCGATATGGCTATGTATCTCAGGAGTCAGACGAACATTTAATGATCCTGAATAGCTTTTGTGCGGTTGTACTCCTTCTTCTTCACAATAAGCCAGATAATCATCGACTGCTTCATGAAATGCTTCTGTCAGTTCTTGAACACTCTGTCCTTCGAAATTAACCATTCCATTTATTCCTTCTATTTTACCGAAAAAAACGCTGTCTTCTTCACTGAAGTTGACAGATCCAATGAAACCTTTGTACCTTAATGTATTCATAATAATACTCCTTTCTTCATTTTATAAAACCTGCATCCATCAAATCATTTAATACTTGTTTCATTGCATACCCTTTGATTAGGTTGCCGGGATGAGGTTTGTGAATCATTATAGGGCGTTTATCTCCATTCTTAAAGATAACTCTCGAACCGGAAGTTTTACCTTTATTCGATTTTTCATAACCAAATATCGACAACAAGCGTTCCATTTCTTCAAATGTAAAATTTGCTGGTAACGACTTGAAACGTTCGATAAGTTTTTCTTTTGTTCCCATTCATTTATAAGTTTCAGCAAATGTAACTACAAAATAGTTACAATCCAACAATAGGGGGTATAAAGTATGTCAAAAGGAGATACATCCGTAATATTGGTTATATATTCCGTAATTTATATACCTGCATACTGGATAATACTCCGTAATTTTGTATCATTGCAATATGCTTCCCGAATCGAAGCGTTTGCTACGGAAAAGTAATCTATGTTTGAACTAAATATATATCGTATGAAAAGACTTACATTCTTTATGGTAGCGATTATGGCGTTATGTTTGACGGCAATCGCACAGAAACAAAGTTCTAAGACATTGGTTGCCTATTTCTCGGCAACGGGAACAACAGAAAAAGCAGCCAAGGTAGTTGCTGAAGTCACAGGTGGCACTCTCTACGAAATACAGCCTGCGAAGAAGTACACCTCTGCCGATCTGGATTGGCACGACAAGTCCTCACGCAGCAGTGTGGAGATGGCGGATGCCAAATCACGTCCTGCCTTAAGCTCCAAAGCGGCGAACCTGGCGGACTATGATACTGTTTATATCGGTTTTCCCATCTGGTGGAATTTAGCTCCGAGAATCATTAATACTTTTATAGAAAGTGGTGATTTTTCTGGTAAGACGGTTATTCTGTTTGCCACGTCGGGCGGAAGCAGTATCTCCAATTCCGAAAAAGAGTTACAGAAAACTTATTCCAATCTGAAGTGGCAGAAAGGCAAACTGCTGAACGGTGCAACCAAAGAAGACATTAAACAATGGACTAAAAAATAAATTAGTATGAGAAAGAATTACGGAGCAAAACCCTTTTCCTATCCGCAGCCGGTGTTTATCATCGCTGCTTATGATGAAAATGGACTCCCAAACGCTATGAATGCGGCTTGGGGCGGTATCAGTGAAATGAAAGAGATCAGTATTTGCATCAGCGAAGGACACAAGACCACTGCGAATATCCTGAAACGCAAAGCATTTACAGTAAGTATGGCAGAAGTGGGGCAGGTTGTTGCCTGCGATTACGTAGGTATCGTTTCCGGCAATAAGGTAACGGACAAATTCGCCCGTGCAGGTTTCCATGCCACCCGCTCGGAGTTCGTGGACGCCCCGCTGATTGACGAACTGTCCGTAGCGGTGGAGTGCAAACTGAAAGATTACAATCCCGAAACCTGCATCTTGCGTGGAGAGATCGTAAATGTAAGTGTAGACGAGCGTGTACTTGATGAAAATGGAAAAGTAGATGCTTCCAAAGTAGCTCCCATCATCTTCGATCCGTTTAACAACGACTATCTGAAGGTGGGCGAAAAGGTGGGTAAGGCTTTTTCGGATGGTAAGGCGTTGAAATGATTCTAAAATCAGGTCTTCACAAAAAAATATTCCTCAAAGTATAGCTTAAATACTTTGAGGAATACAGATCAATGATACATTGTGATAGTTCTGTTAAACTACTTCATTATCAATTTGTTTAATCACCCTACAAGGATTTCCCACAGCTACGCAATTATCAGGAATAGAGTGGGTTACTATACTGCCGGCACCTATGACACTGTTTTTCCCAATTGTCACTCCCGGTAGGATTATCGCACCACCGCCAATCCACGCTCCATCATTTATTCTCACGGGGAGTGCATAGGTTTTGCAAATACCTTCTCCTGCTTCCCAATCCGCCACAACTCTTTCTTGCAATTTGGTAGAGTGGGTGGCTGTGTATATCTGTACATTGGATGCTATCAACACATTGTCGCCTATCTCAATGATATTGTTGTCTACAAACGTACAGTTCATATTGATGATAACCTGATCACCGATGAAAATGTGCTTCCCGTATTCGCAATGGAAATCAATATCGATGTGAACATGTTCTCCCATCTTGCCGAACAAATCATGAAAGATTCGCTTTCTCTGTTCCGTGTCGGCATAATCCGTTTCATTTAGCCGCTTCAATAATCTTTTAGCATTCAGCGTCATATCTGCCAATACTTTGTCACCGCCGTTGAACGGTTCTCCGGCTAAGCACTTTTCCAATTCTGTTTTCATATATTGAGATCTACTAATTTTTAGAGCATTCAGGTCATTACGAAGATGACTTATTCACCACATTAATGTGATAAAGATAAGGATAAAAAACGGAAATATGAACAACTATACTTTTCAAATACCAGATTAAAAACAACCATTAATGATTATTTATCCAACCACTCTTTCAAAGCAGAAGCTCGTTCTCTACTTACAATAATCTCTGTATCAGGATATTTTTTCATATGTATTTTTAATCTGGAGTTAAAGTAGTTGCTGACATTCCGTATGCTGTCAATGTGCAAAAGATATTGCCTGTTTGCCCTGAAAAAAATATCGGGATTGAGTTGGCTTTCCAGTTCATCCAATGAATAAGATATGTTCATGGATGCTCCATCGTTCAGGAATATAAGCGTCGTCCGTTCTTTCAAGGCGATATGGCTGATGTTTTTCACTTGTACGGAGATGTACCCATCCCGGTAAGGCAACAGGAAACGCTCGCGATAACGGTAATTATTGCGGTACATATATTCCACTAACCGACGCATATCTTCTCCATGCGTGTCGGACAAAGTCCGGCGACGCACCTTATTGATGGCTTCAGCCAATTCTTCGGAATTAATGGGTTTGAGCAGGTAGTCGAAGCTGTTATATTTAAAAGCTTGGATTGCATATTCATCATAGGCAGTGGTGAAGATGATTGGGGATGGTATGGCCGTCTGACGCAATATGTCAAAACTTAGTCCATCGGACAGGCGTATGTCCGCAAGTATAAGATCCGGAGTCGGATGGGTTCGTAGCCATTCCACCGATTCCTGAATATTGGCCAGTGGTCCTTCCACATGAAAAGTCGTATCTATCTCCTCCAATTGACGTCTCAGGCGATTGAAGTTTCGCTGCTCATCTTCAAGAATTAAGACATTCATATTAAGTATTATTTATAATAGGCAGTTTGACAATATAGGTATTTTCTCGTTGTTCGATAAAAGGTTTTTTCTTGCAAAGTAAGAGATAACGCCCGACGATATTTTTATTGCCGATCCCCGTCGATTCAAAATCGGATGCTATCGGGCGTAAGTCGTTTTCTACTACAATATCATTTTCTTCACGGAAAACACGTATCGAGAGAGGGTGTCGAGCCGATGCACGGTTGTGCTTAATGGCGTTTTCCACCAATAATTGTAGGCAAACGGGAGGTATCTGCCCGTCGATTTGCTTCAATGTTTCATCTATATTTATGCAGACAGCGTCCTCGTAGCGCATTTTTATCAAGTAAATATAAGAATGGAGGAAAGCGATTTCTTCTTCGATGCTTACCGTATCTCGTTTCAGATTCTGGATGACGTACCGGTACACCTTTGACAAGTTGTCCAGAAACTTTTCAGCCAATGCAGTGTCTTCCACTATCAATTCAGAAAGAATGCTGAAGTTGTTGAACATGAAATGAGGGTCTATTTGCGATTTCAATACTTCCAATTGCATCTGTGCGGCATGTTCCTTTTCTTTCAGAAGGGTTATTTCCAACTCCTTTTTCTGTCTTTCGGCTAATATGGATGATTCCATATATTGGGCATCAGTATAGATATAAGACACGAATGTCGCCATTACACTGAATATGTACAACCCCTGATGAAAAAAAGCAAGCCCCTCATCAAAACATATATTTATCAACAGAGAAAAGCACCAAACGGTCAGGTTGTTAAATAAGAGTAGCAGGAAAGCACAGATAAACAGTCGTAGATACGGCTTATCCGTAAATGAAACAAGACGAAACGACCAACTGCTATAAAAGACAGATAGTTCCACGAATACGAAACTTATCAGCAACGACACGCCGAAATCGATCATATAATCTACAAACGACAGTTCGCCGCCGAAAAACCACGTAGTATATTCTTTGTCGATCAATGCTGTCAGCAGATAACTGAGAAGAAATACAATCACTACCAGTAGCACGCGATTTTTTATATTGTCGAACTTGGTTTTTGCCATCCGTTTTTATTTGCAAAATAAGTGACTTTCACCTCTTCCTCCAAACAAAGTGGAGATGAAGCTTCATAAATAGTTCTCGAAATGATATAAATTGAGTGTGAATCGAATACAGGAAATGAAAAAGAGAGTATGTTTCATTATCCACATGTCGTAATCCATTTATTACGTTTCCGAAACTGTTTTCTACGTTTCACGCATTTGCTTATTGCGGTACAGTTCCGTAATTCTTTCCTTTGCGCCAAAAAAGAGAAGAAAGAATGAAAAGAATTATTGGAGTTATACTTTTAGCATGTACAATGTGCCTGTCTTCGTGCAAGAACAGGGAAGTGAAAGAAACACTGCCATTGTGCCGGGTGATGACTGTTGCCGCAAAGGCGGTGGAAATAAACGAGTCTTATTCAGCTTCCATACAAGGGCGGCAGGATATTGACATCTACCCACAAATATCGGGTACAATAACAGAGCTTCGTGTGTATGAAGGGAAAACGGTTCGGAAAGGTGAAGTAATGTTCGTCATAGATCAAGTGCCTTACCGTGCAGCATGGCGCAAAACAATGGCTGATGTACATGCAGCTGAAGCGCAGGTGGAGACGGCTCGTCTGGAATATCGCAGCAAGCAACAGCTTTTTGCGGAAAAAGTCGTTTCAGAATACGATCTGTCCACTGCGAAGAATGCCCTTGCCATTGCCGAAGCGACATTGGAACAGGCAAGGGCTTTGGAAGAGGATGCACGGAACAGCCTGTCTTATACGGAGGTGAAAAGTCCGTCGAATGGAGTTGTCGGCACACTACCTTACCGGGAGGGCGCATTGGTCAGCGCTTCGATGGCTATTCCATTAACTTCCGTTTCCGACAATTCAGAGGTGTATGTCTATTTTTCAATAACCGAGAAGCGGGTTCATTCCTTACTCCGACAATACGGATCCCATGATGAAGTAATCCGCCAAATGCCTCCGGTCAGATTACAACTGAATGACGGTAGTCTGTATGATGGACAAGGACACGTAGAGAGCATTAGCGGCATTATCAACCGGAAGACCGGTACGGTATCCGTCCGCAGTATTTTTGATAATACCAACCGTACATTATTAAGTGGGGGAATCGGTAATGTCATTATTCCGCATCGTGAAGATTCTGTCATTGTCATTCCGCAGACGGCTACCACCGAATTGCAGAATAAGATTCTGGCATATAAGGTAGCTGAAGACGGTTGTGTTCACTCCTGTGAACTGACTGTGGAAAAACTCAATGATGGCAAAGATTATATTGTCAGATCCGGTCTTGTCGTAGGTGACGTAATTGTAACCGAAGGAACGGGACTTCTGCAGGACGGTATTCAGATAGATATAAGAAAAGATGAACCCTCCAAATAATAAAAAACTATGAACCTAAGATTTTTTATAGACCGCCCAGTTTTTTCTGGCGTCATATCTGTCGTGATCGTACTAATGGGATTCATCGCCTTATCTAATCTGCCTGTGGAACAGTATCCTGATATTGCACCGCCTACTATTCAAGTATTTGCCAACTATCCGGGAGCCAACGCCGAAACGGTACAGAAATCGGTTGTAGTTCCTCTGGAGGAGTCCATCAACGGGGTGGAAGATATGACTTATATCACCTCCACGGCCTCTAATAACGGTGATGCCATGATAAATGTTTATTTCAAGCAGGGAAGTAATGCTGATATGGCGGCGGTAAACGTACAGAACCGTGTATCCACTGCCTTGAGTTTGCTTCCTGCCGAAGTGACAAAAGTCGGTGTTACCACCATGAAGCAACAGAATGCCGAACTGAAAACATTCTCGCTCTTTGACCCTACCGGGAAATATGATTTGCAGTTCCTGAACAATTACATGAAGATAAACGTGGAACCGCGTATCAAGCGTATCGGGGGTGTGGGTAATATGATGCTGTTCGGTTCCAATTACAGTATGCGTATCTGGATGAAACCCGATAAGATGGCGCAATACGGTCTTATCCCTTCGGACATCACCGCTATGCTGGAACGGCAGAACATTGAAGCTGCTACGGGAGCCTTTGGGGAAAATCATGATAACGCTTATCAGTACACAATGAAATACCGAGGCCGATATTCCACTCCGGAAGAGTTCGGTGAACTTGTCGTTCGTTCCCTCCCTAGCGGTGAGGTTCTCCGACTCAATGAAGTGGCAGATGTAGAGTTGGGCGATGAAGCCTACAACTATTCGACTGAGATGAATGGCCATCCGGCTGCTATGGCAATGATTTACCAAAAGGCCGGCTCCAATGCTTCGGAAACTATCAATGAAATAGATGCCGTACTGGACGAGCTCGGCAAGGATTTACCTAAAGGACTGGAATTCGTAACTCTGAACGACACGAACATTTTTCTGAAAGCATCCATCAAGGTTGTATTGAAAACATTGTTGGAAGCTATCTTACTGGTAGTGCTGGTGGTATATGTGTTTTTGCATGACATTCGTTCCACCCTTATTCCGACGATAGGCATTGTGGTATCCATTGTTGGCACATTTGCTTTTATGGCAGTGGTTGGATTTTCTGTCAATTTAATCACGCTCTTTGCACTGGTTCTTGCTATCGGTACGGTAGTGGATGATGCCATTATCGTGGTCGAAGCGGTACAAGCACGTTTCGATATAGGTTATCGTTCTTCCTATATGGCCACCAACGATGCTATGCGGAGTGTCGCATCGGCTATCCTGACCTCTACGCTGATATTCATGGCCGTGTTTATTCCCGTTTCCATGATGGGAGGTACATCCGGAGAATTCTACAAGCAATTCGGCATCACGATGGCCGTAGCTGTGGGGATTTCAGCGATCAATGCATTTACCCTTTCACCTGCCTTGTGCGCTTTGCTGCTTCATCCTTACAAGGATGAGCAAGGGAATACGAAGAACAATTTTGCCGCTCGTTTCCGTACAGCGTTCAATGCGGCTTTCGATGCGATAACTTCTCGATATATGCGCTCTGTTCTGTTCCTTGTCAAGCGTAAATGGCTGATGTGGGGAACGCTGGCGGTGTCGATGATATTGCTTGTCTTTTTGGTGCGTACCACCAAAACCGGACTTGTTCCCGATGAGGACACAGGTTCGGTAATGATTAGTATGAATGCCAAGCCCGGAACTTCGATGGCTGAAAACCGGCGTATCATGCAAGAAGTAAACCGGAACATAAACCGGATATCCGGCATTGACTATAACGCCAACATCGTGGGATATTCCTTCAGTGGCGCAGGTTCATCTATGGGAATGTCATTTCTTTCTCTTAAACACTGGGACGAGAGAAAGGGAAAAGGACAATCGGCAAGGGAAATCATAGACAGTATCTATGCTTTCGCTCCCGGTGTACCGGATATGCAACTTTTTGCCGTGACTCCTCCAATGATACCGGGCTACGGGATGGGAAGCGGTTTCGAACTTTATCTGCAAGACAAGGTTTCAGGCGATCTGAACAAGTTCAAGGAAGTGGCGGACAACTTCGTAGCAACTCTCAATGAACGTCCGGAGATAGAGATGGCATATTCTTCTTTTGAAACGAACTACCCGCAATATTGGGTTGATATAGATGCTGCCAAATGCGAACAAGCAGGTATTTCCACTATTGAGATTCTGGAAACTCTTTCCGGTTATTACGGAGGAGGTTATGTGTCGAACTTTAATCGTTTCTCCAAATTGTACCGTGTGCAGATACAAGCAGATCCGACATACCGGGTTACTCCTGAATCCTTGAACCATATTTACGTTCGAACGGGTGAGGGAATGGCGCCTCTCGCACAATTCGTACAGCTTACTAAAACCTATGGGCCACAGGACATGTCACGATTCAACCTTTATAATTCCATTTCTGTCAATGGAACACCCGCATCCGGATACAGTTCGGGGGACGCATTGAAAGCGGTACAGGAAACAGCAGAGAAGCTGCTTCCGGCTAATTATGCGTACGAGTTTGGAGGTATTTCCCGCGAGGAAAGTCAGACGACTAATAATGTGGCTATTATCTTTGCCATCTGTATGGTGTTGATATATTTGATATTGTGTGCGCTTTACGAGAGTTTGCTCATTCCTTTCTCGATCATTCTGTCCGTTCCGTGCGGATTCTTAGGAAGCTTCCTGTTTGCTCAGATTTTAGGTCTGGAAAATAATATCTATATGCAGACGGGACTCATCATGCTGATAGGATTGCTTGCCAAAACTGCCATTTTGCAAACTGAATATGCAGTACAACGCCGAAAAGCGGGCATGTCGCTCATACAAGCTGCTTATGTGGCGGCAAAAGACCGTTTACGTCCGATTTTGATGACGGTCATGGCTATGATATTTGGATTGCTGCCTCTGATGATGGCACATGGTGTGGGTGCAAACGGTTGCCGTTCTCTGGCTTCCGGTGTAGTGGGAGGTATGTTGATAGGAACATTGGCACTGCTGCTATTTGTTCCCGTCCTTTTCATTGTCTTTCAGTATTTACAAGAAAAAATCAGACCTGCACAGACTTCATGTAAAGATGCGGATTGGGCGATACAAACGGAATTGGAGAACCTTAAGATAAAAGAATGAAGATGAAATTTGCATATTATACATTCATATTGTTATGGGCAGTTTGTCTGATGACGGGATGCTCCATATATAAACCTTATTCCCGTCCTGAAGTTCAGACCGAAGGATTATACCGAGACTTGGAGGAAACAAGAGACACTGCTTCAATAGCTACTCTCGGCTGGCGGAATTTATTCTCGGACAAAAATTTGCAAGCCTTGATTGAGAAAGGGTTGGAACGAAATACGAATTTGCGTGTAGCCCATATACGGGTGAAAGCTGCAGAAGCGGTGTTAATGAATGCACGACTTTCTTATCTGCCATCGGTAGTACTGACTCCGGATGGCAGTATCAGTGGTACAGAGGGAGCGAAAGCGATAAAGACATATAATCTTGCCGCTTCCGCAAGCTGGGAAATAGATTTGTTTGGAAAAGTAACCAATGCCAAACGAGAGGCGCTTGCCGCTCTCGAAGGAAGTCGGGCTTACAGGCAGGCGGTAGAGACACAGCTTATAGCCACAATCGCCAATAGTTATTATATGTTGCTGATGCTCGACCGCCAACTCATCATCAGTGAACAGACGTTGATTACTTGGAAAGAGACAGAACACTCTATCGAGGCGTTGAAACGGGCTGGAAAATCCAACGATGCAGCGGTACTTCAGGCCAAAGCGAACCGTTTGGCATTGGAAGCGTCTGTGGTGTCCATACGGAAAAGTATACGTGAAACAGAGAACGTACTTTCAGCATTACTGGCCGATACATCACATGACATCATGCGGGGAGCACTGCAAAAGCAACAGTTTCCCGACACACTTTCTGCCGGACTTCCCATACAGCTGCTTGCCAACCGTCCTGATGTGAGACAAGCGGAATGGAATCTGGCACAAGCATATTATGCTACCAATGCCGCCCGTTCCGCTTTTTATCCGAGCCTTACTCTTTCCGGCTCTACCGGATGGACGAACAATGTCGGCGGTGTTGTAGTCAATCCCGGAAGTTGGTTGTTCAGTGCGGTAGGCTCGCTTATGCAACCTCTGTTCAATAAGGGAACGAATATAGCTAACCTGCGTCAGGCAAAAGCTCGCCAGGAAGAAGCTCTTCTTCTATTCCAGCAATCCCTGTTAGATGCTGGAAAAGAAGTAAACAATGCTTTGACACGTTGGCAATCTGCCCGCATTCGGATAGATTATGTCAATCAACAAATCATGACCTTGCAAGAAGCCGTGCGCAAAACCGAATTACTGATGCAACATACTTCCACTAATTATCTTGAAGTATTGACTGCACGTCAGAGACTACTGGAAGCGGAATTAACGCAGGCTCAAGATAAATTTGAGGAAATACAAGGAGTAATTGATTTATACCATGCTGTGGGAGGAAGATAGCCACATAAAAAAGTACATGAAGTTACAACATAAGATATTCTTCAGCTATTGGAAGTTGATATTGGATAATGCGGATAGGTGTTTCCTATCCGCATTACTTATAAATCCCGATTGCTGATTTTGCAAATTACAAGAAAATGCTACTTAGCATAGAGGTATTTTACCTTCTTTTCATCAAAAAACGCCTTTTCAGCCATTCACGTACCGGTTCGTCATACAGTTTAAGGCAAGCATACGCGATAGCAATGGATAAAATGAAGATGGAAACTGCAAGCAAAACATGCATGCCTAAAGGTGCGTCCGGATGATTCCGTGCCCAGGCTATCTGCATATAAATCAGCGGAAAATGTGTGATATAAAGAGGGTAGGAGATCTCTCCGAGAAATTGGCAGATGGCTACGGAACGTTTTCCCGTCACATTGCTGCCTGCTCCCATCGCTACTATTAAAGGGAACATAATAAGTACACAAAAAGCTTCGTAAGCACCGTTCATCCACATGGCTTCCGTACCGCCGATGCGGGGCATAACTAAAATGGCAGCTATCAGCAATGAGCACCAGTAAAATCCTCTTTTTATCTTTATCAGTTTGTTGACGCGCGAGAGCAGTAGCCCCACGAAGAAAGGATAAAGCAGTCGGGATATACCGATGTAGAGTTGATCGGGAGTAAGACTCCATCCGCCGATAAAGGTATATGCAGCCGCTTCTCTTGTGGCCAACAGACCAAAAGTATCTATATTGAATGCTATGTCGATAGTCAGCAACGCTGCCAGGGCAACAAAGATTCCCAAGGCGATTTTAGAGAAATGGCGGATAAACAAAGCATAAAGAATGTTTGCTATATACTCCCACATTAGCGACCAGGTAGGGCCGTTCAGGGAGTTTACTTCCCACCAGCCCCGTATGTCCCATGAAACTGGTGTGGGAATCATCAGGCAACCGAGCAGAACCATCAGGAGGACTTTCCACCAAGGTGTTTCCATAATCAGAGGAAAAGCGGAACAGTCGCCTAGATAGAAAAAGACAGCTCCTATTAACGTGCCCATAATCACCATAGGATGCAGACGTACCAAGCGTCGCTTAAAGAAATCTTTTATGGACATTCTGTCCCAGCGGTCATCATAGGCATATCCTATTACAAAACCGGAAAGAACAAAAAAGAAATCCACAGCCAGATAACCATGATTCAAAATCTGATGGACAGGGCCCGCAGAATAAGTTTCAAACAAGTGGTAAGCTACCACAATCATCGCGGCAACGCCGCGGAGCCCGTCCAGTATTTCATAGCGCGGCTTCGATGCCAAATAAGTTGTTGTATTCATTATTTTGATATTAAATTCATTTTTACACTAAAAAATAACCTGCCATATTTTCGCAAACCTGGCAGGACCTAAGTTATCCAGATATCTGATATTATCAGTTTTATATCGCGTGCAAAGTTATCCCTCAATTAGTTTACGCATTTATCTTATCGTTTATTAGAATTGTCTTATATTTGCATATTTCCCTATGTAAGGAAGAAAATAATAGAGAATATTAAATTATAGTATAATGCCCCAATCTGAAAGACGTTCTTTTACTTTCGAGAATGTTCATCTTGCACCCGATGAACAAATAGGTTTGCATCAGCAATCTACCTGGGAGCTTTCGTATGTGATCGTAGGTTCCGGCATGAGGTTGATAGGCGACATGACGGAACCTTTTCTTGGCGGAGAGGTAGTTATGATACCGCCGGAAATTCCACATTGCTGGTACTTTGAGGGCGATGATACGGATGCGCAGGGCAGGATTGCGAACATTACCGTGACGTTTGACAATGATTTCCTCGATAGGTGTTCCGGTACTTTTCCGGAACTGTGCGGACATATAGATAAGTTGAAGAAGAAGTATGATGCGGTGAAATTCGATAAGGGAAAGTCGGAGGCAATCATTGTCCTTCTGGAAGAGATGTGTAATCAAAGTGAAGCTGAAAGGGTTGCATCCATGATAAAGCTTATCCTGATAATGGCAGATAGCGGCAGTGAGCACGTGGTAGGTAAATATCAGAGGATTGACAAAGAAACGAAGCGTATGAATCAGATCCAGACATACGTTATCTGCAATGCAAAGCGGGACATTACGCTCGATGATGTGGCACGGTATGTAGGCATGAACCGGGCTTCTTTCTGTATATTTTTCAAGAAAGCTACCGGAAAAACTTTTGTCACTTATCTGAACGAGTATCGTATAGGTTTAGCCTGCCAGCTTTTGAGGCAGAAGAGGATGACGGTTTCAGAAATCTGCTATAATGTTGGTTTTAATAATGTGCCATATTTCAACCGGACTTTTAAGCGTCATAAAGGCGTCTCCCCCTGTGAATACAAACAAGGTGGCAAAGCTGATGCTAACGAAAAAAAGGAAAGTGATATTTAATACCTATTTTATATAGTTTTCTTTTTCCATATAATAAAGACCCTCGCCACGATCACCATTCTCCAAGTCGGTCAGTTCTAATTTGAATACACGATAAGGGAGGTCATTCTGCAAATGCTTAGGGAGATCTACCGTCAGCAGGTAGGCGCTTCCATATTCGTCGGCATCGTAGTATTCTTTTATTTCCTGCTTCATCAGAATGGGAACTTCTTCGCCATCTATCCAGACAACAACTTTCAGTTGATCGATTGGTGGAGCCCATTGATCCACTTTGGCTTCTTTACTTTGGGCTTGCTGTTTCTTATTGCTAAGATCTTCATTGCGCACAATAGAAGCCGGTTCGGAGGTCTTCATCCATTCGTAAAAGCGTGTCAGACTCATGGGGCGGACATATATCTGATAAGCAGGCATAGCGCCGGGAATGCGGAAAGCACGTATTCCATAAGCTTCCATACGATGATATCGTATGTTTAACGTAGTGTCGCGATCGGCAATAAAATCCCATGCCCAAAACTCTAAACGGTGTTCCGCTTCGGGGAGTCCAAGTTTGAGGGCTGTGTGTGCATAAGTAGGATAGTAGATAGCATATACACTTTGATATTTACCTTTAGGTACCCTGACAGTGTAGTAGCCATCTTTATTAGTGATACCTTCTGATACAGGATTGAATCGAGGAGTGTACCAACATACAGAACAACTATCTATCGGTTGCCCATTGAAATTTGTCACTCGTCCACTAATAGTTACTGAATCTTGTTGCTGTGCGTGTCCGACTGTACAAAATAAAAAGGACATCGAAATGTAGAAAAGAAATCTGATTATCTGTGTCATAGTAGTAGATATTTTGGTAAAGATATGAAATTAATTTGAAAAAATTGAATAAGGTTCTATTTAATATTGGTTGATTATCAGAATTATTCTCTTATTTCCCGTGATACGAAGAGAATTCGGAGCATTGTGAATACTGACATAATAGGGAAATCTCCCTAAATAATAGGGAAAAAGATAATATTATATGTTTTTCTCCACTTATATTTGTAGCAACATAAAAACTAAAAACAATATATACAATGAAAACAATAAAACTGACATTAGCACTACTGACATTTGCAATCTGTATGGGTAGTTGTGCCATGATTTTAGGGATTGACAAAGGTGTCATGATGAGCGTTCAGAAGGGAATGAGTCAGAAAGAAGTGTCATCTATACTTGGGAAGCCGGACTATCGCCGTTTTGATCATGACGTGGAGGAGTGGGAGTTCGTAAAGAATGTTGCTGACAATGCCGGATGGACTACGATTATAGTCAGCTTCATTGACGGGCGTGTGATTAGTATGGATTCTTTCCGGGCAGATGCTCCCCCTTCTCCCGTAGCGGTTTATCCGTCCGTAGAAGTCAATGGGAATATACCTTCCCGGCCACATGCCAACATTGGGAACGGAATGAATGAGAGAGACTTCCAGTCTCTTTACAACAAAGTGAAGGCCAAACCTTTCAAAGACGATCAACTGGATTTGCTGGAAGCCGGAATCGGTAACAGGGGATTAAGTTGCAAGCAGTGTGTGCGGATGATGTCGATATACCGGTTTGATGATGACAAACTGGAAGTCCTGAAAATTTTAGCTCCGAATATCTCCGACCGGGAGAATTATGACGAGATAATCAATGCACTCGATTTTATCTCCAGTGAAGAGAAAGCAAGAAGTATTTTGGGAATAAAGAAGTAAAACGAAAAGGCGGTAAATCCATGCAAGGAAATACCGCCTTTTACTTTGTATGAAGTTATACTGTCATTTATCCTTTTCGACAGATACAGTCCGCCAGATGATCGTTGACGAATCCCGCAGCCTGCAAGTGGGCGTAGCAGATGGTAGATCCGAAAAACTTGAATCCTCGTTTTTTCATATCCTTGCTCATGGCATCGGATTCGGGAGATGATACCGGAATCTCACTCAAGGATTGAAAGGTATTGATAATCGGCTTTCTGTCGGGAAAGAACGACAGTGTATATTCATAAAAACTACCGAACTCCTTTTGTATGGCAAGGAATAACCTTGCATTTGTAATGGTCGATTTGATTTTCAGACGGTTCTTTACAATGCCATCAAAGTGCATCAGCCGTTCTACATCTTCATCGGTCATTTGCGCTACCTGTCCGGCATCGAAACCACAAAAGGCTTTGCGATATCCCTCACGTTTTTTGAGGATCGTTATCCAACTTAATCCGGCCTGGGCACTCTCCAGCACAAGAAACTCGAACAGCGTCTTGTCGTCGGTCACTAAATTTCCCCACTCTTGATCATGGTATTTCACATACAGTTCGTCAGTTCCGCACCAACCACAGCGTCCGTTTACAAAATCTTGCATAATTATAGTACTTATAATGAATGTACAAATATACTTGATTCACAACGGTGTGCCAAATTTCAATAAGCTATTTTACGGTAGAAATCATCTTCCACGTTTCCCGGATTTTCTTATTTCAGATTCTCGTTGAAGAATGCCGCCAATTTATCGAATGGAATGGCATTTTTTCCTCCACCGTCGTAAAGGTCGGTGTGTGAGGCACCTGGAATGATAAGAAGTTCCTTATTGTCACGATAGTTGGTGTAAGAGGTCATATCGCGGTAGGCGTCTTCACTGAAATAGCGGGAATGTGCTTTTTCACCATGCATAATCAGTACGGCAGAGCGGATTTCTTTACTATAAGCAAGAATGGGCTGATTCAGGAATGACATTGGGCCGGTGACTGTCCATCCATCATTGGAATTGCCCGAACGCTTGTGATATCCGCGCTGTGTCTTATAATAATCGTAATAATCCTTCACAAACTGAGGTGCATCGGCTGGCAACGGATCGACCACGCCACCGCCTTGTTCATAATAACCTTGGGCGTACTCTTTGGTACGCTGTGCATTGAGTTGCTTGCGTTTCTCGTAACGGGCGTTTTCATTGTTGTCGGCATCAAAATAGCCATTTGCATTTACGCGGTTCATGTTGTACATTGTAGAGGCAACAGTAGCCTTGATGCGTGTGTCGATAGCAGCTGCATTAAGTGCCAGACCGCCCCATCCGCAAATGCCGATAATACCGATACGTTCCGGGTCAACATTCGGCTGAGTGGAGAGAAAATCGACGGCAGCCTGAAAATCTTCCGTGTTGATATCCGGTGAAGCAACCCTGCGAGGTTCGCCACCACTCTCGCCGGTAAATGAGGGATCGAAGGCGATAGTAAGGAAACCTTGTTCGGCCATTGTTTGCGCATATAATCCGCTGGACTGCTCCTTTACGGCACCGAAAGGGCCACTTACTGCAATGGCTGCCAATGCGCCTTTCGCATCTTTCGGCTCATAGAGATCTGCCGCCAATGTAATTCCATAGCGGTTGACAAACGTCACTTTACGGTGATTCACCTTGTTGGACTGTGGGAAAGTCTTGTCCCATTCCTGCGTGAGAACTAACTCCTGTGTTTTAATATTACTACCTTTCATTTCTTTTTGATTTTGTGCCTGAACACTAACAACTGTCAGCATCAGAGGCATGATTAGCATTATTACTTTTTTCATTGTTTTTTGTCTTTTGATTCAACAATGCAAAGTTAACGCAAAAGCCCCGCAGCGGATTTGCTGCGAGGCTCAAAGAATCTTTCTCAGAAGCTCAATTTGCTATATCAATCGCAACTCACGGAAATTTATTGGGAGATAGCGGTGGGAGAGACGCCGAATTGCTTTTTAAAAGCCGTAGCAAAGTGGGATGGATTCTTGAATCCTACTTCCAAATAAACGTCCTGTACTTTCCGTGTGCCGGTTTTCATTTTCTCGTAGGCCGCTTCGAGGCGTTTGTGAATCAGCCATTTTTGCGGAGTAAGGGTGCTAATCTTCTTGAAATCCCGTTTGAATGTAGCCAGACTGCGTCCTGTAAACGTGGCTAAATCTTCCATACTGAAATCGTACATGTAATTTTGTTCCATGAATTCCAGGATGTCAATTTTCCAAGGTTCGTTGAAATCAAAGAGTGTAGGATAAAAGCGTTCGTCGATATGTAGCAACGCCAGCAGTCCCTCCTGCAATTTCAGATTCATGAAATCGTCCTGTGCCCGGAGCTTCTGGTTGAAGTAAGGAGTCATCGAAGTGAACAGGCTGTCAATTTCCATACTGATAGGCAATTTAATCACGCTTGAACGGACTTTGGACACATTGTCCAGCGCTTTATCCGAAGGAAGTCGCTGAAACATCTCGCGCAGGAAACGCCGTGTAAACATCAGGAAAATACCGCAATACTGCTCGCCATCGAGTGGTTTCTTAGTCAGCGTAACCCGGTGGTCGCGCCGGATAAACACACACTCGCCTTTCTGTACATGGGTGATTTTGTTCCCGTCATCAATGAGCATTTCGCCTGAATAAACATAGTTCATGGCGTGCTCGCGGGATTGATGTACACAATGATTTTCGTCATTGAAGAAACAACTGAAAAATATATCCGCATGTCTGAATATCATCTCATCTCCATCGGTCGGGGCATTTATTTTATAATCCATAGAATACTTTTTAAGCGCTTTCTGCAAAAATAGTATAAAGCGGAGAATTATTCCTTTGAAATCTGTTTTTTCTTTCTGATTGCGCTTCGTTTCACAAGCTTTCTTCTTAACCGGTGTTTTATTCTCGCTTTTTATCTTTATCTTTGTCACTGAGCATGCTCTGTATGCTGATTCTGAATGTTCCGCAATATGGGTAAGTTCATTCCTCTGAACTATTTCTTGTTTATCAATTCAAAGTTTAACGGATTACAGCAATTATGGATACTCAAAAAATGAAAGTGCAAAAATTAGTACCAACGGAATACGATGGTAAATGGGGCTTTATAGATGCAGCAACAGGCGAAGAAGTCGTGCCGTTTATCTATGACTATGCCCATGCCTTTTCTGTAGGATTGGCATTAGTAAGGCAGAATGGTTGGTGGGGTTATGTGGATAAAACGGGGAAGGAAGTGATTCCATGTATATATAATCCTGCATGGTCTTTTACCAAAACCGGGCTGGCAGCAGTATGTATGGAGGGTAAATGCGGCTTTATAGATCAGACAGGGAAAGAGGTTATTTCTTTTATATATGATGACGCCCGCTATTTTAATAAAGATGGTAAAGCAAAGGTGAGGTTGAACGGCGAAACTTTCTTTATAGATGTGAAAGGGAATCGGGTTGAATAAACATGAAAATGACTTCAATAAGCTTATGATCGATAAGGATGAAATTGCATTAATGCCTTTGCTTGACGAAGATATACCGTTGTTTGACAGGTGGTTGAATAAAGATTATATCTATAAGTGGCTGTGTCCGGATGGGGAAGAACAAAGAGAGGCCTGGTTGGATGAGGTAAACAACAGAAATGGTAAGTATGGCTTCATAAGACATTTTATTGTTTACTACAAAGATAAGAAGATTGGGTATTGTCTTTTTGCCGATTGTTTTTTCTTGAAAGACTTGGAGGAAGAAGGGCACGACTTTGAGAGTTTGTATGGAGACATCCCCGAAAAGAACCATACTTACGAGATCGGATATTTGATTGGTGAAGAAGAGTATCTGAATAGAGGCATCGGTAAAATGATTATCTGGAAGTTGGAAGAAAAGATCATTGAATTGGGAGGACGTGAAATAGCAGCAGACCCTTCGGAAGAAAACGCAGCTTCAATAAAGGTATTGCTAAGTAATGGGTTTAAGAAGAAAAGTGATGGGGATTACAGAAAAATTGTGCATACCCAGTAAATGTGTTGCTCATCAAATCAGGAGTGAAAAAAGGATGTAGAAACGGGAACTTATTTATTTATCTTTTTCAGGATATTCCGTATGGTAGTTTTAACGCCCGTGGAATAATATTCGGTATCTGCATTCTCTAATATGAGTTGTAGCTCTTTCAAAAGTTCCGGCTCAGACTTGCAAAGCTGGTAAGCCATTCTGATAGACAACGCCTGTACACCAATACTTTCTTGTGGCGCCAACATATGATCTAGGCAATAATTTAGCAAATCGACAGAGACAGGATCAGATGTAGGTACATTATATAATATAGACAGCAACAACCGTTTGGAACCATCATGTTTGCAGACTAATAATCGCTGAATAATATCATCCAGCAATGGAACAAACCAACCGGGATGTTTCTCACTCACTTTCTCACATGCCCATATAGCCCGCCATGAAACGACAATTTTATCATCGGAAATCAACTGGTATATATCTTTAAGGTATTCCGGATGCAGGCATATTTCCTGCACCAGTTTATCTATTGATAGTTTGCAAAGAGGCATTGCAAGGGTGTTTCTGTATTCATCGATTTTCTCCATATCATGCATGTTTTTGCAAAGATAATGCAAGTTGAATGTAGAACTTTCATACTTACATGAAAAAGTTTTGTTGAGATGCTGTTTATCTTCCTATTCTGAATGCGGATAGTACGATTACAAAATAAAGGGCTGTCTTTGGTTAAAAAGACAGCCCTTACAAATATATTGTATTTAAGGATTATGCAATGCCGTGAGCAGATACCTCCGGTGCAATCTTCTTGATCAGACCTTGCAGTACAGCACCTGGTCCACATTCTGTGAAGTCGGTAGCACCATCAGCAACCATATTCTTAACAGTCTGTGTCCAGCGTACAGAAGCTGTCAGCTGAGCTACGAGATTCTTCTTGATCTCTTCCGGATCAGTGTGAGGCAATGCATCTACATTCTGATAAACCGGACATTTGGGAGCGTGTATTTCAGTAGCGTTGATAGCTGCTTCCAATTCAACTTTTGCAGGATTCATCAGCGGAGAGTGGAAAGCGCCGCCTACCTTCAATGGCAAAGCACGTTTTGCTCCGGCAGCTTTCATCAGTTCGCATGCCTTATTGATGCCTTCGATAGAACCGGAAATTACGATCTGTCCCGGGCAGTTATAGTTGGCTGCAACGCAAACTTCGCCTTCAGCGGTTACTTGCTCGCAGATTTCTTCTACTTTTTCATCGGAGAGGGCAATGATAGCCGCCATTGTAGAGGGCTGTGCTTCGCAAGCTTTCTGCATAGCCATGGCACGGGCATAAACCAGTTTCAATCCATCTTCGAAGCTCAATGCACCGGCAGCAACCAGAGCAGAGAATTCTCCCAATGAGTGACCGGCAGTCATCTCAGGTTTAAAATCATCACCCATACAAAGTGCGGAGATAACGGAGTGGAGGAATACAGCAGGTTGAGTTACCTTCGTTTGGCGCAGGTCTTCGTCCGTACCGTTGAACATAATATCCGTAATGCGATATCCCAAGATATCATTGGCTTTTTCAAACAATTCTTTTGCTAAAGCGGAGTTTTCATACAAGTCTTTTCCCATTCCTACGAATTGGGCACCTTGACCCGGAAATACAAATGCTTTCATACTGTTCTTGTTTTAGTAGTTAATTAAAAAAAGTGGTGCAAAGGTATAGCTTTTTCTGATATTGACCGCACAAACGAAGGATTTTTGTGCAATAAGCTATTTTAACTCCCTCCGTTCGGAGAAGGGAGTTTATTGGGAAGCAGAGGGATAGATGAGAAAAAAATCTTTTTATAGCACTTCAACTAAAATACAATAAGAGGTACTTGTCTTTTTAATCTTCCGGTATACTAAAATCCTTAAAAATAAAGCACTTCACTCTTATTGTACTTCCTACAATTACCTGATTCTTCCGTTTATCAACAATACATATTGTACTTTCAACGATAAGACCATATTTTGATATTGTAAAATGTACGATATCTATCGTATTGAAAAATAGTGCTTTATAACATAATAGAAATTCAGTTTTCTGCGCTTGTATATTCAAAAAACCTGTTTATATTTGCAGCGCTTAAACATGGATATTATGCAAAACATGGAACATAAAACCCCATTAGCGAACAATCATATATCAGTAGACTGTGTAGTGATTGGCTTTGACGGAGAACAATTAAAAGTTCTGTTGATAAAACGTGTAGGTGAGGAGCAAGGTGAAATTTTTCACGATATGAAGCTTCCCGGAAGTCTGATCTATATGGATGAAGATTTGGACGAAGCTGCCCAGCGTGTGTTGAACGAACTGACAGGATTGAAGAACGTCAATCTGATGCAATTCAAGGCATTCGGTTCTAAGAATAGGACAAAGGACCCGAAAGACATTCATTGGCTGGAACGCGCCATGCAATCGAAGGTGGAGCGTATCGTTACAATTGCTTACCTGTCATTGGTGAAGATAGATCGGGCACTGAGTCGGAATCTGGCTGATTTCGAAGCATATTGGGTGGCACTGCAAGATATTAAGGCATTGGCTTTCGACCATAATCTGATTATTAAAGAAGCATTGGTATATATCCGCCAGTACGTGGAGATTAATCCGTCAGCCTTGTTCGATCTGCTTCCCCGTAAGTTTACGGCATCACAACTGCGTACTTTATATGAATTGATATATAGCAAGCCTATTGATGTGCGGAACTTCCACAAGAAAATAGCGATGATGGAATACGTTGTTCCATTGGAGGAAAAACAACAGGGAGTTGCCCACCGTGCCGCACGCTATTATCGATTCGATAAGAAGATATATAATAAGGTAAGAAGATAAGTATTAATAAAATAATTCATAAATCAAAACTCATAATTAATACCATGTATTTATTAGGCTATGACATTGGAAGCTCGTCCGTAAAAGCGAGCCTGGTAAACGCCGAAACCGGCAAATGTGTATCTTCTGCTTTCTTTCCGAAGACAGAGGCGGCAATCATTGCAGTTAAACCGGGTTGGGCGGAACAAAATCCCGAAAGCTGGTGGGAAAATCTAAAACTTGCCACACAGGCTGTTATGAATGAATCGGGTGCAAACGCAGGTGAAATCAAGGCAATCGGTATCTCTTATCAGATGCATGGATTGGTATGTGTGGACAAAGACCAGAATGTGTTGCGTCCTTCCATTATCTGGTGTGACTCGCGTGCTGTGCCTTACGGACAGAAAGCATTCGAAACACTGGGAGAAGAGAAATGTCTCTCACATCTGTTGAACTCTCCGGGTAACTTCACTGCCTCTAAACTGGCATGGATAAAGGAAAACGAACCGGCCATCTACGAACGGATTTATAAGATTATGTTGCCGGGTGATTACATCGCCATGAAGTTGAGCGGTGAAATCTGTACCACTGTTTCCGGACTTTCGGAAGGTATGTTCTGGGATTTCAAGAACAATCGTGTAGCCGACTTCTTGATGGATTATTATGGTTTCGATAACTCTCTGATTGCGGACATCAAACCCACATTCTCCGAACAAGGACGTGTGAATGCTGCCGCAGCAAAAGAATTGGGATTAAAGGAAGGTACACCGATCACATATCGTGCAGGTGATCAACCGAATAACGCTCTTTCACTGAATGTATTCAATCCGGGAGAAATCGCCTCTACAGCAGGCACTTCGGGCGTTGTATATGGTGTGAACGGTGAAGTGAACTATGATCCGAAATCACGCGTAAATACATTCGCTCACGTAAACCACACGGACGAACAAACCCGTCTGGGGGTATTGCTTTGCATCAATGGTACGGGTATTCTTAATTCTTGGGTGAAACGTACGATTGCTCCCGAAGGCATCTCTTACAATGAAATGAATGTACTGGCATCACAAGCTCCTATCGGTAGTGCAGGTATCAGTATTCTGCCCTTCGGTAACGGTGCGGAACGTATGCTCGAAAACAAAGAGATCAACTGCTCTATCCGTGGCTTGAACTTCAATCTGCATGGTAAACAACACATTGTGCGTGCAGCTCAGGAAGGCATTGTATTCTCATTCAAGTATGGTATAGATATTATGGAAGGTATGGGCATCCCTGTACAGAAAATCCATGCAGGCCATGCAAATATGTTCCTTAGCTCCATCTTCCGCGATACGCTGGCAGGTGTGACGGGAGCTGTAATCGAACTGTACGATACGGATGGTTCGGTAGGTGCAGCCAAGGGAGCAGGTATCGGTGCAGGTATCTATAAAGATAATAACGAAGCATTCGCAACGCTGGAAAAACTGGATGTTATCGAGCCTAATCAGGCTAAGCGCCAGGAATATGCAGATGCTTATGCACGCTGGAAACATCGTTTGGAAAAATCAATGGCAAAATAATGCTAACTTAACTCTCCTCTGAAAACGAGGGGAATTAAAATAGTACAGTTAATAATCAAAACATAATTAACCCTTTAAAAATTCAATTAAAATTATGGCAACAAAAGAGTATTTTCCCGGAATAGGAAAGATTAAATTCGAAGGTAAAGAGAGTATGAACCCGATGGCATATCGTTACTACGATGCTGAGAAGGTAATCATGGGTAAGAAGATGAAAGATTGGTTGAAGTTTGCTATGGCTTGGTGGCACACTCTCTGCGCAGAAGGTGGTGACCAATTCGGTGGCGGAACGAAACAATTCCCTTGGAATGGTGACTCTGACGCTTTGCAAGCAGCTAAAAATAAATTGGATGCAGGTTTCGAATTCATGCAGAAGATGGGTATCGAATACTATTGCTTCCACGATGTAGACCTGATTTCTGAAGGTGCAAGCATCGAAGAATATGAAGCTAATCTGAAAGCTATCGTAGCTTATGCAAAAGAAAAACAGGCTGAAACTGGTATCAAGTTGTTGTGGGGTACTGCTAACGTATTTGGTCATGCACGTTATATGAACGGTGCCGCTACCAATCCTGATTTCGACGTTGTAGCACGCGCTGCTGTTCAGATCAAGAACGCTATTGACGCTACTATCGAACTGGGTGGTTCAAACTATGTGTTCTGGGGCGGTCGCGAAGGTTACATGTCTTTGCTGAACACTGACCAGAAACGTGAAAAAGAACACCTTGCAAAGATGTTGACTATCGCTCGTGACTATGCACGTGCTCGTGGCTTCAAAGGTACTTTCCTGATTGAACCGAAACCGATGGAACCGACAAAACATCAGTATGACGTAGATACTGAAACAGTGATCGGCTTCCTGAAAGCTCACGGTCTGGATAAGGATTTCAAAGTAAACATTGAGGTTAACCACGCAACTTTAGCCGGCCATACTTTCGAACACGAATTGGCTGTAGCTGTTGACAACGGCATGTTGGGTTCTATCGATGCTAACCGTGGTGACTATCAGAACGGTTGGGATACTGACCAATTCCCTATCGATAACTACGAATTGACTCAGGCTATGATGCAGATCATCCGCAACGGTGGTTTGGGCAATGGCGGTACTAACTTCGACGCCAAGACTCGTCGTAACTCTACCGATCTGGAAGATATCTTCATCGCTCACATTGCAGGTATGGATGCTATGGCACGTGCTCTGGAAAGTGCAGCTAAATTACTGGAAGAATCTCCTTACAAGAAGATGTTGGCTGACCGTTACGCATCATTCGACGGTGGCAAGGGTAAGGAATTCGAAGAAGGCAAATTGTCTTTGGAAGATGTTGTAGCTTATGCGAAAGCTAACGGCGAACCGAAACAAACCAGCGGTAAGCAGGAATTGTATGAAGCAATCGTGAATATGTATTGCTAATATAATAAGGTGGTAGGGTGAGGGCACTCTACCACCTTATCTCTTTATCACTTTTTACTCATTTATCAACCTAATCTTTTTTATCATGAATGATGCTAACAATGGTAGTAAACTCTACCTGTATTCTATTACAACCGTTGCCATTCTGGGAGGCCTGCTGTTCGGTTACGATACGGCGGTAATCTCGGGTGCGGAGAAGGGCTTGGAAGCTTTCTTCCTGATGGCTACGGATTTCCAATATGACAAGGTGATGCACGGTATCACTTCTTCCAGTGCACTTATCGGCTGTGTGATCGGTGGTGCTCTTTCCGGTTTCTTCGCTTCCCGCTTGGGACGACGCAACTCTCTGAGACTGGCATCCGTGCTGTTCTTCCTGTCTGCATTGGGTTCTTACTATCCCGAATTTTTATTCTTCAACTACGGTGAGCCAAACATGGAATTGCTCATCGCATTCAATTTGTATCGCGTATTGGGCGGTATCGGTGTAGGTCTTGCCTCTGCCGTATGTCCGATGTACATCGCAGAAATTGCACCCTCTAATATTCGTGGAACGCTGGTATCTTGTAACCAGTTTGCCATTATCTTCGGTATGTTGGTGGTTTACTTCGTCAACTTCCTGATTATGGGCGACCACACAAATCCTATTATCGATAAAAGCGCTGAAGGCATATTGTCAGTGAACGCCGCTTCGGATATGTGGAGCGTGCAAACCGGCTGGCGTTATATGTTCGGCTCGGAAGCATTCCCGGCTGCATTATTTGGTTTCCTTCTTTTCTTCGTACCGAAGACCCCGCGTTATCTGGTGCTGGTACATCAGGACGAAAAGGCATACTCTATCCTGGAGAAGGTGAATGGTGCAAACAAAGCAAAAGAAATTCTGGCAGAAATCAAGGCTACTTCCAAGGAAAAGACAGAGAAACTGTTCTCTTATGGTGTGGCAGTTATCGTTATCGGTATTTTGCTTTCCGTATTCCAGCAAGCCATCGGTATCAATGCCGTACTCTACTATGCTCCGCGCATTTTTGAAAACGCAGGTGCTGAAGGTGGTGGTATGATGCAAACTGTTATCATGGGTATTGTAAACATTGTATTTACGCTTGTAGCTATCTTTACTGTAGACCGTTTCGGACGCAAGCCGTTGCTGATTATCGGTTCTATCGGTATGGCAGTAGGTGCATTTGCAGTGGCAATGTGCGACAGCATGGGTATCAAGGGTATCGTTCCGGTACTTTCCGTAATTGTATACGCAGCATTCTTCATGATGTCATGGGGACCGATTTGCTGGGTATTGATTTCAGAAATCTTCCCGAATACCATCCGTGGCAAAGCCGTAGCTATTGCAGTAGCTTTCCAATGGATTTTCAACTATATCATATCCTCTACATTCCCGGCACTGTACGACTTCAGTCCGATGTTCGCATACAGTTTGTATGGCATCATCTGTGTTGCAGCTGCCTTCTTCGTTTGGCGTTGGGTACCCGAAACGAAGGGTAAGACTCTGGAAGATATGAGTAAACTCTGGAGAAAAAACAAATAAAATTCTCTCTCCTTTAAGATCTTATAAATGCAAAAAGGTGCAACCGAAACGACCGGTTGCACCTTTTCTTTTTTTGATAAATATACGTTCTGAAGCTTTAATTGAATACGTATCGCAGACCGATCTGAAGCTTCCAACATTCGCTGTAATTCAGGTTTCGGGTGAAGCTTCCGGTAGGATAATTACCGTCACTGTCTTTGTACATAGAGAAAATAGGAGTGTTGCTCTCATCCTTACCTTTATAGGTCAGAATTCGTCCACCATTAGCGCCGGACATGTTTTTCGTTACACCCCATTTGCTGTTCAGCAAGTTACCTATATTCAGGATATCCAGGCTGAGTTGCAGCGTATTCTTAGTTTTGCCAATCTTCACGAAGAAGTCACGACTCCAACGGAAATCAAAGCGGTGTACCCAGGGAGCACGTGCCGAATAAGCTTCGGCATATTCGCCTTTATGCTTCTTCAGATAAGGGTCTTGATTCACAAACTTCCAGAAAGCATCTGCATCTTCGGCACTCGTGAACTTGATTTCATCTTTAGTCTTCGGGATATAAATAAGATCATTGGTTACACCATCGCCATTCATATCATTAGAGTACATAAAACTATAACCACTGGATGAATATCCGCTATAAAAGAGACTGAAGTTTGAAGATGTCTTCTTATTCAAATGTACGCGCCAGTTAATGGAAGCAACTACACGGTTGGGAGTGACATATTGCGAACGCATGAGTCCCGAGCTGTTCGGTCCGTTGATGGATGGAACGTTTGTCCAGGCAGAGTTAGCGTCCGAACCAGGCATACCACTGATTTCCTTTGACTCGGTATGAGTATAGGCTGCCATAATGTTCACATTCTTGGCGGGTTCTGCCATTACGGTGATGTTGCCTGTCCATCCCCAACCTTTGGAAGTGTTGGTCAATACGTTTGCATTACTGATATTCGTGTGTTGCAGGAAGTTTTCAGGATAAATGTAACGATCATCCGGTCCGTTAAAACGTGACCATGTATCTTTATCCGGAGCCTGTACGTTGTAGTTGTATTGGCGCACCGCATTGATATCTTTAGAGAACATTCCTTCCAGTGTAACCGTCAGCGGGAAAGATACAGGCAGCTGGTAATCCAAAGCTAATGAGGTTTTCCAGACTTGCGGCATCTTGAAGTCCGGATCTATACCCACTACGGAGCTTGGCAACACACCTTCTTCCGGACTGATAAAGGTAGGAAGCCCCAATGTGGAAATCATCTGGTTTACGTCTGTTATCATATTACCTTTCAGTAATTCCAGGCGGGGATCGCGACTGGTTACAACACCATCCTTATATCTGGTTGTAATACTTACCAGATTTTGAATCATACCCGAGTTGGTAGGCATATTTGTAAAGAATACCAGAGGAATACGTCCGGTGAAGAATCCTGATCCACCACGCACTTTTAAAGTCTTATCATTGAACACATCCCAGGTGAAACCCACACGCGGAGAAAATTGCAGTTTGCTATCGGGCCATGCCCCCGTATCAATATGTATACCGTTGAAGTCCAGATCGTAGATAGCCTGATTGCGCATAATATCATTCAGGAAACTGAGATTATCCATACGTATACCGGCGGTCAATTTAAAGTTATCGCGTATGTTCCATTCATCTTGCAGATAAACACCCAACTGGCCGAATTTCACGTCCGCAGAAGGTTTTGTATTACCATTGTACCCGTAAGCCAAGGCAAATGACTCAGGTGCAGCTCCATTCTTGAAATCCTCGAAGCTGGAATAGCGATAATATCCGGTTCCGTTACGCATATACGAGTTCCCGGCTTTCTGACGTTCGTAGCTGATACCTGCCGTCAGTTTATGAGCTCCCAGATAATAGGTGAAGTTATCCACAATAGTCATAACCGTATTCTTCACCAGGTTGTTATAGGTAAACAACTCGTAACCGGCAGTCATGTAAGGCTCTAATATCTGATTACCGTTTTCGTAGTATCCGGCCATAATATCAATGAAAGGGAAGGGGCTGGAGTTTGTACCGCGTTCATCCTTCATGTCACTGTATGTAAACAACAGTTGATTGGAAATATTGGAAGAGAAACGGCTGTTCAATTCGGCAGTAGCCGAGTTTACAATGTTCTGCAACGAATAACAAGAGTTTGCATAGGACATGGAATATGCCGAAACACGGTTGTATGCCAAACGATACCCGGTATTTCCCGAACTACCATTGGGTGCTTCCCAGGTTTTGTTATTGGTAAAGTTATAGCGTACACTCAACTTATTTCCCTGATTGATATTCCAGTCAATACGTCCCAGCAACTTCAGGTTGGTGACATCGGCAGGGAAATCTGTGAACGAACCGGTATTGTATCCGTATTTACCTTTCAGAATCTGGGAGAATTCCGCCAGATCAGCTTCCGTAGTTCGTGAAATCGTAGAGTTATTCGGAGTTTCTCCTTCTTTTGCCGCACGCCATGTAATCACTTGCTGCGGACTCTTCTCATACTCTACATTTGCAAAGAAGAACAGCTTGTCTTTAATGATAGGACCACCAAATGTAGCACCGTAAACAGTCTTGGACTCTTCGGCACGCGCACCGAAATCAGTATCGCCAATTTTGTTACCGCGCATCACTTCATTGTTGAAGTACATATAAGCGCTACCTCTATAAGCGTTTGTACCCGATTTCGTAATAGCATTGATGCCTGCACCGATAAAGTTTGCCTGACGCACGTCGTATGGGGCAATCACAACCTGTACTTCATCAATGGCATCCAGTGAAATCGGATTTCCACCGCCTGGCAAACCAGACGACAGACCGAAGTTGTTATTCAGGTTCGCACCGTCTACCGTGAACGTATTGGAGCGTCCGTCACGGCCTCCAAAACTGTTTCCTGACGCATATGGAGAGATGCGGGTAAAGTCGCTGATACTGCGGTTAATGCTGGGCAATGTGGTGAGTTGTTCAGAAGAAATATTGGTAGTAGCTCCCGTCTTTTCAGCACTGAACTTTGACTTACTGGCTGTAATAGTGATTTCTCCCAATAATTCCGAAGCTTCGTGCAGGGTTACATTCAATGAATAAGTTTCACCCAGTTGCAACTGGATACCTGTATAGATTGCCGTCTGATAACCGATGTAAGATACCGTCACCTTGTAAGGACCACCGGAGCGCATACCTTGCAGACTGAAACGTCCGTCTACATTGGTAACAGTACCGTAACTGGTTCCGGAAGGTTCGTGTACGGCTACAACCGTAGCGCCGATGACAGATTCTTCGTCAGCCATCACTTTACCACTCATTCCGGCAGTAGTTACCTGTGCCTTGAGCATTCCTGTAAGGGAAAGCAAAAGCACAAACAGGAATAACATCTTTTTAGCCATGATTTAGAAAAATTAAATAAGAAATAAACTGAAAGTTGTAGAAAACGATGCAAAAGTATAAAAAAAGCAAAATACTCTTATCCCTAAAGTGTTAAATCTTCATTTCTTTTTTATTGCAAAATCAGTCTCTTACAAAAATATGCATTCCGGGAGACAATGTATAAGTTTAAACCGTACCTTTGCAGTGGATTTAACTTTTGGTATAAAAAAGAGACATTATGGACTCATTGAAAATCAACAAAGTACAGTTGCGTAATTTACAGATAGAAGACTACGAGCAACTGGCGCAATCATTCACCCGTGTATATACGGATGGCAGCGATGTGTTTTGGACACACAAACAAATTGAAAAACTCATCCGAATTTTCCCCGAAGGACAGATTGTAACCGTGGTAGACGAAAAGATTGTCGGCTGCGCACTTTCCATCATTGTGAATTACGATGATGTGAAGAACGATCATACTTATGCACAGGTGACGGGTAAAGAAACCTTCAATACCCATAATCCTAAAGGCAATATATTATATGGTATTGAAGTCTTTATTCATCCCCAATACCGTGGACTTCGCCTGGCACGCCGTATGTACGAATACCGCAAGGAGCTTTGCGAAACTCTGAATCTGAAAGCTATTATGTTCGGTGGGCGTATTCCCAACTATTATAAATACTCGGATCAACTCCGCCCGAAAGAGTATATAGATAAGGTAAAGCAGAAAGAAATTTTCGACCCCGTATTGACCTTTCAGCTTTCCAATGATTTCCACGTACGCAAGGTGATGCGCAATTACCTGCCTAATGATGAAGAGTCCAAGCATTATGCTTGTCTGTTGCAATGGGATAACATTTACTATCAGGAACCTACGGAAGAATATATTGCACCGAAAACCACCGTGCGCGTAGGATTGGTGCAGTGGCAGATGCGTAGTTATCAAACGCTGGATGACCTGTTTGAACAGGTAGAATTCTTTGTGGATGCCGTATCCGATTATAAGAGTGACTTCATCCTTTTCCCCGAATACTTCAATGCCCCGCTGATGGCAAAATTCAATAATGAAGGGGAGTCACAGGCCATTCGCGGACTGGCGGCTTATACTGAGGAGATTAGAGAACGATTTGTAAAGTTGGCTATCAGTTACAATATCAATATCATTACGGGTAGCATGCCGCTTATTAAAGAAGATGGACTTTTGTATAATGTCGGTTTCCTTTGTCGTCGCGATGGTAGTTTTGAGATGTATGAGAAGTTGCACGTCACACCCGATGAAATAAAAAGCTGGGGATTAAGTGGCGGAAAGGCTTTACAGACATTCGATACGGACTGTGCTAAGATCGGTGTGCTGATTTGCTATGATGTGGAATTTCCGGAATTATCCCGTATTATGGCAGACCAGGGCATGCAGATTTTATTCGTTCCTTTCCTGACGGATACGCAAAATGCTTACTCACGTGTAAAGGTATGCGCCCATGCCCGTGCCATCGAAAATGAATGTTTCGTTGTCATTGCCGGTAGTGTAGGTAATCTTCCGCGCGTGCACAATATGGATATTCAGTATGCACAATCAGGTGTATTTACTCCCTGCGACTTTGCATTTCCGACGGATGGCAAGCGTGCAGAAGCCACACCGAATACAGAAATGATACTGGTATCTGATGTGGATCTGGATTTATTGAATGAATTGCATACTTATGGCAGTGTGCGCAATCTGAAAGACAGGAGAAATGACTTGTATGAGGTGAGGATGAAGAAATAGAGTCTTTTGTTGCTCTCCGTACGATTCTACTTTATCTCGAACCTCACCAGCATCGAATAATTCAGTTTTATCGTACGGAAAGCATCGTAAGCTTCTGCCTGTGATGAACTTACATTGCTCTGGGCTGCAAAATACCGGGAATAACCTGCACTTTCCTGCGGTTCGACAATGCGAATGACATCTCCCAGGCGTTTGCCTAATGCTTCCACCAAATATTCAGCTTTCTTTTGTGCGGCTTTCAGTGCCTCTATTTTGCCTTGTTGCCGATAGACCTGCATATCCTTGTTTTTCAGTTCTCCGATACGCATGTAGTTGACACCTTTCGTGTCGATAACCTTTAGAATCTCATCTATCTGACTAAAATCGGTCAATGTAATATCAAACCGTTTGGATACCAGGAATTCAAGTCCGCGTTCACGCCAATAGTCACCTACTTCTTGTGTACGGATGGCGTCTTCCGGAATCCCGATCTTTCGCAAGGCAGCCCTTAAATTTCGCTCTATTCCGATCAGTGGTACTTTGGTCCGATAATTCTCCGGTTTGGACTTTCCGTCAAATTCCTCTTCCCAATATTCTTTAATCTCAATAAGATAATGAATCTCATCGGGCACAAGGGTTATTTCCGAAGTTCCGGTAATTTCAATGTACTTCGCATTATCACTTTCCTGACTGAATGCAGTGCTGCACACCAATAGAAATACGGCAAATAATAAAAGTTTAGTTTTCATAATAGTATGTTCTTTAGAGAATTATGTTTGCAATGATACAAAAAAAGAGGATATTGTAAAAGTTTACATACCCTCATTTTTGTATTATCAACAATTTATCCCTTTATATCCCAAATTCCGCAGCTGCGTTCCAGCTCAACGAGTGCCGCATTATAATTAAACAGCGTTTCTATATATTGCGCCTGAACTTCATCATACGTCCGTTGTGCATTCAGTATTTCCAACAGGGAAACTTCACCCCGGTTATAACTGTATATTTTCCCTTCAAGTACATCCTGCGCCTGTTTCAGAATTCCGCCTTCGTAATGTTTCACTTGAAGTGCCTGCGATTGGAATTGCTGATAAGCTCCCATAACTTCTCGTTGTACCTGCAAGCACATTTGCTCATATTGCAATTCTGCCTGGCGGGCACGGAAACGGGCAGCATTGACCGCACCTCTGTTCAGAGAAGAGAAGCTTAAAGGAATCGCAATCCCCGCACTGACTCCATTGAATGCCGGAGCAGGTGCTTCTTCATTGCGCACACGCTTGTTATGGCTCCATCCTAATGAAAACTCCACATCAGGACGCTTTTCACGCTTAGCCAGAATCAGTTCACGGCGTGCAACCTCCGTATTCTTCAAAGCTGCCAGTAAATCGGAGCGATGTTCTATAGCTCCCTCAATCAATCCGTTCAGCACAAATACCTGTTCCGGCTTTTTCAGTTCTTCCACCGGATGAAACAGCGTATCTGTAACTGTGGTTCCGACAAAGAGGGACAGTTGCATATATGCCTGCTTTAAGTCCGTCTCAGCTTGCAGCACCTCGTTATACATGATATCCGCTTCCAGCCTGCTTTGTATGGCTTCCACTTCCATGATCTTGCCGGATGCCAGACGGATACTATCGGATTTCGCCAGGTCGTACATATTGCTCCATGCACTTCTCTTGATGTCACTGAGTTGTTTTTGCTTCATTACTTCCAGATAAGCAATGGTAGCGTCCGCCTGTAAATTCCGGAAATAATCATCCAGCACAATCTCCGCCAGTTCATTCTGGCTGCGTGCCAACTTGATGCCGGCCGTACGTCTTCCTAAAGTTACGTTCTGCGAAAGTTCCAGTTCATAGCTTTGCCCCATTTGCAAAGTATGATCTTCATTGTTGGAATAAGTAAAAGAGAGCGACGGATCATCAAATACTTTGGCAGCTATCACATCTGCATGTGCGGCGCTGACATTCATCTTCTCCGCTGCATATTCCAGATTGTCAGCACTTACTTTATGCATATACTGCTTATAAGTAATCGGTTCTACAGTCTGTGCCTGCACTGAACAGGCACAGACGATAAGGGTAAACAACGCAATATTATATCTTTTCATTTTCATCCTTTTTATCTTCCTTTTTTTCCATCATATAATATAAAGTGGGGAGGATATACAGTGTCACCACAGTAGCAAACAGCAATCCGTATACAATAACCGTTGCCAGCGGACGCTGTACATCGGAACCAATTCCCGTACTCAGGGATGCCGGAAGCAAACCCAGCACAGCAACAGTAGCCGTCATCAGAATGGGACGGAAACGATGGCGCACACCGGTAACCACAGCATCGCGCAAGTCGCGCCCCCGTTCGCGCAAATTATTGATATGCGAAATCATAATCACTCCATTCTGAATAGCTACACCAATCAGAGCGATGAAGCCTACGGCAGAAGATACATTCAGCGTCATTCCCCGTACATTCAGTGCAAGCATACCTCCGAAGAGTGCCAACGGAATGATACACATCAATAAAGCCGCTTGCCGGAATTTGCCGAGGGCGGCAAACAATAGCAGTAACATAATGCCCAATGCCAACGGAACTACCACGCCCAAACGATTGTATGCACGATGCTGGTTTTCAAACTGTCCCGCCCATTTCAGATGAAAATCTTCATGGTTGTATTTCACCTGGTCATCAATCATCCTGTTCGCTTTCTGCAAGAAAGAAGTCAGGTCGATACCACGCAGATTGACACGGATTGTAAGGTGGCGCTTATTCATCTCGCGTGAAATGGTGCTTGCCCCTGTGGTCAGTTTGATTTCCGCAACCTGACTCAATGGTATCTTGGCACCTGTGCCCGAAGTCAGCATCAGGTTTCCGATGCGTTCCGGTGTATTGCGCGTCTCTTCGCTGAAACGGCAGATGACGTCATACGACTTGCTACCTACAAAGATTTGCGAAATAGCCTTGCCGCCAATGGCGAGTTCTATCAGATCGGCCACGTCCGAGACATTCAATCCGTATTGGGCAATACGGTCACGGTCTGCTATAATCTGAAGTTGGGGAAGGGGAGGTTCCTGATCTACGGCAACATCCGTCGCGCCCGGTATCTGCTTGATGACATTGACAACCTTATCGGCAATATGACGCGTTTCCGTGATATCTTCCCCGTATATCTTCAGTGCAAGATCACTGTGCGCACCTGCTATCTGGTCCATCACCATGTCAATAATCGGCTGGGAGAAACCTACCGAATATCCCGGCATGGTCATGAGCGTATCATTCATCGCTTCAATCAGCTTGGCTTTATTGCGTCCTGTAGTCCAGCTATCGTAAGGTTTCAATCCTACACCACACTCGATGTGCGAAAGGGAAAAGGCTTCTGCACCTTCATCGTCACGTCCCACCTGTGTCATTACGTACGAGACTTCCGGAAACTGCCCCAATTTATTTCTTAATTCAGCTCCCATCTCTTTGGAACGCTCGATAGAGATACCCGGAGGCAATTGTACCTGAATCCAGATAGCCCCTTCGTCCAGGGGAGGAAGGAAATCTTTTCCCACCGTATAGCTCAAAACACCTGCTAAAACCAGGATTCCTGCCAATACTCCCAATACGGCTTTCGGGCAGTCAATTACACGAACCACTTGTGCGTGATACAGCATCTGCAATTTTTCCAACCAACGGTTATGATATACTTTCCGAGGCTTACGGTAAGCCATATATGCCAGTCCCGGAATTAGAAACAATGCTACACACAGAGCGCCTATCAGTGCATATCCCACTGTATATGCCATCGGTGTAAACAGTTTCTTCTCGATATGTTCGAAGGCAAACAGGGGCAAATAAGCGGTTATAATAATAAGGATAGAGAAGAAGATAGGGCGGGCGACTTCCGTTGTACGTCGTAAGATGGAATCTTCTTCCAATACTTCATCGGGATGCCGTTCACGCTTCTTCAGAATCGTTTCCATCATCACGATAGAGCCGTCTACCAGGATACCGAAGTCAATAGCTCCCAATGAAAGCAGGTTGGCAGGTATATCCGTCACGTGCATCAGGATAAAAGCTATCAGTAGCGATAGGGGAATAGTGACGGCAACGAGCAATGCACCCCGCCAGCTTCCTAAAAAGAGAATCAGTACCAATATCACCAGGATCATACCCATAAACAGTGTATGCGAAACCGTGTGTAAGGTCATATCCACCAGGTTCGTGCGATCCATAAAAGGATGGATGTGTGTGCCTTTGGGCAGTACTTCGTTATTCAGTTCGTCAATAGCGGCATGTACTCCTTCGAGCACTTGTGAGGGATTCTGACCGCGCAACATTTGCACAATGCCTTCTACGCCGTCAGAAAAATTACGTTTGCCATCATAAAAGCCCAGTACGCCCTTGCGCTCCAAGCTGCCATATTTCAGTTTTCCGATATCATCCAGATACACAGGTACTCCATTATCTGTTTTGATAACGATACGTCCTAAATCTTTCAAATCCTTCACCAGACCGATGCCACGAATTACATAACTCAGATCACCCCGGCTCAACATACTTCCTCCGGCGTTCACATTGTTCATTTCAACTTTTTCGGTCACGTCAGAAAGGGAAATATCGTACTCTTCCATCTTACGTGGATTCAGTTCGATCTGATACTGGGTAGTGATGCCGCCGTAGTTGCTTACATCGGCTACGCCTGTCACTTGTTTCAACCGGGGGATAATCACCCATTTATGCAAATCGGTGATCTCACGCAGGTCAAGATTATCGCTTTCAATGACGTAGCGGAATATCTCTCCGGTAGGCGAGGTCAGGGGATTCAGCCCCGGTACGGCACCATAAGGTAATTCTACATCTACCAGACGCTCCTGCACACGCTGGCGTGCCCAGTAGTCATCAATTCCGTCATCAAACACCAGTACCACGGTGCTCAGTCCGAAAGTGTTTTTGCTTCGCATCACGTTCAGTCCCGGCAGACCGTTTACGGCCCGTTCAATGGGAATTGTGATTTGCTGTTCTATCTCTTCGGCAGCCAGTCCCGGCACTTGTGTCACAATCTGTACGGTGGTATCCGCAATATCCGGATAAGCATCTATTGCCAGTCTTGTCCATGAATAGTAACCCACCACGGCAATGAAGGCAAACAATACGAACATCAGTCCTCGACGATGTATCGCCAGAAAAATCAACTTCTTCATACTATGTAACCCCGGTGTTTAGTTAGCGTTCAGCAGATAGAAAGCACCGTCTGAAACATACTTTTCTCCGGATTGCAGGCCGGAAGTGATGACACTCTTGTCACCATCCGTAGCAGAAGTTTCCACTTTCCGTTTCAGGAATTTATTGTTGCCCGAAGAGACCAGTACATACGCCTGTTCTTCTTCCTGCAAAATGGCGGAAGTCGGGATCAGAATACTTTCAGCAGGTTCGTCAGTCAGTTTCACTGTGGCATACATGGCAGGCTTCATCAGTCGCTCTTTATTATCGCATGCCACTAATACTTCTACCGAACGCGTATCTTCATCCAGCATTTCATTGATATGGTAGATTGTACCGCTGAAGGTCTGGTTCGATTGCGATACCAGAGATATTTCCACCTTTTTCAGTGAAGAGAGCAGGGACATATCCTTTTCTTTCACATTGGCAGCTACCCATACTTCATTCAGATCGGCTACCACGGCTACCGGGTCGGCATCGTCTTTCATGAATTGCCCGATTACAATGTTATTCTTCACTATTTCACCGGAAATGGGTGAACGTACAATCATAGGCTGACCCAGTACTAACTGATCCGGTTCTATCTGGAATACTTTCAGGGCAGCCAACGCATTTTCATAATCTTTCTTTTTCAATTCATAGTTCACTTCGGCTTCTTCCACTTCTTTTTGCGCACTTACTTTGTGTGCATACAAGTCCTGTTCGCGGCGCAGATTCTTGGAAGCCAGTTCCATTTCCTGCTTTGCCTGGTAGTAGACTTTTCCGGTTTCAAAGAAGTCGGGCGAACTGATTTCAAACAAGGGACTGCCTTTATCCACTTTTTGTCCCAGGCGGATAAAGGAACGTGTCACCCGTCCTGCAAACGGAGAGGCTATTTCTGCATAATGATTGGGGATGGCTTTCACGATGCCCGAAACTGTAAATGTCGTTTCATGCAATTCTTTCTGAACTTCGCTTATTTTCAGTTTCTTGGCGATGGGGGATTCCGAAGATACCACAATAGTATCTCCTGAGACAGAAAATTCCTGGTTTTCCTGTTCTTTTTGCTGACCGGTACAGGCATAGCACATCATGCCGGTCAGGCACAATAAATATATGTATTTCATTTCTTTGTCGTTATAATAAGAACTCGTTTTTCTTCATGTATTTTGGGAATAACAGATTAAGGTTTCGCATATGCTCTGCCTTTCAGGCTACATACGAAACTTAAATAATAAAATCTGTTCAGCATACATGACAGGGTGGAGAACGTAAATGGAAAGACCGGGCCGTGCGAACAATCCGGTTTGTTCCATGCAACAAAAAGATGAAACTTAGGAAAAATAAAATAAAGGGAACTATCGGTAACTCATGCGAACTGTCCAGGCATAATAAATTGAACCAGGAGACGGTTTCCCACTGTGCCTCCGTGTGCGAATGGTGCATACCCGGAAGGTAGGGGTGGGAGTGAGTTACGAGAAAATTATCGACTATATGTGTATGGACAAAGGCTGTGTTTCCTGCGTAGTAATAAACAAATACTACTATCAGTACATACTTTACGATGTTGGAAAGTAACCTTTTCACATGCAATGTTTTTGCTTTGGCGACAAAGGTAGTGCATATTTCAGATACTATCCAAGGAGAGGAGGATTTATTTTAGATTTTAATCAAATACCAATTGCCAAACAATTTATCATTAATTATTTTGCTCTCTAAATAAAAATATCTACTTTTGCAAATCATCAGATGATATGACTAATAAAACAAGCATTATGATTATACAAAAGAAGTCTTTGGCAGATATGATTGCCGAGACATTGAAGCAACAGATTACGGAAGGGACCTATAGGGCTGGGGATAAACTTCCAACCGAACCGGAGTTGATGAAAACTTTCGGAGTTGGCAGGTCAAGCGTTCGGGAAGCGGTAAAACTGTTGGTAAACATGGGAGTTGTCCGAGTCCAACAAGGTTCGGGAACGTTTGTAGCTGTTCCATCGAATAATGATGATGTCAACATAAAAATGAGCACCGCAGATCGAACGGAACTGGACGAAGTTAGAAAAATACTGGATATTGCAATCGTGGAGAAAGCTGTGGCGCGAAGAACAGAAAAAGATATAGAACGAATGCGAGCTTCACTTGAAAAAAGAAAAGTAAATGCGGAAAAAGGCTTGTTGGAAGAATGCATCGAAGCCGACTTGAATTTTCATATTGCCATTGCCGATGCCGCTCACAACCGAATACTGGCTGACATTTATCGTTCCGCAGCCACTCATCTGCTTTCGGAGTTCAATCGCATTTACGACGGCACAGATTGTTTTATAAATTCACAGACTTCTCATGAAAAACTATTGAAACACATTATTGCCGGTGATTTGAAGAACGCCAGAAAAACAGCAACAATAATCGTAGAAGAACCATAAGATAACAACAACTAAAGATATAGAAATCAAATGATAGAAAACATAGAAAGCCGCAAACAGAAAGTGGTCGTACTTTTCGAAGTAACGCCCACCGCAGAGGGTAAAGAACGTTATCTTGAACTTGCCTCTCAATTAAAACCATTGCTTTCAAACGCGAAGGGCTTTATCCGTTCCGAACGATTCAGCAGTTTGAATGCAGAAAGCAAGTTGTTGTCATTGAATGTATGGGAAAGTGAAGAAGCCGTTGAAAGATGGCGTAATGAACTTAACCATCGCATGAGCCAGTTAGAAGGACGTGAGAAACTTTTCGAGAGTTATCGGATAACCGTTGCATCTGTCATAAGGGAATATGACGACTGCTACCGCAATGAGGCTCCTGTAGATTCTAACGAATATTTTCGTCATAAGCTGGGGAATGGCAGATTATAATATTTTCATCTATGGCGAAGCGGAAATTTCTTATCTGAAAAAACGAGATAAGAGGCTTGCTGAAGTGATAGACAAAGTTGGTCCAATAGAACGGAAAGTCATTCCCGACTTGTTTGCGGCTTTGATCAATTCCATCGTGGGGCAACAGATTTCGACAAAGGCGCACAAAACAATCTGGGAAAAGATGGTGACTGCTCTCGGCGAGATAACTCCCCATGTTATTGACAGTCTCAGCGATGAAGAGCTACAGCGGTTCGGCATTACGTTCAAAAAGGCGGCTTACATCAAATCGGCAGCGCAAAAAGTATTATCGGGTGAATTCGAAATCGAAGCTCTTAGGACAATGCCGGATGAAGATGTTTGTACCAAACTTATAGAACTCGATGGTATAGGTGTATGGACTGCCGAAATGCTTATGTTATTTTCCATGCAACGCCGCAATATATTCAGTTTTGGAGATCTTGCACTCTTACGAGGCATGCGCATGGTCTATCACCACAGAGTAATAAATAAACAGTTGTTCACCCGGTATAAAAAACGCTTTTCGCCTTACGCTTCCGTAGCAAGTCTTTATTTTTGGGCTGTGGCAGGAGGCGCGATAGATGGAATGAAAGACTATACATCGGTTAGCAATAAAAATAATGGAAATAGAAGAGAAAATAAAAGCGGTAAGAAATCGCGATAAAAGTTATCGTTATAAATTTTTCGTTGCCGTCAAAACAACAAAGATTGTTTGTACGCCGGATTGTTCAGCAAAACCCTTGGAAAAGAACATCGTGTTTTATGACACTCTCAATGATGCCTTACAAACTGGGTATAGACCGTGCAAAATATGTATGAAAGAAGAATATCATGACTATAAAAACAATAATATGGAAACTATAAAAATTACGCGTTATCAGTCGCCTGTGGGTGACATGATTGTAGGTTCTTACGGTGACAAACTGTGTATTTGCGATTGGGCGGTAGAGAAACGTCGCTATACAATAGACCGGCGCATACAGCGACATCTGAATGCGAAGTACGAAGAGGGAACTTCCGAAGTCATCCAACGGGCGATTGAAGAACTCGATGCATATTTTGCTGGCTATCGCAAAATATTTGATATTCCGGTTGTTTTTACCGGGTCGGAATTTCAATGTACTGTATGGGGAGAGCTGATGAAAATACCATACGGAACAACCATATCCTACGGTGAACTTGCCCGTCGCATCCGTAATCCGAAAGCGGTGCGTGCCGTAGCATCAGCAAATGCTACTAATCCCATCTCTATATTCGTACCTTGCCATCGTGTGATCGGTAGTAACCATAAATTAACAGGTTATGGGGGCGGTCTTGATGCAAAAAAAGGATTGTTGGAGTTGGAACGTTCAAAAACGGTGGGAAATGAATTATGGTAGATCAACAAAAGCTCCTTCCATCAAGCGATAGATAATCATAAAAGCTATATTTGAATGTCGTGTACATTCTATATTGATACCTTTCCATAATAACCTCTTGTTATATGTCTTATCTTTTTTGTAATGCTCGTGAAAGAATAAGTCTGCAATAAGAGGTTGCTATATATTTAATCCCGTTGCTATATTGTAGGAAAGAGAAATTTTGTATCCTTTAAAATATTTCGTGATTTGATGACTGCTTTTGAATGACTTGATTGAGTTGTGGCAATATTCTAAAATAGTAACATTTAAACCAATTCACTAATAACTGCAAACAACGTTTTTAAAGAATAACCGGAACGTTTTTTAAGAACGTATCCAACGTTTATTAACAGCGCAAAAATGAGCTTTAAATCCTACCCCAAATATAAATCAACAAAAAAGGTGGCAAATCCTTGTGAGGAAATACCACCTTATCTTCTTTTTTGCCTATTATTATTCCAGATGCCGAACATCTGAAATAACTATAATCTATTTAATTTGCTAACGAGCGAACCACCTATAGTTATCCGGCAGACAGCCTATCTTACATAAAGCATATGTCAAATAAATGCACTGTTTAAAGGCTTCTGAAAAAGAAAGACTAACTTTTGCCATTTTACTAAAGGTTTAGGTTTACAATAAAACTCAGCTTAAAGCTTCTACAAAGATACAACATCGTAAAGGCAAAATCAAGTGTTTTGGCTGATACTTTACACTTTACCAGCTATCTTCCGATTTATCTTTCCCGATAAGTGCCATCACCCGTTTTTTATAAAGATCCGCTGCCAGAGCAATATTCTTTTCCGCATCGGGTGTTCCCATACCATACACCACGAAAGGAGTCTGCCACACCATCCCTGCATGCACAGCACCACCCTGATAAGGACGCAAAAGTTCATCCACCGTGAAGCGATTTCTCCCTCCACTCCGGTACGCATCAAATTCAGAACCGGTAGTGGTAACCACCAACAAAGGTTTACCGGCTATTGCCGGAGTTTTTGCCAAATAGGTAAATATCCCGTCCTGCCATTTCTTTAATAAAGATGGTGCCGACATCCAATAAAACGGGAACTGGTATATCACCGCATTGGCATGAGATATAATCCGGCTCCATGCATCCATATTGAGGATATCTTGCTCTAACATCTCATATAGATTAAATATAGCCACATCTTCTATATCCTTTATGGCATCAAGCAGGGCTTTATTGGCTTGTGAGTTTTCCATGTTGGGGTGTGCCAGAAGCACCACAACCTTTTTTAGATCTTTGTCCATACTATTGTTTTTGATGTTTGTTTGGGTGAATAATCAATTATGACAGGCAAAAATAACAAAAAGATTTGTGAATAACACTTCTTTGAAGAGCCGTATTCCAATTAGATATGTTTTTTTCTATTCAATAATATCTTTTCTCTAACTTTTTTGTAACTTTGCACCCTTAAAATAAGGAGGGTCGCTTTAGCACATCTCAAAGTGCCTCCTTAATCGTTAAATTGTAAATAGTTAAATTGCAAATAAGATGGGTAAGAAGTTTGCCGAATATTCGCAGTTCGACCTCTCAAAGGTAAACGCGGAAGTGTTGAAGAAATGGGACGAGAACCAGGTTTTCGCCAAGAGTATGACAGAACGTGAAGGCTGTCCTTCTTTCGTTTTTTATGAAGGACCGCCCTCTGCCAACGGTATGCCGGGCATTCACCACGTAATGGCTCGCTCCATCAAAGATATTTTCTGCCGTTACAAAACCATGAAGGGTTTCCTGGTGAAACGTAAAGCCGGCTGGGACACACACGGACTTCCTGTGGAACTGGGTGTGGAAAAAGCCATGGGTATCACCAAGGAAGATATCGGTAAAACGATCTCCGTAGCCGACTATAACGCTGCCTGCCGCAAAGATGTGATGAAGTTCACCAAAGAATGGGAAGATCTGACTCACAAGATGGGGTATTGGGTAGACATGACCGATCCTTATATCACCTACGACAACCGCTACATCGAAACCTTGTGGTGGCTGTTGAAGCAGCTCTATACAAAAGGGTATCTTTATAAAGGATACACCATACAGCCGTATTCTCCCGCTGCCGGAACAGGACTGAGCTCACACGAATTGAACCAGCCCGGTTGCTACCGCGACGTGAAGGATGTGACTTGTGTGGCACAGTTCAAGATGAAGAACCCGAAGCCGGAAATGGCAGAGTGGGGAACTCCGTACTTCTTAGCATGGACCACGACTCCGTGGACATTGCCTTCGAATACCGCGCTTTGCGTAGGCCCGAAGATAGATTATGTAGCCGTACAAAGCTACAACGGATACACCGGAGAGAAAATCACCGTTGTACTTGCCAAAGCTTTGCTCTACACGCACTTCAATAAGAAAGCGGAAGACATCGCCCTGGAAGATTACAAACCGGGAGATAAGCTGATACCGTTCAAAATTGTAGGAGAATATAAAGGTCCGGAACTTGTAGGTATGGAATATGAGCAACTGATACCTTGGGTGAATCCGGGTGAAGGTGCATTCCGCGTAATCTCAGGTGACTATGTGACTACGGAAGACGGTACAGGTATCGTACATATCGCTCCGACATTCGGTGCCGACGATGCCCAGGTAGCGAAAGCCGCCGGTGTTCCGCCGTTGCAACTCATCAATAAGAAAGGTGAACTCCGCCCGATGGTGGACCTGACCGGTAAGTTCTATAAATTGGACGAACTGGACGAGAACTTCGTGAAAGAGCGCGTAAACGTAGATTTATACAAGGAATATGCAGGCCGTTTCGTGAAGAACGCTTACGACCCGAATCTGACAGATCAGGACGAAAGTCTGGACGTAAGTCTCTGCATGATGATGAAGGCCAACAACCAGGCGTTCAAGATAGAGAAGCATGTGCACAATTATCCACACTGCTGGCGTACGGACAAACCGGTATTGTATTATCCGTTGGATAGCTGGTTCATCCGCTCTACCGCTTGCAAAGACCGCATGATAGAGCTGAACAAGACGATCAACTGGAAACCGGAAAGCACCGGTACGGGACGTTTTGGCAAGTGGCTGGAAAATCTGAATGACTGGAATCTGAGCCGTTCACGTTACTGGGGTACTCCGCTGCCTATCTGGCGCACGGAAGACAACAGCGAGGAAATCTGCATCGGTTCGGTTGAAGAGCTTTATAATGAAATAGAGAAATCCGTAGCTGCCGGATTCATGAAGTCCAATCCTTATAAGGATAAAGGTTTCGTACCCGGTGAATACAATAGAGAAAATTATGATAAGATAGACTTGCACCGTCCGTATGTGGATGATATCATCCTCGTATCCAAAGACGGCAAGCCCATGAAGCGTGAAGCGGACCTGATAGACGTATGGTTCGATTCCGGTGCCATGCCGTATGCACAAATCCACTATCCGTTCGAGAACAAAGAATTGCTGGATAGCCATCAGGTTTACCCCGCCGACTTTATCGCCGAAGGTGTGGATCAGACTCGCGGCTGGTTCTTTACGCTCCATGCCATCGCTTCAATGGTATTCGATACCATCTCTTACAAGGCTGTTATCTCTAACGGATTGGTACTTGACAAGAATGGTAACAAGATGTCCAAGCGTCTGGGCAATGGTGTAGATCCTTTCTCAACTATCGAGAAATACGGGTCCGACCCCTTACGTTGGTACATGATCACCAACTCTTCTCCGTGGGATAACCTGAAATTCGACGTAGACGGCATCGAAGAAGTTCGTCGTAAATTCTTCGGTACATTATATAATACGTATTCTTTCTTCTCCCTCTACGCCAATGTAGACGGATTCGAATACAAGGAAGCTGACGTGCCGATGGCTGAACGCCCTGAAATCGACCGTTGGATACTCTCTGTACTGAATACACTGGTGAAAGAAGTGGATACTTGCTATAGCGAATACGAGCCGACAAAGGCCGGACGTCTGATATCCGACTTCGTAAACGACAACCTCTCCAACTGGTACGTTCGTCTGAACCGTAAACGTTTCTGGGGTGGTGAATTTACGCAGGATAAGTTATCCGCATACCAGACTCTGTACACTTGTCTGGAAACCGTTGCCAAATTGATGTCGCCCATCGCTCCGTTCTATGCAGACAAGCTCTATATGGACTTGGTTACTGCAACGGGACGCGACAACGTGGTATCCGTACACCTGGCTAAATTCCCCGAATATAAGGAGGACATGATAGACAAGGAACTGGAAGTCCGCATGCAAATGGCACAAGACGTAACTTCTATGGTATTGGCTTTGCGCCGCAAGGTGAACATCAAAGTACGCCAACCGCTGCAATGTATCATGATACCGGTAGTAGACGAGGAACAACGTGCCCACATCGAAGCAGTAAAGGCACTTATCATGAGCGAAGTGAACGTGAAGGATATCAAGTTCGTAGACGGTGCCGCCGGTGTGCTGGTGAAGAAAGTGAAATGTGACTTCAAGAAGATGGGACCGAAATTCGGCAAACAGATGAAAGCCGTAGCTGCCGCTGTAGCAGAAATGTCACAGGAAGCTATCGCCGAACTGGAAAAGAACGGTTCTTATACTTTGCAACTGGATGGTACGGATGTGCTTGTGGAAGCTACTGATGTAGAAATCTTCAGCGAAGACATTCCGGGATGGCTGGTTGCCAACGAAGGAAAGCTGACTGTTGCTCTGGATGTAACCGTAACAGAAGAGCTTCGCCGCGAAGGTATTGCCCGTGAACTGGTTAACCGTATTCAAAATATTCGCAAGTCAAGCGGTTTGGAGATAACAGACAAAATAAAGATTACATTATCAAAAAATCAGCAAACAGATGATGCGGTAAACGAATATAAAGACTATATTTGTAACCAGGTTTTAGGAACCTTACTGACGCTGACCGATGAGGTGGAAAACGGCACGGAACTTAACTTTGACGATTTCTCCCTGTACGTAAGCGTTGTAAAAGAATAATAATACTAACGATTTAACACGTAAAGTTATGGCAGAAAAAACAAGATACTCGGATGCTGAATTGGAAGAATTCCGCGCCATTATTAATGAGAAGTTAGAATTGGCACAACGCGATTATGAATTGCTGAAAGCCAGTTTAACCGGAGCCGACGGTAATGATACCGACGATACGTCTCCTACGTACAAAGTTTTGGAAGAAGGTGCCAACACCTTGTCCAAAGAAGAAACGACACGCCTGGCTCAACGTCAGTTGAAGTTTATCCAGGGTTTGCAGGCCGCATTGGTACGCATCGAGAACAAAACGTATGGTATTTGCCGTGAAACAGGTAAGTTGATTCCTGCCGAACGTTTACGTGCTGTGCCCCATGCTACACTGAGCATTGAGGCCAAAAATAACGGTAAGAAGTAAGGATGAACAAATACCTCACGAAAGGTCGCATTGCGCTGCTCGTTATTTTCTCGGTATTAATTGCTGACCAGATAATCAAGATCTATGTCAAGACTCACATGTATTGGCATCAGAGCGAAAACGCCATAAAATGGCTTTATGAGAAGCTGGGCATGGTAGATGCAGAACCGCCTACATGGTTTTATATTTACTTTACCGAGAATAACGGTATGGCGTTCGGTATGGAGATATTCGGTAAGTTATTCCTTACCTTGTTCCGTATTGTTGCAGTAGGAGCGATAGGGTGGTATTTGACGAGAATAATCAAGCAGGGCTTGAAGACAGGCTATATCGTATGTGTATCTCTTATTCTTACAGGAGCGTTGGGTAACATCATCGATAGTGTGTTCTATGGTGTGTTGTTCAATGAGAGTACACATTCGCAGATAGCTTCATTCCTGCCGGAAGGCGGAGGATATGCTCCTTTGTTCTACGGAAAGGTGGTGGATATGTTCTATTTCCCTATCATTGATACGAACTGGCCTCAATGGATGCCGTTGGTAGGTGGGGATCATTTCATATTCTTCAGCCCGATATTCAACCTTGCCGATGCCGCTATCAGTTGTGGTATCATTGCCCTGTTATTATTTTACAGCAAATATTTGAATGACTCTTATCATGCAATAAAGAAATCATGAAAGGTCTGCATCGAATTCAATGGTTTAGCATATTCCTGTTAGCATCTTGTTTGACAGCCTGTCAGGTGAAAAGACCGAAGGTGGTTATATCGGATGCTAAGATGGAAAATGTGCTTTATGACTACCATATAGCAAAGGCTATGGGGGAAGAAGTTCCTTATACCGATGGCTATAAAAGGGTGTTGTACATTGAATCGGTGTTTAAAAAGCATGGCATTACGCAAGCCGAATTTGACTCTTCAATGGTTTGGTTCACACGTAATCCGGAAGTACTCACCAAGATTTACGAGAAAGTAAACGCAAGGCTGAAAGCGGAGCGGGATGTTGTCAACCATTTAATTGCCATACGTGACAATAAGCCGAAGGAAAGTCTTCCGGGTGACAGTATTGATGTATGGGCATGGCAACGTATCTATCAGCTGACAGGCATGCCGATGGACAACAAGATTACTTTCGTATTACCCTCAGATACCAACTTTAAAGACCGCGATACTTTGCGGTGGAACGTTCGTTTCCGCTTCCACAACGGTGCGCCAGATTCCTTATATGCTCCCGTCATGGCTATGCAGATTGTCTATAAGGACAGCATAATCAGTGATATTCAGAAAGTATATAAATCGGGTATGGAAACGGTTTCCCTCTTTGCCGATACGTTGGGAGAAATCCGGGAAATACGTGGGTATATCTATTATCCTGCAGCACAGGCTACCCGTACATTGCTGACCGACCGCATTTCACTGATGCGTTATCATGCTACGGATACACTGTCGTTTGCTAAGAATGATTCTATTCAGAAAGATTCTGTTAAGACAGAGAAAATAGAACCTCAGGAACTCAAGAAAGAGGAACTGAAACCTGTGGAAGAGAAGATAAATGATAATCCGCGCAGACGTGATGCTGCCCGTCCTCGCCCGTCTTCGGAACCTACACTGAAGAAGTTGGACAATCCGGAGCACGTTCAATTCCGTAAAGATAACCCCTGATGATCAAACGATTTGCTTCACACTTTATTTTTCTGCCCGGACATGGTTATCTCAAACAATATGTAGTAGGGGTGGAAGAAGGACAAGTCGTGTCCGCCTTTCCCTTGACAGAGGAAATTGAAGGAGTAGAATGGTTTCCCGGAGTCATTGCTTTATTGAATAATGAAGAAGATATTTCCAAAGGGTACTCCAGTATATTTCAGAAAGCAAATGAAGTATTACAGGAACTTCCGGAAGTTTTCTGCCCAAAAACGTTTCCTTCCGGAATAAGTGCTTATCTACTTTATCCTTTCGATTTTACAACGATGCTGCCTGTCGACGGAACTCGGCACAGACTACTGCGGTAGCAATTGCCACATTCAGTGACTCGGACGTTTCCCTCTCTGCGGGATAATTGGGAATATAAAGTTTGCGGTTTATGAGTTGCTCCACTTCTTTCCCGATTCCGTTGCCTTCATTGCCCATCACAATCAATCCGTTGGATGATAACTTCTGTGTGTACATATTTTCTCCGTCGAGGAAAGTACCGTAAACAGGTATATCCTTCAGGCTTTGAATGAGGTCGGGCAGGGGAGTATAGTGCAGTTTTACACGGGCAATGCCTCCCATGGTGGCTTGAACCGTCTTTGGATTATATACATCCACGGTGTTCGGGGAACAGAAGATATGCTCTATACCAAACCAGTCTGCCAAGCGAATGATAGTGCCCAGATTTCCCGGATCTTGTACATCGTCCAGCGCCAGGCACAGCGAATGACTGATGACGGAAGCATCCGTTTCATATTCCGGCTGCTCGAATACGGCAAGTACTTGCTGGGGAGTTTTCAATAAGCTGGCACGGGAAAGGTCTTCTTCAGACACTTCCGAAACATCTTCTACCGGAAGCTTGGGATGTTGCGATAACCATTCGGGCGTAGCTACCAGAAAACGGCAGGGAAAATGTCCCAACAAATCGCCTACCAGTTTAGGACCCTCTGCCAGAAAGACTTTTTCTGTTTTACGATTCTTCTTCAGCTCCAACGAGTGGATATATTTGATGCGGTTTTTGCTCAGTGCCATAGCTTAAATGTTATCGTTTGGCAAAAGTACGTGATTATTTCTATATAATCAAAAAACGGAACACACTTCATCCGGTTTTTTATTTCGGAAAAGAAAAAATAGATTTATATTTGTAGTCAATTATGCGCAATTTATTAATTCTGGTATGAAGAAAGGCTTCCACTACGCACTACTTACTGCTGCCATACTTACATTAGCTTCCTGCTCGACCACCAAATATGTGCCGGATGGTTCATACTTGCTGGATGAAGTGCGCATACATACTGATAATAAAAATGTGAAGCCTTCTAATTTGTCCATATATGTGCGGCAAAATCCGAACTCCAAATGGTTTAGTCTGATTAAAACCCAGCTGTATGTTTACAACTGGTCGGGACGTGATTCTACCCGTTGGGTGAACCGGGCTTTACGCAGGCTGGGAGATGCTCCTGTTATCTATAGTAAGGAAGAAACCGAACGTTCACGGGAGGAAATGACGAAAGCCGTTCAGAATATGGGGTACATGGGTGCTACCGTAGAGTACATTCCCAAAATCAAGAAGAAAAAGGTAAAACTGGCTTATAAAGTAAATACCGGAGAGCCGTATATTGTCCGTAGCCTGAAATATGATGTTCAGGATGAAAAAATCTGGGAATATATGCAGAAAGATTCTGCATCGACCTATTTATCCGAAGGTATGTACTTCAATGCCAACATACTGGACAGTGAACGCCAACGGATCACGGGTAACCTGCTTCGCAACGGTTATTATAAATTCAATAAAGATTATATTTCTTATACGGCGGATACGGTACGTGGCACTTATCAGGTGGATCTAACCTTGCACCTGGCACGATACAGACAGCATTCCGGTGCTGAATTGCAGGATCATCCACAGTATACGATTAATAAAGTGAATTTCATTGCGGACTATGACGTGCTGCAATCTTCAGCTCTCAGTAGTGTGGAAATCAATGATTCAATACACTATAAAGGGGTTCCCATATATTATAAAGATAAATTGTACCTGCGTCCTAAAGTTTTGACTGATAATCTGCGGATAACTCCGGGAGATCTTTACAATGAACAGGATGTGCAACGCACTTACTCCAACTTCGGACGTCTGCCGGTATTGAAATATACCAATGTACGTTTCTTCGAAACACAGGTAAATGATAGCGCAAAGCTGAATGCCTATGTTATGCTGACGAAGAACAAACATCAGTCTGTATCTTTCGAACTGGAAGGAACGAACTCTGCGGGTGATTTGGGTGCCGCAGCATCTGTATCTTTTCAGAATCGCAATGTATTCAGAGGTTCCGAAACTTTTCTGGTTAAGCTTCGCGGAGCTTACGAAGCTGTTTCCGGTTTAGGGTATAAGAATGACAACTATACGGAACTCGGTGTGGAAACCAGTATAAACTTTCCCCGCTTCATGTTTCCGTTCATATCCAATGACTTTAAGCGGAAGATAAGGGCAACCACAGAATTCGGGCTGCAATATAATTATCAGATGCGTCCCGAGTTTACACGCATCGTTGCATCCGGTTCATGGAGTTATAAATGGGGTTTGCAGCGACAGCGTTCGCAGCATCGTATAGACTTGCTGGACATCAACTATTTATATATGCCGTGGATAGAACCCGAGTTTAAAAACAATTTCCTGAACGATGAGAAGAACTATCTGCTGGAGTATAACTATAAAGACCGTTTGATTGTCCGTACCGGGTACAGCTATATCTATAACAGCGCAGGACAAGCATTGATGAACAATGCAGTGATTGGTAATTCTTATAGTATACGTTTTAACTTTGAGTCTGCGGGAAATCTCCTGTATGTACTTTCTAAAATGAGTAATTTAAAGAAGAATGATCAGGATGAATACACTATCTTGAATATTCCGTATGCACAATATATAAAAGGTGACCTGGACTTTGCCAAAAATATCGTCATCGATAACCGTAACTCCATTGCATTTCATATTGGGGGAGGTATTGCCATTCCTTACGGAAACGCACGGATGATTCCTTTCGAGAAACGTTATTTCTCGGGTGGAGCAAACAGTGTACGCGGATGGTCGGTACGTAGTCTCGGTCCCGGTACTTTCTCCGATGAAAAAGGTAACTTCATGAACCAGTCGGGTGACATCAAGTTGGATGCCAGTATAGAATACCGCACACGTTTATTCTGGAAGTTCAGAGGTGCTTTGTTTGTAGATGCGGGAAATATTTGGACGATTCGCGAATATCAGGATCAACCGGGGGGGAAATTCAAGTTCGACCAGTTTTATAAGCAAATAGCCGTAGCTTACGGTGTGGGATTACGTCTGGATCTGGATTTCTTTGTACTTCGCTTTGATGGTGGTATGAAGGCTATTAACCCTGAAAAGGGAAAGGAGCGTTATCCCATTCTGCGTCCTGACTTCGGACGTGACTTTGCTTTCCACTTTGCAGTAGGTTACCCATTCTAAAAAATCGGGAGGGGTATAAAAAGCAACGGGCGAATGATTGCTCATCCGCCCGCATATTCAAATTCTTTTCTTAATTAGCGTGCAGCGTAATAAGTGTTGATCATCGTTGCCTGACGAGCAGCAGCTACGCCTTGTGCATCCAATGTCACATTCATTGCTTCACCATTCGGCAGATACATCTGTGCGGTGCCGTCACCGTTCATTTGCAGCAATTCAGTGCTAACACCTTCTGCAACAACATTCCAAGTGTTCAATTCTTTGTCGTAAACCAGCTCCATAGCAGTGGTTTCACCTTCTTTTGTGATAGAGTAACCGTTCTCCAATGTTTTTACGAGATAGTTTCCGTTTTCACCTTTTACTTTCTTCACATCACCCACGTTAGCCATCGGATTGGAACCGCTCCAGAATTCAATGGAGTTGATTACCAACGCATCTGCCAGATAGCAAACAGGATATACGGGGATAATGTTGCAAGCCAGATAAACAAGCTCATTAACAAACTTTGTACCGATACTTTGGTTCCAATTTACCAATTTACTGTGCAGGCCAAAAGAACCGATACAAGAACTGAAAAGAAATGCGCCACAAATCATCACGGTTGCAGCCAAATTCAAATTACTCTTTTTCATAATTACTTTCTTTTGTTTTACTGAGTTTATTGATTTAACTCTTTGCTCTTTTTCTTCGGGCAAATATAAGTGCTTTTTGTGAAAAATACACTTAAATAAGAGACAAAAACAATTTTTCAGTTAAACAGCCCCGGTAAAATTAAGGCTTTTTGGGAGTTAAAGCCTTACCCAGCCAGTGGTCTACGGCAAACTTTCCAGGACCGATAATATACATCAGTACGTATACCACCAGATATATGAAAGCCAGTTCTTTGACCGCAAACGGATCGTTTCCGTGAATAACAAAGAATGCCATCCCCATTGTAAATATCATCGGTAGCATAGCCAGACGGTAAAGGAAACCAATGATAAATGCCATAGAACAAGCCAATTCACCGAATATGGCTAATCCCAGGGAAAGAGGACTGCCCACACCCAGCGGATCGGGAAATACAGCGGATAACTCCTGATAATTGGACCACTTCTCGATACCATGGTTCATTAGTAACACACCAAATATAATTCTCACTATTAATAATATAGCAGACGTTGCTGCTCCATCCGGTTTAGACGGGAATAAAAATTTGTAAAGCATAGTCGTTCGTTTAAACATTTATATTTAATATAACGAAAAATAAGGCATTATGGTTTATCTCTACGCAAAGGTTTTATAATTACCCGCAAAGAAGGATCGTATGTAAAGTAACTCCACATCCAGTCTACAAAGATAAACAGACGGTTCTTTACACCGACAATACTCATTAAGTGGATGAATAACCATACTGCCCACGCGGGGAAACCACCGAAACGAAGGTTTTTCAGTTCCACCACTGCGTGATTGCGTCCTATGGTAGCCATAGAACCTTTGTTGTGATAAACAAAAGGTTGCATTTCAAGCCCCCGTTCCTTTCTATCCAGATTCTGGATCAGATTATGGGCTTGCTGAATGGCTGGCTGAACTACTTGTGGATGTCCCTTCGGGTATTCCTTGGAAATCATAAGTGCAGTATCACCGATGGCAAAAATATTGTTATAACCCTGAACACAGTTGTAGAGATCAACAAGGAGGCGGTTACCGGGGCCATAGGCTTCCTTTGCAAGTCCCTCTATGCTGTTGGCGCGTACACCTGCAACCCAAAAGACATTCATCGTTTCCAGAGTACTGTTATCACTCAGTGTCATTATTCCATTTTCATAATTCGTAACCTGCACACTGGTTATGATCTCCACGTCACGTTTTAATAAGTAATTTGCCACTTCTTCCGAAGATTTTTCAGAGAAAGCGGAAAGCAGGCGGGGAGCACCATCCACAAGGACAATGCGCATCAGGTTCATATCAAGATCGGGATAGTCTTGCGGAAGCACAAATTTCTTCATTTCTGCCAATGCACCGGAAAGTTCTATACCCGTAGCACCGCCACCTACGATGACAAATGTCATGAGACGTTTTCTTTTCTCCAGATTGCTGGTATTCTGTGCTTTTTCAAAACTTTCCAGTATCTGGTTGCGATTAAACAAAGCTTCCGCAGTGTTCTTCAGGGCCATTGTCCGTTGAGACAGCCCATCGTTACCAAAATAGTTAGTACGGCATCCGGTAGAGACAACCAGATAATCGTATGAAAGAGCTCCGATGGAAGTCTCCAGAATATTATCTTCGGGAATTACCCGTTGCGCCTCACAAATACGTATATGGAAATGTTTTCTCTTTTTAAATATCTTGCGGTAAGGAAAAGAAATTGCACTTGGTTCAATACCGGCGGTTGCTACCTGATAGAGTAGGGGTTGGAAAATATGATGATTATTCTTGTCCAATAACACTATCTGGAATTTATCACTTCTCAATTTTCGTGCCAACTTCAATCCACCGAAGCCACCACCCACAATCACAAGTCGTTTTCGTCCCTCTTTATCGGGAATATCCATTTTTGTTTTCATAATGAAGTTCGTTATTCGTTCTAAAAGAATAACGTTAAAACGGGAATAAAGTTCTGAAATTCTTATTTCTTCCCCCTTTTTTCTTAATGGAAGAAGTTCGAACAAAACACTTCACAAAATTGTTGTTATATGGTTAAAATAAAACTAAATTTGCCGACGTAGTTTTCTACAGGTGTAATCATGGACGCTAAACTAACGAGATGGATATTACCGGTGCTGCTATTGATAATAGCCACCGATATATGGGCACAAGGCCCCACAGGAACAGATGTTTCAGTCGAATCTTCTGTATCTGTAACTGACACTTTACCACAAAAGAAAAGTTTCTTCAAGAAATTCCTGGACTATTTTAATGATGCCAATAAAGAGAAAAAAAACAAGAAGTTTGACTTCAGCGTTATCGGAGGGCCTCATTACTCCAGTGATACCAAGTTCGGTATCGGTCTGGTAGCCGCCGGATTATATCGTACAGACCTGAATGACACCATCCTTCCGCCATCTAATGTATCTTTATACGGTGATGTATCTACGGTAGGTTTCTATTTGTTGGGTGTACGTGGAAACCACCTCTTTCCACAAGACAAATACCGTCTGAATTATAATCTTTATTTCTATTCGTTCCCCAGCTTGTATTGGGGAAAAGGATATGAAAACGGTTCTAATGACGATAATGAGAGTGATTACGACCGCTTCCAGGCACAAGTAAAGGTAGACTTCATGACTCGTGTAGCGCGCAACTTCTATATCGGTCCGATGGCTGTCTTTGATTATGTCTACGGCCACGATTTTGAAAAGCCCGAACTGTGGGAAGGAATGAAAGCACGGACTACCAATATAAGCCTCGGATTCTCATTACTCTATGATTCACGGGATTTCCTCACAAATGCCTATAGTGGCTATTACCTGAGAATAGACCAACGATTCAGTCCCGCATTCCTCGGTAATAAATATGCTTTCAGCAGCACAGAGCTGACTACCAGCTATTATCATCCTGTATGGAAAGGGGGAGTATTGGCTGGGCAATTCCATACATTGCTGAATTACGGTAATCCGCCTTGGGGACTGATGGCAACATTGGGAAGTTCTTATTCCATGCGTGGCTATTACGAAGGGCGTTACCGTGATAAATGTGCTATGGATGCGCAGATAGAGCTCCGTCAGCACGTCTGGAGACGAAATGGCGTAGCTGTATGGGCAGGAGCAGGAACCGTATTTCCTAAATTCTCCGGCTTCGAAGTTAAACATATCCTCCCTAATTATGGTTTTGGTTATCGGTGGGAGTTCAAAAAGAGAGTAAACGTAAGGTTAGATTTAGGGTTTGGAAAAGGCCAGACCGGATTTATATTCAACATCAATGAAGCTTTTTAAAAACATAAAGAAATGGTTGGAAAATCAGGAGCATTTGTTCTATCTGTTCCTGTTGATCCTGATAGTACCCAATATCATCCTCTGTTTTACAGAGCCGATGCCTGTGGTGGCAAAAGTGTGCAATGTACTGTTGCCATTTGCTTTCTATTATCTATTGATGACTTTGTCGAGAAACTGTGGAAAGATGTTCTGGATCCTTTTCCTATTCATCTTCTTCGGAGCTTTCCAGATAGTACTGCTTTATCTCTTCGGACAGTCCATTATTGCTGTGGATATGTTCCTGAACCTGGTAACCACTAATTCGAGTGAAGCCATGGAGTTACTGGATAATCTTGTTCCGGCATTAGTGAGTGTGATTATCCTTTATATACCGGCATTGATTCTGGCTGTAATCTCCATTATAAAGAAACGGAAATTATCTCCGGAATTTATCCGTCGGGAACGGAAAAAGGCATGGATTGCCTTATTCATTGGTTTTATCTCATTGGGCGCCGCTTACGGACTGGATAAACGTTACGAGCTGAAGTCGGATTTGTATCCGGCCAACGTGTGTTACAATGTAGCACTCGCATTTCAGCGTAATGCCCAAACAAGGACGTATCACCGCACATCAGAGAACTTTACTTTTAACGCCCAGCCTTCCCATCCGGAAGACAGGCGCGAAATTTATATTATGGTAGTGGGCGAGACATCCCGCGCCCTGAACTGGAGTCTTTACGACTATGATCGGGATACGAACCCTGAGCTTTCTAAAATAGAAGGAGTGACCTCTTTCTGCCATGTTCTGACGGAATCGAATACTACGCACAAGAGTGTACCAATGTTACTTTCTCCTGTTTCTGCACAGAATTTCGATTCCATTTATTATCGGAAAAGTATCATTACCGCTTTCAAAGAAGCCGGTTTCCAAACAGCTTTCTTCTCAAACCAGCGGTATAACCATTCTTTCATCGACTTCTTCGGAATGGAAGCGGATACTTATGATTTTATCAAGGAAGATTCCCAGGATTCGCAATATAACCCTTCAGATGACGACCTGTTAATGTTGGTAGAAAAAGAACTTGAGAAAGGAAATCGGAAACAGCTCATTGTATTGCATACCTATGGATCTCACTTCAATTACCGGGAACGTTATCCGGAAGCTGCTGCTTTCTTCTTGCCGGATTTCCCCGTAGATGCAGAAGTGAAATACAGAGATAATCTGATGAATGCCTACGATAATTCCATTCGGTATACGGATAATTTCCTGGCACGTATCATCCACCTATTGGAGGAGCAGCAAGTAGATGCCAGTATGCTTTACACGTCCGACCATGGAGAAGATATCTTCGACGATGGTCGGCACCTGTTTCTTCATGCATCCCCCGTTCCGTCCTATTATCAGCTACACGTACCTTTCCTGCTGTGGACATCCGACAGTTATAGGGAAGAGTATCCCGGGATAGAGAAAGCTGCTTCGATGAACCGACAGAAAAATATATCTTCCAGCATTTCTTTTTTCCAGACCATGATGGAACTGGCCGGAATAGAAACTCCGTATCGCAATGACAGTCTATCTGTCACCAGCCCTCTCTATACAGAGAAATCAAGGGTTTATCTGAACGATCATAATGAACCGCGTCCACTGGATGATATAGGAATGAGAAATGAAGACTTTGAGATGCTGAAAAAAAGTGGTATAGACGCGCAATAATACTATTTACTTTTTCTTCCTGATCTCCTCTTTCTCCAGATTTCTAACAGAAGGAATACACATCATCAGAATTGCAGTCAGTACAATGGCAAAACCACAGTATATAAATATGTTGCCTATTCCCAAAGAGTCGGCTACAAAGCTTGTGACAAGCAGACCGATGATAGAAGGGAACAAACTTATACTGTCGAAAAGCGAGAATACACGTCCCAGATAAATCGGTTTGAACTGCGTCTGCAATAGAGCGGTAAAGGGACCGGATAAAAATGGCACGATAAGCCCTTGTACCACCGTCAGTATGGCAAAAAAGACATACCCATTGCCGGGCAACATACCACATATAGCCAATGCCAGACCAAGTACCGCATAAGAGAACGCGATCATCAGTATCTTCCTGATCTTAGGATTCCAAATCCCCAATAAAGCCCCTCCAGCCAACATACCCACCCCAAAAAGTGTTTCTATCAAACTAATCTGATAAGCTGTTCCGGAGAAAGTATGCAGAGTCATCAGCGGCATCAGGGCGACTATCGGCAGCACAAAGAAAGTAATCAGGATTTCTGTAACCATTACCCAACTAACTCCTCGGTTGCGCATAATCACATGAAAACCGTCGCGCATATCGTTCAATACACTCTTAGCAGAGATATTTTCCTTCTTCGGATTCGGAATGTAAACAAACAGTAGGGAAGTGCAGGCAATGATTGCACCTGCCACATCCAATAACATGACTACACTCATATCGAATGCCAGAAGCAGAACCGCTCCCAACGCAGGGCCACCGATATTACAAATAGACTGGATAGCCTGATTAATTCCCGCAATACGGGTCAGTTCTTTTTCCGGAGCCAGCAATGGAATGGATGATTTCATTGCCGGTGAATGGAACGAACCACCAATGGAACGAAGTGCCAATAATATATAAATGTGCCACAATTCCACAATATCCAGGTAAAATAACAAAGCGATGATACCGGAACAGAGTGCAACGAAACTATCTGCACCTATCATAGTCCATTTCCGATTCCAGCGATCCACATATACGCCTGCAAATGCCCCTAACAAGGCTTGCGGCAACAAGGCAGCAATCATGGCAAAGGACAAAACTTCCGCAGAACCCGTTTTGAGACTAATCCATAAGACGATAGAGAACTGAGCGATGGAACTACTTAATATAGAAAATAGTTGCCCGCTCCATATTATGATAAATTTTTTCTTCCAATTATTCATGATGAGAGTGAAACTATATAATGAAAAACAGATAAATGCCTCCTGTTGTTGCATCTACATACGGGAGATTTCAAGATTCTTTTAGTCTAGTAGCAATAGTCATATCCAGTGACGATAAAAAAGGTTCTGAAACTCAATTGTTTTCAGAACCTTATCTTCGTACACCCTCAGGGACTCGAACCCTGGACCCATTGATTAAGAGTCAATTGCTCTACCAGCTGAGCTAAGAGTGCATCGTTTTTCTTATTTGCGGGTGCAAAAGTAGTCCTTTTATTTTATTCATCCAAGCAAAATAAAATCTTTTTTCGATGAAAGCGGCTTTTTTTAATCAAACTCGTACAAGTCGGAAGGAGTGCTACGCTTTAAAGCACAGAGTTGCACATCTTTACCTACCAATATGCCTTTACTCTTTAATTTCCATTCCACCGTCTTGTAAGCAAGTTCCGGGTGATTATTGTCTTTGCTCAAATGACAAAGCCAGATATATTTCAGATCTTCCGTGATATTTTCAGCCAGGAACTCGGCAGTTGCAATATTGCTCATGTGTCCTGTACGGCTGGTGATGCGCTCCTTTAAATACTGTGGATATGTACCCATACGCAGCATTTCATCATCATAGTTAGCTTCCAGTATCAGGTAGTTCGCTTTACGGATAAACTTGGCAGCAGTAGGGGTGATTTCACCAAGGTCGGTAAGGAACGAGAATACTTTTCCGTCGATTTCAATGCAATAACCCACATTGTCCGTACCGTCGTGGGGAACTTCGAAAGACTCAATGTGAAAATCTTCCAATACCATCGGTTCTTCTTTCTCCAGATAATGAACGGAAGAGTGGAGCTTCTCCGTCATGCAATAACTTTTGTTGATTCCTTCGTGGATACGTGCAGTTGTGTAGACAGGGATGTGCAGTTTCTCACCCAGTCCGCCTACAGCTTTGATATGGTCTGCGTGGTCGTGTGTAACAAATACCGCGCGTATTGTTTCCATACCGATGCCCACCTCCTTCAATGATTTCTTAATAGTACGTACCGCTATACCAGCGTCAATAAGTATTCCGTATTTTTCAGTGCCTATATAATAGCAGTTGCCACTACTTCCGCTCGCAAGGCTTATAAATTTTACTTTCATTATGTTCTCCTCAATTTAGAAAAAGCCGCCACTTTTATGGCAAAGTGACGGCAAATATACATAAAAAATGAGATATTCAGACCTTGGCTTTCTTCTTTTTGTCGATGGATTGGGTGATTTTGGCAAATACTAACAGTGCCAGTGCAGATATCAGACCGATAGCGGCGAAATAGTACCAGATATAATGCGCATTGGTGCTGGCAGCCTCCCATGCTTCACGAGTCTCAAAGAGGACAGGATCGGGACAGTATTTTGTCAACAATACTCCCGCGATACCAAAACCGAAGATGGAAGAGAGGAAGGAATGGAGATGGCTAAATCCAAGATACATACCTTCTTCACCCTTAGGCGCTTGCAGGGAGAAGTACTCCAGATAACGCGGCGAAATAAAACATTCTGCCAAAGCCTGTATCACGATACCGGCTATCATCATTAATGTGATATTGCTCATTCCGCTTATCACGTCATTTCCAAGCAGGTTACCGCATGCCATCAGCAGAGCCGAGAAGGGGATAAGGAACATACCGATATTCATGGAAGTAATAGCCGACCGTTTCGCCACCAAACGCGTCACGAAACTAACGCAACAAACCACTACAAACGGATTTACATTGGCTATCCAACCCGGCTTGGCAGTTTCGCCCGCCATACGGATTACATATTTAGGCATCGTAGCGTATAACTGTTGCTGCACCATCCAGAATCCCGTTATAATCAGGATAAGAATCAGCAGACGCCAGTTTGTTATGATGCGCAGGAAGCCTTGGCCGATTTCACGCATACTTTTTCCTTCGCCTGCCGTATGGGTAGATTTATAGAGCAGAACAACGGAAAGCAATGCCAATATGGTCATCGTAGCAGAGAAATAATTGATATAGATATACGCCTGCTCTCCAATAACATTCCGCAACGGGTCAATCACTGTTTTTCCGGTAAATGCACCAATATTCACCATCATATAAAAGATGGAATAACCGCGTGCGCGGTTTGCTTCCGTAGTTTCTTTTGCCACTGAAGCTGAAATGATAGATTTGATAAACGATCCGCCTACCATGATAACAAACAACACAGGAACGATCATCCAGCGGCTATCGCTATCCGGCAGTCCGGTGAAACGGGTTGCTTTGCCATATTCCACCAAACCGGCAGCTTCCAGCAGGGTAGGGAGAATTCCTAAACCCAGATATCCGACAGACAGCAGCGAAAAAGCAACAATCATGGATTTCCGGAAACCTATCTTATCGGCATAAGCACCCGTGAAGATAGGCAAAAGATAAAGACCACCGGAAAATAAACCGGAAATCATACTCGCTTCAAGGTCGTTGAAGCCTAAAATAGAAGAAAGATAAATAGTGAGAACAATAAAAACGGCATAATACGCCATACGTTCGAACAGTTCGACCGTGTTGCTTACCCAAAAGGCTTTAGTGAACCCTTTAGATACATTTTTGGGTGATTGAGTCATCCTAATATTATGTTGTTAGTGAAAAATTAAGCGCAAAAATACATTTTTATGAAATTATATGCAAATTTCTTTCATATTTGCCTATTGTAAAAGGGAGAGAACGCTTTGTTTTTTCAATAAGATTCGTATCTTTGTTCTGTAATTTTTCAGCATAAAACTATGACAATAGCAGTTGATTTCGACGGAACTATAGTAGAACATCGCTATCCCCGTATCGGTAGAGAAATTCCTTTTGCAACAGACACTTTAAAACTGTTGCAGCAAGATCAGCACAGGCTTATTTTGTGGAGTGTGCGCGAAGGTGAACTTCTGGAAGAAGCCGTTGCCTGGTGCAAAGAAAGAGGAGTGGAATTCTATGCTGTCAATCGTGATTATCCCGAAGAGAAGCAGCAGGACTGTGGATTCTCCCGTAAACTGAAAGTAGACCTTTTCATTGATGACCGTAATCTGGGCGGATTGCCCGATTGGGGACTTATCTATCAGATGATTAAAGAACGTAAAACCTTCCGGGATATCTATACGCAAGGCAATATCCCTGCGGAACAGAACAAAAAGAAGAAGTGGTGGTTTTAGAAAATACCGTCCGGACTTTACCTAACTTATGAAAGTCCGGAGCAGTATCTTCATTGAGAAGAAAAAAAAGTGAGATGAAAAAAATGAGTGTATATTACTTATGCTTTTTATGAGTATCTCTGTAGCCATAACTATATCCGTAGCCATATCCGTAACCATATTTCTTTTCCGCCAGATTACCACCATTTACTACTAAAGATATTTGGTTTAGTTGCCCTGATCGTTGTATCTCGACAATTTCAGACAACACATTCTTGTGCGTATAATTCATGCGGCACACATAGAGTGTGAAATCAGTCACTTTACTCAAGCTCAATGTATCACTAATCAATCCCACCGGAGCCGAGTCCACAATGATATAATCAAACTGTTCACGGAAATACGCGAATGCCTCTTTCAATCGGGCTCTTTCCAACAGTTCTGCCGGATTAGGAGGGATAGGTCCGGCAGGTGCGACGAATAATTGCTCATGTACTCCTGACGGGAAGATTATATCTTCCGGTTTTATCTCATTGTCCGAAAGGTAACTGGTCATACCTACATGACTCTTTATTCTGAAATACTCCGCCAGTCTGGGACGGCGGATATCCAGACCCACTACCAGTACCCGGCATCCCAGAAAAGCAAAGGTCAGAGCCAGGTTGATGCTGATGAAACTCTTTCCTTCTCCGCTAATGGTAGAGGTCATCAGGATACATTTTTTGTCACCGTCTTCAGTAAGAAAACGCAGATTGCTTCTCATGCGGCGAAAAGATTCTTCCATGATGCCGTTTTGTCCTTCTTCAACACCACCACCTTCTTTGGTATACGGAATGATTCCCATTACAGAAATTTGTGTACTCTCTACTTCTGCTACCGACATTATTTTAGTACGGAAAATGCCTCCGAACAAAATAACTCCTGCCGTCATTGCACATGCCAGAAACAGACTTCCGGCATAAATCATCATGCTTCGCGGAGCTATCGGTCTGTCAGCAGATAGGGGAGCATCAATCACTCTTGCTTTGTTCATTGTGGCTGCCAAAGAAATAGCTGCCTGTTCACGCCGTTCAAGCAACATCAGATATAGGTTTGCCTTAATTTGCTGTTGACGGTCTATGTTATTGAACTCCCTTTCCTGCTTCGGCATATTTCCGATACGGGAGTTGAAATAATCGGTTTTACGCAGAATATCAGTGCGTGCTATGCTCAGTCCGTCTTTCACACCGACCACAGAACTTACTACATTTCTTCTCAATGCATCAATGCGAATATCCTGATTTACCACCGTCGGATTATCTGCTTTCATGGTGTTCATCAGCCGTTCACGTTCCAGCAGTTCCTTGTTATATTCGTTAATCAGTTGCACCAGTTCCGTATCGGCAATCCCCGTATTCACCGGTAATAGCGAAAAACGGTGTTTATCATCCGACAAATAGTTATAAATATAGTTAGTCATATTTAGTTGCATCTCCACATCCAGCAACTTCTTTTCGTATTCATTGTTTGTATTCAGATCCAGAGTCATGTTAGTTTTCAAATCGCTCAGACGTTCTTTTTGTTTGTATTGCTCCAGATGCTTTTCTACAAATCCCAGTTCGTTGCTGATACTGTCCAAACGTTCTTCCAAAAAGATGAGTGTATTTCCTGTCACCTTATTCTTATCATCCATTGCATCCCGGTTGTAGACTTCAATCAACTTGGCAAGAAAAGCTTCTGCACGATCCTTATCCGTATCCTTGAAGGTCAGACTGATGATAGAAGTTTTCTTTGAGGTAGTGGTGACCACCAGCTGACCGGAATAATCGTTTACGGCATCAATAGGACGGCAAATACTTATCTTTATGGCCTCGGAAAACTGATATCCGGGCAGTAATCTTAGAGTGCATCGTCCGGCAGGAGTTTCTATAAAAGCGGGGAAACCTGTGAAAGTCTCCGTTACACAAATATCGTCCAAGGCGCTGCTCACGGCATAACGTTCACCTGCTTTCTCTACTTGTATCAGCAATGTTCCGCTCAATGTATCTATGGATGCTTTATCCATAGAAGCAATGATGGGAGGTGTCGTGGTTTCATTATAGAAAAGTCCATCTTTCACCTTGTACTTCGTATGCAGATTCAGCTCATTAATCACTTGCAGCAGGATAGAGCGTGAACGCAATATCTCCATTTCATCTTCAATCTGCGTATTTGCAGAGGTGAGGGAAGAAGGAGCGACTTTCTGAAATAGCTCATCAATGGCCTTATTGCTTCCTTCCGAATCCTTGATGACAACAGAAGCCGTCGCCTGATAGATGGGAGTAGCTACATGTACATAAATGTATGCTCCGGCAAGTGCTACCACAGCAGCCAGCAGAAACCACCGCCAGTGCGCCAACAATTTGTAGAATAGTTCAATCAGGTCTATTTCTTGTTCCTGCATTTGATTAGTGTCTGTTTGATTGGTGTTCATATATATAGATTGTGTTAGTTAGTGAATTATACTTTTTATCGTAAAATATTGACCATTAACCCCGCCAGGGATATAAGTATAGAGGTTATGGAAATCAGAAGATTGGTGGAAGAACCAATGTTGGCACTCTGTTTCTTCGCCTTGTTCGGCTCCACGTAGAGGATGTCGTTTTGCCGTAGATAGAAGTCGGGGGAATAGATGATGTTTTCATCATTCAGGTTGATGGTGATAAGTTTTTGTTTGCCGTCTACGGTGCGGATGATACGTACATTATCCCGCTTCCCGTATATGGTCAGATCACCCGCCATTGCTACAGCTTCAAAGACATTCACCTGTTCGTTATTTACGGTATAGACTCCCGGGCGGCTTACTTCTCCAATTACGGAAATCTTATAGTTTACCAACCGGACAGTTACGATAGGACGCTCTTTCAAGTAGCGTTCCAGTTTCCCCACAATCAGTTCAGAGGTTTCCTGAGTGGTCATTCCACCTACTTTCAAGGTGCCGAGTACAGGGAAAACGATCTCGCCCTGATTGTTCACCAGATAGTTTTGCAGGGTAGGTTGTGAAACTAAATTAGTGGAATTGATTCCTGTTTGCGAAGCAGGTACCACTAAATTGAAAGGCAAGGCGGCTTCCGGTTCAGAACAACTGACGGAGATGGTAAGCAAATCTTTAGGCATGATGCGGGCATCATATTCTATAAGAGTGTCCCGGAATCCCTCATTCAGCTTTTGCAAATAGGATACTTGCCTGCTTGATGAACAGGAAGAACAGAGCAGGCACAGAAAAGTTACCGCACATAAGACAGATATAGTATTTCTCATCGTGTATATCCGGTGCCGAAAGTCCCCATACGACACCTATAAATAAAATGAAAGCGTGGGAACTGCTGCCATTATCTGTCAAGAGGTATCGCCAAACACCCGGATATAGATAATAAAGACAACAGCCCACGCTCTACTATACATTTGGATATACAGCGAGCATGAGCGTTTTGTTGCCTATTATTCTTATACCCATTTGAAATTTGGCGATTTCCTTGACAAGAATAATATGGTAAACGCTTCTAACTATTTAATATGTAGTCTTTTAGGAGTATATCAGAATATTCCTAAAGATGTCGCAAAGTTAATGAATAATTTATAAAAGCCAATAACATAGAGAAAATTTCTCTTTCATATATATAATATCTCATGCAAGGTTAAAGGATATACCCGATTATTATTAAAAAATAATATTACTTACATGCACATGTTAGTGCTATTGATATGTACATGTTGATGATGCTAACATCCGGGTGTTGATAGTGCCAACATGTACATGTAAGTAACATCATTCTTTAAAGAAGCGTTGTATATATATAAAAGAAAAGGAGCGCATCAATATAACTTTGATGCACTCCTTGCTATGAGTAAAAAGTAATTCTTCTTTTAGAACTTGAAGAAATTCTTAGCGTTATAATAGCTGATATCTTCAATCATCTGGTTCACGCGGTCCATTTCAGAAGCCGGAATTTCACCATTTTCAATATCACGGCCAACAAGATTACATAATGTACGGCGGAAATATTCATGACGCGGATAGGAGAGGAATGAACGAGAGTCCGTCAACATACCTACAAAACGGCTCAGCAGACCCAGTACGGAAAGAGCATTCATCTGTTTCTCCATACCGTCTTTCTGATCAAGGAACCACCAGCCGGAACCAAACTGTATCTTACCCGGAATTGTACCATCCTGGAAGTTGCCCAACATAGTGGCAATAACTTCATTAGCGCACGGATTGAGGTTATAAAGAATAGTCTTCGTCAACTTGCCTTTGGAATTCAAGCGGTCGAGGAATTTAGACATTGCCTTAGCAGTAGTAAATTCACCGATAGAATCGAAACCAGTATCAGCACCGAGCAACTTGAACATCTTGCTGTTATTGTTACGGATAGCGCCATAGTGGAATTGTTGTGTCCAGCCTTTTTCCCAGTCCATTTCACCGAAGATAACCAGCATAGCTGATTTGAATTTCAGGATTTCTTCCTTGGTCAGTTCTGCTCCACCATATACCTTATTAAATATAGCTTTGATTTCAGCATCTGTATAGTCTTCTGCGTAGAATTCTTCAATACCGTGGTCAGACAATTTACAGCCTTGTTCAGCAAAGAAGTCATGACGCTTGCGCAGGGCAGCTATCATATCATCGAAATTAGAAATAGCAACACCACTTACTTCAGCCAGTTTCTCAACGTATGCACGGAAGTCAGCAGGAACTTCTACAGCCATTGCCTTGTCAGGACGCCATGTCGGCAACATTTTGATTTCAAAACCACTTTCGCGTGTTTGAATATGATATTCCAGAGAGTCAATAGGATCATCCGTAGTACAAACAGCTTCCACATGATAACGGCGCATCATACCACGAGCAGAGTATTCCGGTTGAGCCAGCTTCTCATTACACTCGTCATAAATCTCACGGGCAGTCTTCGGGCTCAGGATCTTATCGATACCGAACGCTGTCTTCAACTCCAAGTGTGTCCAGTGATACAAAGGATTACGGAAAGTATAAGGAACGGTTTCAGCCCACTTTTCAAATTTTTCCCAGTCGGAAGTATCCTTACCTGTGCAGAAACGTTCGTCTACACCATTGGTACGCATAGCACGCCATTTGTAATGGTCGCCGCCCAACCAGATTTCAGTCAATGACTTAAACTGATAGTCGTCCGCTACCATTTTAGAGATTAAGTGACAGTGATAATCGATAATCGGCATCTTGGCCGCATGTTCATGATACAACTTCTGTGCGGTTTCTGTCTGCAACAGGAAGTTTTCATCCATAAATTTTTTCATTCTACTGTGTTTTAAGTATATAAAAATATTACTTTCTCTTTTCTATACCTATATAGTATTGATTGTAAAGCTAATAGGCAAGATATTGGTTTTTGCTTTTATTAACCGTTATCGAACACAAAAGTAGAAAATTTACTTGGAGAAACAAAATAATTCGTATCTTTGCCGCAAATATTTATAATATTTAAGTTTTAGACATTGAACCTTTAGTGCCTTAAAACGAATGAGACAAAGAATATGGAAAACAAGAACTACACCATTAAAGACATTGCCCGCATGGCGGGTGTTTCTGCCGGAACTGTGGACCGCGTGTTGCACAATCGGGGAGATGTTTCTGCTGCCAGCAGGGAGAAGGTTCAAAAAGTGCTTGATGAAATAGACTATCATCCTAATATGTTTGCCATTGGCCTGGCAGCCAAGAAGCGCTACCGTGTTCTGTGTATTATACCTTATTATGTGGAACATGACTATTGGCATTCCGTTGCAGAAGGCATCAACCGTGCCGCACAAGAGTTGCGTCCTTTTAATGTAAGCGTGGACTTTTTGTGCTACCATCATGCCGACCGGCTTTCTTATGAAAAAGCCTGCGCAAAGCTCCGCAAAGAAATAGTGGATGCCGTATTGATCGCTCCCAATTTCCGTGAAGAGACAATGTCGCTGACATCTTATCTGGAAGGGAAAAAGATACCTTACGCATTTATCGACTTTAATATAGAAGACACCCATGCACTCTGCTACATCGGCCAAGACTCCCAAACAAGCGGGTATATGGCTGCTAAAATCCTGATGCGCAAGTACAAGGAAGAACAGGAACTGATACTATTTCTTAATAATAAAAAGAATAGTCCGGCAGAAATACAGATGCAACGACGCATGGACGGTTTCATGAATTTTATTGCACAGGAACATGAGAATCTGGTGGTTCATGATGTAGTACTGAATAAAGAAGATGATGAAGCCAACCGCCGGACACTGGAAGATTTCTTTGCCGCACATCCCAAGGCAGTATTAGGAGCCGTTTTTAACTCACGTGTCTACCAGGTGGCAGGATATCTACAGGAAACAGGACACCATTTGGAAGGACTAGTTGGATACGACCTTCTGCCAAAGAACGTGGAGTACCTGAAATCCGGCGAAGTAAATTATCTCATCGGACAACGACCGGGACTGCAAGGATACTGTGGCGTAAAAGCTCTGTGCGACCATGTCGTATTCAAACGTCCAGTGACCGGTGTAAAGTATATGCCTATCGACATCCTGATGAAAGAAAACATCAATTTCTATTTTGAATTTGAATAAACATCATAATATCAATCACTTTAAAAACGATTTTTAAGCATGAAAGCATTAAACAAACAGACCGCTCCCAAGGCTCAGCGCCCGGAACGTATCATTCAATTCGGTGAAGGAAACTTCTTACGTGCATTTATCGACTGGATTATTTATAACATGAACGAAAAAACTGACTTCAATAGCAGTGTTGTAGTAGTTCAACCCATCGACAAAGGTATGGTAGACATGCTGAATGCACAGGATGATCTTTATCACGTAAACCTGCAAGGATTGGATAAAGGAGAAACTGTCAATAGCCTGACAATGATCGACGTTATCAGCCGTGCACTGAATCCTTACACTCAGAACAATGAATTCATGAAGTTGGCTGAGCAACCGGAAATGCGTTTCGTAATCTCCAACACTACGGAAGCCGGTATCGCTTTCGATCCCTCCTGCAAACTGACTGACGCTCCGGCTTCTTCTTATCCGGGCAAACTGACTCAACTACTGTATCATCGCTTCAAGACATTCAACGGTGATAAGAGCAAAGGTCTGATTATTTTCCCATGCGAACTTATCTTCCTGAACGGTCACAAACTGAAAGAAACCATCTACCAATATATCGAATTATGGCAATTGGGGGATGAATTCAAGACTTGGTTTGAAGAAGCATGTGGTGTGTACGCTACGCTTGTTGACCGTATTGTTCCGGGATTCCCGCGCAAGGATATTGCAGCAATCAAGGAAAAATTGCAGTATGATGATAATTTGGTGGTACAGGCTGAAATCTTCCACCTCTGGGTCATCGAAGCCCCGCAGGAGATTGCCAAAGAATTCCCTGCTGACAAGGCTGGTTTGAATGTATTGTTCGTTCCTTCTGAAGCACCGTATCATGAAAGAAAAGTAACGTTGCTGAATGGCCCTCACACTGTTCTTTCTCCAGTAGCTTATTTGTCGGGCGTAAACATTGTGCGTGATGCTTGTCAACATCCGGTTATTGGTCAGTACATCAATAAGGTAATGTTCGATGAGTTGATGGAAACATTGAACTTGCCGAAAGATGAGTTGAAGAAGTTTGCGGAAGATGTATTGGAGCGTTTCAACAATCCGTTTGTTGACCATGCCGTTACCAGCATTATGCTGAACTCTTTCCCGAAATATGAAACTCGTGACCTGCCTGGCTTGAAGACTTATCTGCAACGCAAAGGTGAATTGCCTAAGGGACTGGTTCTCGGTTTGGCCGCTATCATTACTTATTATAAAGGCGGTGTTCGTGAAGACGGTGCTGAGATTACCCCGAACGATGCTCCGGAAATCATGCAATTACTGAAAGATCTGTGGGCAACAGGCGACACCCAGAAAGTAACCGAAGGTGTACTTGCTGCAACTTCTATCTGGGGCGAAGATTTGAATAATATCCCGGGACTTACCGCTGCTGTGAAAGCTGATCTGGATTCTATCCAGGAAAAAGGTATGCTGGAAACAGTAAAGGGAATTCTTTAATTAATCTACAAGTATCACAAAGGAGATAGGGCGGGGCGGAGGCTTCGCCCTATTTTTTTCTATTATCCCTTTGCTTTCCATAAAAAAAAGATTTTCTTTGCAATAAATAACATTTTCAAGCTCACGAAGTATGGTTACAAGCTACAAGTAGCTGCGCTATATTCCGAAAGACACTTGTAGCTTGTAGCTGATTCATAACTGAAAAGAAAGATATTAATTCCCCCAAGAGGTTATAACGATAAATAAAATAGACTAAGTAATAAGCAAGAAATAACTTATACTATCTCAATTCCCAGGAGGAGGAGAATTGAGATAGTACAGACTAATTAATAACGAGTACTTATATGAAAGAAGAATTAAAAAGAAGAGAGTATTGTAAGACGACTTCTTTAACGAAAAGTCTTATTGCTTTTGTAGTATGCCTGGTATGTTTTGTTTTTTTTCTTTTCTGGAGTCCTTCACGAGAACTGGCAAAAAAAGATGTGAAGATTGTGTTGAAGGAAGACTGTAATAAATGGATATATGTATGGTCTGGTGAGAGTGGAAAACTTGAAGAAACCAACGAAACATTAAAAGCCGGTACAAGCCTGAAAGGCATTGCCGAAGATGGACGTTGGACATGGATTGTGGAAGATGAAAACGGCAACCGCTTTGGCGTGCCCAAATTGGCTGTCGAAGGTGAAGTAAAGGAGCTGCGAGCTATGAATCCCGATTTCCGCTATGTTTATCGAGCCGATTCATTGACCGGTTTCTCATTAGAACGTATATGCAAAGAAGCCGGAGACTATTTGATGGCCGATGTATCGACACGCAGTTATTATTTTCCGCAAGTTGTGCTGGCCAAAGGGGAAGGAAGAACGAAAGGAGTGTTACTCACGGTAGATGAACAGGGACTTGTGATACATACAGAACGTACCTCGGAGTTAAAATATAACTTATACACGAGTGCACCCTTCTTTTATTATATAATTAGTTGGAATCTTGTCACGAACTTCCAGCCCTTTACGGTAGACGCTAATAGTCAGCCGCTGCACCACAAATCCTTAAGCAGTAAATTCGGTTCGTGGTTTAAGGGGATTTTCTCCTCCATTTTCTGGTTTCTCATGAAGCTGATACTGTTCTTATTGATATTGGGCGGATTGACGCTGATAGTGTATGGAGCCGCAAGTCTCCTGTTTGTTGCACTGGGGCGCATGCCGGGAGTGAAAAATTCGTTTATCGCCAAACTGGAATATGTATACATGATCCCTTGGATGTATATCTTGTTGCTTTCCTGTCTCTACTTATTCAATTCTCTTTGGATAATTCTTTTGCCGGGAGGCGTATTGCTACTGATATGGATGTGCGCTGCTGTAGAAAAACTCTCCATTCGTGACGCCCGTTGCCCGTCATGCGCGGCACTTAATAAATTAAATGTAGTTGAAATCACTTATTTGACAGGTGTGGACGTGGAGCCTGTATGGGGGACAAGTTGGATAAAGAATACACTTGTTGATGTGGAAAAAGCACGTAGACGGGAACATCACTTGGTGGAAACCGATACAGAGTGTGCCGTTTGTCATCACCACACACATACGGATAGTGAGACTGATTCGGTGAATGACTGGAAGCCTCTCAAAGAGTTTGCATGCCCTAAGTGCGGACAGCATGCTTTAAAAGCTACTTCGCTGGTAAAAGATTCAAATGTGAAACGCCATGAGTATACTTCACGGAAAGAAGGGAAAATCAAGGACAAAGGCTTTGATTTTGTAGAATGGGAAACTCGCTATGAAAGCAAGGACATAGTGTCAAGCCACGAGTATTGGACAGGTACTATTACTTATCATCAGGAAACGAACTGCGGACACTGTGATTATCATTATGAAATAGATCACACAGAAAAAGTAGATGAAAGTCCTACCAAAACCAGTACCGTGGAGGAAGTACGCAAATGGAAACGCGTTGATAATTAACAACGTTTTTTAGACGTTGTTTCCTACATCCTACACCCATGATTATACTCCGCTGAATATCAGGCAAATATATGGTGTATAAAAGGGTGTAGGCAGATGTATAAAATCCTCTTCCTACACCCCGAAATTCATAAAAAACACGTTTTTTATTCTATAACCTCCTTATTATCAGCCCGTACATACACTTTGTGCGAACCTTGCCCCACTGTATTCAAATACCCCTTTTCTACAAGCAAATTGAGGTCATTCAATGCTTTATTCTTCAAAAGTCCTGTAATTCCGCTATAATCATGACGGGTAATGAAAGGATGTGTCTCCAAAAAAGCCAGCAAACGGCGATAACGCTCCGCACCGCTAAGTTCCGCGCTTTTTCGGAAACCATATTTGGCACGTTCTACATAGCCCGCACAGCGTTTCCGGAAATCGGGAGACACACGCAGGTGTACTTTGCCAAAGAAAATAGTTTGCGAATGAATCTCTTTGGGATCCATTACCGGACGGGCTTGCAAGCTTGCCGAAAAATATCCGATATCACCTAACTGTACATGATGTCCTTCGGACAGGTAATAGGAAATACGGTCCTCAAGCAAAGCCACCACGCCCTTCACATCACCGGGAGTGAAGCTGGACATATCGGCTATATCCTGAACCAAGCGCTCCATTTCAATAGTACCCTTATTTACGATACGTGGGTACAAAGGTTGTAATTCGCCGTCACCCTTCGGGTTCGGGCGTCTCCGAAAATCATATTCTGCTGCCATAATGCTATGTTATTAAGTTACTAAATCATCATTTGCCCCTTTCCTTTTCCTCTTTTGCATTAAAGAAAATATCAGTAAGCTATAGGCAAAACTTTGTTTTCCAATTGTGGGCTGTGCATCCTGCAATTGTAGGATGCACAGCCCACAGCCGAGAACTGTCCGTCCCGCAATTGCGGGACGAAGTTTTGCTACTGACAAAGATACAAAAACAATAAGGGAAAGTCAAGTTTTCTACCAACTATATTTCAATTTTTATGATTGCTTTATGATGGACAGAAAAGGGGTGTTACCGCTTAACAAAAGCCTTGATTTATTTGTTTTAAACGCATTTTATACCTACCTTGCAGTCTCTTAGGAAAAGGTTCTTAGGAATAAATTATTTTTTAAATAAACACACAAATGAAAATAACCCTTGTCAGAGAAGAAAAAGAGAGTGGGAGAGAAGCCGTCAGCACCTGCGAGGCAGATGTATTATTGGAACGGATAAAGACAGAAACTAAAGCAGCACACGTCACCGCACTACGGACCATGCTACTATATACCACCCCTGATGCTCGTGGTCACTACGAGCACATTGATAAATTGCCACGCATTTATCCGGCTGTAGAATATGGAAGAAGCCGCGATGGAGGCAGAAAGCTGAAGCGCTACAACGGCATAGTAATGCTCGAAGTAAATGGCCTGGCCGGATTGTCAGAAGTGGAACTAGTGAAAGAGCAGGCAAGATTATTACCGCAAACTTGGGCTGCTATTACCGGAAGCAGCGGACGGAGCGTAAAGATATGGGTGAAATTCGTGCTTCCCGACGGAAACCTCCCTGTAAAAGAGGAGAATATCACTCTCTTTCATGCCTGCGCTTATCGTATGGCTGTGCAGTGCTATCAACCCATACTGCCGTTTCCCATAACCTTGAAAGAACCTAACCCCGCACAAAGCTGCCGCATGACGCTGGACACTGACCCTTATTTCAATCCTGACGCCATAGCTTTCTGCCAGGAGCAGCCGTTCAGCATGCCCGGTGAACAGACTTTCCACCAACGGAAATTGACGGAAAAGAATCCGTTGCTGAGACTGAAACCCGGATTTGAGACATCAGAAACCTTCACCATACTGTTTGAAACAACCCTCGGCAAGGCATTGGATGAAATGCAGAACTGGAAGCGGGGAGATACCTTGCATCCGCTACTGGTGTGCCTGGCCGAAAATTGCTTCAAAGCAGGGATACCGGAAGAAGAAACCGTACGTCAGGTTATGATACACTATTACAGACAGGCAGACGAACAGGATGTCAGGATAACCATTCACAATCTGTATCGTGAATGCAAAGGATTTGGTAAGAAGTCAGCCCTGACACCGGAACAAAAAATCTCACTGCAATTGGAGGAATTCATGGGACGTAGATATGAATTCCGTTTTAATACCGTCAGCAATGATCTGGAATTTCGTCAAAAGGACTCCATTCACTTCTACTTCCAGCCTGTTGACCAACGGGCACGGAACAGCATATCAATGGATGCCCTGCAAGAAGGCATTAAAGTGTGGGACCGGGATGTAAACCGCTATCTGGCGTCCAATCGTGTACCACTATACAATCCGGTAGAAGATTATCTGTGCAGCGTAGGGCGTTGGGACGGTAAAGATCGTATTCATGCGCTTGCCGACCTCGTACCTTGCAATAATCCACACTGGCGTCAACTCTTCTACCGTTGGTTTCTGAATATGGTGGCTCACTGGCGGGGGCTCAACAAACAGTATGCCAACAGCACATCGCCTCTTTTAGTCGGTGCTCAAGGTTTTCGAAAATCAACCTATTGCCGGATCATTCTTCCGCCCGAACTTCGTTTCGGCTATACGGACAGCCTGGATTTCAGAAATAAGCGGGATGCCGAAATGTATCTGGGGCGTTTTATGCTGATCAACATTGATGAGTTTGACCAGGTCAGCATGAATCAGCAAGGTTTTCTAAAACATCTGTTACAGAAGCCTGTAGCCAATCTGCGCAAACCTTATGGCAGTAGTATTCAGGAGATGCGACGTTATGCTTCATTCATAGGTACCAGTAACCAAAAAGATTTGTTGACCGATCCGAGTGGTAGCCGCCGTTTTATCTGTATCGAGATAACAGCACCCATCAATACAAACGTTACCATCAACTACCGTCAACTGTATGCACAAGCAATGGAGGCTATCACGAAAGGAGAACGTTACTGGTTTGATGACACAGACGAAGCAATTCTGAAGGAATCTAACCGGGAATTCGAACAAATCAGTCCGCTGGAGCAACTTTTCCATTGTCATTTTCGTTCACCGGAAGAAGGAGAGACGGGAGAACAATTGTCCGCCATGCAGATTATTGAATATCTACAAGAGAAGAATAAGGCTATTAATCTGTCTCAAAGCAGTATAACTACATTTGGACGTATTTTGAAAAGAAACCAGATTCAGTCCAAACGAACTAAGAAAGGGATGATATACGAAGTGATAAGGTTGTGATTTCAGTAAAATTGTGGTGTAGGAAGGCAGGCTTCCTACACCTTTCTACATACTTTCCTACATCATATATCAACTTGTAAATTAACGACTTAATCGTTTCGGTGTATGATGTAGGTTCCTTTTAGAAAATAGTGTTATGAGAATTTTCTTTTTATTCTGCTCCCCGTAATATGAATGTTGTGGCCCCGATAGTAACGATAGCCCCGTCCTCAATACGGATACGGTCTTTATCTCCCAGTATTTCATTATTCAGAAAAGTTCCGGTCAGACTGGGGGCATCTTGCAGAGTATAAACAAGTTTGCCTTGTTTATTTCGCTTCACATTAATAATGCAGTGACGGCGATCCATACTCATGTCCGACGTTTCAATAGGAGTATTAATATTGGTTCCCACACAGCGACGACCAATTACATTGTCACCTTCCTGCAAAGGAAGCACTTGTTTGAAGCCAAACACATTCTCAATCACTGTAATACTGCCAAAAGCATCTTTAAATTCTTCTTCATCAGGGCGTTCTTCCTTTTGCGGAGCACGCATCTTTGTCTTTCCCAGACGAATACTAAACTGCTTGCCACAATGCTCACAAACGAAGACCAATGACTGACCTTCGCTGTATTTTGTTTCATTGAACAAAAGATAATTCTCACATTTAGGACAACGGATACGCTTCATAAGATTAAAAAATTAAGAATTATCACTTCTTCAGCACCCAAGCATTTTTGTACATCTCATTTTGGCGAATTCTTGCCAAAGCCTGATAAGCTTCCACTTCTGTTCCGCAAGATTCAATGCTGACACGCATTTTGCCGTCTCCAACAATCGCTTTTGCAGTGGAGAAACCTTTTGCAACCAGCTGGGCTGCCATTGCTTCTGCATCTTGTTCTGTGCCCACGCTAGCAATGATAATATGATAGGGTCTTTTAGGAGTGGCAACGGACTGTTTAGCAGCAACAGGTTGCACATTTTGTTTAGGAGTCTCAGAAGTTACAACTGTTTTAGAAGTCTCAGTCTTAGCTTGAGCTTCTGTAGATACAGCCGGTGTTTTACCAACTTTGACTTCTCTAACCGCAACAGGGGCTACCACTTTCTTTTGTGTCCCTTTTTGCTTGTTAGCTGATTTGCGGGTGGGAGTATTCTGCTTTACAACAATCGGTGTAATAGCCAAAGATTGCTTTTCTATTTTCTCAAACAACTCATCCGGTAATAGCTTTGCATAATTTTCTTCCACCACTTCCGTATTCTCTATCGGAGTAGAAAAGAAGAAAGAAAGCACAATTGCAGCTACCACTGCGGCAGCATTAGTCAGATATGCACGGTTAAACTTGATGGAGAAAGTACGTTTCTCCTTTTTGATAGCGGCAGGCACTGAATAAGCGGCAACGTTCTCGGTCGACGGTTTTTCCAAAGCAGACAATTCCTGCATCTCAAATGCATCCAGCCCATATAAATAAGGAGTTGTGATCTTATTATCATAAGGTGCGAAGTCGAAGGTGTTATGAATAGTGTAACGTACTTCGCCAACATTCGGCAAATCAACCTTACCGTCTTCGTGCAACGTGGCTATTAATTCGTCCACTTTACGTTCTACCATCTTGGTAGCATCAGAGAAATTGGTTCCATACACAGACATATAAGACTGTACCAGCAAACCGTCATTCATCTTCAATTGCGGATTAAAGCCGATAATACGGGTAGGGGGCAGGAAAATATTTTCTTCTTTCACTCTTGTAGCCGAAGCGTAATGAGCAACAAATCCTCCCAAACCCGGAACAATGACGCAGTCATTTTCCAATAACAAAGCTTCTATATGTTGTGCCAATTCAATCATGCTGCAAAAGTAACGCAAATCTCGGATATAAGCCAGTTTCAGGGCATTTTTCTTTTCAACAATTTATAAACAATGCAGAATGGTACAATGCTTTCTTTGAATAAAAGCCGACTGATTCGTTAATGAATCAGCCAGCTTTTATTAATTTCGGACCTGTATTTTCGTTAATTAGCTATGATCATTCTTTTTGTATCAATCAAACGACCATCTGTTACCAATGAATAAATATAAATTCCATTAGGCAATTTATAAGTATCTACATATATCTCATTTTGTCCTTTTGTTCCTATTGGCAATTTTAGAACCATTCCTCCCATAGTGTTGTATATTTGGATATAAGCATTGACCGTCTCTAAAGGGATATAACAGTTTATAGCAGTACTTCCTTTAGCCGGATTAGGATTATTTTGTTCCATTCTGGCATCTTTTTTGTCTTTTACCATTTTATCGTCTATATTATTGTTCTCATCCATAATACCTCTGGTCATCGAATTTGAAGCTGTACCATTATATATTCTAACAGTACTACCTAACTCTGCTGTAAAACCTGGCACTATCCTCACGGAATTATAGCCATTCATAATGACATTTGCACCGCTCCTTATAGTTACATTTTCAGCATACAACTTAGAATGTTTATATGTTTTATTGGACGTGATGGTTACATTCTTAATATTGCCATCAAATGTTGGCGTCTCTCGTTTAATCGTTATTGTTTTAGTATTACCCAAAACACTTCTAAAACCAAGAGGAGTAACCTTTATAGTTTCACCATTACCGGATGTTGCATTATAATTAACTTTAATGGTCCGGCCGCTATAGAATGTTTTTCCACCCCAAGACTTTGGAGTTTCCCACTTAAACTCCGTGATTTTATTTTTGCTTAACGGATATGCCATTTCTGGAACAGTGCATTCCAATATACCTGTTTGCCCAAGCGGAAGTTTTATTATATCATTGGTAACTTTACTCCCATTGTATCTGAAATCTGTAATATACATATTCTTGACACTGTTTATATTGACTTCGATGCGGAGCAAAACAGGGCCATTGATATCTACGGTTATAGTTCCTTTATTTGTGGTATCATCCCACACAACATCAGCATAGAGCACGGCAATTGCCTGCCTCAGTTCAGTTGGACCATTCACATTGTTAAAACGACCATTGGTAATTTTCCACCGAACTACCGTATTGATATCCCACCCATCCAAATTAGCTCTATATGAGTAGTATGTTCCTGGATCAACAGTTGTAGGTCCTACAAGAGAATTCCCTACGGAGAAGGAACTCAGACTATTTAATAATAAAAATATGAAAATAATATATTTTTTCATCATAGTATTTATTTTTATTGGGTAATTTTTGATTTCAATTCTTCTATTTCTTTTTGTTGTTGTTCCATCGCTTTTTGTTGTTGAATCACGTACAAAGTCAGTTCTTCTATTTTCTGGAGTAGAAGCGCATTAGTTTCTCCTACATTGATACCATTGGTTTTAACCTCTTGCTCAGAAGGTACATTCGGCAATCTACCTTTCTCCTTTATATGTTCTTCAACTTCTCTCAATGTAGGTAATTTATAATTTCTCTTAAAGACAAAATCAGCCCAATTTGATTCTACCAAGATTTCTTTTGCCCTGATAGTTCCATTTACATCAAGTTTGTTTTGAGGATTTTCAGTGCCAATACCTACATTTCCGCTTGTAATTAATAGGCTATCAGCCCTTATTGTACCATTTATGTCTAATGAAGTCGTTGGATCTGAAATTCCAATTCCCATCTTTCCATTTGTTTTGAATATAAATTGAGGGGTAAAAAAATCCTCGCTCCAATGTTGTCTTCCAATCATGAATCTATCATTATTATCATCGCCAACATTTAGTAGGAAATCGGTCTGATCTAATGTAATATTATACCGTACAAAGTGTATATCATCCATATTATCTCCATTATGACCAAAATTAAGTTTCTTTCCATATCCAACGTAAAATTCAGATTCGGTAGCACCTAACTGCAGATCTTTTTCGATAATTTCAAACGGGGAAACATAGCCATCATTATTACTCTTCGTTTGAGAGAAAGCTGCCATACAAATCAGAAGAAGCAAACATAGCATATAATTTTTTTTCATAATAATATTTTTTTAGAAGTTAATATATAGGTATGAGAATTAATTACTTAAATAAAATATCCATGGAGAAAAGCATATTACCTATTTTTATCGAGTTTTTTTAATTTCAATTCTTCTATTTCTTTTTGTTGTTGAATCACATACAAAGTCAATTCCTCTATTTTCTGAAGTAATAGCGCATTGGTTTTGCCTAAACTAATACCATTAGCTTTAATTTCTTCCTCAGAAGGAACATTTGGCAATGTACCCTTTTCTTTTATGAATTCTTCGACTTCTCTCAATGTAGGTAATTTATAATTTTGTTTAAAGACAAAATCAGCCCAATTTGATTCTACCAAGATTTCTTTAGCCCTGATGGTTCCATTTACATCAAGTTTGTTTTGAGGTTTATCAGTACCGATACCTACATTACCATTCGTTATTAATAAACTGTCAGCTCTTATAGTACCATTTATATCTAATGAAACCGTTGGATCAGGAATTCCAATTCCCATTTTTCCATTTGTTTTGAATATAAATTGAGGGGTAAAAAAGTCTTCATTCCAATGTTGTCTCCCAATAATGAACCTATCGCTATAGTCATCGCCAACATTTAGAATAAAATCCGTTTGATCAAATCTAATATTATTTCTAACGAAGAATATATCGTCAAGGTTATCAGAAAAATCTCCAAAGAACAACTTTTTTCCATATCCTAAATATTCTACACCAGAAGCTCCCAATTGCAAATCTTTATCAATGATCTCAGTTTGAGAAAAAACTCCTATGCAAATCAATAGGAGTGAACATAATGCATAAATCTTTTTCATAATAATATTTTTTAGAGGTTAATAAATATGTATGAAAATTAGCCAATTAAATTTCAGAACATAAAAATATTGATATGTTAAGAAACACATATGTGATATAATGCAACTAAACCATTAAATAATTTATTTATATACAACATCTTAATCTTTGTCTATGGAATATTTCACTTTTAATTTCTCTATTCATATTCATTTGCTGAATTACACACAAGAATAACACTTCTATTTTTTGAGTAAATACAATATTATTAAAAGATTTTGAAGCGAAAAATGAATAGTTATAACCTAATAAAATTGGAATGTTTGATAAGTTTGTAAATGATAATAATATATTCAAAGACAAAATGGTAAATTCAACTATTCATACCGCCAAACAAATTATAAACCGCAACAAAAAATACCGCGTCGGACAGCGAAGTATAATCACTAGTGCTTTATTTGATAAAACGCTCAAAAAACAATGAACAAATTATAGACAACCTAACAATAAACCCGCCTAACCAACGTTTATTGACTATAGAACTATTGCTTTTACGATAGTCAAATTAATAAAAGATAAGATATACGATGAAAATAAGAATGCTGATTCCTGCTTTTTCGTTACTAATATTAATGTCGTGCAAAACAACGACTAATACTATTACCTATTTTCAGGATTTAGACAACCAGATGCCAGCTGTTATCGAGCAATCTGTTAATTATACCCCTCGGATTGCTCCTGATGATCAATTATCAATAACTGTATCTGGGACAGATCCGAATGCTGTAGCAGCATTCAATATGCCACTTGCCAGCTATTTGGCCCCAGGGGAAACAAATGTTACCTCTACACCTGTACTTCATACTTATTTAGTAAATTCACGCGGAGAGATTGATTTCCCAGTACTTGGTAAAATACAAGTTGCTAATATGACACGTAGCGAATTGACAGACATGATGACTGAAAAGATTTCCGCTTACGTCAAGTCTCCAATTGTTACGATACAGATAAGGAATTTCAAAGTTTCAGTACTGGGTGAAGTTAATAAACCCGGAACGGTAAATGTACCTAATGAACGCCTGTCCGTACTTGATGCCCTTGGTATGGCAGGAGATTTAACAATATATGGCAACCGTACTAATGTGCTTCTAATCCGTGATAACAACGGAAAAAAAGAATATCACCGTTTTGATCTGACATCCGCAGAAACTCTGACTTCACCCTTCTATTATCTACGGCAGAATGATGTTCTCTATGTGGAGCCTAATAAAGCAAGAAAAGGTAATGCCAAATATAGTCAAAGTGGGCAGTTTAATGTATCTTTGGCATCAACTATAATCAGCGCTTTATCGGTGTTGGCATCGTTAGGGATCGCATTATTGGTTAAATAAATCACTTAGTTATGAATGACGAAAACATACATATAGGAGCGCTTTTAAAGCAATTCCTAGCTTACTGGAAAATATATACACCTATTGGCATTATCTGCCTGATTGCCGCCGTCTGTTTCTTAATAGCCACACCTCAAGAATATCAGTTTACAGCACGTATACAACTAATCAGAGATAATCAAGGGATGATGTCTGAACTGAAAATGTTGAAAAGCACAGGTATAGGTGCAATGTTGGGCGGAAGTAGTTCAGGAAGCAGTGTAGAAGATGAAGTAATAGTACTGATGTCGCGTACCAATATGACTGAAGCGATTCGTGAAACCGGATACCAAGTGGAAACGCGTGAACGGCGAGGCCTAAAAAATGTACTGCTTTATGGAAAAGACAATCCAGTAACATTTCTCTTTCCCGAACAGTTTTTAGATACCTTAAGTAAACCAGTAAAAATAAAACTAACATTATCGAATGGAATCATACAATCAGCCCAAATAAAATCAACTTTATTTAAGACGGTGAAAGTAAAAGAACAGCCGCTGCCTTGTCGATTGCAATTACCTATTGGCACCATTATGATTACCCCGAATGCAGACGTTTCCGTTCCCGGAGAAAAAACACTGACTATTCGGATTACTCCATTGCAGCAAACCTATGAAGATTTGTATGATGATTTATACGCAGGTGCACAAGAAACAATTTCAGACATAATAATACTCCTGTTTGAAAACGAGAATAAACAGCGGGGATATGACTTCTTAAATACTATCATGTCCACTTACAACCAATATAGCCGAAATGTAAAAGTAAAGGAAGCCACTATCAATGCGAAGTTTGTGAAAGAACGTTTGGATACCATTACTACGGAACTTGCATATCTGGAACATCAGATTGAAACTTATAAGAAACGGAATAACATACCGGAGCCTGCTTTATATGCTAAAGCGACCGTTACAGGATATCAAGAATTGGAAAGTGTTATTTTAGAAACAGAAACTCGCCTGAAAATTCTGGATTATGTAGTGGATTATATGAAAAATCCCCTGAATGAGTATGCTTCAGTGCCTGCTATAGAAGGAATCGGTGAAAAATCTATTGCCCTTTATAATCAATTGGTACTTGACCGACAGCGCCTGCTTCTTTCTTCCGAGAAAGAGAATCCAGCTTTGATACTTGCCGACAAACAATTGGCCGAACAGCGCAAAATGCTGCTGGAGGCTATAGATGCAGCTCGGCAAAGCATACGTGCAAGCCTGAAGGAAATAAATAAGAAAAATCAGGTGTTCAGCAGCCAGCTTAGTGCTCTACCCACCCAAGAAAGGGAATACATCGAAATGAAGCGTCAGCAAAAAATAAAAGAGAGTGTCTATTTGTTCCTTATGCAAAAATTGCAGGAGAAAGAGTTGGTAAACTCTCCGGACGAGCAGGCGGGTAGGGTGGTAGACGCAGCATATAGTTCGGCAAAGCCTGTATATCCACGCAAAGTGTTTGTACTGGCAATAGCACTTGCTGCAACTTTCATTCTCTCACTAATCATTATTAGTTTTCGGGTGTTTGTTTTCACTAAAACAAAATAAGCCATGCTATCCCGGTTAGTGTTCTCTAAAAACAACTTATTTTTCGCCTTTCTCATATTTGGCTATTTATTCGGAGTTATCTTCTATGACTTCATCGGATTCGACTATGTAGATGAGTTAATGGCTCTCTTTCTAGTTGTCTTTACCGGGATGGTGGTAATGGAACGCAAAAAATGGAAAGAGTTGATACCCATAGGAATAGTTGCCGGAATTTTTATATTCTACTTGATATATTCATTTCTTATCAAATCCAATACTCCCATTGCAATTTGCATGGATTTCTTGACACAACTAAAGCCTTTTCTGGGATTTTATTGTACCTTTCTGATAGCTCCAGTACTAACTATATCCCAGAAACGCTTCTTATCCATTCTATGCATAGTAATAGCGGGCGGACTTTTCATCTTAGGAATCATTGATGTTAATTTCTTGTTTTTCGGCCATCAATCCCGTTATGCGACAGCCGTTATTGCTACCTTTTTTCTACTTAGCTATTGTTCTACCAATTCATGGAGCGACATTGTCGTATTATTGTTAATATTGACCATTGGACTGATTTCCACCCGTTCTAAATTTCATGGTTTCTGGGCAATCGCCATTTTTCTGATGGTCTATATGAAATTGGGCGGAAGAATACGTTTTAACATAACAACAACAGTCCTGTTCGGGTGTCTTGCTTTAATAACTATTTGGTTGGCAAAAGACAAGATTATACTCTATTATGTGGATGGAATGATGAACTCCCAAGAAATGTGGAGCCGTCCTGCCATGATGCTTACTTCCATGCAAATCTTATATGACTATTTTCCTTTTGGAAGTGGATTGGGAAGTTTTGGAACATTCGCTTCTGCAGAATATTATTCTCCTGTCTACTCCGCTTACGGAATTGATCACTTGTGGGGATTATCAAAAGATATGCCTGCATTTATATGTGATGCATTCTATCCCGAATTAGCCCAATTTGGAGTCGCAGGCGTCATACTCTATTTTGCTTTTTGGTTCTCAATCCTCAGGAAATCAACGAAAGAACAATTGCCTAGTGGGCAATTATTTGTTTTGCTAATATTTATATTTTTTCTGATAGAAGGAATTGCCGATGCCACTTTTACGCAAAACCGGGGATTGTTTATATTGATATTATTAGGTCTTATATTATCTTCGAATAAATGAAGCTGAAAATTGGAACATATAAAAAAGGAGCCGTATATTCTTCCGCTTTCAGCATCGGAAGTAAACTGACAGCTTTTGTCATGCAACTTCTAATTGCTTACTATCTGGGGGCAAATACAGGAACGGATATTTATTTTTATTTATTTAATATAGCTATTTTAGTAGGTGGGCTAGTGCAAACACTTAATACATCTATTTTAATTCCTAAAGCTATGTTCCTGCGCTATAATGAATCATCAAGAGCTGAAATGCAATTTCACAATTCATTTCTTTACACATTCTTATTACTGGCAGCAGGTGCATTACTTCTATTCTGCATAATTGGAGGCAAACAAGCACCAGAATGGATTATGAATTTCCCCACCCAAGATATACGCAGTCACATCTCAGTATATTACTTGTTTTTCCCACTGACTCTCCTTATCATAGTAAATCTCTATGTAAGTGAAATATTGGTTTCATTCAAGTATTTTACATTGGGACTTTCGTGTAATTTCATGATAAACTTTAGTGGCATTGTCGCACTTATCTTATTTGGTCAAAAAGCAGATGTTTCAATCGTGATGTATAGTAGCTGTTGTGCATGCTTACTGAATATTATCTTGTTGCTTTGGTTTATGAAGAAAAAGCTGAGATGGCAATTCTCGTTAGTAAAATTCGCTCTTGTCCGTTCACAAAGCAAAGCGTTAACCGGGCTGGCTGTTAATCAGGGAATCATTATTTTTGCATCCACTTTTCCCATGTATCTATTGTCCCAATATCAGCCGGGAATAATAACTATCATCAATTATGCACAGAAGTTTATCCAAGCTCCGTTAGCACTCATACAGCAAATAACTTCTGTTCTTCAAATAAAGCTCAACAATCTATACAGCCACGGTGAAAAGGAAGAAATGTATCATGTCACTTTGCGGGTAACTTTACGTTTATTTCTGTTTACGATATGCACTTCTTTGGTTATCTTCCTGTTACGTACTTTTATTGCCGAGGAATTGTTCGGATTAGGAAAAATGCCGTATGCCGCCATGGAAAAGCTATCATCCCTTATCGGTATAATGACATTTGCAATGCCTTTTACCGCCGTCAGCTTGGCATGCATGAAAATATATTTTACAGAAGGCCGTATACGTCTCTATATCATTATTATGTCATTGAGTAACCTATTCTCATGTATATGTTACTACTTTGCTATAGAGACATGGAAGGAACATGGATATGCCGTTGTGTACTTATTCATTGAATTTGTAATTATGATAGGTATTGTGGCGTTTTTAAAACGCAGAAAATAAAGATAAAAATGAAAGATTATAGATTAAGCAGCTGGAAAAAATATCCTAATGAACTTTTTTATATAGCAGCAATGGCAGCTCTAATTTTACAGCTATTGCATCTTCGCTATGACCTTTTATTACACTTTGATAAGGATTTAGGATTGTTGAGCTACAGTGCCCGTTCTATGGTTGACGCACTCTTGCTACTACTACCTTATTGGTTGCTTCCTGCTAAATTACGCATATATTATGTTAGTATTATAGTTTTCCTATTCTCTTTTTGGGGATTGTCTCAATTATGGTATTATCGTACTTATGATGATCTGATGCCATTTTCCTCTTTTCTCCTATTTGATAATATTTCCTCTTTGTTATTAAATAGCATAAAAGCATCCATGAAATTAACAGATATTCTGTTTATTCTGCCACCATTCTTTTTATTCATTCTTTATTGGTTTCTTTTTGTGGATACAATAAAAAAGACACCTGTCAATTCTAAAAAAAGAGTCATATATACGATTAGTATCTTACTTTTTGCTATTCTTATACATTTAATGAATGCATATGTGTTTTATTCAAAAATGCAAAATAGGACGACTTGTCATTTAGGAATTCGCTATGTTAATACGGTTAATTACATATCGTATTTTGACTTTAATGGATTTGTTCCCTTCTGTATACATTCATTTATAAACACCATATTAGAAAAACGCAGTTTGAATATTAAAGAGAAAGAAGAAATAGAATCATTTTTGAGCAAATACATGCTTAAATATACAGATAATCAATACGCTGTTAAAGAAAAACAGAATTTAATTGTGATAATAGTTGAATCTCTTAACTCATGGCTTATTAATTTTAAACTGGATAGTATAGAAGTAACCCCTCATTTAAATCAACTTTGCCAGGAAAATAATTCAATTCTTGCTTTACATATACAACCTCAAGTCAAAAGTGGTAGATCAAGTGATGCACATTTCATGTACAATACAGGACTGTTACCTATAAATAATGGTGCGGTGGCTGTACGATTTGGAGAGGCTGAATATCCTTCTTTGGCAAAAGCGTTAAAAGGGTATAAATCATTATCTATGGTTTGTGATGATGCTAAATATTGGAATCAAGAAACAGCTTTCAAATCTTATGGATTTACACAATTATATGATAGTCGTTCGATGATGAATACTTCAGGAAACATAAATGATCATATCTTGTTAGAAAAGGCTGCCAATCAAATTAAACATGTCGATTTCCCTTTTTACGCACAGCTGGTGACAATTAGCATGCATTATCCTTATAATACATTAGAGATTCCTTCTACAAATATTTCTAAATCAAAATTGTATACCAAAGATATTAGAAACTTTCTGGAAAAAGCCCATTTTTGTGATAATGCTATTGGCAAATTTATTCAAGAATTAAAAGAAACAGGAATCTATGAGAAATCACTTATAGCAATTATTTCGGATCACAACGAAATAGATAAGAACCAAATTGAAAATAGAAAAGAGACTCTACCTGAAGATAAAGAAATAGCAATGATTATACTCAATGGTTCACAAAAGCTGAATTACACCTCTAAAATGGAACAAATAGATATATATCCGACTTTACTTGATTTAATGGGGGCTAATAACTATCCGTGGAAAGGTTTAGGGCATAGTATTTTTCGTAAGGACTCTATACTATTACTCCCATTAGAAGAAAGAAGAAGTTATATTTCTGATTTGATTATAACAAAAGGATATTTTAAAATGAAGTAACATGCGCATATTATTACTGAATTCCATATTATATACTCCCCGCACCACAGCTAAAGGGAGATTTATCCCCCAGGTAGCTTCTATTGAAGATTGCATGATTATAAAACTGGGGATAGAGTTTGTTAATCAGGGACATGAGGTGACTTTAGTAGCTGCGGAAGATTATAAGCCAACTAATCAGCAGGATTTTCCCATAGAAATAGTTTATTTCCGTTCCATGTTGCCTAAATTGTTCCTGCCGACTGTACTGCCTTTTCATCCGCAACTGATTCACTTCATCAAGAAACACAAAGAACAGTTTGACATGATTATCAGCAGCGAAATTTTTTCGTTTAATTCTTTATTTGCTGCATGCTTAGTGCCTGATAAAACTCTTATATGGCAAGAATCAGGCAATCATAATCGAAAATTCTTCAAATTGCCATCTTTGATATGGTATCATTTTGTAGCACGCACATTTATGCGCAAGGTAAGAGTCATACCCCGTTCTCTTATAGCAGGAAAGTTCACAAAACAGTTTGGTTTGAATGTTTTTTCTAATTTTATAGATCACGGTGTAGATGGAAAAGTATTTCATTTCCAAAAAGAAAAGAAAGCTTCATTTATTGTTATAGCCCATTTGGATAGAGATAAGGATGTAATATCTATTATCATCTCCTATAAGAAATTCATAGAACGATATTCTGACAGACAATATTCATTATACATAATCGGAGAAGGGGAGGAATCTGAGAATCTGAAAGACTATGTCCAAAGTAACCAACTGAGTAATCAAATTTTCTTTTTGGGAAGAATCCCGCAAAGGGAATTGAGTAAATATCTAAGCGAATCTGCTTGTTTACTTTGCAATTCCAGGAAAGAACTAAATATGTTGTCGATAGGAGAAGCTATAGTAGCAGGAACTCCGGTACTTACAAATACGGTTCCGTATAGCCATGAATGGATAACACAGAATAAGCTAGGAATAGTTAAAGATAATTGGACAGAAGAAGATATGCATGAAATAGTGATGAACAATCAGTATTATGTGGATAATTGCTCACGCTATTCTTCCCAACTCTTATTATCAGAACTTCCCAACAAATTCATAAAACAATTCAATATGAAATGACTATGAGAATTCTCATTGTAAATAAGTTCCTATATCTTCGGGGAGGTGACTGCGTCCACTCCCTAAATCTAAAGCAATTATTACGCAATGCAGGTCACGACGTATGTTTCTACGCAATGAGTTATTCACAAAATATAGTATGTGAAGAAAACAAATATTTTGCCGAAGAGATAAGTTTCTCTGCGAAGGATCTACAAGGAAAAATAAAAGCTGCCAGCCGCATTATATGGGGGATAGGAGTAGTGCAAAACTTCAAAAAACTTTTAGAGGAATTTCAGCCTGACGTTGTGCACCTGAATAATATTCATTCGTATCTTTCACCTATAGTTGCGAAACTGGCATATCAAAGAGGAGTCAAAGTAATATGGACACTCCATGACTATAAATTGATCTGTCCTTCATACAGCTGTCTTTGCAAGGGAAATACCTGTGAAGCATGTTTTACAGATAAAAAGCACGTAGTACTCCGTAAATGCATGAAGAACAGTTTTCCGGCAAGCATATTGGCTTGGGGGGAAGCCATGAACTGGAATAAAAATAAGCTTTCATTATGGACAAATAGTTTTATCTGTCCTAGTCAGTTCATGGCGGAAAAAATGCAGCAAGGAGGATATCCGGCCAGTAAATTACAGGTCATTAGTAACTTCATTGGAGAAGAACAAGTGCAATATATAATAAATACCCCCAACCCCATACGGGAAGAAGCATACGCATATATAGGACGACTTTCACAAGAAAAAGGTGTTGAGTCACTTTTAAAGGCTGCCTCTCGTTTACCTTATAAACTATATATTGCCGGCAGCGGACCTTTAGAAGCTGATTTAAAGAAAAAATATACTGCAAATAACATAATCTTTCTTGGACATTTGGGAATAATGGATACTATTGAATTACTCAAAAAAATATCATTTACTGTCATTCCTGCTATTTGGTATGAAAATAACCCACTAAGCGTAATAGAATCCTTGTGTTGTGGTACTCCTGTGCTAGGGCGAAATATTGGCGGCATACCGGAATTAATAGAAACCAGCAGCTTTAACCGCCTCTTCACTCAAGACGAAGAATTACCTTCACTAATTACTAAAATGTTCAATACCGTTGTTTCTGCCAATAGAGATGAATTATCCACCGCGGCCTTGCAACGCTTCTCCGGTGAGCATTATTATCAAAAGTGGCTTGAAGTAGTAGGAAAGGAATGAAAAATAGTATTTTTGCAAATAAATAAACTGCATATATATGAAATCCGCTATAAATTCCCCCACTGACATGTGTATCATTGTTACATATCGCTGCCCGATGCAGTGCCAAATGTGTAATATATGGCAAAATCCCACAGATAAAAATAAAGAAATCACTCCGGCAGAAATTGAAAAACTACCGAAAGTGAAGTTCATAAATATTACAGGAGGAGAACCTTTTATCCGGGAGGATCTGGAAGAAATTGTAAAAGTAGCATTCCATAAGTCTCCTCGCGTTGTTATTTCAACTTCAGGATGGTTTGAAGAACGTATTATCCGTTTAGCTGAAAAGTTTCCTAAAATAGGGATACGTATTAGTATTGAAGGATTATCTCAAAAAAATGATGAACTTCGAGGAAGGCAAGGCGGGTTCGATAAGGGACTTCGCACCCTGTTACAACTCAAAGAAATGGGAGTAAAGGATATCGGTTTCGGAATTACTGTTTCCAACTCCAATTCAGCTGATATGCTTTCCTTATACCGCTTATCTCGTTCATTGGAAATGGAATTTGCAACCGCAGCCTTACATAATTCGTATTACTTTCATAAAACAGATAATGTGATTACCAATCAAACAGAAGTCTGTGGTAATTTTAGCAAATTAATAGAATGGCAACTAAAAGAAAAACATCCGAAATCCTGGTTTCGTGCATATTTTAACTGGGGACTAATTAATTATATCAAAGGAAAACCTCGTTTGCTTCCTTGTGAAGCTGGTTTAGTTAATTTCTTTGTAGATCCATATGGGGACGTTTATCCCTGTAATGGCATGGAAAGTAAATACTGGAAAGAAAGTATGGGAAACATCCGTACTATGACTTCCTTTGAAGAGTTGTGGAGAAGCGAACAAGCCGAACGCATCAGATTCCAGGTGTGTGAGTGTCCTAAAAATTGCTGGATGGTAGGAACAGCTGCTCCGGTCATGAAGAAATATATAACTACTCCAATGCGGTGGGTGTTGCATCAAAAGATACACTCCATACTGGGACATCCCATAATACTAAACGATAAAGAAATATGAAAATTGTAGTAACAGGGACCAGAGGCATTCCCGGTATACAGGGAGGGGTAGAAACGCATTGCGAAGAGCTCTATCCATTAATTGCAGATAAACAGCATGAAATTATTGTTGTTCGCCGTCCCTATTATGCAGTGGATCATTCTGTAAAAGTATATAAACAAGTTATTATAAAAGATATAAGAGTGCTGCGTAACAAGCATTTGGAAGCTTTCATACATACTTTTTTGGCCGTGTTATATGCACGTAAAGTAAAAGCAGATATTGTACATATTCATGCAGTAGGTCCGGCATTAATGACCCCTTTAGTACGATTATTAGGTATGAAAGCGGTAATCACCCATCATGGTCCAGATTATGATCGTGATAAATGGGGGAAGTTTGCCAAATGGATACTTCGTATGGGAGAAAAAACAGGAATGTACTATGCTAATCATATCATAGTTATTTCTGAACATATCAGACGAATGATTCAACAGAAATATCCAGATAAGAAAAATATAACACTGATCTACAATGGAATAAATCCAGTATTTCCTGCACGTAGCACTGAACATCTTCAAAGTCTGGATTTGACAGAATATGGTTATATTTTAGCAGTAGGGCGTCTTGTGAAAGAGAAAGGCTTTGATAAACTAATTGAAGCCTTCAAACAACTATCTCCAGTATCTATAAAATTAGTAATAGCCGGGGATGCTGATTATCAGGATGAATATACTCAGAAGTTAAAAGAAATGTGTAAAGAGCAGAAGAACATACGCCTGGTAGGCTTTATCAAAGGAGAAAAACTTGCACAATTATATACATACGCACGGATATTTGTATTACCTTCCACGCATGAAGGATTGCCTATCGCACTACTTGAAGCTATGAGTTATAATTGTCCGGTACTGGCAAGTGATATTCCTGCTAATAAGGAAATAGGATTACCGGAGGAATGTTACTTCAAAAGTGGAGATTTATCCTGTTTGCAACAGGCTCTGAAGAAACAATTGGAAAATGCTCAGACAGAACGAGTTTCTTACAACTTGTCTGCATATAACTGGACCAATATAGCCGGACAAACCAAAGAAATATATAATTCTCTAATATTATAAAACAATATAGATAACAATTTAACGTTCTATATACTAAAGAATTCTGTATTTTAAGAATGAATATACAATCTTCAATATATACTTTTCCGTTGAAACGGAAAAGTAACCGTATACTCAAACGAACACTTGACATAGTGTTATCATTGATAGTCTTGACTACGATATATCCAGTGGCATATATCATCATCGGGTGTTGCATCAAAATAAAGATGCCGGGTAAGATTATATTTACTCAAAAGCGCAACGGCTTATATGGGAAGGTATTTACATGTTATAAGTTTCGCTCCATGCTGCCCAATGTTGAAGCCGATACGCAACAAGCCTACAATGAGGATCCACGTATTACTCCATTAGGACATTTCCTGCGTGTCACCAGTCTTGATGAGTTACCACAATTCTGGAATGTGCTTAAAGGAGACATGTCCGTAGTGGGGCCACGTCCTCATATGCTGATACATACTGAGCAATATTGTGATATCATTCCTGAATACAATAAAAGACTTATTGTGAAGCCGGGTATCACGGGATGGGCCCAGATACACAACCTGCGCGGTGAAACAGAGAAGTTGGATAAAATGAAAAAAAGAGTAGAATATGATATATGGTATATCGAACATTGGTCGTTCTCATTAGACCTGAAAATCATGTTCAACACAATAAAAATTATATTCCGATAAGCTCATGCGTATAACCTGTCACATACTTACAATCCTGTTTTGTTTTTCTGCTTCGTCAGTAATGACAGCGCAAAGCGGACTGAAGCATCAGAACATTTCATCTTTCGTTGAATATGGAGCATCTGTCCATACCGGTGACAACACTCCTTTGTGGCAGGTCAGCAATCAACATGGATTATCCTCTATTGACAATAATACTTATTTTAGAGGTGGAGCTTTTTATACAGATACAATCCGCCAGTGGAGGTTGGAAGGAGGACTGGATATGGCGGTTGCATCCGGTTTTACATCCACTTTTATATTGCAACAGGCTTATGCTGACATACGATATAAATGGTTGGGGATACTCATTGGTAGTAAAGAGATTGACTCACCTTTATTAAATCAGCAATTAAGTAGTGGCGGACTAACCTGGTCGGGTAATGCAAGACCTATTCCACAAGTATGGATAGGACTTCCTGAATATGTGCAAGTATTACCACGCCTCGCTTTAAAAGCAGAAATGTCGTACGGATGGTTTACTGATAATAAATATCAGAGAAAGCAGGTAGGAGAGGATTATTGGTATACTAAAAGCATCAAATATCACCATAAAAGCGGATTCCTACGCATTGGAGTTCCACAGGGTAAGTGGCAACTAGACCTGGGTATGAGCTTGGATGTACAGTTTGGTGGATATAAAAGCGCCGGAATGGATGCAGGAGATTTAGGAAATAGTTGGAAAGATTATTTCAAGGTATTTATTCCCAGTCGTGGAGATGACAGTAGTCCTGAAGGAGAACAAATTGCCTATCAAGGTAATTTTATGGGTAGCGAACATATACGGATGACTTATCGTCATGAAGATTTTTCCATCAGTGCTTATCTGGAGAATTATTACGATGATTTCAGTGGAATGGGAAAACTCAACGGATTTGATGGTTTATGGGGGATCGAATACAAATCTAACCATAAACAGGTCATCAACGGTTTTGTACTGGAATACTATCAGACTACTAACCAGAGCGGTCCAATGCATGGAGTGGATTTCACCGTAGTAGAGAAAACGGGAGGTGCCGACGATTATTATAACAACGAGTGGTATCCCGGCTGGGTACACTGGGGGATGACTATGGCTAACCCATTGATAGCTTCTCCCATTTATAACAAAGACGGTGACATGAGTTTCAAATACAACCGTATCCGAGCCTTGCATTTAGGTTGGAGTGGAGACATCAGCAATGAATGGACATACCTCGCAAAACTATCATATAATAAAACTTGGGGAACTCCTTTCAAACCTATACCTAATATATTAGAAAATTTTTCTACTTTTGCATCAGTTTTCTATACTCCCCATAAATGGAAAGGATGGCGGTTCAATGCATCCATTGCTTTCGATATAGGAGAGATATATGGTGACAATTTAGGTTGCCAGTTGAAAGTACAAAAAACATTCTGAAAAAGATGAATTACATACAAACGGAAATTGATGGTGTATGGCTGATCGAACCGAAAGTTCTTCGTGACGAGCGTGGCTATTTTATGGAAGCCTTTAAAGAAGAGGAATTCAAAATGCATATCGGTGATGTGCACTTTATTCAGGACAATGAGTCGAAGTCTTCCTTCGGTGTATTACGTGGATTACATTATCAGAAAGGAGAATATTGTCAGTCCAAACTGGTACGTGTTATAAAAGGAAAAGTACTGGATGTGGCAGTGGATTTGCGCCAATCATCACCAACTTTCGGTAAATATGTCTCTGCAGAACTGAGTGAGGAAAATCAACGGCAATTTTTCATTCCCCGTGGATTCGCACATGGTTTCCTTGTTCTGAGTGAGGAAGCTATCTTTATTTATAAAGTAGATAATGCTTATGTTCCACAAGCAGAAGCATCCATTCGTTTCAATGATGAAACCATAGGAATTGAGTGGCCTATAGCAGAAGAACAACTTTTATTATCTCCTAAAGATAAAACAGCTCCATCCTTCCGGGATGCGACATATTTTGAATAAAGAGTATGAAGATAGCCATCGTCGGTACAGGATATGTCGGTTTAGTGACCGGAACCTGTTTTGCAGAAATCGGTGTCAGCGTCATTTGCGTAGACACGAACAGTGAAAAAATTGAAGCGCTCAAGAAAGGTGTTATTCCTATCTATGAAAGTGGTCTGGAAGAAATGGTGAACCGAAATGTAAAAGCCGGTCGCCTACATTTCACAACTTCATTGGAGAGCTGCCTGAATGAGGTAGACGTTGTTTTCAGTGCCGTTGGTACGCCTCCTGACGAAGATGGAAGTGCTGATCTCAGTTATGTGCTCGAAGTTGCCCGTACCATTGGTAGAAACATGCAGAAGTACATATTGGTAGTCACAAAGAGTACGGTTCCTGTAGGTACTGCAAAGAAAGTACGTGCCGCTATCCAGGAGGAACTGGATAAACGGGGTGTTAGTATTCAATTTGATGTAGCCTCTAATCCCGAATTCCTGAAAGAAGGAAATGCTATCAATGATTTTATGAGCCCGGACCGTGTAGTAGTGGGAGTGGAGTCCGAACGTGCAAAGAAATTGATGAGTAAGCTTTATAAACCATTCTTGCTGAACAATTTCCGTGTAATATTTATGGATATCCCGTCTGCTGAAATGACGAAGTATGCGGCTAACTCAATGCTGGCTACCCGTATTAGTTTTATGAATGATATCGCTAATCTTTGCGAACTGGTAGGGGCAGATGTCAATATGGTACGTAGTGGCATCGGTTCGGATACCCGAATCGGGCGTAAGTTCCTTTATCCGGGTATTGGTTATGGTGGTTCGTGCTTTCCAAAAGATGTAAAAGCACTCATCAAAACCGCTGAACAAAATGGCTATCAGATGCGTGTGCTCCATGCTGTAGAAGAAGTCAATGAACTACAGAAAAGCATTCTTTTCGACAAACTTTGCAAGCACTTCAACAACGAACTGAAAGGTAAGACAATTGCCTTATGGGGACTGGCTTTCAAACCGGAGACGGATGATATGCGCGAAGCCCCTTCATTGGTGTTAATAGACAAACTGCTGAAAGCCGGATGTAAAGTGCGGGCTTACGACTCCGCTGCAATGGACGAATGTCGCCGTCGGATAGGTGAGAGCATTTATTATGCCAAAGATATGTATGATGCTGTACTTGATGCTGATGCTTTGATGCTGGTTACCGAATGGAAAGAATTCCGTTTACCATCCTGGGCAGTTATCAAGAAAACCATGGAGAAACCTGTGGTGTTAGACGGGCGTAATATCTATGACAAGAAAGAAATGGAAGAGCAAGGATTTACCTATCATTGCATCGGACATTAAAAATATAAAACAGAGAGAGTTATGATAAAGTGGGGTACTATTTCTATGGTGCTCGTCGTTGTGCTTGTATCATCCTGTAGCAGTACTAAAAATGGGGAAAATTCCGACAGGGAAGACTTAACCGCTAAAGAATTGCTGCAAGGTGTCTGGCTGGACGATGAGACGGATATGCCGTTAATGCGTATTAGCGGTGATACGATCTATTATGCTGACCCACAAAATGCACCTGTTTACTTCAAGGTACTTCGTGATACGATTTATTTACGCGGAAATACCCTTACAGCTTATAAAATAGACCGTCAAACGGAATATAGCTTTTGGTTTCATTCTCTATCTGATGATATCGTAAAGCTATATAAGTCCGATAATCCGGAAGACACTCTGGCATTCTCCACTCAGGAAGTGGAAGTTATCCCCAGCACTTCAGAAGTAATCAAAAAAGATAGTGTGGTTATGTATAAAGGAACGCGTTATCGGGGCTATGTCTATATCAACCCTTCTAAGATGAAAGTAATAAAAACAGTATATTCTGATGAAGGTATAGGTGTGGACAATGTATACTATGACAACGTGATACATATCTGTGTATATGAAGGCAAGAAATTACTGTATGGCAAGGATATTACTAAAAAAGTTTTCGCCACTATTTTCCCGGAGGAAGTATTAAATCAGACCATTCTTTCCGACATGAATTTTATAAATGTGGATGGAAAAGGCTATCACTATGAAGCCATGCTCCGTATTCCGGAAAGTTCCGTTTATCATCTCGTAAGCCTGACTATCGGTACTGATAAGCAATTACATATAAAAATGGTGGAGTAAAACTCCACCATCAAACAATATCTATTAAAGAAATCCTTCTCTTATTTGTTGCTTTTTCCTGAAGGGTTAGCACTTTTTCTCGGAGCATTACCTCTTCCTTTTGAAGCACCTCCTTTCTTCGGAGCATTTCCACTACCTTTATTGGTATTTCGTCCTTTAGCACGGAAGTTACGTTTGCCCCTTCCGTCATAACTACGTGGCTTGTATTCGGGTGACTCACCTAATTCTTCAGGTACAGGTATTTTATAAATATCTCTTTCCAGGAAATTCTCAATTTGCTTGAAGTTACTTTGTTCCTTTTCATTTACAAAGGTTAGAGCAACACCATCGTTATTAGCACGCGCCGTACGACCAATACGATGAACATAGTCTTCACTGTCATGCGGAACATCATAGTTAATCACAAGACGAATATCATCAATGTCAATACCACGAGCCACGATGTCAGTGGCAACCAGAATGTTTATACGACCTGCCTTAAACTCATGCATCACTTCTTCACGCTGTGCCTGTTCCAGGTCAGAATGCATTTCGCCTACATTCAGCTTCATCATTTTCAAGGCCTTTGTCACTTCCTTTACTTTCAACTTGGATGATGCGAAGATAATGACACGCTCCGGTGTTTGTTCAGCAAAGAGACTGCGAATTATACCCAACTTCTGATTTTCATAGCAAACATAGGCGGCTTGCACAATTTTATCAGCAGGGCGTGAAACGGCAAGTTTGACTTCAGCGGGATTATTGAGAATGGTGTTGGCAAGTTGTTGTATTTTTGCAGGCATGGTAGCAGAGAACATGATGGTTTGCCGTTCTTTAGGCAAATACTTCACAATCTGCATGATGTCATCGAAGAAACCCATATCGAGCATGCGGTCGGCTTCGTCAAGAATGAAATAGGAAACACGGGAAAGATCTACATATCCCAAACTCAGATGAGCTATCAAACGTCCCGGAGTAGCTATAACAACATCGGCTCCCAACATTAGCCCCTTCTTTTGCTGTTCAAAGAGTATCCCATCGTTACCACCATAAACTGCCACACTGCTGACAGGCATGAAGTAGGAAAAACCTTCCATCTGCTGATCTATTTGTTGCGCCAATTCTCGTGTGGGAGACATAACAATACAGTTTATAGCATCTTCAGGATGTCCACCTTCGGAAAGTTTATTCAGTACAGGCAACAGATAGGCAGCCGTCTTACCGGTTCCGGTCTGTGCCACGGCTATTAAATCTCTGCCTTCAAGTATAACGGGAATGGATTTCTCTTGTATAGGTGTGCACTCATCGAAGCGCATGGCTTCCAGTGCATCAAGCACCTGATCATTCAGTTGTAGTTCGGAAAACTTCATGTTTCTTTTTATTTAGTCGCAAAGATAGGAAATAAAGTGATTATCACAAAAGAATGAAGCTACTTTGCAATCCATTCCTTTAATACCCTGGATGCTGTTCCCATTCCGGATTCATTTGTCTGATTTTCTCGGGAATGGGGAAGACAATAGTATACCCACTTTCTTCGTTGGGAAGTTGCGGACGACTGTTGTAAGAACGGGTAAACTGTCCAAAACGAATTAAGTCCTGACGCCGCCAACCTTCCCAGGCCAATTCTAATTGGCGCTCAGCCAGAAGATTGTCCAAAGTAGCAGTACGTTCCGGTGCTCCTACACGGGTACGCACCTGATTCAGTTCTTCATCTCCATTGCGTCCGTCACGGACTTTGGCTTCACTCTTCATAAGCAATACATCAGCGTAACGAAACAGAACAATATCATTCTCCATCAATTTTCCATCTTTCATGGCTTTGTCATCTATCTCATATTTTTTCATACGGGCACCGGCAGTCTTTTCATAAGGTTCATCAGACAGATCCAGTTTAACCTTCCACGGTTCGTAAACTAAAGCTGTTCCATCATCCAATTTCACGACATTACCTTTCAAATCATAAACAGTACCTGCATAATAGCAATAATCAAAACGCGGGTCCTGTTCGTTTGTCTCGTATCCAAAAGTCTGTAAGGCTTCGATAGTGGCACTTGATCCATTCTCACCAGACAAACCTAACGCTTTGGCATGATTATAATGACGCGAACGGAAAAGATATTGCATCTGATTGGTATATAGCGTCTTATTCATCGGAATAGTGAAGATGTTTTCAACAGAGCCTTCATTATATACGGCAAAATTGGCGGCATAATCTGATTCAAGACGATAACCTAAAGCTGTAATTTGGTCACAATAGAATTCTACGGTCTGCCAGGCATTGAATGTATTGCCATCCACATCAAAGAAGATTGTTTTCCCATCCGGATGGGTATCATCCACCCAGTTATTATCCATATAAATTTCTGCATTCAGTGCCAGTTTTGCAAGCAGGAAGTAGGCTACGGGACGTGTCAAGCGGCCATAGTAATTACCAGAACGGTTACTGAACTGAGCAGGCAGGAGTGGGGCTGTCTCTTGTAGTTCCTTGAATATGAAATTAAAGATATTCTCACGTTCACTCAGTACAATATCTTTTGAGGCAACTTTGGAAGATAGAACCAACGGAATACTACCGAACAGGTCCGTCAGATAATAATAGTACATTGCACGTAAGGCACGTACTTCGGCACGATAGGCTGGAAGTTCTGCATCTGCATGTGTAAGTGCATAACTTTCAATTTGTTCCAAAGACTTATTACTGAGCATAACTACTTTATAGAGATATTCCCAAGTGGCTTGTATCGCATCATTATTTATTCCCCATTTGTGCAAGAACAGTCCTTGCCAGAAACCACCGTCGTACCAGTCACCACCACGAGTAGGCATAATGGCTTCATCGGTTGTAAAAGTATTCAGATCATATATGCCGCGTCCTGTTCCCTGCAATCCTTGACTGTCGGAATTTCCTCCAATGTAGTTATAGAGAGAAGCAACCGCATTCAGATAAAGTTCAGTAATGTTATGATAGCCTTCTTCTTCGGGTAATGCATCGCGGGGACTTTCTTTTAGAAAACCATCACATGAGATCATGCACCAACTGAGGGTGACCAAAACACAAAACGAACGAATTATGGAATATCTTTTCATGTCTTTAAGGTTTAGAAGTTTACACTTAATCCGATGGTATATGTGCGGTATAAAGGATAATTGCGTTTATCATCTATACCTAAAGTAGAATTCACCGATGAACTGTTTATCATGGGTGTCAATCCGGAATAACCGGAAATAGTAGCCAGATTGTTGACCGTCAGTGACAGGCGAAGTGATTGCAGGTAACGGGTATTTTTCAATGGAACATTCCAGCCCACTGTGATATAGTCGAAGTTCACATAATCACCATCTTCCAACCAATAATCTGTAGCTGTCTGATCCTTTATATTCCGTGTAGGCGCTTTCTTCATAACGTTATAGTCGGGAAAACTATTCATATTCATATAAGTAAGCGAAGTACCATTATAGACTTTATGTCCGAATGCACCGTTTATCTGTAACGATACATCAAAATCTTTATAACGAAAACTGATATTAGAGCCAAGAATTGTTTTTGGAACTGCCTGACCTGCTATGTACCGGTCTTCACCATCTTCCAGACTAACACCACCACCATTCAAATCAGCAATCTGATAAGTATAGCCTCCGTTACCATCGGATACTAATCCTGTGCAATGGGGGAGGTAAAATACCCCCAGCGGTTGACCTACAATCTGGTAAACGATATGATTATATCCGCCATGAAATCCGGCACCATCCAATCCGGCAAGACTCTTGTATTCTGTTGCTGAAATATGTTCACCCTGATAGTTGCCGTCGAGGGAAAGCAATTTGTTTTGTTGAAAAGTCAGGTTAGCATTGATATTCAGTTCCATATCTTTGGTTTTCAATGGAGTTATGCCAATGGATAGCTCTGTTCCATAATTACGCATGGAACCAATGTTTGCCAGCAAAGTGTTGTAAGTGAAAGGCGGTACACTTACATTATAGAGATAGAGCATATCTTTCGTCTTGGAATTATAATAGTTGGCGGTTAGTAACAACCGGTTACCCAGCAAAGCCATTTCTATACCGGCATTGAAGGTCTGTTTCACTTCCCATTTTAAGTCCGGATTCATATTCTTCAATTGGTCCATTGTGACCACAGGTGATGAACCTACCGGAGCAACTCCGTTCGGGCGTATCAGATTCAGCGAGGTGTACGAATCAATTCCATTTTGGTTACCTGCCCAACCATAGCCTGCGCGGACTTTCAGATTGTCAATGAAAGTCAGTTTCTCCATAAACTTTTCCTTGCCGACTACCCATGCAACAGATACAGCCGGAAAGAACCCCCATTTATGATTACTGCCAAACTTGGAAGAGGCATCTCCACGGGCATTCACTGTCAGTATATAACGATCATCGTATGTATAGTTCACACGTCCCATGAAGGAGGCCAGACGAGGATCTTCATAATAAGAATTAGTTCCTTCCCACGGACGGAGAGCACCTCCCTGAAGATTGTTATAGCCCAGACCATCAATACTGAAATTAGTAACTGTGGTATAGAATCCCGAATATTGGTCTTTTTGCACTTCCGCCAGCCCCAAAACATCAAAGAAATGCTTCCGCCATTCTTTCTTATAAGACAACATCAGATTCCCCAATAACGATTCCATTTTCTTAGTTCCTTTGTATGCCTGCCCTTGCGCCCAGACCGCAACCGGCAGATACTGTGAATTTTCAATCACATTATAGGTGTAGGAACCAAACAGTGCCAGTTTCCATGCTTCAGACAAATTAAATGTCAACCGTGCATGCGTACTAATGTGCGAAGTAGCGTCTTTATCATTCACATCCATCCATGCCAGCGGATGAGACAACTGGCTGGCAAGAACACTTCCATCCCAACTTCCGGTTTCCGGATTCTTATGATTAGGGAAAGTGGGATTAAATGCAGCAGCCGAATAAAACACTTTATGTAAATTTACCAAGTTACGCTCTTTCTGTATAGAACCAAACATTCCGAGATCACATTTCAGAAAATTATCGAATACGTACTGCGTCATATTCATATTCGATGTGAAGTTCTGCAACTTTTCATTGACAATTACTCCTTCACGATTCATCAAAGCAAGTGAAACACGATAGTTGGAGGTGTTTGTTCCACCGGAGAAGGCAATGTGATGATTATGTTGCAGCCCTGTTTGTTCTATTTCCTTCTGAAAATCGGTATTGTTTCCCAAATCAAGAATAGAAACGCCACGTTCTTTAGCTACTGCCCGGAATTCATCTCCATTGAGCATTCTTACCGTTTTATAGCTTGAAGCAATACCGAAGCTACCATTATAGTTCACACTTGTACGCCCACTAACACCTTTTTTAGTGGTAATTTCAATAACACCCGATGCTCCGCGCGAACCATATTGTGCTGTTTCCGAAGCATCTTTCAAGATAACAAAACTTTCAATATCCGCCGGATAGATAGACATAAGCATACTCAAATCACCAAAAACACCGTCTACAATAATCAACGGATCATTGCCAGTAGTCAATGAAGTGGTACCACGCAAGCGGACAGCATCCAATGCTGCAGGTCCGTTGGAACCTTTCAGAATAGTCAAACCCGGTACCCGTCCGCGGATTGCATCCAGTGGATTGGTTATCTGGTCTTTATTCATCTGGTTTTCGGTGATTCTTTCTACAAGTCCTGAAAGGTTCTTGCGAAGGCCTGTGGCATATCCAATAGTCGTTATAGAGTCAGGGAGGCTAACGTGAAGTTTTTCTTGTGCAACGGCTTGAAGGCCAGGGACAGTCAAAAACAAAGAGAGATAGAAAAGGTTCCGTATTCTCTTCATAGTATTAATATTTAAGAGGTTCCGCAAATATAGATGTCATTATATGAAACAAATATATTTGCGGAATAGTTCAGCTCATTTCGGCAAATCGATATATGAGTCCTTGAAGCCTAAGAAATAGAGCACTCCATCGAGCCCGATTGTATTGATGGACTGTTTGGCATTGGCAACCACTTTGGGTTTAGCATGAAAAGCGATACCCAAACCGGCAACACCCAGCATCGGAAGATCATTGGCTCCATCACCCACGGCAATAGTTTGAGCAATATCCACTTTTTCCACCTGCGCAATCAGACGCAACAGTTCAGCTTTCCGCTTACCGTCTACAACATCTCCCAAATAACGTCCAGTCAACTTACCATCCACAATTTCCAGTTCATTGGCATATACGTAGTCAATACCATATTTTTGTTGCAAGTATTGTCCGAAATAGGTGAAACCACCGGAAAGAATGGCAATCTTATAGCCGTACTTTTTCAACACATACATCAATCGGTCTACTCCTTCTGTTATAGGCAGGTGTTCCGCTATATCCTGCATTACAGATTCATCCAACCCTTTCAGTAAGGCTACGCGTTCGCGGAAGCTTTCGGTAAAATCTATTTCCCCACGCATGGCCCGTTCGGTGATGGCTTTTACTTCATCTCCTACACCGGCACGTATGGCCAATTCGTCAATTACTTCCGTCTCAATCAGTGTGGAGTCCATATCGAAACATATCAGACGGCGCATACGACGATACATATTATCGAGTTGAAAAGAGAAGTCCATTTCAAGTTCGCTCGCCAGCTTCATCAGTTGCTCTTGCATGGCAATGCGATCCTTCGGAGTTCCACGGACGGAGAATTCGATACACGCACGAGTACGTAAATCACATTCATCCAATGGGATACGTCCCGTCAGGCGCTTGATAGCATCAATATTCATCCCCTGTTCGGCAAGAATGCGGGTGACTGCGGAGATCTGGCGGGCAGACAACTTACGTCCCAGTAAAGTAAGGATATAGCGATTTTTTCCCTGCATATTGACCCAATCTTCATATTCTTTCACCGAAATAGGATAGAAGCGAATCGTCACTCCCAAAGAAGATGCCTTGAAAAGCAACTCTTTCATAATGAATCCTGAATGTTGTTCCTCTGTCTTGCATAAGATACCCAATGACAGTGTATTATGAATGTCCGCCTGACCAATGTCAAGAATAGTAGCGTCGTATTTAGCTAAAATTTCTGTAACGGATGCAGTTAATCCCGGACGATCTTCGCCCGTAACGCGAATAAGAATAAGTTCTGTGCTCAACGGTTGCATATAAAATTGTTTATCTAAATTAATGAGTAACACGGTGCAAAAGTAGATAAAATTCCTGCTATATACACCAATTAACATAGAAATATGTATTTAACAGTAATATCCATGAAATGTTTCCTATTTCTCTTGAGGACATACTTGATACAAATGATAAAAACACATAATATATATTCGAAAATCACCGGATCAATACTGTGCAGAGAGGTATCCAGAGATGCAAAACATGTTATATAACATGAAAAAGTCAACCGTTTACTTGATTTTCAATAATAAAGTTATACCTTTGTCGCCGATTTAGAACGAGTGGTTCTATAATCTTAGTAAACGTTGATTGTATATTTGTTAGCTAAGACGTTGTTTTTACCGTCTGACAAACATCTATAAATCAACCAGTATTAACCAAAACCGCCTTACATGAAGCATGTAAAATGGATTTTTGTTGTATTACTAATTAGTTCCTTGACTTCTTTCGTAGAAAAAGACAAACCTACCGGAGGTTTAAATGTGGGTGACATAGCCCCTGATTTTAAAATCAAAACTATGTCGACTGAGCAACAACCTATTCAAAATCTCTCCAAGATGAAGGGAAAATATGTGTTACTCAGTTTCTGGGCAAGTTATGATGCGCAATCCCGGATGCAAAACGCAAGTTTGAGCAATGCGCTTCACTCAACTTCTCCAAACAATAATGTGGAAATGGTTTCCGTATCATTTGATGAATATCAATCTATCTTCGAGGAAACCATTCGTAAGGACCAAATAGTTACGCCCACCTGTTTCGTGGAAACTAAAGGCGAGTCGTCCGGCATCTTTAAAAAGTACCGTTTAGGCCGGGGATTTACTAACTATTTACTGGATGATAATGGTGTAATTATAGCCAAAAACATCTCTGCTGCAGAACTTTCAGCTTACTTGAATTAAGCTTTCACTGCACATTGCCATGAAAGATTTAAAGAACCTGTAAGACGAAAGTGGGGTTGCTTCTAAAACTTATGTGATGAAAAAAGCATCGTTAGAGTCAAAAGAAGCAAAGACAAAAGAGGAAATGGATACAACAAAAAAGCCCCTCCTGCACTTGTGGTAACACAAGGAGCGGGAGGGGCTTCTTATTTTTGTTAAGTTGAGTTGGCTACTCTATTTCGGTGCCTTCTGATACAGATAAAATGCAATGAACGCATAGAGTATATTCGGTATCCATACAGCAATTACCGGAGGAACATTACCATTCACTGCAAAAGTGGAAGCAATCGTCTGGAACAAAATATATGAAAAGCTCAATGCCAAACCTATCCCCAAGTGTAATCCCATTCCCCCTTTAGTCTTTTTCGAAGAAAGAGAAACACCTATCAATGTGAGGATAAATGATGCAAACGACATGGCAATGCGTTTGTGATATTCAATTTCGAACTCTTTGATATTGGCAAAGCCGCGCTGCCGCTGCCGGCTAATATATTCGCTTAATTGTGGACTGGTCATCATTTCCTGTTGATTTTTCATAATAAGAAAATCGGCAGGTTCCATAAAAAGAGTACTATCGATGCGGTCTCCCTTAACAATGTTCTCTTTCATACCATCCATTTCACGTATCATGTAATCCTTTATAATCCATTTATGGACGGAGGCTGTATCATAAGTGATAGATCGTGCCGTAAGATGAGAAACCAACTGTTTGTCTTTAAACTTATCCAATGAAAAACGATATCCCGTCTTGCTATAATCTTCGAAGCGTTCAATATAAGCAATGACGCCCGAATCTACTTCCAACTGAATGTTACGAGCTGTATTCGATTTGCGCTGCTTATAATATTTATCTTCAAAGTTAATACGCGTCACACTACCTTGGGGTATGATATAAGAACCCAAAAAGAATGTTACTATTGCAATTATAGCTGCTGACACCATGTAGGGACGAAGCATCCTCTTAAAACTCATTCCAGTAGAGAACATCGCAATAATCTCGGAGTTCTCAGCCAGTTTTGAGGTAAAGAAAATAACCGCAATAAACACAAACAACGGACTGAACAGGTTTGCAAAGTAAGGAATGAAATTCAGATAATAATCGAAGATTATGGCTTTCCAAGGAGCTTCGTGTGACATAAATCTGTCCATCTTCTCATTAAAGTCGAATACCACTGCAATGGAGATAATCAATGCAATGGCAAACACATAAGTTCCAAGGAACTTCTTAATAATGTAGAAGTCGAGCCGCTTCAACCATTTCCAGTTATCCGGCATCTTTATACCTTTCATGTTCCAGTTCAGTTTTTTCATAACCTTGTCGATACGCGTTTCACCATCATCGGTTTCCATGTGGAGAAATCACCGGCAATGATGTGCTTGCGAGCTTCACCCACCAGCCACAGATAAAATGCCAAATTATGAATAGATGCAATTTGCATAGCCAGTAACTCCTGTGCATGGAACAAATGACGCAGATACGCCTTACTATATAAGGTATCTACCGCAGAAGCTCCATCTGCTTCAATAGGCGAGAAGTCTGTTTCCCATTTCTTATTACGCATATTGATGATACCATCTTTGGTGAACAACATGCCATTGCGTCCGTTTCGGGTTGGCATTACACAATCGAACATGTCTACACCGCGCTCGATACCTTCCAAAATATTGACCGGTGTACCTACACCCATCAGATACCGTGGCTTATCTTTCGGTAAGATTTCATTCACCAACTCAATCATCTCATACATTTTATCTACAGGTTCACCTACTGCCAGACCACCGATGGCATTGCCATCCGCACCCTTCGATGCTATGTATTCTGCCGACTGCTTGCGAAGATCAGGATATACACATCCTTGAACAATAGGAAAGAGAGACTGCTGGTATCCATACTTCGGTTCCGTTTCATTGAAACGCTGAATGCAACGGTCCAACCAACGATGTGTGAGTCCTAATGACTTTTTGGCATACGCATAATCCGAATCTCCTGGAGGACATTCGTCAAACGCCATCATGATATCTGCACCAATCGTACGCTCGATATCCATTACCTTTTCTGGAGTGAAGATATGTTTACTACCGTCGATATGTGAACGGAATTCTGCACCCTCCTCACGTAGTTTACGGATACCTGATAATGAGAACACCTGAAATCCGCCACTATCTGTCAGCATAGGACGGTCAAAGCCGTTGAACTTATGCAGTCCTCCGGCTTTTTCCAGTACGTCCAATCCCGGACGCAGATATAGATGATAGGTATTCCCTAATATGATTTGCGCCTTAATATCTTCTTTCAGTTCGGTTACATGCACACCTTTCACCGTTCCTACGGTACCTACCGGCATAAAGATAGGAGTTTCTATCTGCCCGTGATCGGTAGTTATCAATCCTGCACGCGCATTACTTTTACTGTCTGTATATTGTAAGTCGAATGTCATTCTGCTTTCTTTTCTTTCTTTACGGACAAGTCGATGGCATCGGCAACCTTCTCATTGGTCAGCGCAATGGCAAACACCTCTTTCACATCTTTCACGTAATGGAAAGTTAACCCTTTGAGGTATATTTCCTGTATCTCGTCAATATTCTTACGGTTCTCTTCACTTAGAATAATATTCTTGATGCCGGCACGTTTCGCAGCCAGAATCTTCTCCTTAATACCACCCACGGGAAGTACCTTGCCACGAAGTGTTATTTCTCCTGTCATGGCAAGATTTGCCTTCACTTTACGCTGGGTGAGGGCAGAGGCGAGAGAAGTGGCCATGGTGATACCTGCCGAGGGGCCGTCCTTAGGAATAGCACCTTCCGGCACATGTACGTGGATATTCCAATTATCAAAAATATCTTCATCCAGATTCAGCAAAGAAGCGTGTGCCTTGATATATTCCAAGGCCAGCATTGCAGACTCTTTCATGACATCACCCAGATTTCCGGTCAATGTCAGACGTCCACCTTTTCCGCGGCTCAAACTGGTTTCTACAAACAGGATTTCTCCCCCCACGGCGGTCCATGCTAACCCGGTCACTACACCAGCGTATTCATTGCCCTGATATTTATCACGGGTATACTCAGGTGCTCCAAGGAACTCATACAAATCTCCCGGTTTGATTTCCTGTTTGGCAAAGTAGCCATCCGTAGCATACTGGCGTGCCGATTTACGAAGTATTTTACCTATCTTCTTCTCTAATTCGCGTACACCACTTTCACGGGTATACGACTCGATAATAGCCTCCAGCGTATTCTTTGGTATTTTGATATCATTCTTCTTCATACCGTTGGCTTCCAGTTCTTTCGGAACCAGATGGCGACGGGCTATTTCAATCTTCTCTTCAGTGATATAACCACTTACCTCAATCAACTCCATACGGTCGAGCAACGGTCCAGGGATAGTATTCAGATTATTTGCAGTAGCAATGAACATTACTTTAGATAAATCGTAATCTACATCCAGGAAATTATCATGGAATGTTGTATTCTGTTCCGGATCAAGCACCTCAAGCAAAGCTGAAGAAGGATCTCCCTGACGATCTGAACTCACCTTATCTATTTCATCCAGGATAAACACCGGATTGGATGAGCCAGCCTTGATCAGACTTTTGATAATACGTCCCGGCATAGCACCGATGTACGTCTTACGATGTCCACGTATCTCTGCTTCATCATGCACGCCACCCAATGACATACGGATATATTTCCGTTTGAGGGCAGCAGCGATAGAACGCCCCAAAGAGGTTTTACCTACTCCCGGAGGGCCATACAAACAGATAATAGGCGACTTCATATCACCTTTCAGCTTCAATACAGCCAAGTGTTCCAGAATACGTTCTTTCACCTTCTCCAAGCCATAATGATCTTTATTCAGAGTCTTCTCAGCATTGACTAAGTTCAGATTATCTGTTGTGTATATTCCCCACGGCAAACTTAGCATTGTTTGCAGATAATTGAGTTGCACACTATAATCAGGAGATTGTGGATGTGTACGTTCCAGTTTATCCACCTCTTTCATGAAAGTGTCTCTTACTTCCGTACTCCACTTAGTAGCGATTGCTTTACGGCGTAATTCTTCTATTTCCTGTTCCTGGCCACCACCACCCAATTCATCTTGAATGGTCTTAATCTGCTGTTGCAGGAAGTATTCACGTTGTTGCTGGTCAATATCTTCCCGTGCACGCATCTGTATGGACTCCTTGATTTCGGCAAGTTGCACTTCCCGGTTCAGTATCTCCAACAAACGATAAGTACGTGCCCGCAATGTGTCAATACGCAGCAACTCAATCTTCTCATCTTTTTTCAGCGGAAGGTTCGTGCAGATAAAATTCACCAGGAACATAGGATTCGTAATATTCTTGATGGCAAATGCAGAATCCTGCGGAAACATATCAGATGATTTGATATATCTTATAGTCAAATCCTTGCAAGCTTCCACCAATGCATGGAATTCCTTATCATTTTTGTCAGGAATATCTTCTCCCAATGCTTTTACACGCCCTTTCAAATAAGGAATTGTATCTACAATTTCTTCCAATTCCATACGTTTGACGCCTTGCAGAATAATAGTGGTAGTCTGATCAGGCATTTCCAGGATACGGATAATCTTACCTACCGTACCAATAGTATGCAAATCTTCCAACGAAGGCATCTCCGTTTCTGCTACCTTCTGGCAAACCACTCCGATATATGCACCTTTTTTTTCAGCTTCACGCACTAATTTCATGGAAGTCTTTCTCCCGACAGATACCGGCATAAATACACCTGGAAATAAAACCATATTCCGTAAAGGTAATATCGGAAGTATCTCATTCACTTCAATATCCATCAACTGTTCTTCATTCCCCTCAAAATCAGCAATCACTGAAAAAGTGTTTCCTTCTTCTCTTGCTTCCGTATCTTTTAGGTAAAGTCTTTTCTTCATTTCGTTCTTTTTAAGTTTATGTCATACTGACAGGGCTTATAAAGCGCCTGCAAAGTTAATCTATTCTTCATTAATATAAAGCACCTTTTCTATAAAAAGACAAAAACGGTGCCAAATTTGTCGTAATATTCCCGACTTTGTCTATTTTTGCTCTCTATTAACAACTACAATCTATGTCAAACCCTTATTTTCAGTTTAAACAATTTACTATATGGCACGATAAATGTGCCATGAAAGTAGGTACAGATGGAGTGCTACTAGGCGCTTGGGCAGAGGCAGAAAGCTCGCAAAAAATCCTCGATATAGGAACTGGCACTGGGTTGATAGCGATAATGTTAGCACAGCGATATCCATTGTCGCAAATCACGGCTATAGAAATAGATGAAGCTGCGGCAGCTCAGGCTAAGATGAATGTAGCCCGTTCTCCGTGGACAAAACGAATACAAGTTATCTGTAACGATTTCAGTCTATTCCAGACCGAAAGTAAATATAATCTGATAGTTTCTAATCCACCATATTTTGTTGATGCATTGAACTGCCCTGACAAACAACGCAATATAGCACGTCATACCTGTGAACTAAATTATGAGTTACTTTTTCGACGCTCGGCACATCTCCTTGAAAAGCAGGGGAGGGTATGTGTTATCATTCCTACCGAAGCAGAAAAGTTAGTAATTGACACAGCCTGGAAATACAAGTTGTACCCTTCGCGTCGTCTTTATGTCTTCACCAAACCGGGTAAACCAAGCCGAAGAGTACTTATTTCATTCAGCCACGAAGAACAAAAGTGTATAGAAGAGACTTTATGTATTGAAGTGGAACACCATCAATTTACACCGGAATATATTGCACTGACAAAAGATTTTTATTTCAAAATGTAGTTTGATGCTATCATACCTTTATCTCAAAAATCAGTTATAGGCAGTTATTTTGTTGGATGTCTCTATATACAAAAATAAGCTACTAAAAAATCAGCAGCTTATTCTTTTTATAAGATAGTTATAATAACGACTCTTTTTTAGCACTTCTGACAGGCTGTTTTAACCTCTCTAATTCATGTGATAAAAGAGCGTTTTCTTCCATGCGATTATATTTTATATTACATAAATAACAAGGAAACAACCAGCCCCCCAATCACTATGACAGTAAAACAACCTGTTCCTTTTATCTTTCTTGCCTTGTCAAAGTCTTCTTGCAAAAACTTACGGCCACATTTTGGACATGCATAACACGCCGTACCAGAAAGCTTTCCACAATTGGGACACGTCACATAAAGACCTTTAGTCCTTTCAAGAGGATGCACGCTTAATCTATCAGGTATCGGCTGTTTCTTTAATCTGAATTGATGACCGCATTTTAAACAGCTAATCAATATCTTATTACTGAGAAATTGACCATAAGCAATCTTTTCAGTGTGTATCTGAGTAGAACCACATCTCGGACATGTTACCGGGGTGTCATCATATTCATTAAAGTCTGTATGTTGTCGCTCACCTTTCATTGCTTCTTAATTAGTTGATTCTATCTGTCCTTTCTATATTGAAGAGTTTTATGCTAGAACAACATCAAACTCTGAGGATCCACTGCTTAGTAGCCTCTTATATAATCCTTGTAGTTTACCACCTTGAACTGATTGTTCATGCATAGGGACATACGCCCAGTATCCATCACTTCCACCTTCAATTGTAGATGCATACGGATATTCATCTCTGGAAAGCCCCGGCGCATACTTTACATTTTTAAATAATTGATTACCATCTCTAGAAAGCACCTTTACACGATTTACTTCATGAATGCTTATTGGCGAGTATGGTATTTTTTCTTTATCGGCTTGTACTTTAGTAACTATTTCTCCATTTGTCATATTCCTTACATAAACTACCGATTCTTTATTTGGAATATAATTCAAAGTGTTTGGAACTCCTTTATCTATTGCACAAGCTGTAAACTCCCATATATTAGGGGTCTTGCTCTTTTCTATGATATGATTTTCTTTAAATTGGGTGCAAAGAGGATCTATAGCAGTAGTTCTTTGGCAGATACTATTTATATTGGCCTTTTGCATTTTATGACTAATTCGATTGTCTTTAAACATAATGTTTGAATTATAATCCGAGAAGCTCAACGTTTTCGAACATTTATTATCCTCTTTAGGGGAGTGTTGACTACAATAGCATTTCATAATATTAGATTTTAGTTATATAATTAATTACCATTTTTTCGATGAACTTATGTTTTTTCAAGGACCTTCTCATTACTTGAGTTTAAAATCAGTTATAAGATAGTTATAAGAAAATCTCCTTTATTAGCATAGAAAGAATGTCAAATAACACAATTTTGCTATAAATGACGTAGAGCCGATGCAAATTGCATCAGCTCTACATCGTCTTAATTAATTAATTTTCAGTCTTTTAGACTTTAGTCGGGGTAGCGGGAAACACTACTCAAACAAAAAAGAATTGAGCGCCAACCTATTATCAATTCGTATATATGTTTATTTGCCGATAAATGTCTATTATTGTCTATTTAATTATTACACACTGCCGATAAAGTTACATTTTCCCTGAAGTGACTCTTCGACTTTATAATACAGTTTTTCTGTTTTGATTCTTAGCCCATTAGCTAAATAAAGTAAAGCCCTATCATCATCTTTGCGTATAACAACAATATGAGCTATATTTATAATAAGAGTAGCCTCAAGGTCTACAATCTCATTTTCCCAATAAAGTTGCCCCTTAAGTTCAATAAACGACTCTTGAGGTGTTTTGAAACTAATTCCATTTTCCATTTTATTCTTTTTCCTTATTTAATAATATTTGGATAGTTCTTTCCTTTTCATCAATGATTATCTGTTTCTCATGTAGTAATTGAGTAAGGTGTTCAATTTCCTTTTGATATTCACTTATTGAAATATTCCCAGAGACTTTATTCCCATTCCCATTAACATTGTGACCAATATGCCACTTTTCATCAATTTCAACTTCACGATCATAAAAATAATCAATCGGCACCTGAAATTTATCAGCTATTCTTTCAAGTTTACTTGAACCTATTTCAGACCCCTTATTCAAAAAGTTGTTCAATGTCATGACAGAAATATCAAGTTCATCGCAAAGCTTAGTCTTTACAATTCTTCTCTCATCAATCAACTGTGCTAATTTATCTGGTCTAATCATATATTATTATTTATATTTCGTCTAAATAATAAATAATAATATCTTTATTGCAAATAATAGTTTGCTATGTAGATATTATTATTTATGTTTGCAGTATAAATATAGCACTAAAAATTGTACTAAGCATGGAAAAAGAACAGAATTTAAACAAAATGGCATTTAGAGACTACTATGATACTTTGTCAGATGATGCCAAAGAGGCAGTTCGAAGCCGTATCCTTGGGGAAAGTGGGATGTCTTATACTACCTTTTATTATAAGCTTCGTAATAACACTTTCAAGCCATTGGAGAGAAAATTGATTGATAATATAATAAATGATGTAAATCCAAAGGTATTATGCTGACGAATATTGAATTCTACAACACTCCTGAAGGAGATGTCATGGTTAAAGGGGTGAACGAAGCTGCTCACTCTCTAAAAGAAAACGACCGGGATATAATAGATTATATGTTAACAGTCATTCGTGATCGATACCCCAAGGCTCATGCAGCTCTTATGGAACTATATTCAAAAAGAACTATGAATAAGACATATTTTGAATATAGCGTTGTTCATCGATTCATAAGATGCAATTTTGGTGAATACGACCAATTCAGCCACGATATTGACGCTAACGGTTACTTTGTTTTTGAAGAAGTAAAATGTCCTCTTCGTGGTGAATGTCCATTAGAAGGAGTAGTATGTAAACCTGAGCTTGACACTCAGCTCTCTGATAGAGAAATAGAGGTATTCAGATTAATCGCCCGAAATATGCGCTCCGGAGAAATTGCTGCAGAACTGTCCCTCTCAAAATTTACAGTTGATCGCCATCGAGAAAACATTAAAGCCCGGCTTCGCCTTCGGGATGTCCCAGAGATGATAACTTACTGGCATGTTAACCATCTTAAATAAAGCGGTGCAAGGTCATCCGGGTTCGATTCCCGGCTCCGCACGATGATTTACTAACTTAATAAACATTATTAAAATGGGAAAAAGAACAATGCAAATAGATGTAATAGGTTCAGTGAAAGGTACTGGATTTATGAAATGCAAATTGTATGTCGATGGGCGTGTATGTGTATTCTACATGACGGAGTCTAACTATAAAGCCTTGATGTATGATAAAATATTTATTCGTGATGGTCAAACTATTGATTCAGCAGGAGTTATAAATACGACCAACACTTTTATTGAAGAAGATTTATGAAAGCGAAAATTATAAGCCACTCATTTGAATGTAATCGGTACTATGATTACTACTTATGGGAATGCTCCGTAGAGTATAATGGAGAAATGTATTTAATATACCTTCAAGCACATAAAGCTATATCTGGTGATTACTTCTGGTACGAAGGAGGTATTAAAAATACCACTGTAATAAAGGCATCTTTCGTCAACGCCTGGATTTCTTTTGGTTATTCTAACTACATCAATACTTACCGCTATATATTAGAGTCAATGGTAAAGGTAATTAAAGGTGATTACAGCTCAATCAAAGGTGTCGGTAATTGTATTGATAAACCCAAAAACGGAATAATAGATAAGAAATGAAATATCCTAAAGTAAAGAAAAAACAGAAATTTAAAAGAATTTGCTATAACTGCAAGTATTTTTCAGCAAAATGTGTTGATAGATTCAGCACTAATGCGGTAAACTGTGATAAGTTTAAATTCAGTGCATTATGCAAGAGTATTTAAGAGAAAGAAGTAAAAGAATCATTTAAATCAGTACATAAATAAATATGGAATCAAAATTTAAAGTAGGTGACAGAGTGAGAATATTAGATTGTCCAGTCATGCCGGATGTAGTAGGAAAGTCAGGTGTAATAAGACATAGGCAAGGTGATTTATATCGTGTTGAAGTCGATGGTAAAGTCATCCCAGACTATGCTTTGGAAGCTGATGTAGAACTTATACCAGCTAACCCTTTTGGGGAAAGCAATGAACTTATTTCCAAATTATTAAAGGAAAATAATTTGGAAATAATGCATTTGGAAATGTATCTCGATACGCAAAATGTTGTGTGCGTGGAAAGAACTACCTATGATGCTATGTGCTATAAGGACATAGCTTTAAAGGCTTTTCTCGAATGCGAAGGTTACGATGATTTTGAAAGAGCAATTAGCGAATAACTAAATAAGATATGAAGAAAAAGATAATAATATCACTTACGACTTTTCGCGGTCAGTGCGTGGAAGCTGTTCACTATTATGTGTCTGTAGAGTATTACGATAGTTGTAATGACTTCCGTAATGATAAGATAAGAAGACCCATCACGCAACAGGAGATAGATTCTAATGGAGATAGATTCTATTTATACGAAGCGGGAGAACCGACGGAATGCTTTAATTCTTGGCAAGAAGCAATTGAAGCGGCAACAGGGTACATCACAACTAATGACTTAAAGGGTGATGTTTTCGTAGATGGTGTTCCCAATAGGGGAACATTGACATTAGAACAAGCTCTATCCCCAGAGTTGGACACAAGAAAAAAATGTTCAAAATGTGGTAAGGTGTTCGGAGCTGGAGAAGGGCTTTATAACTTCCCGTCTGGAGCACTTTGTGTACAGTGTTATAAGAGCTCTAAAAAGTAATATTCAAATCAAAATAAATATGAATATCCTTCTTTGGCTAACAGACAGACCAGCATATCGAATGATAAAAAAAATACGCTGGGAAATACAAGTGATGGATTTGGCTGATAAACTAAGATAAGAAATACTGAATAGAAAGTAATATTATGGATATAAAATTAAGCAAAATGCAGATTATCTATTTAGGAAACATTTGCAAAAAAGGATGGGGTGGTTATAGTAAACCTTCCGACGATTTGGAAGAAATGGTGAAAAACGGCTTATTGACAAAAGAGGCTGGGCCATTCGGTGATGTTGTTTACCGTCCCACCAACAAAGGGCGTGGGTATATTAATTCCTAACAATAAATAACTGAATAAAATGAAAACAAAATTTGTAAAAGAGACAGATCGTAAAGGCACTTATATTATTGAAGGTTCATTTGATGGTACTTTTTTTAATATAAAGAGGTTCATTTGTCAAGTTCAAGAGCAAGAAACCGAAAAAGAAACGCAAGAATTAGCTGATTTTATTTTATCAAAACTTAATTCTTAACTAACAAAAAAATATTATGGAACCATTGGTGAGATTAGAAGGATGTAAAGGAGTAAGAGGCATACTCCATGCTTACATGTCCTGTGATGCCGATAATGTAAGAAAAGCGCTGGAACTTGGTATTGCCTGTACTGGAGCTAACGATTATGGAGCATACAACATTTTCTTTGATGACGAAGAAAGGATATGCTGCGAATATATGCGATATGGTGTAACAAGAGAGTTCAAGAATGTGGATTCGATTCGGGAAGCCGTTGATTGGATGGATGAAGTGATGAATAAGTAACCCTCATAACAATAAAAATATGAAGCATTATCACGAAGAAGAAATTCCCATAGAGGAAGACTTTAACCCGTGGGATGAAAAAGAAAGAGCAGTATAACTAATAATAATTAATAAATAATTCCACTATGTACAATACCACAATTTTTGAGCTCGCCATGAACGCCTGTTCCTATAAATTAGACCATATATTCCTTAAGAAACGTTCCGTCTGCAAAATATATGGTAAAGTTCCAATAGCCAAGAGAGTCACCATCGATGGAGAGCGAAAAACGATTGTCAGATGGAAGCAACTCCGATGGAACGATGCCGGCCAATGTTTTTCCATGTACTCTTCCAAGCGGCAACGAAAATACGACCTTCCGCTTCGAAGTATCGAAGAACAGCAAAAAATGACAAAGCAATGAGTATATATTTAGATAAAGATTCCCGTGGAATATACGGAATTCATGATATTACCTTCCAGGAACTATCATCCATTCTTTCCATATTATCCACCTACAGGAATTCCCATGAAAAGGAACTGGAATCTATAGCATTCCAGACCTTCATGTGCATTGAACATCAACTTCTTAAAATTGAAGCAAATGACCGATCTGAGACAGTACCGCCTAAATAATCTTAATGAGATAAACCACTTCATGGCCGAGATGGGTACCGATGCCTTTCTTGACTTCGAACGTAGGGTTTACAGTGTTCTTGAGAAGCTTAAGGTCATGCGTTACTTCGATATCGAAGAAAAGATTATTCCGGATCAGCAGGAACTTTTCATTAAGTTCTGCTGCTGCTATATAGAAAAACACCCAGAATACGAATTTAATAACAGTTATACCCAAATATGGAGGAAAGAAAGCTATGAACAATGGAAGGTGGAAACCTCACGAAGACAAGTTCGTAAGAGACAACGCCAATAAAATGACTCCAGAGCAGATGTCTAAATCACTGGGGCGTTCGCCTCTGGCCATACAATTGTATATGCATCGAAAACATATTGTTGTCGGCCAGACGGTCAAAAGAAACTTGATACAAGAGATGCTCCGGATTAAATTCCGGCATCCGGAGAACTTCATGCCAACCCGCACTTTTTATCGTGAAGTTGGCATTAATCAAATGCGCTGGTGGGATATTTTCCACGGACGCAAGAATATTAATCAGCAAGAGTATATCGCGCTATCTAATTACTTCGGCGTCACGATGCAAGAAGCGTTCGAAGCACGTCAACTCTGTATATTTGAGGAAGAAAATAATGATTGATAACGAACTACGAGATCGAATTAAAGATGCTAATGACATTGTAGATGTCATCGGTGAATTCGTCACCCTAAGAAAGAGAGGAATTAACTATCTGGGCATTTGCCCATTCCATGCAGACCGAACCCCATCCATGACCGTCAGCTCTTCACGGCAAAGTTTCAAGTGCTTTGTTTGTGGAAAAGGTGGAGACGTTATCGAGTTCCTCCAGGAGCACGAAAAAATGTCATTCTACGAGGCTGTTAGCTGGCTGGGGCATAGGGTAGGGATAGAGGTTCCTAAACCTGTATTGACCGATGAAGAAGCTGCAAAAAATCGCGAACGCGAGGCGCAGCGCATTGCAATGAAAGGTGCTGTCACTTTCTTCGAAAAACATCTTCCAGAAGCACAGCTCTACCTTCACGAAAGAGGATTCAACCTGACAGATAAAGTTATTAAAGACTTCCGAATAGGTTATGCCCCAGAAGGCAACCTTGCTAAGAAGGAAATGCTTGCTGCAGGTTTCTCTGAGCGGAAGCTGGTCGAGGTCGATATTTTAAAAGAATGCGATAAAGGTTTCACTTTCGATACTTTTAAAGACCGCATCATGTTCCCCTTCTTCGACGTCAAAGGGAATATAAATGGCTTCACCGGACGCTGGCTCACTACCCAGCCTAATTCTGGGAAGTACATCAACACCGGTGATACCCCTTTATTTAAAAAAGGTACTCAGCTATTTGGTCTATACCAGGCACGTACTGCCATTGCCCGATATGACCGTGCTTATGTAGTCGAGGGTCAGTTCGATGTTCTTTCCCTAAGTGCCGTTGGTGTCTGTAATGTAGTTGCCACCAGTGGAACAGCACTTACTCCAGAACAGATCCAGTTACTTGGCCGCTTCACCCGCCGGGTAATTCTAATCTACGATTCCGATGCTGCAGGACTCAAAGCCTCGCTTGTCAATTGTGAAGCATTCCTTCGTGCTGGCTTCGAAGTAAGTGCCATTCCGCTTCCCGAGGGCAAAGACCCGGACAATATTGCACAGGAATACAAACTCGATACAGGAAAGTGGCTCATGAACCGTGAACAGAACTTCGTTCAGTACTTCGCCATTTCCCTACGAGGCAAAAATCCCGGCGAAGACCCCAATAAAGAAGAAGAAGCCCTGAAGCAACTCTGCACGCTAACCTCAGTCATTCCCTCAGAAACACTTCTTCTCAAATGTATCGAAGCAATAGCCAGCATTTTTGGCACCAATACCGAGGTCATCCAGCGCAAGGTTAATAGCATTCTCCGACAGATAAAAACGGCTTCATTAAAAAAAGAGTCGCAAATGAAGCCAGGTATCTATGGCATTGAAATGATCGCTGAAACTCGCTGTAATGGCGAACCTTGTACCATCACTTCCGATTATCAGGAGTTCATCACACTCTATGGAGATGCACCTATTATTTATATTCACGGAATACCCAGTATTACAGATATCCAGCTTCTTCGCCAGGCCAGCCAGTTTTTTACTACGGACGAAAGCGGACTTTCCATAGAAAAGAGTGGCGAAGAATCCCCTTATCTGGCGGCGTTGGCCGCAGTCTACCGTGCCGGCATCACGAATATTACAGTAGAAGTGGAAATCGAATCCACGAAGAAAGAGAAAGCTTCAGGCAATGATCCCGACGAGGATGAAGAGGAAGATGAAGAATACGAAGAGGAGAGCGAAGAAGAAGGATATACCCAGTCTTTCAACTTTGCAAAATACTATGTACGTGCTCACATGTTCTTTTTTTCCAAGTTCAAAGGAGAGCACTCGCCATTTGTTGAACGATGCGCAGAACTTATCAGCTACGCTGATGACTCCGTTCGCATCGTCAACTATTCCTATTTCTACAGTGCTCTTGGTCTGACCAAGACTGCATTGACCGAGATATTGAAACCCTATCTCGCCAAACGGAAGTCCCGCATGGCCATCAACGCTCAACGTTCCGATGATGACTTCGAAGAAGAATATAATCCGGAAGAACTACCTTCCTATGTCAGTGAAAATCCGGAATACATGGAGATGTTCCACCAATGCGGCTACTATCCAAAAATAAACAAAGACCATGAACCTGTATGTTACATTTTCAAAAATGATAAATCCGGGCACACTCTGGTAGGCGATTTCTATCTTACTCCTCTGTTACATATCTATTCGGATGACAAAGAGGCCAATAAGCGTGTACTCAAGATAACCCGGCGTTACTATAAAAATCCATTATATATTGAAATCTCCTCTAAGGCTTTACTTAAGAAGGCTACCATTGAAGAAGAGCTTATCATGCTCGAAGCGGTTAACTTCACAAACGGAGAGGAAAAGCACTGGACTAAAATACGTGAATATATGAGTAGACATTTTGTAACCTGCACCGAAGTCACCACTTACGGAAATCAGCAGGAGGACGGGCTTTCCCGTCGCGAAGACAATATGTTCTTCGCCTTTGCCAATGGCATCTTCCACACCATCGACGGTGTTCCTCGCTTCGACCCGGTCAACGAGCTCGGAGTTGTTACTCACAACAAAAAGAATTACTATCTACCAGCATTTTCTACAATATATGCCGGATCCGGACGTCAGTCCGACAAGTACGAGCTAATATCCCAGCTCGTTTATAAGGAAATACCGTTAGAGAAAAGGTGCACTTTTGAGCGATGGGCTTCCCTGATGGACGATGTCTACAAGATTAACGATAATGGCAAATGGGCCGTCCTTTTTGCCATTATGTGCGCTTTCCGTAGCAACATTCACTGTATTGACCGCTTGTTTACGGCTCCCTTCTTCATGGGGCCGATGTCCTCCGGTAAGACTCAGATCGCAATCTCCATCCGATCCCTTTTCATTTCTCCGAAAATTCCCATTTTTAACTTGAATATTGGTACTGATGCTGCCATGTCCACTCTGATGAGCACCTTCAGAGACGTACCGGTAGTGCTCGACGAATACAATAATAAAGATATCTCAGACCAAAAGTTTCAGGCATTGAAAGGCATCGTTTACGACGGTGATGGTCGCCAGAAGCGAAAAGGTGTCTCCGGAAAAGAAATTGAGAACGATAAGGTATATGCACCGGTTATAATATGCGGTCAGGAGACTCCTCAACGTGATGATAATGCCTTGATGTCCCGTATCATAGTTTGCGAGGTTCCCAAGCCCAAGAACAGAACACAGGAAGAAGTAGACCTCTTCAACACGCTGAAGGAAATCGAGGATCCGGCCAAGATAGGTCTTTCCAATGTACTTTTTGATATCCTTAAGCTCCGGCCATTGTTTATGGAGCATTTCCGGATACTCAAGCAAAAAGCCTACGACGAATTAAAAAATGCCCTTCCTAATGCCGGAGAGATAGACCGCCTCATGAAAACCGCCTCATTATTCTTAGCAACATGCAACTTAATTGAAAATTATACAGATATGAAACTTCCATTTTCCTACAAAGATTTTTTAAAAATAGCCTGTAATAAAATCAAGTTCCAGGTAGAACTCATCAGCAAGACGGACAAGCTGGCCACCTTCTTTAAAGCAATGGATGTTATGATAGACTCCAAGGCCATCCGTGAGGGACGTGATTTCGCTATTGATACTCCGGACAAACTTACCATCAAACTTCCAGGAGGAGATAAGAGAGAGGTACCGGTTCCTGCAGGTAATCGAGTGCTCTTCCTGCGTGTTAGTAATATCTACACTCAGTTTGCCCGCTCTTCCTATAGCCAAGAAGAATCGACGCAGTCCACCATCGAGCAGAACCTTCGCTCAAACCCGAGTTACATTGGTTTCATTCATGCACGGCGATTCACCTGGAACGAAGTAGTTGAAGTTCCCCGAGGCGGATTTGAGGAAGACATTCCCAATGAAACCGGCATCGACATTAAAATTGATAATAATATGGTAAGGAAAGTCGAAAAACAAGGCGCCAATTCAAGCTGTATAGCATTGAACTACGAAATTTTCAGAGAACTATATGGCATAGACCTTAAGCGTTCTGTGACCAAAGAATCAACCACTCCCAATCCGGACAACGACCCTATCGGAATGGCCGGTGCACCTCAAGACATCGAATTCTGATGGTATCTGAAGTATCTCTATTCCTGCAACGCATTATTCCCGGTGGCCACCCCATCGGGAATAATTGCTTTTTCTGTTCTGATTTACGGACATTTCGCGCCTCATTCTTCTATCCATATTGTTCTATTAACCTACATTTAAATCCCCCGTACCCCCTGAATCAAAAGAGAGAGCAAATAGAGCGAGTTTTGAAAGGAAAACTTTTCATAAACACCATCCAACCGTCCAACAGTCCAACAATGAAAAACATTTTAAAATGTAACTCGCTGTTGTATAGTAGTATATATATTGTTTTTAATTATATATATATACTACATAACCGTTGTTTTGTTGGACGCTGTTGGACGTGTTGGATTGACGATTTTCAACCGTCCAACAATCGCCATCCAACAAAAACAGCCAAAAAGGCCATTTGTTGGACGTGTTGGACACCATCCAACAGTATTTTCTTCTTGGTAAATTTGCATAACTAAATAATAATCAGTAACTTTAATAATCCTGTTGGACTGTTGGACGGTAGGACGCGAAAATGAATAAAAACTATTTCAAAAATATCTTTAGAGGAAAAAGCCATGATTACAACGAGCATTATGATTACACCTTACCTTGCTGAATATCTGCGTGGAAAATATAATAATGGCGCAGATGAACCCATTAGAATTCCTGACAATACAGATTTGTATCACGTTATTTGGACACTGATGGCCCGTCGTCATCAGAATCAATCTCCGGTTGATAATGGCAATCTTACCATTATTCTTCCGGACAGACGAATAGGGAAGGATCCACAAGTCTATAACTACTTATCCCCACGAGCTGCCAAGGTTATAGAGAATGAGGTACGCCGTATGTTCAACCGTGACCTTCATACAGCTATGGATGAGAATGATTTGAATGGTCATGAATTGCACAATCTCGATATCGTTCATAAATTCCTTTGTTCCTATTGCATCGACAGTATATCCGAAGATGCCCTACTCAAGAACTTCTATCGGTGGCGAGAAAACATTCGAAAGAGAAAAAGGCGTCGGGACTATAAAAAGAAGTTAAAAAAGAGCTAAAAAATCACCGACCAAACTATGCTTTTTGTCCCAAAATGGCGGACAAAATGTCCTATGTGTGGCGAACTTATTGAATATCAAATAAATATAATCACAATGAGAGAACTATCTATCCAAATCAATGTATATCCTATCGCCAAGATGCGTCAGGATATCTATCGTTTCACTGCCGATGAATTTACTTTTGCTCCAGTACCGGAAGATTCCGAAGCCGGCCGGTGCTTTAACTGCAACAAAGATATCACTGTCGATCTCCCTCCTGTAGACGTAATTCGTGATTTTTCTTCAGGCAAATTTGCTATCGTTGAATTTAGGGATACCCAGTACCGGAAGTTCAATATCGGAGACAATAAGATACCGGCCATCGTCTCCATTTCCCCGAATCTGAACTCCGCTACTCTGAAAATCGAGTGTAAGATGCTCAAATCCCCGCTCCAGTAGCGTCCTTCACCCCCTTCTGTAAGCTGCCTATCTTCGCTGAAAAGATATGCAATGAACAGAACTTTTCTCCGCCAGCTTCTTTTATCAAACACTCACCAGCTTCTCATCACGGCAGAAGGCCTTTCTTCTGCCATGATGGATGCTTTTCCTTTGATAGTAAATGACTCGCCTACACCATCAGCCTTCTTTTTCGACGATGATCCGCCTACATATAAGGATTTGGCAGATAAGGCCCTCGCTAAAATTCAGCAGCAACTGCATGCTCTTTCCGAGTTTCAGGGAGTAACCCTTACCAGTGACTTCTCATCCGACGAACTTCCGGAAGGTAGCATTGCCTACCATCGCATTTGGGGATTTATCACCGCCGACAGCCGCTGGTATTTTTCTTCCAAGCAATTTGAGCGAGATATCCTGGATGCCGAAGCTAACCCGGCCATTTCCTGCCACTTCATCCATGCCAACTCTCCAGGTGGAGAAGCCTGGTATCTTGATAGACTCAGCGAGACTATGCGTTCGTTGAGCAAACCCATAATAAGCCTCGTCGAGCAATGCAATTGCTCCGCCTGCTATTACATCACCTGCCACTCCAACGTAATCGCTGCACTCACAGCCAACGATGTCATCGGCTGTATAGGTACCATGATCGAGACCTACGATTTCAGCGGATATTACGAAAAGCTCGGTATCAAAATCATCAGGCAACCCGCTGATAAATCAGACCTTAAGAATAAAAAGTATGACGACTTGCGTGCCGGCAATCCGAAGCAATACGTCGAAGATGTATTGAACCCGCTCACTGAGCAGTTCCTGAATGAAGTACGCGCAAGCCGTCCGGAACTGAGTGAGCTCCCGGAAGACGATCCTGTCTTCCGGGGCGAAACGTTCGATACTCCTCATGCCATCGAAAAGAAACTCATCGACGGCTCCATGACCTTCCTCGAAGCCGTTGCCAAGGCCGTAGACCTTGGACGAAATTACACGAATTTGGAAACTATCAAAAAGAACGCTCTCAACTATTTATAACTTAACTTTTTTCATTCACATGAATATTAAAGAAAGAATTCAAACCGTCCTGCAGAAGTTGAAGCTGCTGGACAAAGCTAAAGCCAACCAGCTGACTGACGAAGAATGGAAACAGATTGTTGACTCTTATAAGAAAGAGTACCAATCAACTCTTCAGGAAGACTTGGCCGCTGACATGGCTGCACAAGCTGCCGCCGCTGCCACTCCGATAACGCAGGAGCAAATGAACCAGGTGCAAGGTATTCTGGATAGTATCGTCAATCCGGCACAGAATGCCAATACTCCTGGTGAAGAAGGAACTTCCAATGCACCTGCTCAGGCAACAGGCGAAGGTATGGTACAACTTGCCCAAGCTGTACAAGGGTTGATTTCCACAATGGAAAACCGTGCCAGTGAAGACCGTTCCGTTCAGACAGTAATTGCCACCACTGCCACCTTCACCGGTCCGGCAGATCGCGCGAAATTCCTGTTTGGCATCGAGAACCCCATGTTCTCCATGAACGAACGATGGAACAAAATCGCTCTCAATCCTGCTGCAGCGGCTGCATTCGGCAATTGGGATGAAGAAACCGAAGGCATTGCATTCCGCAAGCAAGCTGTTGCGTTCTCTCGTTCTTTGCAAAAGCGCTATGCCTACCTCCATGCCAATGGCATGCTTGACGCCAAGCGATTGGCTGCAGGTGAGTTTGGAACCAACTATGAAGGCGTTAATACCGCCGGAGTAGGTAACCAGTATGTAGTTCTTCGCCAGGATGCTCTGATTGCATGTGTTCTCACAAAACGCGACCTTACCCAGTACTTCCCGGTACGTTACGGTATCCAGGACCATGACCTCGTATTCAACGCCTTCTTCTCCGAAGTTTCCCAGGCCTACCAGCAGGGTGAAATCTGGAAGGGTGACATGAAGCTCGAAAACGAGATGGGCCATGTAGACGATGCAATGATTAAACTCAAGTTCGGTCCAATGAAAGAACTGGAGCGCAAGTACATCGGCTATTTGAACAAAGAAGGCTCCGATCCTATTAAGTGGAACATGATCGAGTTCTGTATTCTGAACTCTCTGGAAACCGCCCAGGTAGAGCAGAACAAACGCCGCATGCGTGGTATTTATGTGAAACCCGAAACCGGAGTCGCTGGCAGCTATCTGAATGCTTCCACAGGTATCATCCACACTCTGATCCGCTACGTGCATGAGTTTAAGATTCTTCCTCATGACGACAGTGCATATCGCGGTTATACCGATGCCGATATGCTGGATGCCGTTCAAGATTTCGTTGCCGACATCATCACTTCCTGCACGGAAGACATGGAAATCGACAACCATGTTCTGTATCTGAACAAAACTCATCAGCCTTGGTGGATCAAGAATGTTCGCGCCAAATATGGCAAGGATATTGACTTCACCGGACCGGACAGCTACAAGAACGTTGTTCCTGATACGAGTGTCCGCATTGTATGGCTTCCGTATCTTGGCCAGCTTCCCCTCATGTTCATGGACGTTCCTGGAAACCTCCAGTTCTTGGAGTATATACCAGGCGAAATGATGTCTATCAAAGTCAAGGAAGACATGGAACTCGTCAAGGCATGGTCTACCTGGAAAGAAGGTTGTGCAGCTTCATTCACTGGCCGCCGTTTCGACAGCTTGGAAAAACTGAAAGCAAACAACTATGAATGGCAGCAAATCTTCATGAATAAACCTGCTGTTGACATGGCGGCTGATGCCACCACTGTAAACGCTTCCAAAGGCTTCTGGCAAATCACTGCAGCCAATACTGCAGCAAAAGCAATCACCGATATTACTAATGCCAAAGCCGGTGTAGCTTACATCATCGAATGTGGAGCTACGGAGAATGCAACCACTATCGCCAAGTCTGATAAGTTTGCCGATATTACAGCAGCCTATACACCGACTAAGGTAGGAGATTACATTATGGTAATCTTAAATAGTTCTGGAAACTTCCTGGAACTTGAGCGTCAGGTAGGTGGTGTCCGCAAGGTCAATGCCGCACTGCAGCCCAATATTCCCGGCGTAAGATAATCTTTGTTAGTCTGGTAGTTAATTGTTTTTAGGTGACTGGGGCGGGTTTAGTAGCCCGCCCTTTCTTTTAACCCATCATTTTATTAAATATGAAAGCAAGAAAAATTTCAAATCCTTTTCGTAAAGGAAACCAAGCTGCCCGCAAAATGCAGGTTCGCTTCTTTCTCTCACTGATGACACTGGTCGCATTTACCTTCGTCATTGGCATGCTCCTGGATCCTGCATCCTCTTCCTTCTGTCTCACCGGATTTGCTGGTACCTCATTTGCCGCTATGATGGTCATCGGTGACGTTGGCGATGTTTCTGACCGCCAGACTCACGGCTCGAATATAGCATATAAGGCCTATTTGATTGAAATATCCCAAATCAATCCCGATGTAGCTTTTCCGAAGCCTAATTCAAATCGGGAAGTCGGTACATTGCCGATGAAGGCCGGACAATACATGAAGTATTTCGAGGCCCACGACATTCCCACATATACATCAACAGGGGAGAAAGGTGATATCACCACCAGTGGAGAAAATAATTTTGTGATGATTATGGGAGGTATGCGCGATCAGCTTCTCACCTTTATTGAAGAACATGCCGGTGGTAAGTTCATCATCATATTTAAGGAAGTGGGAGAGGACCAATGGTATATTCTCGGCAATTACGACCGGCCGATGGTGCTATCCTCTTATGAATCCAAGAATGATAAGGATGGCCGCTATGTAACCTTTACATTCAAGCGCACCAGCATCGACCAATATTACAAATACGCTGGTGATATCATCCGCGTTCCTGCCGCCAAGCATACGGCTGACTCTACAACTTTAGCCATATCACCTCAGAACAACCGGTACGAAATCCCGAACGGATCAGCAGCAACTTACGCCATTAATGCGATATCAGGTCTCACAGCCAACGATAAAGGTCGCTACATCACTCTCGAAGGTACCGGTACCGACAAAGCCGCCACCATTGCCGATGGCGCAGCATTTACTTTGGAGGATGGTGCCACCTGGACAGCCAAGGTCGGCTCTTCCATCACGCTCCGTGTCATGGACCCGTCCACGCTTGTCGAAGTCCAGGGTACTCGTATCCAGACAGCTTAAAAATCATCATTAACAAGCTAACCTGCTGGTCTAAATTCAGTTGCGTTAGCTTGTTTCTTTAAATCCTACAGCTATGTACAATTTCAAAGAAAAGAAACTCCACTTCAATGCCCTGCGCAATCCGGATGCTGCAATATATGACCTTGAATTATTGCGAAAGGGGTGTCCCTGGCTTCCTCAGTTGAGAACTTATGCTCGCGATCCGAAAAGGTACGCAGATGAAATCCTCTATTCTTTGCTGGATCATACCACCAGGGAAAACATTCGCGCCTTCCGTCGTCAGAAGTTAGATGAACTGAAGGCCGTTGCAGAAGTTCCCGGTACCGGTAGCGAAACTCCTTCAGCCAACGCAATTACTACCACTGACAATGACACCACTGCCACTGATGAAACTTCCGGTACTGGCGGCGAAACTCCTCCGGTCAGCGAAACTACTATTGATAATGGTATCCCTGCCACTAATGAGACTACCAGTACCGATACCACAAATTCTCCAGCATCTGAAAAAATAGAAGAGCTGGAGCAATCCCTCGAAGAAGCCGAAGAAAGAGCCGATGAAGCTGAACAGCGTGCCGAAGAAGCGGAAGAAGCCCAAGAAGAAGCCGAACAAGCTCTGGAAACTGAGAAAAAAAAAGAGCTGCCGGTAGCAGCTCCGGCAAAATCCAAAAGCACGAGGAATACCCGCAAATCGACTGGGACAACCTCTTCGACCCGCAAGTCCAAATAGCCACACTCATCTACAATGACCGTGTGGTTACCTGGAAGCAAATGAAGCAGCTCGACGAACGCCTGGATAAGCATCCGGTCAAGCGTGACATCATGGACATGGTGGAACTCCGAATCCGGAACTTACAAGCCTTCGACGAGCTGCAATCGTTCAACGACACTGGGAAGTTCCTCTACATTCATCCGCTCATAACTCATCAGTCAGAGAGAGCGCAACTGACGAAGTTACTGAAGACGGATCCGCATGAGTTTCTACGCTTGCACAAGAATGTAGCAGACAACATCCGCAGATACGAATCTTACCTGAAGCGAGCCGACCGGCAGGCTCGGCGCACTCAGGATAAAGAGAACCTCCGCCGCCATCGCGAGCGTGAGGCCCTATTCAAAGCAATATTGCAAGAAATTCAAAAATAGATAGTTATGGAAACATTTATTCAAAGAATAATTGATGAGAAAAAAGACTTGGATGAGCGAATTGGTAAACTTAAAACATTCATTACTTCAGGGAAATTTAAGAATCTTGAACCTGCAATGAGAGCCTTAATGGAAGAACAGTATTTCACAATGGACCATTATTCTCAAATATTAGAGAAAAGACTTTATCTACTTAATTTTAATAAATAAAATGGAAAAGCTAATAGAAGTATTTAATTTGGGTGGTTTACCAACCGCCCCGCTGGATTCATTCTTGGAGCTTCAGGAAGACTTTAAGAAGTCGGATCCTGATAAGTTATCGAAACTGCAGATGCTCATCATCACCCGTGGTTTCAAGTACGCATTCAAAGCCTGGAAGGATCCGGACGGAAAGCTCTGGATTATCGACGCCCATCAGCGGCGCAAAGCCCTGCTCGCCCTTCGGAAATCCGGCTTCACAATTCCCGAAATTCCCTATGAACCTATCTTCGCCGCCGACAAAACAGAAGCCGTCGAAGAAATCGCCGCTTACAACTCCGAGTTTGCCACCAAGAATCCGGACACCCTCTTATTCAAGAAGTATAATATCGACTCCGATACCCTTCAACGCTTCAACCTTGGCTATGAAGTCAAAGCCATCGATTTCGGCCAGACTTCCCCATTGTTCGCCCAGGAACACGAATCCGACGCAGTCATTGAGGACGAAGTCGATTTCACCGTCCCTACAGATGAAGACACCACTGCAATCTTCGCCCAACCTGGTGACATTTGGCTCCTCGGCAATCACCGTCTGATGTGCGGCGATTGCCGTTCCAAATCCGATGTCTCCGCGCTGATGAACGACCTGCATGCTGACTTATGCGTCACCGATCCGCCCTACAACGTCAACTATGAAGGTGGCACTGAAGACGAACTCACCATCCAAAATGACTCGATGGAAAACGACCTCTTCGCCACCTTCCTCAAGCAAGTGTTCTCCATCATGTTTACCATCCTCAAGCCCGGCGGCTCCTACTACATCTTCCACGCTGACAGCGAAGGTGAGAATTTCCGTGCCTCTCTCCGGAAAGCCGGTTTCAAAATTGCCCAATGCTGCATCTGGGTAAAGAACACTATGGTTATGGGACGCCAGGACTACCAATGGCAACACGAACCTTGCCTCTATGGTTGGAAACCAGGTGCCGGCCATCAATGGAACTCCGACCGCAAACAGACCACCGTCTGGAACTTCGATAAACCACAACGCTCCAGTCTTCATCCAACAATGAAGCCTATTGCCCTCATGGCTTATCCGATATCCAACTCCAGCACTCCCGGTCAGATTGTCGTCGACATCTTCTCCGGATCCGGATCCACCCTCATGGCTTGCCAACAGATCGACCGCATCTGCCACGCAATGGAAATAGATCCGCGTTATGTTACCGCCACCGTCCATCGGTACCGTGCCATGTTCCCGGAACAACCCATCCGCCTGATCCGGGAGACAAAAGAACTATCGGTCGAAGAAACCAAATCCTTATTGGCATGAAAAAAGAACTCACCCCAACCTCCGACGTAGATAAGACAACCCTTATCGGTGACGAATATGTATCTCAAGTGCGCACCTTCGGCGCACTGGGATACACACCTCACCGCATTTGCACCCTTCTTGGTCTGCGTGGAAAAGAGAAGATAGCCCTTACCATTCGCCTGGCCATGCCTGGCGACGTCTACTATGACGCCTACCGTAACGGTTGCGCCCTGGGTGAGTACAACATCGATGCCGAACTCGCCAAGAAAGCCGAAGCCGGCGACGTCTCCGCCATTGAGACTCTCGAGACCCGTAAGCAGGAAAGAATAGTTAAAGACCTTAGAAACCAACTCTTCGGAATATGAACAAACTCGATACCCTTGACAAGATACACCCGGACATGATATCCGCTTTCCTCACTACAGGAAAGTGCGATGGCATTCCGGCCGATGTGCAGCTCTTTCTAAAACAGCTGCAGTGGGCTGCTGAAATCTACGAGTACGAACGCAACATCACCCGAGCCGCCAAACAACTACGTCAACGAATTAACGCTCAGCAACAAATTAACATTGACGATCGCACTTGCAAAGCTCGCATCTATGCTGCCATCAACTACTTCAACATTGACAACAACGTATCCATCAAGGTGTGGGAGTCCAACTATGCCGATAAGTATGAGGACCTTGCCAAGCTCTGCGCGGCAGCCGGCGACTACAAAACCCAGGGTAAGTGCTATGCCGCTTCCTTGGAGTGCCGTCGCCGCGCTTCCCAGATTGCGGAAGCCGACCGCGACCTTGGCATCGTCTTCCTCATATCTCCGGAACTCAGTCCTGAAGCTCTTGGCTACAGCAAGGCCTCACTCAAGGAAATTGCCGCCAAGCACAACAAAGGTTTCTACCTCAATCTCATCGACCAGCTCCCCATTGAGAAGGTCGAGAAGAAACGTCTTCTCCGCGATGCCGATATCCAGGAGGCAGAATACGAAGAGTTAAACGAAGAATAGCATGGGAATAGAACTTTATAACCAATCCTCAAGTTCTCTGTCATCTCCAGAGACCACCTTCGATGCGACTACTACCTTCGAAAGCTACTACATGAACCAGATGCAAATCCTGGCTAATGTAATCGACCCCAACAACCTATACGCCGAAGTAGCCCGTGCCGGTGGCAAGACAGAAGGCATCACCGGTCCCCGCATCATCCGCGTGGCCAATGACATGCCCGGTGAGCTTTCGTTCCTGGTACACAAAACCTACGTCGCCCTCATGACCAACGTCTGGCCCAACCTTCAGGCTTACTTCTCCAAAGAAGTCACCGTTGGCGGGAAAGTCCGCCCCATGCTCGAGTACGGCATCGACTATACAGTAGGCGAAGCCAAGCTCCCCTCACACTTCCGCCGCCCTCGCTATCCAATATCTTATCCAAAGCACAGCGTCGTCTTTCGCGATGGCCATCACATCCAGCTCGTCAGTTCCGACCAGCCCGAATCCGTCGCCGGTCGCTCCGCCGTCCACGCCATCATCGAGGAAATGAAGCACAACAAAGGCGAAAAACTAAAGACCCGCCTTTTCCCCTCACTCCGTGGAGCCGGTGCCGAAACCCGTCGTTCAACCTACTACCAAGGCATCACCGGCGTATCTGACACCGCCCGCGTCGACCTCGGCGAAGACGACTGGTTCGAAGAATACGAACGCCACATGGATCACAAATTACTGGAAGAAATAACCACAGTCGCACTTCATGTGAACGCCGCTATCTATCAGAAATACAGGCTAATAAATTCACAGCGAGAAACCACCAATCCCGTAACCCTCGAACGCATCCGCCTCGAAATCATCAAGCAAGACCGTATCATTGCCCTATGGAAGCCCCGCTTAGCCGACATGCGCCGGAACGCCACCCTCTACATCCGCGCCAGCTCCTTCTGCAACAAAGACATCCTCGGCCCCAAGTTCTTCAAAACCCAGCTCGAGACCCTCGACATGGACGAGTTCCTCACCTCCATCTGCGCCATCCGTCACAAAGAAGTGATTAACAAGTTCTTTGCCAGTTACAACAAAGAAAAGCACCAATTTTCAGACAGCTACATCTACGAGTCCATCCTGAAACTCGACCTTCGGGAACACTTCATCCTCACAGCTCGATATCTGAAATACTACAGCAAACACGATGAGCTTCTTGTAGGTTACGACCCCGGCCATTTCTCATCCTTGACTGTCGCTCAGGAAAAGAATTACGGTCGTCAGCTCCGGGTGCTGAAGGAGTTCTATTGTTGTTATCCGGACGAACAACCGGAACTCGCCCGCCAGTTCCACGAGTTCTTCGGCCTGGACTCCATCAACAAGCGCATTATCCTATACCCTGACCGCGCCGGTAACAAACGCCGGGAGGAACTGGAACAAATCACCACCGACAGCCGGGCGTTAAAGCGCGAACTCGAAAGTTACGGCTTCGAGGTTGAGCTGATGAACGAGGGCCAGTCTACAATTTACTATTGGCAGCAGTTCAAGCTATTGTTACTTATCTTTGGTGGCCGTAGCAATGCCCTGCCGGAAGTGTTGATAGATGAAAACGAGTGCAAGAATCTTTGCAGCTCTATCATGCTTTCACCATTGAAGAAAACAGAGGGACGCATCGAACTGGATAAATCTTCCGAAAAGAAAGTACCTTTAAAGAATCAAGCCGGATTAACAACGCAGCTCCCCAGCTCATTAATCTACCTCCTTTTTGGTCGCTATGGAAACAAAGTACAAGGCGAATTATCATCAATGCCGGATAATCTACCCGATAACTTGGCAGTATAGCAGCAATTTTTCACCCTAAAAATATATCAGCAAAAGTATAATAATGGAACCGTTTGACACAAAAAAAATATCTAACCCTTTGGAAAATACCCCTTTGCTTTTGAAAAATCAAATTGCATTTTTCTTGCAAGGCGGCAGTGTACACGCACCGCTGAGTTTTCACCTTGCCGCTCACCCCCTCCCGAAAATTCCGAAAATATGACAAACGGCTGGGGCGTCCTTTTGGCGCACCTCGAAACCCACTACTTTCGGGCATGGAAATGACAATGACGGGTATCCAGGCGATGCAATGGGCTAAAGAGATCTCGAAGCTTCCCAATGGCTGCTTCACCATTGCCTTCTTCCCATGCTCAAGGCATAGGGGCGAGGCTATACCTAATTTAACGGTAAAGGCAGGATGCAAATGGCGCACCCAATTGCCGGAGGAACGGTTCAGCATTGATAGTGATAACTTCTTCCTCTTCAGTGATGCGGACGGTGAGCCAAAGATGTGCTACCGCATACTGATCCGGTATATGGGCTTTCCACAAGATGGTTTCAAACTTCATAAAATAGATTGGCTATGAGTAAAAGCAACCTTAAAATGATAGGCAATTACGGTTGTTATCTTGACGATGACAATGTAATCTCATTTCAAATCGGTGATAAACCGATCTCGTCAGTGCTGGATCCGGATCCGATGTTTCCGGTACTTAATGACAGCGACTTCCCAGATATGCAATGGCAGAGCATCCAAGGATTTCAAGTGTGCAGTCGTGGCTTCAATAATCTGAAGTGTGAAGAGATTGCCTCAGACATCAAGAAGAACCGGTTACTTCCCCGTTTGATAACCAAACAGATTAATATGCTATATGGGCATGGGATTAGTGTATACAAGCCTACAATAACCGATGGTAAGTTACAGAAAGAATGGATTGATTGCCCGGAAGTTATTGATTGGCTTAATAGCTGGAAAGAACGTGGCCTTGAATCAGACCATAAAGAGGTTGCCAAATCTATCATCAAGAACTACTACTATTTTCGTGATTTCTTTGTCAAGTGGAGATTTACAATAGGGAAGGGTAGAGGAGTGCTACCTGTTGCTGGACTTGAAATAATGGAAAATAAGCATTGCCGCCTGGCAACAACAAAGAAGGATGTTGCCACTGATGTAGTCTATTATAAGGACTTCCGGCATATAGCTGTAGGGAGATGGGGGTACGGCACTTCAACTTTCCGTATTTATCCTAAATTCAATCCGGCCGAAATCAGTAATTACAAGTATGCGGCCATATCACACCATCGCGAAAAATCTGTCGATGAGTTTTATGGAGTGAATGAAACACATGCCGGAACGAAGTCGTATATCAAGGGTTCTAATGATACCGCTGATTATATAAACTCGTTTCTCCGTAACTCCCTGGCTGCTAAGATTCATATAATCATTCCTAATGCCTGGATTGAGTCTAAACGAATCCAAATCTCCAAGCTCTGTGAGGAAAACAAGCATCGTAAAAAAAACGATGAGAAATTACTGGAATACAATGGCATTTCGATTGGTACAGTATTCAAAGAATCCACGCTTATCAAATATCTACAGTCAGAACTGCGTAAAATATCCCGTTATCTATCCGGAGCGGACAACCAGGGGAAAGCCTACGCTACCATTAGCTTTAAAAATAGTGCAGGTGAGGAAGAACGCTGGAAAATTGAGACTGTCGATTTGAAATATAAAGAATATATCGACGCACTTATTTCCTACGATAAACGCGCCGATGAAGTACTTCTCTCCAGTGTAGGCCTCGATTCTTCAATTTCGAGCGTCAGCAAAGATGGAGTGATTTCCAAATCGGGTGCTGATGCATATTACAACTACCTGATATACATCATGTCGCTTACTTCTGAAGACGAAATTTGTTCTGAACCATTTAATCAGGCCATGCAAATAAACTTCCCCGATTTATACAATCAGGGGTATCGCCTTGGCTTCTACCGAGAAGTTCCAGCTCGCCAGGAAGACGTATCGCCAAAAGACAGACTTAATAAGCAACAGTCATGACAATATTACAAGAACTATTTCCCACCATTGCGGAGTTTCGTAAGTATGCTCCCTATGCCGAAAGTAACATCACTTTCGACCAGCTCAACTCATCAGCTATCTCAGCGAGAAAGCAGATAATCATCATTCTCACGAAAACAGTTTATTCTGAGATTGTTTCCACTGACGGAGAACTTAAGGAGGCCTTGTGCATGGCTATAGCAAACTTAACTATGGCCAAGCAGCTCATCTTCGACATCGTTTCCAAACGTAAAGACGATGTCGACATCTATAAGCATGAGCAGGAAACTATGCGTCGCTCCTTTATTGAAAACTACTACAATGCAATGGATACAGCAATCCAATTGCTTGATACTGAAGAGAACTTCCCTTCTTGGGAAGAAACCCGGTACAAAAAACTCCTTGATGGACTCAAGATTCAAAGTACCGAAGACTTTGATATGTTATACTCCATAGACCTGTCTTACCTCTTCTTTTTCCGGACTATTCCTATTCAAAAGGAGGCCCTGGATGATGGCCTATCAGGCTATTTTGAACGAGCTGAAAATAAGGCGGACATCCTGCGAATGCTTCACCGTTGCCTGGCAAAGCAAACCATTTCCATCGCACTCCGCCGTTTCGATATCATTGAGTTTCCGCCTACGATTCGGAGTCTATTCGATGACTCCAAGGCAAGTCGTTCTGGCAAAGATGAGCAGGAACGTATGCTTGCCTTAGCAGCATCTTTGGCTAATGAGGTAAAACAAGAGTTAGTCAATATCGATCTGCTACTTACTTCGGATTCTTCCGGATCCGTCGATACTAACACCTCCTTTAACTGTCCTGACGACCTAATAATGCTGATGCCATGCTAAATCCAACTATTGATTTTATAGCCAAAGGAACGCAATACAGCATTCCTAATTCCTGGGAGGGTATTACTCCGTACCTTTTTCAGTCCCTCATTCATGACATTGGACTAATGGCCAAAGGTAAACTCTCCGTTGCTATGGTTCGCGTAAACTATGTATGCCGCGTTATGGGGTGGAAACTCAAAAAAATAAAGGACTCTGAAGGATGGGCTAACTTAGCCTGGCTGGCCGAACAAGTAACATTCCCATTCACAATTGTCTATCCAGATAATGACGCCGCTCTCCAGGATCTCGATTCGGACACACGAAAATTATGCAAGCGTATTCCACCGCACCGATTGACAGGCATCACCATTGCTCGATATCTGAGCAAGCTGCCCTACAACTATGCCGTTGACTCCTGTTTTTGCAAACAGATGATCCCGGTAATTCGCTTCAATGATGATGAGCTATATTCAGCCTATACGATAGACACTTCCTTCAACCGGCTTACTTGCTCTTTGACCGCCCTTCAGTTCATCGAGGCCCGTTCCTTGATTGGCGGATCATTAGAGCAACTTCCGCTTTTGGCCGCTATTCTTTATTATCCGGACCGGTACTCTTCTGATGGAGCTCATTCCCTCGCACATAAATTCGTCAAGTTGCCGGTGGATGAATTGACTGCCATTGCCTTCAACTTCCAGGCATTCGTTAACTACCTATTCACCAAAACCGAATTCAAGTTACTTACAGAGGCCAAGAATACCAAAGTGTCTGCCATTTCCACCGGTGCCCTTGAGTCTCTGTATAACTTGAGTTCCGATGGCCTTGGCGACGTGGACACCATCGAACGGATGAATATCCTTCAATACCTTACAATCCTCCGGAAGAAGCTCATTGATACCGTTCGAAGCCTTCACTCTGCTAAGATGGAGAAGATAGACATAGCAAAAGAAACTGGCTTACCCATTCACATAATAAATGATATTCTATGATCCTGAATTTATTAAAATACTTTGCCCAATACCCTCAGAAGGAAGGCGTGATTTCCATGTTCAGCAATGGTGCAAGCCAGTCCCCTCAGTACTCCACTCTGCTTGAGTACGTGAAGAATCTTCCGGATCCGCTCATGCCGGAACTTGAGAATCTTGTTTTCGGCCAATCATACGACGATGTGAAAAGGCGCGTGAACGATATCACCGGTAACTACCTCTTCATTGATTTTGGAGAATTTTCCTCATCTCGCGACTCCAGGAACTCCATCTTAGACCAACAGAAGCTGGCGGCCACCATTGCCATGAAACTGACTGATTCAGCCGATATGGTCGAAGTCGCCATAGCCTCGGATGTCGCCTTGTCTCTTCTTGCGTCTCTCCGGAAGAAACTCATCCAAGACTCCCAGTCCTCCGCAACTCCCTGGTTAGATAAGATATCCGATAATCACGATATCGTGCCTTTCGTTTCTCCGGAATTCAAAAGTATAGGTTGGACGCTCATGTTCAATTCCTCTGCAGCTGATCTTTTTGATGTGAAATCGTCCTTTAAATAGCGGTGAATCCCCTATATCTTAGCAAAAAAATGAAAGCAATGAAAAAACTCACGGTACAATTGGCTGTAGCTGTCTTCCTCACAATTTCAGGAATGGTACTCATCTTCTCAGGCTTTTGGGTGTCTCCTCGCGGAGAAATACATAATTCCGTCCTGGTGGCATTTGGAGAAGTCAGCACATTTGCCGGTGCACTCTTCGGAGTCGATTATCGGTACCAGGTACGAATCTTTAAAAAGAAGGAGGTAAAAGATGAAAATCCTACTTGACAACGGGCATGGCGAGAATACTGCAGGTAAACGCTCGCCACTTTGGCCAGATGGCAGTCAGCTATTTGAATGGTTCTATACTCGTGAAATAGCGAGTCGAGTTTATTCAGAGCTCATAAAATTCGGAGTTGACTCTGAACTGATTGTTCGGGAGTCTATCGATGTACCTATTCGTGAACGGGCTCGCCGCGTGAATGCCATCTGCAAAGAAATAGGTATCCGTAATTGTTTTCTGATTTCCATTCATTGCAATGCTTCCAATGGTAAAGCTCGCGGTTGGGAAGTTCATACTTATCTTGGCCAGTCCAAATCAGATGACTATGCTACCGTTTTTTGGAATACAGCTCGCGATATCTTAAAGGATATCACACCCATGCGTGCAGATTTCTCCGATGGTGATCCAGATTGGGACACTAATCTTGGAATACTTCGTGAAACTTTATGTCCGGCCATTCTTACTGAAAACCTTTTCATGGATAATCAGGAAGACTGTCGATTTCTTCTTTCTCCGACAGGGAAAAAGGCTATTACCGATATTCACGTACAATCCATTCTCAAAATGTTGTAACCATGCACTTTGTTCATAATATATTGATTGTGTTGTTTATGTTACTCCTGATCGTGGGCTGTCGAAGTTCGCGGTCAGGAACTTCTCATTCTGATATCGAAACTAACCACCTCAAGGAAACCCGGACCGACTCTTTGGATTTCAAAGGAAAGTTTGCCCGATATCTGCATGAGCAAGAATCCGACCTCACTGTCCGGATTGTGGAGTTCTTCCCACCGAAGCCTGGCGATACCGCCTCACATGGTCCGGTTAAATCTGTAACCGATATCGACCTATCTTCCAAGAGCAAATCCGATTCCATAATCAACGAAACCCAGCTCACCCTTACCTGCGACACCACCTCAGAACAATTTCATGAAACAGAAACTGTCGACACCACCTACCAAGTGAAGCAAGTTCCTTGGTATCACCCCTTCCTTCCATACCTCGTTTTGATCTTTTTGGCTACCCTTATACATTACCTCCGACGCAAAAAATAATCATTTTTTTGCTCAAGCTAAACAAAGCTAAGTCGCTGATAATAAAGATGGTATTGCTACGACATGTGCGTTAATAGTGTTACCTTAGCTGTACAATAATAAAGGTAAAGCATTATGAACGAACAAATTACAAACATTCTCAACCAGAGCATAACGAAGACAGCGAAGATTCAACAGCTCCTTCTTTTAGGTCTTACCCGCCGCCAGGTGGCCGACTTAGTAACCAACGGAAACTACGGTTTCGTCCAGAACGTCTACAAGAAGATGCTTGAAGCAGGCGCTTTCAACCAACAACAACCTGTAGCTGCAACAGCCATCCCGGAAATAGACTATACTTTCAACCGCCGCTTCGGCATCGAGATTGAAGCCTATAACTGCGATAAACACCGCCTTGCCCGCGAACTTAGCGAAGCTGGAATCGACGTAGCGGTTGAGGGTTACAACCACGACACCCGCAACCACTGGAAACTTGTATCAGACGGAAGCCTTAGCGGAAACGACACTTTCGAACTGGTTAGCCCGATTTTGGAAGGAGAGGCCGGATTGCAGGAGCTTCAGAAAGTTTGCTGGGTACTTGACTATTGCGACGTAAAGGTAAATAACAGCTGCGGCCTGCACATTCACATGGACGCCGCAGACTTCACCATCGAAACTTGGCGCAACCTGGCAATAACCTACCGCCACCTCGAACCTGTAATCGACGCCTTCATGCCGAATACCCGCCGCAATAACACCTTCTGCAAACGCCTTTCCGGTATTTCAGAAAGCCGCATTCGGGAAGCTCAAACCATCCAGGACCTTCGCGGGGTCTTCAGAAACGACCGCTACCACAAGCTGAACCTCGAAGCCTACGCCCGCCACCGCACGGTTGAATTTCGCCAGCATGGCGGTACAACCAACTTCACAAAAATGGAGAATTGGATACGCTTTGTTGCGAACATGATTACCTTTGCAAAACAAGGTATGGTTAACACAGGATGCTCCCTTGCGAACATTCCTTTTTTAACCGCCGACCAAAAAATATTTTTCAAACTCAGAACCAAAAAATTAGCATAATAATGACAACAACCTACACTTTGCAGGACGGCGGTAAAATTACCGCCACCTGCGCCGCCGATTTTGTAACCAAACTCCGTGAGAGCAGCCGTTTCGACAGCCAGTGCACCGACCAGGAATACATGTACCATTTTGCCGACCGATTCCACGACCAAACGGGGAATGTGGTCCGCGCTGATTCCCCAGAACACTTTCTGGAGGATTTATCTACTAATGGTTACGTAAATGTTAAATAATCAATCTAATAATATTTTTGTTATTGAATTAGTTGGATGCTAATAATAAAAATGTTATTTTTGCATTGTCATTAAGACAAGAGATCTCAATGAGTAATGACAAAGAGCTAAAGGCTCGGATAAAAGAGCTGGAAGAAGACCTGCAATTTTATCTCCGCAGACATCATCAACTGTCTTCAAGAAGCAGGAACATGAAAGCGGTGGTTGAAGCAGAAATCAAACGACTCGAAGAGGAAATCAAGAGTTTGGGTGGTAAGCTGTATTGACCAGAAGGAAAACCGCCCTTGTTGGCCACAAGGGCGGGATTCCTTTCGTTGGATTTAAAATTTTGCTATATGGATAAGACTGAACGTTTTTTTGAGTTGAAAGAGCTTTGGAAAAAAAGCGATGAAGCCCATCGTGTTGAAATTGACAAAGAGATTTCAGAATTGCTGGAGTCAATGGATACAGAAGATGATGAAAGGCTTTTAGAAGGCGTCAAACAAGACTTTGCAAATATCCACAATAAATTAGAGGATGTTCGACAAGAAGTATTGCGTGATAAAATGAAAGAAGTATTGCCAGCAATATCCGTCTCATACATTGCCCGCAAATACTTTGGTAAATCCTCTTCTTGGTTTTATCAACGCCTCAATGGCAACAGGGTAAACGGTAAAGAGGCTACTTTTACTCCTAATGAGTTGAGTACGCTGTCTGCTGCATTAAATGATATAGGAAAGAAATTAAGCGCTATGAGTGCTGTATTGTAACAATGCATCCTGAAAAAGGAGCATCGCTTTTAAAAACACCAAAAGTTGAGGGTAAAGTTCGGATAAAGAACGCTGAGTATTAATTGAACACTATTATTCTTCCCTCTGATTAAAAGGCTTCCATCTCGTGGAAGCCTTTTCTTTGTTAATACAAAGATATTTGTTACATTTGCTCTGGATAAAAAGAACCTCTATCTAGAGCAAATGTCTAATATAAAAATGGAATTCTGCTATTCTTAGCATATTGTAAATATAACAACTAAAATCTGATGCAAATGAAAAAGAATCTTTGGAATTATTTGGCCTTGAGTTTATTTACACTATTTGCTATTGTCGTTATACTCTCATGCTTTAAGTTTATTAAAGTATTTGCGAATAATGAAATATCTGATAAATTAGGTGATTGGAGTGATTATTCAACATGTCTTGCTGCCCTTTTTACTTTTGTTTCTCTTACATTCATCTACTTAACTTATAAAAAACAATCAGATTCTAATTATAAGTTACAGTTTGATAGTACTTTTTTCAATATGCTACATACGCAAAGAGAAATTTTAGCATCTTTTGAAAAAGGGTATTTTATAGAACGTTTAGAACGAATAGAAATGGAACATTCAACGTCTTGGAGCGAGGAAATAACAGAAAGACAGGCGTTAGCGATTGTCAATGGAGCTTATATCCAATCTAAAATAGGTTATTATGATAATACTATAATGCATTATTTCCGACATCTATATCATATTATAAAACTAATACATAATAGTTCTTTTGATAATGAAAAACAACGTGAGTATGTCGATATTATTCAAGCCCAGATGAGTAATGAGGAATTATTTGTTATGTTTTATAATGTGATTTCTTATAATAATAGAGAATATATAAAATGGTTAGATGACTATCATTTTTTTGAAAATGTAAGATCTTCAGGTACTTTGTTCGATAAGATAAAGAAGATTTTTTTCAAAAAGACTGTTTTTAAATATAATGCATCTACCCCGAATAATAATTTACTTGATTTAGATACTACAAAGAATCCATGAAAATAATTTTGCATGTATGCTTATGGGTTATGCTAATGTGTAGCTGTAGCAATGTTTCAGAGAATAGTAAGAAAATAAAAGAAGCTGCAAAACTATTAGAAGCTGCAGCAAAATCCCCTGAGAATACAGTAGATATTCCTTTTGGATTTAAATTAGGCTGGTCCGAAGCAGAAGTTCGAGAACACATTGATAGCCTGAAAAAGAAAGGAACTATTTTATTGGATAGTCTTCCTATTTTCACTTATAAATATCCTGAATATAAAGGGTTAACCGCGAATGTTGAACTGTTTTTTGCGGACAATAGTCTATACAGAATGGCTTTTCAACATAGTTATAAATTTGAAAATACAATGGAGTCTACTGAAGAATATAAAAATCTTTTGGGCTATTTGTATAATAGTGGAAGTAAGCAATTAAAGTATAAAATACCTATTGATAATATTGAAGATGAGGAATATTGGGATGAAGTAGATTTATCCGTTAAAGATAATCGTGTAGTATTATTTAAGCGGATAAAGTATTCATCAATTCTTCAAGATGAGAAAGTTTATCTTTTTAGTAATCAACCAAAAGCTCAAAAATATCCTGAATATAGAACTGCAAAAGAAATCAAAGAGGGTGAAAAACGCTATAACGATATCAGAAACAATGAAAAATGGATAAAAGAGCATAAAGAAGAGATTGAAAATGCTGCATATAGAAGAGACGTTAAAAACAACTCTTCTGATGGTTCTGTATGGCAGGTTAAAGAGTATTTAAAACAGAATCTAAAAGATCCACGAAGTTATGAAAGTATTGAATGGGGAAATGTACTCAAGACTGATAATGGATATCTTGTTAGGCATAAATATCGTGCTAAAAATAGCTTTGGAGGATATACAATTGAGAATCTTATTTTCTATATTGATTATGAAGGTAATATTACCGGAACATTAGAATATACAAACTAAAATGTTTTGGAAAGCGGAGCCTAAAAACTCCGCTTTTTTATTACTATTAATCATCCTCACTAAACAATGACCGCATCCCGGTGACCGCTTCTGATGTCAGCGATTTGCGTATTGCCTTTTCGTGCTTCAAAGCTTTGTCAACTTCCAGATACCGTTCAAAGTCTTCACCTGATTTCTGAGGTTTGTCTTTCAACTCATCCAGTTCTTTCTGAAATTTCAGAGTACGTTCAAATGATTGCTCACGTTGAACATGTTTTCCGAAAAGGAGGTTCTCAATGGTAGAATAGACCCATACTTCAAAATCTGAAGATAACCATGCCGCAAATTTGAGTGCTAAGATACGGTGCATCCATGTGCCACTCTTTTGCCGGGAGTTAACTAAATCACTTTCCGAACTGATGCCTAAATAATCGGAATTCCGATTATTTAGACAAGCTTTAATGAAATTTTTCGTTGAGTCATTTTCCATGAAATGCCCAACATTTTTTCCAAAGACTTTTGCCATTTCAGTAGCATTAATCATCATCCCGTTACTTTTTTCCAATGCAAAAGTGATTGGATTCTCTTCAAATACACAAATTTTTGTTTCCATGTTTGATTATGTTTGAATAAATAAATAATTAATATGCCGCAAAATTAATATAAATAATTGATAATCAAATAATTATATATATTAATTTTAAATACAAAGTAAAATTATAGCATTTTCGCATACTATTTGTGATAGATATTGAAAGAATTTATGTTTTTCTTTTTGCTTTCTCAAAATAAATCCCCATATTTGCAGTGCGAAACAGTACAGCCCTGCTTGGTTGTCGATGTGCATCGTATAATGCTCACAAGTTTGCGGGCTTTTTTTATGCCCTCTTTTAAGATATTGGCGGCTGCCTTTCCCATACATTGTTTTTGCCTCGGCAATCAACGTTGTACTGTTTCGCGACACGGGATATGGCAGCCGTTTTTCTGCCTAAATGCGAAACAGTACAACGTTATGAAAAAAGAAAAACAACACTCCAACGGACGCTATATATCCGTTGAGAAAGTTCAAAAAATGCTTCATGAACTGGCCTTAGAACTTTGCTCTGGCCGCAAACACCTTCAGGCAGACTGCCAAGGTACAACTATCGTTATTTACACCAATGGTGGCAGTGTCAACATCTCTTTCAATAAGGAAGGAGGTGCCAAATGACACCTAATAATGAAAACCGACTCTTCCCAATCAATATCGATGGTGCGCAAATCTCTTCTGCTTCAGTTGAATCCATCAAGTTCATGCAAGATGAGAACTATGTCTGCTCCATGATATCAAATGTCGACGAAGTAATCGATATAATATTGGAAGAAACATTCCCATACGGTAAGGATGCCGATACTCAGCGTCTTGCTATTGTCCGTAATCTCCGTGAAATCAGCCGCCATTTATCAACCTTTAAAATAGATATTGACCATGAAAGATGAAAAGCAATCCATTACCGATATTAGCATCCACATCGCGGCTCTGTCTGCCTCATTCAAGCCTGCCCCCGATGCTCGTCATACCACCCATTGGTTTACCACCGATGAAGTCTTCGACGCCATCCGTCGCATTGATCCCGGTGTTCAAATCACCAAGGACCAAATCCATCAAGCCATGCACAATGCCGGTTATCAATACCAGAACCGTCCCGGCTCCGCCGGCTTAGACTTTCGCTGGATGCTCCAAGCCAAAGACATGAAATAGAGTAGGGATTCCGGGAAACCTCCACCGTATTAGTTACACAAAAGATATCAGGTTTCCCGGACCTTCCTTGCTTATTCCAAACAAATTGCTTATTTTTGAATAAAATAAAACCAACTAATATGTTGTACCTCATTTACATAGTTATTGTATTACTCCTGATGCCGATGATTTCCATTCATTCATCAGTCGATAAACTCTTCTACATCATCCTGTCATTAGCTCTTCCAATAGCTGGTATTTTTATTTATTGGTTCATCTTCCGCCGATAACTGTCCTTTCTTCATTATCTTCTCCGACCTATTTTCGCTGTAAATAAGCAGCGAATATGATTACAGACCAGCTCATCCGGACTCGATTTATAAACGATGTCATGTCCCAGGGCATCAATAAAATTTACGAAACGCAAGAAAATGTGGTTCGCACGTACCTTAATACCCGCTCAGGTAACCTCTTAGCACACCTCATGCGTCGACCGTTTACCTCACAATCTTCTGACTCCAAGCAAGTCTACTACATACGCATCTTCCCATATCTCCGCTTCCTGGATATTAACTACCGTCGCGGAAACGATCGCATTTCCCGTCATATCCGGAGCAATCTGGCCATCTATAACCGCGTTGTCTGGGGAGTACTATACCATGAGACCTTTCCAGAAATCCAATACGGCTTCACCGAAGAAGTCCGCAGCTCCATCCGCCAAGAGTTGGAGCAAGCTCTCCAATACGAACAATCCTCTAATTGGTAACCGATATGGCAAAGAAACATCTCTCCGAAGACGAAATCAGGTACGTCATTTCTGCCGAAACCGATAAGGCACAGAAAGAAATTTATGCACTTTCCAAGGCAACAAAGGACCTCAAACAGCAACAACGCGAACGCCTTAAGTCCATGATTGAACTTGAATCCAAAGGCAAAAAAGAGAGCGATACCTACAAGAAACTGGCAGCAGAATATAAGGCCTATGGCAAGCAAATTTCCGATAATAACAAACGGATGGGCGAGCTTACCCATAAGCTCGATGTCAACGTCCTGTCGATGGCACAGCTCAAAAAACAGTCCCGTGATCTGCATCGAGAGTTGGATAATGTTTCAAAAGCATTGGATCCGGAACGCTATGCACTCCTGGAAGGCCAAATAAAAAAAGTCGATGAGCGCATGAATGAACTCAAAGTAAGTGCCAAAAGTCTGCGAGAGATTGCCACTTCCGAAACGGCTTTAGGAGCTATGTCCGGAATTGTACTCACTAAGTTCGCAGAGAAAGCCGGAGAATATATCGCCAGAATGAAGGATATCGTTGCCGAAGGTATTGAGATGGCGGAGTCCGCTGATGGCGTAAAGAAAGCATTCGATGCACTTGACGATGGAACTATCCTCAATAATTTGCGCAAAGCTACCAAAGGAACCGTTACCGATCTCGACCTCATGAAAGCTACTGTCCAAGCTAATGACTTCCGGATCCCGCTCGATGACCTTGGTAAATACCTTCAATTTGCCCAGCTCAAAGCTCAACAAACAGGCCAGTCAGTAGATTACATGACGTCCTCCATTGTCACTGGTCTTGGCCGTAAATCCGTCATGATCCTGGATAACCTTGGACTATCCGCTGCCGAAATCAATGAGCAGATGGCACAGACAGGCGATTTCATGTCAGCCGTTGCCTCCATTGTCGACAAACAACTGGCGGAAGCCGGTGATAACTATGTTTCCTCTGCCGATCGTGCTCAAGCAGCCACCGTTCGTTTTCAAAATGCACAACTTGAACTTGGCGAAACTCTTCTACCTTTAAAGGAGAAATGGGATGAATTCTATTCAGGTGCTTCCGTTTCTACAATGGAACTCATTGGCTGGATCGTAAATCATCGCAAAGCCCTTACACTCTTAGTAACGGCCTATACTACCTATATTGCAACGCAAAAAATTGCGACCTTGTGGAATGCCAAACATGCTAAAAGTACACTTGTATCAGTTGCTGCAGAAAAGTTCCATACATTACAGCTCGGTTTATCCAGGAAAGCATTCTTAGCCAAGTTGATTGTTTTAGACCTTTACAGAGGGCGTTGCAATTTAGCCACTGCAGCTACCGAGATGTTCAGTCTTGTTCTCAAGACCACTCCACTTGGAATCTTTTCGGCATTAGTCACTACGGCTGCCGCCGCTTTCATGCTCTTCGGCAATCGAACAGATAAAGTCAGTTCTTCGGTCGAGAGCCTCAATAAACGTCTTCTCAGCGAGCGGACTGAATTGAACAATATATTCACCGAACTCAAGAAAACCAATCCCGGCACCAACGATCGTATCAAGCTGGTAGAAGCACTTAATGATAAGTATCCTGGTCTTCTGGCTAATTACAATCTCGAAACGGCCTCTTTAAAAGATATTGCAAAGGCCCAGAATGAAGCTAATACAGCTCTTACTAACCGCATCGCTACCGAGATGAAAGCCCAGGCAACTGCTGATTATGTACAAAAAAACATTTCTATTCAGATGGACAGAATAGAATACCTAATGTCTGAAGCTTCACGCCAGATGGGGGCAGATGCATATTCAAAATTCCACGGATCAATTGAAAAAGTACTCAATGATTCCAAAACCGATTTATCTGATTTTTGGAATACATTTGGAAAATACTTCAGCTCCAATTTGGGGAGCGATGTCATGACTAAATTTCGAGATCAGTTCCTGGCTCTTCGGATTGATCAGCAAAATCTCGCTGCAGGTGTTGACGATATCAATCGTAAATATGAGCCCTACATCCAATCCATCAAGAGTACCGTCACTCTCACCGATGATGAATTAAAGAAGCAGGTCGAATCCACCTCTATCATTAAAAAGTTGGAAAAGCAAAAGGAAAAGGTGCAAAATACTTGGAAGGAAGATACCAAAGAAAATATTATCCTGAAGAACAAGGAAATTGAACGCTTGGACGAAGAAATAAAAAAGTATAAGGAACTTGGCTCTGCCAAGTCAGCGGCCGATGCAAAGAAGAAAACCGATGCTGCAGCTGAGAAAGCTCGCACAGCAGCCGAAAAAGAGCAAAAGGCTAAAGTATCCACCGAACAAGCCGCTGTTAAATCCCTCGAAGCTCTTCGCGAAGAAGACCTGCAGAACCAACAGAAGACGTACAATGATTCTCTGGCCGCCTTGAACTTGGCTCAATCCTCCGGCAAACTCACCAAGCAACAGCACGAAATGATGCTGCTTGAGCTGAACAAGCAGAACGCTGACACTCGTCTTAAGATTGAGCAATCCTACTACGCCGATGCTCAATCAATGGCCCTTACCGATGCCAATACTAAGGAAGACATCGTCCGGAAATCCAATCAGCGCGTCATCAATGCCGAAAAAGAAGCCACTGATACTCGTACCGCCCTGCAGACACAACTGAACGAACTTATCAAAAGTTTTAAGGATCAGTTCAAGCTGACCACGGTCGATGAAGACTACGATACGCAACTTGAGGTTCTTGAAGCATCTTACCAGGCCCGGAAGGAAATGGCCGAAAAGAACAAGCTTGATACTACCGAACTTGACAAGGCCTACTATCGTGCCAAAGAGCAACTTGAGTCCGAACACCAGCAACGCCTCCTGGCCATTCGCAATCAATACGGTCTCACCACTCAGCAGGAGCGTCATAATGCCGAATTAGAGCAGCTAAAGCTTGCACGCAATCAGCAATTATTAACCGAAGAAGAGTACGAACAAGCTGTTCAGAATCTCAAACAAGACAGCTACAAGAAACAGTTCGACTACTATGCCAATCTATTCTCCGGAGCCGTTCAGGCTTTACAACAGGCCGAGATGGACAATGTTGACGCCAAATACGATGCCGAAATCGAAGCCGCCAAAGGTGATGCTGACGAAGTAGAGCGTCTGGAGAATGAGAAAGCTCAGAAGAAACTCGACATACAGAAGAAATATGCCGATGTCAACTTCGCTATCAAAGCTTCCCAAATCATTGCTGATACAGCAGTTGCTATAATGAAAGCACTCGGTGAATTAGGCCCAATTGCTGGTCCTATTTTCGCAGCAGTAATGGGAGTTACCGGTGCAGCTCAACTGGCCAGTGCCAAGGCCGAACGTGACAAGGTCAAAAATATGACTCTCTCCGGAAGTTCTTCCTCCGGATCCGCCGCCGGTGCCCGTGTTGCTACCGGTCGCCAGGAAGGTGGAAAAATAGATGTCCGTCGGGCCCAGGACGGCAAACTCTTTCCGAACTCCGACTATGATCCGGATGCTCGTGGTTTCATCGATCATCCTACCGTCATAGTAGGAGAGGGGCCTTCTGGCCAATCAAAAGAATGGGTGGCCAGCAATGCTGCCGTCGAAAATCCCACTGTAGCACCTATCTTGGATATCCTTGATAAATCCCAGCAAGCTGGCAACATCCGCACGCTCGATCTTAATCAGGCTATCCGCGCCCGCATGGCCGGTTATGCTTCCGGCGGATCAATAAGTTCCACTTCATCAACCCCGGATCCGGTACCTACCGGTAACTCCGGAGCTGCACTTCCTCCGGAACTCATGGAGAAACTGGCTCGTTCCATTATCCATCTCGATGAATATGGAGTACCCGCTTCTGTAGTTCTTTCCGATATCGAGCGAAAAACCGATCTCCGTAACCGTGCCCGTGCAATAGGATCCAAAAAACAAGCATCATGAAAATAGTCAATACCAAGGCTGGTCAAGCTTACCATCTCGCTCCCGGCACTCAACTCGAAATCGAGCGTCCCAACCTCTTTTTTAACGAATGGGGCGAACAATCCCTGCCAACTGATCTTCCTGACACTGACCTGAATCGTCAGCTCACTAACTACCCGGACATGCTGGCCAACCGGAACAAACCTTCAGCCAACATCGATTGTAGCATCCAGGATGGAGATTACTTTATGCCTTGCCGGCAAGCCATTTTAGGGGCCAAACGCCGTGAAAAGATTTCCACGGCATTCTACATGAACGAAGGTTCCTTTCTTTCCAGGATATCCGATGTCACCCTAACCGATATCTTTGGTGATGAAACCATTCCAGGAATCACCACCGTCCAGCAAGGAATCGACTTCTGTTGGTCCCTTCGTGACAACTCGCATCCCAATTTTGCCATTTTCCCGATAACGGTCAATCTGGATGGAGACCGTCGGTATGTCAATCGCATCAATTATATGAACGATGCCGGTGTCTGCATATCCAGCAATGCCGGAAAAGGAAGCTATCGTTTCTACAACTCTTTCGAACGCAAAGAGACCGTCAACGATCGTATCATTAAGCTTGAGCCGGGTTATTATATTTCTCCTTTCATTCGTGCCGCATATCTATTGCGCCGTATCTTCACCTACTTTGGCTATACCTTGCTCGATCACTTCCTCCTGACGAGCGAACCTTTCAACAAAATGGTATTCATTAATAATACCATCGACTCCCTCGTCAACGGTACGATCCTGCTTGCCCACCTGGTGCCCGATTGTATGGCCAACACTATTCTCGATGTTTATCGCAAAAAGTTCTGCTGTGAGTTTATCCCCGACGAAGTTGCACGTACTGTGCGTATAGAACTGTTTAACGACATTATGGAGTCAAAACCAACAGTCGATTTAACCCCATATTTGAAATCCCATCCTGAACTTTCTTTTTCCGGATATCAGCAGCTTAAGCTCTCATCCGAAACGGTAATTACAGAGGGAGACACTTACGATGCAACTTATGAATTGGAGGCTAAATACCCGGAAGCCTGGTACAAAGAAGCTGATGGTAGCTATTGTCGTACAGGCTACACAAGTACCACCATTGAGGAGCGACTGTCCGATGGCAACATTCCCTACTACGCTGGCGGCCCTCTCAAGGCCTATGAGGTCAAAGTACCGGATTGTGCGTTTTGCTTGTCATATCTTGCCTTTCCGGATATATCGGATACTAACAGAACTATGAAAAGGGGAGAAACAGCTCCTTATATCGGTGATGGCCGCACACTCAACTCAACCATCGATGGCGTACCGGTAGAGAGTGCGGCCGAAGATTCTACAGCGTCAGATGATGACGTTGTGGCAGATAATCCAGACCAGAAACCCATCCTGTCTTTCGTGCACTATAGTTCTAATTATGCAGTCGGAACCAACCACGATGTATTGGGCAAATGGGGATATTCCCTGCTATATAATGGTCCCACCGGTATATTCGAGAAATTCTACCGGAAGTTTGACAACCTTCTCCGTAATTCCCTTCATAAAGTCTCTGCCGATTTATTGCTCCCTAACTCTTTAAAAAACTCCCTTCAGGTTCATCACAAGGTTACTCTCCAGGGAGTTGAGTTGTTATTCAACATTTTTAAATACACGATCGGCGGAGAATCAGAACCGGTAACCTCTGAGTTGATGACCACTGCACTCTATGAACCACTATCTATTGCAAAGTCCGAATCCGAACGTATGGTCCAGAATACGCAGTACAAATGGATGATTGTTTCCAACAGAACCGAAGTTAGTGAAGCAGAATACATCGCTGCCGGTTACAGTACCGATATTGACACAAGTCTGAGGAATAATCAAAATGCAATTCCGGCCATTTATCCTTTGCAACCGACTAAAGCTATTTATGATGCTGGAGGAACCTATTATCATCGTACTTTCTATACGCATTTAACAGATCGGAACAACAAGAAAGTCTACTATCGTATGGACTTGTCTTTGCGTCCTGCTCTTTTCTCAGAGAAGGATCCTAACGAACGTCCCTCACGTCCGTCAACGACTCCCACCTGATTTTGTCCTTTTAATAATCCCACTCCAGCTCTAATTTTGGCATAAAAAAGAAATCAATATGACAATACTTCAGCAACCGGACGCTTTATCGCTATCTCAGAACTTGAAAGAGTTTCGCATCTCTTCTTCTGATCAGGTCTCCTTTGTCCTGAAGCAAGGCGATATCGAAATCCTCTCTCAGCGATACGATCCGTCGTCCAACAACGACATCACAATAAACTTGCGTGATATCATCCATGCCAGGCTATCCTATCGGTTATTCGAGTCCGGACAAGTATATCAGCAGACCTCGCTTGTTTCCGATTTTACTGCAGTAATTGATGGCACATCTGTACTGACCTTCCGCGTCATCCGCGCCGGCGTCGATCGTTTATCCGACTCCGCCGCTAATTTTCTCACGCAGAACTTCCTTACTTGGCAACCCAATATCAAGCCGGTTACCTACTATTCTCCGGAGTTCCTGACCTACTATTCCGTAGTCTCCAGTACAGTGAAGCTGCGGGCCTTTTTCACTGACGCTTCTGGATCCGTCACTTCGCATACTGACTACACCGTCGCTGAACTGACTGCCGGCATTGCCTACACACTCCCTCTGCAGTACTCTGTTGTTGCCGGCTGGCTCAACCATCAGCTGCCTGCCTATTACGACGTCTGGGTTGAGTCTCCCACCGGCCAACGACTCACATACGTACAGCGTTACTGTGCCGAAGACATGCGCACAGAGCAGGAACAGTGGATTCTCTTCGAGAACTCCCTGGGCGGGCTCGATACCTTTCGCGCCTACGGAACCACCACATTCAATGGCAATCACACCCACAACCTGGCTGAGATTGACGAAGTCTCCCAGGAGTACCGCGTTGACACTGAACGTAAGTTTCAAAAAAACACTGGCCACCTGAATCAAGACGAGCGCAAATGGCTACTCGACTTCTTCCCCTCTCAGGCAAAATACCTCTATGTTGGTAACTACCTGCGTCAGATCGTTGTCACCGAAAGTAACGTAAATTACACTGATCGTGCCCTCCCCAGCAACTATACATTCACCTTCAAATATGCGGATGCCCGTCCCTTATTAAACCTCCCCAGAACCGACGTTCCTGCAGATGTCCTCAACATCACTGTGCCCGAAGTAGGTTCTTTTACAGTGCCCCCTCGGCTTGCTGAAGTTCCCCGCCTGCCACTCTCCGAGGGGGCACTCTTTCCTATCCAGAACCCTTACTCCGAGGAGTGGGGAACCACCACTGCCGAAGGCTTCGCCACTTTTGTTGGGCAATTCTTATCTTCATTCGCAGGATCCAGCGGTGGTGTTGGCCATCAGCATAAAAACATAGACTTACTGAATCTACTTAGCTATTTTCAAGAGTACTTGTTAGTCAATAGCCAGAAAATCAAAGCCGGTTATTCCGATATAGCTGGAGATATCGAAGGGGATAAATATATTCATAAAGACCGTTCAGATTTTACAGAATTTCTCCTCAAATTATTAGGTGGTGCTGAAATTGGTGAAACAATAGACTCTCTCACTGCTGGGAAAGGTATTCTTCTTAAAGATGGCCGTGTACAAGCTGATACTCTGGAAGCTCGTTTTGCCCTCATTGTTCAGGAAGTTATCTTCAATCGACAGTCCGCAATGGAGTCTGATTATTTCTTTTCCGAAGCCGGTACAATTGAAAGCGTCGAATTACTGGAAGATGGCACCTACAGACTGCCTCTTCGTAAACAATGGGAGAATGATTTCACAGCTTTGAGTGAAAATGATGTCATCTATGGCATCGTAAATAACCTTGCATCAGGTGGCGGAGATTATTATACTTCCTGGTTACGTGTCCTGAATGTGAACACAGTGGCCAATACCATAACTGCTGTCATGTTCCCTGATGATGAGGTGCCGGGCGGAAAAAACTATCCACCTGAGCCGCTGATGATATTATCGCACCGTGGCAATCCGGTGAATGAAGATCGTCAGGGATATTGGTACATTTCATCCCGCGAGAAGTGTATTTGTATGCTTGACGGAGTGACAAAGCCCATACTGGAAGAGAATAACTATGCTATCATCATAGGTAAACTAAAGCAGTTGTCGCTATTCGACAACCTGCCTATAAACTATCGGCATAGCTATATCTACTGTCGTGGTATCGCTATTCAGGACTTGTTACGTGTAGACTATCAGGGTACACCGGTTCGCTCGGAGAATAATCGTGGTCCGTGGTCGGCTGAGGATGCTGTGAACAATCCTTACCAGTCCACTCAGGAAGTCTATGATACTGTCTATCATGTTGGCTGTAAATGGATGTGTCTGGTTACTGGAACCACCCAGGCACCCAAATGGAATGCAACTGACTGGGCACAGATTGAGGGGAACTCTGAACTGACTCTTGAGTTCTCTTCCAGCAATGGTTATAGTTTCTTTGCCGGCAGGGTGAATACCGATATCACTCCGATAGTCTATTGGGGTTATAATGACATCTCATTAGATGTCTTGGCTGGTGATTGGTCATGGACCCGTGACAGCGGTCAAGTGACGGAAGATAACGCCTGGTCGGTCGTTCATGCCAATAACGGCCGTATCCTTCATTTGACCAATGAAGATATGCCCTCCAATTGGGGAGCTACAAGAAAAGTAAAATTTACCTGTACGGCATACGTCCGCGATGGTGCCGAGAGTATTAACATCGAAAATAGTATAGTTGTATGAAAGGAATTAAGGCTGCGGTTCAACCGCAACAAATAAGGACCAGTTATACCCCTTTAAAGGCGAGCTTTGGTGTGGTTATTGATGGGGGCGGTAGTAAAACCCAGTTTTATTACACGAACTCCAATACGTACATTCCGAATCGTACTATTACTCCTATGAAGCTAAAGTCATTTCTCAATATTGCCGATCCGGACGGTATTATCAGTAATGGAGATAAAAGCAGCCAGTTGACCGTAACTTGGTATGAAAATAGTGAGAATACTCAGATCACCTCGGAAAATAATAATTATGCCCTGAATGCAGATGGTACATTGCTTGTGAAGAAGAATGTCTCCCCGGCAGCACCGGTGCAGATTCTTTGCCGGGCTACTTATGTGGATTTCAGAAACGGGAACACACTGGTATATAACGATACGTTTACCTTGAACACTATACAGAAAAGTGATGACCAGCTTTCGTTAAGTATCAATCAACCTGCCAAGATAACCTATAACCCCCTAAAGGATAACCAATACATAGATATCACTGCCGCTTTAAAAATGGGTAGCGAAACAGTGGCGGATGCCAATGTAGCGTATTGGTGGTATAAAGTTGTGAATGGCGAAGAGACCTTAATCAACTCTTCTGACTTGAACATAGAGTATGTATCTGGCCAGGGAACCAAGACGCTACGTATTGATGCCGACAATACATATCTGAGCATCATTCGTTGTCGTTCTGCTTATTATACCGGAACCAAACCGTCGGCACCTACAGATGATACCCTGATGGCGGAGACGGCCATAATTTATAAGATTCCTCCGATTAGGGCATTTGTCTACAGTCCGAATGGCAACATTATTCGTAAGGGAATGACTAATATGACTTTTTATGTGAAGATATTGACGAATAAAGAGGAGTTGACGGAAGAGCAGATAAACAAGTACTTCTTCGTGAAGTGGTTCAAAAAGTCGTCTACTGCCGGTGCTACAGGCACGGAAATCGGGCACGGTAGTTCGGTATCGGTAACAGCCGACAACCTGCGTCTGAGCGGTGGATTGCAAATGTCCGTTTATCCGGAAGTCTATGAGATAGGGCCTTATACGGTGCTTACCACCGGAAGCGGTGATCCCATCCGTACAGGTACTAACGAAATAATAATAGCCAGGGGCTAAATAAAAAATGAAGTATATGAGAGAAATGAAGTATTTGAAAGTTTCCGCCGATATCGCCAGGCGTGCCGGTGTGATCGATGTCCGCCATCGGACTGCTGACGGTAATTTTATCGTTAACGAGAGTGATCTGCGTATGGTGAGGTTTGAACCTGAAGAATATGTGAGAGGGATTTCCGGGCAGGTTCTTACAGAGCAGGAAGCGGCCAAGCTAATCGAAGCGGGTGGAAATCAAATAGGAGAGGAAATCTTAAATGAAGAAAGTAATAGATTACCTGCTGAAGATTCTTTGCCAGCTCAGGATAATCAAATTAACGGAGAGGAGGTACAAGATGAGTGATGTTTCGGGTTCTCTTTTTATCGGCATGATAATCGACGGCGATAGTGCACAGGGTAATATCCGGTCCACTAAACCGCTTGTGCAGATGTACCAAAAGGATACGGGCAAATGTGTTCCGGACTGGAGTGTAGCGGCTAACCAGCCTATCATTTATCCGGTTATGCGTTCAGGCAATGAGAATGTGATCAAGCCGATTGTGTCGGGTTCTGAGAAGTGGTATTACAACAACACTTTAGTAACGTTCAACGCTTCTGGACTTTCTACCGCTCCGGCTGCCGTTGCCAGCAAGTTGCAAACCACTACTTATAATAATGGCTCTGTAAATGTGCCTTCCTTGAAGATAACAGGAAACCTTGCCAATGCTTCCAACATGGACGCTGACACTATCCGGATGGATGGAGAGATAGAGGCCTCCGGGCATAATCTTAGTTATACTTCTGAGATACCGCTTGCTATCTCAGAATTTAGCAACTCCGCTTATTATGGTTTCTTGTATCCTTCTGATGGCGGTATTATCGACGGTGATACAGCTACCGTAAAAGTAACTCAGGAACTTTACAAGGGTGGTTCGTTAGTGCCTCAGAGCAATTATTCTTTAAAATGGTATAAGATGCCGTCAACCACAGCATGGTCAACAGCTAACAGTGTATCATTGGTAGCGGATGATGTTGATTCAAAGCTAAGTGTAAGGGCTGAATATATTATCGGTGGTGAGGTGGTTGCTACTGCCATTTGCGAAGTGAGTGATGAAACTGATCCTCTTTTCCTGGCAATAAACTACAGTGGTCCGACGATGCTTACCAGCAGCGGTGCTACCAGTGAGGTTACAGCGACGTATAAGGTCAAGAAAACGGGAACGGGTGAAGAAGTGAGTGGCTTTACCTTTACAACAGCTTTCACAAAGGCTAACGGTGCCGCCTTTACTCCGGCCAATGCACCTACTTCCGTCGGCTGTAAAATCACCTATACTGACGTTAAGAGTGCAGGAGGAAATATAACGGGATATGTAAAAGGAACTAAATCCTAAGTTATGGCAAAGAAACAGATAGCTGCATCAGTCTTTAATGTCACAGCGGCACCCGATGATGGTGCCAAAGGTGACCGTGGTGCCCGTCTCCGGCAAACTGATTGGGCGGAAGGGAAGCAATATCTCTCGGGAGCCGATGGTGAGCTTTGGTACGATGTGGTATTATACAAAGATATGTTATATCTGTGTTTGAAGTCACATACTTCCTCATCTGCTAATAATCCTCAGACTTCAGTCGCAGGCCAATTAGGATATTGGGAGAAAGCCGTGGACTGGATTTTTGTTGCTACCAAATTGCTGTTAAGCGAGAAGATAAGATCTGAATATATTGATGTTGATGATTTGGTCGTAAAGCATGTAGAGGCAAAGGATGCAGCCGGTAATGTTACTTGTAGGATTAATGGTAAAACGGGCGAAGTATATGTCAAAGGTGAAATAACTGCGACCAGTGGCTCATTTACAGGTGAAATTATTGCTCAAAGTGGTAAGATAGGAGGATTTACCCTTGAAAGCGGTTCGCTATTCTGGAAAGGCCGCGATTATTTTGGAAATGATAGTCGTAGTGTCCGGATTGGCGTACCTACAGATGCGGCCAGTGGGATGATTGATGTTTCTTTCAATGGGGCTACCACCGGAAAGTTTGGTATAAAAGTGATTGGTTCTAACTCTGGCGGTGCTTGCATTTATGCATCGAGATATTCCGAGGAAGGTTCACGTTCATATCCCAGTGCCGGTAATACTTATGCCGGCTACTTTGATGGTGGCGTATTTGTATCAGAGAACTTAACCAGTGAATTGTGTCTTGCCGATAAATTTGGTGCTGTAGTTTCTCGGAATGCCGACGGGAGTGTTTCATATAATGAAGGGATTGACTATAATTTTGGGTCAATGCTTTTTAGAAAAGGATTATTAGTCAGTAGTAAGTAGAGCATAAAAATTATGAAAGTAGATTTAAACAGAAAATTCAAAGACTTTAAGGGTCTTGAAACAGAGAATATTATTTCAGATAAAGTTGCAGAGGCTCTTTATTCAGCAGGAGCTACTCCTGAGTTTGCTATTAAGCGTGAAGATAAATTCAGAGCTTACAAACTCTGCAAATCGATTATGGATAATAACGGAGCCATAGAGTTAAGTAGCGAGGATATTTCTTTGATAAAGGAGATTTGCTCTACTTTCTTTACGGCGGGAGCTTATGGTCAAATCCATGAGATTTTAGAATCGTAAATCAGAGAATCTTTTTCTCTCCTTGCCCACAAGGGAGTGATTTTGCGGGAAACAAATTAAACAAAAAGAGATTAAAAAATAAATGTTGAATTTGGGCGTTTTTCGCTATAGTTTAAACGCCCGTTAAAACTGAATAGGTATGAAAGAGAATGAATTGATCAGTGCCATAGCTA